>Ga0208197_1000002_pt1 | contig 401484 bp, 312 predicted proteins | sample AD_JPNNA4_MetaG_FD_184444 | JGI IMG/M metagenome (GOLD analysis project Ga0208197, IMG submission 184444) | Active sludge microbial communities of municipal wastewater-treating anaerobic digesters from Japan - AD_JPNNA4_MetaG (SPAdes) (version 2) | ecosystem: Engineered > Bioreactor >...
ATAGTTGATCAGGTCGAGGACGCCGCGATCGACGACGGCCAGGGTGACCTCGGCGGCCGAGGGTTCGCCGGCCGCATCCTTGACGTCAATATCCAGCGTGACCGGAGTGCCTGGAAGATAATCGCTGCGCTCCGCCTGTACAGCCACCTTGAGATGCTGGTCTCCGGGATCGACCGGCAGGTTGACATAGCCGATCTTGAATGCCGGGCGGCCGACATCTTCACCCTCTTCGGAAAACAGGGCGTTGCCCGCCCGACCACGCAGGAGTATCACCGAAACGAAAACGTTGGGTAGATATTTTCGCGTCAACGGGATCTCGAGCGTCGGTGTGCTCCCGGTCAGTGTCACAACCTGCTGGCTCATGATCCCTTCACGCTCGAGGGTCACCAAAGCCTGGGCACTTTCGAACGGCGACTTGACCATCACCCGGGCCGTCTGGCCCGGTTTGTACCCGGTGCGGTCCGCAACCAGTTCTATCCGGTCGTCATCCTCGCGCATCCAGGCGACATAGCCCTTGCCGATGACATAGAGCCACGCCTGGCTCCGCGTTGCCCGGCCGGTGCCCTCACGGCCGTACGCCTCGAGGTAATAGACCCCCGCCTCTTTGGGGATGAAGCTGCGGCTCACGGCCTCAGAGGCGGTTGTGATCGTCACCGAATCGCTGGGCGTATCCACCGCCTTGCTGATCCATTCATATCGGCCGCCGAGACCGGCCTTGTGCACCGAGTGCCACTGCCGCTTGACCAGGCGCACCTTAATACTCTTTCCGGGGGCCGGCGCCCCTTCGGGCGTGACCGTGATCAGATCGAAAGCCAGCGGCTTCATCGCCTCGGCAAAGCTCGTCGCCGGCTTGAGACCGATGTAGAATGAAGCGGGATGGATGGTGATTCTTTCGCTCGAGCCGATCACCTGCCGGCCGGGGCTGGTGACATCGGCGCTGACCGTCAGGGAGAGGGGAAAATCAATTCCGGCCGCCTGCACCGAGGCTGCGAAGCGGGCCTCACCCTGGGCGTCCAGCGTAGCATGCGACTGGGCGAGGACGCGGCCGGAAAAACGGTCGGTCTCATCATCGGACCAATCCATGATGCCGAAAAGGAAGCCTTCATGGCCCTGCGGCCAGAAGGTATCGCGGTCGAGGTAGGCATTCCAGGCCACTTTCTGTCCCGCCAGGGGGGCGCCGAAGAGATAATGGGCCGCGACCCGGGCGGTCACACTGTCGCCGAGTAGAAAGGCGGGAGCCGCACTGCGGACCCGGACCGAAAATTCGGCGGGGCGATAGGCTTCGACACGGAAGCTGGTGTTCATGTAGCTCTCACCCTCCGTGCCGCTGCTGTCGGGGGCATCACTTACCGCCGCTGAGTAGTAACCCAGCGGGGCGGTTCCTGAAAGCTGCAGGTCGTAATCAAAGGAGCCGAATTCGGAGAGGTGGATGGTTTTGTTGACCAGTTCATTGCCGCGGCTGTCATTGATGCGCAGGAGATAATTTCTTTTGGCCGGGACGCTCCAATCGTGATAGCGCTTTTCCCGCATCATGCCCTTGAAGTGGATGATCTCGCCCGCGCGATAGAGGCCACGCTCGGTGAAGAGCACACCCGCGTGCTTGACCGGCTCGGGATTCCATTCGTACTCGATGCCGAAACGGTAGGGGAAAATGCCGGTTCCCCAGTCCGAGGCATTGTACGCGAAATCCTGATCCTTGTACACGAAAACCCACTGCCGCGGTTTCTCCCAGCGCTGGGTAGCGCCTATACCGAGTTCGCGCCACCCCGGGGTCTCACAAAGCCCTTGCGGCCCGGTGGTCCCGCTCCAGAGCTTGCGGTTGGCATCGTCGCGGATTTCGACACGCGCGCCGGCCACCGGCGTCGCGTCCTTGAGATGGGTGACCCAGATCAGATTGTTGAGGGGCGAGAATTTGGCGGAAACGCCGATGTCGGTCACCTGCAGCAGAATGCGGCTCCAACGCACCGGAATCTCCGGATGGGTGGTCAGATCGTCGATCTCGGAGAGCACCACGCCGGTCTTCCGCCCGCCCAGCACCCAGTCCACCTTGAGCGGCTGGGCGCTTTTGACGTTGCGCGGTTGCCGGACCTCCCACATCCGGTCCACCATGAAAAGCGAATCGGGCAGAGGCTTGGCGCGCCCATAAATATCCTCGGGCGATAGCAGCAAGGGAATCAGCCGCTCGGGTGCCACCAGGCCGAGGCGCACCCGGACCCGCTCCTTGTTGACAAAAAATACCGGATAGTTGCGGTCACCGTAAGCCTCGAGTACACCGGGGCCGGTATTCAGCGAGACCCGCGCCGGATAGGCGGCCGTACGAAACGTGTCGTTAACGGCGCGGCTGATGAGATTGCCATAGGTATCCTTCAACCCGCCATCGATGGAAAAGTGGTAGAGGGTTTCGGGAAACAATTCAAGATTCAGACGGACCGTGCCGCTCGCCCAGGTGCGCTCGGCATAGAAATCGGGAATCTTTACCTCGGGCTGAAATTTGAGATGCTGGACCAACTCCGCCGGCGTCACGCGGTTGCTGAACTCAAACTCGATGCCGCTGACCGGGGTGATCCGCCCGCCCTCCTCGCTGCGGCCGGAGGAGATCCCCTTGAACCAGAGATCGCCAACGGTGCTGACGGCGATGCTCCGCGCCTCCGCCAGCCCGAGGGCGCCTTTTCGGGCGAGCAAACCCGGCGCGAGTTTGAGGGTATACTTTTTATTGCGCGCCAGCGGCGCCGCCGGCATCACGGCAATCACCCGCGTGGAATCCTCGCCGAGACGCCAGGAGCGGTGGATCTCCTCGACGGTGGCACGCCGCAGCTGGATGGGGAGGGAACGAACTCCATCGCTGAGGATGAGTTTATCGCCGATGCGGGTGGGATCCATCTCTAGATTGAAGCAGAGTAAAAAGAGGCCGCGCGGATCAAATCCCTGCTCACCGTCTTCAGGCTCCGACTGCAGCAGGAGCGGGCGAAGGGTATTGAAGCTCCAGGAATAGGCTTTGGTCAGGAGGGCACCGCTGAGGGCTTTGGTGCCCGCCGGAACAGTCACCTCGAAGCGGGTGGCGACCGGGAGGGTGTCGAGGGGTGTGAAGGCCAGCGTCCGCGTCCCCATCCAGCGGAATTGGCCTTTGATGGCGGGCGAAATCTTCAGCGGCCCGGAAGCAAGCCCTTCCGGCGTCGCCTTGAGGGCTACCATGGGCTCGCTGAAGGTGACGACAATGCTGAGGGCATCGGTCACGGCGCCGACCGGGCCTTTGGGTGTGACCGAGAGCACCGAGAGCTCGCCGCCGGAGACCATCGCCGCCAGGCTCAACATCAGCAAAAATGTCCTGCACCCTCTCATCCTGACCTCCGCATGAAAATGAATCCCACAGCCATTGAGGAACAGCGGCGGGCCCTTGAGCCCGTCTTTGCGCATTTTAGCAAGATTTACGGCCATTTGCAAGTATTTGTTGCTTGACTTTTTGCGTGCCAAGGTGTATACTGAAGTACTGCAAGCGAAGCGCAAGGAGCGGAGTGGTTCCATTTCCCGGCAGAGGGGCACCGGCCCATGAGCAGCACCAGCGGAGGTTCTCACGCCATCTGGACTTGCGTCTTCGACCCTTGCGGCGATTCCGTCGCGACTATCTCGCTGGTAAAGAACGCCCCGGCTGGCGCAACGCCTGGCCTACCAGATCAAGACTCCGCTCTCCTTGATCCTGCTGGCGGTTCAGCGGCTGTTGATGGAATATCACCGGATGGCATCGGCAAAACCGGATTTTACGACCGCTATCTCAAAAAGATAGTTGAGGAGGCGGCCCGAATCCGAGAACTCACCGATGGTTTTCTCAAATTCGCCCAGATTAAACCTCCCCACCTCTACCGTAAAATGGAGCAACCGGGCATCCGGGGGAAAAGTTTTAGCCCCTCTTTCCCTTTGCAGCATCCACCGCTTTTCTGCCCCGTCGCGCGGATCGCCGCCCCAAACCCCTTTTAGATAAGGCGCTCTTACGACGTCGTATTTTCTTGCGAGAAGATACGGAGATGTTGTATCCGCTCCAGCACCGGCGGATGGGAGTAGGTCAGCCAGACGTAAAAGGGATGCGGGGTAAGATGTGAGAGATTGTCGCGCGAGAGTTTTTTTAGCGCTGAAATCATCGCTTCACTTAGGCCGGAGACGGCGGCAAAATGATCGGCCTGATATTCATGCCGGCGCGATAGCCCGTTCGTCAACGGCCCGAGGATCATCTCGACCGGCGAATAGAGCAAGCCGAAGAAGACCAGACCGGCATAGAGCGAGAGCTGCTCCATCCTGAAAGCCGCATGCAGTTCCACAACGCGGATGAAGAGCGATAGCAGGAAGAACATGATCCCCATATGCACGATGCTGATCAGCATCCCGATCAGGATGTGTTTCTTCTTATAATGGCCGATTTCATGCGCCAGCACCGCGACCAGTTCAACTGTGGTCTGTTTTTCGATCAGTGTATCGAGCAGGACGATACGCTTGTTCCTGCCAAATCCGGTGAAAAAGGCGTTCGATTTGGTTGACCGCTTCGAGCCGTCCATGACAAAAACACCCCTGAGGGGGAAACGCACCTTCTCCGTAAAGGTCAGGATCGCCGTCCTAAGCTCGCCCTCCTCCAGCGGCGTGAATTTATTGAATAGCGGCATGATCCAAGTCGGGGCGACAAAACTCACCAGCAGCGAATACCCCGACGTAACCACCCAGGCATAGAACCACGCCCAGGCCCCCGCATACTGGAAAAAAGCGAGTAGTCCTGCCAGCAATGGCCCGCCCAATACAACCGCCAGCACCAATCCTTTGACCAGGTCGAGGATGAAGGTCTTGACCGTGGTGCGGTTAAAACCGTATTTCGCCTCGATGACGAAGGTGTGATAGACGGTAAAAGGCAGGGAGAGCGCACCGGAGGCGGCCATGAGCAAGCCGATATAGAGCAGGCCGTTGACCAGCGGAGGCCATCCCCAGCCGCGCACCAATTGATCCAGCCAATTGAATCCACCGGCAAACCAGAAGATCAACAGCACGGCCAGATCGAAGGCGGCCGTGATCAGACTGAACACCGTCTTCTCGCGGGTATAGGCCTGCATCCTGGCGTAGGCTTCCGGATCGAACACACCGGCGAACTCGTCAGGCAGCGGCTTCGACAAGGTTCTGAGGTTCAAGCCCTTCGCCACACCGGCCAGCAGGAAATCGGCCAACAAGGCGGCCAGAATGATCAGCGCATAGAGATTCATCGATCCACTCGATTTGGGTCAGGGATTTCGCGGCCGCGTCAGCAGCTCGATGCCGTCAAGAATCTGGCGCATCCGGTCGGGGGAGAGCGTCCCGATTTTTTCGGTCAGCTCCGCTTTGTCCACGGTGAAAAGCTGGGTCACATTGGCAACGCTCGCCTTGGGCAGTCCCGCTTCACCCTTTTTGAGGGTCACATTGCCCGGCGAGCGGCCGCGCTGCAGGTTGGAAGTCAAGGCACAAACAACCACCGTGCGGATCTTGCTGGCATTGAAGAGGTTGTTCTGGATGACGACGTGTGGATGGCGATATCCGGGTCCGGATCCGATTGGGGGCTCCAGGGAAATCCAGTAGACCTCACCCTGCTTGATCACCAGGTATCCTCCAGGAGATGGCGCTGCCGCCGCCGCATATGCGCCAGGTAGCCCTGCTCGCGCGGATCGGGGTCGGAAAAGGCCTCGTCGATCTTCTCCAGAAGGATCTGGTTCTGCAGCTGCTCCAGATAGGCCTCGACGGCCAAAGTGAAGATCTTGCTGCGCGAGAGCGAAAGGTCCTTGGCCAAGGTATCGACCTTGTCGAGGAGCGGTTTCTGAATGGAGATTGCCGTTTTCGCGATTGCCATGTTTATACCTCCTTCATACTATTAGTATACGCTTTTGTTATAATTTTGTCAATACTTTTTTTATACCATTGCGCACAGCCGTGATACGCCTCGTAGAGCCGGCGCGGCGTCATTCAGTGTGGAACGCAAGGGTGCAGACGGCAGGAGCGAGGGGGTACAAGATGGTATGTTGATAGATGAAGCTGGTGTAAAAAGGATGTAGCTGAGGGCTGCGAGTGGGCTCTGTCCACAGGTCGTATGTTAATAGGGGAAGCTTGGTGCAAGAAAGGATGTAGCAGGCTGGAGAGATTTTTAGCGCTTTCTCCTGGCCTATTTTCGAAGATATGCCAGGAGAAAGCATGGCCTGCCATTTTTGTCGATCGGGCCCCAACGATTCTGGATGACGCGCGTGAATTTCAGAGATTCTCAATCAGCCTGACTCAGGAGGTATTGGCCAGATATTTCCAGCGGAACCATCCCGGCAGGAAATATAACAACGCGTACGAAGCAGCTTTCAGCGGATTCTGGATTAACCGGAAACCCTATGCAGTAGCCGTTTTCTGACAAAAAAACCTAGCCGTCCATGACCGCCGGCTATTGTGGACCGTCTGCGTCGCCCACTACAGCGTTTTTTGTCTGCTTTTCCGAGAATGCGGCCACAATGCTCTTTGCTATAATAGCCATAATGCAGCGTCCACCATTTATCAAGACGAGTGTATATGACAGTTTGGCTGAAGTGACGCGCCCGGCCCAAGCAAGCGCTTTTCTCCGCCTTTGATATCTTTAGGTATTTGGGAGCGAGGGGAGAGGTAGATCCAATTTGTGAAAAATGCCTAATAAAGCCTGCTTTATTACATAACGGCGGGCGCCAGAGCACGGCGGGGCGGAGCGAGGCGGGTTGGGGGGAGCGGGGGGAGCGGGGGAAGCGCGGAGCGGCGAGGGAGCCGCTCAACGCCGCAGCGCCCCCTTAAGAAACTGCCCGGTATAGGATGCCGCGACGCGAGCCACCTCCTCCGGGGTGCCCGCAGCGACCACATAGCCGCCCTTCTCGCCGCCGTCGGGTCCGAGATCGATGATATAGTCCGCCGTCTTGATCACATCCAGATGGTGCTCGATCACCACCACGGTGTTGCCCTTGTCAACAAGGCGGTTGAGAACGCGGAGGAGCATGTTGCAGTCCTCGAAATGGAGCCCGGTGGTTGGCTCGTCGAGAATATAGATGGTCCGGCCGGTGCCGATCTTGCTCAGCTCCGTAGCCAACTTAACCCGCTGCGCCTCGCCGCCCGAGAGCGTGGTCCCCTGCTGGCCGAGGCGGATGTATCCCAGGCCGACGTCCGCCAGAGTCTTGAGTTTGCGCTTGATCACCGGGATTTTGTCGAAGAATTCGAGTGCATGATCCACGGTCATGTCGAGGATGCCGGCGATCGACTCCCCCTTGTACTTTATCTCCAGGGTCTCGCGGTTGTAGCGCTGACCCTTGCACACCTCGCAGGTGACGTAAACATCGGGAAGGAAATTCATTTCGATCTTGATGATGCCGTCTCCTTGGCAGGCCTCGCAGCGCCCGCCCTTGACATTGAAACTGAAACGGCCGGGTTGGTAACCGCGGATCTTGGAGTCGGGCAGCTGGGTGAAGAGGTCGCGGATCGGAGTGAAAAGACCGGTATAGGTCGCCGGATTGGAACGCGGGGTGCGGCCGATCGGCGACTGGTCGATGGCGATCACCTTATCGAGGTGCTCCAGCCCTGTGATGCTCTGGTAAGCGAGGGGCGCCTCCTTGGACCGATAGAAATGCCTGCTGAGGAGGTTATAGAGTGTCTCATTGATCAGGCTGCTCTTGCCGCTGCCCGAGACGCCGGTGACGCAGACCAGGGTGCCCAGGGGGATGTCGACATCGATGTTCTTGAGATTGTTACCCGTGGCGCCATGGATGGAGAGCCGGTGACCGTTGCCCTTGCGGCGTTTTTCCGGCAGGGGAATGGTGCGCCGGCCGGCCAGATAATCGCCGGTGATTGAAGCCGGGTTGGCGGCAACCTCCTGCGGTGTGCCGAGCGCGACCAGCTCGCCGCCGTGCTCCCCGGCGCCGGGACCGAGATCGACGACAAAATCGGCCTTTTCGATGGTCTCCTTGTCATGCTCCACCACGATGACCGAATTGCCGAGATCGCGCAACTTCATCAGGGTGTCGATCAGCCGCTGGTTGTCGCGCTGATGCAGGCCGATGGAGGGTTCATCGAGGATATATAGCACGCCCACCAGCTGGGAGCCGATCTGGGTCGCAAGCCGGATGCGCTGGGCCTCACCGCCTGAAAGGGTGCCGGCGGCGCGGTCGAGGGTCAGATAGTCGAGTCCGACGTTGTCGAGAAAGGTCAGCCGCTCGCGGATCTCCTTGAGGATCTGCTGGGCGATCAACTGGTCCCGGGCCGAGAGCTGAAGATCATTGAAAAAAGTCTGTGCCTGATCCACCGAGAATCCAACCACATTTTGAATGGTGAGATCGCCGATCCGGACTGCCCGCGCCTCCTTGCGCAGCCGCGAGCCCTGACACTCCGGGCAGGGGATGATATCCATGAACCCTTCGATCCATTCGCGGATCCCGCTGGAGTCGGTCTGCTGGTAACGCCGCTCCATATTGCGGATGATCCCCTCAAACTTGTTGCGGTAGACGCCCTCCATCCGGCCGGTACTGGAACGATAGTTGAACTCCATCTCTTCATCGGAGCCGTAGAGCAGCACTTGCTGGCACTCGGGGGAGAGCTGGTCGAAGCGCGTTTCCATCGTATAGCCGAATTTTTCAACCACCCCCGCGGTGAGGCTGAGGTACCACCCATCCTGTATTTTTCCCCAGGGAGCGATGGCGCCCTGGCTGAGGGGCTTGCTCTTGTCCGGGACGATCAGTTCGGGATTGATTTCCATTTTCGTGCCGAGGCCATTGCATACTGGGCAGGCGCCGTAGGGGGTGTTGAAGGAGAACATCCGCGGGGCGAGTTCTTCGTAGGAGATGCCGCAATCGATGCAGGCATAGTGCTCGCTGAAGAGCAGCTCCTCGCCGCTGACGACATCGATGAGGACAATGCCCGAGGCGAGGCTGAGGGCGGTCTCAACCGAGTCGGTGAGTCGCGACTGGATGCGCGGCCCGACTATGAGGCGGTCGACCACCACCTCAATGTTATGCTTGCGGTTCTTATCGGGTTTGATCTCACGGTCCAGTTCGAGGATCTCGCCGTCAAGGCGGACGCGCACGTAACCGTCGCGGCGCGCCTCCTCAAAAATCTCGCGGTATTCGCCCTTACGGCCGCGCACCACTGGTGCGAGAATCTGGATTTTAGTCTCTTCCGGCAGCGCCATCACCTGGTCGACGATCTGCTGGATCGTCTGGCGCTCGATCTTCTTTCCGCAATTGTAGCAATAGGGCACGCCGATGCGCGCAAACAGCAGGCGTAGATAATCATAGATCTCGGTTACGGTGCCGACCGTAGAGCGGGGATTACGCCCCGTCGTGCGCTGCTCGATCGAAATCGCCGGCGAGAGACCCTCGATATAGTCGACATCCGGCTTCTCCATCAGGCCCAGAAACTGACGGGCATAAGCCGAAAGCGACTCGACATAGCGCCGCTGGCCTTCGGCGTAAAGGGTATCAAAGGCCAGAGAGGATTTGCCGCTGCCGGAGAGCCCGGTGATGACCACCAGCCGGTTGCGGGGGATTTCGAGGCTGATATTCTTGAGATTGTGCTCGCGGGCGCCGCGAATGATGATCTGCTCTTTTTCCATTTTTCCACTGCCCTTCATGAGTGCTCAAACTGTAATTTACAAAAGCAGCGGGCCAAATTAAAGTATTTTGTGGGGTCCCGGTGATTAGGAGAGAAAAAGATTGACATTGTGGCAAAAAAAGTGTAGAATTATGAATAAAGTTCATTTTGCTGTGGCCATTGAAATCCGGAGATTAAAATGAGAACCCTTCGCCTGATCTACTCCCTGTTGTTCCTGGCCCTTCCCCTGGCCGCCCAGACCTCCGCCGAGGATGATCTGGCCCAGGGCGATGCCGCCTATGCCAAATTCGACAACGCGACGGCTCTGAAATTCTACCAGCTTGCCTGGAAAGCCGATTCCTCCCGCTGCGTGGCCGCCTGGAAAATTTCCCGTGCCCACGTCGATATCGGCGAAATGGCCTCCAAGGAGATTCAGCGCACTAACTATTACGCCGGCGAGAAATTCGCCCGCAAGGCGGTGGCCCTTTGCCCCAATGACGATATGGCGCACCTCACCCTGGCAATCGTCGTCGGCCGTGTCGCCTTGATGGAGGGCGGCAAAAAGAAAGTCGAACTCTCCAAAGAGGTCAAGAGCGAAGCGGAAAAAACCCTGCAGCTCAATCCCAATAACGATATCGCCTGCCATGTCCTGGGCCGCTGGAACCGCGAAGTGGCCAACCTCAGCGGCGTCCTAAAAATGTTCGCCAAGGTCCTCTACGGCGGACTTCCCCCGGCCAGCAATGAAAAGGCGGTGGAGCTGTTTAAAAAAGCCATCGCCCTGAAACCGGATTACTGCAACCACTATCTCGAGCTCGGCATCACCTTCCAGGAGATGGACCAGTACCAGCCAGCCAAAGAAGCCTTCGAAAAAGCCCTGGCCTGCCCCAACCTGGTCTTCAACGACGATGTCCACAAGAAAGAAGCCAAAGAACGCCTAGACAAGGTGACGAAAAAGCTTCAGTAATCGGTATGATCGCAAAAAGGCCTCCCGGATGTTCTGTCCGGGAGGCCTTTCCATTTCATGCTTCGGCTGCGGATCTCATTTGACAAAGGCCATGCGCCGCAGCTCGGTATATCCCGCCGCTTCCATCCTAAGCAGGTAGATCCCACTCACGACTTCCTGGCCCGACTCATTGCGACCGTCCCAAATCCGGCGATAACTCCCCGCCTCAAAACGCCCCTCGGCCAGGGTGCGCACCGGCTGACCCAGGATATTAAGGACAACCACCCGCGCCGTCCCGCTCTTCGGCAGCGAGAACCGCACCTCGGTGCGCCCGTTGAACGGATTGGGATAGTTCTGTGCCAACGCATAGCGTGTGGGGAGTTCGCTGATGCGAAGCTGTCCGGTCTCGGGGGCTTGCGCCAGGATCCAGCTTCCCGGGCTGCGGAGATCCAGATTCTCCACCTTCCAGTCGCAGAGGGCCCCGGCGGCGCCGCGCTCCTCCACCACGATGCGAACCAAGGCACCGGCGCCGCTCACCTCGGCGGCGCGGTTCTTCTCTGCGAGGCGGGCCAGAGCCAGATCGATAATCCCGCAGCGGGATTCATGGTCGACCATCAGCGCCGTGGTGGCCCCACCCGCCTCCCATAAGGCGCCGGCGGTGATGGCACCGACCCGCAATTGTTCGGGATTATAGCGCAGCCGCAGATGGGCCATGGCCAGACCCGAGATCTCCGACGCGATTAATTCACAGAGGTACTGCCCGTCGGCGCCGGGGAGCGGTGAGACCTTCCAGGCCAGCGGTGTTGCCGTGCTCCGGGAGAGCGCGGCGACCGCAACCGGCCGGGACTGGTACCAGTTCCACATCCGGGTGAAGACGAAGAGATCCTCAAAATTGACCACACCGTCGTGCATCACCGTGAGCGCGGGGACACTCCCCGAAGCCGGGCCGATATCGCCGGCAGCGGAGTTCGCCGGCTGCCAATAGCCGGCAAGCAGGGTGAAATCGCGCAGATCGATGTCGAGATCGCCGTCGAAATCGCCGATCAAACCCACGGCGGTGGCGGCCTGGATATGCGCACCGCTGCTGGCAACCGGCAGGTCGGTATTGTCCGGCTGGCGGAGTTGTACGGAGTTCAGATTCAGATCGCTAGCGCAGTCTGCCGTCAGCACCTTGAAGCGAACGCTCAGAAGAGTGCCGCTGCCACTGGCGCCGGTGGCGGCGCCGACTCGGGTCATGGAGACGTCAACCAGGCCCACCCCGTCGTCGGTGACGATCAGGGTCGGATCCGCGGCCCCCCCCTGCTTCAAAAAGTCGCCCGCCGCCCAGCTGACCACATCGATTTTGGTCGCGTTGTAGGCGAGGACAAAATGGACCAAGCCGAGGTTAACCAGCCCGTCGACTGTGACGCTTATATCGAAGGAGGCATCTTTGATGCCAATCAAGGCGGCTGGCGCGAGGGCAATGCGGCTGGCGCCGACATAGTAGCGGCCGATATCGTAGCCCCCTTTGCTGCTGCGCTCGGCTACCACCGCGACCTGGCGCCAGGTATTATCCGGCACCGGATTGCTGGTGGTGTAGGTGATGACATACTGCGAGGTCAGCAGGGCACCAATGGCATCGATGATGCCCGCAAAGTCGGCGCTGATGCTGTACCATAACCCGCTGGTTCGCTCGGCAAGGCTGTGGAAGGGCGCACCATTCGGCCCGACAACGTGGGTGACGATGCGTTGGCTCTGCAGCAGGGAGATCATTGTCTCGGTCGTATAGGTCGTGGTGCCGCCGCCAGACTCGCCAGCTTGGTGGTAATCGGCATCGGTGATCAACACCGCCATCTTTTGGCTGGTCGCGCGATAGGAGAGCTTGCTCGCGCGGGCCAGTGCTTCGAGGGCGTTCTCTTTGGTATCCCCGCCGCCGGAGGCACGCAATCCGTCGATCCACGCCTTGAATTCGGCGGCATCCGCAGTGAAGTCATGCACCTCCTCTGTGCTGTCGCTGAAGGTGACCAGGCCGAGCCGGAAATCGATCCCCTTGGCGGCCAGGGCGTCGGCGAAACTAAGGGCGCGCGACTTCAATCCGGCGATCTCGTCCCCCATGCTGCCGGTGACATCAAAGACGAAGGCGATGTCCGCGCGGGCTCCTGAACCGGTGCTGACCATCTCCACCTTGATCGGGGATTGCAGCAGGCCCTCTTCCCTCACCTTGAAATTCTCCGCGGTGAGGTCGGTGACCGCGGTATGGCTCGCGGAATCAACGACCGAGACGAAGCTTTTGATCACGGGGAAGGCCTCGGCGTCGACGCTGCTGACGGTTACATCAAGCCCTGAGTAGGCGCCTGCGCCCTTACGGCCGAACATAAGGATGGTGCCGCCATCGCCGGCGATCCAGCCGGAATAAGCGTTCAGGAGGCAGACGGCATTCAGCCCAACGCTCACGCCGCTGGCCTCGAGAATCCAGGTGCCACCGCCGTCATGTGTCCGGTAGATCCGGCCGCCCTGGCCGACCGCCACTCCATTGCCGGCGTCCGCAAAATCGACGGCATGGAGGGGCAAGGAGCTGACGCTGGTGCTGCTCCAGGTCACACCGCCGTTACGGGTGCGTAGTACCTTGCCATCGCCGGTAACCGCCCAGCCCTGGTTGGCGTCGATAAAAACCACGCCGCGGATGGCGCTGGTCACGCCGCTGTTCTGACTGCTCCAGACGGCGCCGCCGTTGACGGTCCTGAGAATGGCCCCCGCCTCACCGACGGCCCAGCCGGTGTCGGGGTTGACGAAGGTGATGTCATAAAAGGTTTGCCCAGCGGCGCTGTACTGGGAGGTCCAGGTGCTGCCGCCGTTGACCGTCTTCTCGATCAGGCCCTGACTGCCGGCATTCCAGCCGAGCGCACTGCTCACCATCTCGTTGGCATAAAGCACCCCCGCAGCGCTGGTCGGTGAGGAGATCCAGGAATCGCCGCCGCTGTTGGTCTTCATGCAGAGCCCCGCCCCGGCGCTGCTCTGGCCAACCAGCCAGCCGGTGGCAGGGCCGACAAAGGCGAGATCCCGGATCACGCTCTTGGCGGTGATGGCCGCGCTGTTCCAGCTCGCGCCACCGTTGGCGGTGCGCACGATCACGCCGTTATCACCCGCAGCCAGGGCATGCAGGGAATCGGCAATAATCGCATAGAGGTTGCTGGTTGTGCCGGAGGAGGCCACCACCCAGCCGCTGGTTCCAGAATAAAAGGGCCAGGTGTGTGCATAACCACGGGCGCTGGTGGAAGCCTCGGCCACCTGGCCGCTGCTGTTATAGGTGAAGGCGCTGTAATAATAAGTGGTTTCGGGTGTCAACCCGGCATCGATGCAGGTGCTGTCGACGCCGGTGTAAACGATTTCCCCGTCGGCGGGATCTGCCGGGCATCCACCCATCCGGCGCAGCACTTTGACACCCTCATGCGCTTTACCGGGCGGGAATGACCAGCGGCAGTAGATTTTATTATAAGCGACCGCCACAGCGGTAAAGTCGCGCACATTGGGCAGCTTGCCGGCAATGTAATAGCGCCCGCTATCCCAGCCGCCCCGGATGCCGCGCGCCGCGGTGATGATGACATCGCGCCAGGTGTTATCACGTATCGGATTATGGGTTGTGTAGCTCACCACATACTGCGAGGAGAGGGCGACGCTCAACTTATCAATAATCGCCTGAAAATCGCCGTTGATATCGAAATAGAGCCCGCCGGTCTCCGCAGCCATCTGCCGGAATTGAGGATAATCAGGTCCGACCACATTACACATGATGCGCTGGGATTGCAGCAGAGCGATCATGCTGGTGGTGGTATAGGTGGTGGTGCCGCCGCCGCTCTCTCCGGCCTGATGGTAATCGGCATCGGTAATGAGGATGAAAATGCGCTGGCTGACAGCTCGGAAACTGAGGGTTGTCGCGCTGGCCAGCCCTTCCAGCGAATTCTCCTTGGTATCACCTCCGCCCGAGGCGTACAGGCTGTTGATCCATCCCTTGAATGTGGAGATCTCAGCCGTGAAATCGTTGATCTTGTCCACGGCATCGCCGTAGGTTACCAGAGCGAGACGGTAATCGATCCCCTTGGCAGCCAAGGCGTCCGCAAAGGCCGATGCCCGTTCCTTGAGGCCGTTGATCTCTTCGCCCATGCTCCCGGTGGTATCGAAGACAAAGACGATATCGGCCTTGGCGCCGGAGGTACCGCTGACCGATTCCACCGTGATCGGGGACTCTTTGGTTCCATCCTCGCGCACGCCGAAATTCTCTTTCGTCAGCCCGGTGATGGGCTCCATGGTCGCGGAATCGACGACGGAGACGAAAGATTTGACCACCGGGAAAACGCTGGCATCCACGCTGCTGACGGTCACCTTGTACCCGTGCAACTCAAAGCCCTCGTCGGTTCTGACCAGAGCCCTCGAGGTCGCGCCGAGGGGCGAATAGCGTCCAGCGCTGTTATAGGCGAAGGCGGCGTAATAGTAGGTGGTATTGGCGGTGAGCAGAGAGTCCCTGCAAAAGCTTCGGGTGCCATTGTAAATGGTGACGCCATCGCTCACGCTTGCTGGATAGCCGGTTGCGCTGCGAACAATCACCGTACCGGCATATTCATCGCTAGGATTCTCCCAAGTGAGCCCGACGGTATTGGGGCCGGTAGCGCGGGCCGTCAGGTTGGTGATGCTGAATGGATAGCTCGCGCCCTGATGCAGCCGGAGAATGACCCCACCGGCGCCGACAGCCCAGCCGCACGCGGGATGAACGATGAAAAGGTCGTTGAGCGTGGAGCCCACGGTGCTGCTCTCTTCGCTCCAGCTCTCTCCGCCATCGTAGGTTTTAAAGATCAGACCGCCATCGCCGGCCGCATAGCCGTGCCAGGAGGAGGTGAAGTGGATGGCGCGCAGTGCAGCGCTGCTCACCTGAAGCGCGCTCCATGTAGACCCGCCGTTGGTGGTGTGGAGGATTTTGCCGTTTTCGCAGACCGCCCAGCCGAGATTCTCATCGGCGAACCAAATGTCATTAATCCGGACATTAATCCCGCTGGTCATGAGCTGCCAGTTGGCGCCGCCATCGCCGGTGCGGAGAATGACGCCGTTATCGCCGGCGACGATGCCCTTCTCGGCGTTGAGGAAGTAAACCGCGTAGAGCCCGGCCGCAAGACCCGTGAACTGCTGCGACCAGGTCGCCCCGCCGTCGGTCGTGGTCTCGATCTTGCCCTCGTAGCCGCTCGCCCACCCGAGCGTGCCATTGACCATGTGCAGGCTGAAGAGGCGTGCGGTGGTGCTGCTCAGGACCCTGGACCAGGTGAGACCGCCGTCGGTGCTCCGGAGAATGGCGGCATTCTGCTTGCTGTCATAGCCCACCGCCCATCCATTCAGGGCGGTGGTAAAGAAGAGATCTTTCAGTGTGTATTTGGCATCGACATTGCGCACACTCCAGGTCGCTCCGCCGTTTTTAGTGAAGAGCAGTGTGCCGCCTGCGCCGCCTGCCCAAGCGGTCAGGGTGTCGAGGGCATGGACGGTGTAAAGATCCTGGGTAAGGGGTGCATACTGGCGGCTCCAGGAGACATCGGTGATCACCCCGGGCTGAACCGAGATATAGTTGTCCTTTCTCACCGAGTAGTCCCGGCTGCCATCGCTGACCCGCAGGGTGACCGAATAGAGGCCCGGTTTGCCGTAGGTATGGACCGGATTTTGGAGGTTGGAATCGATGAAGAGGTCCCCGTCAAAATCCCAGTTCCAGGAGATCACGCCGCCGCTGCCGAGGATCTCATGATCGGCTGGCACCTTGGCGCGCCGCGCTGCCAGAGCGGCCGCGGGGACAGCCGGCTGGATGAGATTGCGCACCGTAACCGCGCCGGTGGCGCCATCGATTTCGCAGACATACCAGAAGGTGCCGGTTCCGGAGGTAGGAATGGTGATGGTCTGCAACAGCCCCGCCGAGGTGTAGATCTGCACACGCGCGTTGGCGCCGCTGAGCGCCGGCAGCTCGGAAAAATTCTCGACAAAACAACGGTAGGTGCCCGGTTGCAGCGCGCCGATGGTGATCGTCTCCGGTCCGTAACCTTCCTGGTGATCGACATCGAGCAAAACGTAGGGTGCGCTTTCGAGATTGCCCTTGTTATCCCAATAGATTTCATGACTCACGCCCTCGATCACCGGCGTGCGCAGATGCAGATCGAGGTCCTTGGGCTGGTTGCCCCAATTAAGGATCAGGCGCATCTCGCCGGGCTTGATGACCGGCGAGAGTGAGATCTCCAAGTATTTGTCCTCGCTCTCGCTGAAGGCGAGAATCGACTCGGTACCCATATAGTCGGTGGCGGAGACAAAAAGGGTGTAGCTGCCGACGCTTGAGAGGTCAGTGAACTGCACCTGGAGCGGTGCTTTGCCGGCGAGGGGTTCGGCGCTGAAATTGGCGGCAATCACACTGGTGGGAATATCCGTGATGGTATAATCGCCGTGGGCATCGGTCACGGTGTTCCGGCCCGCCAGCCAGACCGCCGCTCCGGCGATGCCTTCCTTGGTGATCGCATCGGTCACACGCCCCCGGAGGGTGGCGTAGGTGCTGGCTTCAACCGGTTTGCCGACGGCAAGGGTGAGTCGGCCAGTCTGGAAACCCGGCGCCTCAGCTGTGATAACCGAGGTGCAGCCCGGCTCTCTCGCAGCGGCCGATATCTTGAACTCCTGTTCCCGGGTGCCGCGGCTGATCGTCACCACCTCAGGCACATGCAGGCAGCCCGGATCCGAGGAGGTCAGCGTGATCTTGACGTCGGCAGACGCCACTGTGGCCAGAGAGATTTTAGCCAGGGTGTAGGAACCCAGTGGCACAATGAGCGGAGCTGCGCTCAATACCAGCTGGGTATTTTCACCGGAGGTGATTTCGATGAGGGCGGGATAATCGGGGTGGTCGGTCTTGAAATAAAAGGTTACCGCGCTCCCTTTGAGCTCCGACCAGTCGCCCGACCATGCAGGCGGCGCCACCGCCCAGTGCCAGTCGCCCGTACCCCAGTCGCTGACCTGCAGATATCCGCCCGGTCGGCCGCCGTAGGATTTCCATTCCAGCGTGCCGTCCCCCGAAGCACTCCACTCCTCCGTTCCCGAGCTGAAGCTGGCCGAATACCGCGAGCCGACGCGGATGCTGTCGATGCCGGCGATATCCTTGGCATCGCTCATTTCGGTGCGAATGCGGAAGGTCTGGACATTGGACAGGACACGATCGAAGAGGCTGTCGGAGACCTTGAAAGTGCCCGCGGTGAGCGGAATCGAATAGGGCTGCCACTCGCTGTCCAGCGGCGGGCCGAAAGAGGTCCGCAAGGTATCCGGCGCCGCGGTGACGGCGATGCGGTTGGTTGCGGCCTGGGACAGGCCGGCAGCCAATAGGAGTAGGATTGTGATCAGTCCGATGACCGGTCTTGCACTCTTGTTCTTCATATGCGACTCTTTAGTTTTGATGACGAATGATCCTGGATATCGCCGGAGAACAACCCCTCCACCCCGGCCCTTCTGCCGATCTCTGTTGAGAAGTAGCTACTGAATCACAATATGGCTGCCCAGCGCCACGGCTTGCATGGGATTGGCACGCTTGTCATACAAACCCAGATCCGTCCCCTTCAGGTTGAGGTCTATATCAGCTGTCGAAGTCGCGGTCGCTTTGAAAAGGATGCGGGCGATCTTGCCCTCACCGCTCACCGATTTGCCCGCAGGGAAGATGCCCAGTTGCAAGATCACCTCGCCCGCAGTGTTGTCCTTGCTGAACTGCAACTGCGTGACCGCCCCGCCGTTCTTTTTAAGAAAATCGTCCTCGCGACCGAGCTCGACCACCTGCAGCTTGGCAGGGTCGAATTTCAATTTGGTACCGATCGTGCACAGGCTGTCCACATGATGGGCTTTGACATAGACCGTGAGGGTGCTGTTCACGGCCAGGGTGGTATCGATGGGGGTCAAGGTGAGGGCTGGCACCTGAAACTGCAGGGTCAGACGGAGCGCCGTTTTTTGCCCGGCCTTCAGGTCGAGGCTGTCTTTTCCGGTCAGAACCAGCAGGGTATCCTGGAAAGCTGACACCTGGAAGAGCCGGTTCTTGCCAGGCGTGACCTTGAGCGTGGTCTGGAACCGCCCCTCTGCTGCAGCCGAAACGGTGGTATCCAGCGTCATGGTCTTCATCCCCGTTCCCGAGACGGTGATGACCAGCCGGCTGATCCCCGTCTTGAGCACGGCGGCTTTGGAGAGCGAGAAGGTTGCCGTGACGCGGGCATCATCCGCGTTCTCCGGCTCGGTCGAGAGGGGCTGGCTGCAGGCAGCCAGTAGCGCCAGCAGGCCAGCGGCATACAGGCGGTATATTTTTTTAAGGGCAACCATGGAATGACTCCTATGAATAGAAGGCTTTCACCAGCGTTGCAACTCCATCCGGGCAGCAGATCCCGGGATTGGGGCCTGGCCCGGCGCACTTCACCAGCCGATGGTGACGCCGACCACGGCCTTTTTGGGTGCAGTATCGTCACTCCCGCTGGCGAGCATATAGATGATCCCGCCGCCGATTGCGGCTGTGGTGATCCAGAATGCCGGCTTGGCATAGAGGGATTTAGAAGTTCCTTTCGCGGCCGGACGGACGGCTGTTGCCTCTTTACCGCGGGTCAACGGGGTCGGTCCGCTGCGCCGTTCCTGCAATCGTGCAATCTCTTCATCGGTGAGCAGCCGGATGGGGATCTGATCGGTTTTGGCTTCATTGCCAAAATCATCGGTCGCGGTGATCTGGTAGGACAAACGTCCTCCGGCGGTGAGCTGCACCGGCAGGGTGATCCGGTAGGCCGCGCCGGACTCGACAATCTGGACCGCATCGGCCGGAATGTACCCCACCAGACCCGCCGCGCTGCGAATGCGGTAATAGGGTGGGTGCACCAGAGTGACCTCGAGCAGTTCACCCGGGGCAAGCTGCCCCAGAAGTTTGCCGTTGCCGCTAGGCGTTGCATAAAGCGCCACTGCTTCGGTACCGGTTTGCACCACCACCGGCACGCTCGAGGCGCTCTGTACCGGATTCATTTCGTGCTGGATCTGTTGCCCGTCATGCTGGACGGTGATGCGCACGCTCTTGACGCCGGAGTTATCGCTTACATTGGCGAGAATGGGCAAGATTTTGCCGACCCGGCCGAGACGGACCGGCTGATGGGCGATTTTGGGCGGCGTGGTATCAAAGACTTGCGCCCCGGCCGCCAACGGCAGTATCAGCAGCGCGAAAAACCAGCGCCATTTTGTTTCAGAGTTTAGCAGGTGTTCCATCGTATGACATTCTCCCTGGATTGGGCGAATAGTTTAAAATATTTATTATATTGATGATATAATAATTGGAAGATGGCCCGGTCCTTTCCCCTTGCAGAAAGGCAAATTCCAGTCCACGATTACAGAAGTGTCCCAATGCGCGGCAAATTTATGCATAAAAAAGCCCGGCTTCATACGAAACACGGGCGGTTCGTCGCGAAAAGCGTCTGGCAACGTATGAAAGAGAATGGATGCAAAGCCCGATGCTGTACGTTCAAGAACAAAAACCGGATTCTCGGGATCCCCGTTCCAGACCGGACTACGGTGGTACCCCTGGTTGCTCGCTTATGAAATCTTTTTAACGCGATAGGTGATCTCCCCTGCAGGCACACGGATCGAGACAATATCGTCCACACCCTTGCCGACCAAAGCCTTGCCAACCGGTGAATCGATGGAGATGGCATCTAGATCATAGGAATGGAATTCTGCGGTCGGCACCAGCTCGTAGACCGTCTCCTCCTCGGTTTTAAGATCGACCAGCAGCACGCGGCTGCCCACATGAACCTGCTCGGTCCCCATCATCTCTTCGCTCAATATCCGCGCCCGCGAAAGGGTCTCCTCCAGCCGGGCGATCTTGCGCTCGATCAGCAGCTGCTTCTCCTTGGCGGCATCATATTCGGCATTCTCGCTCAGATCGCCCTTTTCGCGCGCCTCGGCAATCTCCTTGATCACCTTGGTGCGTTCGTTGCGCTTGAGATGATGCAATTCAGTCTGTAATTTGTTCAACTGCTCTTTGGTCAGGTACAGGGGTTTCATCACCAGGCCTCTTCACTCTCTTTGCACGGTTCAATGGATATGTCGGGAGACGGATCCAAGCGGAATAAAAACGCAAACCGAACCGGCGTTAGGACACCGATTCGGTTTGCGTGTTGTTAAACTAATAATAAATACGCAATTTGTCAAGAAAAATTTAAAGAATTCCCTACCGGCGCAAGCGCGAAAACAAATTCCTTGGCTTTTTAGCCCGCTTGTACTAAATTGAATAACGGATCACCAGAAAGAAGGCCTCCATGCCCGCAAAAAAAGTCAAGATCTACGTCATCACCACCGGCGGCACCATCGAAAAGATCTACGACGAAGAGAGCGGCACCCTGACCAACCGCGGCTCACTCCTGCAGCAGATGCTCGCCCGGCTACGTCTGCCCTATACCACCATCCAAAGCTACGATCTGCTCTGCAAAGACTCGCTGGAGATGACCGACAAGGACCGGCAGATGATCCTGCTCGCCGTCGAGAATCTCCTGGAGCATGATGCCCCCATTCTCATCCTCCATGGCACCGACACCATGGAAAAGACAGCGGAGTATCTCCATCACAATCTTGCCGGATTGCGGGTGCCTATCGTCCTGACCGGGGCGATGAAGCCTTTCGGCTTTGAAAACTCCGACGCCCTGCAGAACTTTACCGAAGCCCTGCTGGCCTGCTCCCTGGTTGCACCCGGGGTCTACATCAGCATGCATGGACGTATCCATCCCTTGCCCGGGGTGTTCAAAAACCGTGAAAAAGGCACCTTTGAAAAACGAGAATCCATCTAACTCGTTAACGATATCCATCCTAAATCAGGAGGCAGCCATGTCTGTAACAGCGCATCTTGAACCCAAAGCACTCTGGAAGCATTTTGAGGAAATCTGTAAAATTCCCCATGGTTCGGGCAATGAAAAAGCGATCGGTGATTATGTGCTCAAGGTAGCCCAAAATTTGGGCTTGAAAGCGGTACGCGATGAAACCGGCAATGTGATCGTTTATAAAAAAGCCTCTTCCGGCCATGAAAAATCCACCGGCGTTGTGCTCCAGGGTCACCTCGACATGGTCAATGTGAAAGAACCGGGCTCCCCGCATAATTTCGACAAAGACCCCCTCCGTTTAATCCTCAATGGAGATTGGCTGAAAGCGGATGGCACAACCCTGGGGGCCGATAACGGTATTGGCGTCGCAGCTGCTCTCGCGGTTCTGGAGGATGACAAGCTTGTCCACGGCCCGCTTGAAGCCCTCTTCACCGTTTCCGAAGAGACCGGGCTGGATGGTGCGCGTACCCTCTCCCCGGATGCCATCAAGGGCCGCATCCTGCTCAACCTCGACAGCGAAGAGCTTGGTAATTTCTCGATTGGCTGCGCCGGCGGCGCTGATTCCAATCTTCAGCTGCCGATCAAACGTGCCGAAGCCAAGGGCGACAAAGCCCTCACCGTGACGGTTACCGGCCTGAACGGCGGGCACTCCGGCATTGAGATCCATCAGGGGCGCGGGAATGCCATCAAGATCCTCAACCGCCTCATCTGGCAGCTCTCCAGGGAGGTGAAAGTCGAGCTGGCCAGCTTCAAGGGCGGTACCAAGCATAATGCCATTCCGGATACGGCGGTGGCAGAAATCGTCCTGAAGAAGAAAGAGGTTGAAAAAGCCAAGGCCTGGTTGAACAGTACGCTCGATGATATCCGGCTTGAATTCAAACCGGTGGAGGGAAAAATCAACCTAATCATCGAGGAGTCCAAGGGGAAAATTCCCACTGTGCTCGATAGCGAATCAAAAGAGCAGCTGTTGGGCCTGATCTTTGCACTTCCCCACGGTCCTCTGGCGATGAGCCGGAGCATCAAGGGTCTGGTCGAAACCTCAAATAATGTCGCCATCATCGATACCAAGGAGAAAAAGGCGACGATTCTGTGCAGCAGCCGCAGTTCCAGCATGCCGGCGCTGCGCGCCACGCGCGACAAGTTGGCAGCGATCGCCAAGTTGGCCGGTGCTAAAATCGAGCAGCCCGAGGGCTATCCCTCCTGGATGCCCAATGTCGACTCCCCACTGCTCAAGGTAACGGCGGAAACCTACGAAGCGGTGACCCGCAAAAAGGCCAAATATTCAGCCATCCATGCCGGACTGGAGTGTGGCATCATTGGCGCCATCTACCCGGGGATGGATATGATCTCCTTCGGTCCGGACTTGCGGGATGTCCATTCGACGAAGGAACGGGTCGATGTCAAGAGCGTGGCCAAATTTTACGCCCACCTGCTTAAACTAGTCGAAACCCTCGCCTGAGAGGCCTTGCCCATGCCCCGCGTGGTCCCGCGGGGCTTTTTTTTGCCTGGCCCCTCCCGCCCCTGCCACACTGAAACAAACAGCCGGGGGTTCCGTATATTTCACTAAACCGTTTTCTCCAGCAGTTGGCGGCACACTAGATGGAGTCCTCCGCTATGTTGAAACGCAACAGAAAAAAATGGTACTGGTTGATCGCTGCCGTGGTCATTGTGATCCTCCTAGCGGCATCGATCATGGCTAAAGCGAAGAAGGGGGAGGAAAAGGGGCCGGCCAAGGTCAAGGTCGGACGCATGGATATCATTGACAAGGCTCTGGCAGTAGGCGCGATCGAGCCCCGGAATGAGATCGCGGTCAAATCTAAAACCTCCGGCGTCGTCGGCAAGCTCTACGTCGAGGTCGGCGATCACATCCAGGCCGGCGCCCCGCTGCTCGACGTCCGGCCCGATCCGACGCCCCTCGAACTGGCCGAAGCCACCCGCGGTGTCGAAATCGCCGAGATCGAACTGGCCACCCTGAGCAAGGAACTCGAACGTCAGAAAGAGCTCCAGGCCAAGGGGTTGATCGCACAGCAGGAATATGAGACCCTGGCGCAGCAACATGACCAGGCCTCCGTGCGCACACAGATAGCCCGTGAACGGCTGGCGCTACTCAAGAAGGGACGAATAAATATTGCCGGCAATGCCATCGAAACCACCGTCCGTGCCCCCATCACCGGCTACATTCTGCAAAAGTCGGTCAACCTCGGCGACCCGGTCGTCCCCCTGACTTCATACCAGGCCGGAACCGAATTGATGAAAATGGCCGACATGAAAGACCTGCTCTTCCGCGGCACCCTGGATGAGATCGATGTCGGCAAGATCACCGAGGGGATGCCCTGCGAACTGCAGATTGGCGCCCTGCCGGGCAAAACCGTCAAGGGTCATGTCTCCCTGATCTCACTAAAGGCGCGCAAGGAGGAAAACACCACCCTCTTCCCGGTGGAGATCGCGATCGACGATGCGGCGGGCGCCGTGCTCCGCGCCGGATTTTCCGCCAATGCTAGCGTTATCATCAGCAAAAAGGAAAAAGTGCTGGCCATCCCGGAACGTGTGGTCACCTTCCGCAATGACTCCGCCTTCGTCCAGATCAGCACCGGCCCCGAGAGCAGCAAGGAGCAGTACATCAGGACCGGTCTCAGCGACGCCATCAACATCGAGGTGATCTCCGGGCTGCAAGAGGGGCAGGAGGTTCTCGAGAAAAAGGTCAAGCCCATCGTTTAAGGCCCCAATCGGCCCGTGCCAATCCGGGAGCAGCGACCATGAGTCATTTGCTAGAAACCATCAAAGAGATCCTGTATTATCTGCGCCAGTACAAGGGCCGCACCTTCATGACCCTTTTCGGGATTATCTGGGGCACGGTGAGCATCGTCGTGCTTCTGGCCTTCGGCGTAGGCGTGCACACCTCGATGAGTAAGAACATGCACGGCATGGGGGAGTCCATCGCCATCCTTTGGCCGGGGCGCACCGCTCTCCCCTACATGGGCTTCGGCCGCGACCGATTTATCAGCTTCATCGAGGAGGATGCGGAACTGTTACGCCGCGAGGTGCGCGAAATCCGCCGGATCAGTCCGGAATATTCCAAATGGAACGCCCCGCTGCGCTTCGGCGAGCAGATCAACAAGCCGAACGTCGCCGGCGTTATCCCCGAGTATGCCGAGATGCGCAACATCCAGACCCAACCCGGCGGGCGCTGGATCGATGATATCGATCTTAAGGAGCGCAAACGGGTGGTCTTTTTGGGGGACGAACTGGCCAAATTCCTCTTTGGCGAAGGCAGCAATCCCGTCGGCAAATACCTCTACGTCGCCGACTCGCCCTTCCTGGTCATCGGCGTGCTGACACATAAGACTCAGAACTCCTCTTATAGCTCTCGCGATCAGGACCGCGCCTTCATTCCGGCCTCGACCTTTCAGTCCATGTTCGGAGCGCGGCGGATCGAAAATATTGTCTACCAGATCGGCAATCCGCTCGATTCGCAGCTGGCGCAACAGCGGATTTATGAGGTGCTCGGCAAAAAGAAGGGCTTCGATCCCAAGGACAAGGAGGCCCTGGGGATCTGGGATACCACCGAGATGGACAAATTCACCTACTATTTTTCCCTTGGATTCAACATCTTCATGGGCATCATCGGTGTGATGACACTGACCGTCGGCGGCATCGGCCTGGCCAATATCATGTATGTCGTCGTCCAGGAGCGCACCGCGGAGATCGGGGTGCGGCGATCCGTTGGCGCCCGGCGTTCCCATATCATGTCCCAGTTCCTTCTCGAGTCCTTCATCATTGTTTTGGCCGGCGCGGTCATCGGCTTCCTTCTCGCCGCGCTGATCATCAAGGGGATCGCTGCAATGCCCTATGAAGAATATGTCGGCGATCCCGCACTTAACGTACGCGTCGCGCTGATCACCGTGCTGATCCTCGGCCTGGTCGGGATGGTCGCTGGCTGGTTTCCGGCCCGCAAGGCCTCCCGACTCAGCGTCATCGAGTGCCTGCGCCACTAACCCCTAATCGCGGAGGAGTCAGGATGCATCTCTGGATGCTGATCAGGGAATTTCTGCAAGACATAAAGAAGCAGCGGCTGCGCGCATTTCTCACCACCTTTGCCATCACCTGGGGAACGCTGGTGGTGATCCTGCTGATGTCCTTCGGCGCCGGACTTTCCTTTCGCATGCGCGAGGGCTTGCTCAATGCCGCCGACCGGGTGATCACGGTTTGGCCCAACCAGACGACCATCAAGTACCAGGGCCTGCCAATCGGCCGCCGCATCGGTCTCACCGAAGAGGACGTCGAGCTACTACAGCAAAGCCTTCCGATGGTCAGCCAGGTTTGTCCCCAGCAAGGCAAGCACGGCACCCGGCTGCGGAATGGCAGCCGTACGGCTTTGACCTATATGGAAGCGGTCTACCCCAATTTTGAATGGATGCGACGCATGTATCCGGCCGCGGGCGGCCGCTTCCTCGATGCCATGGATCAGCAGGAAAAACGGCGTGTCGTTTTTATCGGCAGCGAGATCGCCAGGGAGCTTTTTGGCGAGGAAAATCCGGTCGGCAAGGGCTGCGAACTGGACGGCCTGCCCTTCACCGTCGTCGGTGTCCTGCCCAAAAAGATGCAGACCTCGATGAACAACGGCCCCGATGACCGTCGCGCCGTCATCCCGTATTCGACCTTTCAGAGCATTTACGGGTGGCGCTACCTCAATAGCATCATCCTCCAGCCGGCCAATCCCCAGGAGGGCAAACTGATCAAGGAGGAGATCTATCGGGTTCTCGGCCGCAAACACCGCTTCGACCCCAAGGATGATAAGGCCCTCTTCGTTTGGGACGTCGCCGAGACCGTAGCCATCCAGGATAAGATCTTTCTCGGACTGAATATCTTTATGGGCGTGGTCGGTTCGATGACCCTGATCATCGCCGGCGTTGGTGTGGCTAATATCATGTACGTTGTCGTTAAGGAACGCACCCGCGAGATCGGCATCAAACGCGCGGTAGGCGCGCGGCGCTGGCACATCATGCTCCAAATCATCTTTGAGTCCCTGCTGATGTCCACCATCGGCGGGCTTGTGGGCATCCTGGCAGCCACAGGAATCATCAAGGCGATCTGGCTGATTCCGGCGCAAGACGGGGCCATGCAGTTCCTCGGACGCCCCCTGCTCTCAACCTCCGTGATGGTCATCGCCGTCTCGCTGTTGGCACTGATCGGCCTCCTCGCCGGCTTCTTTCCAGCGCGGCGCGCCGCTCATATCGATCCGGTTGAAGCCTTGCGCTACGAATAGAGTTGCGCCGTATCCGCAAAATTTGTACATTTAAGGAACAAATCCCGGCAGAGATTCGTTTCAGCAGTACATGGGGACGAATATGGTTTCGACGGGAATCATGACGGTAGTGGACGCATGCCGAGGACCCCGGTTGGCCTCGTTAATCATCCGGGACAATAAGTAGATGCAGACGATTATTCGTATGCACTGGCTGCCTAATTAAAGGTGGCCACGTTCCCTATGGTTTGCGCCCGCAGGGGCTGTAGAGGAGCGTCGATCACTGCAGGATAGCCTCCGGGCATGCTCTGGGCCCCGAGGCGAACCTTAACAGGGCTGGACCGCATCCGCTTGGTCTGTTGCGCGTGGTGCGGTCGAGATCCAGCAGCAGACTATGCATGTAGTGGCTGCTACGGCCGGGTTTTCGGACGTGGGTTCGACTCCCACCGTCTCCACCTCAAGCCTTGTTGAACAAACAAGGCTTTTTTTATCCGCCCCAAGAAGGAGGGACCATGACCCGAGCGGTGATCACTGAAGAGTTATTGCGCACGGCCTTTGCCCTCGCTGAGGGCGGCGAAATCCATTTGCCGTACGGCAGCGAGCTGACACCCGCTGCGCGGCAGCTTCTCTCTGAGCGCCACATCGTGGTCCGATACATCGACAATCAGGGCCGGGTCTTCGCCGGCGCCGCGCCGGACCAGCCTCTTGTGCGTCTCAACCCCCTGACCGGACGCAGCGCCGCCCAGGAAAAGCGCGATCCCTCGACGCACAAGCAGAACGAGGCTGATGCGGAGCTGATCACCCACCTCGATGCCCACACTCTGGTCGCCAAGACCCATCCCCGCATCGTCCTCCGCGGCAAGCTGGATACCCTCATCGCTTTTACTGTTCTCGCTCAGAGCGATTTCGACCCGGAAAAACGCTTCCCCTGGCTGCATCCCTATCTGGCGGAGCTGCGCTCGCGGATGGGCACTCTGCTGAAATCCGAGGTGACCGGGGAGACCCTCGCTCCACCCGGACTGGCTGGTATCGATGCGGAACAGCTGCAGGCCCTCTCGCATTACCCGCTCCGCTATCTTGGTCATGATCATATCGTTCCGGAGGAATCCCAGGGAAGGAATGTCGCACGGCTCAACGTCCTACGCGCGTTGTGCCGTGAGGTGGAGATCGCTATCGTGCAAGCCTTTACCGGGCCGGATGGCACCATGATCCGGCCCGATCTGCTGACGGCCGCCAACCGGCTGAGCAGCGGCTTGTATGTGCTGATGCTCCTCACCGTGCTGGCAGAAAAGGGAAAAAAGGTCGAGCTGGAAACGATCAAATTCTAATGGTCGTCGTGGGGATGGTCGTGCTCATGTGCCTGCAGCCCCTGCAGCAGGGTCCGCCAGGCGAGCATAGCGCACTTGACCCGGGTGGGGAATTCGCATACTCCGGCGAAGGCCTCGATCTCATCGAACTCCTCTTCCTCCGGCCGCTCATAGCGGCCTTCCTTGACCAGCCGGGTGAATTGGTCGGCGATCTTTTCAATCTCCTCCACCCGCAATCCCTTGATCTTTTCCGTCATCACCGAAGCCGAGGCCTGACTGATCACACAGCCATGACCTTCAAAGGCGGCTTTCTGCACCCGTCCGTCCGCCATTTTCAGGGTCAGCAGAATTTCGTCCCCGCAAAAGGGATTTTTCAATTCCAGACGGACGTCCGCATCGGCAAGCTCCCCCCGGTTGCGCGGTTGCCTGTAATGGTCCAGAAGCACTTCCTGATAGAGTTGATCTAAAGCCATTTTTCAAAGTAATCCTTTGCCTGTAACAAACCGTTAACCAGACGTTCGACATCCTGTTCGCTGTTATAGAGATAAAAGCTGGCTCGAGCGGTGGCCGGGACCTGCAGCTTGTGCATGACCACCTGGGCACAGTGATGGCCTGAACGGATGGCAATCTGCTGCTGATCGAGAAATGTGGCCAGATCATGGGGATGGATAGAGGCCAGGTTGAAGGAGAGCGCCGGGCCACGCTCGGTACGCGGGCCGTACAAGATGATCCCTTCCAGGGAGGCCAGCTTCTCCAGAGCCAGCTGCGTCAACGCATGATCGTGTTCCGCAATGGCCGTCATGCCGATCTCCTCCAGGTAGTCGATGGCTGCCGCCAGACCGACCGCTCCCGCCACATTCTGGGTGCCCGCCTCGAATTTCCATGGTACATCGTTCCACTCGGAGTGCATGTAATCGACGCTGCTGATCATGTCGCCCCCAAAAAGAAAGGGATTCATCTTCTCCAGATGGGCCATCTTGCCGTAGAGGACACCGATGCCGAGAGGTCCGAGCATCTTGTGTCCGGAAAAGGCCAGAAAATCGGTGTCGAGCGCCTGCACATCGACCGCCATATGCGGTACACTTTGGGCGCCATCGACCAGCACCAGAGCGCCGGCAGCGTGGGCCTTGTCGATGAAGCGGCCCAGCGGGACAATGGTTCCCAGCGCGTTTGAGGTCTGGGTGATGGCCAGCAGACGAGTCCTCGGCGTAAGCAGATCATCCAGCTGGTCGGAAGAGAGCCGGCCCGCCTCGTCAATTTCGAGAAAGCGCAGCCGCGCACCACACCGCTGTGCGACCATCTGCCAGGGCACCAGATTGCTGTGGTGCTCCAGCTCGGTTACGATGATCTCATCGCCCTCCTGCACCGCGCGTTCCGCCCAGCCCCAAGCGACCAGATTGACCGCCTCGGTTGCATTGCGGGTGAAAATGATCTCCTCGCTGCGTCCGGCGCCGATGAAGGCCGCCACGCGCGCCCGCGCCGCCTCGTAGGCCGCCGTCGCCCGCTCGGCGAGGCGGTAAGCTCCGCGGTGGGGATTGGCATTGTCGCGCCGGTAAAAGTCCTCCATCGCCTCCAGAACCTGGCGCGGCCGGTGCGTGGTGGCTGCGCTGTCTATATAGACGAGATCGCGGTTCTCCGGCCGCACCAAAAGGGGAAAGTCGGAGCGAATTTTTCTGACATCCAGCATGCTACGCCTCTCCTTCCACCTCAACCATGCCCGCCGTCACACGTACCTGCCGTACCGCCACCGCCTCATACGCCGGCGGCGTCAGAACCTCGCCGTTGCGCAGGTCAAAGGCGGCCCCGTGTTGCGCGCAACAGATCCGGCCGGGCTCCAGGTAGCCCTCTGAGAGCGGCACGGCCTCGTGCGAACAGGCATCCATCAGGGCATACCACTGGCCTTGCTGATGAACGACCACCAGGGCTTCTTTTCCCGCCATCACACGGCGCATTTCGCCTTCCGGCAGATCAGCCGCAGGAAAGAGCGTGATAAACCCGGACATCCTCTATGCTCCTTAAAAAAGGCCCAGTTCCAGCCTCGCTTCTTCACTCATCCTCGAGTCATCCCAGGGAGGCTCCCAGGTCACCGTGACTCGAACCGCGCTCACCCCCGGGATGGCCGACAACCGCGACTCGATCTCCGGCGGCAAGCTCTCTGCCACCGGGCACATCGGCGAAGTGAGCGTCATCAGGATATCGACGCGGCCTTCCTCGTCGATATCAACATGATAAATGAGACCGAGGTCATAGATGTTGACCGGAATCTCGGGGTCGTACAGATCCCGCAGGGTCAACACGACCTGGTCCATCAGCGCTTCCCGGTCAAGGGCGTTCGCCATGCGCTACTCCTCCCGGCCGAGACGTTCATGGACCATCCGCCCGATCCGCTCGCGCAGAGATCCGAGACGGATCGACTCCGTGATTTCACCGGCAAAGGCATGCACCATAATCTGCCGCGCCCGCTCCACCCCGATACCGCGAGACTGCAGGTAAAAGAGGCCCTCCTGATCCATCTGGCCGATCGTTCCCCCATGGGTGCAGCGCACATCGTCGGCAAAAATCTCGAGCTGCGGCTGGCTGTCCGCGAGGGCTTCATCGGAGAGGAGCAGATTCTTGTTGTGCTGGATCGCGTCGGTGTGCTGCGCCTCCCGGGCGACCCAAATCCGGCCGTTGAAGACCGAATGCGACGTGTCCTGCAGCACCCCCTTGTAGAGCTGACGGCTAAAGGTGTGCGGCTGCAGATGGCGTAACGTCGTGTGGTGGTCAATGTGCTGCCGCTTCTTCGGCATGTAAAGGCCGAAGAGGTTCGCCTCAGCCGCCGAATCCGCCAGTTCGACCTCGAGGTCATGCCGCACCAGCCGCCCGCCAAAATCGCAGATCCAGCGTGTATATCGGCTGTCCCGGCCCAGGGTGGCGCGTGTCGAGGAGATGTGGTAGGCCGCGGCGCCCTCATTCTGAAGGATGTAGTGATCCAGGCGGCTCGCTTCTCCTACCACAACATCGGTCAGGGGATTGGTGAAATGGTCTGAACCGGCGCTGCCGCCATAGACCTCGAGCAGCTGCGCCTCCGCCCTCTCTCCCATCAACAGCAGAACGCGCGGATGAACCGCCGCCGCTGGCGCATCCGTGTAATGAACGATCTCAATGGGCACGAGCAGCGTGAGTCGGTCCGGAATGGTCAGAACCACACTCTCGGCCGCCAAAGCGGTGTTGATCTGGGCGAAGGGTGCATCCATGGTCGCGGCCGTCTCGCGCATCCGCCGTTCCACGCGCGCCAGAAATCCATCGCGAAGCTCCGTCGCCATGCGGATAGAGAAAGAATCCGCCGCCCCGGGCAACCGGGATTCTGGGCTGAGACGGCCGTTGATGAAAACCAGGCGGTAGGCGGAGGGTTCGAGCAGCGCGGTCATCGTCTCCGGCAGGCCCGACGGCGCGGGACTCTCCGCAATCCGCTTCCAGCTGCTTCCGCCGAGAGCGGAGACATCGGTGAAACGCCAGCGCTCCTGCTTTAGGGTCGGAAAACCATGCGCAGTGAAACGCGCCAGCGCCTCCCGGCGCAATTCAGCGAGGAACTCCGGTGCGGAAGCCGCTGCTTGTTCCAGCGCACGATGATGCAGTTCGGGCCACAGGGGGCCAACGCTCTCTTCCATGGGCTGCCCTCGCCTATGCCGTTGGCGCCGGCTGGCCGGCGCGTTCTTTGATCTCATCGTAACCGTTGGCCTCAAGCTCAAACGCCAGGGATTTATCACCGGACTGGACGATGCGGCCGTCGTAAAGCACATGAACGAAATCGGGGACGATATATTCGAGTAGGCGCTGGTAATGGGTGACGACCACAAAGGCGTTATTCGGTGTGCGCAGCTTGTTGACGCCGCCGGCGACGATCCGCAGGGCGTCGATATCGAGCCCCGAATCGGTCTCGTCGAGGATGGCCAGATACGGCTCGAGCACGGCCATCTGCAGGATCTCGTTGCGCTTCTTTTCGCCGCCCGAAAATCCCTCGTTGATCGCGCGGTTGAGAAAAACGGGGTCCATCTCCACCAACTTCATTTTGGCGCGCACCATCTTGAGAAAATCGGCGGCGCCCAAGCGGCTCTCGCCGCGATGCGTGCGCACTTCGTTCAACGCCGTGCGCAGAAAGTAGGAGGTATTTACTCCGGGGATCTCCACCGGATACTGGAAGGCCAGGAAGAGGCCTTCCCGCGCGCGTACCTCCGGCGTAAGCTCAAGCAGATCCAACCCCCGATAGCGGACCTCTCCGCTGAGCATCTCATAACCCGGGCGCCCCGCCAGTACCTGGGCCAGGGTGCTTTTGCCCGATCCGTTCGGTCCCATGATCGCATGCACCTCGCCCGGCTGGACCGATAGCGTAATCCCTTTGAGAATCTCCCGCCCCTCAATGCCCACCCGCAAATCGCGTATCTCAAGCATAACCATTCTCCACTAAAGTACGTATCAGGTCCGATTCATCCCACACTGCCTTCCAGACTGACACTCAGCAGCTTTTGCGCTTCCACCGCGAACTCCATCGGCAGCTCGGCCAACACCTCGCGGCAGAAGCCATTGACGATCATCGAGACCGCATCCTCCCGCGAGACGCCGCGCTGATTGAGGTAAAAGATCTGATCTTCGCCAATCTTGGAGGTGGTCGCCTCGTGTTCAACCCGGGCAGTGCTGTTTTTCACCTCGATGTAGGGAAAGGTGTGCGCCCCGCAGCGATCTCCGATCAGCAGGGAATCGCATTGGGAAAAATTGCGCGCCTGTGCGGCACTTTTCAGCACCTTCACCTGACCGCGGTAACTGTTTTGGCTCACCCCGGCAGAGATGCCCTTGGAAACGATGGTGCTGCGCGTATGGCGGCCGATATGAATCATCTTGGTGCCGGTATCCGCCTGCTGATGATGGTTGGTCATCGCAACCGAGTAAAACTCCCCGATCGAATGGTCGCCCTTGAGGATGCAGCTCGGGTATTTCCAGGTGATGGCCGATCCGGTCTCGACCTGAGTCCAGGAAATGTGCGAATGCGCACCTGCGCACAGGCCGCGCTTGGTGACAAAGTTATAGACCCCACCACGCCCCTCCTTGTCGCCGGGAAACCAGTTCTGGACCGTGGAATATTTGATCTCGGCATGCTCCATCGCAATCAGTTCGACGACGGCCGCATGCAGCTGGTTCTCCTTGCGGATCGGGGCGGTGCACCCTTCGAGGTAACTGACATAACTCCCCTCTTCGGCGATAATGAGGGTGCGCTCGAACTGCCCGGTGTTGACCGCGTTGATGCGGAAGTAGGTCGAGAGCTCCATTGGGCAGCGCACCCCTTTGGGCACATAGATAAACGATCCGTCGCTGAAGACCGCCGAATTGAGGGCGGCATAAAAATTATCAGTCGCGGGCACCACCTTGCCCAGGTACTGTTTCACCAGATCGGGATGGTTCTGAACCGCCTCCGAGAAGGGGCAAAAAATAATCCCGAGCTGCGCGAGTTTCTCCTTAAAGGTCGTCGCCACCGAGACGCTGTCGAGCACCGCATCAACAGCCACACCGGCGAGAGCCTGCTGCTCCTCGAGCGGAATGCCCAGCTTTTGATAGAGCGCCAGAATTTCAGGATCCACCTCGTCCAGGCTCTTCGGCCCGCCGTGGCTCTTCGGGGCCGAATAATAGCTGATATCCTGATAGTCGATAGGCGGATACTTGACGTTGGCCCAGCGCGGCTCCTGCAGGGTCAGCCAGTGCCGGTAGGCCTTGAGCCTCCATTCGAGCATGAAGGGGGGTTCCTTTTTCCTGGCCGATATCGCGCGGATGATTTCCTCATTAAGCCCCTTCGGCAGGGTTTCGGCCTCGATATCAGAGGTGAATCCGTATTTGTATTCCTGGTTGGCCAGGGATTCCAGTTTTTCAACTTCTGTGCTCATCCGGTCCTCACAATCCCGCAGTTCGTTCCAGATCGGCCAGGGTGACCGACTGCAGGTAGGTGAATATCTGCCGTTGCAGCGGCCGCACGGCACCCCTGAAATCGCAGAACGCGGCGCGTTCGCACCCGGTTTCCCGGGCCCCGCAAGCTGTGATCCCGAAGGGACCCTCAACCGCCTCCATCACCTCAGCAAGGTTGATGCCGTCCATACGGCGCTCGAGGCAGTAGCCGCCATTGACACCCTGGAGGGATTGGACCATGCCCGCTTTGGCCAGGCGCTGCATCAGTTTGGCCAGGAGGGCCAGCGGGATGCGGCAGGTCTCCGCAATTTCACGCACGGTCGCTGTACCCGCGGCGCTCTGGTGCAGATGGCGCAGCGCCAGGATGCTGTATTCAGTCTTTTTGGATAATCTGAACATTTTATATAGGACCTTTTTAGTCTTATTTAAATCTATTAACAACACCTTCCGGCCTTTTGTTCCCGGCGATCTCTTTCATTTCATTCAAAAAAAAACCCCAGCGTCGATGACGCCGGGGAATGAAACTGCAGAATGGCCGGAGTGGCTGGCCTGCATTCTAGAGATAATTCTTGCGGAAATCGTCGATTTTCGATTGGTCCTTCAAGCCGGTGTACCACTGTCCGAAGACGGCCTGCTGCTTGCGCTGCAGCAGCTGGCTGCGCAGCGACTCTTTTTGCGCGGCGAATTCCGACTCGACAAAATTGCTCTTGTTCAACAGCTTAATCAGATAATAACCCCGGCTCCCCTCTACCGGCTGCGAAATGGTGCCGGGCTGCAGCGCAAAAGCCGTTCCAACGAAGCGCGGCTCGCGGCCGATGCCGGAGATGTAGCCGGAAAAGGTAAAATCGCCGGTCTGCTGAACTTTGGCGCCAATCTGCGCTGCCACCCCGTCGAGGGAATTGGCCGAAAAAGCCTGCTCGTAAAGCGCCTGGCATTTACTCCTCGCCAGCTCCATGGCCTTGTCATTCTTCAGTTTGGCGCTGATGGTCTCCTTGGCTTCGACCCACGACTTTACATGCTCGGGGATCACATCGACCACCTGCACGATCATATAACCGCGTTCCGCATAGATCACATCGCTGACCGCGCCTTTTTTGCTGCGGAAAACGAATCCGCTGACGCGAGGTTCCATGCCGACGCCGGGGATGAAACCGCCGGCGACAAAGGGCTCGGTGCGTTCGACCTTTTTATTCTCGGTGGCGGCGACGCTTTTCAGATCCTGTTCCTTGGCCGTCTCGGCGATATAATTGGCCTCTTCCTGCAGCGCCTCGCGCGTCCGCGGCGACATCTCATATTTAAGCAGAATATGGCTCGCCTGGACCTTTTCCTGGCCTGCTTCGGTCTTGCGCTCACCCACCTTGATGATATGCAGGCCGAACTGGGAGGTCACGGGGCCGACAATATCGCCCGGGCGGGCGGCGAAAGCGGCATCCTCAAAGGGTTTGACCATGGCACCGCGGGCAAAGAAGCCAAGGTCCCCGCCCTTTTCGGCGGAACCCTGATCCTGCGAGTTGAGCTTGGCCAATTCGGCAAAATCGCTGCCGGAGCGGGCTTCCGCCAGGAGCTCGCTGGCCTGCTGCCGGACCGCCTCAGAATCGGCTTTGGTCGGCGTGAAATCGAACAGGACATAATCGATCGCGCGCTTTTCCGGCTCCTTGAACTCCTCCTCGTTCTTTTTATGATAGGCTTTGATCTCGGCATCTGTGGGGTCAGCGACCGAAGCGAGAAAATTGCTGGCAGGAACCAGCACATATTCCGCCTGAGCCTTGAGGGCACGCTTCATGTACTCCGCCCGGAGCTCCACCTCACTGACAACGGCCGTAGCCCGCAGCAGATTGTCCAACTTGCGCATCGGCAGGGTCGTGCGCAGATATTCCTCGACCGAGGACCAGAATTCACCGGCGCCCGGATTGTTCAAGGCCGCCTGATAGCGCTGCATATCGAACTTGCCGGTCGAATCCTGAAACGCCTGATTCTGGCGCAGCTCTTCCGGGGGATTGTTAAAAATCTCCTCGATGATCTCCTGGTCCGAAGCATTTAGCTTGACCGCCTTGACTTCGCGGTTGAGCAGCCGTTGCTGTACCAGATTATCAAAAACGCGATTCTCAATCTGCTGCAGCTGATAACCCTCGGGATCGCTGCCCGATTGCTGGCGATAGGCCGTCAGCTCGTTTTGCAGGCGGCTGGAAAACTCTTCATAATGAATCGGCTGGCCATCCACCTTGGCGATCACACCCCGGGGCTGGTTGGACTTGAAACCGCCCATACCCCAATCCACAATGATCGTTAAAATGAAGGCAACGACCAGGACCAAGAGGATGGTCTTCATGCTGTTACGCATGCTTTTCATCAAAGCCATGGTTTGTATCCTTTAAGGTGAAAATGAAGGGGTTTATTTCTAATAAAACCAATGAATATAGCATTAAGACGCCAAAAATGCAAGGCTTTTTTCCCTGCGTCGGCCTCCCGGTCTCATGAAATCCGCGCCGGCGGCGCGGGGTCAGCCGGAATGCAGCATAAAAAAAGCGGGACCCTGGTGGGTCCCGCGCTCTCAGGCGTCAAGCGGGCATAGCCCTCTCCCCTCGACGCCGGGCTGCATAGGTCATCAGACGGGGAGGGACCATCTGATTGCCTATCTGGAGATTGGTTACTGCTGTGTTCGTCCCTTACTTGACCAGCAGCATCTTTTTAACATCGTGGAACGAGCCCATGGTGATGCTGTAGACATAGACCCCGGAAGGCAGGGCGTGCGCATCAAAGGTGACCCGATGCACGCCCGCCGTCTTTTTCTCATTGACCAGAGTCCGCACCTCACGGCCGAGCAGATCAAAAACCTTGAGGGTGACCATCCCCTCCTGCTTGACCCGGAAGACGATCTCGGTCTGGGGATTGAAAGGATTGGGGAAATTCTGCGTCAATTCATAGCGCTGCGGGGCTGTGACTTCCACCTCACGCACATCGGAGTAGGTGAAGGCGCCGTTGCGGTCGATTTGCCGCAGGCGGTAAAAATAGGTGCCCACCTCAACCTTGCTGTCGGTGAAACCGTAACTCTGCGCGAGATTGGTGGAGCCAGCGCCGGCGACGAAGCCCAGCCGGGTAAAGGATTTACCATCCAGACTGCGTTCGACGTCGAAGCCGAGATTGTTGCTTTCGCCTACGGTATGCCACTCCAGCAGGACCACATCACTGAGGGAGGTGTTCTTCACCGCGGCGGTGAAGGTAGTGAGCTCGACGGGCAGCGAGACACTGCCAACAATCTCATAGGGATCCTCCGTGGTGACATAGGAGATCGATTTGGCAGCGCCGTAAAAGGGGCTGGTCGTCAAAACGTTTTCGAACTTGACCACCAGGGTATCCCCGGCCTGCCAGTTGGCATAAGAAATCATCGGGGTTTGCTTGAGTTCAACACTCCATCCACCCCCCGTGGCGCAGTAATTGGCCTGACTGGTATCGCCCGGCGATTTGGTCAGAAAGGCCTGAAACCTGATCTCGCCGGCGGCGGGCACCGAGCCGTCCGGATTGAGGAATTTTCCACCCACGATATGGGGCATCATATCACCCTGCGCGTACAAGGTGCCGATCTGACCCAACGCAAACAAGGCCAGCGCGAAATATTTGAGTCTCATGACGATCCCTCCTGATTAACGAGTATATGTGGGCCAGACGGCTGGCGCGGTCTTGTTGACCTGGATCAGAACCGGATCACCCGGGGCGACACTGAACGGGGTCATCGGATTGCCGAAGTTGAGCGACGGCAGCCAGTACTGGCTGAATCCGCGGCCGTCGGCGCCGACCTTGAGCAGCACTTCCACACCACCGATCTCGGCAGCCAACTGACTGGCGTTGGTGATCTCCGGCCGGTCTAACGGCACGATGATTTCGTTGTAGGTGTACTTGGCCGTCGTGCTCAACCTGAACTGAAGCTCGCCGGGGTTCGGCACTGCGCCGCAATAGAACCACTTCTCCGGGGCGGTATCATCCGCCTGAATCAGGACCGGCATGCCGCTGTGGAGGGCGAAGGGCGTCGCCGGGAAATTCAGATCCGGCAAATAATAGGTGCTGTAGCCGTTGGTTGCCGGGTTGATCTGCAGCACCACCTTGACGCCGGAGCCGATGGCCTCGGCGAGATCCTTGGCATTGCGGATCGGGCTCTCCAGCGGCAAGGAGAGATAATTATAGCGCGGTTTGGCTGCGCGGACTAGTGCAAAGCCATATTTGCCGACGCGGCGGGAAAGCGCGGAGTAGTTGTCGCTGTCGACGGCGCGGACGACATAATATTGACGCAGCGTTTCACTGTTGACCATCAGCGTAGTGTCCGAGGTGGCTGCCAGCAGCGTGCCTTCCACATCCGGGTCGAAATAGGGTTTGGAGTCATGCACATAGACGCGGTATCTGATGGTGCCGGTGCGTTCGAGCGAGCCATTGACACCGCGGGTCACCGGATTCCAATGCAGATTGACGGCGGCGCCCTTCTTATCCGCAGCCAGCCGTGCCGGGGCCATCGGCGCAATGTTGTCTATCGCCCGGCCGCTGCCCATGGCAGCGCCGGAAACCACCGAACCGCCCATGGTGCCGAGCACCGAGGTGACCGGGTTCGAGCCCTCCTGGCTGTGAATGAGCAGGGGAACCGCCCCCGCCGTAGTCTGCGGCAAGGCGGCCAGCGTCGCGCCACCGCCCTTGACCGCAGCAGCCGGAGGCACCCAGACCGCCCGCACATAAAAAGCCATCGTGTCGCTGCTGACAACCGGCAGATCGACCGCCATGACCGTCGAGCCTGTGCCGGAGGGATTGTAAGCGGCGATTTGCTGCGGCCAGTAGTGGAGCGTATCCTCGCCGTTGATCGTGTAAAAGATCTCGTAATAGTTAATCACCGGCGTGGCGCCCATGCCCTGATGGTTGGCCGAGAACGGCCACTTCAGGGTAATCCAGCCGCCCTGATCGCCCGGCACATCCTGCACCGTCAAATAATCCGGCTGATCGATGATCGGATCGATCACCGTGATCGCGCTCGAAGAGGCGGAATCCAGAGGATAAATATCCGTGCCGATCGAAACAGAGAGGATGAGGTTGTTGGTGCTCACCCAGCTGGTGAAGCGGAAGACGCCGATGCCTTCGGTCAGCTTCTTGGGACCGCTGGGCATGACGATCTCGCTCGACTGGAGATTGCTCGAGAAGGTCAAATAGCCGGCGAAATTCTTGTCGATCACACCATACTTGTCGCGAGCGATCACCTGCACATCAAAGGGGACGCCACGGACCTGGGCGCCGGCGACTACCGGCTGGATCACAAAAGAGCAGGCGGCGTTGCTCGTCACAGCGACCCAGCTGGTCTGGGTATTGCTGTTCGAGACCGGCGTCACCAGATCTTCCTCGACCCCCGGTGCATCGTAGCGGAGGATGCCCTCGGCCTTGGGATCCCAACCCAGGGAAGAACTATAGGAGAAAGTGTTGAGCAGGACCTTGCCCGGGGAGACCTCCCGCGCATCGCTAATGGGCCAGGCGCCGACGTAATTGGCTCTGGGGGCCATGTTGAGATAGAAATCGGTGCTGTAGACCGACCAGTCGGCCAGATCCTCGCTCATAAATACCTCGACGTCAAAGCGGCTGATCGTCTTGGCGCTCATGATGGCCGGACCGGCATTGTCTTTTTCAGCCGTCAGGCCCACCGGGAGCGGGGCCATGGGGTTGTCCGCCCAGTCGGTGAAGCCGTTATTGGCTGTAACCACCACATCCGGCACATCACCGGTATCGCCACCATAGGGTGTCAAGGCCGGTCCGCTGCCAGTGGTTTCATCAAATTGGATATAGGCCGCAACCGTATCCCCATAAGTGTTGATAGCCGCAGGCTGGTAATAGGCATAGCCCGGATTGTAGACATTGAGGTCCACCACCAGGTTTTTCTTCAGGCCATCATAACCCGTGATGGTCCAGTTGGCCGGCCTGAAGGAGCGCTTGGGATAGATCGGCGAGAGATCATCATAGATGAAGCGGTAGTGATCGATCTTGCCATCGGCATCCAAGTCCACCGTCGCCAGGCTGAGGAGGATCGGCGGAATGTTGTCGCGTTCAACCTTGACATCCGAACCCAGCAACGTCCGGGTGGTGCCGCTGAGGCTCAGCTCGTTGTCATATTGCATGTTGCCGTTGGGCGTAACGGCCAGATCGTTGACCAGCGATTGCGCCCTGAAGTTGATGGCGCCGCTGTCGTTTTTGGTCCAAGCCAGCCCGGTATGATTGAGATAGACGATGCTGTCGGTGCGCGCCGGGGACATGCCAGTGAAATAGATCTGAATCCCGGAGACGTCATAGTTGGAGAGGCCCACGAACCACTTGAAAAGAGGCGAAGGCATGCCGGGCGTTGGACTGATCGGCCAGCTGGCCGTGTTGACCTTCTCGCTGAAGACCAGGCGGATGCGCTTGGTCCCAGCCGTCAAGGCGCGGATGATCGCGGGGCCGGCGGTATCGAGAATCTGCACCACCTGCGCGTTGTTCGCCGAAAGGGCGATATCCGAGCTGTAAAGGGCTTCCACCAAGCCGTTGTTGACCGGCTCATTGAGGCCGTTGGGATCGCCGGGATTGGTGTAGGTCACCCGCGGGATCAAGCCGGTGTTGGCCACTTTGGGCGAGGTAGCCGTCAGGATCACGCGCAGGGTGTTGGCGGAAATCCAGGCGCCGGTGCCACCGATCGTCAGCAGCCCTTCGCCACTGATTTGGAGGCCGGCCGTGCTGACGCGTGCGGTGTTCATGGCATGGTCAAAAACGATATCGGCATAATCCAGATAGCCCCAGCCATTGGGACCGCCGGTGGTCAGGTCTGCGGGCAAAATGGCGTCGTGGGTCATGACTTGCGTGATGATCGGGTAAATGCCGTCGGTGATGGGCACCACAGCGCCGGGCCCATTGGTCGGAGCGGTGGGGGGTGCCAGGGCCAGCGATTCGCCATTGTAGTTGCCGACGGCGTCGGTGACCTGGCGATCGGCCACGTAGACGATGGTGCCGACTTCATTGCCGGACGCATAGTCGGTGGTCAGCTGAAACTCGTAGGTGGCCGATGGAGCCAGGCCGGAATTGGGAGAAACGATCACACTGATCGGATTGGGCGAGGGGCTGGTGGTCGTAGTGATCACCGTGAAATCAACACCTTGCACGCTGGCATAATCGAGCGGTTCGCTGAAGGTCACCTCGATGCGCTTGGTTGCCAGGGCGGCGGCCAGGGGCTGACGACGGGTGGCGCGCTTGGTATGGGCACTGATGATCGCCGGACCGGCCTTGTCCGTCAAGGTGCGCGAGTGGCTTTCGGCATAGGCCTGGAACTGCGAGGTAGTCGCCTCGCGGAAACGGTCGGTTGTGCTCAGCGGCTTGGTGTAGGTCAGGGTCGGGGTGATGCCGCTGTTGGGCGCGCTAGAGCGCACCCACAAGGTGAAGCGCTTGGACATGCCGCCCACCAGATTCCAGACGCCGATCGATTCCATGCTGTGGATGGTGCTGCCGAGACCGCTGAAGATTTGATCGTTGACCGTGACGTTGGAGGGATTCATCGGCTCGCTCCAGATCAGGTCGATGCGATCGATATAGCCGTCAAACGCCACGCGGTTGCCGACATGGACACCACTCACCGGATTCGAATTGCCGCTGCCGTCGTCATAATAGAGAGCCTGGCGGATCGTAGGGGTAATGCCGTCGTCGCATTCGATATAGACGGAGGGGTATTGAATCACGCCCCAGGGGCCGGAGATTCCGGTCCCGCTGATCTGCAAGCCGCCCCCTTCAACCAACCAGATCCAGGGACGCAAATTGGTGTCGTACGGATAAGGCGTCGAGGTCCCCTGCCGGATGGGCAGATAAATGGCATCATCATTGTTGCCGCCCGGCACTCCCGGGGGCGATGTGAAGATGTCGCCAGGACCGCGCAGGGTGTAGAGATCACCCGGATTGGTGCTGATGTTGTTGTCGCCATCGACATTCAAATCGATGCGAAATTCGGTGCCGGTAAAGTTGTCGTTGAGGTAGGTTCTTGTGCCACCGGCCACATTGAAGACGACCTTGATCCAGGCCGCCGTGCCCGTCTGCAGAGGATCGGCGGTCTCCCGGCGCAGAATTTGCGCTGAAAGGTCTGCCGCGGCCCCGAACAAGAGCGCAAGGACGAACATGATGCGTAACATCGGAGTCAACTTCATTTTCGCCTCCATTTGGTTCTTCGTTGATGACGGAGTTGCGCCGCTACCGGTTTTGCAGCCCGAAAACCGGGGGCGCAAAGCAGCCATAGTAGTATACTCTGCGGGCCTCATCGCAAATTCAATGCCATAGATAAATGCAACCTTTTTTTCGCTTATGGATTGAGATCGTCGTCACAAAGTGCTATCGCGCCCAGAGCACGCCCTTTGTTATTAATGTAATTAGCCCTTTTCCAATTCTGCGGTCAACACCATCATTTTTGACGATTTATAGCTATTACTGACAGAGTCTATCCCCGTTCCGTGTTTCCATGAAACATTGTTCAGCGATGAAACATGTAAGGCCCCGCGTCGCTGCGCCCGCGCCCGTCTGTATGATATTACTCCATTTCGATCAATTTTCGGCGGAAGCCGTATGCTTTTACTTTTATTTTTAAACACGAATGGTTACATTAGGTTATCCGTTTCCTAACCGCCTCCGGCACCATGCCGCCTCTTCCGGGAGCCCTGCAGCGCAGAACTTGCGGAGGCCTGAAGCATACCCTTTCGAGAAGATGAAAAAGAAGAGACCACACTTTGATGTTCCCATTCTCAGAGCCATCGGTGCGGTGGCCGACCACGCCGGCTGCGCAGCCTATGCTGTTGGCGGCTATGTCCGCGACCGCTTGCTCGGTAGAACCGGCAAGGACATCGATATCGTGGTGGTCGGCGATGGTACGGCCTTCGCCCAGCAGTTGGCCGACCACCTTAATATAGCAAATATTTCGATATTTAAAAAGTTCGGCACAGCGATGCTGCGCTACCGCGGCCTGTCGATTGAGGTGGTCGGAGCTCGCCGCGAGAGCTACCGCAGCGATTCACGTCATCCCGAGGTGAGCAGCGCCGATCTCGAGACCGATTTGGCGCGCCGCGACTTTACCATCAATGCCCTGGCGGTGTCCCTGAACGGAGCCCGCTACGGCGAGGTGATCGATCCCTTTGCCGGACGAGCCGATCTCGAAGCCGGCATCCTGCGCACACCGCTCGATGCGGTCCGGACTTTCAGTGACGATCCGCTGCGGATCCTGCGCGCCATCCGCTTTGCGGCGCAACTGCAGTTCGAGATCGAACCTCTTACCTTTCAGGCTCTGGGCAGCGAACGCGAGCGCTTGCACATCATCTCGCAGGAGCGCATCAGCGAGGAGCTTGTGAAGATGATCGCCAGCCGCAAACCCTCGATCGCGCTGCGGCTGCTGAGCGACAGCGGCGTCCTCGATCTGGTTTTACCGGAGGTCGCCGCCCTCAAGGGAGTCGAACAGATTGCCAGCTTCCGCCACAAGGATGTCTTTGAGCATACGCTCAAGGTCGTCGACAATGTGGCCCAGGTCTCGGATCAGCTCGGGCTGCGGTTCGCCGCCCTTTTTCATGACATCGCCAAGCCGCAGACTAAGGAATTCAAACCCGGCACCGGCTGGAGCTTTCACGGTCACGAGGAGCTGGGCGCCCGCCTTTTCCCGGCTATCGGCCGGCGGCTGCGTTTGCCCCAGGAGATGATCGACTATATTCAAAAACTCATCCGGCTGCATTTGCGGCCGATTCATCTAGCCGAGGAAGGGGTGACCGATTCAGCGATCCGCCGTCTGATCTTTCTCGGCGGAGCGGACCTGGACGATCTGATCACCCTTTGCCGTGCCGATATCACATCCGGCAATGCCGGGCGGGTCGCCCGCCATCTCGCCAACTTTGACATCGTGGTCAAACGCATGCAGGAAGTGGAAGAGCGGGACCGGCTGCGCGCCTTCCAGCCCCCCGTCCGCGGCGACGAGATCATGTCCACGCTCGGTCTGGCACCAGGTCCAATGGTCGGCACGATCAAGAAGGCGCTCGAGGAAGCCATCCTCGATGGTCTGATCCCCAACGAACACGACGCCGCCTTTGCCTACATGCTGCAGGTCAAGGACCGGCTCCTGACCGGGCAGACGGAATAATCCGAAACTTTTCCATCCCTAATTCGTCTTTGTATTAGTTGCTTTTTACATCATGAAGGAGGCATCACAATGCAGCCCAATTCGACTCCCGGTGTCCCCCCCACAACCGAAGGCAACCTGAGTTTTCTGCAGCGGCTCATCCAGCTCTTCATCAAGCCCAGTGCGGCGTTTGCGGCCGTGCGCCAGAATCCGCGTTGGATCACCCCCGCGATCGTGGTGCTGCTGCTCACAGCGGGAATGACCTGGTATCTCACCCCGGCCATCCAGAAGGAGCAACGTGAGCGCATGACCGCGCAGATGGAAAAGCGCGGTATGGATCAGGAGCAAATCGCCACGGCCGTCGAGGGGATCAACAAGCCCTGGATGAAGTATATGATGCTCGGCTCCGCGGTCGTCGGCAGCCTGCTGGTCATCCTGGCGATGGCGGGCATCTGGCTCCTGGTGGCCAAGAGCGTGCTTGGCGGCGAGGCCTGTTATGCGCACATGCTGGAGGTTGTCTCCCTCAGCATGATCATTCCGACGCTGGGCATGTTATTCAAGGCGCCCATCATCCATTACAAGGAGACGATGAACGTCCATTTCAGCCTGGCCACCTTCATGCCGGACTCAAGCCGCGACAGCTTTCTCTACAAATTTCTCATGAACAGCGATTTTTTCAACATCTGGTTCATCGCGGTGCTTTGCATCGGCATCGCCGTCGTCTCTGGTCTCAAGGTGCAGAAGGTCTGGCCGGTCGTGGTCGGCCTGCTGGTCGTCTGGTATCTGGCCTCCGCAGCCATCGGCGGCCTCTTCGCCTGATGTCCCCCCACGCATTGGATCTCAACAGGAGTAGCGTTTCATGAACAAGTGCACGGCTCTGATTTTGACCCTGCTTCTCGGCGCCGGCGCCCTCCTCGCCCAGGAAACCGCCCCGGCGGATCTGACCCTGCAGGAGTGTATCGCCATCGCCCTGGAAAACAACTCTACCCTGCGCGTCGCGCAGAAAAACCTCGCCATCGCCGGAACCAGTGTCACGACGGCCACGGCGGCCTGGCTACCGCAGATCAACAGCTCCTTCAGCACCGGCAAATTCATCCAGGGCGCGCGCGTCGACAAGACCGATGTGCCGTCCGGGATCGATCCGGTGACCGGACGCGTCATTTACAAGCAGCAGTCGATCTATCAGGAACAGATCGAGCGCAACTCGCATTCCATGCGGCTCTCGCTGAATCAGAACATCTTTGATTTCGGTCAAACCCTGAACAGCATCAAGGCGGCCAAAACGGAGCAGCAAGCCAGTGCCCAAAATGTCGAGAACACCCGCCAGGCGGTGATCTTTAACGTCAAGAGCGCCTATTACGAACTGCTCAAGGCGATCCACCTCGAACAGGTCTATCAGGATGCCGCCAAGCTGGCCGAAGAAGAAGTCAACCGTGCGCAGACTATGATGGATATCGGCATCTCCTCGCAATCAGAGGTCTATCAGGCCAAAGTCACGCTCGGCTCCGCCCGCACCGCCCTGATCACACAGCAGAATGCGGTCGAGGCCGCCAAGGCCGACCTCAATAATGCGCTCGGCCGCAATCCCAGCACCCCGGTAGGGGTGCGTGAGGAGGAGAGCCAGACGATCTTCCCGACAATCTCCTTTGAGGAAGCCGCCCGGACCGCCATCCAGAACAATGCCGCCCTCAAGGCCTATGAACTCCAGTCCAAGGCGAGCCTCTTTTCCCTGCGCATGGCCCAGATGCGCTACATGCCGAGCATCGGCGGTAGTGTCAGTTACTCCCGCTCCAACGAAGACATCGGCCGTGTATTTTCTTCCAAACTGGATCAGGATTTCAGCGCCACCCTGGGCCTCGGCATCGATCTCAATATTTTCAACGGCCTCTCCGACAAAGCGGGCGTGCAGCGCGCCAAATTGAATCATCAGATCGATGAGGAAAATCTGGCGGAGCAGAAACGCCTTCTCACCGCCCAGGTCAAACAGTATTTTCTGCAGCTCGAGGCCTACAAGGATTTTCTCGAGATCAATCAGCAGAACATCGAGGCGGCTCGTGAAAGCCTGCGGTTACAGCAGGAAAAACGCCGCGTCGGTTCCGGTACCGAGCTGGAAGTCACCCAGGCGCAGGTCGAACTGACCAAAGCCTTGGCCAATCTGGTCAATGCCGAATATGAAGCCAAGATCGCCAGAGCCCGGCTCGAATCCGCCATGGGTGTAGCTGAAGCGGGACTATAGCGCAGAGCAGATGCCAATCCAAGAGGGAGTAACTCCATGTCCAACAAAGTAAAGATCATCATCGGCCTTGCCGCCATCGCCATCATCGCCGCCATGGTCGTGGTCAACCTGCGCAAGAGCCGAGGTGAAGTGATCGAAATCACCTCCACGGAGGTCAAACGCGGAGATATCAGCCGGACCGTCTCCGGCTCGGGCAAGGTTCAGCCCGTCACCGACATCAAGATCGCCGCCCGCATTTCGGCCGAGATTAAAAAGATCCACGTCAAGGAGGGGGATGCAGTCAAACAGGGCCAGCTGCTGGTAGAGCTGGATCGTGCGAGCTATGCCGCCTATGCCGAACAGATCCAGTCGCAACTGAGTTCCGCCAAAGCAGCGGTGAAAAAGGCGGATGCCGACTATGCCCGCATCAAGGGGCTCTTCGACAAAAACCTCGCCTCCCAGGCGGAACTGGACGCGGCGGAGGCGACCCGCATGTCGGCGGCAGCCAGCCTGGATCAAGCGCGCGCCGCGCTGAAGCAGGCGAATGATGATCTCGATAAAACTAGACTGCTCTCCCCGATTGACGGCACGGTTACAAAACTCAACAAGGAAGAGGGGGAGATTGCCGTGGGCTCGCAATTTCAGGCCGATATCATCATGAACCTGGCCAACCTGAAGGATATGGAGGTTCTCGCCGATATCGATGAAAACGAGGTCGTTCTAGTGCATCTCGGTGATAAAACCACGATCGAGGTGGATGCCATTCCAGATACCACCTTCCAAGGCCGGGTGACCGAGATCGCCCACGTCGCCACGACGACCAACGCCGGCACCCAGGAACAGGTGACCAACTTTGAGGTCAAGATCGGCGTCACCTCGGATGTCGCCAAGCTGCGGCCGGGAATGTCCGCCACCGTTGATATCCTGACCGAAACCCGGCCCAATGTCCTCTACGTGCCGATCCAGTCGGTCACTGCGCGCGATCTCAAGGCGGACTCGTTGAAGAATAATACCGCCCAGAAAAAGCCGGAGAAGGACACGGCCAGCAGCGAAACGAACGCGGCTAAAAAGAGCAAAAAAGAGAGCAAAACCGATCTGACCGAGATCGTCTTCGTCGTCCAAAACGGTACCGTCAAAGCCGTCCCGGTCAAGACTGGTATCAGCGATGACAACAATATCGAGATCATCTCCGGCTTGACCGAAGGCCAAAAGGTCGTCACCGGCAGCTACAAAGCGCTCTCCAAACTCCTCAAGGACGGCAGCCAAGTCAAGGAGAAAAAGAGCACCGGCGTCGAGGAAGAGGAAGCGAAAAAGTGAGGAATGCCCCATGCTAATCAAGCTTGACAAGATAGAGAAGGTCTATGAAGTCGGCACCGTGCAGGTGGCGGCGCTGCGCGGCATCAATCTCAATGTCGATAAGAACGAATACCTCGCCATCATGGGACCCTCCGGCTCCGGAAAATCGACCCTGATGAATATCATCGGTTGTCTGGACACCCCATCGGGCGGCGATTATCTGCTCAACCAGCACAATGTCAGTACCATGGATGATGATGAGCTGGCCGGGATCCGCAACCGTGAAATCGGCTTTGTCTTCCAGACCTTCAACCTACTGCCGCGCGCCACCGCCCTCCACAACGTCGAGCTGCCGATGATCTACAACGGCACCCCGGCGGCTATGCGGCGTAAAATGGCCGAGGAGGCACTGGAAAAGGTGGGGCTGGCCGATCGCATGCACCACAAACCCAATGAGCTCTCCGGCGGCCAGCGCCAGCGTGTCGCCATCGCCCGCGCCCTGGTCAACCGCCCCTCGATCATCCTCGCCGACGAGCCGACCGGAAACCTCGACAGCCGCACCGGCGACGAGATTATGGAGATCTTTGAGGACCTGCACGAACAGGGCAATACCATCATTCTGGTCACACATGAAGAGTATATCGCCGAGCATTCCAACCGGATCGTCCGGTTGCGTGACGGACTCATCGAACGTGACGAATCGATCCACTGACAGGGCCGTCTTATGCGCATTCTGATCTACATGTGGGAAGGGATCCGCATCGCCTACGACGCCTTGCGCTCTTACAAGATGCGATCCATCCTGACCACCTTGGGCATCGTCATCGGGGTGACCACCGTCATCACCATCGTCGCCCTCATCCAGGGATTGAACGGGGCTTTCTCCAAAGAGATCTCCTCCATCGGCACCGATACGGTCTACATCCAGAAATTCCCGTGGGTGATGAAGGAGGATGACTGGCTCAAATACCGCAATCGCCCGAATCTCACCCTGGAGGAGTCCAACAAGATCAGGTCTGCCTCGCGCCTGGCGATCGCCGTCGCCCCCCAAATCAATACCGCCCGCACGGTCAAATACGGAGAAAAGGCGGTGGAACGGGTCATCATCACCGGCACCACCGCAGATTATCTTTACACCTCGAATGCCAATCCGGAATACGGGCGCTTTTTCAGCGAGAACGATGTCAACAGCAACCGCCGGGTCTGTGTCCTCGGCTATGAGGTAGCCGAGAAGCTTTTCGGCCAGTCCGATCCGCTCGGCAAGCGCATTATCATCGGCGGGCGCAAATTTCGCGTCATCGGGGTTCTCGATAAAAAGGGCTCCTTTTTCGGCTGGAACATGGATATCCTGGCGATCATTCCCATCGGGGCGTTCAAGTCCGCCTTCGGCGCCCAACGCCGCTCGATCGAGATCGAGGTCAAGCTGAATTCGCCGGATCAGATCGAGGAAGCCGAGTATGAACTCACCGGACTCATGCGCCATATCCGCAAGCTCACCCCAGGCAAAGAGAACAATTTCGCCATCAACAAGCAGAGCATGCTCCTCGATACCTACAACCAGTTGACGGGCACCCTCTGGGCGGTCGCCATCGGGGTCGGTGCCATTTCCCTGCTGGTCGGTGGCATCGGCATCATGAACATTCTGCTGGTCTCGGTGACCGAACGGACGCGCGAAATCGGCGTCCGCAAGGCCCTGGGGGCGCGTAAATCGGACATCCTCTGGCAGTTTCTGATCGAGGCGATGATGATCTGCGCCCTCGGCGTTCTCATCGGCATCGCCCTGGCCGTCGGCATCGCCAAGCTCGTCGCGGCCACCACGCCGGTCCCTGCGGCGATTACGTGGTGGGTCGCCATTCTCGGTCTCTTTTTTGTCGTCGCCATCGGGCTCTTCTTCGGGATCTATCCGGCCAGCAAAGCGGCCCGGCTCAATCCCATTGAAGCCTTGCGCTACGAATAACTCTTGCAGGCAGGTTGATCCATGATTTTCACCGACACCCTCAATCTGGCTTTGGCAGCCTTCCGCACCAACAAGATGCGTTCGATCCTGACGCTGCTGGGCATCATCATCGGCGTAATGACCATCATTGCCATGCAGTCGCTGATCACCGGACTGCGCAAGAGCATCGACCAGCAAGTCAGCGGTCTGGGCAACAATGTCTTTCAGGTGCAAAAGTGGCCGGCCATCAACATGGGACCACATGACCGTGACAAGTATCGCAACCGCAAGGACATCACCTATGAGGATGCCATAGCGGTGCGTGAGCGCGTTTCCGCAGCGAGGGCGGTTGGCGCCGAGGTCTGGAACTGGGGGCAGGAGATCCGCTACAAAGACCGTAAAACCCTGGCCAACGTCCAGACCGCCGGAGTGACGCCTGAATTCCTTGAGAACAATGGCTTGGAGATCGCTGAGGGGCGTTTCATCACCGCCGAGGATGTCGAACTCAACGTCGCGGTTACCGTCATTGGCGCCGATGTCGTCGACAAGCTCTTTCCCATCGAGGACCCCCTGGGAAAAGAGATCAAGATCATGGGCAGGCGGTTTGAAGTGGTCGGCATCTTCGCCAAGAAAGGGAGCGTTTTCGGCCAGAGCCAGGACAACAAACTGGCCATCCCCTTTTTCCAGTTCGTTAAGCTCTTCGGCAAGGAACGCTCAGTCAACATCACGGTTCAGGCGGTGACCCCGGCGCTGCTCGAGACCGCCATGGACCAGACTATCGGGGTCATGCGGACCCAACGCAAGGTCAAGCCCGGCGTGGAAAACGATTTTGAACTCTATTCCAATGACACCATCACCGGCTTTTTTGACAATCTCACCAAGTATGTGCGCATCGTTGCCATCGCCATCGCCTCGATCTCGCTCCTGGTGGCCGGGGTCGGCATCATGAATATCATGCTGGTATCGGTGACCGAGCGCACACGCGAGATCGGCATCCGCAAATCCGTGGGCGCTAAACGCTCCGATATTCTCTGGCAGTTCCTGATCGAGGCGATCGTCCTCAGCGAGGTCGGCGGCATCATCGGCATTGTTTTCGGACTGGGCATCGGCAAGCTGGTCGACGCCTTCACCCCGGTGCCCGCAGCCGTGCCCATCTGGACTGTCATCCTCGGACTGGTGTTCTGCTCCTTTGTGGGTTTGATTTTTGGGGTCTATCCGGCCATGAAAGCCGCCAAGCTGGATCCCATCGTCGCACTGCGATTCGAGTAGGTAGTTCTTCTTTCGACTGGAGGTCTCATGGAAATCGATATGAAAAATGAAGCGGGCGTCTTGATTTTTACCCTGCGGGGTGATCTGATGGGCGGTCCGGAAGCCGAATCCTTTCACAAAGCGGTCGAGTCGGCCATTGAAAAGGAACAGGTTCAGGCGATCGCCGATCTTAGCCAGGTCCACTGGATGAACAGCTCGGGACTGGGCATGCTGATACGCGGCATGATCAGCCTGCGCAGCAGCGGCGGCGATCTGCGCCTCACCGGCATCTCCGAGCGCGTGCGTCGTACCATGGAGATTGCCCGCCTGGATACAGTTTTTCATCACTTCAATTCAGTCACAGAGGCCATCAATAGCTATAAATAAAGGAGGGGCGTATGATCCAGCTAAGCCGGGAAGAAATCATCGCAAGGCTCCATAGCGGCCAGCCGCTGGCGGATGTCAACATGGTCGGTGTCGATCTCTCCTATGAATCGCTTAAGGGTATCGATCTCTCCGGTCTCGACCTGCATGACGCCCACTTGCAGAACTGCAACCTCGAAGGCGCCAACCTCGCCGGCAGCAACCTGGAGAAGGCCTTTCTCTTTGGGGCCAATTTGCACAAGGCCAACCTGAATGGCGCCATACTGAATGAGGCCAACCTTCAGGATAGCAATCTCGACGAAGCCACTCTGGTCAAGGCCCAGCTCTGTCATGCCTCTCTTTTCGGTTCAAGCCTGGAGAGAGCCGACCTCACCGATGCCGACCTGAGCCGTGCCCGGATGAAACGGGCCAATCTGCGCTATGCCCGTCTGCACCGCGCCAACCTCCAAAGCGTCCACCTCGAGCGCGCTGTTCTGATCGGTGCCACCCTCGAGGGTGCCGATCTCTCCAATGCCAACTTCATCAATGCCGAAATCCAGGAGGCCAACCTGGCCGGGACCCGGCGCGAAGGGGCCATCGGCCTTCCGGCCTGACTGGCCACACCAGCCTGCTCCGTTCTATTACACCAAGCCCCGGATGTATCGGGGCTTTTACTTTTTGCTTGATTCTCATCCCCGCCCGTCGTACCTTTTTAAAAAGAAGCATAGGCTGAACCGTGATCCCGACGCTTGAAGAAAGATTGGCCGCCTGCAGGGCTCTCATCCAGGAGCACTTCCAGCACCTTGTATCGCAGGACGATCCTCCTGAACTTTATGAGCCCATGCGCTACGCCCTGGCCCAGCCAGGCAAACAGTTGCGCCCGACTCTGTTGCTCCTTTGTGCCGAAGCAGCCGGCGGCCGCATGGAACAGGCCCTGGATGCCGCCCTGGCCATCGAGGTGATTCATACCTTTACCCTGGTCCACGACGATATCATGGATCATGACGAACTGCGCCGCGGACGGCCGACCGTGCACCGTCGCTGGGATGAGAATGTCGCACTGCTCGCCGGAGACGGCCTTTTGGTTCTGGGATATGCGCTGCTCGCCCGCCTGGAACCCCGCCGGGTTCCGGAAATTCTGCAACTTTACTCGAGTGCCATTCTCGAAATCTGTGAGGGCCAGGCCCTCGACAAGGCCTTTGAGACACGTTCGGAAATTTCCCTGGAGAGTTATTACCGCATGATCCACAAGAAAACTGGACGGCTCTTTGCGCTCGCCTGCGAGGCGGGCGCCATCCTGGGCGGCGGGGATGCCGGGACGGTCGCCGCACTTGGGACGTATGGCGCCATGGTGGGCCGGGCTTTTCAATTGCAGGACGATTTGCTCGATGTTCTCGGAGATGAAAAAACAATTGGCAAGGATGTCGGCAGTGACCTTGAGGAGAATAAAAAGACCTTTCTCATCACCCACGCCCGGGGTACAGCCAGCCCAGGACAGCGGGAGCGGCTGAATGAGCTGACAGCGGCCAGGCCTCTCACGCGGGAGCGGCTCGCCGAAATCATCGCCCTTTTTAACGAAATCGGCTCCATCTCGGCCGCCCACGCCGAAATCGGCCGCTCCCTCCAGGCTGCGCGAATCGCCCTGAGCCCGCTGCCGCAGAACGCTGCCTCCCGCGATCTTACCAGCTTGCTCGAAACCATAGCCGGGCGGACCTTTTAGCGCGGCCCGTTCCCGGTTATCTAAAAAAAGCCCTGGCATGCCAGGGCTTTTTTTGGGGCTGAACGCGGTCGTACGGCGGCCGGAACAGCTTTCAGGACTCCACAGCGGGTCGCCGCTGCTGTGAGAGCAGCATGCAAATCGGCACGTGCGGCGACCTCTTGCGCGAAAAAGCGGAGGAAGGACGACCGCGCCGCTGGCTGCGCCGCGCCTCTTCGCGCAGAACGATCGCTTTGAACGAGCTCAGCCGCAAGGCCTCTTCGCTCGGGCCGCCGGCGCTGCGCTGCGAGATGCGCAAATAATCTGCGGCTATGCTCTGCACACCGCGGTCAAGATAATAGATAGCCCGCTGGGTCTGGGCCGCCTCAAGACTCATCGCGCAAAGAGCGAAGTAATAGGTCATATGCAGGGTTGGCATCATTTCGAGCGCATTCTCCGCTGCCGTACAGCCTCTGCTGAAGCGATAGGAGAACCGCACCAGTTCCATGCAATGGTGCAGATCCTGCGCGCAGGCCTTGTACTCTCCCAATTTGAGAAATGCCAGCGCACGCGGAAAGTAACTGAGCAATTCCTCCTCAAGATGGCGCTGCTCCTGGGTAGTGAGCGCTTTACTCTCCCCCCGGCGATGCAAGGCCCGAACCTCCTCGCGATAGAGCAGGAGATAGCTGCCGAACCCCCTGGCGGACATGCCATCCGGCCGGCCGCTCCAAAGTAAACGGTAAAAGACCGCATTTTCGAGGTTAATCTGGAGCCGTTGGCGGCCCTCCACCTTGCGGATCCGTCGCACCCGCATGCTGTTGGCACTCTGGAGCCAGTAATACAGGATTGGCTCGGTTTCCTGATTCATTCTCTCATCCCTTCATCCCTCCACCCAACCGCGGCGGGTTGCCCCCCGCCGGTCACCTCAAATGAAACCTATGGTGCCCGAAGAAACCGAATAACAGCCGTCCTTCCCATCCCCTACGGCGATGCTCTCGAGAATGCGCCCTTATTAAGCCCTATCACATACTTGTAAAGTATAGCGGCAGAAGCGTAAAACTGCGTATACTTTTTGCTGTATTTATTTAAACCCGCCGCCGGCTGGCGACATCCTAATGCCGGTGCAGGTCCTTGTGCATCAACTTGCGGGTCTCCTCCAGTCGATCATCGGCGGGCAGGTGCAGCAGATGATTGTTGAGATCCTCATCCTGTTCGGCAAAAAGAAGCCTGGCCATGTAGTCAATGATGCTACTCGGGAAGATCCCATCGCGCTCATAAAGCATCCTTTTTTCCAGCAGCAGCTTGGCCGATTCGACACAACTCTTGGGCAGGGCCTGCAGCCGTTTGAGCAGTTCCGGATCTTCAAAAATGTTCCCCTTGACGTAGAGCTGATCGGCCAACTTCGCCGATTGCGGGTGGGTGAGTCCCCATTCGGCGGCCATGGTCATGCCCGCGAGCAGGAGATGAACGGCGGCGCTGCCATCGGGGCTGCGCAGCTCGACCGTCTGCCGTCCTGCCGCCGTACCGCTCTCCTCCTGTTGCTGCGGATTCAGCTTGTGCCCCAGGTCGTTGGCGCTGACCCACCCAAGCGGCACGCGGATCATCGCCGAACGGTTGCAGTCGCTCCAACAGATGCGGGTGGGAGCCTCCTGGTTGGGCACCAGGCGCAGATAGGCGGAAGAGATGGTGTTGCCGAAAGCGGTGAGGGAATCGGCATAGGTGCAGAAGCCGCCGATCAACTGCCGGGCTTCTCGGGTCAGCCGTCCGTCAGGGCCGAGCATCGCGTTTTTATGATCGCGGCACAGCTCCACATGAACATGCATCCCATTTCCAGCGATCCCTTCCTCCAGCTTGGGCGTGAAGCTGGCGACACAATTGTTGCGATAGGCGACATTGCGGATCAGCCATTTGGCCAGCACCAGGATATCACCCGCCTCATCGATCGGGGTTGGCAGAAATTCGATCTCGAGCTGTTCGGCCCGTTTGCCGCTGATCTCCGCTAGATTGCTGTGAACCGTTTCGAGATATCCGACCTCACTATGGGCGTACTTGACCGAACCAGTGATCTGGGTGATATACCGCACCATCTCATCCAACACCTTGCCGCTCTTGATGAAAGGTGCGGAAGCGTGATAACCGCGTTGTTTGCCAGCTAGAAAAATGTGGCTTTCCGGTTCGGCCAGAAGATAGAACTCAAGCTCGCCCAGCGCATTTAAAGAAAAGCCCGTTCTCTTTTGGAAGTGAGCATGGGCATTGAGGAGAATATTGTCCGGAGCGAAGGCGGCATATCCACCGCTACTATCCAGATAGCGGCAGATGAAATCGAGGCTGCTGGGATCGAACGGATTGAGGAAAGCCGTCTTGTAAAGCGGCACAACATAGAGATCGGAGACCGAGGCATCGACCATGCCCTTGAAAAGGGAGGAGCCGTCCGCGCGTTCGCCGTCGGCTAGAATATGTTCAGCCTGATTCCGGTTGGCGAGCGGGAGCTTGAGTTCCTTGAGCTTGCCGTCCAGGGCCGTATAATGCAGGGTGATGCGTTCGATCCCGCGCTCTTCGATGAGGCGAATCAGATCTCGGCGCGTGAATTCTTCCCGCGGCTTGTCGAGGATCACGGAAACCGGATTTGCCAGGGCATAGGGTTCATTCATCTCCACCTCCAGGGTCATGCAAGAGCCGGTTACCGATCCATCTGTTTTCGAGGCAACCGGGAGTGCAATTTACAGCTATAGGCCGTCAGGAACAAGCACATTTTTCCTGAGGGAAGGCAGGCGTAGACGTCGCAGATTCTCCTGGCGCACGTAGATAAAAAGCTCGATCAACTTGGCGCGCGGCAGCAGAGCGCTTTCGACTGCGAAGGCGGTGGAGCGGTAAAGATTCCAGTCCGCGCGCGTCGCCGCCGGCAGATCCAGGCGATCATACACAGGGGTGCCGGGGGGTATGTAAAAGATGGAGGGGCCGACCAGGACACCGAGATCCAGCAGGTAGTCGATACTCGTCTTGATCTCGCGTTCGTTCTGTCCCGGGAGGCCGAGGATGATATAGACGGTGACCTGGAGGCCGAGCCGCTGCGCCCTGGTGATGACCGTATCGAGGCCCTCTCCGACGTGAGGGCGATTATAGGCCTGACGCAGGCCAGGGTCCCCGGTTACAAAGGAGAGATTGAGCCGTTGGAAGCCCGCCGTCTGCATGAGCTCCAGGATCTCGGCGTCCAGGGTAGGGTAGCAGAGGCCGTTCATCGCGGTCAATTCAATGCCCGCCAGCCGGGGCGTAGCACGGATGGCGAGCAGCAGCGCCTTGAACCACGACCGGCGCAGAGTCAGATTGTCGTCCTCGAAATTAAAGATCCGGACACCCCGGGCATGGAGAAGCTGCATCTCCCAGAGCACATGGTCCACACTCCGGCAACGCAACCTCCGTCCGAACATCTTCTCCACACCACAAAAATCGCAGCCATGGGGGCAACCACGGGTGCACTGCAGGGAGGCGTAGGGAATCCGTCCGATAAGGTAGCGTTCCGGTTCGACCAGATCGTGTGCGGGTGTCAGGGTGCGCCAATCGACTGCTTCCGCAAGGAGGGGTCCCTCACGGCCAAGCGTCAGATGACGAATCCCGGTTTCTGCCGGGCCGATGCAGACCGCATCGAGCGATGGGGTCCGTTTCAGGCATTCAGCGCCAAAGGCCGTGGCGTGATGGCCGCCGATGAAGACCGGGCACCCCACAGCCCTCTTGATGCGTGGCACCAGATCGTCCACATTTTTATAATAGGCGGTGAACTGACTGGATATTCCCACCGCATCCGGGCGTGCCGCTGCAATCTCTGTCAACAGCGCCTCATCCTCGCGGCCAAATCGGTAGTAATGGCTGAAAAAGTGGGGCGTGGCGCCCAGGAAAGGTCGGAGATGGCGCAAGCCGGCTGGAAGCGCCAGGGTGCGTTTTTTCAGCGGCGTGAGGGCATCCACCAGTGTCACTTCATGCCCGGCCCGGCGCAGCACAGCCGCTGTATAGAGCAATCCCAATGGATAGAGCCGGATGGGCGTGGTATAAAAATCCTCAAGAGGCGGTTGCAGCAGCAAGATGCGCATTGTTAATTTATCAGGAATTATTTGGCCGTTATTGCTTGTTTATTATGATAAATGACGCGAGGGGCGCAGATAAAGAACCGCCGCTCACTCAAGCGGCCCAGATGATAGTGAAAATTTATGCAGATTCTCATCACCTACAGCAGCGGGTATGGAACTACCCGGGAAGTCGCCGAAAGGATAGGCCAGGTCCTTACGGTGGAACCGCTTTTTCATGTAGAGCTGGTTTCGATCGACGAGGTCACCTCGATTCGCCCCTATGAGGCGGTCATCCTCGGCAGTTCCGTCCGCGCCAGCCATCCCTTGGCCAATGTCGTGGACTTTTTGGCGTTGCATCGCCACGAACTGGAGAACAAGCAGGTCGCGCTCTTTCTCGTTTGCCTCGAAGCTAATTCCGCTGAAGGCCGTTGCAAGGTTCGACACGAGCACCTGCCTCAACTCCTGGACCGCTTTCCAACAATCCATCCCATTGCCGCGGAAGCCTTCGGTGGCAAGATCGACTTCGCCCGACTCAATCCGGTCATGCAGAGTCTCATGCGCCGGGTCCTTGAACAAACCGCCCTGCCTACAGAAGGCAGTGTCGATACCCGCGATTGGGCTTTCATCGAACAATGGGCGGCCGATCTGCGGCAAAAACTGCTCTCCCTACAGCCCTCCTCCCCTGTGGAAAACCCCTGAATCGTAATGCTTCCACGGCAGGCTTTGGCGCCTGGCAGCAGGCGCTTTACTGGCTCTGAACGAGCAGCGGCAGGTATTTGCCCGCCCTGGGCATAATATAGCCGGCTGGCCATTGCGGCAGACCGGGCCGGGCCAGCGCCCAAGCCTCATCCAGTGATTTCGCCGGGATCATCCCGATGCGCTGAACCACTTCCGGGGCCAGAGCAGAGACCAGAATGATCCGCGCCGCCTCCGTCTTGCTCTTCATTGCCAGAGCCGTGTGACCGTTGATCAGATAGGAACGCAGCAGCTCCTTGCCCATCTCCGCAGCCGTCCCCCCCGTAAAGTAATTCAAAAAAGTGGAAGAACCGATCCCCTCGCGGCATTCGGCCAGGATAACAAGGGTGCCGCCCGGCTTTAAAGCCTGGTAGGCATGATGAATCGACTTGTGCGACTGGATGAGGTTGACATCGCCTGGATAACCACCGGCGCTGGCAAGGACGATGTCCGCCTGGGCATAAATGGGGATACTATAGAGACGGCGCACGACAGGAAGAAGATGCCGTTGCGTCGGCAGGATGGGGCCGGCGGCCGCCGCAGCAATCTGCCCCTCAGGGGAGAGAACCAGCTGCAGCGAGAGCGCCTGCGGGAAAAAAGTGCAGATCTCAGCCAGATCGAGGTAAACCGGATTGCGATCGATTTCGCCTTCACGGCAGTCGGGATGGAACTGGCCGGTAGCCGGATCGAGAGTGAAACGATGGTTTTGAAGGATGCTCTCCTGACCGGCGATGCCGGGAAGAAGCATTTTCGGACCGCCCCCAAAGCCGGCGAAATAATGGTAAAGGATGCCCCCGATCGTCACCACCCAATCCGCCTCGAGCGCCATGCGGTTGATGGTAATAGGGGTGCCGCGGGAGGTCGTGCCGAGGAGTTCGAGCCGCTTCTCTTCACGGCAGTCATGCTGGGTCACCGGATAGGCATCATAGACCTCGGCGCCGATGACCTCGCGCACCAGTGATTCCGGCTGCAGCACATGGCTGCCGTTGGCGACCAGAATGCGGGTTCGCAGAGAGAGGGCATCCTCGAGTTCGGGAAGGAGCCGGGGCAGGAGTTCATCGAGCCGGCAGCGCCGGGTGTGATCGGGGACCACCAGCAGCAGCGTGTCGCCTCGGGAAGCGCCCATCGCTTCCAGCTGCCGGACCAGGTCGGCGATGGCTGCGCCGCTGACATCGGGCTGGCCGGGTGCAGCCGTACCGGGTACCTCCTCGGGGAGCACCCGCCAGCTGATGCCGGAGTCAGGCCGAAACTCAACTCCGCGAGAACCATATAAAAGCTGCATATCGGCCCTGAACAGGATTTACTGGATCAGCTGCAGGATCTCTTCGCCATGTCCCTCGGGCGAAACCTTGTGGAAGACCTTCTCGAGCGTGCCTTCTTTACCGACAATGAAGGTTTTGCGGATGATGCCAAAATACTTTTTCCCGTACATCGACTTCTCACCCCAGGCTCCATAGGCCTCCGCGACCTGATGATCGGGATCCGAAAGCAGAGGAAAATTGAGACCATACTTTTCGATGAATTTCTGGTGCGACTTGAGATCGTCAGGGCTGACGCCGAGCACCACAGTATCCCGGGCATCAATACGCGGCAGGGTGTCGCGGAAAGAGCAGGCTTCCTTGGTGCAACCGCTGGTATCGTCCTTGGGATAAAAATAGAGCACAACCCGTTTTTTCCCCGCATAATCGCTGAGCGAAATCGTCTTGCCGGTTGTCGCTGCCAGGGTGAATTCCGGTGCCTTGTCGCCTGCTTTTAACTCCTTCATAAAGACCTCCCGTGTGACATCGCATCTTTAGTGTATATCATTCTTAGCAACAGCAGGACGACGCGGCCTATTCCATCCCGAGCGGGACGGCGGCATACAGCACGGCCCGGCAGGGAGCCGGGCCGCTGGAGGTCTTATTTTTGTTCGCGCCATCAGGGTATGGCCGGATCAGCCAGATGGAGCAGCGCCTGATGAATCTTTTTGCAATCGAGGCGTGCAGCCAGGCGCCGACATCCGGCGTCATTCAAGTGCCGTCGTGCCGCCGCGGAAAAGGCGATGGTGATTTGAACGAGGGGCTCGATCTCCATGTCGTCGCTGCTGGCGGCGGCGTGATAGATCAGCCGGCCATCGCCCTCACGCTCCCAATAATCTTCCAGGGTGATCCGCTCATCCTTCATACGATCACATCAGCCAGTGCAGCTGCGTCTGGCCGCTCCTTTGATCAATGATGTACTCGCCAAGATGGGTTGGGACCTTGCTGGCATCGCGAATCCGGAGCGGACGCTTGGGGGCTACGGCATAAGTGTGGCACCCGGGATGACCACGGATCTCCGCCGGAATGAGGGGCAGCAGCTCCGGACCGCCATCGCAGACCTGTCCATCCGCTTTATCCTCCAGTACCCTCTCGATGGTCTCATCCTCCTCCACCTCACAGATCCGGTCATTTTCATCCGCCGCCTCGGGATTTAGGCCATGCCAGAAGTGGCTGCCGAGGGTATGGGTTTCCGGTGTCGTATAGAGGCGGTCGATGGCGACGTCACTCTGCTTGAGCAGCTCGCCAATCTCGCGCGCCTTGTCGGCCTGATCCTCCCCGACCAGGATGAAAAAGACGCGGGTTTCATAGGGATAAAGCACCCGCCGGCAGGGTAAAGAGTTCATGGGAACCTCCCCAGGCCATAAACGCCTGCAGTTGGATTCGTCCAACAGGAATGAACCGGTGATGGCAGAAGAAATTTCCCGCAAATTCGGATAAAAAATTGAGGAGTGCTGTGGCAGTACTACTAGGGACAACGGGGAATGCCATCTATTCGGGTAACACGGGTTGATGTCCGGGATATTCCCATTCGCAAATTAATCGGAGAAGGGGCCAAATCTTGCGATGCGGCCCCTTCTCCCGGTTGTGCGATTACTCTTCGGCGTGGACAATACCCTTTTCAAGACGGCGCTGCTCCCGCGCCTTGCGGAAGCGGTTGGCCCGCGAACCGATGAATTCCATATAATAGTAGATGATCGGCACAATCACCAGGGTCAGAACTGTGGCCACGGTCATGCCACCCATGACCGCCCGTCCCATTGGCGCCCAGATCTCGCCGCTTTCGCCTGCACCAAGGGCCAACGGCAGCATGCCGAGGATGGTGGTCAGAGCGGTCATCAGAACCGGGCGCAGACGCACGCGGCCGGCTTCATGGATCGCCGCCTCCAGTTCCCAACCCTCGTGCCGCAGCTGGTTGATCTTGTCGACCAGCACGATGCCGTTGTTGACCACGATGCCGACCAGCATGACCACCCCAACAAGAGCCATGACGTTCATATCCGTCCCGGTCACCATCAGACCGAGGGCGACACCGATCATCGACAGTGGAACAGTGAAAAGGATGGTGAAGGGATCCACCAGCGATTCGAACTGCGAAGCCATCACCATGTAGGTCAGGATGATCGCCACCAGCAGGGCAATGCCGAGATACATAAAGGATTCCTGCTGATCCTGCGCTGTGCCGCCGATTTCGGTGCGAAAATCGCGCGGCAGCGCCACTTCCTTAATGACCTTGTTGACATCTCCAGTGACGCTGCGCAAATCCCGTCCTGAAACATCGAGGCTGAGGGTTACGATGCGTTCCTGGTCCTCCCGGAGGATTTCGCGCGGGGCCCGGGTATATTCCACGTTCGCCAACGCTCGCAACGGGATCTGGCTGCCGGTGGGGGCCATGATGAGGATGTTTTCGAGATCCTCCTTGCTGGTGCGAAATTTTTTATCCAGCTGCAGCTTGATGTCGTATTCATCGCCGCTGTCGCGGAACTGCGTGACCGTGGACCCCAAGATACTGGTGCTCACCACCTGGCCTATCTGGGCGGTGCTCAATCCCAGGTCGGCGATGCGCTGCCTGTCGAGATGGATCCGCAATTCCGGTGTCGCCTTACGGATGCTGGAGGTGACGGATGCAACACCCTTGATCCTAGCCAGCTTGGGTTCAAGCTCGTTGCTGATCGCCTCGGATTTCTCCAGATCGTGTCCGAAGATTTTTACCGCGATATCGGCGCCGCTGAAGAGCTGCTCGCCGCGATCGGCGAATTTGACTGTCATATCCGGCAGGGCATTCAGCTCATCCCGCACAGCATCCTGGATCTCGAAGGAACTACGCTTGCGGTGGGTCCTATCCTTGAGGCGGATGGTGATGTCCCCTTCGGCGGAGCTCTTCGAGGAGAAGAGGGCCATGATCCCTTCCCCCTGGCCGAAATTGGCATAAATATTCTCCGCTTCCGGTATCTTTTCTTTGAGGATCTGGTTCAGTTCCTGCATGCTTTTGTCCATAGCGGTCAAACTGGTCCCTGGTGAACGATCGACCGAGACGGCGATAAATCCGTTGTCGGTTTTCGGGATGAAATCGCCGCCGGCCAGGAACATCCAGGTCACGGCCAGGATGAATGCAAGAATGGTGACCGCCAGAACGGACTTTTTGTGCCGCATGGCGCCAGCCAGGCTGCGCGCGTAAAAGCTGTGCAGGCTATCCAGCCATGCAGTGATCAGCCGGTGCGCCCGCATGGTCAAACCCTTGGGATCGAGATTTTTCTGAATGCGCAGGATGCGCGAAGCTAGAAGCGGGATCAGGGTCAAGGCAACGACCAGCGAGATGGTCAGCGAAAAGCAGATGGTGATCACCATGTCGCGGAAGAGCATGCCAGCCATGCCGGGCACAAAAAGCACCGGGACAAAAACCACCAGGGTCGTCAGGGTAGAGGCGGTGACCGCCATGGCCACCTCCTGCGTCCCGTTATTGGCGGCATCGACCAGTTTTTCTTTGAGTTCATCGTGGCGCCTGAAGATGCTCTCCAGGACGACGATCGAGTTGTCAACCAGCATGCCGATCGCCAGGGCAAGGCCCGCCATCGAGATAATGTTCAGGGAGATGCCGGCCTGGTCCATAACGGCAAAAGTAGTAACCACGGAAGTCGGGATCGAAATCGCCACAATCAGCGAGCTGCGGATATTACGGAGAAAGAGGAGCAGCACCAGAAAAGTGAGCAACACCGCCTGCCAGGCAGTAGCGTTCAGATTGGACATGGACTGGGTGATGAATTTGGAGAGATCCATCATCGTCTCGATCTTGACCCCTGCGGGCAGTTCCTTCTCGATGGCGGGAAGGCGTTTGGCCACCTCACGGCAGACGGAAACCGAATTGGCATCCGACTGGCGCTGCACCATCACGCTCACCGCGGGCTTGTTATTGTTCCAGACGCGCTGACGCTGCTCGCTGAATCCATCCTCGACGCGCGCCACATCGCTGAGGCGGATCACGGTGCCGTTGTAGGTCGCAACGCTGGTGTTGGCGATCTGGTCGACACTGCTGTACTGCCCTGAGGTATTGACCGAGAATTCGAGCTTGTCATCCTCGACCATTCCGGACGGGATCTGCAGATTGCCCGCTTGCAGCGCGCTGGTGATCTGCTGCAGGGAGATACGATGGGCGCGCATGCGCATCGGGTCCGCAAAAACCTTGATCTCGCGTTTCATTCCACCCATGGTTGAGGCCGAAGCGACTCCGGAGATACGCTCCAGGCGCGGTTCGAGGTCATGCTCGCCGATATAGCGCAGCTCAGCCTGGCTGAGATCACGCGAGGAGAGGGTCAAATAGAGGATCGGCTGGGCCGAAATGTCAAAGGCGAAGACCATCGGCTGCGAGGCATCGGCGGGCATATAGTCGCGGATGTACTCGAGATTGTTGCGCACATCGATCTCCGCCTGATTCATATCGGTGCCCCAGGTGAACTCGACCATGATCAACGAAAGACCCTGTTGGGTGGTGGAGCTGACCGTTTTGACATTCTCCACCGAGGCGACCGCTTCCTCGATTGGCCGTGTAACGACGGTCTCCAGGTCGTCCGGGCTGACCCCGGTGTACTGGGTGATCACCGCGAGCATCGGGAATTCAAGCTTGGGGTAGAGATCGAGGTTGAGGCGCGCCAGGGAAAAAAGGCCAAAGCCTACCGCAATGATATAAATCATGGCGGTGGTCACCCCGCGCTTGATGGAGACCTGGGTTATCTTCATAGACTGGCCTCCCCCTTGGAGATGATCTTCACCGGGGTACCATCACGCAGACTGCCTTGACCGACTGTAACCAGCTGATCGCCTATAGTCAGGCCGCCGGTGACGGCCAGCTGCAGATGATCCACATAAGAGACCTGCAGCTGGCGCTGCACCGCCTTGTCTCCTTGGACGACAAAAACCAAGTAATGGGTAACTACCTTCTCCTCACCGTCGATCATCTCGATGGCGCTTTTCTCGACGGTTGCATACCGCGGCACGGCAATCGTATTCTCGATCACGCCGGTGACGATCCGGACGCGCGCAAACATGCCTGGTTTCAGACGGCGCTCCGGATTGTTGACCAGAACTTCCACCGTGGCCATGCGGGTCAGCGGATCGAGCACTGGGCTGATCTTGCTGATCTTGCCGCTGAAGGATTCGTGTTCAAAGCTGCGCACTTGAATCTCTGCATCCTGCCCGAGACGAATTTTGCCCAGATCATTTTCAGTCGCATCAATGGAAATCTTGACCCGTTCCATTTGAACCACAGTGGCCACGGGCATGGCCGGATTGGCCATATCCCCTGCCTCGTAATAGCGTTTACCGATGATGCCGGAGATCGGGGCTGTGATGGTCGCATCGGCAAGCGTGCTCCGGGCTGTAAGCAGACCGGCCTGCGCCTGCTCCAGGGCCGCCTTGGCCGCTTCATATTGCGTCACCACCAGGTCATATTGCTGCTTGCTCATCGCGTTCTCTTTAAAAAGCCGCTGGGCGCGTTCATATTCGACGGCGACATTGGCCTCCTGGGCTCTGGCGGCGCTGAGCCCCGCTTCGGCCTGACGCACCCCCTGTTCAATGGTGGCGGCAAAGATGCGGGCGATGGGAGCGCCCTGGCGAACCAGGTCTCCTTCGTCGACATAGTATTTCTCAATCCGGTCGGGGATCTTGGAAAAAACCTTGACCTCGAATTCCGCCTCGACATCGCCATTGAAGTTCAGGGACTGGACGACCCTGCTTTTCTGAACGGATGCCACCTCCACTGGGACGCGCATGACCTCTTCAGCTTTGCCCTTGTTGTTGTTGCATCCCGCGCCCCACAACAACAGGATGGCGCTAAGGAGCAATGCATATACCAAACGACGTTGCATGGGGTTTCTCCTTTTCACGGTAGTCTAGAGAACGGCGGTTAGTTTGCCGACAGCCCGGCGCAACTGGTAGCGGGCCATCTGATATTCATAGAGCGAGGAGACATAATTCAGCTTGGCGCGATTGACCGCCAGTTGGGAATTGAGCACATCCAGCTGGGTATTAGCACCCTCTGCGTACATCAGGTTAGCGAGGCGCAAGGCCTCCTGGGCCAGGCTGGAAGACTCCTTCGCCGCGAGGTATTTTTGCTTCGCCTCCTGAAACTTGTTGTAACTCACCTCGGCATCGGCGGCGATGCCGTCGAAAAGTTGCTTTTCGGTATCGCCCATGATCTTCTGATCCAGCCGCGCCTTCTGGTACTGCTTGCTGTTCTTGAATCCGGTGAAGAGCGGCAGCTGCAGACTCACCGCCGAAGTAAAGCCTTTGCTGAAATCTCCCTGGGTGAACCTCATGCTGTTCTTCATCGCCATATAGGAATAATCGGTCTGAAAGAAAAGTTTGGGCATGAACGCGCTTGCAGCAACCGTCACCCCCTTGCTGCTGATGAGCTTCTGCTCCTTCATGGCCAGGATCTCCGGCCGGGCGGTCAGGGCGCGGTTCTGAAATTCCTCAAGCGTCATGTTACTGAAATCATCCTCGGCATAGGCCAGGCTCCCTTCCATCTGGATTTCAGTCGCGCGCGGCAGACCGAGCACCGTGCGCAATCCGGTGACCGCCAGCTGAAGATTATTCTTCGCCGAGATCACCTCGGGCTTGAGATTGGCGACCTCCACCTCCGCGCGCATCTTGTCAAACCCGGAGGCCGAACCGACACTGAATTTTTTCGTCACCACATCGAGATTGGCCTGGGCCTGCCCCAGGGCCTCCTCTTGAACAGCGGCCAATTCCTGGGCCAGCAGGCAGGCATAGAAGGCGCTGGCGGTCTGGTAGATCAAATTCTGGCGTTTTGACTCGAGGTTCTGCTCAGCGGCCCGTTTGCCGGCAGCAGCCATCTTGATCGCCGATACCCCGGCGCCGCCGAGAAAAAGCGGCTGGGTCAGCGTGGCACCATAGGTCAGGGTATTTTCCATGCCGAAGGAGAGCTGGACGTAGTCGGGCATTCCCGAAAGCTCGGGAATCATATTCACCAGGGGACCGAGCATCGGCTTGAGAAAATTGGGGATCGTCTGCCGCTGAATGTCCCAGGCGTGCTGCAAATTGGCGTAACCGTTCACCTGTGGCAGGATATTCGAGGTTGCCTCCCAGACCCCGGCACGGGCTTTGGCCAATTCTTTTTCGGCCATCCGGATTTCGGGGTTCTTGGCCAGGGCCATATCGACGCTCTCCTGGATGGTCAGCGTCACACGCTCTTGCGCACTCAGGTTCAGAGCAGCCACCAGGATCAGGATGGCGATCCCGGGAGCAGTTCTATTTCTCCTCATCAATTCCTCCAAAGGGCATGCGTGAAATAGGAAAACAGGCATCGGGCAAAAAATAAGGTTTGCCGGCACGGGTTTCCCGGGTATACAATCTCTAATATACTCTTTTTCATGCTCAATTGTTACAAAAAATACGCACAGTGCTCAACGATTTTGATACCTGCCCAACGGCCCCTGTTTTGCAGCTTGCAATTCCCTCTCTTTTTAGCTACATTTAATAAATAAAAACTGGATGTGGGTGAGCAATGGATCTTTTCGAAGAGGCGGCGCCGGAAACAAAGAGTGCGGGAAGCGATGCCCCCCTGGCGGAGCGTCTGCGTCCTACTTCCCTGGATGAGTTTGTCGGGCAGGCGCATCTTCTCGGGCCGGACAAGATCATCCGCCGCGCCATCGAGAGCGGCCAGCTGGTCTCGATGATTTTCTGGGGTCCGCCCGGTACCGGAAAAACCACCCTGGCGCGGATCATCGCCCGGGAGAGCCACTCCCATTTCAGCGCCCTGAGTGCCGTCACCGCCGGGGTGGCCGATGTCCGCAAGATCATCACTCAGGCCAGAGAGAGGCGGCGCATCGGCAGCCGCGGCACGATCCTCTTCATCGATGAAATCCACCGTTTCAACAAATCGCAGCAGGACGCCCTGCTGCACAGTGTCGAAGATGGGACACTGCTGCTGATCGGCGCTACTACCGAGAACCCGAGCTTCGAGGTGATTCCCGCCCTGCTTTCGCGCTGCCGCGTGTACAAACTGGAAGCGCTCACCCCCGACGAGTTGGGCCGCATCCTCGATCGTGCTCTGACCGCCGAGGAGGGCTTGAAAGCGCAGAATTTGCGCCTCGACCCGGAGGCCCGCGCCATGCTGATCACCCTGGCCGGCGGCGACGCCCGCAATGCCCTCACCGCCCTCGAACTCGCCGGCCGCCTCGCCCATCCCGACGAGGCGGGTATCCGCGCCATCGACTGCGCCCTGGTCCAGGAAGCGATGCAGCGCCGAACCCTGCTCTATGACCGCCAGGGCGAATACCATTATGATGTCATCTCCGCCTTCATCAAGAGCGTCCGCGGCTCCGATCCCGATGCCGCACTCTACTGGTTGGCGCGTATGCTCGACGCTGGCGAGGACCCCCTCTTCATCGCTCGACGCCTGATCATTCTCGCTTCCGAAGACATCAGCAATGCCGATCCCCATGGTCTCATGGTCGCCTCGGCCGCTTTTCAGGCCGTGCATGCTGTCGGCATGCCTGAAGGCCGCATCGTGCTCGCGCAGGCGGCCACCTACCTCGCCTGCGCCCCCAAGAGCAATGCCTCCTACCTGGCACTGGAGGCAGCCAGCGAGCGCGTCCGCCAGGGCGATTCCGTGGACGTCCCGCTGCATTTGCGCAATGCACCAACCAAAATGATGAAGGATTTCGGCTACGCCAGCGGTTATCATTACCCCCACGACTTCGGCGGCTTTACCGACCAGAACTATCTGCCGGAAGCACTCAAGGGCACCGTCTTTTACCATCCTACAGAAAACGGCATCGAGAAGAAAATCAAAGAGCGGCTGCTGCAGCTCTGGCCGGGGCGAAAGCGATGATGCGGCAGCACCCCCTCTTTGCATTCGGCTGGATCACGCTGCTCTTGAGCACATTCCTTGTTTTGCTGCCGGATCAGCCGCAGGCGCAAACCAGGCGTGCCAGCACCCCCGCCCTGCCCTCGGCGCAGCCGGTCCCGACCGCCGATTCACAGAAGGCGGCCAAGCCTAGGCCGGCATCCGGCATTGATACCACCATCATTTACCAGGCCCAGCAAATCGACAACGATGTCCAAGCCCGCAAGAGCTATTTCACTGGCGATGCTCAGGTCCATTACAAGAACATGACCCTCAAGGCCGGCCGAATCACTATCGATTGGGACACTCAGACCCTCACCGCCGAAGGAATCCCCGACACCGTTTGGGTCAAAAATCCGGCCGGGGGTGACTCCACACGCCGAACCTCTTTCCGCGGTCTGCCGGTCCTGGTGGAGAACGGCTCGGAAATGACCGGCGACAAAATGATCTACAACTACAAGACCGAACGCGGGCGGGTCCTCCGCGGCCGCACCACCTTCGAGGATGGCCGCTACCTCGGTGCACAGATCAAACTGGTCGGTAACAAGACCTTTAACGTCTCCAACTCCATCTACACCACCTGCGATCTCGACAGCAACCCCCATTTTCATTTCAAGGCGCGCCGGCTCAAGATGATCGTCAATGAACGAGTCATCGCCAAGCCCATCGTCCTCTATCTCGGCCATATCCCGGTGGCGGCCCTTCCCTTCGCATTTTTCCCGACCAAAACCGGCCGCCATTCCGGCATCATCATCCCCCGTTATGGCGAAAGCACCCAGGAGGGGCGCCACCTTCGCGGCCTCGGCTATTACTGGGCCCCAAACGACTATTTCGACGCCCGCGCCACCGTGGATTTTTTCGAAAAATCGGGTTGGCTGATGGAACTGGGGACCAATTACGCCGTCCGCTATCTTCTGAACGGCAGCATCGAGGGGTCTTTCACCCGCAAGAATTTTACCTCCGGATATAACGACCGGCGCTGGGACCTGACCGTTCGTCACAGCCAGGAGTTCAGCCCAAGCTCGCGCTTGAGCGCCAGCGGCTATTTCATCAGCGACAACAGCTACTACAAGGATCTCAGCACCAGTCTCTATACCCGGCTGACCCGCGAACTCCGTTCCAACGCCACCTACAGCAAATACTGGGCGGAACAAAAACTCAGCCTCAGCGTCAACCTCTCACAAGTACACGACCTCCAGGAAGATGTCACCCAGACCACGCTACCGCAACTCTCGCTGCGTAAAAGCCAAACCCAGCTCTTCAAGCCCGGCAAAGCCAAATCAGGTGCCGGAACTCGCCGCATGAACAAATGGTACAACAACCTTTATCTCTCCTATGGGGCCAACTACAGCAATACGCGCCGGGAGTACCTGGTGATCACCAGCTCCGACACCACCAAAAAGGCGGATGTCAACCGTTCGCTCAATAATTCCCTTGATCTCTCTCTGTCCAGCCCCAATAAATACTTCGGTTTTCTCGCGATCAACCATGCCTTGAGCGTCGAGCAGGACTGGTACGATAGGATCCACACCTTTGCCCTCAATCCAGCGACCGGCGGGATCGACGACCAGGAGGAAAGCCGGCTGGCGGTTCGCCACACCTTCAATTATAGCGCTTCGGCCAATACCAAAATCTACGGCGTCATCGCACCGGGAATCGGCGATATCCAGGCCATCCGCCACGTCATCACTCCCTCGGTCTCCTTCAGCTATCGTCCGGACTTTTCCGACCGCAGCTGGGGCTATTATGTTTATCTCAAGGATGCCTCAGGAAAAACAGTCAAAAGGGACCGCTTCGGAGGGAGCACCGGCAGCGGCGGTTCACAGATGGTGAGCATGAGCGTACGCAACCTCTTCCAGATGAAACGGGGACGCGGGGAGAAGACTAAAAAAGTCGATCTTTTCAATATGGATTTCAGCACAAGTTACAATTTCAGGGCGGAGCAATACCGTCTCTCCGATCTGCGCAGTTCCTGGCAGGCCAATCCGGCGCGCAATTTCAGCCTCAGCGCCGGAACGACCCATTCCTTTTATGCATGGGATAAGAACATCGCCCGCCGCGTTAACCGCTATCTCTTCGAGTCCGGCGGATGGCGCAGCGGTGATCTGGCGCGGCTGACCGCTCTAAATTTGAATTTTTCGCTGCGATTTGAAGGCAAGGGCGATAAAAAGCAGAAACCAGGGGCCGGCGCCGATTCCAGCCGTGCGGCAGGCGACAGCCTGAGGTGGGACGACAATCTGACGGTGGAGGAAGAGAACATGCTCCGGCGCGGCCGGAGGTTTCAGGACGACCGGGCCTTCTCCCAGCAGAGCATCCCGTGGCGTCTCAACACAACCTTCAACTTCTCCCTCGACAAATCCAACCCCGACCGCCCGGTAAAACGCTATTATCTGGATATTTCAGGGGCTGAACTAAGCCTGAGCCGGAACCTCCGCATCGGCTACAGCGCCCATCTTGACCTCGAAAAGGGAAGTGTCACCTACCATCGCATGACCTTTTATCGCGATTTGCACTGCTGGGAGGCTTCCGTCGACTGGGTGCCTTCCGGACCTGGAAAACGCGTCTATTTCCGCATCAACATCAAATCCCCGAGCCTCAGCGACATCAAGCTCGAGCGTTTCGGCGGCGCTGGCAGTGTGCTGGGATACTGAGACATCCCCCCAAAAAACGTGCCCATGAAGGACGCGTTGTCATAGCTGCGGATCGGTCAATCCTTCTGGTCCGAGATCGCTCTCTCTTTTTGTTCCTAATCGCTGAATTCCGCCTCGCCGGGCGAAGCCTCCCCTTTTTCCAGATACTGAATCCATTGGGCATTGACCTGAACGGGGAAATAATTGCGCTCAGGGGCATGGTTCGGCATCGATTGCAACTCACCGATGACCATTACCGAGTTCCCCTTGCGCAGAAATTTATTGCACTGCACCGCTTGCTGGGCCCAAACGACAATGCTGATATAGCAGGGCGGCCGTTCCAAGCCCTCGGGCAGATTGGGTTCGCTTTCTGGCGAGGTGACGATGACAAAGTTGGTGACCGGCACGCCTCGTGTCGTCCAGCGCAGCGGCGGATCCTGAATCAGGCGGCCGGCGATAGCCACACGGTTGACGCTGGGGAAGGCATACTCCTTGGAGTCCACAACTACGCCGGTTGAACGGGGGTGCACTTCCATTCCATTCTTCATCAAGATAACCTCACTAAAAAGTCAGTAGGGTCGCGGCGAACAGGTCCAGGGCACCATAAGCCGAGGGACTGACCCGGGACTTGTGCTGCCTCAGAAATTCCGCGATCTCCACCGCCTCTGCAGGCAGAGTCAAAAGCCGGGTATATTCGTAGCGGTCCTGTGCCTCTACTGCAGCCTGCAGCAGCCTGTCGCTGTGCAGCCGGCTGTGGGCGCGGAAGATCAGCTCGGGCTTGCGGGTCTGGCGCGCCAGCAGCAGTCCTATGCAGCGCAGAACGTAGTCCTCTGCAGCCAGGGCCAGCTCCTCGGCGAGCTCTCTCTCCATGCTGGCGAAGGGATCGGGCCGTCCGCTGCGCGCGGGCGCTTCAATATGGCCGCCGAAAACATCAAAACAGCCAGGATATTCTCCCACCAGCTCGCTTCGCTGCATCAGAATCAGCAGCCCGTCCGCGCTCAGCACCACCGCGCTGATGCCCAGGGCTTTTGCCAACGCCTCTTCCCCCCACTGTGCGACGATCTCCTCGACATGCCCGTTGGAATAGAGCAGAGTCTTGTAGTCGGTCGGGCGCAGCTGCAGTTCGAGCGTGCCCCGTTCCACCGCCCAAGCTTCTAGCCGCGCGATCCGGCCGTTGAAGTGTGGATTGGGCTGGAGTCCCTTCCAGGCGGCATCGACAGCCCGTTGCAATTGTGGCGGCCGGGCTTCGGCCCCGTTTTTCCACGAAACCTGAACCTCAGGGGCGGAGAAATGACCGGTGACCAGGGGAATATACGGGAGATGGGCTTGTACACTCAAAGTGCAATCCCCTCGAGATGCAACAGCGCCCGTTTCACCTCGAGCCCGCCGCTGTAGCCGCCGAGACGGCCATGGGCCGCCACGACTCGATGGCAAGGGATGATGATGGCCACTGGATTGGCACCGTTGGCGCCCCCGACCGCTCGCATCGCCTGCGGTTTGCCCAGCCGGGCGGCCAATTCACCATAGGTACTGGTCTGGCCCCAGGGGATTCTTTGCAGCTCCTGCCAGACCGAGCGCTGAAAGGCGGTACCATAGGGAAGTTCGATTTTGACCCGCCACTCCACCCTCTCGCCGGCAAGGTAACGCCGTAGTTGTTCCTGCACCTCTGGCAGAAAACCGGGCGCCTTGCGCACGGTGCACTGCCCCCCGAAGGGAAGCAGCAACTCGGCTTCGCTCCGCCCGCGCATGAAACCGAGTCGGCTCAGCGCCCCCTCCGGTCCGGCAATCAGGATATCCCCTGAAGCCCAGGGGATGATCGTATACAAGATCTCTTTCATGGGCAAAACTTATCCATATTTATGCTTTTTGTCAAGTTAAATGTTGCCGGGTCTGCACATGGAAAAGGGTTGCCGGGCAAAACCCGGCAACCCTTTCTCGAAGATCCGGTGGGGCTAATAATTTTGGTTGAGCTCAGTTGAAATTATAGCGCAAACCGAACTGGACTCTGTAGACATCGCTGAGGGTCGCGTTGTAGTCAAAGGTGTGATCCATCAGCTTGCCACTGAAGCTGCGCAGCGTATAGGTCGCCTTGCCCTCGGAATCCGCAGCGCCGGTTTTCGGTACCACCAGCGGCGAGTTGGATACCATCTTTTTACTCACACCCCAGTTCTTGTTGATCATGTTGGTGAAATTGATGAAATCAACGCGGAACTGCAGGGTGTTGCGCTTGCCGAGGAAGTCGGTGAACAGGTCCTGGGAGATCGAGAGATCCGCACGATAGACCATCGGTAACCGGACCGCATTGCGGCCGGCATACTCACCGCGGTGCTTGCTCAGATACTTGTCCTGCTTGATGTAGGCATCCCAGGCGTCCGCCTGCTGGGCCGCAGTGAAGGTGACACTGCCCGATTTGTATTCCTGGAAATTCATCTCGGACTTGTCTTTGTGGATGTAGATCAGATCATTGCCGGTGGCACCGTCGCCATTCAAATCGCCGCTGAAAATGTAACTGGCGTTACCGACCGAGAACCCATCCAGAAAGAGGGCCACCGTCGTGGCACCCATCTTGAGATATTCGAAGCGGTAGGAAAGGGCGCCGATAATACGCGATCCGGCGGAGGTAGCGGAATAGGCGTTCACAGGATTGTTGGGATCCCAGTTGATCGCATTGCCCGTCCAGGAGCCGGAGGCGATGGAGCCCGGATCGACCGTGTTCTTGGCGATGCCGTAGCTGTAGGCCACCTTGCCATAGAAACCATTGCTGAAGGGTTTTTCAAGGGCGGCGATGATGTTATAGGAATAGCCGACATTCTGGTTCTTCAGGACGATCGCATTCTCAACCACGTTGCCTTTGGTGTTGTTGATGCGGTTGCTGGTATAGCGCGGCCGGTTATCAGCGCCGTTGAAATTAGTCTGCGCTTTCGGCAGATTGGCGTTGATGTAGTAGATGCCGTTGACGTCGCGGCCATACAGGACTTCAGCTGTTCCAATTAGGCCCCAGGGCAGCTTCTGGTCCACACCGAGGTTGCTTCTCCAGATCTGCGGGAACTTGAAATTGGGATCGGTCAGAGCCAGCTCGTAGCTCGCGGCAGGCGCTCCGGTCACATTTGCGGGCTCGTAAGCGTGGGGATTGGGATTGAAAGGACGCGCTGTGGTATTGGTGAGTTTTTCAAAGCCGGTCAGCATGCCGGTGTTGCCGATCTGGTTGGAGATCCAGACGTAGGCGGGTTTGCCGGTGAAGATACCGGTACCGCCACGGACCTGGGTCGATCGATCGCCCTTGACATCCCAGTTGAAACCAAAACGCGGCGAAAAATGGATGTTGGCGTCTGGCAGCTTGTCGGTTTTGTACTGGACGACGTCGCCGTTCTCATCGAGGAAGTGGGTGGTGTCGGCATTGACGTTGTCAAAGCCGGTCTTCTCGAAGAAGGGCACATCCAGCCGCAGACCAGCAGTCAGGCGGATATTCTTGTTGATCTGCATCTCATCCTGGCCGTAGATACCGGCATACCAGACTTTGAGAGGCTGGATCGGCTTCTTCATGCCGGGGATGTTGATCCAGCGCTTCTGGAAGGTCGCCAGCTTGACCGGGGAGACGGTGCGATTGGGATTGGCAAGGTAATCGTTGGCATCGGTGTAGAAATCAGCCAGCGAATTGTAGACATAAATGCCCTGAGATCCCGGGAAGAAAACGTTTTCCGAATAGTAGCGCTCGAGGCTGGCGCCGAAGGTCCAGTTGTGCTTGGGACCATAGATTGTCCAGGTGTCCTGCAGCTGGAAGGTCTTGTAGCGCAGTTCATTGTTCGGCGTGAAGGGTTCGAAGCCGAAGGTGGTATAAACCGAACCGCCCTCGAGGATGTCGACCATCGGGAAGAGCTCGCCGCGCGAATCGCGGCTTTCGTCGTTGTACGTATAGCCGATGATGAGGTTATTGGCCATGTTGGCACCGATCATGGCATTCCACTCGCCGACGATTGAGCGGATGTTTTCCTTGATTTTGTAATTCGAGTTCTGGAAGTTCAGACCGGTTGAGTTGCTGCGGCGTGAGCCATATCCCAGCGAAGAGGAGTTGGAGAGCAGCACGTCCGTGTCCGAATTCAGGTGGTTGTACCGCAGACTCAGCTTGTTGCGGTTGTTGAGGTTGTAATCGATCTTGGCGATGAAGCGCAAAGCCGGGGTCTCATGATCATAGCCCTGGTACGGACCGGTCTCGTAATTGAAATTCTTCTTCAGATAGGCACTCAGGGCGTCCAGATCCGAAGCGAGAACGCGGGTGGTCATTCCGGCGACGGCCTGGCTGGCATCGGTTCTGGCCGTATAGGTGGTGCCCGGCTGGGTCAGCTTGTCGCTTTCGGCATCGACGAAGAAGAAGAGTTTGTTTTTGATGATTGGGCCGCCGAGGCGGGCGCCATAGCGGTTATAGCTGAAGGTGCCCGGGTCGAATTTTAGATCCCGCGCCTTGGTACCGACGAGGCTCTGGTCGCGAGTCAGACCGTAGATGGAGCCGGAAAACTCGTTGGTGCCGCTCTTGGTTACGGTGTTGACGCCGGCGCCGACGAAATTACCCTGGCGGACGTCGTAAGGGGCGATGTTGATCTGAAGCTGCTCGATCGCCTCCAGAGAAATGGGGGCGACACCGGTGCGGTCACCAGGCTGGCCCGAAAGACCGAACGAGTTATTGAAGTAGGAGCCGTCCACCGTGACATTGTTCATGCGGTTATCCTGGCCGGCGAATGAAAAGCCATAGCCGGAGGGATTGTACTGCGGGGTCAGCCGGGCGAAATCTTCGATCCTCTGGCTGATGGTGGGCAGCATTTGCATGGTCTGTGTGCTGATGGTGGTGGCGGCGCCGGTGCGCGAGGCACTCATGATGGGATCGCGCTCGGCCGTCGTGACCACCTGGCCAAAATCGATGCTCTCTTGCGGCAAGATGAAATCGATCCTCATGTCCTGACCCAGGGTTAAGTAGACATTCTCGATCTTTTCCGTCTTGTAACCGACAAAGCGGGCGGTGATGGTGTAAGGACCGCCGACGCGCATGCCGGGGATGTTATAACGGCCGTCGGCGCGGGAATTAATGCCGAAGGTCGTTCCACTGGGTTGATGGACAGCCATAATGTTGGCGCCGATCAGCGGCTGCTGGTTGTTGTCAACAACCCGGCCGTTCAGAGCCGCGGTGGTGAGGCCCTGGGCCCAAACGCCAACCGGCACGAGCAGCAGCAACAGGAACACCAGTCCTTTGGTAGCGGTTTGCTTCATACTTCTCCTCCTTTTTGAAGCGTTATGCATCGTTTTCTGCGGTGCTTTGTGAAATAGATGCCGATGAATGTTCTGATTTTTTTGAAGAGACGACAGCAACAAGGCGGCCGAGAGGCCGAAATGAAGTGGGAGCAAGAGTGATCGAGACACGCAGGAGCTGTAAAGAGGCAGGCCAAGAACAACAGTTCATAAGGTTGATCCATCGGCTCGTGAGCAGGCTCAGGAAAATCGACATCCTGTATAGTGGATCCTGGAAATCCCAAAACGCCCCAACACGACGGGGAAATAATACAAAATCGCGGCCAAATACGCAAATGAATTTAAGGTGAAGATGCGATCTCTGGCGATTTTTTTTCTGAAATAAGTGCTTGTTTTATTTAATTTGCAAATCAAGGATTCTTCTCATCATCCGGTAGATCGGACTCCGAGACCGAGTATTGAAAACGACGCAGGGATTTGGTGCCGCGTTCCACGACGTAGACCACATCGTCGCTGACAAGAATACCGCGTCCATCGGAGAAAGCGGCCAACGCCAATCCTTTCTTCCCCAGGGGCAGCAGCTGCCCGGCCCGCGCGCCGGCATTGCCAAATTTGCTGACGGTACCGGTTCCGTTATCAAGGACAAAGATATTGCCCGAACCATCCAGCGCCAGGTCAAAGGGCCTTTGGAAACGATCCAGGTCCATGATGGCGTGCTGATAGAGGATGTACCGCGGGATAAAAGTCCCCGCTGCGAGCTTCTGCACGCGGAAGTTTCCCCGCAGCTGGGTAAAATAGAGATTCTCATCACTGTCGGTGGTGATAGCCCAGGGGTCATCGACGGTGCCGGACCCGGAACCATAGACCGCCACGGTAGTTTGCAGTTCGGCGGTATAGTGAAAGAGCACCGTGCGTTCCCTGCCCTTGAGGGCCAGATCAGGCACGAGCAGGAGCTGTAGGATGCGGTCGGTGGCCGACTCGGTCACATAGACGGTTTCCTGGCCGTACTTTCCGGCCGCCACGCCATTGTACTGCGCGCTGGCTTCCGGGTCCTGCCAGACGGGATAGACTGCCTTGGCAGCTGCGATGCGCTCCGGGTCGCTGTAAAAGAGATAGCGGCGCAGCATGGGTGCCGAGCCGCCGGCGGCGACACGCTGCCGCAGTTGCGCAAAGGTGAGGGTGATCTCTTGATGGCTCTCCCGGTCAAAATAGACGCCGGCTTCGGCAACGGAGTCGATGGATATTCGGTTAAGGTATTGATTCCAGATGAAGAGCCGGTTGGTGCCATTGACCATGAACAGGTTCAGTTTGCTGTCCATGGCCAGGGCACGCGGAGCCGGAAGGGCGATTTGATCGAGGCCGTAACCGCTCAAAACCTGTCCCGCTCTGTTTAGGGCATAAATACGTCCGGCCCCCTCGTCAGCAAGAAAGAGGGTACCGTCAGCGCCAATGGTGAGGTCTCCGGGGGCAGCGAGGGCAAGACCGAGTTGGGCGCTGTTCCAGACCGGATTGAGCTCGACATAGCTGGTATCATTAGCTCCGAACGAGGTGCTAACGGTCCGCGGGCTTGGAAGGGGCATCTTGCTCTCTTCGCATCCACCCAGAATGGCCACAAGCACGGCGATGAGTAAGAGATAAAGGCTTTTCATCAAAATTCAAATCCAAAGGTAAACTGCTGCGCCACATTAAGATGGGTATAGTCGGAATAGGCATAATCGAGCTTGAGCCGCACCCCCTTGAGGATGAATTTGGCCCCGGCGCCAAAAGTCCACTGGTTTTCATCCATATTCGCGCGATAGCCGCTGCGTAGGAAAAAGAGGGTGCGGTAGCGGTATTCGCAGCCCAGCAGCAGATTCTCCTGGTCATCCATGGGATGGTTCATTTGCAGAGTGCCGGTGACGCAATGACGCGGGCGTGTGAGCAGATCCATGGCGGCTCCCAGGGTGAAGAGCGTCGGCGGAGAATAGGATTGATAGGCGGTTGCAGTCTCCCCGCCCGATCCCCGGCGCAGGTAGGTGCCGCCCGGACGAACATCATTGCCAAAATTGCGCATCGCTGCGGCAATCCGCAGGGTCTTGTAGCCCGTCCAGTAGTAGGTCCCAAGGTCTAGAAGCACCCCACCCATGCGCAACTCCGCCAGTTCTTCACGGACATACTTGAGGGTGATTCCAAAAGAGAACCGGTCGGTCATCTTGAGGGAACCGCTGAGCCCGGCTGCCATGTCGCTGTAAGAAAAGTAGTCGCCGTTGCCATAGGGATGATATTCGGTGGTCACCGGCATATCGGCGAAGTGGAGATAGCCGACAAAGCCGCCCAGCGCGAGATTGCGGGTTGCCTGATGCACATAACCGAGATATTCATAGTCAACATCGACCAGCCAGTCGAGATGGGAGACAATCAGCTCGTTGCGGCCGGTCTGGACGAGCCCGGCCGGGTTCCAGTAGGTGGAGGAGGCATCGTTGGCCATGGCGACATAAGCGCCGCCCATCGCTGTGGCGCGCGCTCCGACGCCGATCTTGAGAAAAGTCATCGACGCGGTCCCGGCCCGCTGCTCGCCGAGTTTGGGTAACAGACCCTGGGCGCCCGCCTGAAGGGCCAACAGCAGAACACTCATCAGCAGCGCAGGGATGCGGGCCGCACGGCCAGCTTGCGCATATAGAGGTAGTCGTGTCGTCACTAGAACCGTACCTCCACCCCGGTCATCACCCGTCGCGGCCAGTCATAGCGCGCGGGATTGTCGGCCGGCAGGTCCTTGGGGTCATCATACCAAGTGACCGGGATGACATCGCCCGGCTGATAGGGCCGGCCGGTGACCGGATTGATGATGCGCGGAACCTTGGTATTGAAAAGATTCTCGGCTTCGACCACCAGGGCCAGCCGGGTTTTCATGATCTGAAATTCCTTGTACCAGCGCAGATCCATCCGCATCCAGGGGTCGGAAAGCGACCCGTACTCATCCTTCTGGTAGATATTGTTCGCCACATCAATGATGCGCCGGTAGCGCTTGCCCGACTCATATTCCCAACGCATCGTCAAGCCCCATTTCTCTGGCAGGCGGAGGCCGAAAAACCGGATGTTCGCCTTCTCCGGCATATCGAAATAGAGATCCGTTGAGAGACGGTAGGGGCGGTCCCAACTTAGCCGGCTCTCCCCCAGCGGCTTTTCGCTCACCTTGCCGGCGACAACCAGCAGGTTGGTGTTCGGTGTCGAGCTCTTGCCCGTGGCCAGGGCATAGGTGAAGTCAATATTGCCGCTGAGAAACTGGCTGTAACGGCGGCGGAACCGCATCTCGATGCCGCGCGAGCGGGCATAATCCATGTTGACATACATCAGAAAACTGATGTTGCCATACCTGGGACTGTATTTTTTCACCGTCATCGAGGTGGGGTAATCGAACATATCCTTGTAATAGGCCTTGATCTCCAGGGTTTGGTTGGCATTGAAACGGTGCTTGATACCGATCTCGTAGGCGACCGTCGTCGTCGGCTTGAGATTGGGATTGCCGAAAAGCTGATAGGTGGCCTCGGAGGTGGAGCGCAACTTGGCATAGACATACTGCCCCTTGGGCTGCTGCGAGAAGTGGCCGTAATGGAGATAGAGGACGTCATTGTCGGTGACCGGGTGGCTGATGCCAAGGCGGGGCGAAAGATGGCTTTTACCGCGCATGCCGAAAAGCTCGAAAGTTTCGTCCAGATATTTGCTCCGGGCCGCATCGGTGATGGTCACGGTATTGGAGTCCCGGATCGCCTCGTCGACATACTTGCCGGGAAACCAATAATCATAACGCAGCCCGATGTTGACGATCATGCCGTCATAGGTAATCCGGTCCTGAAGAAAGAAGGCGCCATCGTTGGGATAGACCCGGAAATAGTCATGATTGCGTCCGAGACCGCTCTCGCCGTACCAGGGGGCGTTGATATCGACCACCTGCATATCGGTGTAGCGTCCTTCGAACCCACCGCGGATCGAGTGTTTCTCATTCGGCTGGGTAGTCAAGTCGCCCTTGAGGGTCCAGTTATCGCTGAAATAATCATACCATCCCTCGGCGTCGCCGGTGTCATAGAATCCATCGCCGTATTGGGTGCGAATGTTGCCCTCCGAGTCCGGGATGTAGAGAATGGGTTCGAGATCGAGAACCTCCTGATACTCGCTCCACTTTTTATTATGCACCGCGGAGTGGATGCTGGTAAAAAAACGCGAGAGGCTGAGCCGGTAAAAGGTGCGGCGGTTGAGAGTGTGTACCCACTGTAGGGTGGTCAGGTTAGCCTCTTTGGTCAGGGTATTGTAATGGTCCAGCATCTTCGAGTAGGCCCAGGGGAAACCGCCGATATCCGTGGCCAGGGAGGTGAAGTAGCCCTGGTTAATATTGAGCGAGCGGTCATGCGAGATCGAGAGCTTTTGACCGGCGCGGATCTCCCACGAGAGCTTGCCCATAAGATGCCAGTCGTTCTCCTGGCGCGGAGCGAGTTTGTCATAGGCAGCTTTGGCGGGGTACAGCTTGATTGCGTGCGGCAGATAAGTATCGGTGACATTGCCGTAACCGCTGACGAAGAACGTAGTCTTGCCTGGCAAGCGGAGGCCTAGGGCCGGCAGCAGCCGGCCGGTGAGGGGTTCCGGTCCGCCGAGCGTGACCTGGAGGATGTCGGTATTGAAGGAGGGAAAAAGCCCCCGGGCCCAATTGTCCGATTTGAAGGTGACGCCGCCCGAATAATGCTCCTCACCCTCTTTGGTCTCGATATCGACAACGCCGGACATAGCCTGACCGTACTCGGCATCAAATCCGCCGGTGATAACCTTGAGTTCCTTGACCGCCGCGGCATTGACATAGAGGGTATTGGAATAGCCCGAGAGGGGATCCTTGACCGACTGACCGTCGATGATATAGAGACTCTCGTCGGCACGCCCGCCGCGGATGTGAATCTTGTTGTCCTGCACCACCACACCGAGCTGTTCACCGACCAAGTCGTTGACGCTTTCCACCACCTTCTGCTTGATCTCGTCTGAGGAGATATGCTGCTGAGAGGCGGTGATGTCGGTCTCGAAAAGGGGCTTCTGGCCGATCACTTCGACGGTCTGGCCGAGGGCTAGCACGGTCGATTCTAGGGCAAAATCGGCCTGGGTAGTCTTGTCCGCGACGACATGGATCCCTGTGCGCATCTGCACGGTGTAGCCAATGATCGAGGCCTTGAGATCGTAATCCCCGGGGGCGAGACCGCGGATCTCGAACAAGCCTTCGACGTTGGTCACCGCACCCTTGTAGGTGCCAGGCACGGAGATATTGACACCTGGTAGGGCCTCATTGGTGCGCTTGTCGACAACCCGTCCGCGGATCAGCGAACCCTGCGCCCGGACGCCGGCAGCGAAAAGAATGAAGAACAGCGTGAGCAGGGCCAATTTTCCGGTAGTTTTCATGCGGTTATCGGTTGAACTCTTCAAAAAGTAGGTAACGGAAAAATTCTGTCATGTTGCCGTTGCCGTTGCACAAATGGAGAGGCAATGAAAAATAGATGCACTCCCCCGGACCGATCGCATAGCGCAAGGCGACGGGAGGCGACCCTTTGTACGGTACGGTGACGGAGGCCTCGGTATCGGGCTCCATGCGCAGAACCACCTCGGCCCCGGCACCGGGAACCAGGCCGGAGACCCGGTTGCCGATCAGCTTTTCCAGCTTCAGATCAAGCTGCGGATCCCTGGGTGTACCAAAGCTCGCGAGCACCCGGATCCCCGCCAGCAGACGCCCTCCAGGATTAAGGCGATAGACCGAATCGAGGTTGGTGAAGGTCCAGGTGCTGTCGGGTATCTCCTCGTTGCCGTTGCTGATGAAGATGCAGCCGCCGCGTCCAGCAAACCGGGTGATCCCCTGGCCCGCGGCGGTCAGATGCGGCCGGCCGAGGTGGGCGAACCAGATCACCTTTTTGAAATAGGCCAGATTGGCTTCAATATCGATGGAGGCGTAGGGCAGAGCGTTCTGGGCGTTGATCAAGGGTTCGGCGTTCGAGCCGATCTCCCAAACCGAATAGCCCCCCGGGCCGACCAGCTGGTCGAGAATCTGGGTGTAAAATTTCTGCACCTGATAGAGACTCTGATCCTGGGCAAAATCGTTGACCAGCAGCAGCTCGCCCTGAACGGGCTTGACCACCCAATGCTGCGGTGAGGTTGAGCTGGCCGGATTGGGAAAGGAGATGGCCGGGCTGGTAGCCCCGGAGATATCCTGGGCCTTGACGAAGAAGCGGTGTTCGCCGGGGGTCAGCCCTTGCAGGGTGATTTGACTGGCATCCCCCGCGAGGGCCGTCCAGTTCGCCGTGTCATCCAGGGCGTAATAGATATGGGTGATGGTCTCCTTGCCGTCATCATCCGCCGCATCCCAGAAAAAGGTGCGGGTGGGGAAGGTATAGGCAATGACATTAGTGTTGCCGGTCACGCTGGGATTGGAGTTCAGCCGGAACGCGATCGACGGCGGGGTGTTGTAGACCGGGAAGCGCAGCTGCGCCGGGGTCGGGTCCTGGAGCCCCTGGTCGTCCACCGCCCAGACCTTGAAGGAGAACTCGTCGTAATGGCTGCGGATCGGCACATAAAAGGTGTCGTACTCGGAAATAGTATAGACCGGCGCGCTCATGTAGTCCCACTGGAAATAATAGCCCACCACCTTACCATCGGGATCATCGCCCCACCAGTGGATGATCTGCTTGCTCGGCGTGGTGTCGAGTCCGGTCGTGTAGAGCCGGGTGACGATGCTGCCATCGAGCAGGGTATCGGCCCGGGTGATCTGCTCCTGGCTCACCTGAAGGAAAAGATGGGTCTCCGGAGGCTGGTTGCCCACCGGTTTGGCAGCGCGATCATCACCGAAGGGGTCCTTGATCCCGCAACTGGCCAGAAGCGGCAGCAGCAGGATCAGAGGCTGTCTATACATTTTTATCATGGAGTATAATGCGCTTGATTCCGGACCGCTCAGCTGGGCCAGCCCGTGATCGGGCTGGCCCAGCCTATGAATTAGGGTTATTTGACCAGGGTCATCTTGTGCGCGGCGATATAATCACCCGCCTTGATGCGGTAGATATAGATGCCCGTCGGAACCGACTGGCCGGTGTTGTCGCGGCCGTCCCAGTTGATGACATGATGGCCGGCATCGTAGCGCCCCGTCACCAGATTGCGGACGATCTGGCCGCGGGCGTTATAGATCACCAGCTTGACCTCTTCAGAAACCGGCAGCTCGAAATAGAGACGTGTCTCGGGGTTGAAGGGATTGGGATAGTTCTGCCCGAGGTCGAAGCGCAGCGGCTGCGCTGCCACGGCATTCCGGACCCCGGTCACCGTGCCAATATCGCCCAGATTGCGGATCTCGATCTTGTGGGTGCCAAAACTATAAAGGAATACACCCTGCGCCACATTGATCTGCTCGCCGATTCTGACCGTGTCGCCGGCGACGATGAGCAACTGCGCGCTCTTGTTGATATAAAAGTAGGGATTGGCATCCTGGTCACGGCCGACAAAACCATCGGCATCGAGCAGGCAGGGGCCGCTGCCATCGTCCACCGTGACATCGTACGAATTGACGGCCATGAGCGTGGCATTCTGGATCCGCACCAGCACGCCCTCATAGGACTCGGCGGATTTGCTCTTGTCTTTCAGCGCATTGGTGGAGACGCTGGTGATGGCGGGCAGAGCTGCCCCCCGGCTCAGGATCTTGACGCTGTCGGCCTTGATCTGGGTGTTGCCCTCCCATTTGTAGAGATAGTCGGCGTTGTGGTCCTCGACGGTGCCATAGACGCGCACACGATCGCCCTGCAGAAGGCTGGGCACCTTGCCGAGAATATAAAGACCGTTCCAGGCGCCGGCAGCATCCTGGATGGGATAGGCGCCATATTTCTTGAAAAAGAGGGTGTCGGCCGTGACCACGCCCTCGACCGCCACTTTGCAGCCCTGGAAGGGACTGTCGCCAACAGCCCAGGGGGTGTACTGGATCTGAGCCAGGGTTGGCTGGCCTTCGAGCACGACATAGGAATAATTGGCGACCACCTGATCGGGCGGATCGTAGCTCACCTTGCCGCTTTTATCGGTGGCCTCGATGTAATAGCTGACCAGGCTGTTGAGCGGCTGCGCCGGGATTTCAGCGCTGAAAGTCGCACCGTTCGCCTTCATCTCCACCACGGAATAGGCCCCGTCATTGACCTTGTAATAGAGTTTGGCCCCGACGGCACTGATGATGGGATCAAGGGTTGTGGTAACAGTGACGGCCTGAACCGGAGTCGGAGCCGCAGAGCTGCGCGTGGTGTTCTTGATGGCTAGACCTGCCGTGCCAGGAAGGACCCGGGTGCGGAAGAGCGGCTCCAGCTTGTAGGTGGTGGAATCGGTGTAATAGCCGTAATGGTTGTAAACCCACCCCTCGATGGATTTGAACAGTGATTTGAGCGGTGGGTCCGGATAATTGCGTAGACTATCCGATTCGTCGTCGATCAACACACCGCCGCTGCCGTCATCGACTTCAAAAAGCTCATATTGCTGCGTCACGTTGGTCACCATGGCATTGCCGACCTTGACCATCACAGTGCCCCATTGCTCGGCCGTGGTCGGCCAGCGCAAATCTCCGGTCTTGATCGAATCGACTGGAGGCAGCGGCTTACCGGCGTCCAGGATGTTGATGGGGCTGGTGATAAAAAATTCGGTCATGTTCGAAGGAGAAGTCGTGTATTCCGAAATATATCCGGTCATCTCGATCTCATCCCCTTCGTAGAGGGTTGGATAGGCGGTCGAATCGCGATGATAGGAGAGCAGGGCGGACCAGGGACCGCCTTCCGCGGCCTCAAAGGTGAACTTGATGCCAGCCCCAGCATAGCAGAGACCGGTCGGCATGGTGACAATGCCTTTGACGGTCACCGTATCGCCGTTCATATAGCTTTTGTCGGCGGCATAAACCGTGGGCGCCTTGAGCAAATCGCTGTAGCGGACCTGCTGGATGCGCTGGATGCGGGTATAAGGACCTTCTTCGACCACATCATTGGCCAAGCGTGGTTCGATCTTGGTATCGCCGTTGGCGAAATCGAGGATACCGGTGACCGACTGTACCGCAGTATAGTTGGCCGGGGTAAAATAATACTTGGTCTCATCGTCGACGCGGCAGGGACCGGAGCCGTCATCGATCTGCCATTCGCCGTACCCGAGCGCGGGATTGGTGATCGTCGAAGCGCCAACCCGGATGAGGCAGCCCTCATAGGCCTCGGCGTTGGCTGCCCCGGTGGCGATCTCGCCGGTGGTCACAGCCATGGGCTGGATCCATTGGGTGCCGGTCGAGTCGATCTTGAAATCGGTGACGGCGGTGATCTCGGTGACCCCCTTGTATTCCTCCACCTTGCCGGTCAGGGTTACCTTGTCGCCTTGGGCTGCAAAATGGGTCTTGTCATAGATCTTGACGCCGGACCAGGGGGCATTGGCGTCCTGCAGATAGTAATAGCTGTTTTTGAAAGCGTAGATCTCGCCGGTGACCACGCCGCTGATCGTCACAACCTGGCCCTTGAGCGGAGAATCGCCCGAGGCGTCGGTGGTGTATTGAATATCCCGGATGGGGGTGATAGCAGCCCAGGAGGTTCCCAGGACGGCCAGCAGCACGAGAAGCAGTATCTGTTTTTTCAAGTCAACTCCTGCATTAATTAGAGGGGATGTATTTTATTTGATGACGACGAATTTCCCGGTCTGGATCTCGCCGGTCGCCAGATCCTTGACGCTGAAGAAATAGAGGCCGGTAGCGATGGCCTGATCAAAGGTGGAGATGAGATCCCAGGCATGGAGGCCGCCCGGTAGAACGGTATGGCTGCCGCCGATCCGTTTTTGCATTAGCTCGACATCCTCTCCCTTGTAGCTGGCACCATGATGGGTGAACTGATCGACCACGTCACCGGCCAGGGTATAGATGCGCACCTCGGCCTCGGCCGGAAGATTGAAGAACCAGATCATCTTGTCCCGCTCGCTGTCGCCATCCCAACGCGCCTGGGCCCGGTAGGGATTGGGAAAGACCCCGGCCGCAAGTTTGCTGCCAGCCGGACGTGACGGTGATCCGATGATTGCATAGGTCTTGTTCTCGAGGATGGAGCTTTCGAGGCTGGGCAGCTTGTTCTTGGGATTGCCCCGGTCAAAGGCGGTGACGGCGAACCAGTACTCACCCGGCCAGCCGGAGAGTAGGTTTTTGTTGGTGAAACGGTAGTAATAGCGGTGGCCGGCGATGACGGTGTCGGCCCTTATGGCATCGAATCCGGTATCATAGAATTGGTTGTCAATCTGGTCGAATTCCGCCAGCAGGGTGCTTTCTTCCGCAGATCCCGCCGTTTTGGGTGAGCTGAAGATGCGGTAGCCCTCAAAATCAATTTCGCGCGTGATCGGATCCTCGGTGAGCTCCGGCACATTATCCCAAAACAGGGTCACCTCACCCTCGCCCGGCACCAGGAGCAGATTGGGGGACGGTGGCGGACTGGGCAGGATAAAACGGTCGATGACGCCATTACCAGCCGTGATGCCTTTGAGGCGATTGGCATAGCTGTCTTCATAGACATCCAGATGGCCATCTCCATCGCCGAAAACCGCTTCGCCCGGATCCCAGCGATGGTTGCCATTGAGATCGAGATCGGCGCGATAGGTATCCTCCCCGCTGTCGAGGAGGCCGTTGCCGTTGGTATCCTCATCGGGATCGAGCTTGCCGTCTCCGTCGACATCCTCGCCGTTATAAGCGATCTGGGCCCAGTCGGAATTGAGGCGGAGGTTGGCGCGGCGGGCCGGAGTATCGCTGCCTTCCTGGGTGGCCCAAAGTCCGCAAACCACAGTGAAGGTTACGGTTGCCGACGCCCCTGGCTTCAGATCTCCAAGCGGACCGGCACTCAGCACCAACATCCAGCTGCCACGGTCGGCCAGGTTGGTGGGGATGCCGCCATCGCTGGCAGCATTCAGGTATTTGCCGGCATGCCGTCCTTTGAGCACTTCATAACGGCCGGCGTCATCGGTTGGCATCACATATTCCGGAAAATCCATGGCTGAGCTGGCCGACCAGCGCCACTGATCGTAGTTGACACGGACCGAATCCTGGCGCCGTGAAGAACCGAGGTAACGAAGTCCGAAGTAGCTCTCAGCGAAGCCATCATCGCCGTCGACGTCGAACTGGTACGCCATGTTATAATCGATGTCGAAACCATTGAAATTGTCGTACCACGACCAGCCGCCGCCGGAGACATAAATGCTGGTATAGTTCATATTGCCGACGGCGGCATCCGCCCAGATGCCGGCATAAAGATCAGAAATTGTATAGCGGGAGACGTTGGTGATGGTATAGTTGAGGATCACAAAAGCATCGGTGTAGGGATAATTCCAGGCGTAGGTCTCGAGGTGGACCTTCAATCCCAGAGGCGTATGGTTGGGAATTTCGAAATCCGTGCCCGGGACACGGGTGTTCAGATCGGTAAAGTTGCATACAAAATCCTGGTGAGAAACGGCATCCGGAGAAAAGTAGCGGGAGGTGACGATGGTGGAGCGCTCGCGGATGGTATCCGCTTTATCTGCGGTGTTGGTGAATTCAAAACCCTCCTCGCCGGAATTGAAAACCCCGTCGACTATGGCGGTGGAGACGTGCGCAAGACCATCGGCTCCGCTGCGGCCGCCGACCCAGAGCCCGCCAAACGACATGTGTTCGATTTGATCGCGGGGATTATCCGCATGCAGTTTGTACAGGCAGGAGGGCTGTTTGGCATTGTTATACCCCTCCCCGATCACGCCATAGTTGGTTACGGTCAATCCCAGGTTGCCGGCATTGTGGTAATGCCAATAATCGTCCACAGCGCTCTTTTGCAGCCGGGCGGCATGCGGCTGGCCGTCGCGGGCACGCTGTGCCGCTGCCGGGAGGATCAAACCGAATACGAGCAGAACCAGCAAGGGGTAGTGCAAAAATCGTGACAAGGAGGGGGTCCTTTTTGGGCCGCAATAACATTTGTCAAATAACTTACCAATATTTTTACACAATGTCAACCCATTCCATCAATACGGGAGCCCTCCAATCCGCAGCCGGTCCGGCAAGAGCCCAGGATCTCCGCCGATCAATCCGGATCAGCCTCAGGTGGTGAGCACCTGGTTGATGGTGATATAGCGCTCCCGTTTGTTGGGGCGGAGCAGATCAATGCGGACCAGGATCAATCCATCGATGCAATCGGCGAAATCCTTGTCCACGCCGAAGTCGATGAACGCAACCCCGCCCTCCTCGCACAGCTCTGAATACTGCTTGTAGAGAACCGGGATAGAAAAACCAAGCATCTTGAGGGCCTCCTTGAGTTTGCGTAACTCCTCGCGATACTCGATGTGCGGAAAGAGAAGGGCGAGCTCGGCTTGATTGTGCAGCGAGATGCGGAAGGGGCTGACATGAGGGGCCAAAGCGGGATCGCCGGGAAACCAGGTCTGATAAAAATAGACCAGGAGCTCCTTGGCACGCTCGGTGTAGGTATTGCTGATGCTCACCGGGCCGATCAGATAGCGGATCTCCGGATGATGGGCGAGGTAAGCACCAATCCCTTGCCAGAGATAGTCCAGGGCATTGCTCTTCCAGTATTTGACCTGGACAAAGCTGCGTCCCAGCTCCAGGGCTTCATTCAGAATCGGAAGCGCTGCGGGACTGTACTTGAAGAGGGTATGGGTGTAGAGCCCCTCCACGCCATGCCCGGCCAGGATCCGCTGGCAGCTGCCCACGCGGTAAGAGCCGATGATCTCCAGCGGGGCGTCATCCCAAAGCACAATGTGCTGGTAATAGCGATCGAAGCGGTCGAGATCAAGCTTGAGTCCCGTCCCTTCTCCCACCTTGCGGAAGGTCTGCTCGCGTAGCCGGGCAATCTCTCGCAGGACCCGGTGCGCCCGCTCGAATTCCACCAGATAGATTTTTTTGCCATCACTGGTCTGACCCAGGAGCGTGGAGGCTGCCAGTTCCTCCTTCAGCTGCCGGCGGTCAACGGGATGGATGATGGTTTTTTCAGTCCGGAAAAGTGTGGTCTTTTTTTTTCGAGCGAGAAGATAGGTTTGTTTGCGCAGCAGGCGGCTCATGACCCTGGTCTTGATATAAGAGGCCGTAAAGACGGCGCCGGGAATGGGATCACCGATCACAAAACGCAGCGATTTGCCGCGTTTGTTGAAAATTTCGCGGGGCAGGAGCAAGGTGGAGAATCTTTTGTAGAGCAGCGAGACCGCATAAAAGAGGATCGAATTCCGGCCCTTGATGAAGACCGGCAGGACCGGGGCATCATACTTTTTGGCGAAAAAAACCGGCCCGTTCAGCCATTGCGGATCACGGATGCCCTTCCAGGTCAGGCGCGAAACCTCCGCCGCCGGGAAAAAGAGGATCGCCTTCTCTGCCAGCAGCTCCGCACCGATGCGCGCAATATGCTCTTTTTGCATATGCCTGGAAAAGACATCATACGGCAGGAAGAGCTCTTCCAGATTTTCAAAATTCATTAGCACATCATTGGCGATGATCCGCACATCCGGCCGGACCTCACTGATCGCTCGCAGCAGCGCCAGACCGTCCAGGGCTCCCAGAGGATGATTGGCAACCACCACCAGCTTGCCTTCGGAGGGGATTTTATTACGGTCGATACTGGACAAATAGTAGGAAAAATCGAGGTCCTCGAATACCTCATCGATGAAGGCCACACCCTTGACACCGGCATTCTTGCGGATCTGACGATTGATCTCCTCCACCCGCAAAAGCCGGGAGAGACAATGGACGAGCAGCGGTTCAACGAAGCGTGGATATCGGGAAAAATAGTTGGGGGCTTTGGCGGTAATAATCTCACGTACATCCAGCTCTTTCATTCCATCCTCCTCAACTTGGTGGGCTGGAATAGGGTTCGATCAGTACATCTATGACAAGGGGAGGCGTGGGCCCTGTGACTTGCGTCGGCTGGCGTCTAACTGTTTCTGACTAATCTAACAATATTTTCCTTTGAGTCAAAAGATTTATTAAGCCGGCAGACGGCTGACATCAGAAGAGAAGAACCGCCTGCATGGCTCTGGACCCAGGACAAGCCCGCCTGGGCGCACTGCACGTCGAGTATCGTGCCGGCGATAACATCACCGATGTAGTGAACCCCATTTTAGACACGTGAAAATCCGGTCAGACTGGCCCATCCAAACGCAGCTAAAACTGCCGATAGCCAGAAAAAACTGATCAGTGTCGCCATTAGAAAAGCCGCAGCCGTATGACCGGAAGGAAAGCTGAACGGATCGGGAGACTTGATATGGTAGCGTTTGGCGGGGTCTATTGCGCAGGGGCGGTCACGCGGGATCGGCAGGAGCCTATTCTTCTCTTAACGATTTCTTAACCTGCCCTTTATTTCCAGTTAACAACTTGACGCTAAATTATACCGTGAAAATGGGCTATCCATTTGGAAGTACACTGCATCTTACTTCAGGAGGAAAAATGAAAAAAGCGGTATCCGCCGTTGTGCTGGCCGTGTTGGCCATGGCTGTCCTGCTTCCGGTCTCAAGTTTCGGCCAAACCACTTCTAACCTCTCTGGGGTTGTTTATAGCGACTACTACTATAACCTTAACCATAGTGTCCCGGCGGAAAAGGACCGCAACGCCTTCCAGTTCCGACGCATCTATTTCACCTTCGAGAATAACATCACCGACGCCATCAAGGTCCGTTTCCGTCTCGAGTCCGAGAGCAACGGCTACGGCAGCACCAGCAAGATCAATCCCTTCGTCAAACATGCCTACATCGAATGGAGCAATCTGATCCCCAACCACAAGCTCTATCTGGGCATCTCCGAAACCAACGCCTTCAAGAACTCCGAGGAACTCTGGGGCTACCGCTCAGTCGAAAAGACGATCATGGATCTCAACAAGATCAGCTCCTCTGCCGATTTGGGCCTTGCCGTGAAGGGTGATCTGACCAAAACGCTGCACCACTGGCTGACCATCATGAACGGACCGGGCTATGGCGCCGCTGAAGGCGACCGCTATAAGAAGTTTGGGTATGCGCTCTGGATCACTCCGTTCAAAGGCCTGATGATCGAAGGGTATGCCGATTATGAAAAACAAAATCCGAATGATCCCCAGACGGCCACAGCCATGAGCGCAGGCAAGGACTATGTCGGCAGCACCTCGTACAGGACCCTGAAGGGCTTCGTCGGCTATGACCAACCGCGATTCTCGATCGGCGCGGAATACTTGCAGCGCACCAACAACAAGTCCGGCATCTCCAGCCCGGTCATCCAGAATGACAAGCTGGCCCGCTACGAGAAAGCGGATGTAATCAAGACCGGTTACTCGCTTTTCGGTTCCTGGATCACGCCGTTGGCCAAGCTCAAAGCCTTTGCCCGCTATGACTCCTATGACCCCAACACCAGCAGCACCGTTTACACCAAGTTCGCCAGCGGCAAGGTGAGCGGCGACGGCGTGGATGACGAGAACACCCTCATTATCGCCGGCCTGGACTACATTCCCGTCTCGAACATGCACCTAATGCCCAACGTGATGATCAAGAATTACACCAAAAAGGCCGTGAAAAACGACGTTACCGCCCGCCTTACTCTGTACGCCAAGTTCGACTCCGGCAAGATCATCGGCGAATAACGATACCCTCTTCATGCCATAAAGGAGCACCCCCATGAAAAAGAACATTCTCATCGCCCTCGCCAGCCTGATGGCCCTCTCGGTCTCGGCCTTTGCACAGGGCATGATCCAGATCAAGGGCTCTGACACCTCGGTCAATCTGGTCCAGCGCCTGGCTGAAGTCTACATGGAAAAAGACCCGAATACAGCCATCGCCGTCACCGGCGGCGGGTCAGGTGTCGGCATAGCTGCCCTCATCGCCAACAAGGTCGATGTGGCCGACGCCTCCCGGCCGATGAAGGACAAGGAATACGCCGCCGCGAAAGAAAACGGCGTGGTCGCCACTGAGATTGCCATCGGTATCGATGCCCTTTCGGTGGTCGTCAACGCTGCCAATCCGATTCAGACGCTGAGTATGGCCCAAGTGGGCGCCATCTTCCGCGGCGAAGTGACCAACTGGAAAGAGCTGGGTGGACCCGACAGCCCCATCTCCCTGTATGGCCGTCAACCCAGCTCTGGCACCTATGTCTTCTTCCAGGAACATGTGATGGGCAACAAGAATTACTCACCCAGAATGAAACAGATGAACGGCAACGCCCAGATTATCGAAGCGGTCAGTGCGGACAAAGCAGGCATCAGCTATGTGGGCGTGGGCTATGTCTACGATGACAAGGGTCAGATACTCAACGGCATCAAGGTGCTGGACATCTCTGCCGGAAACGGCAAAGCGATTAGCCCCTTGGAACGGGAAAAGATCAAAAGCGGTGCTTATCCCATCGCCCGCGCCTTGTATCAGTACACCAACGGCAAGCCCAAGGGCAGTGTGAAGAATTTCATCGCTTTCATTCTCAGCCCCGAAGGCCAAAAGGTGGTCGAGGAGATGGGCTTTTATCCGGTCTCCGGCAAATACCTCGAGAACAACAAAAAAGCCGGTTTTTGATGCAGAAGCGCAGATTCGCCAGTCGAATCAAGGAGCGGGCCATCGAGAAGTTTTTTCTTCTCAATGGCCTCTTCGCCATCCTGGTGTTGGCTGGGATTTTCATTTTGCTGATGATTCAGGCCTGGCCGGCGGTCAAGGAGCTGGGCGTGAATCCCTTCGCCGGGACAGCCTGGGATCCCACCTCGCCGGAGAAGGAGACCTATGGCATGCTGGCCCTGCTGACCGGAACCCTGATGGTGGCCATAGGCGCCATGGTCATCGCCGTGCCCGTCGGCATCGCCACCGCCGCCTGGCTGGCGGATGTGGCCGACAGCCGGGTTCGCGAAATCGTCAAACCGGTCATTGAAATTCTGGCCGCCATCCCCTCGGTCGTGGTGGGTTTCCTCGGACTGGTCGTCCTGAATCCCCTCCTCGCCCGGCTCTTCCATACCTCCAGCGGCCTGAATGGGGTTAATGGTTCGATCCTGCTGGCGATCATGGCCCTGCCGACCATCATCAGCATCTCCGAGGATGCCATCATCTCGGTGCCGCAGGAGCTTAAAAGCGCTTCCCTTGCATTGGGGGCGAACCAGTGGCAGACCCTGGTCCGCGTCACGATGCCTTCCGCCCTCTCCGGCATCATCGCATCGATCATGCTCGGGATGGGGCGGGCCATCGGCGAAACCATGACCGTGCTGATGGTGTGCGGCAATGCCGCAGCGATGCCGCACAGCTATCTCGATCCGGTGCGCACGATGACCGCAACCATCGCCATCGAGTTAGGCGAGACGGTGCAGGGCAGTACCCATTACCATGCCCTCTTTATCATCGCATTTATCCTCTTTATTATCACGTTTGTTTTTAATCTGATCTCCGATATCGTTCTGCAACGTTACCAGAAGGTGTCACGATGAAATGGGACCTGCGTAAAATCCGCCAGCAGCTGGGTTTCATGCTTCTGCACCTGGCCGTGGCGCTGGTGCTTATGGTGGTCCTCTATATTCTTTACGACATTCTCACCAGGGGTGGCGGGGTCATCAGTTGGGAATTCATCACCGCCAAACCGCGCAAGGGGATGACCGAGGGGGGCATCTGGCCGGCTATCGTCGGGACCTTTTGGGTCAGCCTGGTAACGCTGATCTTTTCCGTCCCGGTCGGGATCTTTAGCGCCATTTATCTCAACGAATATGCAACGCAGGGGAAGCTGGTGCGGCTGATCCGTCTGGCCATTCATAACCTCTCCGGTGTGCCCTCGATCGTGCATGGCCTTTTCGGATTCACGCTCTTTGTCAACATGATGAATCTCGGGCTTTCCGTGCTCGCCTCGGGACTCACCCTCGGTTTGCTGACCCTCCCCTGGACCATCACGGCCAGCGAGGAAGCCCTTAAAACCGTGCCGATGTCCTACCGCGAGGGTGCCCTTGCCCTGGGCGCGACCAAATGGCAAACCATCCGCACGAATGTCCTGCCCTACGCTGTCCCCGGCATGCTGACCGGGATGATTCTCGGACTGGCTCGTGCGGCCGGCGAAACGGCGCCTATTCTTTTCACCGGCGTAGCCTTCTTCTGGCCGCAACTGTCAGGATTTCCCAAGGTGTTGACCAGCCAGTTCATGGCCCTGCCGTACCATCTCTTCATTCTTTCGACCCAGCATCACGAGATCATCAAGGTGCGGCCGCTCGCGTATGGCACGGCCTTGGTGCTGCTGGTTTTAGTCCTGGCGATGAATTTTTCCGCCACCTGGATCCGCTTCCGTTTTCGTAAAAAATTCAAACGGTCATAATAAACACCACCACTCAAAGGATGCCCGCCATGTCCACGGTTGCAATGGCCGCAGAGAATTTTTCCTTCTTCTACAGCTCTTTCAAGGCCTTGAGCGATATCAACCTAACGATCGAAAGGAACCGCGTCACAGCCCTGATCGGACCCTCGGGATGCGGCAAGTCGACCTTTCTGCGCTCCCTCAACCGCATGAACGAGATCCTGCCCAATACCCGGGTAGAAGGACGCATTACCCTGGAGAGTGAAGATATCTACGACCGCTCCGTGGATGTGGTCGAACTGCGCCGCCGGGTTGGCATGGTCTTTCAGAAATCCAATCCCTTCCCCAAGTCGATCTTTGACAATGTCGCCTATGGTCTGCGCATCAACGGCATCAAGGACCGGGCGCTCATCGAGGCCCGCGTAGAACAAAGTTTGAAGGACGCCGCGCTCTGGAATGAGGTGCAGGACCGCCTTGGTCATTCCGCCATGGACCTTTCCGGCGGGCAGCAGCAGCGTCTCTGTATCGCGCGTGCCCTGGCGGTTCAGCCGGAGGTGGTACTGATGGACGAGCCCGCTTCGGCACTCGATCCCCTGGCGACGCAAAAGATCGAAGAGCTGGTCTTTTCACTCAAGGAACACTATACGATTGTTATCGTCACCCACAATATGCAGCAGGCGGCGAGGGTCAGCGATGCCACCGCCTTTTTCTATCTCGGCCAGTTGATCGAAGCTGGCCCAACCAATAGAATCTTTACCAACCCCAGCAAAAAACAGACCGAGGACTATATCACGGGCCGGTTCGGATGACCCCTTTCAAGGAGCACACATGCAAAATCATTATTCCCAGGAACTGGCCAGCCTGAAAAAGAACATCCAGCTGATGGCCGAGATGGTGGATACCCAGCTGGAACTTGCCTTCCAGGCGCTGCAGAGCGGCAACCAGGAATTATGCCAGTTTGTGCGCACCCGGGACCGCGAAATCGATGCCTATGATAACCTCATCCAGGAGCAGTGCAAAAACATCCTCGCCCTCTTTCAGCCGGTAGCCGGCGATCTCCGCTTCGTGGTGGCCGCCCTTATGATCAACAACCAGCTCGAACGTTGCGGGGATATCGCCGTCAATATCGTCCAGCGGGTGCAGAAAACCGTCGAGGACAGGCCGCTGCTGCAGGAGGCAGGACTTTTGCAGCTGGGGGAGGAGGCCCATCGCATGGCTGGAGACGCGATCCGGGCCTTTATCGACAGCAATCTCGAACTCGCCCAGTCGGTGCGGGACCGTGATGACCAGATAGATGACCACTGCCGGGAGATCTTTACACACCTGATTGAGCGCATGAAAAGCGAACCGCGGCTGGTCGAGCCCGGCGCCCATTGCATCGTCCTCTCCCGGCATCTCGAGCGCCTCGCCGACCATGCCACCAACATCGCCGAGAATGTCTTTTTTCGCGTGGAGGCACGTATTGTCGCTCATCAGCAGCCATGACGGTTTCCGTACCACACGGTGCAGCGCCTTCTCCGGCCGGCCTGTCGCAGGGCGCGCGTGTCACCGAAATAACCCTTGAGTATCGCGCAAAAATGGAGTATCTTAGAAAAAGAGAGGGTATTTCTCCGGCCGCTGCAAGGATCCCCATGGCAAAAACCATTCTGATCGTCGATGACGAGCAGGATATCCTCGACCTGCTCTCCTTCAACCTGAAGCGGGAAGGCTATGACGTCGTGTCCGCAGCCGATGGCGACACCGCCCTGACGCTCGCCCGCAGCGCCCGCCCGGACCTGGTCATCCTCGATGTCATGCTGCCGGGACGGGATGGATGGGAGGTGCTGCGTGAACTTCGCCAGGACCCAGCGACCCGCAGCCTGACCATCATCTTTCTCACCGCAAGAGATACCGAGGTGGACGAAATCGTAGGGCTCGAACTCGGCGCCGATGATTATATGGTCAAACCCATCAGCATGAACAAACTGCTGGCAAGGATTAAACTGGCCCTGCGCAAAATAGCGGTGGACCATCCGGCCGATGCACCGGTCATAAAATCGGACGACATCGTCGTCGACGCCAACCGGTACGAGGTGAGGGTTGCAGGCCAACCGGTATCCTTCACCAAGCGCGAATTCGAAATCCTCCTCTATCTGATTCAGCGTCCAGGACGCGTAATCAGCCGGGAAACCCTGCTCAACGATCTCTGGGGCGACAGCGTTGTGGTCATCGACCGCACCATCGATGTCCATATCCGCAAGATCCGCGAAAAACTGGGCGGATCCCACATGCATCACATTGAAACCATCAAAGGCGTAGGTTACCGTTTCATTTCCGGGATCTGAATGATGACGAAATTTTCCTTGAGAAGCAAGCTCTCGCTGATCCATTTTCTGCTGATTGCGCTGGTGACCCTGTTCGGCGGACTCTTCGCGGTAATCAGCAGTCAACGCTTCTACCAGAAGCGCCTGGACCATTTCATCGATGCCCAGCTGGTGCAGGTCAAAGTCCTGATAGAGCAGACCGAATTGGTCGATCTAACCAATCGGGACCACTATGCCGCTCTGAGCCAGTATGCCCGCGCCGCAGGCCTGCGGCTAACCCTGGTCGATTCCGCCGGCGTAGTGCGCTTCGACTCCAAGGTCGGTGCCGATTCTCTCGCCCTGCTTGAAAATCACCGTAATCGTCGAGAGATTTATCAGGCCATGCGCGACGGCGTCGGCCACGACAAACGCCTCAGCGCCTCCCTCAAACAGCCCTTCTACTACGGTGCCATCCGCCTCAAGGCCGACTATCAACCGCAGAGTTCGCGCGAAACCGCGCGCTATGTCCGGATCGCCTATCCGCTGACAGAGGTGGAAAAACAGTTCAGCGAACTCCGCCTCAAGATCATCATCGCCAATCTGATGGCCCTGATCCTGAGCAGCCTCTTTATCCTTTGGCTGTCGGGACGGCTCACTTATCCAATTCAAAAGCTTGCGGCTGTCGCCGAGAAGGTGCGGCGCGGCGATCTCGACGCCAACTTTGAGCATATAAGCCGCGACGAGCTCGGCCAACTTGCGGAGCTTCTTAACCAGATGCTCGGGAAGCTGCGCGAGGATCTGGTTCAGGTGCGCCGGCTCGAACAGGTGCGCAGCCAGTTCCTCGGTAACGTCTCCCACGAACTGCGCACCCCGATTTTCACCCTGCAGGGTTATCTCGAAACCCTGCTCAACATCCGCTTCGATGATCCACAGCAGCAGAAGGAATTCATCACCAAAGCCTATCAGCAAACCGTCCGCCTCAACAACCTCCTTGCCGACCTGATCGACATCAGCCGCATCGAATCCGGGGAGATGAAAATGATCTTCCGCCCCTTCGATGTGAAGGCACTGCTGGCTAGACTGTGCGAGGATCTGCAGACCAAGGCGCGCGATTACGGAGTCAACGTGGTTTTTTCCCCCAGCAACGACGAAGAAAAGCTGCTAGCCAACGGCGACCCGGAGCGGTTGATGCAGGCCCTCCTCAACCTCGGCGAGAATGCCATCAAATACAACATCCAGGGTGGAAAAGTGGAGATCGGCTGCCGTCGGCTGGGGGACAAGGTGGAGATCTTTATCGCCGATACCGGCCGCGGGATTCCGCGGGAGCACCTGCCACGCATCTTTGAACGCTTCTATCGGGTGGACAAAGAGCGCTCGCGCGCCGTCGGTGGCACCGGTCTCGGTCTGGCCATCGTCAAGCACATCGTCGAAGCCCACGGTAGCCACGTCGAGGTGCAAAGCGAGGTCAACCAAGGCTCCCGCTTCAGCTTTACGTTGAAGTGAAAAGCGCCGCATCCTGCATGGAACCGCGGGGTTTTGTGTTTTCCCCGCGCTGTTCTATTTAGTCATCTGCATTCCGCAGATTCCACCGCTATTATTACACATCGTTTTCGTCCGGCGTTTCGCATGCCGTCTCTGTTCACCAGGAAATCTCATGTCAGTCAAACAAAAAGCAATCCATGGCATCATGTGGACGGGGCTGGCCAAGGCCTGTATGCAGGGTGTGATCTTCCTGATCATGCTCGTCCTCGCACGGCTGCTGAGTCCCCAGGATTTTGGCATTGTCGGGATGGCTGCCATTGTCACGGTAGCGATTTCTCTGGTTAATGACCGGGGTCTCGGGACGGCGATTATCCAAAAGAGCGACGTCAGCGAGGACCATCTGAATTCGGTCTTCTATGGCGGTCTCCTCTTCGGAATCCTGCTCTTCGCCCTGTCGGTGGCAGCCTCTTACCCCATGGCGATCTTCTTCAAGAATCCCGCTGTCCAGCCGGTTATCGCCGTACTCGGTTTCGGCTTTGTCATCGGCTCTCTTGGCATCATCCAAAAATCGATTCTGAACAAGGAACTGGCGTTCAAGAAGCTGGCTATCGCGGAGGTCACCGCATCCCTGGCTAGCGGTGTGGTCTCGATTGTACTGGCTCTGATGCGGTTCGGGGTCTGGAGTCTGGTGTTGGGGGCTTTGGTGCGGGATGGAGTGAATGTGGGTCTGGTCTGGATCTATTGCCGGTGGAGGCCGCGCTGGTTCTTCTCTTGGCCGCAATTCAAGGAACTCTTCGCCTTCAGCGCCAAGGTGCTTGGTAACGACGTCGTCTCCTATGCGGTCATGAACATGGATATACTGATCATCGGCAGACTGCTGGGAAGCGAAGCCCTCGGCTACTATACCCTGGCCCTGAATCTGGTCAAGATGCCGGTCACACGTCTCTCTTCCGTGGTCTCGAAGGTAGCTTTCCCCGCCTTTTCTGCCATCCAGGATGATCGTAAAAAGTTGCAAAAGGGCTTTCTCAAATCGTCGGCGCTGCTCTCCATCATCATTTTTCCGTTGCTGCTCGGCCTCGCTCTTTATGCGCGGGAATTCATTACGCTCTTCATCGGCGCCAAATGGCTGCCCATGGCGATGCCCCTGATCCTTCTGGTGCCGCTCGGATTGGCCAAATCGGTGAGTGTGATCCGCTGGCCAGCCTTGATGGCTCTCGGGCGGCCGGACATCGAACTGAAGTGGAACCTCGCCTACATTCTGCCCCTGGCAGCCACCCTCTATTTCGGAGCGCGGATCAGCCTCGAAGGTGCTGCGGCCGGCATCTCCCTCCTCCTCGTTCTCACCTTCCCCCTGGTGCAAACCATCTCGGACCGTGTCATCCGCCTCGGCGATCGGGAATTCTATGTCTCGATTGCTCCGGCCGCCTTCGCCGGTGCCGCGATGGTGCTATCCACCCTGCTGTTCAAGGCCTACCTGCTGCCCCTGATCCCCCTCAGCCTTCTGGCGCACTTTATTGCGGGCGTCGTGTTCAGCAGCGCCGTGTACCTGTTAACGCTCTCAAGAGTGGCTCGCCCGCTGCTGCAGGAACTGCGTGCCCTTGTCCAGACGCAGCGGAGCAAATGACGGAATTCATCCCTAAATTTTCAGCGCCTTCATCTGGTCATACTGCTGCAGCATGTCGGCAAGAAACGTGATGGTATCGCGCGGCAGCAGGGCATTGCTGCGGCCGCTCTTGACCCACATCGCCGCACGCCGTTCTCCCACGCTCCGCGCCACCAACGCGCCATCAAGATCATAGGCGTCGATCAGGGCTGAAAGATACCGCGCGCCGATACGAATATTGTAAACCGGATTCAGCAGGACCTCATCCGGCGTGATCCAGTTCAGATGCTCCGATCGGGCGACGAACGAGCCGATCGTGGGTGTGATCGCCATCAGCCCCATCGCACCGTAATCCGAAATATATTCGGGATTCCAGGTCCCGTTGGTTTCCCGGGTGATGAGAGCGCAGAGAAAATCAGGGTCGAGGCTGGAGTAATTGGCACAGGCATCGGTGATCTCCTTGGCGATCTCATATTTCAAATGGGTGGGCATGGTCCGGTTGTACTGGCTGATGATGGCAATGATGCGCTGGATGTTGTATTGACGCACGCTCTCGACGCTCATGGTCGACCGCATGCCCTTGATCACCTGTTCGAGTTCGGCAATCTTGCGAATATACCGCTGGTTGTAGGTGTACTTGAAGCCAGAGACGACGATGATGATCAGAGCCAGAACGGACAGGATCCAGAGCGCCGTCCTGAGATAATTGGCGACCTTGTCCCGTTTGGTTGGCATGGCGAACTCCATTTAAAATAGGGTGCGGTAATGTGATGTAAGATACACAAATATTCCACCGCAAACAACGGTTTTATCGTGCCTCGGGCGCATGCGCTCCGTTCCGGCCGTAAATTTCCTTGCTTGTTTCCCCAATTATGGATAATTTGCCTGGAATGATACTGACAATCTCAATAATATTTTCACTTTACCTCCTGATCATCGCGTGGCTGCTGTATGGCATCCTCCGGCTCCGCCGCCCGCCTGCACCCGTTTCGTTGCCCAGCCTGAGTGTGATGGTCGCCGCCCGGAACGAGGGTGCATTTCTCGGTGAGTGCCTCGAAGCACTGAGTGCGCAGGACTATGCGGGCGACTGGGAAGTACTGATCGTCGATGACGGTTCCAGCGACGCCACCCGCGCGATTGCCCGTGCCGGCGTAGAGCGGCACCCTCGCTGGCAACTCCTCGGCAACGACTATCCCGAGCGTTGGCGTAGTCGCAAAAAGGGGGCACTGGAGAGCGCCTTGCGACGTGCCCGCGGCGAGTATCTTCTCTTCACCGATGCCGACTGCACGCCGCCGCCGGCCTGGGTGGCGCAAATGGCAGCCGTGCTCGCATCAGGAGCGGCCGTATGCGTAGGCTTTTCCCCCTTGACAGCTTCGGGGGCGCCGCCGTTGTGGCGCGCATTCCTCCACACCGACGCGCTCGCCGCAGCGCTGGTCGCAGCGGGCGGGATAGGTCACGGACGCGGCATCACCTGCACCGGCCGCAACCTCGCCTGCCGCCGGGAGGCGCTGTCCAGGATAGGCGGCTACGCCGCCTTGCCTGATACCCTTTCCGGGGATGACGACTTTCTCCTGCAGAAAATAGCACAACTCCCGGGGGAGACGCTCACCTATCTCCTGACCCCGCAAGGCGCCGTGCCAGCCCGCGGCCCTGCCGGCTGGCGCGCCCTCCTCGGCCAGAAACGCCGCCACCTCTCCGCGGGGAGTCGCTATACCCGCCCCGTTCAACTCGGGTATTTCATTTTTCACAGCGCCAATGCCTTGCTCTGGTCGCTCCTTTTTCTTGCACCCCTTTTCCGGCCCTGGCTGCTCGGGTTTCTGGCTGCAAAGATCCTGCTGGATGGCCTGGCCCTCCTGGTTTGGAGCATCCGGTTGCAGCAGCCCTTTCATCCCGGCGGCTTTTTGCTCTGGGAGGGGCTCTTCCCCCTCTACCATCTTTTTGCCTGGCCTCGGCCGGGGCAGGAAATCTCATGGGCAAAACCATGACCGGCCATCTGCGCCTCTGGCGCAATTATGACGACTGGGCCGGCCTGCGCGGCAAGCTGATTGTGACCCTGCTGCGGCAATGGGTGACCCTGCCCGGGTCTGTGGTCCTCGATGCCGGATGCGGCGCGGGCGGCGCCAGTCTGGCGCTCGCGGAGGCCGGCGCGGCGGTGACCGCGGTGGATCTGCAGCGCACACCGCCTTCCCGAATCGCCGGAAGCCCGGTGCGCTATGTCTGCGCCGATCTCGCCACCTGGCAAAATGACGTGCCGCTACAGGCCGCGGTGCTGTGGGATGTGCTCGAGCATCTTGCCGATCCAAACCGGGTTCTCCAGCAGATCAGCCGTGCGCTCAAGCCTGGCGGCCTGCTGCTGGTCGCCACGCCGAACCGCTATGCCCCCTCGAATGCCCTGTGCGATCCCCATTACGGTCTGCCGGGGCTTTCCTTGCTGCCGCGCCGCGCCATAGCGCGCATCATCGCCGGCTGGCTGCGCTGGCTACCAGCCGACAAACCCGATTTTCCGCAGCTGCTTTCGCTGGCAGCGGTCGACCGTCTCTTCCGCGATTCCGGCTTTTCCTGGCGTTTTGTCAACCGCGAGACCTATTATGCAGCGATGCGCATGCCCCGTGCCCTCTGGAACCGTCCCTGGCATCTGCACGCAGTGGAAACCTTGCAGTCATATGGCTGGGACCGGCGCCTCGGGCAGTGGGTCGACAACCGGAACAGCTTCGGCAACCGCTGGCTGATGCCCACCTTCTTTATCCTCGCCAGGAAAGAGGCGTCATGAAAGAGATCCCCTGGTCCCGGCTGTTCATGGCTCTAACGCCGCAGCGGACGCTCAATGCAGTCGAAGCGCTGGCAGCCGCTGCCGCTAGCCGCCTTGATGGGCACCCTCGCGCCGGGAGAGCGCCCTACGTCGTCAGCGTGGAGCCCACCAATCTCTGTGATCTGCATTGTCCGCACTGCGAAACCGGCGCCGGCCTGCTGACGCGCCCCGCCGGATTTATGGATCTTGAGCTTTACCGCCATATCCTCAATGTGAACCAGCGGCATCTCCTCTATCTGCTCCTCTATGGACAAGGCGAACCCCTCCTCCATCCCGGTTTCCCCGAAATGGTGCGGCTGGCCAAATCGCGCCGGATTTGCGTCACCAGCAGCACCAATGGTCAGCGTCTGGTGGACCCGGCCTGGGCCCGTGAGATCGTTGCTAGCGGCCTGGATAGTCTGATCCTCTCCGCCGATGCAGTGTCGCCGAAGAGCTATGCCGTGAGTCGCTGCGGCGGCTCTCTGGAAAACCTGCGAGCAGGGCTGTGCCACTTGCGTCAGGCGCGGCGAGCGATGGGCCGGAAGACGCCACGCCTATACCTCCAGTTTGTGATTACCCGCCAGAACGAGCACGAGCGGCCGATGATGGCGGAGGCCGCCCGTTCATGGGGCGCAGACCATGTACTCCTCAAATCGCTGTACCTGCACGACGGGATGAAGGCGGAGGCATTCCTGCCCGCTGATCCGCGCTTCCGGCGTTACCGTTCGCACGCGGGGCGCTGGGTACCCAAAACCGGCCATCGGCATCCCTGTGCACGTCTGGCCTATTCCTGCGTCATCCTTTGGGATGGAAATATTGTTCCCTGCTGTTTTGATAAAAACGGCGAGCACCGGCTCGAAAACGCCGCAAAACCGCTGGAAACGATCTTCCGCAGCCCGGTTTTCCAGGCATTTCGCCGTCAACAGCGCTCCAGCAAGGCTCCTTACATCTGTCAGAATTGCAGCGATGGCCTTACCCTTTACCCGACATAAGCGTGCCCTGATTTTCGCCAAGGTGGCAATCGCCGTCATCGTCGTGGCGATGCTGGTCCGGCGCATCCACGCCGCCGAGCTCAAGTCGGCCCTTCTTGAAGCACGGATCTTGTGGATCCTGCCCGCCGTTCTACTTCTGGGCCTCAACCTTTTCTTTCAATTCCGCCGCTGGGCGCTGCTGGTCCACCAGGTCCAGCCCGAGGTCCCGGCGCGGCAGATCTTCTCCTCACTGCTCTCCGGGATCACCCTGGGATTCATCACCCCTGGACGGGTCGGTGAATTCGGCCGCGCCTTTCTCATTGCCGGCAGTGACTGGCCGCGGCTGCTGGGGCTCACTCTGCTGGATAAATGCTATGCCTTCTTGACCCTGCTCTTTTTCGGGCTGATGGGTATGATGCCCATCCTGAAAAAAGAGACCGAGCTGCTCGTCTGGCTGCCGCTCTTTATCGTCGCGCTCTCCTTTTTTGCGATACTTTTTCTACTGCTGCTCCATCCCCCCTTTCTGGCCGGGATCCTGAAAAAATTCCGCAAACACTGGGAGCACCGCAATAAACTCGCCCGGATCATCTCCAGCCTCGAGCATGTTCCACCGCTGCTGGCGTTCCGCATTAGCCTGCTGGCCCTTGGGCAAGTTCTGACCTACCTCTTTCAGTTTTATCTCCTGATCCGTGCCTTTTGCTTCCTACCGCTCTTACGCGGACTACAGGCCCTGATGGCCACCCTCTGGGTAAAGACCATGCTGCCCATCTCGATCGGGGATCTGGGCATCCGCGAGAGTGCGGCGATCTATTTTCTCGGCGAATTGGGGATTCCTGCGGCGCCGGCTTTCGATGGCTCGCTGCTGCTCTTTATTATCAATGTCCTGGTGCCCGCCCTGGCCGGGCTGGCCTTACTCCTCCGCCGGAGCACCGCCCGGAAGGCCCGTTCCATCAGCTTGCGAGGTCCGGCATGATCGCACTGGTCATCTACCTGCTTCTTTCAATCCTCTATCTCCTCTTCATCGCATGGACTCTACGCGGTCTACAGCAGCTTCATCGCCAGCAGTTCGACGGGAACCTTCTCCGCACCTCAGTGGTAATCGCGGCGCGCAATGAGGAGCAGAACATCCCCTTTTGCCTCGGGACTCTGTTGAAGCAGAGTTGTCCACGCGAGTTGCTGGAGATCGTAGTAGTCGATGATCAATCGGGGGATGGCACGCGGGCCGTGGTCGAGCGGATTGCCGCCAAATACCCGACCATCCGGATCCTTGGCGCACCCGCTATGGACGGATTGTATGCCCCGAAAAAAGCCGCTCTGGCTGCCGGCATCGCAGCCGCAAGCGGTGAGATCATTCTGACCCTCGATGCGGACTGTTCCGCTCCGCCGCATTGGGTGAAAAAAATGTGCGCCGCCTTTTCCCGCGAGGCGGCTGCCGTTGCCGCGTGGGTGCTGATTCCCGAGGAGAAAAGCCTGGCCGCGCGGATCGAGTTCCTCGACGCCCTGGCCCTCCAGCTCGTCGGCGCCGCGGCCATCGGTTGGAACCGCCCCCTCCTCGCCAACGGCGCCAATCTTGCCTTCCGGCGCCGCCTTTTTCTGGATAACGGGGGCTATGACGGTTTTGCACAAATGGGCTCGGGCGATGACGATCTTCTGGTGCAGAAACTGGGCCGCCTAGGCGCCATCCACTTCAATGCCGATCCCGAGGCCGGCGTCACCACCTTCCCTTGCAGTTCCTGGGGCGATTTTTTCCGGCAGCGGATACGCTGGGCCTCCAAGTCCGCCTGTTACCCCGTCTGGATCAAGGCGGTCGAAGCGGGCCTCTTTTTCTGCTATCTGGCCCTCCTTCTCGGGCTGCCTCTGGCGCTGCTCTTCTCTTTTCCGCTATGGATCCCCTTGGCCGCCCTGCTGATCAAGACGATGGGCGATGCTTTCTTGATCCATCGCGGAGTGCATATGGTGCACCGCAGCTGGGACTGGGGTGCGTTCATCCTCGCCTCGCTGCTACACCTCATCTACATCCCGGTTGTCGGCCTTCTCGGCCTCTGCGGCCGTTTTACCTGGAAGGGGCGCCGCTATCGCCAGGGCCGTCTCTCCGGTGTCGAGCAGACCAAGCGATGAAAATCGTTTGAATTAAGATCCAATATTGATATATTTCTTTTCCGGTTCCGGCACGCTCCACCGCCAGGCACACCCGCATTTCACTCATGATGAGATTGGTCCGATGAAAGCCAGACGTCTCAGCCTTCTTCTTTTCCTCTGCGCCCTCCCCGCACTCGGGCAGAATGTCCATGTTCCACTGGACTATTGGGGATATGGATTTCTGGAGCGAATGGAGGCCAAGGGACTCTTCAAATCCCTGGCGCTTCTTGACCGCCCGCTCAATCGCAGCCAGGTGGCCGGACTGATTACAGCAATCGATTTGCGGTCGGCACAACAGCCCAACCTGCTCACGGAGACGGACCGGCGGCTTCTGGAACAGCTTCGGGGCGATTTTGCCGATGAACTCGGTACGATGACCGGGGCCGTAGCGCCCAAACGAAGAGAACTCCATGCCGCCCGCTGGCAGGAGGGTACCAGCCAGGCCTACCTCGATCTTTACAGCAGTATCAACGTCATTTCCAACCGCGGCGGGAGCTATCAGCCTGCCGATCTCCTCACCGAGGGCACGCTTGGCGCTATTCTGCGCGGCCACCTTGGCGGCGTTCTCGGCTTTTATGCCGATGCCCGGAACGCTGTCACCCGAGGCGAAAAGAGCGTCAGCGACCAGGACGAGAATTATGATGTCTCGAAAGGCTCACCCGTGACGGTTTCCGGCCCCAATGTATTTCGCGACCGCGCCCTTGCCTACTTCATCTGGGAAAAACCCTGGCTTCGCATTCAGGTGGGCCGGGACGAAATCGACTGGGGGCCAGGATTTCACAGCGGCCTGGCCCTCACCCGCAACATGCCGCCTGCCGATATGATCCGACTCTCAAGCCGCTTTCGCCGGGTCGCTTTCAGTAGTGCCCATCTCTTTTTGCGCAGCCCCTTGGGCGCCAAGTATCTTGCCGCACACCGGATCGATTTTCTCATCAAGCCCGGGCTCCAGTTCGGCGGCGGCGAAACCGTTGTTTATGGCAACCGTGATGTCGAGATGGATTATCTCAATCCACTCATGCTCTACCACATCGCCGAACACCATCTTGGCGACCGTGACAACAACACCCTCTTTCTGGATCTCAGCTGCACCCCACTTCCCGGCACCCGGCTCTATGCGCAATACTTTATTGACGATATGACCTCCACGCAAAGTCTAACCCGCTATTATGGCAACAAATTCGCCCTTTTAGCGGGCGCGCTGTGGAGCGATCCGCTCGGGGCTGACAATCTGGACCTGCGTCTGGAATACAGCCGGGTCGAACCCTTCGTCTACGCCCACCACGACTCTATCAATATCTATACCCACTATGACAAGGTTATCGGTCACTGGCTCGGCCCCAACTCGGACTCCGCCTATTTGCTGGCGGGATATCAGCTTGGACGCGATCTTCGCCTGGAAGCCAGTTTTGAGCGCATCCGCAAAGGGGAGGGCGCGGCTGACACCCAAGCCCGGCCCGGCAAGGGAACAACCAAGCATTTCCTCGACGGCCTTGTGGAGAAAAAATGCCTGACCGGATTTCGCATCCAGGACCAGCTCCGGCGCGATCTTTTCGTCGCACTCGCCTACACCTACGTCGCTAGCCGCAACGCGGGACGGGTTGCGGACCGCTCCGCCGGGGATCATTTGGCCCGTTTCGAAGTTGCCTATAATTACTAGCCTCCTCCGATGATTCCCCTGCTGATCGCCCTCACCGCCCTCTATATGACCGCGCTGCTCTTCATCCTGCAGGGCTTTCGCCGGCTAAAACCGCCGTCCGCCTCGATGGGCCGGCCCTTCATTTCCGTCCTGATTGCCGCGCGCAACGAAGCGGCGCATATCACGCCGCTGCTCGAGGCCCTCGACCGCCAGGATTACCCCCGTGACCGGCATGAAATTCTGATCATCGATGATGACTCGAGCGACACCACGGTCAAGGAAATCGACCGTTGGCAGCGTGCCCATCCCGGCTCCCCATTGCGTCTGATACACAGCCAGGGACGCGACCAGGTGATCTCGCCTAAAAAACACGCTCTGGCCCAGGGCATCGCCGCCGCACGCGGTGAAATCCTGCTCTTCACGGATGCCGATTGTCTGCCGCTCTCCACCTGGATCTCTGCCCTGCAGGGCTTTTTCACCCCGGAGGTCGGCATGGTGATCGGCTATTCCCCGTATGAGATCCCCCCGCCGCGCAGCCTGTTAGAGCGTTTTCTCGCCCTGGAGTCCCTCTCCCTGGCGGCTCTGGCCGCCGCAACCAGCGGCTGGAAGCGGCCGGCAACCTGTACCGGGCGCAATCTCGCTTACCGAAAAACGGTCTGGAAAGAGGTCGATGGTTTTACCGCGATCGCCGGCTTCATCTCCGGCGATGACGACCTCTTTCTCAAGCAAGTCCTCGAACGGACCCGCTGGCAGGTGACCTATGCCCTCACTCCAGAGGCGATCGTACCCACCCGGTTGCTCACCAACAGCCGTGCTTTTTTCCGCCAGCGCCTGCGCCACGCCTCCAAGGGTTTCCACTATGGTCCCAAAATGACCACATTGCTCGCACTAGCCTGGCTTTATAACCTGCTTCTGGTAGCCGGTACCATCCAGAGTCTGTGCCAATCCCCGATGGATCCCCGGCCATGGATGGCCTGGGCCGGTAAAAGCATGGCCGAATTGCTGTTGCTGATTCGCTTCGCGAAGCCGATGCGACGCTTGCAGTTTCTCGGGATTTTCCCTCTGGCGGAACTCCTGCATGTAGGGTATGTCGTCCTCTTCGGCGCCCTTGGACCGCTGAGCCGGATCCACTGGAAAGAGAATGCCGCGTCTACAGCGCCGGCGGGAGCATAAACACCATGCCGCTCATGTCCCTTTTCGCCTTTATCACCCTCACTCTTTCCGTGGTCTATTTTCTCACCATCCTGCTCTTTTTAATTGGATTGCGCCGGTCCGCCCTACCCGGCTGTGAGGATCTGCCGGCTGTCACGGTCGTCGTCGCCGCCCGCAATGAAGAGCTGCGGATCGGCGCATTGCTCGACGACCTCACTGAACAGGCCTATCCCGCCGGGCGCTACGAGGTCATCATCGCCGACGATGGCTCCAGCGACTGCACCGCGGAGATCGTGCACAGCCGCATGGAAAAATATCCTTTCATCCAGCTCCTCTCCATATCCGAGACTCCTCCCGGCTGGAGCCCGAAAAAATATGCCCTGCAACAGGCCATCGACCGGGCGCGGGGTGAGATCATCCTCGCCACCGACGCGGATTGCCGCCTCGGGAAACACTGGGCAGAAACTATGGTCCGTTATTTTCTCCCGGGTGTCTGCTTTGTCATCGGCTTTTCCCAGTACGGACGCTACGGCGAGCGGCAGAACACCATCGAGCGCCTGCAGGCCATGGATTTCATCCCGCTCATGGGAGTCGCTGAGGGCAGCTGCAACCTCGGACTGCCGCTATCGGCTTCAGGGCAGAACCTCGCCTTTCTCCGCCAGACCTTTCTTAAGGTCGGCGGCTACAGTCGGGTCGCCCACCGCGTCTCCGGTGACGACGTCTTGTTGCTGCAGCTCGTGCGTAGGCAGAGCGGTTGCCGCATCGTCTTTGCCGCGGATCCCGAGGCCTTTGTCAGCTCGGCCCCCCAGCCGACCTTGCGGGAACTGATCAACCAGCGCAAACGTTGGGCTTCCAATGGCTCCTTCCAGCTTTTCCTTAACCGCCCCTTCTTCGCCTATCTGGTGATGGTCTATCTTTATACCGCGTGCCTCTTCTGGGGTATTCCGCTCGCCGTGGTGCTGCACCAGCACCTCGGTATTTTTGCCCTCTGCCTTGCCGGCAAACTGGTGGGCGAGTGGGCTATCAGTTGGACCAGCGCCCGCCGTTACCGCCGCACAGACCTGCTCCGCTGGTTCCCGCTCTGGTTCGTCGCCCAGATCCCCTACATCACCTTCGTCGGGTTGATGGGCACCTTTGGCCAATTCAAATGGAAAGACCGCAAACACACAGCCGCTTTATGAGCCTTGATCTGCTGAAAAAAGGACCTCTCTTCGTCGCTCACGCCCTCAGCCGGCGCCCGCTCAATACGAGCACCGAGGTGCGTCTCACCCGGCTCTGTACCCAGCGCTGCCGCCAGTGCCAGGTGTACGAGCGCACAACCGAACCCGCCAGCATGAACCTCGCCATGTTTCGCCATCTCGCCCGGGAGCTGCGGAAGTATGGGGCTTATATCGGCTTTATTTCAGGAGGCGAAGCCACTCTGGTCCACGATCTGCCGGAAATCCTCCTCGAGGCAAAGCGAACCTTCCCGGTAGCGACCACCCTGGTCACCGGACTCTACAACACCTGCAACCGGATCCGCGAAATCGGCCGCTTCTGTCTCAGGCATGACATCAATATCCAGACCTCCCTCGACGGATTCGGCGAAACCGGAGATTTGTTGCGCGGCGCCAAGGATTTCAGCAGTACCGTCCTGCAACACATGGAGATGATCGCCGCCATGCGTGGCAGTTCGCGCTCCCTGCTTTACTGCAACATCGTCCTCAGCAATCTCAACCTGGAACAAGTGCCGGAACTCATCAGCACGGCCAAACGCATCGGCTGGAAGGCAACCATTGGCCTCTACCACCACCTGACCGAAACCACGCGCGATGATGACAATCTCGCGGTACAGGCTTGCGAACGACTCACGCGGCTTATGGCTTTTCTCGACCACAATCCCGACATCCTCAATCTCAATGCCTGGATACGCGGGGTGGAGCCCTTTGTACAGCGGGGCGAGACCACGCCGTGCCCCTTTGTCGCCTCGCGCTTGCTCAGCAGCCGGACAACCATAATGGAGAATGGGGATCTCCACCTCTGCTGGGGAGGTCCTATTGGCAATCTCTTCCAATCCCCGATGCGCGAGATTTTTTCGAGCCCAGCCTACCGCGAGCGGCTGGAGGCCTACCGGGGATGCCATGGCTGCTGGACCACCTGCTACACGCAACGCTATCTACTGGTCCATCCGCGTTCTCTGGGCGAAGCGTTCGACAATGGCCGCAAGATTCTCCGCATGCAAAGGCGGCGATCATGAACCGGCTGCGGCCCAAACTTATTCGGTTTGCCCGGCTGACCGGACTTGCGTTCGGTTTGCTGCCCCTCCGCAGCCTGGCACAATCCGCGCCGCCGCTCGCCTTCAACGAAGCCCTGAGCTTTTCCCTCTCCTTCAAGGGAATCGGTGCAGCCGAGGCGTTCATCCGTTTTCTGCCGGGAAATCCGCAGCAAATCGAGGCCCGCATCGACACCAAAACACTCACCAGCCTCATTTTTTCCATCCACAATCACTACTGGACCGAAGTGGATCCGGCTTCCGGCTTGCCACTGGTTGTGCACAAGACCATCGACCAAAGCAATCTCCAGCAGACCCTCGATATCCAGTATGACCGGACAGTCCATCTGGCCCGGGGCGGTCACCTGGGCACCTGGCCGATCCTGCCCGGCGCCCTGGACCTCTTCACCATGCTCTTCAAGCTGCGGCAGCTCTCCCCAGCGGCGGGGGATTCCATCGCTTTTCCCCTTGATATCGAAAGTCAGGCCTGGATCGCCAGCGGCAAAGTGTTTGAGGGTGGTGAGGTCAAAGGCCCCACCGGCCGGATCCGCGCACGGCAGGTGGTGCTGCGGTTCAGCCGCAGAGGCGGTGCAGCAGCGCGCGCATGGAAAACCGATCTATTGACCAACCGCATCGTCCGGCCAGAAGGCCTGTTGACCGTCTACCTCGGTCCGCCACCCGCCAATCTTCCCCTGCTGTTGCAGTTCGGACCATCGGATCAGCGGGTCATCATGCGCCTCAAGCGCTCTCAGGAAGGAAAGTGATTTGTCCACGCTTCTGCTCATCCTTTGCGGCTTGTACGCCGTCATGGTTGTTGTGCTACACCGTCAGCTCGGTAGCCTTTTCGCGGAGGATTCGCAACCGCAAGCCTGGGAGCCGCCGGTGAGCGTGATCATCGCCATCCGCAACGAAGCGCCCCACTTGTCCGCCTGCCTTGACTCGATCGCCGCGCTCGAGTATCCCGAAGAAAAACTCGAGGTGTTCCTCATCGATGACGATTCAAGTGACGGCTCGACGCAGCTACTGCAGGCTTTTTGCGCGGCCCATCCGCGCGTGCGCGCGATCCACCTCGCGCGCGGCCAAAAAATGTTGCCGGGCAAAGCCGGCGCCGTCTATGCCGGCATACTCGAAAGCCACGGCGAAGTCCTTTTCGTCACCGACGCGGACTGCCGCGTTCCATCGGGTTGGATCCGCCAGTTGCTCGCCGCCTTCACACCGGCGGTCGGCCTGGTCGGCGGCTTTACCTTTATGGATCTTCTGCCCGTCCGGCGACACCGCTTCGCAGCCATCCAGGCCCTGGACTGGCTTTATCTCCTGGGCATCGCGGCGGCCGCCATCCGCCTCGGCAAACCTCTAAGCTGGATGGGTAATAACATGGCCTTCCGGCGCAGCACCTATCTCGATGTCGGCGGATATCCTGCCCTCGGCCCCAGCCTCATCGAGGATTTCGCCCTCCTCGACGCGATCTCACGCAGGAGCCGATGGCAGGTACGCATCACAACTGCCCGGACCGCGGCGGTCACGAGCCTTCCGATGACGACACTGCCGGCCTTCTATAGCCAGCGCCGCCGCTGGGCGCTCGGTATCCGCCAGGTGCGCCTCTTCGGCAAAGTACTGATGTCGATCAGCTATACCTGTCACCTCGGGATCCTGGCGGCGCTGAGCTTTGCCCAACCTGTCGGTTTTTGGGCTCTCGCGGTGCTCCTGGCAAGCGATTTCGCCCTCTGCTGCACGATGACGCGCAAGACCGGCCATGATGAGCTGCTGCGTCATTTCCCCGGTTTTGAGTTCTTTTATTTCACCTATAGTCTGATCCTGCCGCCGCTGATGCTCTTCGACCGGCGCATCCGCTGGAAAGATCAGAACTATCCGGCGCACTCTGGCCGGCCACCGCAGGCCTGAATCTCGGGAGGAACCATGCCCTGGCTGCCTCCGTTGTTGCTCCATTACTATATCACCGGGCGATGTAACAGCCGCTGCGGCATCTGCGATATCTGGCGTGAATCAACCGGGGCATCCGCCCGGCTGGAGGATGTGGCGCGCAACCTCGCGTCAGCAGCCCGCCTCGGTCTCCGCTTCGTCGATTTCACCGGCGGCGAGCCCCTTCTGCACCCCGATCTGGCGCAAATGCTCAAGCTGGCCCGAAGTGCCGGACTGCGCACAACCTTGACGACCAATACACTGCTCTACCCGGAACGCGCTGCAGAACTGGCGGGCCTGGTCGATTTTCTCCATTTCTCCCTTGATGCGGCCTCCGCAGACGATCACGATCAACTGCGCGGGGTTCCCTGTTTCGCCGCCGTAATGACCAGCATCGACCGGGCACGTCAGTACGGCGAGAGACCGGATATTCTCTTCACAGCACAATCCAGTACGCTGCACCATCTTCCCCACCTGGCGGAATTCTGCCAACGCCTAGGATTGATCCTCATCGTTAACCCGGTATTTTCGCACCGGCAGCTTCGCGAGCTTTCGTCCGCGGATCTTGCGGTGATCGAACAGTACGCGTGTAAACCCTTCGTTTATGTCAACCGCGCCCTGCACCGGCTGCGGCGGCAAGGCGGTAACCACACCACTGCGCCGCGCTGCCGCGTGGTCGACGGCGTCGTGGTGATTTCGCCGCAAAACGAGCTCATCCTGCCCTGTTTTCATCACGAAGCGGAGCGTATCCCGCTGGATCCGGGGCTGGAGGCGGTCTGGAAGGGGGCTGAGGTGTACCGGCAACGCCTCATGCAGGGACGCCGATCCGAATGCGAGGGCTGTACCTTGAACTGCTATTTCGATCCCTCTTTCACCTACCGCTTCGACCGGTTCTTCGTCCAAAGCCTGGCCGCCAAAGCCAAATACAGTATCGAAAAATACCTACGCCATCCCCTGATGAAATCCGCCCGGCAGATGGACCTGCGGCCCGCTGCCGCAATCATGGCTGAACTCCAGGGATCGCAGGATAGCCTCCGGGAGGCGTTATGATTTCGCCCGCGTCCCTCGACCATCCCCTGACCAACACGCTTATTGCCGGCTTCCTGCTTTACGTCGAAACCCATTATCGGATTGGCCGGCTGCCAAGCCGATACTTCCGCCGTCGTGCGGAGATTCTTTTCGACCTCCCGCATCGCATCGCTCCCGGACGTACTCTCCCTTTGCTCCTGATGATCAAAGATGCCGACCGGTATCCGGTCGAACTCCTGGAAATCCAGACGGCTATCACCATGGGGGCGAAGACCCTTGTGAATGAGACAATCGCGCTGGGCGGCGAGAAGGTCCATCAACCTCTCTGGTGGCGCACGTTTCCGCTGACGCTCCCGGCCGTCCATGGCGCTTTACAGGTCACACCGCTGCTGATTTGCCGCCAGGGGGGCCGGCTGCATCGCGTCCAGGTCGATAACTATCCCACCCTCCGCCATGCCCCCTTGAAGGTCTGGCACGATGACGGGGACCTGCCCGGTATCGGCCGCTGGTGCTTTGGCGATCTCCATTACCACAGCCACCTGACCTCCGACCAGGTCGAATTCGGCGCACCGCCCGAAGCTGCGGCTGCCGCCGCAACGGCCATGGGACTCGAATTCTTTGCGGTCACCGACCATTCCTACGATCTCGATGACGGCTGGGACGATTATCTCCACGCGGATGCCACCCTGGGTAAGTGGCACTGGTTGCTCGAATTCACCAGGGAATGGAATGAGGCGGGCCAGTTGCCGGTCATCCTTGCAGGGGAGGAACTCTCCGCGGGCAATTGCCGTGGCCGGAACGTCCATTTTCTGCTGCTCAATGAGCCCGATTTTTACCCTGGCTGGGGAGATTCTGCAGAGCATTGGCTGCGGTGCCGGCCGCAATGGCGGATCTCCGAGGTATTGGAGCGACTGCGCGAAACCAGCCTCGCCTTCGCCGGTCATGCCGCGTCGCGCCCGCCGCGGTTGCAGCGCCTTTTCCTCGGCCGTGATCACTGGCGCGCCCCGGATTATGAGCATCCCCGTCTCGACGGCGTGCAAATGTGGAACAGCCTCCACGACGCCAGCCTGGAGCGCGGCCTGGCGGTTTGGAGGCACCTCTTGCTCTCCGGCCGCCGCGCGGTCCTGGTCGGCGGCAACGACGCCCACGGAGACTGGGGGCGTTGGCGTCAGATCGCTTTTCCTCACCTCACCCTGAAGGAAAAGGAGGAGCATCTTTTCGGCCAGGTCCGCACCGGCGTGGCGCGTCCCCCAGGGCGGTTGACTCCGTCATCGCTACTGGAGGCGTTGCGGGCGGGCCGCTGCCTGGTCACCAGCGGCCCCGCCGCGTGGCTGGAACTCACCGCAGCCGGGGGCACGGTGATGGAGATCGGCGACACCTGCACTGCACCGCCGCTCAGATGGTCGATCGGGGCGGAATCGGCCCCAGCTTTCGGCCCGCTCGAGTCCGTGACGCTATGCATCGGCGACCTGAGACAGAAAAAAGAAACCCGCCGGTCGCTCACCAAAGCAACCGCGGGTTCCTGGGTGTTCCATATGGAGGAGGCGGCCCCGGCGCTTCCTGCGCGCGGCTATCTTCGTCTCGAAGTGAGTAGCCGGCGCGATGCCACAGTCTACCGCTGCTTCACCAATCCCCTCATTTTGTGCCGAGATTGAACCCCGGCGTCAAATCAGCTTGATCTTCTTGATCATCTTTTTTAAGCTGCGTCCGTAGAGCTCCGGCTCGATCTCAATATGGCGCTCCGCCCCTTCGCCATGACTGACCCCTTTCACCGCATCGTTCCCCTTGAGCACCTCGTGGATGATAAACCGTTCATAGCTGCTCATGGGCGGCAGGGCCACTTTCTGGCCGGTCTTGATCGCCTGCTCGGCACTCCGCTCGGCCAGACGGCGAAGATTGCCAACCGGATAGACCCGTAGTTCGTATTCGTTTTCGGTGATCTTGTAGGTCTTGGTGGCGTATTCCGTGCTGTGGTCAAAATGGCGGTGCACCTGGCGCCGCTCGCTGGCATCCAGTTGCGTCAGGCAAACGGGAGCGAGCGCATCCATCAGGTTATCCTCGACCTGCTTCACCAGTGCAATGATTTTGGGACTCGACTCCTCGCGGGGGGTTCTGCTTCTTCTATCCATGTAATGGGACCTCTCACCTTTAAAAGCCGTCTATTCCTTTAATGCCGTCAATAATTTATCATGAATGCCCCCAAAGGGACCGTTGCTGAAGGAAATGACCACATCTCCCGGCTGGATACGGCTGAGGAGGTATGTGAGCATCTCATCGACTGATGCCACCGCAACGGCCTCCCGACCCATGCGGCGCAAGTCGGCCGCTAGGGTTTCGGTGGAGAAAAGCTGTCCCGCCGGGGCCTTATCAGGTCGGTCGACCGGGGCGATCAGGGCGGCATCCGCCTCGGCAAAGGCTGTGGCCATCTCGTTTTGAAAAACCGAGCGCCGAGTCGTGGCGGAGCGCGGTTCAAAGAGCGCCCAGATCCGCCTGTCCGGATGGCAGCGGCGAAACCCCCGCAAAGTCTCGAGGATAGCCGTCGGGTGATGGCCGAAATCATCATAAATTGCGACACCGCCGGCCTCTCCCTTGAACTCGAGACGACGCCGGATGCCGGTAAAGCTCTTCAGCGCGGCCTGTATGGAAGAAAAGGCGATACCGCCATGCCGGGCCACAGCGATCGCCGCCAGCACGTTGCGCACATTATGATCCCCAAGGAGGTCAACCTCCACCTCCCCCAGGGCCTCACCGCCGTGCAGGACGGTGAACCGGATTCCCGTCCCGGTCAGCACAAGGTCACGAGGCTGCCATAAAGCCTCTACAGAGAAGCCAAAACTCTCAACCGGACAAAAAGCCCGTTCGCTGACACCACGAACCGTCTCGTAATCGGCACAACTGACCAGAAGGCCGCTGCGCGGAATCAGGTTGACGAAGCGGCGGAAGGCGACCAGGATCTCTTCCAGATTATTGTAGATATCGGCATGATCGAACTCGATGTGGTTGATAACACCGATATCCGGAAGGTAGCGCAAGAACTTGGCGGCCTTGTCAAAGTAGGCCGAATCATACTCATCTCCCTCCAGAATGATCTCCTCGCCCTTGCCAACTTGAAAGCCGCGACCAAAATTATTGGGGATACCGCCGACGAGGAAATTGGGATCACGCCCGGCTTGCTCGAAGATCCAGGCGATCAGGGAGGTCGTGGTCGTCTTGCCATGGGTGCCTGTGACCACAATCGAGCGGTGCCCGCGGATGCAAAATTCCCGCAGGGCGTCCGGCAGCGAGATATAGGGAATGCGTCGGTCGAGTATCTCCTCGATCTCGACATTGCCGCGCGAAATAACATTGCCGACCACCACCAGATCGGGCGCGGGATCGAGATGGGCTGGGTCAAAACCGGAAAACGCCTCAATCCCCAGTGTGGCAAGAAAATCGCTCATCGGTGGATAGATACCGCTATCCGACCCATAGACCCGGTACCCCATGTGCTGGAGCATCGCCGCCAGGGAGGCCATGGCCGTACCACAAATAGCGAGAAAATAGATACGCTGCGGTTTTCTGGCATTCATCGCGCTTCGTCCCTCAGGGTTGCATCCGGGTGAGCAGGGCGGGCGCCGCGGTGGGATCGAGCGGGGCCACCCCCTCTTTGGTCACCACGATCGTCACCACCTGGCCCTTCTTGCCCGGATAGCCAAGGTCCTGACCATCCAGAGCCAGCCGGATCCCTCCGGCATTGCCGATCTTGAGGTAGAATTTCTCCGGGCTGATCCACGACCGGCTCAGACCTTCCGTAAAAACCCCTTCCTCGACCAGACTGTCCTGGTAGACAATGCGGACCCAGGCGGTCTCCTCCGACTTTAAGGTTAGCATCAACCGGGAAACGGCCGTGCTGTCCACTTTGTTATGCTCATCCACGGGCACCAGGGGAGCATCCCGCAAGGGCTGGTTCTCTGCCGTCGGAGCGACAACGGAGATCCCGGCATCCATGGGATTTGGCTCCTTGCTTGGTTTGTGGCTGAAAAAAACATAGAGCAGCGCGAGAAGCGCGAGAAGCATAAGACCCAGTGTGAAGGGACTTTTGAAGCGGCCGGTATCATCGGGTTCACGCCGCTCCTCCGGCTCCAATCGCAGGCTCTTTTCGGCCGGCGGGGCAAAGGGTTTATCCGGTGCTGGTTGTGCCGCCGTCTCGGCTGTGGAACGGTCGGGGACCGCAGTACCACGGGCATTGTCGAAACGCCGCATCATCACCTCCGGATCAAGACCGATCTCGGCGGCCACGGCACGGATGAAGGCCCGGATATAGACAACCGGTAAAAAGCCAAAATCGCCCTGTTCCAGTTTTTCCAGAAACCCTTCGGTGATCTTGGTCCTGGCGGAAAGCTGGGCGATGGTCATGCCCTTTTCCTGGCGCTGTCGAGCGATCTCTTCGCCCAGGGATTTCAATTCTTCATTCACAGGCTTACTCTTTGTTAAAATTCAACAGGGTCAAATAAAATCGGGTTAAGGGAAATCCGACGACATTGTAAAAACAGCCCTCAATCCGGTCGGCAAACAGCGCACTCTGGTCCTGAATACCATAAGCGCCGGCCTTGTCCATCGGACCACCCGAATCGACATAACTGCGGATCTCCCATTCCTCCAGGGGACGAAAATGGACATTGGTCACCTCATAACCGGTGATGCTCTCTCCCTCTGGCCGGTAGTGAATGGCAAATCCGGTATAGACCTGATGGGTGCGCCCGCTCAGCCGCCGCAGCATCTTGGCGGCTTCGTCCTCGTCGACGGGTTTGCCGAGAATTTCCTCATCGAGCACCACGATGGTATCAGCGCCGACGATCAGGCCGGTCTCCACGCGGCGTCCGACCTCTTCTGCCTTGGCCAGAGCGAGGGTCTGCACATGCCGGGCGGGATCAGTCTCGGTGCAGGCCGCCTCGTCCACGCTGCTGGGGATGACATGAAATTTCAGGCCGATCAGCTGCAGCAGCTGTTTGCGCCGCGGTGATTGGGAAGCCAGATAACATGGACGATGGGGTAGATGGTTTTCAAGATACATGGTCATACCTCAAATTCATCGCTGTCTAGATACAGGGTAAAGGGGCCCTCATTGGCCAACTCAACTACCATTTCGGCACCGAACCGGCCTCTGGCGGTCCTGAATCCCAGCCGACCCAGGACTGCGAGAAAATGCTCGTAGAGCGGTTCCGCGATCTCCGGACGCGCTGCATAGGAAAAACCCGGCCTCCGACCGCGACGGCAGTCGGCGTAAAGGGTAAACTGGGAGATGACCAGCATCTCCGCGCCCACCTCCGCCGCCGAAAGATTGGTCTTGCCCGCAGTGTCGGCAAAAATCCGTAGCTGCGCGATCTTTTCAGCCATCCGCTCAGCGATCTGCGGGGTATCCTCGCTGTGGATGCCCAGAAGAATGGTCAAGCCGCGTCCGATCGCTCCGATGACTTCGTCACCCACCCTGACCTGAGAATGGGTGACCCGCTGCAATAGTGCCCGCATGAGTTCTCCTTCACCAGCGCCCGGCGTAGATGGCCAGAAGCCCCACCAGCATGTCCGCCTTGAGCACGGAGCTCGTCCACCCCCAGGTGGCGCGACCCGGCCGGCGCCATATCGCCCAAATCACCAGCAGCAGCACGGAATGGACGCCCGCCAACAGGATCAGCAGATAACCGATGCCGTAGAATCCCAGCGTCCAGGGTGCCCAGGTTACCACCAGGAGTAGCAGCAGCACGGCAGTGGCCAGCCGCCGCGCGGGGAGGAGGCCATAAACCACCGGAAGTGTCATCGCCTGTAAAGCGGCATCTCCCTCCACATCCTCCATATCCTTGATGATTTCGCGACCGAGGTGCATCAAAAAGCTGAAAACCGCGGGGATCAGGGCTCGCTGGAAATGACCAACCGCGACGCCGCCAAAAAAGAAAGCCAGCCCGGTCACCAGGCTCACAGCCAGATTGCCCCAGAGTACCGTGCGCTTGAGGCGCGCGCTGTACCAGTAGAGCAGCAGGCTGGAGGAGAGGGTGATGACCAGAGCCCAGAAATTGATCAGGAACGCCAGAACCACAGCCGCCGCAAAACAGAGCAACACAAAGAGCAAACACTCGCCTTTGGTGATCCGAGCTGAGGGCAAAGGTCGATGCGGCTTGTTGATGCGGTCGATCTCGATGTCAAAGTAATCGTTGATCCCGTTGGCTGCAGCCGTGATCAGCGCCCCGACCGCACACGCTAGGATCAACTGCCGCCAGGCTGCGTCGATGCCGCATACCGATCCCGCCAGAAAGATAGAAAGCCCGGCGATGAGGACATTCATTGGCCGGGAGAGCGCATAAAAGGCGCTCAGCGTCTCCGTCAAACGGTGGAATTCGAACCTCGACCGCGTGCTGCGCGGAGCGCTGGAGAATTCGCCCGGTGGCATGGCTTCATCCCCTCTTTCGCGGATCAATTGCTGGGGTTCTTCCAGTGTTCCCAATCCTCGTCATAGATCTCGCCACGGGCTGTGGAGTGGACGAGCTCGAGGTCGCCGGTGTCCCGCTTGTCGACAAAATAGAACTGCACCCCGCCCTGGACGGAGTAGTAGTGCCAGATTTCATAGGCGCGGTTGTCATTGCTGAACGGGAATCGTTCCACCTCGTCCGGAGCGCCATAAACCAGCAGAATGCGGCCGCGGTCGGTGCGCCATCCCTCACGAAATGAGCCGCGATACGAGGTGTTGGCCTTTTGCACCCGCGCAAGATAATCCTGCTTGTATTCATTCTCTGGCGTGCCCGGACTGGGATCGCGCCCGGACCAGAATTCCTTCATGAAAGCCCGTTTGCCCGGTAGATTGAGCTTCTTGAAGGTGTTGCGCTCCTCCTTGGTCGAGATATAGCGGGTGTAGTCAAACTCCTGGTTGATCTCCTTCTCGCCCATCGTCTGATAACGATCGGCATCGATGCCGGCGCTGCCTGCTCCCTTAATCTCCTCCGGCTTTTGCAGAGGGGCGGCTGCCTCTCCGGCAAAATCCCCCTCGCGATAGACAAAAAACTTACGCAGACCCGTTGCCTTCAACCCGGTCTCCAGGTCGGTCACCTCTTCCACCACCCGATAGGCGCCCGAGACCAGGGTGACCACGTTGATCCCCGTCACCTCGACGGCGGAATCGCCCGGCTTGTTGCGCATCCGCGGTGCTACCTCCTTGACCGCTTGACCCTCGGCATTGTAGATTTTATAGGCAACACGGTATTTACCCCCGCTGTCACTGCTGGCCGGAGCCAGATGGTAGATTTCGGAATAAAGATAAAGAATGGGCAGCCCGAGACCAAAGAGTCCCGAGGGATTGGGCGTAACCTGAAATCCGTTCTTGAAAAAGGGGGATGCGGTGGTATCACGAATGATAGATCCACTAATGTGAAGATCGCTGAGCTCGAGGCCCGGTCCCTTAAAGGCCGCAATTTGCAGGGGAAAGCGGTAGGTTCCCTTTGCGGTTCCACTATGGAGATCCTCGATCGTGAAGGCGAGCGTATAATCGCCGTCCGGCAGGATAAAATGGTTCAGGCAAAAGAGACTCTGGTCCCCGCTGATATCGGCCAGGCTGTCGACGTAATTGACATTCCGCCAGATCTTCGAACCCACCAGCGAGTCCTGGCGAAAAACCTCGGCGGTCGCCTTGAACTCCGCCTTAAAGCGCCCCTGATCCTGAAGGTAGGTCAGCTGCTTCCGCGGGATGACTGCATAGAGCTCACAATAGGTAAGGCTATCCGAATAATACGAGCGGGCATAATCGATGTTGAAGCGGAATTGCGGCTCTGACTTCTGCGTCTCCTGACCAGCAGCCGGCTGCAGCAAGGCAGCCAGAGCGAGAAAAATCCCTGTGATGGCTGGACGCCATTTGATCTTAACCCGCATGACTCCTCCTTAATTGACTGGCGCAGCGCCGGCCTCAGGCACCAATTGATCGTTTTTCATTGGATCGAAACGGACGGAGACCAGTTTGGAGATGCCCTGTTCCTCCATCGTGACGCCGTAGAGCTGGTCGGCTGCGCGCATGGTGAGCTTGTTGTGCGTCACGACGATAAATTGGGTATTTTGGGAAAATTCACGCAAGGCATGTGTGAAACGCTGGACATTCTGATCATCGAGCGGAGCGTCCACCTCGTCAAAAATGCAGAAGGGGCTCGGCTTGACTAGATAAATGGCGAAAAGCAGCGAGATGGCGGTCAGCGACTTTTCTCCGCCCGAGAGTAGGCTCAAAGCCGCCGGCTTCTTGCCGCCCGGGGTGGCGAAGATTTCGATCTCCGATTCGAGCGGATCAGCCGTCTCCTGTAATACCAGACTGGCCCGGCCGCCAGCAAAAAACTTGCTGAAAACCTCAGCAAAATTCCGCTGCACCTGCTCGAAGGTCTCGAGAAATTTCTGCCGCGCGGTCGTGTTGATAATCTCAATCGTGTCCGTGAGATTTTTTCGCGCCTTGATGAGATCATCGCGCTGGGTCTGCAAGAATTCAAGCCGTTCTTTCTCCTGCTCATACTCCTTGAGGGCAAGGAGATTGACCGGTCCCACCTCCTTGATGCGCTCACGCAGACTCTCGAGCTGCTGGCGCACAGTATCTGCATTGAACTCAGGTTCCGCTGCCTGCCGCTGTGGTTTGTATTCGAATTCCGTCCACATCCGTGCCTGCAGATTCTCCGCCTTCAGCTTCAGTTCGGAAACCCGCAACTCGATCTGATGCGCAGACTCGGAGAGCAAGTCGAATTTGCTACGCGAAGAACGGATCAGCTTTTCCGCCTCCGCTACCCGCGTGTTGGCCTGGTACTGCTGCTCTTCCAGTTCGTCGAGCACCGCCTGCAATTCGAACCGGCGGGCCTGCTGCCTGCGAACCTCCTCGTTGTAGTGCTCGTTGACCTCGCCCAACTCCTGGATCTCGGCCGCCGCCTTTTGGCTCTCTTCGAGACGCGACTTAATCAACGACTCGGTCTCGGCTATCTGCTGGCTGAGGGCATCGCTCTCACGGCGCATTGCCTCAAAGTCACTCTGTAGCCGGGCGACCTCCACGTTCAACTCGCGTGCCTCTTTTGCAGCCAAATCGACCCGTTGCTCGATCCCCTTGATCTCCTCGCCCAATGCTGCAGCCTTGAGGGCATTCTCCTTGCGCTGCATCTGCAAATCATCGGCGCCCAGGCTTTGCAGCTCCAGATTGTGGCCAAGCTGACTCAATTCTCCGATCAGCCGCTGTTTCTCGCTCTCGCGCTTGGCCCGGCTCTCGCTGAGCGCCTGCTCCTCGAAGGTCTGGCGACCCAGCTGAATCCGCAACGAACCCAGCGCCTGTTCCGCTTCCAGGATATCCTTGCGCAGTTTCTCGGCTTCGATCTTGTTTTCCTGGATTTCGGTTTCACGTTGAGCCAATTGGATCCGGCGTGCCTCGGCAGCCTGGTTCAACTTTTCAAGCTCTTTGATCAATCCACCCAGCTGCTCCTGCCGGCCGACGAAATCGGATTGGCTCTTGCTTAGCACTCCGCCGCGGATAAAACCGCTATGCGCCAGAACTTCGCCGGACAGCGTCACGACATTGTAGGACTGGCCCCGCAATGCCGCGAAGACCCGATGCGCCGTCTGCAGATCCTGGGTGACGATGAAGGGGCCCAACACATGACGGACCAGGCCCTGAAACCGCTCTTCACAGGAGACCAGTTCATCGGCCCAACCGATCACCCCCAAATCCGACAGAGTCGGCCGCTCGCGCAGACTCTCGCCCATCTCCAGCCGCGGCGCAAAAGTGACGATGCCCCGCCTCTCCTCGCGCAGCAGCCCAATGCCGTTGAAGGCCATGGTGGACTCCTCCACCACCAGATAGGTGGCCGCCTCCGCCAGCGCCGCAGCGATGGCGGTGCGATGCTGATTCTCGACCCGGATGATATTGGCCAGTGGCCCGTGGGTGGCAAAACCTTCCTTCTTTAGGGTTGCGAGAAAACGCACACCGGCGGGATAATCCTCAAAGGTATCGATCAGCCGGCGCACCATCTCGGCTTGATGACCGAGCACCTCGATCCGGCTGCGATCCTGGGATTCAGCTTTTTGCAGTGCCTCAAAGAGCCGCTTCGCCTCCTCCTCTCGTCGGCTGATTTCAACTAAACGCTGCTTGCTTTTGCCGAGCGTTTCAACCAGACCCGCCTCTTCTGCACGACTCGCGGCGAGGATCTCCGTCAACTCCGCTGCGCGGGCCTCTTCGCGCGCCGCTTCGTTTTCCAGCTGCCTGATGCGTTGGCTGAGGTTTTCTTCGGTTGCCTTGAGGCGTTCCCCCTCATTCTGCTTCCGGCTCAGTTCTTCGGTGATCCGCAGCACCTGAGTCTCCGCTTCGCGGGCGAGAACACGCTGCGTCTCGAACTGGATGCGGACCGCTTGATACTCCGCGTTTTTCTTCTCATACTCCGCGCGCTTTTCTTCGAGATGGTGTTCTGCCACACGCAGCCGCTCCCGGGTGGTGTTGTACTTTTCCTGCAATTCCACCAGCCGGGCCTCAAACAGCTCTTTCTCCTGGCTGGACCGCACACCGGCCTCTTCCAGGGAGCGGATGCGCTCCTTGTTGACCAGAATCCGCTCCTCAAATTTCTGGATTTCACGGGCCAGGTCGGAGACCGCGCGCTGGTTTTCGAGCAATTTTTTCTCAATTTCAAGCAGCTGGGCGCGCGTGGCCTCATAATCGGCATCCTGGCTGGCGAGCAAACTCGAGGCACCTTCCCGCTCGTCCTTGATCAAGCCCAGCTTGACTTCGGCAGGCTCGAGCTCATCCAGAATCTGGCTAAAGTCGTGATTCGCCAGCTTGATTTCCTGGTCGCGCAGCTCGGTGATAATCTCTTGATAACGCTCCGCCTTGGCCACCTGGCGTCGCAACGAGCGCACATTCTTTTCCACTTCGGACATGATGTCCTCGATGCGGATCAGATCCTTTTCGGTCGATTCAAGTTTGCGGAAGGTGGCCTTGCGTCGCAGCTTGTATTTTGTGATCCCTGCGGCCTCTTCGAAGATGTGCCGCCGTTCATCTTCCTTGCCGCTGAGGATGCGCTCAACCTGAGGCAGCTCGATCACGGAATAGGTATGCGGACCGGCTCCCGTATCCATGAAAAGATCCAGAATATCCTTAAGGCGGCAGCTGTTGCCGTTGATGAGGTACTGGCTCTCGCCGGAACGAAACAGCCGGCGCGTGATAATAACCTCGGCATAATCTATCGGCAAGGTGTTGCCGCTGTTCTCGATCTTCAGCGAGACCTCGGCCATGCCGACGGGTTTGGCTGTGGCGGTACCGTTAAAGATCACGTTGCCCATCACTTCGCTGCGCAAGGCGCCACTCTTCTGCTCGCCCATGACCCAGCGGATCGAATCGACAATATTGCTCTTGCCGCAGCCGTTTGGGCCGACGATACCGGTTATGCCGTCATGCATCTTGAGATGCGTCTTTTTGGCAAAAGACTTGAAACCGACTATAGTTAGTTCTGAAAGGTACACACGGCCCCGTCAATATTGGTTGGATTAGTCATCGAATAAATCCTGAACACGTTACATCTCCAGCATGCGATGATCCGGGCGCTTTTTAAAGTCCCAGGAGAGCCCGATAATAAGCGGCATAGGCAAGCATCGCACGGGATTGCTCCAGGTAAAGCCCGATCACCAGGGCGATAATGCCGGCGGCAGCGATCACCACCAGCAGGGTTTTAAGGAAAGAAATCTGTAAAATCACGCGCGTGCCACGCAGGGCGCGCAGGAAAAACCAGACCAGGATGAGCACAAAGTAGATCAGCGCCGCCATCACCAGATTTGATTGTGTCAGAATCCGGAACAGTACGACCGCCAGCGGCAGGGCGAAGATGAAATTGGCTGGCACCCAGAAAGTAAAGGTGACAATCTGGCTGAAACGCAGATAACGGTGCTGTCCAAAGACGACCATTTTGTAAACCAGACTCTGCAGCAGTGCGATTCCGATCATCAGCCCGGTGAAGACGAAAATCATCCGTTCGGGATGCCAAATCAGAAGGATGGCCTGATCTTTGGCCGTTGCGCCCGGAAAGAACCAGGTAAGAATTTCATCGAATAGGCTGTTCTCGCGCAGAAAAAAGACCAGGCTTGCCAGAAGAGTGCTCATCGTCAAAAAGGAAGCCAAACCTACCACCCCGGTTAAAAAAGGGTTGACCTGGCGGTTCTCGATCAGATCCATGTAGAAACCGTGCGGATAGACGAACACGCGGTGCAGGTAATGGCTCATGCGCTTGTCGCGGCGAATATAAAAGAGCAGCAAAACGATCAAGGCGATGCTGACAATCTGAAAAACCGCCGGATCGTCGACGGTGAGATCGGCTGGCAACAGCTCGGGCATGGCCGTGCCGGTGAAAGCCGCTTTGGTCACCTGCCAGGCCAGGCGCTGCTGTCCTGCAGCATCTAGCAGGCCGCAAAGATAAAGGGGGCTGTTCAGGCGTGGACCCCAGTAGGTATGCGGACTCTCGCCGCTCCAGTCGCGCCAGGGCGTGACCAGCAACCCGGCCGCCTCACCCAGCCGTTCCGTCTCGAGAATGGCCATTTTCAAATAATAAGCCTGGTTCTGCTGCGCAGAGCGGTCGTTGGCACTACGGATCGTCATGGGCGAAGCGAACTGCAGCAGATAACTTCCCGGCGCGCGCCAGGAACCGGCCTTGAAGGTGGCGATTTTTTCGGGAGGCACCTCAACGATTTCCAGATCAACCGGCAGAGAGCCGGTGTTCCGATTGCGGCCGCGAACACCGGCATAAACCGGCCGGCTATCGAGGGTGCGGGCGATGGCGGCAAATTCGCGCAGAAAAGTCTCCGCCTGGCGGTCGCCGGGATTGTATCCGGTGCCCAGACCCCAGGCGGCAATGCAGGGATGATCCCGGAAGGCGAGAATCAGATCGGTGAGCGCCTTTTTAGCTTTCATCCGGATCACATCATTATCGAGATGCGCCGAGGGGATATTGGCCATGGGAATCTCGGCCATCACGGCCAAGCCGAGACTGTCGCAGCGGCGGAGAAAGGATTCGCCGGGAATGCCGCCGGGCAGACGCACCGTATTGGCTCCAAGTTCAGTAATCCCCTGCAGGTCCTGTGCAATTTGCTGTTCCTGCTGGGCCGGGGTCAGCAGCACGTGTGTCGCATCCTCCACCCATTCGACGGCGCGGTAACGGAAGCCGCCACTCTTGCCGCGGCTTGCTTCCAGCCATTGCCGGGGCTGTGAGAGCGCGAAATAGACGGATGCGCGGTCCACCACCACACCACCTTCCAGGAGTTGCACAACAACGCGGTAACGCTCAGGCGCACCTGGCCGCCAGAAATGAAAGTCGGGAATCACGGCCGGAGCCTGAAGGGTTGCCGTGTCGCTTGAAGCTGGATTCAACGGCAGCAGCGGGGAGGTGTAGACCGGCAGGGCGGTTTGGCTGTCGAGGATCTCCACCGCTCCGCGCAGCTTTGAGAGTGCAGCAAGCGTGAGGCTGTCCGGCTTGCCCAACAAGACCGTTGCGCGGACAGCGATATCCAGGGACCCAAACCCTGCGCTCTCCCCCGGAGTCAGAGTGATCGCAGCGACAAAGGGAGTTGCACCCTTCCGCAGGACGACAGGCCGGAAGAGGCCATTACCCGAAAGGGGTATACCGCGGTTGCGCACCAGCAACGGCACGCTGCGGCGATAATCCAGCCGGCAATCCATCTGCACCACCAGTTCATTCTCCGCGTTGACGAAGAGATCCTTGTCGCTCAGCGTCACCGTTAAGGGTGCTGTGCCGGCGGAATGGATTGCGATGATCTTTTTGTTCAGATAAATCGTGCTCGAGCCGTCTATGCCGTTAAAAGCCAGCTCGTAGGCATTGGCGATCATGCTGCTGTCGAGCGAGAATCTTCTGACAAACATGAATTGATCGCGCAGCCGCAGGGGCGCCGGCAACTGGAATCCCTGCCATTCGCCGCTGCCACCAATCTGCATGGTCCAGACGCCGTCGAGCGGCATCATGGCACGGCGCCCCAAGGTGTCCTGTTGCAACTGCGAGAGGCCGTAGCGAATTTCAACCGCAGCGCTCTTTCCAGCAATGATCAGCCCCGAAACCAGCCAGATCCAAAGGGTATATTGACCGATGCGTTTCATATTTTCATCGCCTTGATCGCTGCATGGACCGCATCAAGCAGGGGTCCCGCCGAGACGGGACGCTGCACAGCCGCCCGCATCCAGGCATCGGGAGTCAGCATTCCCAGTCGGCACATCCGCTCCATCTCCTGTCCAAGATTCCGGCCTTGCAGATAATCTTCAATCTGAAAACTGATAATATGCCCAAGGGCGTAATCGGGAAGATAAAGCCCGCTATCAATTAAATGCGAGTAGATCGCCAGCAGCACCACATCGCGGCTGCCGATGAGCGGTGCAAAATAACGGTTCCAGACCTGGCCAGCGATCTCCAGAACGGCGCACTTCAGCTCCGCGGGTGTTGCGGCGGGGTGATCGTACATCCAGTGCCAGACCTTTATATCGACCAGACCGACCGCGGCGATTTCACAGGTGGCCCAATAGGTGTCGAGGGCGTGCAGATAGCCGGCCTGTGGATCAGCAGCGGTCAAGCCGAGCAATTCGAGGTCGCGGCGCTGGAAGACAAAGGCAAAAGCCTCGGTGAAGGCGGTATTGGGCACGCCGGCCAGCAGGGTGTGATCCATCCTGTTGAGCGAAAAGACCTGCTCGACGCAATGGCCAAGCTCATGAACGGCGATGTTGTACCCCTTGTAACGCATACCCTCAGCAGGGATCCGGGTACGCAGATGGGCGTTGTCCTCACGGCGCATCGCGCCTAAGGCATGGCCCGCGCCGCGCGAGGGATCAACTGTGATCTTGGAGGCAAGCCAGGCCGCGGTCGCCGGAGCAAAATCCAGTCCGGTCAGGAGTTGCGGCAGGTCGGCTTGAAACGCTGCGGTGGTCGGATAGCGGCCGCTGACGATCTGATCGAGGCGGGCTTCGTCGTAGATGCTCTTCGGCTTGAATCCATTGTACCAGATGTCAAAGGGTTCGAGCTTGCGGCCGAGACGGCGAGAAATTAGCCGGGCCACCTCCCGGGCGGCCGCATCGGTGAGCACCCGCGTCAACAGAGCCTCAAATTCCGCCTCCGGGATCTCCCGATCGCGATCGAAACGCCGGACGATTTTGGTCGGCTCGCCAGGATAATAGGGATCACTTTTACGCTCCGCCTGAAAAATAGCCAGCAAATGGGCATAACGCACATCGGGCTCCGCAACAGTTGCCGTCATCCGACCATCCACCAGCACCGTGTTTGAGTAGGGAGCCCAGACCGCCGTCGGGGAGTCGATAACCTCCTGGGGGATTTCCTGGCGGATGATGCGTTCCATCACGCTGGTGATCAGGCGCTGGCGTGCCAGTCCCCCCGGCACATCATACTGTCCTTTTAGTTCATCGCGCAATCCCCAATGGGTGATCAGTTTTAGCCCTTCAGGAAAGAGGTGATTCCCCTTCTCATCGAGCAAGCCGTGCAAATAAATATTATAGTTAGAGATATAGTCATCGGCCTGAACATAAGAACGGGTGGCCTCCTGAAGCACCTCCGCAGGGACCCTGGTATTGAACTGGTTAACCAGACGCATCTGCGCCCAATCTGTCCGGCTCCAGCCGGGGCCCTGCTGCAGCCGTTCCTTGAGGGAATAGAGCGGAAAATTAAGCAGCGCCGCGAAAGCAATCTTGCTGCTAAAAAGATCCTCGGATAGGTGTGCAAAGGGACTATATTCGGCGAAAAGGTAATCGACGGGCAAGACGGGGCCGAAATCGAGTTGCAGCGGACGACTGAAATCGCGGCCTACCTCGTGTGCGTGGCCGTAAAGTGATTCAAGGTTACCTTCGTAACGAGCAAGGAGAGCCGCGCGTGCGCTGGAATCTGCAGCAAAATGGTTGAGACAGAAATTGCTGAATTCCGCGGCCTGTCCGTCATCGACCCGCCACAGTGCGGCGGCCTGACGTACCCCCTGCTCAATGCGGATGTGCTGTCCGGAATCGTACCGGCTTTTCAGGAGGGCGATGGTTTGGTCAACCACCGCGTCGGAGAGCCCAGCCGCCCGGGCAAACGGTGCAAACAGGCTCATTGCGATCATCCCCGCCACCATCAGATGGAGCGCAGCGGCGTTCTTCTTCGCGGTCATGGACATGGATATCCTCATCCAGGATTGCATCGAATTGTATCAGATAACCATAAAGGTATTCAAAATCAGGGACATTTCAAAACAAAATATCGGCAGCTCCGGGCGGAACCGGAAAAGGGGGCAGGAAAAGCGGAGGCTATCGGGGGCTGATGCCCTCCTCGCTGATGCCATGCACAAAATAGTCGGGATCGTCTAGAAAACAATAAAAGATGACGATAAACGCAATCGACGCCTCCACCATCAGGTCCTTATCCTTGTATAATTCATGCAACTTTTTTCTGCGGATCTGGCGGTCGGGCTCGTGGAAATATTCCACCAGCAAACCATCCAACCGCTTCCCCAGCACCGGCGCGGTAACCGCATCGATCCCGCCTTCATGCACATAGATCATGGTTTCGATGATCAGCTCCCGTATCCGGCTAATGTCGGTCTGATGGTAGGAAAAAATGTGCAGAGCTATTCTTTGGGCCTCCTTGATGCTGGCGCGCAAAAGCGCCTCAAACAGGTTATGGCTGATGGCATCATCCACGGCCGCTTTCCGTTGCCTAACGAGGGAGATCAACACAATATTTTTATAAAGTTGATACAGGCGCTCGGAGCCATCCATCCCCGTTCGTACAGCGTGTGGCGCCTCCGGTCTATAACGGTGGTAGTTGGGCAGAAACATCATTTGAAAGAGCTGCTCAAAAAAATCGACCTGACTGAAGGTGTCTTTCAAATCCATGCGCATATCGAGCGTATTGTCGAGCCGATCAGCCAGCTTGACGCGTACGGCTTCCGGGGTACGGCAGGCCTGTGTTAGCATCCGGCCAATGTAGCGGTAATAGCTTTCGCCGGGCTGCTTGGTCAGCCAATACAACCGCTCTGTCAAAAACCAGCGTTCATCCTCTGGCAGCCTGGCCATGATGCTGCGCAAGGGGGCATCCACCAATTCTCCAAAGTCGGCCGGCTTGCTGGCGGGGGGAAAATCTTCGAAGCGATCATGGAGCAGGGTGGCCATGAGATCCACATGCAGGATGGAGGTCATGCTACGCGAGAGCAGGGCGGTTGCACGCAGGGGGTGGATGATCGCCTGTGCCCCCAAGCGCCGCCGCTTGCGGCCGTAGACCTGATCGATGTAGGCCATGGTCTCGATGATGATCTCCTGCACGGCTCGGGTCGGCTTGTGCTCGCCGAGAACGATCTCCAGGACGCTGCGCCAATCGGTCGGTTTGACGACCAGCAAATAGTTCAGATCGGCCGACAGCCTTAAAAAGAGATTCAGATCGTAAAGAATCATATTGATCTCCTGCGAACGTGATGCCCTTGCCTATTCAGGCAGCGCCTCTGCGGCGCGCCGCAATGCATTCCAGCGGTCCTGATCGCCTGCAGAAAGCAGGTCGAGGCATTCGAGCAGTGATTTGCGGTCGGCACGCCGGTACAAATCCTCCGCCCACTCCGCTAGGATGGCCGTCTGTTCAGCCTGCTGCGGCGGATCGAGAAGGTCGAGGCCAGCCATTTCCTCGATCAGACGGCGGCTCGCAGGCCAATCGCCCTGCATCCGGTGCTTCCGCAGCCCCTGGAAGAAGGCCGCGCGGCAGTTCTGCGCCAATTCTTTCATATCCCGATAGCGGTAGGTGCCGTCGGCAAAAACCGAAAAGGCCCTGTCGTACTCCCCGTTCTGAAAAAGCGTCCGGCCCCAGCGGAAATAGAGATCCTGCTCGAACTGGATGTTGGACCGCGAGTCCCGGTTGAAGGCCTGGGCCAGCAAAACAAAGGCATAGGCCGAGGCAAAGTCGTTCTCGCGTTGTGCAAAGTAGGCACGATTATAGGCCAGCAGCCCCAACAGCTCGGTATTACTGATGCGCCGGCCGCGGGAATTTTCGTATGCATAAATGCGGTCCAGTCCAATCTGCGCGGCGCGGTTCTTCGGATAATACCCGAGCAGATAGGCGGAGTATGCTCTGAGATTGCGCATGATATTAAAGCCCATGGGCGAGGTGTTTTCCACCGTGACGGTCTGGGTGAAATCGGCAAAAATAGTATAGACATGGCTTGGGGTCTCAAAGGCTTCGGTTCTAAATCCCAAATCGTCGCAGACCAGATTGTAAAGGATCGTACCGGCTACGCAGTTGTATTTCTGGCGGCGCACCACATCCAGCAGCGTCGTCGCCTCCTCCTTGTACTCGCGCAGACAGAAGGAATGGAGGTAACTGAAGATAGTCGAGGCGGATTCGAGGCGCTGGAAAGGATCAAGGTGGCACCCTCGCAGCCGTTCGAGCAAATCGTCATACCAGGAAAGACAGCTTCGCAGGCTATCCTCCACCGTCGCCCCGGAGAGGATAAAAGCGGCCTGGATCAGCGAATAGTCATCGAGACGGCCATCTGCGATATCACCATCCAGCCTGACCAGCAGCGGCGGTGCCGTCGCGGCGGAATCGGCCGAGATGGGCGCTGCCGCAAGAGCGGCTGCGAAAATCAGCATGAGGAAAAGGGCGGGCACGCAGCGTTCAAGCCTATCTGGGCAGCTGTTGCAACCGCGCTGCGTCTTTTTCTCCCTGTCGCCCATAACCGGACTCGCTTCTCTATTGAACCGGGAAAAAAACAAAAATCAGGGGATCCCAGATCATATGCGAGATCAACACGGGCAACAGTGCACCCCGCCAGGCATACAGGGCCCCCCAATAGAGTCCGCAAGTAACCGCCGCCAGGAGCAAGACCAGGTTGCCGGTGGCGAAGTGAACGGCCGTATAGAGAAAAGTGGTGAGGAAAAAAGCACGCCAGCGGCCCAAGCGGGTGCTGAACCTGTTCTGCACCAGCCCCCGCCAAAAGAATTCCTCGCCGAAGCCGATCGGGAAAAAAAGCAGCAGGGCGATCCAGTGCGGCGCCAGACTGCCGCGGTTGCCATAGATCGACGCCAGGTTTTCCGGCCGGCTGGAGATGAGCTGCGGCAGCAGTCTCTCCCCGAGCACGAGCACCTGGTTGCCGATCCAGAACACGCCGTAAAGCACCAACGCCGAGACCACACCAATCAGCACGTTGCTCCAGCGCCACTCGCCCTTCTCCGCGAAAGGCTTGCCGATCCAGAGCACGATCAGCGAGAGCAGGCTCGTGCTGAAGGCCATCATCAACCAGAAATTGAAGGGCCGGAGAACAAACATCACATACCAGAGCAAGAACGCCAAGGCAATGGAAAAATAGAAAACACCTTTTTTCATCGGCGCAATTCCCTTAAAAGAGAACCCCGATCGCCAGGGCGGCGATAAAGAGCAAGCTGAACATCATATGGTGCTGCGCCGTGGCGGCATCGATGCCGGCGAATTTTTCGATCGGCATGTGCGGCTTCGCATGCACCCTGCGGATGTTCCGCAGCGCGACCGGCAGCGAAAGAAAAGTGAGCAAGCCCCAGGGCGTCAAGCCGGCGAAGAGGATGAGCCCGGCTACGGTCAGAAAAGACCCCAGAACCAGGAGATAATACATCCACTGCGCCCCGCGCTCGCCGATGATGATGGGCACCGTCTTGATTTCCACCGCGGCATCGAAGGGGATATCGCGTAAATTATTGCTGTGCAGGATGGCGTCCACCAGCAAGGCCGCCGGCAGGCCATAAAGCACCGGGGTCCAGGAGGGATAGCCGGTTTGGACTGTATAAGCGCCCAGGGGGATCAGCAATCCAAAGGCGAGAAAAACCCCAATATCCCCCAGGGCATGATACTTGAAATTGAAGGGCGCCATCGTGTAAAAAAAACCCAGGACAAAGCCGGCCGCAATCAGCCAGAGCAGCGGAAATGGATTGGGGACATGAAGAACCAGATAGAAGCCGATCAGACCAGCCGCGGCATAAAGAATCAGGGCCCACCGCAGCATCTCCGTTGGCGTCATCTTTTGGGAGACCAGCATGCCGCTCGAGCCATAGGTCCCCTCCCGATCGACATGCCTTTTGTAGTCAAAATAATCCGAAAGGGTGTTGGCACCGGAATGGACGATAACACACCCGAGCACGGTCAAGCCGAAGTGGAGCCAGTTGACAACCAGGCCGGGGGCGATGCTGAGAGCGGTCAACAGCCCGAAAAAGGGCGGCAAGACGCTGACCGTATAGGACCAGGGCCGCGTGGCCAGAAAATAGGTTTTGATCGTCGCCATAAAAGTTCCCTGAACGTTAAAGAGAGGACGCCCGGCTGGCCGCCGGTTTGTTCGCGCTGACCAGATGGACCATACCAAAAAAGAACCTCCGAACCCGGACCTGCCCATAACCGGTACGCTGCAGCAATTCAGTGAAATCGGGCACGCTGCGGAAAGTGAAGATGGAGTTGAAGAGATAACGGTAAGGTCGAATCCGGCCCGTCAATATGAAACCGAGAAAGGGGAAGACCAGGGCGTTGTAGCTCTTGAGCACCGCCCTGGTCAACCAGTTCCCTGGAAGGAAAAATTCGAGCACATGAATCCATCCCCCGGGCTGCAATAGGCGCAAGGCTTCGCGCATCTCCTCTTCCAAATGGATGAAATTGCGCACGCCGAAAGCGCAGGTAATCGCTGCAAAGCTGGCGTCGCGAAACGGCAGCCGGCCGACAGCGCGCACCATGGCGATGCGCCCATTCCAGTCCGAAAGCTTGTCGCGCCCCTCGAAGAGCATAGTCTGGGAGGGATCGGAACCGATCACCCGCGCCCCGGGTGCCACCTGTGCGATGGCGCGTGCCATATCCCCCGTGCCGCAGGCCAGATCGAGCACCAAGGTCGCTGCCGAGCCCCTCATCTCCCGCACGACGACCGTAGCACTCTTGCGGCGCCAGCGCAGGTCCAGACCCACTGTGGCAATGTGGTTGAAGGCATCATACCCCCTGATGAAGGGCCCCTCGAATTTGAAACGGGTGTAATGACTTTTTGGGGGCATGCCCTGGCCTCGTGCTTCTCTTCTCCTGATGATTACGGCTGCTTTTTCGATACCGCCTCGGCGTACTCGATGACGCCATCGACGTACGAGTCGAGCGGATTATAGGCCTGAAGGGCGCGCCGCCGCGATTTTTCATGGGTGCCATAGCCATTTTCGTGGAGAAAATTGGCGATGGAGAAAATGGCATCCGGCCAGGTGCACAGATCGATCCGGCCATCGCCGTTGCCATCCCGGGCAAATTGCATGGAACTCGGCATGAACTGGACATAGCCGATCGCTCCCCCCCACGATCCCCGCAGTCGGGTTGCATCAACCCCCTTCTCCTTGCTCACCCGCAGCAGGGCTGCGAGGTTGACCACAGCACTTCGTTTCAGTCGTTCCAGACGCCGCGCCTCGGCCTCGCTGATCCGCAGCAGCGACGAATCCGCTTCGCCGCGACTGATCAGATCACAAACCGCCAGATCACGCGCCTGGTCAAGATAAAGAATCTGCCCTAGCAGCACATTAAAGATCAAATGGTTGCCGACAAATTCACCGAGGCCCGATTCCCACATCAGGATGGCGACAATATCCTTTTGCGCTACCCCAAATTCGGCAGCGGCTTTGTCCAGTATGCTCCGCTGCTCGGCGAGGAATTCAACTCCGGCCTTGATCCGGCGCGGTTTCAAAAAGATCTTGCGATAGTCCGCATGCTCACGATTCTGAATCGCCACGCTCTGCGGGGTCGCATACTTGATCACATTCTCGGCGTAAACTTCGGGAAGCAGTTTGCCCAATTGCTCACGAAATTCCTGCTCGCTGACCGCCAGGCCCTTGCCGCTCGGGGAAGCCAGGGCCTTCAGCAGCGCCGCCACCGCGGCATTGGCCGGCTTGTCGCCGGCGAATACGGCCGCCTCTGACAAACGCCAGCCCGCAATTGCCGACTGCGCCGTCCGCGAAAGTTGCTCTCCGCCGCAGCCGGACTCCCTCAGAGCCAGGCTGCACAATACAAATATAAAAACAAACCTGTTGCGCTCCCAAACCCCACCCATGATGCCTCCCGACCGATGCAGCTACGGTTGTAAGGGATTTTTCCCGCGCGTAGCCGCGGGCAATGCCCAGTCTACATTTTCTTTGATGCGCATGAAGCTCATGCCCTGATAGAGGGGTCGCTTGCCAAGCTTGGCAATATACTCCCCAAAGGGTTCGTCGATGACCTTTCCGTCGCTCATGCTGGCATGCCGGAACCATGTCCGGCCCTCCCGCTTGATAATCAGCAGCATGTGCGCCGAAAAAATATCCGGCTTGTCCTGGATGAGGGCGACCACATCGCCGCTCTTCAAGTTTGCCTCATGCGCCGCCAGCCGGTCGAGCGGAATATAGGGGACGGTCGCCGTCCGGTCCGGCAGGACGGCCGGAAGGTTGGTGATGCCCTTGCGTTGGAAGAACGCCCCATGCCGGATCGTCCGGGTCGATTCAACCACGTCGCCGCCGCCCACCTGACGGGTCACCTCGTCCAGACACCAGCGGTTCTCGGGCAACCAATCGACCATGGTATAGTGGTTGCGCGTCGCCATGCTGATATAACCGTTCCGGTAGCGGATATGCTGCAGGACGTTGAACATCTCTTCGTAATTGCGCGAGAGGGCCATGGCGATGACAATTTCACAATAGGTCATACAGTTGATCTGTCGCAGATTCAACAAGGGTTCGTTTTCATACCGGCCGTTCTCGCCCTCTCCTTCGCATACCAGCGAATAGGGTGCACCCAGGAAGCGCTCCGAGAAGTAGACCATTTTTTCAGCATGAGACCAGTCATATCCCGCGACGCGGCGGATATCCTGATCGATCGCCGCCGGTGGCAGGGTATAGTAGAGCGTGTCACTGGCGTGCGCGCAAGTCATCAGCAGCAGCAAAGCCGGCAGAATTCGCATGCACTTCCTTTCACAAAATCGCCTGTATATATTTTTCCATAATACTCAAATCTGGCCTTTTTTGCAAGGAGATTATCCACTGCGCTGCGGCACCTGGCTAAAAAACTGACTATCATCCTCAGTTTTCTGAGAGCCCGCTCTTTGTCCCCGGCCCAGGCGGAACCGCCTTGTGGATCAGCGACAATTAGCATTGAAATTATTATACTTGTGCAAGTACGATCCTTCCTCTGGCTGACGGATTTGGCCTTTATGGCACGTCATTTGCATTTCAGTGACTGTAATCATTGGGTTGCAACCTTCCTAATTGGTATCCGGATCACAAGGAGAACCTGCTATGCGCCGATATGCGGCCCTCTTTCTATGCGGATTGTTCATCTCGTCGTGGAGCTGTTCCCGCGATTTTGCCCCGGTTGCGCCGCGTCAGAATCCGCCCGGCCGGCCGCTCACAACACAGGAGGCCGGACTCTCGCAAAGCAGCAACGAATTCGGCTGGCGCCTACTCAAAAGGATCGCCGCGGAGCACGACCAGCAGAACACCTTCATCTCACCCCTCAGTGTCACCCTCGCTCTCGCTATGGCCTATAACGGCGCCGGCGGCGAGACCGAGACCGCCATGCGCACCACCCTCGGCTTCTCCGGATATAGCCGGGATGAACTCAATACCGCCCTCTCCGGACTCTCCAGCATGCTGATGAGCCTCGATTGGTCGGTCCAGTTCCGGATCGCCAATGCCATCTGGTACCGTCAGGGGGTGCAGGTCAAGCCCGATTTCATCTCCCGCAACCGGCTCGCTTATAATGCAACCATAGAACCTCTAGATTTCAACGCCCCACAGGCGCTCTCGATCATCAACGACTGGGTCAGCAACAAGACCAACGGCCGTATCCAGAAGGTCATCGACACGATTGACTCCGATTTGATGATGCTCCTACTCAATGCAATCTATTTCAAGGGCGACTGGACCACCGAATTCGACCCCGCAGAAACCAGGCCGGACCATTTTTTCCTGGCCGACAGTAGCCAGACCTCCTGCCGGATGATGCAATTGACCGAAACCCTCCCCTATTTCGAAAATGAACTTTTCCAGGCGGTGGATCTGCCCTATGGAGACGGACCGTTCGCCATGGCTGTCTTTCTGCCCAGGACCTCACTGGACGACCTCATCAGCCGTCTCGACAACACGGCCTGGGAGGAGTGGCACGCCCGCTTCAACCGGCAAAAGGGTACCCTTCAGCTGCCCAAGTTCAAGCTCTCCTGCGAGGTCATCATGAAAAATGCCCTCAAAGCGATGGGCATGGCGGTCGCCTTTGACGACCAACGCGCCGATTTTTCCGGAATCAGCACCATGATGCCGTTGTTTATCAGTTATGTGAAACACTGCTCCTTCGTCCAGGTAGACGAGGTGGGCACCGAGGCCGCTGCCGTGACCGTGGTCGGCGTCGGCACAACCTCGATCGGAGGGCCCGGCGGATTCTTCATGCGCATCGACCGCCCCTTCCTAGTGGTCATTCATGATCACCACAGCCGGACTGCTCTCTTTATCGGACGCATCTATCGCCCAGAATGGGATTAGCTGCATGCACTCGATTCCGGAGTTGGCCAACCGCTTTCGTCACCGTGCGGCGCAGGACAGGCCAAGCAGCTCTGACCTCTGCACCAAACCAGGGAGTACTGTTATGAAACGATCATTGATAATTACCAGCATGCTCGCCGCCATGCTGCTTCTGCTTCCCGGCACACCATCCCGGTTAGCGGCCCAGGATGCGAGCGGCAGCCCGACCCTGCTCCCGGAAAAGGGCTCCATCAGCGGCCGCGTCACCGGCATCGATTCCAGCCTCATCGGCATCGCCTCGGTCACGGCCTGGACCAACGATCCTGTGATCATGGAATGGGGCAAGGGACGCGCCGAGGTCGACAGCCTCTTTACCTTCCGCATCGACAGCCTCGCCCCCGGCGACTATTACGTCGTCGCCGAAGCCCCGGGCTATCTGCCCCAATACTACAAGGGGGTTGCAGACTGGACAGCGGCCACTCCCGTAACGGTTCGTCCCGGCGAAGTGACCGGCGGCCTCACCTTTGAATTGAAACCGGGCACCGTCGTCTACGGCGGCGCTATCAGCGGTCAGGTTAAAGGATCGGACGGCCTGCCCCTGGCTTTTGTCAATATTGTGGCCTCGACGCTCTTCACTCCCGATCCCGGGAAGAGCGAATTTATGGATATCGGATTTTCCTCCACCGATGGAAACGGCAACTACCTGGTGAGCAATCTGCCGACGAACGAATACTATATCCGTGCCTACTACTCTAGTCCCTGGTTCAACCAGACCCTCTGGTATCCTCAAGCAGTCACCCCGGCGGAGGCCAAAGCGGTGACTGTGAACGAAGGGAGCGAAACCAGCGGTATTGACTTTACCTTTCCAGTGCCATCCAAGGGCGGCCGTATCACAGGCAAGGTGGTCGATGCCCTTGGCCATCCGATCGCCGGTGCCGGCATTCAAGTCACGGCCGCACCCGACCAGGCCCCGCGTTGGAACTGGATCTGGCTCTATGCCATCACGGACGCCGAAGGGCAGTATCAGATCGACTCGGTTCCGGATGGCATCTACGTCGCCTATTGCTGGGCACAGAATGGCTGGGAATCCATGCAACTCTGGTGGCCGGATGCCACGAGCATGGAGAGTGCCAAATTTATCACCATCTCCGCTGAGAATCCCAGTTGGCAAGCTGATTTCACCCTACCTTTGACGCCCGGCACCGCTGCGCTCGGCGGCCGTATCGTCAGCAGCGACGGCCGCGCGCTGGCCAACGCCTATATCCAGATCACCGCTGCGGACAATGAATACGATGCAGCCGCCGGACGCTATTTTTACGCCTGGACTTCGACCGATAGCATGGGCCTGTACAAGGTCGACCGCCTTTCTCCAGGGCGTTATATTGCCTACGCCACCTATTGGGAGGGCGATAATTATGGTCAGGGCTGGTACAAAGATGCCGCTGCTCTCGAATCGGCTCTGCCCATCACACTGCAAGAGGGCGAAAGCCGCTCCGACATCGATTTTACGCTGCGGGTTCATCCGATCTACGGCGCTATCGTCGGCACGGTGATCGATGGACTCACCGGCCAGCCTATCCCACGCGCTTATGTGCAGGTCAATTACAGCCAAGATTCGGCCGACCTCTCCATCCGCCGTTTCGCCTGGTGGCCTTATTACCAGATCACCGATGACCAGGGCGCATTCGTCTTCGAATCGCTCCCCGAGGGGAGCTACAAGCTCTCGGTCTACGCCAATGGCGCCTTCGCCTGGTATCCAGATGCTGTTGTGGAAGAGCAGGCCACCCCGATTGAAGTGATCGGCGGCCGCAAGAGTGAGGCCGACTTCGTCCTGACTCCGCACCAGGACGGCACCGCGGCCATCTCAGGTCAGGTGCACGCGGACTATGGTTTCGTTTCCATGCGCGGCAGAGCCGGCGCCAGAAATGCCCGGCTCGAAGCGGTCCTCGGTAACTATATTCCCGAGATCGCCGTCGTCATGGCCAAACCCGCCGTCACCATTCAGCTCTGGCCCGATTCCGAGCGGTTTTACACCGCCGTCACCGATCCCGACGGCCGCTACATCCTCAAGGGATTGCCCGATGGCGAGTATTATCTCTGCAGTTTCGCCCCAGGCCATTTGCTGCAATACTACAAGGAGACCTTCGATCCGGCTGAAGCCGTCCTGGTTAAGGCCCAAGCGGGCCAGGTAATCAGCGGTATCGATTTCACGCTCCAGGCCAATCCCTGGTATTTCATGAAAGAAGGCGACGCTGCCGGCCGCAACGCCTTGAACACCACCCTTTCCGGCACCGTCACCGACGAGAACGGCCAGGGCGTCGCCGGCGCCGCCGTCTTCCTCCTGGACAGTGCCGGTCAGCCGGTCAGCTGGGCCACCGCCGACCAGAATGGCCATTTTGAGATTCTGGGTATCGCCAGTGGACCCTATTATCTCCAGGCCGGCAAGCTCGGCTATGCCACAACCTTCAACGGCAACGCCGCCAGCCGGGAAAGCGCCACGCCCTTGATCGCGGTCAACGGCCTTAACGAGGTGAACATAACCTTGCCGCCGGTGCGGAACACCGGCATCGCTGTTAGAACCCTGCCTGACAAGGTCGAGCTTCTAGGCAATTACCCCAATCCTTTCAATCCCGAGACAAACATCCACTTTTCTCTTCCTTCCTCCATGCAAGTCACACTCGCCATCTTCGACCGGCTGGGACGCCAGGTGCGCCAGCTTTATCAGGGCCCCCTGAAACCTGGCGAGCACTGGATGCTCTGGGACGGCCGCAACGGCCGCGGGGAAGCGATGAGCAGCGGCGTTTACTTTTATCGGCTCACAACCTCTGCCGGCATCCGCACCGGCAAGATGGTTTTGATGAAATGACCACGCAAGAAGGCCTTAATCCCGGGAACACCATGTATGTAGTACCGCAGAGTGCTCCCGGAAAGGACAGAGCCATGCAAACCAGAATCATCCTTTTTGTTGCCGGGCTGGTGTCGCTGCTGCTGGCGCAATGCGATCTCTTCGACTCCCTAGTCGATCCGGAGAAGGACCAATCCATCGTCGAAATTGTGACGAACCGGCAATCCCTCGCCCCGGGCGATTCGATCACAGTCACCCTATACAACCACAGTGAAGAGCCCATCTTTCTGGAGGGCTGCAATCCCATCTATTACAGCGTCAAAAAGGATACCGGCTGGGTGGACCACCCCTTCCGCCTTTGTTTCTGGGAGGGCTATGAGCGCGAGGTGCCCGCCGGTGCAGTCTATCGTGAAACGGTGCAGCTGGCGGTCGAGGCCACCATGGTCCGCTTTGTCGTCCCGGTCTATCGCGGCTGCAAATCCGGATTGCCTCTCAGCCAGGCGGAATGCCGCTCCAGGACGATCTACTCCTCCAACGTGGTGCAAATCCGCCAACCGCGGCATTGACCCCGGTGCGCGAACTCTACGCCCTGCCGCTTTTTTAGCCCCGGGCCTCCGCCGTTGCTGCGGGGGCCTTCTTTCCATTCCCAGAGGACATCATCTCCCTTCCAGCAGGAATAACGCTTGTATTCATGCACATTTTTGATTACTTTTACGATAATTATATCTGTATCAGCATCCAAAGGCGGATGAGGAGCTATGGGAAAAACATTTGCCGAAAAAATTCTTGGACTAAAAGCGGGTAAGAACGTCGTCCCAGGCGAGATCGTCGAAGTCAAGCCCGATATTGCCATGAGCCACGACAACACCGCGGCGATTTCCAAAACCTTCAAGGAGATCGGCGTAGCCAAAATCGACGATCCCAAGCGGCACGTCATCGTACTTGACCATTGCGTGCCAGCGGCCAACGAAAAATTCGCCCAGAACCACAAGGATATCCGCGCCTTCGTAGCAGAACAGGGCATTCCGCACTTTTTTGACATCGATCGCGGCATCTGCCACCAGGTCCTGCCCGAAGAGGGCTTTGCCCTTCCCGGCTATCTTATGGTGGGCAGCGATTCCCACTCCACCACCTACGGAGCCTTCGGAGCCTTGGCCACCGGCATCGGCCGCAGCGAGATGGCGGTGATCTTCGCCACCGGCAAAATCTGGTTGCGCGTCCCAGAGACCATGAAGATTGTGGTCAAGGGCAACCTGCCGAAGGGGATCTCATCTAAGGATGTGATGCTCAAAATTATAGGCGATCTCAGCGCTGACGGCGGGCTTTACAAATCGGTCTGGTTCGCTGGGCCCGCCATCGCGGCGATGAGCGTCTCGAGCCGTATGGTGCTGACCAACATGGCGGTCGAATTCGGGGCCAAAAACGGCTATATGGAGCCGGATGACAAGACCCTGGCCTTTCTCAAAGGGCGCGCGCGCGCACCCTTCACTGTCGTCGCCTCCGATCCGGATGCCGAGATGGAGAGCGTCCACGAATTCGATGTCAGCGATCTCGAGCCTCTGATCGCCTGCCCGCATAGTGTGGACAACGTCAAACCGGTCTCCGCGGTTAAGGGGACCAAAATCGACCAGGTCTTCTTCGGCTCCTGCACCAACGCCCGCATCGAGGATTTTGAGATCGTCGCCGGGGTCATGAAAGGCAAGCGGGTCCATCCCTCCTGCCGGATGATCGTCATCCCCGCTTCCCGCCAGGTCCTGCTCGAAGCCCTCGCCAAAGGCTACATTCAGATTCTCGCCGAAGCCGGCGCGACGATCGTCAACTCGGGCTGCGGCCCCTGCATGGGCAACCACGAGGGGATTCTCGCCCCCGGCGAGCGCGTCTTGAGCACCTCGAACCGCAATTTCAAGGGCCGTTTCGGCTGCAAGGATTCCGAAATCTATCTGTGTAGTCCTCTCACCGCCGCTGTCAGTGCCCTCACCGGCGAGATCAGCGATTTTCGTGAGCGTCTATAAGGAGAGCAGTAATGGCAAAAATCGTCGGCCGGGTGTGGAAATATGGTGATGATGTCAACACCGATGTCATCTTTCCCGGTAAATACACCTATACCGTAACCGATCCTGCGGAGATGGCGAAAATCGCCATGGAGGATCTCGACGCGGAGTTCGCCAAAAAGGTTCAGCCCAACGATATCGTTGTGGCGGGCAAGAACTTCGGCTGTGGCAGCTCGCGCGAGCAAGCCGCCTTTTGTTTGAAATATGCCGGTGTCGGTGCAGTCGTCGCGCGTTCCTTTTCCCGGCTCTATTTTCGCAATTGCATCAATGCGGGTCTCCCCGCCCTGACCCTGCCAGAATCGGCCGGCCTCTTCATTGCGGGTGAGGTCATCGAAATCGACCTTGGCGTGGGCACCATTCAATGCCAGTCTGGCCTCTACCATTTTCCCCCCCTTCCAGAAGCGGTCATCGGCATTTTCAATGACGGCGGACTGATCCCGCATACCCGCAAGGTGCTGGGCCTCGATTCCTGATTCCATGGAGAAGCGCGAAGCCTACAAATGGGTGGCCAAGCGGGTGCGCGCCCAAGTCGAACGCCACGTCGATCCCGTCGCCACGCTGGCCAATACGGCCGCTATTCTCAAGGAGTACTTTCCCGCCTTCTTTTGGGTGGGATTCTATTTCGTCCGGGAGGAGTATCTGCTCCTCGGCCCTTTTCAGGGTCCGCCAGCCTGCGTCAAACTGGCACGAGACAAGGGCGTCTGCGCGGCCTCGGCCGCCCGCGAGCAGACCATCCTGGTCCCGGACGTGCACGAGTTCCCCGGACATGTGGCCTGCGATACCCGCTCCAGGTCCGAGATCGTCGTTCCGGTTTACGACAAGGTAGGCGCCCTGCGGGCTGTGCTTGATGTGGACAGCGAAAGCCTCGCCGCCTTTGACGAGCAGGATGCCGCCGGGCTGGAACAGATCGCTGCGCTGCTGCAGGCCGTCTGGCCGGTGGCATGATTCGCCCCGCGGCCCTGCAGGCAACTTTATTGGTTGTTTGATCGTTCAATGAGAAACCCTCTCTCCGGCTGGAGAGGCCCGGATTGTTTCTCGGTTGGTCGGGTTTGACAAGGAGGCAAAAGATGCAAGCCAAAAACCTTTATGCAGGATGGATCGTCGCCCTCGCCCTGCTGACGGCCGTACCCGGCATCGCGCAGCGCCGCAGCCAGGATAGCTACCGTCAGAATATCAAAAGCAAGCTCGGCATTCACGCCGGCTATCTCAATCCCAAGGATCCGGAAGGGGGCATGCTGGCGGGTTGCACCCTGGGCACCTCTGTCGATGAGTCGGTGACCATCGGCCTCGGCATCGATATCTGGCACAAGATTTACCGTGACGAAAAGCCCGTCGCGGAACAATCCCGGCCCGATCGCAACGTCAAAACTTACATCACCGAGCTGGAGATCTCCGATTGGGCTATGCCCGTGACCCTGGAAATCGGCGCCAAGGTGCCGCTCGCGCGCTACACAGGCTACACGGTCCGCGGCAATATCGGCTATACCTTTCTCTGGAGCAAATACAACAATTACCTCAAGGACATCAGCTCAAATCGCCGATTCGGCGGGATTTGCTGGCAGCTCGGCGCCGGCCTTTATTCGGAGATTGGTTCCCGTTCCACCCTGGTCGCGGACCTCTTTTACAACAGCAGCGAAGTGAGCAGTGAAGTGACCAAAAGTGAAGCGGGCTTGCCGATATTCGAGCGGGTGAATCTTTCGGGCCTCGGCCTGCGCATCGGCGTCCTGATCGATCTACAATGATCCGTCAGGCTGCAGAGAGCGCCATCACCTTGTTCGTCACGGATGCCCTGTTCTGATGATCGAGAGAAGAGTATCATTCGGTCTGAACCAGGCGATGACGCCGATGGTTCGCACGCTGCTGATTGTCAATGCGGTAGTCTATCTCGCGCAACTGTTTTTCCGGTATTCGGGCGGGAGTTCGCTCCTGATTGCGGCGGTTGCCCTCCACCGCACTTCGATCTGGCCGGACCTCCAGCTGTGGCAACTCATCACCTATCAGTTTTTACACGGCAGTCTTTGGCATCTGCTCTTCAATCTTTTCACACTGTGGATATTCGGCTGTGACGTGGAGCGGATGCTCGGCAGCAAAAAGTTTGCGGCTTATTATCTGCTCTGTGGGATCGGCGCCGGGGTATGCCATCTCTTCTTCATCGCCGATCCCGTAATTGGCGCTTCCGGAGCGATCTACGGGATACTGGTTGCCTTCGCTCTGTTCTTCCCGGAACGGTCGGTCACCCTGTTGCTCTTTTTCATCCTACCGGTTACCCTGCGGGCGAAGTATCTGGTGGCCCTTTTCATCGGCATTTCGATCTTTTCAGGCATCGAGAGCAGCCTCTTCGGCCTCAACGACGGCGTTGCGCACTTGGCTCACCTTGGCGGGGCCCTCACGGGATTCTTGCTGCTCCGCAGCCTGCCGGCCCTTAGTGCAACCCGGTTCGAATGGCGCAAACGCCGTGAATGGCGGCAGATGGCTGCAAAAAACCGGTCCCGCACCAGGGAAAAAGCCCAACGGGAGGAGATCGATCGCCTCCTCGACCGGATAAATGAAGTTGGCTATGAGTCCCTTACCAGAGAAGAAAAAAAGACACTGCTCAAGCACAGCAAGAAGATCAAGGATTGAACGACCTCGCATGCAGCCCGGGCCTGACCTGACAACCGGATGGCGCCTCCTCCTGTGGATTGGAGCGACCCTTTTCCTCATTCTCACGACCTCCCTCGAGGGCCGGGAGGTGGTGATCAAGGAACGGCAATCCCGAGCCGTGACGAACCGCCTCGCTACCATTCAGGCTGGCCGTTATGAATTTATTCCATTGCGTCCCTTCGCGGAGACCCTGCAGCTTCCGTACGAGGTCGATTCCGCGCGCAAGCAGTTCATCCTGCAAATTCCCCATAACCCCGTCATCGTCCATGCCATCAATCCCTTCATTCGCGTCGGAGCGCAGTGGCGGCAAATGCCCGTTGCTGCCCTGATCATCGATGGCGAATATTATGCCCCGATCGATTACTTCCTCGATCTCATTCGCACCGCCTTGCCCTTCGTTCTCGAGTATGATCCCGCACAGGCCACCATCTGGATCACCAAATCGGCCCGGGGTGTCGCCGCCATCCAGATCGATGATATGGAAAACGGCACCTTGATCCGCATCGGACTCGACCAGCCGATCCAGGAATCGAACCTTTTCATCAGCGAGAGCAATGGCTGGCTTTATGCGGACCTCTACGGCGGTACCATCGCCAGCTTCAAGCCCGCTGCAGCGCGTAAAAACACCCGGACCATCGACCGCATCAGCACGATTCAGCTTTCACGGGATACAGCGCGACTGGGCTTTCGGTTGCTGAAAAAGGTGAAGGAGCGGGAAGTCAAGGTGAGTGCATCGCCGCCGGAGATACAGATCGCCCTGCGCACCCATGCGGAGGTGCCGGCAGCGCTGCTGGATGAACTGGACAAGGAACGGGAAAAGTGGAAGATCGATCTGATCGTTATCGATCCCGGCCATGGCGGCCGGGATCCCGGAGCCTTAGGAGCGGATGGCACCCGGGAAAAGGATTTCACCCTCAAGATCGCTCGGGAGATCCGCAACAAAATCGAGCGCGACCTCAAGATCAAGGTCATCATGACCCGTGACGCCGACAGATTTATCCCTCTCGAAGAACGCGGCAATATCGCCAATCGCGCGGGCGGCAAGCTCTTCATCAGCATCCACGCCGATTCCAATCCCAAGAAAAGCTTGCGGGGTCATACCGTCTACTTTATGGGTCCCGCCAAGACCGAGGAGGCGCGGCGTGTGGCCCAATTTGAAAACTCGGTAATCAAATTCGAGGATGCCAACAGCAAATACGCCAACCTCTCAGAAACCTCTTTCATCCTGGCGGCCAACGCCCAGAACAGCTACAATAAGGAGAGCGAAGAATTTGCCGCCCTCCTCGATCGCGAGCTGAAATCGCGCCAGGCTGCGGACGGATTCGGGGTGCGCCAGGCCGGATTTTACGTCCTGCACGGGACCTCCATGCCCAACGTTCTTCTCGAAACCGCCTTCATCTCCAATAAAGCCGACGAAAAACTGCTGGGGAGCCGGGCCTTTCACCTTGGCATCGCCGACGCCGTCTGCGCAAGCATCAAGACCTTCAAGGAGCGCTACGAAAGCGCCTTCTGATGAAACCGGCATCCCTGCCGGCTACCCCGTTTGACCAGCTCTACATTGACAGCCCGGCGCACCTGATGCTTTTCCAGCGCCCAGCGCGGCGCTATCAACATCCCAGCCGGTGCCTCCGCCGTCATCCGCTGCAAAACCCGATCCTCCGGCATTCGTTCGATGAAATCAACCACCAGCGCGGCGTAGTCTTCCAATGAGAGAGGCTCGACTCGGCCCTCCTGCAGCGCAGCCGCCATGGCTGTCCCTTCGAGGATGAGCAAGGGGTGCAGTTTAATTTCGTGGATCGGTACACGGGCCACGGCTGTCGCTGTCTGCCGCATCATCTCCGCATCCTCCCCGGGCAGACCGAGGATGAGATGGGTACAGATCCGCACCGGCAGGCGCTGCAGGGCACCAACCGCATCTAAATACTCCTGATAGGTATGACCGCGATGAATTATTGACAGCGTGCGGTCATGGATGCTCTGCAATCCCACCTCAACCCAAAGATCAGTACGGGCTGCAAACCCGGCGAGCAGTTCCAGGATTTCCGGCCCGAGGCAGTCGGGGCGGGTTGAAATATCGAGCCCGACCACACCGGGAAAGGCAATGGCCTGCTCAAAGAGCCTGTTCAGCGTTGCTACCGGGGCATGGGTATTGCTTGCGGTCTGAAAATAGACGATGAACTTGTCGATGCCGAATCGCTGCCGCGCCAGGCGGATGCCCGCTTCGATCTGTGCCGCCACCTCGATAGCCTGCCGCGAGGGCATCGGGTTGAAGCTCTCCTGGCGACAAAAGGTGCAGCCGTCATGGCCCCGGGTGCCGTCCCGGTTGGGGCAGGAAAATCCGGCATCCACCGGGATCTTCCACACTTTTCCACCGTAGCGTTCGCGCAGAAACCGCGAAAAGGTGCGGTAGCGTTCCGGCGGCTCAACCAATGACCACCTCACCCTTTTTCACCACCATTCTGACATGATTCTCGCCAAAAAAATAGGGAATGATGCGGTAGTTGGGAGCATCGAGCAGGAGTAAATCGGCTTGCATGCCGGGGAGCAACCGCCCTATCTGCGGCCTGGCGAGCGACCAGGCGGCATTGGCTGTGAGTGCGGTAAGGGCCTCCGCAGTGGTCATCCGCATCTGAGTGCAGGCGATTGCGAAGATAAGTTGTAGATTGAGGCACATGCAGGTGCCGGGATTGAAGTTGGTGGCGATGGCGACAACAGCGCCCTGGTCAATCAACGCCCGTGCGGGCGGATAACCATAGTGCATGAAAAAAGAGACCCCGGGCAGCAGGGTGGCGCAGCATTCCGCCTCCGCCAGCAGGCTGATCTCCTCAGGGCCGATCTGCTCCAGATGATCGACCGAACGCGCGCTCATCTCAAGGGCCAGCTGCACCGCGCCGGCGTTGGTGAACTGCGCAGCGTGCAGCCTGAGCCCCATGCCCGCTTTACGTGCGGCCGTGAAAATAGCCCGCGTCTCTTCGATTCCAAAATAGCCCACCTCGCAAAAGGCGTCACAGAACTCCGCCATCCCTCTCAGCCGTGGCAGCATGGCGAGAAGGCGCTCCGTCTGCTCCTGCAACGAGACGCCCGGGGGAACCGCATGGGCCCCCATAAAAGTCGGCACCACCTCGACTGGCTGGCGCCGGCCGAGTTCGGCGATGACCTCCAGCAGTTTGATCTCATGCTCGAGATCGAGGCCATAACCGCTTTTAATCTCCAAGGTGGTAGTGCCCTGCCGCAATGCAGCGGCCAAATAGCCGAGGCCAATTTCCACAAGTTCTGCGCTGGTCGCTCGGCGCGTCGCCGCTACTGTGCTGATGATCCCGCCGCCCGCCGCGGTGATCTCCTGATAACTCGCCCCGGCAAGCTTCAGGTCGAATTCGTCCTCACGCCGTCCGGCGAAGAGAAGATGGGTATGGCTGTCGACGAATCCGGGAAGGACTGCCCCACCTTCGGCATCGAGCAGAACCGGATCATCCGTTATTTGACGTTCGACCGCCGTGCGTGGTCCGATGGCCCGGATGATCCCCCCCTGGATATGGATCGCTGCATTCCGATGGCATTCCAGCGCACGCATCGCTGCGCCGCGCGCCGGCGCGGCCGTTGCAGAAACAGTCTCCCCGATATTCACGATCAGCAGCGAAGCCATGGTTCAGCGCCTCTTGATGACCACCAGGGTGACGTCATCGTCCCAGGCGGCCGAATGACCAAACTCATAGACGTGCGCAAAGGTCCTATGGAGGAGGGTATTGGCATCGAGATGCTGATTTGCGATGATCCACTCGGTCAGCCGTTCCAGGCCGAACATCTCGCCTTCCGAATTTTGCCGTTCGGTGATGCCATCGCTGTACAGCACCAGCACGCCGCCGGGTTTGAGGTGGGCATAATCACGATGCAGATCGATCTCCGGTAGGAATCCCAGCGTGGTGCCGGTGGCCGCCAATCGCTTCACTGATTGACCATGCACCAGCAAGGGGCCGGGATGTCCGGCGTTGACGAAAAAAAGATGCCCGTCCCCCTCCATCTCGGTCACGAAAAGCGAGACATAATTGGCGGCATAGGTGCTACGCAGGATCACCCGGTTGAGGGTTTTTACCGTATGCACCGTGCGCAGTTCCATCGACAGTCCCATGCGCAGACCGATCACCACATCGCGCATGAGCAGCGCGGCAGGCAGTCCATGACCGCTGACGTCACCGATGGAAACCCCCAGGGTTCCATCCTTCAGTTCAAAATAATCGAAAAGGTCGCCGCCAACCAGTTCCGCGGGCTGACTGAATCCGGAAATGTCATAACCGCTGATCTTCGGGGACTTTTGTGGCAGCAGGCTTTTCTGGATCTCGACCGCCTGCTCCAGCCGCACCCCGATGGCATCTGAGAAAAAGCGGTAATTGAGACTGGTGCGCACGCTGTTGAGGAACAAGTTGATCTCCTCCCGCTCCCATCCCGATTCCAGTTCAAAGATCACCAGCCACTGCCGCTCCGGACTGTGCACCCAGATAGCGGCATGAAAGGGATAGTCCGGCTTGGGTGCACTGAAAAACTGGCTGTTGAGGAAATCGGAATCATAGATATAGCTGCGATTGCGCGAAGCGAGTTGCACGACCTCGGATTCAACCTCAAGTTCCTCGGCATAACTGAACACCCTCGCCCCATCCTGAGGATATTGCAGGACAAAGGTGTCATCCAGCAGCAGATAATAGCGGGCATTGGCAATATGCAGCCGTTGATGAAAGTTCTCCGCCAGTTCCTGCAGAATCGAAGGAAGGAGTTGCTCTCCAGCGGCCACCAAGCGGATCTTGGCGAGCAGGGCATCCAGCTCGCGGTAAAATACCTTAGGATCGGTCATGCCAGGGTCTCTCCGTTAATCCAGCATTGGCATTTTAATATGCATTGATCGCGCCGCCTCGATCGCGAGCTCATATCCGGCATCGGCGTGGCGGACCACTCCCAGGCCGGGATCGGTGGTGAGTACGCGTTCCAGCCGAACAGCGGCTTCGCGCGTGCCGTCGGCGACAATAACCATCCCTGCATGCAGCGAATTGCCGATGCCCACGCCGCCACCATGGTGGACGGAGATCCAGCTTGCGCCGCCGACCGCATTGATAAGCGCGTTCAGGATCGGCCAGTCGGCGATGGCGTCACTGCCGTCGCGCATCCGTTCGGTCTCGCGGTTGGGCGATGCCACCGACCCGGCGTCCAGATGATCGCGACCGATGACGAGAGGCGCCTGGACCTCGCCGGAAGCGACCAGATCATTGAATATCTTCCCCATCCGGGCGCGCTCGCCGTAACCCAGCCAGCAGATACGGGAAGGCAATCCCTGAAACTGCACCTGCTTTTGCGCCCGGGTGATCCAGCGCTGCAATGCGGTGTTTTCAGGGAAAGCCTTGAGCAGCGCGGCGTCCGTGGCATAGATATCCTCTGGCGCGCCGCTCAGCGCCGCCCACCGGAAGGGCCCCTTTCCCAGGCAAAAAAGCGGCCGGATGAACTCCGGAACGAAACCGGGGATGTCGAAGGCCTTGTGCAGGCCATTGGCAAAGGCTTCGCCGCGGATATTATTGCCATAATCGAAGGTCACCGCACCAGCCTTTTGCAGCGCCAGCATCGCCTCGACCTGTCGGACAATGGAAGCCCTCGCCATGGCCTGATAGCGGCCAGGATCGGTACTCCGCAGCGCCAGTGCCTCCGCGAAGGGAAGACCATGCGGGACATAGCCGTTCAGGACATCGTGGGCGGAGGTCTGATCGGTGAGCACATCCGGAACCAGGCCGCGCACCACCAGCTCGGGCAGGACCTCCGCGGCATTGCCCAGCAGACCCACCGAAAGCGGTTCCTGACGGCGGCGCGCTTCCAGGACCCGATCCAAGGCTTCATCAAGGGTCTCACAGAAGACATCCAGATAGCGGGTCTGGAGACGCCGCTCAAGACGATGCCGGTCCACCTCGACGCACAAGCAAGCGGCGCCATTCATAGTCGCCGCCAGCGGCTGAGCGCCGCCCATCCCCCCCAGACCGGCGGTCACCAGCAGCCGGCCTGCCAGCGTTCCGCCAAAATAGCGCTCCGCACAGCTGGCAAAGGTTTCGTAAGTTCCCTGAAGGATCCCCTGCGAGCCGATATAAATCCAGCTCCCCGCCGTCATCTGGCCATACATAGTCAAGCCCAGACCCTCAAGGCGGCGGAATTCATCCCAGGTAGCCCAGCGCGGCACGATCATCCCATTAGAAATCAGCACCCGGGGCGCATTCTCGTGCGTCCGGAAGACAGCCACCGGCTTGCCCGACTGCACCAGCAGGGTTTCATCATGCTCCAGGCTCCGCAGCGCGCGGACCAGGGCATGGTAGCAGTCCCAATTGCGCGCGGCCTTGCCGGTGCCGCCGTAGACGATCAAATCCTGAGGCTGTTCGGCCACATCCGGATCAAGGTTGTTCATCAGCATACGCAAGGCGGCTTCCTGGATCCAGCCCTTGCAGCTTAGTGTCCGGCCCCGGGGCGCGCGGATTTCAGTTTCCATTTCGCTTTGCATCCTTTCTTTCAGAATTGCGCCACGGCGTGGCCGGGCGCGGAAAACCATTATACAAACAACAAAATATCGAATTTTTAACTGGGAAGCAAAATAAATAAAAGCCGCCTTCCCGCCGATTCGCTCTGGTGAATTAGCACATATTGTTGTATATTACGCCATATTCCGGGAATGATAACCAACAAGGCGAAAATGATGAAACAGGTTACCCTCCATTTCGAAACATTAGCCCTTCACGCCGGACAACAGGCGGACCCGCTTACCGGCGCGCAGGCCGTGCCGCTCCATCGCACCAGTGCCTACCTTTTCCGTAATTCGGCCCACGCCGCGGATCTTTTCGCACTCAAGGAGATGGGCAACATCTATACGCGCCTCGGCAATCCCACCCAGGAAGTCCTCGAGCAGCGGATGGCCGCCCTCGAGGGCGGCGCTGCCGCTCTTGCTATCGCCTCCGGCACCTCGGCCATCTTTTATGCCATCATCAATATCTGCCAGGCCGGGGATGAGATCGTCGCGGCCAGAAATCTCTATGGTGGTACCTACACCATGTTCGACACCCTCCTGCCGCAATTCGGCATCCGTTGCCACTTTGTCGATCCGGGGGATCCAGTTCAATTTGCAGCAGCGATCACGGACCGGACGCGGGCCCTCTATGCCGAGACCATCGGCAATCCCGCTCTGGAGGTCATCGACCTGCAAGAGATCGCCGCGGTCGCTCACCGCCACCACCTGCCCTTTATTGTCGACTCGACCTTTACGACCCCCTGGCTGCTGCGCCCGCTCGATCATGGCGCGGATATCGTCTGTCACTCCCTGACCAAATGGCTCGGCGGCCATGGTACCGGCATCGGCGGCATCGTCATCGATAAAGGAACCTTCGACTGGAGCGATCCCCGTTTCACGCTCTTCAACCAGCCGGATCCCGGGTATCATGGTTTGCGCTACGCCCATGATCTGGGCGAGCTCAATCCCCTCGCCTTCATCATGCGGCTGCGCCTGGTGCCCCTGCGCAATCTCGGGGCGTGCATCTCGCCAGACAACGCCTGGATTTTCCTCCAGGGCATCGAGACGCTCCCCTTGCGGATGCAGCGCCATAGCGAAAATGCCCTGGCGGTTGCCGAATATTTGCAGCAACACCCGGCAGTTGCCTGGGTCCGGTATCCCGGGTTGCCCGATCACCCCACCCATGCCACAGCCCGGAAGTATCTGCGCCGGGGCTTCGGCGGCATGGTGGTTTTTGGAATCCGGGGCGGCCTCAAGGCCGGAGCGGCCTTCATCGACCATCTGGGACTCTTCTCTCATGTCGCCAACGTCGGCGATGCCAAAAGTCTGGCGATCCACCCGGCCAGCACAACTCACTCCCAACTCACTACGGCGCAGCAGGTCGCAGGCGGGATCACCCCCGATTTGATCCGCCTCTCCATCGGCCTCGAACATCTCGAGGATCTAAAGGCCGATCTCGACCAGGCCTTGGATGCCGCGGTCCAGAGGTCCTGATGGTGATCCCAGCAGATTCCGTCGGCGTCGTCCAGCGCCAAACCTTCACCTTCGCCGAGCCGCCGCACGAAATGGCGCTGGACAATGGTGGGCGTCTTGGTCCGATCACCCTCGCATATGAATGCTATGGCGCGCTCAATGCCGCGCGCGACAACGCCATTCTCATTCTGCATGCCCTCTCGGGGGATGCACACGTCGCCGGCTGGCACCATCCCGACGACCACCGGCCGGGTTGGTGGGATTTCATGGTTGGGCACGGCCGTCCCTTCGATATCGATCAATACTGCGTCATCTGTTCCAACGTCATCGGGGGGTGCCAGGGATCGACCGGCCCCTCTTCAATCCATCCCGCCACCGGCCGACCCTATGCCCTCGGCTTTCCGGTGGTGACTATCGCCGACATGGTCCGCGCCCAGATACAGTTGATCGACTACCTCGGGATCAAGCGCCTGCTCTGTGTGGTCGGGGGCTCAATGGGAGGCATGCAAGCCTTGCAGTGGAGCATCGCCGCCCCGGAACGTGTGGCTGCCGTCATCCCCATTGCCACTACCTGCCGCCAAAACGCCATGCAGATCGGGTGGAACGAGGTCGGCCGTCAGGCCATTTATGCGGATGCGGACTGGTGCGGCGGCGACTATCAGCGTCATGGGAAAAATCCCGCCAGGGGCCTGGCGACGGCGCGCATGCTCGCCCACATCACCTACCTCAGCGAGGAGTCGATGCAGCGTAAATTCGGTCGCAGGCTGCGCGACAAGGAAGACTACGGCTTCGATTTCGGTATCGACTTCGAAGTCGAGAGTTACCTGCGCCACCAGGGCGAAAGCTTCGTCGCCCGCTTCGACGCCAACTCGTATCTCTACATCACCAAAGCCATTGACTATTTCGACTTGGCACGCGATTACGGCTCACTTGATCAGGCCTTCCAAAATGTCCGTGCGCGCTATCTCATCCTTTCCTTCACCTCGGACTGGCTCTATCCCACCTCGCAATCCCTCGAGCTGCTCCACCTCCTCGAAAAAAACAAAAAAGCCGTAACCTTCAGGGAGTTCAACACCTGGTATGGTCACGACTCTTTTTTGCTTCCCAATCCCGAGATGATGCAAACCATCTCCCGCTTTCTCGCCGAAGTCTATTCCAGCCGGCTGCCGCGGTAACGCATGAACCTCTCACGCCCCGCGCGCGCCAATCAACAGCGAAAAGGGATCCTTCACCCCGAGCGTCTCGCGGATCAGGAATGGCTCACCATACTGCACCCCGATCCGTCCTCCCCAATACTCGGCCCGCGCATAAATCGAGCGGAAATACTCGGGGCTGCTGATATGGGTCCTCTCGTCCGCATCCGCCAGGACGGCGTCCGGATTGAACACCTGCGATTGATAGGCGCGGATCGCCTCCAGACGGCGCTCAAAGGTATCGGAGACATCGACCACAAAAGAGGGATTAAAGTGATAATGCTCACAATAATAAACCAGCCGCTGGGGGCGGAAATGAGGCTGGCCGGTTTCGATCTTTTTCAGGCCCGCCAGAAAGGCCGCTTCGCGCACCAGATTCGAACAGTGGGCATGATCAGGATGGCGCGTCTCCCAATAGGGAGCAAAAAGCAGGGCCGGTCGCCAAGTCCGGATCGACTCGATGACCTTGCGCTTGTTCTCCTCACTCTCGGAGACCCCGCCATCAGGGATGTCGAGCATCCGGTGCATCGCCAAGCCCATGATCTCCGCCGCCGCGGCGAACTCACTGCGGCGAATTTCCGGAGTGCCGCGGGTGCCCATTTCGCCCGCCGTCAGCGAGATCATCCCCAACCGGTATCCCTGCTGCACCAGCTTGATGATGGTCCCGCCCGCCATCAGCTCAACATCGTCGGGATGGGCGCCAAATGCCAATATATCCAAGGCCTTGTTCATTTTCTCCTCGCATTCCATAGCACTCAGATTTCGTACACCTGATGTCCCGGATCGGTGGCCGTTATGGACTGGTAGAGCCGTTCGATCAGACCACGCCCGTGGCGGCAGAGAAAGGGGACGGCATTGAGCTGCCGTTCCTGGAGCTGCCCGCCGGGGAGGAGGGCCTCCGTCAGGGCCTGTAACTGCGCCTGCGCCGAGGTTTGCTTCTCCTCGGCGGCACGCGTCACCTTGTGCTCCAACTGCTGCAGACCATTGAGTATTTGCTGAAGGGTCTTCTCCGCCGGGCTCTGCAAGGTGGCATCAAGGGCGGTGATGTGCTCCAGCAACAAGGGCCAGCTCTTCTGGACGCGATCCCTGAACTGGGTCAACTCGCTGGCCAACGCCGAAGGCAACAGGCGCTCGCGCGCCACCGCAAGAGTCGCTTCGGGTTCCGCCAGAAATGCGGCCGGATCGATCACAAAACGTTCCAACGCCCGCCGGCTTTTTCCTTCAACAAGGGTAAATCCCGCCCGCGGCACCACCAGGGGCATGGGCAAGCCAAAGCCGGCATAAACCTCCTTGAGTTGTGCCCAATAGGCGATCTCGCCTGGACCGCCCACATAGGCAAGCGTGGGCAGCAGGTAATCCTCGAACACCGGCCGCAAGGCCGCTTTGGGGCTGAGTTGCTCGGGACTACCGATCAATTCGTCAAAGGTCAGGATCTCCCCCCGGTTGAGATTCCGCCATCCCCCCTCGACCCGTTCCAGTCCATGACGGCCATCGCGGAGCAGCATGATGCTCGGACGCTGTGGCTGCACCGGGAGTTGCTGATGATACCCCAGGGCCTGCAGCCGGGCGTTGGCGTTTTGCATCCCCATGGCGGTGAGATCGCCTTCCAGTTCAGCCCGAAATACGGGAGATCCCAGTCGTTTGAGTTCCGGATCGGCAGGATCCAGGAAAATCATCCCCTGATCTTGCAGTAACCAGGCATACCAGCGGAGGAAGGCGCGGCCGAACATGTCTCCTGGCTGGTAACAGGCTGCCAGTCTACCGGAGATCTCGGCCTTGAACTCGCCGCCGGACTGGGTGCCGATCAGCTCCGCAATAAGCGCTGCGATCCCCTCTTCGAGCACAATCTGACCGACCGGAATGCGTTCCCCCGGAAGTGCCGGGGCATAGAGAACCTTTCGAAAGTGGTGGTCCTTGTCCAGATAGCCGGCGCTCTGAACTTCGACGAAATCATGATCTTCGGAGACCACATAGAAGACCGGCACGACCTTCCGGTTCAGCTCCCTGGACCAGTGATGCGCCAGCTTGCAGGCGGTCAGCGCTTTGTAAAGGGTATAGAGGGGTCCACCGAAAAGCCCGGCCTGCTGGCCAGTGACGATGGCCAAGGCATCCGGAGATTCAAGGGCCCGGAGGGCGGCCAGAGTCGGGTCGCTGCCGCCGAGATCCTGGTTCTGCCGGCGTAAAACCTCGACGACTTGCCGCCGGTCCGCATGTTCCGCTGCAAGCACCACGGCGGCACGCTGTGTCCAGGCTTCCGGGCTGCTGTAATCACCGGCAAAAAAATCCAGCAAACGCGGGGAATGGATCAGATAATCGACAGCCAACCGGCTCAAGCCGGGCAGGCGATCCGGCGGCAACGGGACCACGGAATTCACGCTTTGGCTTCCTTAATACGACGCGGCTTGACATCCGGAGTAATTTAGCAAATTGCCCGGCAAAAGCAAATTCAAATTACGGTCCCCCTCGAGGCTCCAACATTAATCCGTTGCACTTCTGGAATAGGCTTCGTAAATTTTATTTTTATAATCCGCTCACCCTCTTTAAGGAATTCAACGTGCAGGCGATCCTCTTCGATCTCGATGGCACCCTGGTCGATACCGCTCCGGATGTGCACCGCGCCATCAATTATGCCCGGGGACAGCTGGGTCTGCCCCCCCTGCCCCTGGAAGAGGCCCTCAAGGCGATCGGCCCCGGAGCTGACCGCTTTGCCGCCACAGTCCTGGGCGAAAAACAGGCCCACCTGCTCGAACCCTACCTCGAGATCTTCCGCCCCTATTACCTCAGGATTTGCGCGGAACGCAGCCGTCCCTTTCCCGGCATTGTGGCTCTGCTGGAATCCCTCAGGGCGTATCGTCTGGCAGTCGTGACCAACAAACGGCTCGTGCAAAGCCGGGCGCTGCTTAGAGCCATCGATCTCGACAAATACTTTAAATTACTGGTTGGACCGGAGCTGGTCCATCATATCAAGCCTGCCCCGGATATGATTTTGCATGCCTTGGACCACTTTGGCATCGACCCGGATCAGGCGCTCATGGTGGGGGATACTGACAACGATCTCCTCGCTGCCCAGGCTGCCGGTGTCGCCTGCTGCGGCGTCGGCTGGGGCTATGCAGACTCGGATTTTCTCAAGTCCCTGCGTCCGGACCACTTCATCGAAACGCCGGAGGAACTTCTGCCGGTCCTGGCAGCCTATAATCATAATTAACCGGGCCTTATTCGCCATGAATATCCTCGGACTTTCCTGTTATTATCACGACAGTGCCGCCGCCCTTGTGCGCGATGGAGCCATCCTCGCTGCCGCCCAAGAGGAACGCTTCAGCCGCATCAAACACGATCACGAATTCCCCCGCCAGGCTATCGGCTACTGCCTGCAGGCGGCGGACATTAGACCTGCAGACCTTGATTATATCGTATTTTACGAGAAGCCCCTGGTCAAGTTCGAGCGGATCCTCGAGACGACCCTAAGCTATGCCCCGCTCGGACTGGGCAGCTACCTCAAGGCCATGCCCCTCTGGCTGAAAAAAAAACTCTGGATTCCCGATCTCATTCGCAAGGAACTCGACTATGCCGGCGAGATTCTCTTCACCGAACATCATGAGGCGCATGCCGCCGCTGCCTTTTTCCCCTCCCCCTTCGAGGAGTCCGCGATCCTGACCATGGATGGCGTTGGCGAATGGACCACCTCCTCTTGGGGCAGCGGCCGCGGCAACCATCTCGTCCTCAACGCCGATATCCACTTCCCGCACTCGCTTGGCCTGCTCTATTCGGCCTTCACCTACTACACCGGGTTCAAGGTCAATTCCGGTGAGTACAAGGTGATGGGTTTGGCGCCCTATGGCGAGCCGCGTTATGTCCAGACCATTCTCGACCATCTCATCGACCTCCGTGAGGATGGCTCTTTCCGCCTTAATATGGCCTACTTTAATTACGGAGCGGGGCTGACCATGACCGGCCGCCGCTTTCACAAGCTCTTCGGCGGTCCTCCGCGCAAGCCGGAAAGCCCCCTGACACAGCGTGACATGGATCTCGCCCGCTCCATCCAGGAGGTGACCGAGATGGTCATGCTGCGCATGGCCAGACATGTCCACCGCGAAACCAAAAGCAAACATCTCTGCCTCGCGGGGGGCGTCGCCCTTAACTGTGTCGGCAACGGCCGCATTCTGCGCGAAGGCCCCTTCGCTAGGCTCTGGATCCAGCCCGCTTCCGGGGATGCCGGCGGCGCGCTCGGAGCGGCCCTCTTCGCCTGGCATCAGATCCTCGATAACGGCCGGCCCCTGCGCGGCTCTCATGATCGCCAGCAGGGCTCCCTGATCGGTCCCGAATTCGCGGATGAGGCGATCCAGGCTTTACTTGAAGAGAAAAAGGTGCCCTATCACAAGCTGGCCACGGAGAAGCTGCTCGAGCGCGTCGCCGGGCTTATCGCCGATGAACAAGTCATCGGCTGGTTCCAGGGCCGCATGGAATTCGGGCCGCGCGCCCTCGGCAGCCGTTCGATCATCGGCGACGCCCGTTCCCCCCGGATGCAATCGCGCATGAACCTCAAGATCAAGTTTCGCGAGAGCTTTCGCCCCTTCGCGCCGGCCGTGCTTGAGGAAGAATGCTCCAGGTGGTTTGACCTCGACCAGCCCAGTCCCTATATGCTGCTGACGGCACCCGTGCGCGCAGAAAAACGCCGCACCATCCCTGACGGCGAGGAGAAGCTTTGGGGCATGGATAAACTCAAGGTGGTGCGCTCGGAGATCCCTGCCGTCACCCACGTCGATTTTTCGGCCCGGGTGCAGACCCTTTCCGCCCGCGACCATGGCCTCCTCCACCGCCTGGTCCAGCACTTTTTTCAGCAGACCGGCTGCCCGGTGATCATCAACACCTCCTTCAACGTGCGCGGCGAACCCATTGTCTGCACCCCCGAAGAGGCCTGGCGTTGCTTTATGCGGACCGAAATGGATTATCTGGTTATGGGACACTTTCTGCTGGACAAAAAGGAACAACCCCCCTACACAGAGAGCGACGCGTGGAGAAAACATCATGAGCTGGATTAGCGATATCCGGGATGGAATCAGACGGCTGCCGCGGGACAACCGCTCTCTTCAGAAATTCGCCGCGGTCCTTTCGAGCGCCTTGCTGCTGGTCGGCGCCTATCTCTTCTTTTTCAAAACAGATGCCGGCACTACCCTGTGGATCGTCGCACTCATCCTGATGCTGCTCGCTGTCGCCCTCCTCCGCCCGCAGTGGCTGCGCCCGCTCCATGTCGCCTGGATGGTACTGGCTTTCGCCCTCGGCGGCCTGATCTCCCGCCTCCTGCTCACTCTGCTCTTCTATGTGGTCCTGACCCCCCTGGGGCTGGTGCTGCGGCTATTCGGCAAGGATTTCATGCAACGCAAGGCGCAAAAAAATGGCGCCGGATACTGGATCCGGCGCCCGAAAGGGGAAAAAAATAAAGCGTCATATCGGCGGTTGTTCTAGCTTCTACCCGACGTAGGTGAAATTATTGTCGGCCGCGGCCAAGGACGGCCGCACTTTGTCCTTCTCCGACAGGATCAGCTCGCCCGAAAGCGGCCAGGCAATACCGATCTCCGGATCATTCCAAATAATGCCACGATCCACGTGGGGGCTGTACAATTGGGTGCATTTGTACATGAACTGCGCCCGTTCGCTCTGAACGTAAAATCCATGAGCAAAACCGGGAGGGATGTAGAGGGCCTTCTTGTTCTCCTCCGAGAGCTCCACCCCCACCCATTGGCCATACCAGGGTGATCCCCTGCGGATATCCACCGCGACATCGAAGACCTGACCCTGTGTCACACGGACCAGCTTGCCCTGGGCATGGGGATTGAGCTGGTAATGGAGGCCGCGCAGCGTTCCTCTTGCAGAGACGCTGATGTTGTCCTGGATAAACTCGACCTGGAGGCCCGCCTGGTGAAATGTCCTCTGGTTGTAACTTTCGATAAAATAACCACGTGCGTCGGCATGGACATCGAATTCAATGAGCACCAGATCTGGTATGGCACAGGGTATAAACTTCACTCCGACTCCGTTCTGGAAAGTACCGATTGGGTTCTCTGCGGCTGGGTTGATCGTCCAGGATCCCGCGCCGCATAACCGCATCCGTTCACGGCGGTGACAGGTCAGGCCCGGCGGCGTGCACTTTTTGCAGGAGATACAAGATCTGGGTTGCAGTTCGCGCCCATGCCTTGACCTGCAGCTGATACTCTTGGAAAAGCAGGGTTAGATCTTCTTCATGGTGGATATATACAGGTAAGCCGGCCAACCTGCGGAAAGGCAGGTTCCACCCCTCGGGGGTGACCGTCAAAAGCATCCAGCCGTCATACTGGAGAATCCGCGCAGCTTCTTTAAGAAGGGGTGCTGGATCCCTGAGGTATTCCACCACACCAATAGCAAGCAAGAGCCCAAAACGGTCAGATGCCAGAGGCAGAACTTCTGCATCGGCACAAACCGCGTGCAGGCAGCCTCCCTGGATCGCCCGGCGCGCCATTCGCCAGGAGCGGTCCACGCCGATGCAGCGCTCCGACCGCAGCGCGACAACGGCTGAGCCCGATCCACTGCCGATGTCGGCCATCCAGTGGCGCGAGATAGGGATTTGGGCCAGCAGCTTGCCCGCTGCCTCACTCTCCCTCCGAGCGATAAGGTTGAGTGGCCAATGCCGGCGTCCCCACGACAGCATCAGCAACACCCCTTCTCTGATATTTTGTAAGATCCGCACCGCCTCAGTCGGAATCAATAAAAAGATTCACATGGGCAAATTTTTCCACATCCACCAGCCCACGGTCCGTTAGTTTGAGGCGCGGAATGACCGGCAGGGCCATGAAGGAGAGGGTCATCAGGGGATCCTTGAGAGAGACGCCAAGATTGCGGCACGCGGTGATCAGGTCACGGGTGCGTTTGCTGACGAACTCGATGGGCTTGTTGGACATCAAACCGGCAATAGGAAGCTCGAGGGACTCCATCACCACTCCATCAGCGACGATAGCGATGCCACCGCCCATCTTGTTGATCGTCGTCACCGCCTTCATAATATCGCGATCCCCTACGCCGATGGCAATGATGTTATGACTATCGTGACCGATCGAGGAGGCGATCGCTCCGCGTGTCAAGCCGAACCCGGTCACCAGACCTTTGCCGATATTGCCCGATGCGCGATGGCGCTCCAGCACATAAATCCGTAGAAGGTCACGGCCAGGATCCGAGACGACATGGCCATCCCGGGTGGTCGGCTCGATCTCGATCATCTGGGTCACGATCTGATCCGGAATGACTTCGATAACCCGGCAGCGGCTGCCCGTTACCGGTATTTTGAACTCGCCGCCCTCCAGCCATTTAATGTTCACCGAGCTGCGCAGCATGGCCGGTTTACGCACCGGCAAATCATAAACCGGAACGCCATCCACGGCCACCAGCACCCCGTTTTTATAGACCTGACCAATATGAAAGGCGTCAAAATCGTCAAAAACCACCATGTCCGCCCGTTTTCCCGGTCCGATCGCTCCGAGCTTGCGTAACCCGAAATATTCTGCGGGGTTGAGGGTTGCCATCCGCACCGCGGTGACGGGATCGAGCCCCTCCTTGATGGCGCTTTTAATTATAAAATTGATATGTCCTTCGCGCAGGATGTCATCGGGATGGCGGTCGTCGGTGCAAAAAAAGCAGCGGCGTTCGTTCTCCCGGGTGATCAGGGGGAGCAGGTCGTGCAGGTTCTTGGTGCCCGATCCCTCGCGGATCATGATGTGCATGCCCATGGCGAGTTTTTCACGGGCCTCGTCGACAGTGGTACATTCATGGTCCGACTCGATACCCGCGGCAATATAGGCAGCCAGATCCGGCCCGCTCAATCCGGGGGCGTGGCCGTCGATGCGCTTTTCGGTGACAATGTTGATCTTGTCGAGCACATCCGGTTCGGCATTAAGCACACCGGGATAATTCATCATCTCACCCAGGCCAAGCACCCATCGTTCGCCCAAAAAGGGGAAAATATCGAACGCCCGCAATTCCGAGCCCGCGGACTCCAGCGGTGATGCTGGGACACAGGAAGAGAGCATAAAGAAAACGTTTAAGGGATTGTATTTACTGGCATCCATCATATAGCGGATACCTTCATAACCGAGGACATTGGCAATTTCGTGCGGGTCGGCGACCACCGAAGTCGTCCCCAGAGGGACCACCGCGCGGCCGAACTGTGGCACCTCCACCATCGAACTTTCGATATGGACATGGCCGTCGATGAATCCGGGAGCGAGATATTTTCCCTTAAGATCGATCTCCTCTTCGCCGCGGTAGCCGCTGCCCAGAGCGACTATGGTATCCTTGTAGACAGCCACGTCGGTCGCCATAATCTCGCCGGAATAGACGTTGACGACCCGCGCGTTGCGCAACACCAGTGTGCTTTTGATTTGCTGGCGTGCGGCCTTTATCAGTTCCCTAACCATGGATGTTCCTCCCGTGGGTGGAAAGCGTGGCTACGGTCCGGCGTTATCGGTACCCCTTGTCAAGTTTAGCGATTCGATGGATAATAATCAAGGCCTATTCAGCGTAACCAGCCAACCGGGTATAAAAAAGCCGGTCGTCGCGGTGGACAGCCGGCTTTCCGGTTGCATTGTCAAACAAGCCTCAGCGGGTATAGCTGTTGAGGGCCTTGATATAGTTGGCGCGCTCATAAGCGGCGGGCTCGGCCACATTCTTCTGGCTCATGCTGCCTCGTGCCATTTTGAGACTGGCATATTCGTGCTCCTCGAGCCAGGCGCTCATCTCGTCTAGCACCTTCCCCAGATGGGCGGGGCCGTTTTTCAGTAGGGCGGCGCACAGGTTGGCGACATCCGCACCCGCCATAATTAGCTTGAGGGCGTCCGCAGCTGTATAGACACCACTGCTCCCGGCCATGCTCGCCTTGATCCGCCCGTAAAGAATCGCAATCCAGCGCAGCGGCAGGCGCAGGTCGGCGGGGGTACTCAGGGTGATGCCGGGTTTGACTTCGAGCGCTTCCAGATCGAGATCGGGCTGATAGAAGCGGTTGAAAAGCACCAGGGCATCGGCACCGGCCTCGTCCAAACGCTTGGCCATCGCGGCCATGGCGCTGAAGTAGGGACTCAGCTTCATGGCAACCGGGATCTTGACGCTGCTCTTGACCGCCTTGAGCACCTCAACATAGACTTCCTCGATCTCGGCGCTCGAACGAGCCGGATCGGTCGCCAGCATGTAGACATTGAGTTCGAGACCGTCAGCGCCGGCCTGCTCCATCTTTTTCGCATAGTCGATCCAGCCGCCGGTGGAGACGCCGTTGAGGCTGGCGATGATCGGAATCCCGGTAGCCTGCTTGGCCTTGCGAATATGCTCGAGATAGCCCTCCGGACCCAGATTGAACTCCTGGGCCTGCGGAAAATAACTCAGGGCCTCGGCGAAGCTGTCGGTGCCGTAGGTGAGAAAATGGTCCAGTTCCTCGGCCTCATAGGAGATCTGCTCCTCGAATAACGAATAGAGGACGATCGCCGCCGCACCGGCGTCTTCCAGTTTTTTAATGGTGTCTAGTTCCTTGGAAAGCGGAGAAGCGGAGGGGACCAACGGATTCTTTAATTTCAATCCCATATAGGTGGTTGACAAATCCATATCGGCCTTTCCTTTCTTGTCAAATCGGTTAACGCCGCGGCGGGCTCATTCAAGCCCGCCGGGCGGATCATAGGCATCAGGAGTCGAGAGTGCCCCAACCTCGCTATTCGGCAGCAGCGCTCTTCGCGGCACCGTCGCCGTACTGCATGGCGGCCCAATTCTCATAGAGATGCCAGCGGTCACGCGTCGACTTGGTCGCTTCAGCCAGCAGCATCCTGGCGCGGTCGGGATGGCTCTTGGTCAGCATCTTGAATCGGGTCTCGCGGTAAGCGAAATCCTCGAAGCTGATTGAAGGCGCTTTGGAATCGAGCTTGAGCGGATTTTGCCCCTGGGCAGCCAGCTCCGGATTGAAGCGGAAGAGAGGATAATGACCCGACTCGACCGCCGCTTTCTGCTCCTCCATCCCCTTGTGCATCGGAATACCGTGGGCGATACAGTGCGAATAGGCCAGAATAATACTCGGGCCGTTATAGGCATCGGCTTCAGCGAACGCCCGGACGACTTGCAGATCGTTGTAGCCCATGGCCACGCGCGCGACATAGATATTACCATAGCTCATAAAGATCATGCCCATGTCTTTCTTGGGCAGAGGCTTGCCGGCAGCCGCGAACTTGGCCACCGCACCCATCGGGGTCGATTTGGACATCTGGCCGCCGGTGTTGGAGTAGACCTCGGTGTCGAGCACCAGCACGTTGACGTTGCGGCCGGAGGCCAGGACGTGGTCGAGGCCGCCGTAGCCGATGTCGTAAGCCCAGCCGTCGCCGCCGATAATCCAGACGCTCTTCTTGACCAGCATGTCCGCCAGCGAGAGCAGGTGCTTGCCCTGCATCGATCGGGTGCCAGCCAGCTTATTCTTGAGGATCGCGACCCGCTCACGCTGATCATAGATGCCCGCCTCGGTGCTTTGATCGGCCGTCAGCAGGGCGGTAGCCAGATCCTCGCCGATCTCGCCGGCCAGGGCTTTGACCAGTTCCTGGGCGAACTCGGTATGCTTGTCAATGGTCAGACGGTATCCCATGCCGAACTCGGCGTTATCCTCGAAGAGGGAGTTGTTCCAGGCCGGCCCGCGGCCGTCCTTGTTCTTGGCATACGGGGTTGTCGGCAGGTTGCCGCTGTAAATCGAGGAGCAGCCGGTGGCATTGGCAGCCACCATGCGGTCGCCGAAGAGCTGGGTCATCAACTTGAGATAGGGCGTCTCACCACAACCGGCGCAGGCGCCGGAATACTCAAAAAGCGGCTGGAGCAGCTGACTGCCCTTGACCGAAACAATCTTGAGTTCGCGGCGGTCCACATCGGGAATATTAAGGAAGAACTCGTAATTCTCGCGCTCCTGGAAGCGGATCGGGGGCTGCGCGGCCATATTGATCGCCTTCTTGCCCACCTCGGTCTTGTTCTTGGCCGGGCAGACTTCGACGCAGAGCGAGCAGCCGGTACAATCCTCCGGAGCGACCTGAACGGTGTACTTCCAGCCTTCCGGAAAATCCTTACCTCGGGAATCGATCGACTTGAAGGTGGCCGGGGCCTTGGTCAAATGCTTGGGATCGTAGGCTTTCTGGCGGATGGCCGCGTGCGGGCAGACCATGGCGCATTTGCCGCACTGGATGCAGATCTCGGCATCCCAGACCGGAATCTCCAGGGCGATGTTGCGCTTCTCATACTGCGTCGTTGCGGTCTCAAACGTACCATCGACCGGGAGTGCGCTCACCGGCACCTGATCGCCCTTTTCAATGATGATCTTGCTGACCACCTCACGAACGTACTTGGGGGCATCGGCCGGAACCACAGCCGGCATTTCCTTGGTACTGGTCACCTTGCCGGGGACGTTGACCTTGTGGAGATGAGCCAGGGTCGCATCCACCGCCTCGTAATTCTTCTGTACCACGGCATCGCCCTTGGCGCCATAGGTCTTTTTGATCGCTTTCTTGATATACTGAATCGCTTCTTTCTGGGGCAGAACGCCCGAGATAGCGAAGAAGCAGGTCTGCATGATGGTGTTGATGCGCACGCCCATGCCGGTCTTCTTGGCGACTTCGTATGCGTCGATGACGTAGAAATTCATCTTTTTTTTGACAATCTCTTCCTGATAGACTCGCGGCAGGGTATCCCAAACCTCCGCCGGACCGGTGAGACTGTTCAACAGGAAGGTCGCCCCCGGTGCCGCCTTTTCAAGCAGATTGAAGCGTTCCATGATGAACTGCTGATGGCAGCCGATGAATTGCGCCTGGTCCACGAGATAGATCGACTTGATCGGACGCGGCCCGAAACGAAGATGCGAGGCCGTTACGGTGCCCGCTTTTTTTGAATCGTAGACGAAATAGCCCTGGGAGTAGTTATCGGTCTCTTCACCGATGATCTTGATCGAGTTCTTGTTGGCGCCGACCGTACCATCGGAGCCAAGGCCGTAAAAGAGGGCGCGGAAGACATCGTCCGGTTCGATCGAGAAGGCGGGATCGAAATCAAGGCTGGTATGCGTGACATCGTCCTGAATGCCGACTGTGAAATGGTTCTTGGGGGCCGGCTTTTTCATCTCGTCAAATACCGCCTTGACCATGGCCGGCGTGAACTCCTTGGAGGAGAGTCCGTAACGGCCGCCGATCACCTTGGGCAGCTGGGCAAAGGGCAGGGTTCCGGCTGTGAAGGCCTCCGTCAAGGCCGTGACCACATCCATATAGAGGGGTTCGCCGCTGGCGCCGGGCTCCTTGGTCCGGTCCAGCACGGCGATCTGCTTGACGCTCTTGGGCAAGGCCTTGAGGAGATGCGCGCCCGAGAAGGGGCGGAAGAGACGGACCTTGACCAGGCCGACCTTTTCGCCCTTCTTGTTGAGATATTCGACGGTCTCTTCGGTGGTCTCCGCGCCCGAGCCCATGATAATCACGACGCGTTCGGCCTCCGGCGCGCCCACATAATCGAAGAGCTGATAGCGACGGCCGACGACCTTGGCGAATTGGTCCATCGCCTCCTGGACGATAGCCGGGGCGGCGGCATAATAGCGGTTACAGGCCTCGCGGCCCTGGAAATAGACATCGGGATTCTGGGCGGTGCCACGAAGCACCGGACGGTCCGGGGTGAGACCGCGGCTGCGATGCGCCATCACCAGCTCGTCATCGATCATCGCCCGCAAATCCTCATCCGTGAGCCCCTCGATCTTTTGCACCTCATGCGAGGTACGGAAACCATCAAAAAAATGAACGAAGGGAACGCGGGCCTTGAGCGTCGCGGCCTGGGCAATCAGGGCGAAGTCGTGTACCTCCTGGACAGAGTTGGAGGCGATCAGCCCCCAGCCGGTGGAGCGTACTGCCATGATGTCGCTGTGGTCGCCGAAAATCGAAAGGGCATGGGCGGCGACGGTGCGCGCGGAGACATGAAAAACCGTGGAGGTCAGTTCACCGGCGATCTTGAACATGTTCGGGATCATCAAGAGCAATCCCTGGGAGGCCGTGAATGTGGTGGTCAAGGCGCCGGTTTGCAGCGCCCCATGCACGGCACCGGCTGCGCCGCCCTCGCTTTGCATCTCCACCACCTGCGGCACGGTGCCCCAAATGTTCTTGCGGCCTTCAGCGGAATAGGCATCCGCCCACTCCCCCATATTCGACGAGGGGGTGATGGGATAGATTGCGATGACCTCGTTGACCTTGTGGGCGACTAGGGCAGCGGCTTCGTTGCCGTCGACCAGGATCTTTTCTCTAGCCATTACTAACCTCCATGGACATGTTGATTACTCTATATTGCATATCAATAAAAACGTGCCGGATCCAGCGGCCTCTGATCAGCAAATAAATTAAAGAAAAATTTAGTGTAAAGCAAGACATTTAGAATCACCAGTGTACCCCCCGACCCTTGATCCCTTTCCGAGGCATCACGCTGCCAGCCCGAACGGACATTGATCTTGCTTTTCTCGCTTTTTTTCCGTTTATTGGGCCATATATCACGTCTTTCCTTGTATTGATGCGAGCCTTGTGTCCATGACCTGCGCCGAAGCCATCTCCCGCCTCACCGCTTGTGAGGCGATCCTCTGCGACCTTGACGGCACCCTCTATCTTGACGGGATTCCACTCCCCGGCGCTCATGAATTCCTTCAGACGGTGATCGCCAGTGGCCGCCAGCTCTTTTATTTCACCAACAATACCTCCTGCTCCCGCCGGAGCTATATCGAAAAACTGGAGCGGCTGCATTTCCCCGTCTCTGCCGAGCTTATCATCACCGCCACTGACTGCACCACCACGTACCTCCGCCGCCGGGGACTCCACCCCGACATTTTTCTCATCGGCAACCGCGACCTCCAGCAGGAATTCGCAGAGGCGGGCTTTAACTGCTGGGACGACGATCGCTGCACCCGCGAGCGGCCCCAGGCTCTGGTTCTGGGCTTTGATACCGAGCTGACGTACGCCAAGATCAGAACCGGCTATCATCTGATCGTCGCCGGCGTGCCCTACATCGCCACCCACGCCGATCTCCTTTGCCCCATCGCCGGCGGCCGCTTTATCCCGGACGTTGGCTCCTTCATCTCGCTATTCGCTACCGCCACCGGAGGCATCGAGCCTCAGGTGATGGGCAAGCCCAATCAGCCCGCCGTTGAAGCGATCTGCGCCCGCACCGGTCTCCCTCCCGACAAGATTGCCTTCATCGGCGACCGCCTCTACACCGACATTCGCATGGCCAGGCGCTTTGACATGGCGGGAGTCCTCGTCCTCAGCGGCGAGACCAGCCCGGAAATGGCCGCGGCCTCCCCGGACAAACCCCTGGTGACCGCCGACTCCGTGGCCGATCTCATCCCCCTCCTCCGCCGCTGAATCGGGCTATGCGCACTCATTCACCTAATGTACGCCGCCGCATGCCCGGAAAAAAAATCCCCATCCAGAATAATCCGGACGGGGATGGAGCTGAGGCGCCTGCGCGGTTCTATGCCGTCGGCTTGATATTCATCGCATTATAGACCGCTTGTTTGTTGGAATTCCAGTAGTCGATCCCCGACCAGAGCGTCACCGCGGCCGAGATCGCAATGACGATCGAAGTGAGGGTGTGGAACTGGGCGACATCGCGCAGGGGCAGCCACCAGCCGGCTTTGTGAATAATCATAATCATCAGAACCACCCAGATGCTGACCGCCTGCACCCAGGCTTTGGTCTTGCCACTGGGACGCGCCGCCACGACAAAACCCTCCCGGACAGCGAAGACCCGAATGATCGATACCAGGGTGTCACGGTAAAAGAAGATCGCAATGACCCAAAGCGGAGCCAGACCGTCACTGAGAAAACAGAGGAAAATGCTGAAACGCGAGATGCTGTCCGCAAAGGGGTCCATCAGCTTACCAAAATCGGAGATCTGCTGGTAGCGCCGCGCGAGCATGCCGTCAAAAAAGTCCGAGAGCTCGATGATCAGAGCGAGGAAGAAACAGAGGATATAGGATCCCAGAGAATGAAACAGGAAAGCGATGATAAAAACCGGCGACAAAAAGATTCGGCTTACGGTAAGGATGTTAGGCAGTTTCATGTTCGATCATCGCGTTAGGTAAGTAATTTGATTCAAGATAAATTAAACAAAAAAAAACCAACCTTCAAGCACTTTTATCGTCAGGACACCCCCCGAAATCGGGTTCCCACCGAATACCTCGCGCCGCGTGCTCCACTGCCTCCGTTTCATTTCCGGCCAGTGGCGGCTGGTGCCCGGGCCCATCGCTTGACCACCAAACCGGACCCGGATGAATCTTTGCCCCCATTCGCTCATCTAACCGCTATAACTCCCAATAGCGCTGCTATCCTCTGCAGCAGACCAGCGTAAAAGGAACCCGAAACAACCGGAGGTACCATGGATATGAAAATCACGTTTCCCGGCGGCCAGGCCGTTACCGCCCATTACGGCCCGATGACGATCAAGACCAACCAGGATGGTTCGGCGCCGGCCCCCTTCGCTCTCTTTTTGGCTTCAATTGGAACCTGTGCCGGCATTTATGTTCTCAGCTTTTGCCAGCAGCGCGGCCTCAATACTGAAGGGCTGGAGATCACCCAGCGCATGTCCGCTGATCCGCTTACCCATTTGATTAAAAAAATCGACCTCGACATCAAACTGCCTGCAGATTTTCCTGAGAAGTACCGGGAGGCGGTTATCCGCGCGGCGGATCAATGCGCCGTTAAAAAACATCTGGCACAACCGCCGGAATTCGCTATCCGTACCCTCCAGGCCTGAACATGCCCCAATATATTGACGCTACGCAAAATAAAATAAATAAGTATTGACATTTGTTTAAAAAAAGTTATATTTATCCCCAAATTATTTAATGAAAAATTTTTTGCGGCAGCGAAACTTTAATAGCCGGCCATCGTTCTATTGTAAAAACCGGGAGAGTTGTTTTACTTGAAAATTGGCCTGATACATAGCTCCAAAAGCGGCATGGCGAACATGGTTTCGCGGCAGTTCATCGAAGAGATCGCCGAAGAGGAAGAAGAGCCTCCTCCAGATCTACTCGCAGAGTGCGATTCCGATGATACGATATGCGCCGTTCAGCGCGCGCTCGCTGAACGGCATACTGTTTTTTCCATTGAATCGGACGAAGAGGCTTTTTCTCGCCTCCAGACGTTGCATCCAGACCTCGTCTTCAATATGGCCGAACGGCTCTCCGGTCCCAACCGGGAGAGCCATATCCCCGTTCTCTGTGAATACCTGAACATCCCCTTCACCGGATCCGATCCCCTCACCCTGGGCATCTGCCTCGACAAGTCACGGGCTAAGGAGATCCTTTCCTATTATGGCATTCCCAATCCAGCCTTCTGGATTTTCGATAAGGGCGATGCCCTTCCCAGCGATTTGCCCCTGCCGCTGATGGTCAAACCCCTCTATGAAGGCTCCAGCAAAGGGATCAAAAACAATTCCCTGGTCCGCAGCCGCAGTGAGCTCCAGGAAAGAGTCGGCGAGGTGATCCGGCGGTATCGCCAGCCGGTCATCGTCGAACGCTTTCTGCCGGGACGCGAGTTCACCGTCGGCATCCTCGGCAATCCTCCCGAACTCGAGGTGCTCCCGGTCGTTGAAATCGACCATTCGCAGCTGCCTGCGGGTGCTGCGCCGATCTACTCCTACGAGGCCAAATGGATCTGGGATACGACCGAAAAACCGTTGGCGATATTCCAATGCCCCGCGGATCTTGATGCGGACCTGCAAGGAAAAATTGACACTCTGATTCATAGGGTCGTCAAGATTCTCCGGATTCGCGACTGGGGTCGTATTGATCTCCGTCTCGACGAGCAGGGAGAACCGCAGGTGATCGAAATAAATCCGCTCCCAGGGATTTTGCCCAATCCGGATGACAATTCATGTCTCCCTAAAGCGGCGCGCGCTGCCGGCTACTCTTACAACCAGCTGATCAATCGGGTGGTGGAGATCGCCGCGGCGCGCTACGGGCTGGTCTCATGACCCCTTCAAGCCCGCGTGTGGGCATTGTATTTAACGCCTCTCAACCGGCAGCCGGCCGCAGCGACGAAACCATCTCCGAAACCTCCATTCAGGAGACCGCTGCAGCCGTGCATGCCGCCCTCACGGCCGTGGGGTACACCGCCGTGCTCCTGCCCGTGCATGATGACCTCCTCAATCTGGCCGTTCGTCTACAGCAAACGCCCTGCGCTCTCTTGATTAATCTTTGCGAGGCCTTTCGTGGCATTCCGCAGCTCGAGTCTCACGTGGCGGCCTTTTTTGAAGCCATGGGTTGGCGCTTCACCGGCAACGGCCCCGCAACTCTGGCGCTCTGCCAGCAGAAATTTGCCAGCAAGGCGCTGCTCAAGGCCTGCAGCTTGCCCTGCGCCCCCGGCTTTCTGGTCGAGCCTGGGGATGATCTCCCTGAGATGGAAACACCGTTGATCGTCAAACCGAATGCGGAAGACGCCAGTCTCGGCATCTACGCCGATTCCGTCATCTTCGAGAAAAGCCGTCTGCGGCCGCAGGTGGAAAAGATCTGGTCGGACTATCATCAGGCCGCTCTCGTTGAACGCTACGTCGACGGCCGCGAGTTCAACGTCGCGGTGCTCCAGGAAGGTGCGCAAGTGCGCGCCCTGCCCGTCTCCGAGATCAGCTTTTCAGGCATGCCGGACGGGATGCCGCATATTGTCAGCTACGAGGCGAAATGGTTCGAAGAGCATCCGCTTTATCAGGCAACGGTACCCCAGTGCCCCGCGCCGGTCTCGAAAGCGCTTCAGGAGGCCCTGCAGAGCCTGGCCGTTCGCGCCTTCCGGGCCATGGGTTGCCGCGATTATGCCCGGGTCGATTTCCGGGTCGCAGGGGAACAGGAGATCTACATTCTCGAAGTCAATCCCAATCCGGATATCAGCCCCGCTGCCGGTTATGTCCGCGCTCTCAAGGCAGCAGGCCTCGATTATGCCGGCTTCTGGCGGATCATGATGTCCAATGCCCTCGGGCGCGGGGTTCGGTGATGATTCGTCCGTTACGGGCTGCGGACAAGGATCCGGTAATGGAGCTGATCCGGGAGACCGGCATGTTCACTGCCGCTGAGGTCAAGGTCGCGGAGGAGCTTGTGGATTTCTTCCTCAACCGCCGCGAGCAAAAAGATTATCGAATCGAGGTACTCGAGGAGGAAGATGGCGCCATCGTGGCGTACGTCACCTGGGGTCCAACCCCCCTTACCGACGGCACCTTCGATCTCTATTGGATTGCCGTTTCACCTCGCTCCCAGGGTAAAGGGTACGGGACAAGGCTAATGCGTTGGGTTGAGGATAAAATCAAGGAGGATAAGGGAAGAGTACTGATCATCGAGACTTCGTCCCAGCCGATGTACGAAGGTACCCGGCAGTTCTACCTTAAACAGCAGTACCAGGAAGTCGTGCGCATTGCCGGTTATTACAAACCCGGTGATGACCGCGTCATCTACGCTAAATATTTTGCGTGAAAGGATTAATGAGAAAATGGATGATTGGCAGCAACTCCTCAGGGGCAGTCTCACCAAGCCCGAAGAGATTGCCAAACGCTTCGATCTGAATGTCGAAGAGGTTAAAAAAGTTGCGGAGGTTTTCAAATTCCGCATAACGCCGTATTATGCCAATCTGATCAAGGAGAAAGGGGATCCCATCTATCGCCAGATCGTCCCGGACGCCCAGGAGCTGGCGGAGAACAGCGGCATCACTGATCCCCTGGATGAAGACCATGATTCACCGGTGCCCTCGATTGTGCACCGCTACCCGGACCGGGTTCTCTTTCTGGTCTCGCACAGCTGCGCGTCCTACTGCCGGTTCTGCACCCGCAAGCGTAAGGTGGGCAATTCGGACAAGATCAATCCCCGCCACATCAATGCCGGCCTTGATTACATCCGTCAACACAGCGAAATTCGCGATGTTATTGTCTCCGGCGGCGATCCCTTGATGCTCGCCGACAGTAAATTAGAATATATTCTCTCTTCTTTGCGTTCTATTAAACACATAGAGATCATCCGCATCGGGTCGCGCGTGCCCTGCTTCCTACCGCAGCGCGTCACGACGGCTCTGGTGAACATGCTTAAGAAATATCACCCGCTCTTCATAAACGTTCACTTCAATCACCCGGATGAGATCACCGAGGAGTCAGCACGCGCCCTGAACCTGCTGGCGGATGCAGGAATTCCTCTCGGCAACCAGACGGTCCTGCTCAAGGGCGTAAACGACAATCCCGAGACCATGAAACGCCTGATGCAAAAGCTGTTGACCGTGAGGGTCCGGCCTTATTATATCTATCAGGCCGATTATGTCAAGGGCACCGAGTACCTGCGAACCCCTGTCCAAAAGGGACTGGAGATCATGCAAGCCCTCCGCGGCTGGACTTCGGGCCTGGCTGTGCCGGCTTTTGTCATTGATGCCCCCGGCGGCGGTGGTAAGATTCCTTTGCTTCCAGCCTATGTTCAGTCCATCGACGACGAAAAGGTGGTCATGCGCAACTATCAGGGCGAATTGTTTGTCTATCCCCAGACCAGCAGCGGCAAGGCGGCTAAAATTCCCGCTGCCGCTTGCAAGGGCCCGAGATCTCCGGTACGGGAGGCTTTTCCGGAACTGGAAGAAATTATCTGCTAGGTTCGTGATTCTAAAAAGAAAAAGCACACCGAGTGCAATTCCCTTTTATGACCCAGCCCCGGATCTGGTCGTCCTCTGGGAATGGGAATATGATGACGATTTCATCTTTTATCTAACTGCCGCAGCCAGGCGTCGCGGTTTGACGGTGGCGAGCTACGCGCCAACGCAGCTCGCCACCTTTTTACATGCCAGCAGCCGGGAATCCTACGCCCCTAAAATGGTGATCGACCGCGCTTCGGATGTGCACAGCACCCTGCGCCAAAGCCTCGAGCAACTCGCCCGGCGCGGAACCCTCATCATCAACGACCCCGAGCGTGTCGAATGGTGCCGCGATAAAGCCACCATGCATCTGGAGCTGGTCTCCAGCGGCATCACTGTCCCCTACGGCATTATCGCCTCCCGTAGCGATTCGCCTGACCACACGTTCGCTCTCGCCCTGGAAAAGCTGGGACTCCCTTTTGTGATCAAACCTTCGGAAGGCGGTGGCGGCGAGGGAGTGATACTCGATGCCACCACGCCCTTTCACATCGCCGAAGCCCTGAGAAAAAGTCCGACCGGCAAAATTGTCCTGCAAAAAAAGATCATACCCCAGATCCTCGATGAAAAACGCGCCTGGTTCCGCGTCTTTTACATCCTGGAGGCCATCATATTTTGCTGGTGGGACGACCTCACCCACTTATACGGTCCTTGCACAACCGGCGATATCCCGGCGGAAAGCCTCGAACAGATCCGCCAGATTGTCAACCACATCGCTGCCACGACGCGGATTCATTTCTTCTCGACGGAAATCGCCATTGACCGCGATGGCTCCTTGCAGGTCATCGATTTTGTCAACGAGATCTGCGACATGCGCATGCGCTCTCGCCATGCCAACGGAGTCCCTGATGTCCTGGTGATGCAAATTGTCAACCGCCTGGTCGACCACTGCGCCACCCTCTGACCCGCCGTTTGCTGGATCTTGTCCCGGCGTAACGAATAACGCTTGCCCTTTTCCCCATTCGTGCGTAACTTATTAATATTCGGCAAAGGAATTTATTGATGAAAATGATAAAAACTCTGGCGATCAGTCTTCTGGCAATTCAGCTTGCCTGTACGGCCCATAGGCCCTCCAGAATTTCGCAACCGGATATTACCAGCCAGGAGATTCTGGAACATGTCACCTGGCTGGCCAGCGATGCACTCAAGGGCCGTCGCGCCGGCAGCCCCGAGGCCATGGAGGCGGCCGCTTATATTAAAAAGCAGTTCCGCGGCGATGGCCTCTCCCTCCTGGGCGAAAATGGATACCAGTCCTTCGAGGTGCTCAACAGTCTCTCGGTCGGCGCGAATAGCCGGCTCAAGATCGACGGCGCAACAGCCGCTCCCGCCGAATTCATCCCCCTCGACTTTAGCGAAAACAAGGCGCTCTCCGCCGGGGTCTACTTCGCCGGGTATGGCTTTTCCATCCAGAGCGACACGCTCACCTGGCAGGATTTTTCAGCGGATGCTGCAGGCCAATGGGCGCTCATCCTTCCGGACGGCCCGCCGCTGCCATCGGGAAAGGATCCTTTTGAGGCCTCCCGCTTGCTGCGCAAAAAAGCCCAAAATGCCAAGGACAGCGGCGCCGGCGGCATCCTCTTCGTTACCGGAGAGGTGCAGGGCAAGGAGGAAGCGCTCATACCCCTGCGCGCCGAACAAGGTGTCACCGGCATCGGCATTCCGGTTCTGCAGATCAACCGCGCCCTCGCAGAGCGTATCCTGCAAAAAAGCGGTACAACCCTGGCGGAACTCCAGAAAAAACTTGATGCCAGCCTGCAGCCGGTCCGCCTGCCGCTTTCCTGCAAGGTGGAGGGCCAAGCCGAAGTCATCCGCCACCTGGGCCGCACCAGCAATGTGGTTGCCCTGTTGCCCGGCGGCGATCCCACTCTGAAACAGGAGTATGTGATCATCGGCGCTCATTATGACCATCTCGGGATGGGAGGACCGGGCTCTGGTTCGCGCCGTCCGGATACCCTGGCCATACACAACGGCGCCGATGACAACGCCTCGGGCGTGGCAGCCCTCCTCGAACTGGCGGAAAAATGGGCGTCCGAACGCCAGAAGCCCAAACGTTCGTTCCTCTTTGTCGCCTTCTCGGGAGAGGAGATGGGGCTGCTCGGCTCCAAATACTTCGTCAACCACCCCCTCATCGATCTCAGCCGTGTGCAGCTGATGATCAATCTCGATATGGTCGGACGGTTGCATCCGGAGACCCGCGCCTTAACCTGCGGGGGCAGCGGTACCGCCACCGGCCTGGGTGAGATGGTGCAGCGGCTGGCCGCTCCCTATGATCTGCGGGTCGGCCTGTCGCCGGAGGGCTATGGCCCCTCCGATCATGCCTCGTTTTATGGCAAGGATATCCCCGTCCTCTTCCTCTGGACCAATATCTCGCCGGAGTACCACACCCCGGACGACGATGCCTTCCGCATCAATGCACCGGGAGAACAAGCGGTGACGCAGCTGGCTTTTGACGTCAGCCGGGAAGCGGCCGATCGCGCCGATCGCCTGGCCTTTCAGGAGGCGGGGCCCAAGACGCCCCCGACGAACATGCGCCGCTTCAAGGTCACCCTGGGGATCATGCCCGACTTCGCCACCACCGGCATCAAGGGCGTGCGCGCCGATGCAGTCATGCCGGATCGCCCAGCTGCCCGGGCCGGCATGAAAAAGGGCGATATCATCGTTGCCATGGAGGGAAAGCCGGTGGGGGATATTTATGAATACATGAACCGGCTGGCCGATTTTCGGGTCGGTCAGCGCATCAGCATTGAAGTACTCCGCGATGGAGTCCAACAGATCCTGATCGTGGAGCTTTAGCATGCGTGCGGTGCCGGCGCGTCTCTTCCAGGCCTGGCACTTCCCATGCAGGGACGATCTTTATGAAGGCGTTTATCCTGGTAGGCGGACTGGGCACGCGGTTGCATAGTCTGGGGATAACCGGTCCCAAACCAATGATCGAGATCGGTGGCCGCCCCTTCCTCGAATATCTTGTGCGCGATCTGTTGCGCCAGGGCCTGCGCGACCTGGTTTTCTGCGTGGGCTATGGTGCGGAACAGATCCGCCGCTTTTTCGGGGATGGCCACGACTGGGGTGCTGCCTTTGCCTACTCCCAGGAGACCGCGCCCCTCGGCACCGCCGGCGCGCTTAAAAATGCGGAAACGCATGCAGCGGCGGAGAATCTAGTCCTCAATGGCGATTCGTTCCTGGAAATCGACCTGGCTGCATTCACCGCCTTTCACCACCGGCATGCAGCCCTCGCTTCCATCGCCACCGTTGCCGTGCCGCTTCGCGATGATTACGGCGCTATTCGAACCGCCCGGACAGGTCGGATCCTTGCCTTTTCCGAAAAGGTTCCGGGCGGGCACGGCCGGGTCAATGGAGGTATCTATCTTTTCAATCGCGAAATATTCAGCTTGATCCCGGCGGGACGCCCGGTTTCCATCGAAGAGGAGATCTTTCCTCAGCTGGTCGCCACCGGGCGCTGCTATGCCTGCAACACTACCGGTTTTTTTCTGGATATCGGAACCCCTGAACGCCTGGCAGTCGCCCGCAAGATACTGCCTGGATTCTTCAACATCAAAGAGACGTGATGATCATCCGTGCCAAAGCGCCCCTGCGCATTAGTTTTTGCGGAGGCGGCACCGACGTCGATCCCTATCCCCGGGAAAAGGGCGGTGCGGTGCTCAGCGCCACCATCGACCGCTTCGCCTATGCCTCTATGGTCGAGAGCGAAGAGCCGCAGATCTGCATCCGGTCGCTGGATTATGACCTGGTCGCCCGGTATCAACTCGATGAAGTGCCGCCCTTCAACGGCGAGCTGGATCTGGCCAAAGCGGTCCTGCGCCACTTTTCGCCCCGCAGGGGACTCGAGCTCTTTCTTCATTCGGATGCCCCCCCCGGTTCGGGCCTGGGCTCCTCCTCGACTATGACTGTCGCCATGGTCGGGCTGTTCAAGCAGTGGCAGAACCGCCCCCTGACGGATTATGACATCGCCGAATTGACCTACCAGATCGAACGTATCGACCTCCAGATCGCCGGCGGCAAACAGGACCAATATGCCGCGACCTTTGGCGGATTTAACTTTATCGAGTTCTACGACAAGGCCGTTGTCGTCAATCCCCTGCGAATCAGCGATTCCATAATCAATGAGCTGGAATACAATCTCCTCCTCTGTTTCACCGGCAAGACTCGCCTCTCCGCCAACATCGTCGCCAACCAGACCCGTTCGTATCAGGAGCGCAACCCGGCGGTCGTTGAAGCACTGGATCAAATGAAGCAGCTGACGATCGCTATGAAGAATTGTCTGCTTCGCGGAGAACTCGATGACTTTGGCCATCTCCTGCACACCGCCTGGCTGTACAAAAAAAATCTCGACGCCAATATCTCCACCGGCCAGATCGATCAGCTCTATGATATCGGCCGGAAATCCGGCGCCTTGGGCGGCAAAATTCTCGGAGCCGGCGGCGGCGGCTACCTCCTCTTCTACTGCCCCTTTGACAAAAAACATCATGTCGCCGCAGCCCTCGAAAAAGCGGGCGGACAGGTCGTCAAGTTCAGCTTTGAACCGCGTGGATTGCAAATCTGGGAGAAAAGATGAAGATCATCCTGGTCGGCACCGCCTTTCCCATGCGCGGCGGCATCGCCCACTATATGGCCCTACTCTATAAAAAGCTCACCGAGATGGGCCATACCGTCGAGATCGTCTCCTTCAAACGGCAATATCCCGCTTTCCTCTTCCCCGGCAAAACCCAACAGGATACCAGCCAGCAAATCATCGAATTGCCATCGCTGCCTTTGATCGATTCGATCAATCCGCTTTCCTGGATCAGGACCTTTCTCTATATCAAAAAACAGGCGCCCGACCTGGTCGTCTACAAATACTGGATGCCCTTTTTCGCCCCCGCTTACGGAACCATTGTCCTTCTCACCCGGCTCTTCACCCGGACCAAATCCCTCTATATCAGCGACAATATCATCCCACACGAGCAAATCCCGGTCATCGACTGGCTGCTCACCCGTTGGGGCTTGTGGAAAGTCGACTATTTCATCGTCCAGTCGCAAACCGTCAAGAACGATTTGCTCAAGTACAAACCACGGGCGGCCTTTCGACAGGTTCCCCACCCGGTATTCGAGATCTTCACCGCCAACTACGCCTCTACCGAAGCCCGAACCCGGCTGCATCTGGGCGCGGATGAAAAGGTCCTTCTCTTCTTCGGCTATATCCGCGCCTACAAGGGCCTGGGATACCTCATCGATGCGCTGGCAGAGGTTCGCCGTCAGCTGCCGGTTAGGCTCCTCGTCGCCGGCGAGTTTTACGAAGAAGAAGAAAAATACCGTCAGCAGATTCACACGCTCCATCTGGAAGAGGCCATTCTGCTCAAGGCCGATTATATCCCCAATGAAGAAGTCGGCCTCTACTTCGCTGCGGCCGATGTGGTCGTGCTGCCCTATATTTCAGCCACTCAAAGCGGGATCATTCAGATCGCCTATAACTTTGACAAACCCGTGATCACCACAAATGTCGGCGGCCTGCCTGAGGTGATCGATGCAGGCCGGACCGGCTTCACCGTGCCAGCCCGCGACAGCCATGCCCTGGCGAACGCCATCCTGCATTTCTTCCAAATCCGCGACCAAGTGGATTTCCAGGAATGCATCCGCCTCCACAAGAGGAACTACTCCTGGGAGAATCTTGCCAAGGCGATCACCGGGTTTATCACTAAATAACAAATGTGGCCGCTGCCGCGACTGATCGTGCATCATTAAATAAAGGACTATGCGATGATTGTTGAACTGAATCAGCTGACCATTCGCGATCTGATGGAGCGCAGCTTTCAGCTGTACGGCAACCTGCCCGCCCTCGCAAGCGTCGACGAACATCCGATCACCTACAGCCAGATGAAATCGCAGATCGCGGAAATCATCACCTTGCTGCTGGCTTACGAGATCAAGCCGGGCGACCGGGTGGTTATTCTCGGCGACAACAGCCCCCATTGGGTCATCGCCTACCTCGCTGTCACTTGCATGGGCGCCATCGCTGTCCCCATTCTCACCGGCTTCTCCGATGAGGATACACGACATATCATCCGCCACTCCGAAGCGGTCGCCGCCTTCGTCGCCGCCAAGATGCGCAGCAAGCTGGAGGATCTGGAAAATTCAGAACTCCGCGCCCTCTTTTCTCTCGAGGACTGGAGCGTAGAGGAGGCCAGGAAACAACGCGCCTCGCTGCTCGGAAAAGAGACCCACTTTCTGCCTGCCGAGAAAAAACCGCTGCCGTTCTCCCCTGCCGCCGCCTTTGATCAGGTGAACCCACCGCAGGAGGAGGATCTGGCGGTAATCATCTATACCTCCGGTACGACGGGCAACTCCAAAGGGGTCATGCTGACCCACCGCAACATCACCTTTGATGTTGTGTACAGTATCGAACGCTTCCCCATTGACAGCAACGACCGTTTCCTGAGCATCCTGCCCCTTGCTCACGCCTATGAGGCTACAGGTGGAATGCTTTGCCCGCTGGCCGTCGGCATCTCCATCTATTATCTCAAGGGATTGCCCACGCCAGCCAAGTTGCTGTCGGCTATGTCTACCGTTCATCCGACCGGCGTGCTCACCGTGCCCTTGGTTGTGGACAAAATCTATCGCAAGAAAATCGTCCCGCAAATTCAGAGCAAAAAAGTGCTCAACTCGCTCTTCAAAAATTCCTTTTTCCGTAAAAAACTGCACAAAATGGCGGGGAAAAAACTCATCCGCTCGTTCGGGGGAAAATTGCGCTTCTTTATGTTCGGCGGCGCCGCCCTCAATCCCGACACCGAGATCTTTCTCCGCGATGCAAATATCAGCTATTCCTCCGGCTACGGCATGACGGAGACTTCGCCGATCATGACCATTAATCCCTTCGGCACTGTGAAAATGGGCTCATGCGGCAAACCGATTCCCGGCATCACCATTTCTATCCACCATCCCGATCCCCAGACCGGCATTGGCGAGATCATCGTCAAGGGCGATATTGTCATGCAAGGCTATCTCAAAAACGCAGCGGCCACCCGGGAGGCCTTCCTCGAGGATGGCTGGCTCAAAACCGGTGATTTGGGATTGTTCGACGAAGACGGTTATCTCTTCATCAAGGGGCGTTCGAAAAATGTCATCATCGGCCCCTCCGGCGAGAATATCTATCCTGAGGTCGTGGAGCAGGAGATCCTGCAATCCCCTTACATCCAGGAAGCCCTGGTCTATATGGATAAAAACAAGCTGATCGCTAAGGTCTACCTCGATTACGATTTCATCGATCAGAATTTTTCACGCAACAATATGGATCCCAACGACGCTAGCAAAATGGTGCGGGATCTTCTCGAACAGATCCGCCAGGAGGTCAACCTGCGTCTACCCACCTTCAGCCGACTTCAAGCCTTTGAAGAACATCCCGAGCCCTTCGAAAAGACCCCTACCAACAAGATCAAACGGCATTTGTATATCCACGCCGCGCAATAAAAAAAAGCCCCGGTATCAGTCCGGGGCTTTTTTTTGCCTACACCGCTAAAATTCATTAATCAATCCGACATGGATTTTGCCAGCCATGGGGTCATCCCCCCGCCCGAGACCGTAGTCCAGGCTCATGATCCCCAGTCCAGTCTCCAGGCGGAATCCCAAACCATAGCCAAGCTTGAAAGCCTGGTGGTGTTCGCCTCTGGACGGCGCGCTGTAGTATCCATAGTCCGCGAAAAGAAAGGTGCGGGAGCGCCGCCCCATCCAGTAGCGATATTCGAGGGAAGACCATGCGACCGAACTACCGCGGAACTGATCCTCGCGATAGCCGCGAAGGGTTTTCGCTCCACCGAGGCGATACTGATCCGGAATCGGAATATACGGCTCGCCGCTTTTAATCTGCCGGCCGTGCAGCGCCACCGCAAGGATCTGGCGCTTGAAGAGCGGTGTATAGACCTCCAAATCCAGGGCGATCCGTTTGGTGATCGTTTGCCGCCGGACCGCCGCGGTCAGCAATTCTTCCGGGCCCAGATTGCGCTTGCGGCCGGACTGGTAGGAAGTGGCATAATAGACCCCCTGTCGCGGATTGAGGCGATCATCCCGGCTGTCGTATTCAATACCCAGGGACCCGTTCAGGGTGCTGCTGCGCAGCAGCCCGAAAAGGTAGCTTCCGAGAGAATCGGGGACGATCTCGGACCGGCTGGCCTGCGCCTGCACGGCAAAATTCTCGAGCAAAGGCACCACGATCTCCAAGACCAGATCCCGCTGTACATAGGTCGTATCCTGGATTAGCTGAGTGAATCCGGTCCCCAGATGCACCGGCCAGCCGGCAACCCAAGGTTCGCGGTAACGCAAACTGATATCCTGGGTTTGTCGGTCCTTTTTCTGCCAGTGGGCATAGAGCGTCCGGCCTGTGCCAAGCAGATTGCCTAAGGAAATATCCACCAAACCGGTGAAATAACCTTTCCCCGCCACGCTGCCGGGGGTATAGCCCAGAACCCCGTCAAATCGGCTGCTCTGTCCCTCCTCCACGCGCAGCAACAGACCACCTTCCTCCCCGGCGGTATAAAAAAGCACGGGCTCCTCGACTTTCTTGAAATAGCCGAGTTTCATCAGACGGCTGACGATACGGGCAACCTTTTGCTGGGAATAGGGTTCGCCGGGGCGGATGCGGATCTCCTTGAGGATGACACCGGGTCGGGTCAGGTGGTTGCCAGAAATCTGGATATCGCGCAGAATCAGCCGCGGGCCCGGAGTAGCCCGGTATTCCAGCGCCAGGCCATCTCTTTCCGTCGTCAAGGAGTCGAGCTGCAGAGATTCAAGTTCAAATCGTGCAAAAGGAAGCCCTTCTTTATCCAATTGCAGGAGCGCATCATCGAGGTCCGCCTCAATTTGACCTGCATCGAGCATTCGCCCTGGATGGGTATTGAAACGGCCGAGGAGCGCCCGCGCCCGTACGCTGTCCATCCCGGAGAGAGTGATGCCCTCTGTGCGGATTTCCCGCCCCTGATCGAGATAGATGCATAGCTGCGCCTGGCTGCTATCGGCATTAATGGTATAGACCATGGAATCCAGCCGGGCGTACCAATAGCCGGCGGCAGCCAGGCTCTGCAGCAGTTTTTTGCCGTGCTCCGGCAGCTCGGCCGCCGAAAAGGGCGCTCCGGGGGCAAGGCCAAATTCCTGCAGGACTTTTTCGCGCGGCCAGCGGTATCGCCCCTCGAGCGTGATGCTGCCGAGGGGAACACGCCGCGGCTGGGCGGCAAGCCCTGAAAAAATAACCGCAAGCAGAAGCGCTATAGCTCGGATTTTCTCTGCCATCAGTGCCTTCCGCTCAACGAAACGCCGCCGTCACCTGGGCGCGCCCGGTATGGGTCACGCCTTGCCGCGCCGGCTCGTTACGTCCGGTGTAGGATACCGAAGCCTGAATCGTCTGCGAAAGACGGTATTCGAACCGCATATCCCAGCGCATCGAACGCCCGGCGCTGCGGCCATCGGCCATCTCATAAGGGATAATCCGTCCCTGCGGTGCAACCCCCACCTGATTCCACTCCAACTCGGCCTGCAGCCGGCCATTGGTGCGCCAGGAATAGGTGGCGCGCGGAGTCAGAGCCAGATAGTGCACCCTGGTCTCCGGCAGATAAGAACGGTCCGCCTCACGGGCATACCGCCCCTCTAGGGCTAACTCCAGCGTTGGTCGGGGGCGGTACGAGAGCTCGAGGCGACCCTGATTCGACAGAATGTCCCGATCCTGACGCGAATGCTCTGTAAAGCTCCGCTTGATCCACTTGCGCATCAGATCGGATTGGCCATAGAGGCGGTTTCCCATGCGGCCGGTGAGGCGGGCGCTAACTTCCCGGTCTCCACGCTCCTGTCCGCCCTCAAGATACTGGTTGTTCATTTCATTCTTCTGTTGGTAACGCAGCCGCAGGGAGAGATCGCGCCGGTTTTCAAAGAGAAAAAGATCCTGACGCCATTGCATCGCGCCAAAGAGGGTGACTTCGGGCCGTTGAAATTTGTCCAATTCCATCAGATAGATTTGCCAGACGTTCTTCTCCTGAGTCCGCTCCTCGATTGCTCCATAGGTTTCGGAGGAGAGCGCGCTCAGCCAGCGTTTCCATTTCGTGAGGGGGTTCACCCCCTTGCTGCGGCTCCAGAAGCGGGCAGGATCGAGGCGCAGACGTGCGCTGCTTTTCAGCTCGACAACAGGGACCAGATCATCGGTGGTGAGGATGCGGACGATATAATCGCCCAGGGGATCTAAAACATACTCATTCAGATCTTTGTCATAGCGGTAGGTGCCATCACCAGGATTGACCTTGATATAGATACGCTCCTTCCTGGCCGTCGCGGTATTGGAGATCTGATAATTGACGTCCGCATTCACTGCGCTCTTCCAAGGGACCGCCAGCAGTCTGATCTCGGCGAGATCGGTATTCTTTTTACTGATGGCCGAATCGGCGTAAGTGCGCTCGCGATGGGTGAATTCGAGCGAACCGGAGAGGGCGCCCAATTGCTGAGCCCGGAGCTTGACCTGCTGGGTCCGCGCCGTCGATCGGCCAATAAAGGCATTGCCTCCCGCATAGGTCTGGTCATCCCGCCAGGAGTAGAGGGCCTGGGCGCTGATTTTTCTGGAGGGACGGATCTCTGTCCCGCCGGTGAGCGCATTGAAGCGAAAACCCGTGGCCATGGAGGCCGACCAGTTCTCCTTTTTCTCTTCGCCCTCATATTCAACCAGGGGTCTGAACCGCCAGAGGCTATAGTGGGCTTGGCCGCGGGCGCGCAGCCATTCGCTGCGGCTGCCGCCAAATCCCTCCGCTCTGGTGATGTGTTCTACTCGCAGGGCATAGGACGGCAATGAAGGCCGGTCGAGAGCATGCTCCAGCTGCCAGCGCTGCGACTGGAAGCCGCCGCTCTTGTGGTTGTCGCCATACTCACCGCTCAGTCGCGCGCCGGTAAAGGGAGCCCAGTCGCCGCTCATCTCCCATACCTTTTCGCCGCGGGCGGCGCTGCGACCCAGGTCCCAGCGGCGGTTATACTCCGCTTCCTGGGTACGATCGATGTCACTAAAGCGGTCTTCCACACGCCGGTATCGCCCTGACCACTGCAGCACACCCAGGTGTCGCTTCAGGAAACGCAGGGTGTCGGGCGTAAAGGCGATCTGCCAGCTCTGCGCCGCCCCCTGATTATCGCCATCGCCAAGGGACGAAAAAGTGTTCCGGTCGAGATTGCTCACGGCAATCTCGCCGTTCAACCGCCAGGTTCGGTTCGGCGCAGCGGCCAGCTGGAAATCCATCAAGGTGTGACTTTCGGGGGTGACAAGGAGCTGAACCGGCTGGTACCGGCCCAGGCCGGCGCCCACATAAGCATAGGCGCCGGCGCCGGTATATTTATACGCCCCCTTGCCTTCGCTAACATCCGAAAAGATCACGGAATAGTCGCCCGAATCCGCACCGGCATAGACATAATACCCCGCCGCAGCCTTGCGATATCGGCCCTTGCCCTGGCCTACATAGGTCGCGCCATCCTCGGCGGCAAGCGAAGCATTATCGCCTGCCGCGCGCAGGATCGCCAGTTTCTGGTCATCGAGCGTGAAATCGAGGGGATTATCCTTGTCATCCCCTTCGCGGATCAGCGCACTACCGAGCTTCAAGCGTCCGTTCCATAATGTGCCGGATGCCTGGGCGGCATAGATGCTGCGGCGGTACTGCTCATCGGAAAACTGAAAGTCGACGACGATACGCGAATCGGCCGTGATCAGCCGCCGCCGGGTGAAGGTAATCTGGGCGGCAGCGTAATCGATGATATAATCGTTGGTTTCACCGCGGACCAGTGTCTGCCCATCGAGATAAACGCGTTCGGTTCCGGCCATCACAATCATGTCGATCTGTCCCCGATCGCCCACCAGCTGGTACGGCCCCTGGTTACCCTCCTGGCCTGTGAAGGCATAGGAAAAATACTTGCCCCGCGAAACCGCCCCTGAAGCCGAGAGCTGTAGATTCTGATACCGCACACTCCCCATCGCACCCTGCAGCTTGCGGCTGTATTGCGCAAACTCGGCTCCCGTGAAATCGAGCGTATAATCCCCCATAATGGCGGAGAGATGGGGCGCATTGATCTGGACAAAAACCTTGTCGATCTCCTGAAGGTTTTGGGTGGTCCCTTCAGGCTGAATGGGCGTGCTTTGGTCGGTCAGCGCGGCAACAACCTCGACATTTTCAGCCACTTTGCCGGAGACGTTGATGTTGAGGCTCGAATTGACCTTCAGGCCTCGATTGCTTCCCACGGTAATCCCGCGGGTGATGCTGCCGTTCTTATTAAGCTGTGCGGCATAATCGATCTCTTCGCTGCCCATTTCGCGAGGCAGGCTTTCCCCGGGGGAGGTGGCACCGAACATGCGTTGTACGAGCGGGTGTCGCTGACGGACCCGGGCAAGCGGGGAGGGGAAGATCTTATACTGCAACCGGATGGCGGCACCTTGAGGAACCGGATCGGCAAAACGGATCTCTCCCTTGAGGTAATTCAGGGTGTAGTGATCGCGGGAGAGTGGCTTGTTGTCAAGGAAGACGCGCTCGGACTGCGCGAGGATAAGCGTGTCGGGCAGGAAATAAGGTCCCCTTCGTCCTTCACCGAGGAAGAGCAGGTCCTTCTCCAGCAAGGTCATACGCTCGATCTTGCCGGTGACCTGGGCTTGCACGGGCCAGCACGCCAGCAGCAAAAACAGGATCCTCCACCCCTGCACGCCGGACCACCGCATCGGCTGCCTTCTCAAGGAATGTGCAGCCATGAAAGTTCGAAAGCCTGCACACGGTGATTGGCCGACTCCACGATGTACATCCGGTCTCCTTGCACCGCGACATCAGCGGGATCGTTCAAGGCGCCCAGTTTCTCTCCGGTAGTTCCCACGCTGCGGATCAGTCGGCCTTTCTGGCTAAAGATGAGGACCTGGTCACGCCCCTCGTCGGCCACCAGGAGCAGGCCTTCCCGGGTCAGGCAGAGACCCACCGGCTCTTTCAAAATGCTGCTACCGATCTCCTCAAGATAATTGCCGAAGTAATCGTAGACGACGACGCAGCCGCGCCTCCGGTCCGAGACATAGAGCCGGTCCTTGGTATCGAGCGCGGCCTGATTCGGCTCAGCCAGCTCTCCTTCGCCCTCGGCGAAATCGCCGAAGGATTGCACCGCTTCACGCAAGGCGTTCAGCTTGAGAATACGCAGATTCTCCGCATCAGCGATGAAGAGATCGTTATGGATGGAGAGGGCCAGGCCGGCGGGAAAACCCAGACTCAGCTTGTTAGCCGTGCCCTGCGGAGAAGAATAGGCGCTAATCCAATGCAATTGCCGGTCGCAGCGGACAATGCGTCGGTTTTGGTAGTCGGCGATGAAAAGATCCAGGCCATTGCCGGCGTAAAGATCGACGGGCTGCTGAAACTGGTTTTCCCCCCAGCCGAATCCTCCAACCATGGCCAGCACAGCGCCGGCTGCAGTGCATTTTTGGATGCGGTTATTGCCGGTGTCAGCAATATAGAGGGCGCCTTCTGGGTCCAGGGAGAGCGCTCGGGGCGAGCGGAACTGGCCGGGACCATCACCCTCCCGGCCGAAGGCATAAAGCAAGCGCACCATCAGGCTGTCGCCGGCCACCGCATTGCCGGCCGCGAGCGCCAGCAGCAGAAAAACCCATCCTCTTTTGAATATCCTGCTCACATCCCGCTCCACGAACCTGTCCGGGCCGCCAGAGACACCTGGCGTTCGCTCCAGCGGCGCCTCGGTCAGCCAGCGTCCTCCTCCAAACGTAAATCTTTAGCTAAATTAAAGGTAAACAAGGCAAAAGTCAAGGGAAAAGTCGACCGACCGAAAATTACACTTGGAACTTGTTCGAAATAACCGTAATTTTTATGCAAGGGTCTCGACAGGACCCGCGATTAATCCCGGTTCTGGCACAATTGGGACAAGGCCTTGCGGCGCTATCCGCACCATAATAGATTTGCAATAACTATGCCGAAAAAAGAGATAGCACACGCCCTCAAGAGCGTGCCGAGGCGTCTGTCCGCATGGATCATCCTGCTTCTTCTGGTGCTGGTATCGGGATGTGCCTGGAATCCCGACTTTCGCAGGCCCGTGCAAGCGGGGCAGGAAGAGCTCACGGCGGAAAATACGCGCGGGGAGCGGTTCGGTGCAATGACGCCGGAACTGCAGGAACGGTTCAAGGCCGAAATCCGCAGCTATTGGGAATCCCCCTATTTATGGGGCGGCAATGCCCCATCCGGCATCGATTGTTCGGGCCTGGTGGGACAGATTTATAAACGTGCTGCAGCCATCGATCTGCCGAGAACCACCCTCAAGCTCTTTGCCCTTGGCATGAGCGTGGAAAACCAACCGCTGCAATTCGCCGATCTGGTCTTTTTCAAGCTCGGTCATGCCAGCCAGCCCGATCATGTAGGATTCTACGTGGCCCGGGGGTATTTCATCCATGCCTCAGTCACCCGCGGTGTGACCCTGTCACTGATCACGGACACCCCCTATCGCGAGAGCTATGCGGGGGCTCGCCGGCTGCTCCAGTGAGGGCGAATGCGTAACTGAACCAGGCAAACGGACTCGAAATGCACATCGCCTGCACACAAAGCACCACACCGGAGATTAAAAAAACCGCTGCCGGCCTGCGCCGAGGCGATCTCGTCGAACTCCTTCCGACGGATCTCGCCCTGGGAGGGGCTGCCGTAGCCCGGTTGGATGATCTGGTGATCTTTGTTGAGCATGCCCTGCCCGGGCAAAAGGTTCTGGCGAGAATCAGCAAGAGGAAAAAGAACTTCGCCGAAGCGCAGCTGCAGGAGGTTCTGCAGCCCGCACCCGATCAAGCCGAGCCACACTGTTTGCATTTCGGCCATTGCGGGGGCTGCCGCTGGCAGCATCTGCCGTATGCACAGCAGTTGCACTACAAACAGAGGCAGGTCGAGGAAGCACTGACCCATATCGGCGGATTCTCAGGTCTGGAGGTCCAGTCTACGCTGCCCTCTCCAGAGATTTACTCCTACCGCAATAAAATGGAGTACTCTTTTTCGCCGCAGCGTTGGGTCCCCCGGCATGAGCTGGGCGTCCCTCCAGCGGAGGAACCCGCGCTCTATCTCGGCTTGCATGCGAAGGGATTTTTCGACAAGATCATCGACGTAGAGACGTGCCACCTTTTAACGCCGGTGACCAATTCTATTCTTCATCACGTGCGTCAATTCGCCATTGACTCCGGGCGTCCGGCCTATCACGCCCGTGACCACCACGGCTTTTGGCGCTTTCTGGTGATGCGGCATGCCAGAAAAACAGGTGAAATTATGGTCAATCTCGTCGCCTCCGAGTATGACCCGGCGCTGGCCCGCGACTTTTCAGCGCGGATGCAAGCGCATTTCCCTGGCATCACCTCCCTGCTGTTCAGCACGACGCAAAGTCTTTCCGGTGTGGCCTTCAGCGAAGCAGAGTATCGGCTCGCCGGCAAATCGACCATTACCGAAAAACTGGGCAACCTCACGTTTGAAATCTCGAGCAATTCGTTTTTTCAGACCAACACGCTCCAGGCTGAACGGCTCTACGATGTCGTCGTCGACTATGCCCGGATCCATCCGGACGAAACCGTCTACGACCTGTATTGCGGCGCAGGCACCATTTCGCTCTATGTCAGCCACCTGGCCCACAAGGTGGTCGGCTTCGAATCGGTTCGATCCGCCGTGGAAGATGCCCAACAAAATGCCGCACTGAATCGCATAGGCAATTGCTCGTTTGTTTGGGGTGATCTTCGAGACCTCCTCGAAAACACCGCAGAGACCATCGCGCGTCATGGCCGGCCCGACGTCCTGATCATCGACCCGCCGCGCGGCGGCATGCACCCCAAAACAGTGGCGGCCGTTTCACGGCTTGCCCCTGAGCGCATAGTCCATGTTTCCTGCAACCCCGCTACTCTGGCGCGAGACCTCAAGGTGCTCTGCGCCGGGCCCTACCGGTTGATGAAGATCCAGCCGGTTGACATGTTTCCGCACACCGCCCATATTGAGGTGGTTGTGCTGTTGCAGCGAAATCCCTCATCTCTTCAGGATGCCAAAGTTTAACACAGGAAATGAGCTATGAACCTCTTTAAAAAGCTTTTTGGCAGTAAAACTGAAAAAAAGAGTACACCTGCGCCCCGCCCGCAATCCGATCAGGATCGCTACGGCGCGGGACGTTCCCGCTCCCGTTATCAGCAGAATCAGCGCCCTGGAGGCAGCCCAGGGCCCAGACCGCAGGGGGGCTCGCCGCAGCGTCCCGGCGGCCAACCGCCGCGGCCGCAGAGCAGTGTGCCCGCCCGACCGGATGCGCGCCCCCAGGAAAGCGCTGAAGGGCGGCCCCAGGGCGGCAGCTCGCGCTCGCGCCGCAGAAGAAGATCCCGCCACCCCCAGGGCCGCCCGCCGCAGCCGGATCTCCAGCAGCAGGTTGCCGCGCAGTCTGCGCCGGAGATCAAGCCTGAAGCCATCAGCGAACCCCGCGAGACGCCGGCGCCCGCAATCGAGACGCCAATTCGCATTCCCAAGGAACCGCTACCGGAAATCTCCCGTGACCAGCTTTCCCCCGCATTGCTGGCTGGACTCGCCCGCACGAACTGGGAAGATCTGATGCCGGTTCAGGCACGCACCATCCCCTATCTGCTGGCCCGCCGCGACCTGATGGTCCAATCGCGCACCGGCAGCGGCAAGACCGGTGCCTTCATCCTGCCAATGCTCGAACGTCTCAATGCATCCCTGCCCGAAACCCAGGCCCTGGTCCTGGTACCTACCCGCGAACTGGCCAAACAGGTCAGCAGCGAAGCCCAAATCCTCTTTGGTGATTCGGGTTTGCGCGTCGCAGCGGTATACGGCGGCGTCGGCTATGGCAGCCAGATCGACGCGTTCCGCGCCGGCGCCCATCTGGTGGTCGGCACCCCGGGCCGCATCCTCGATCATCTCCTCAAAGGATCGCTGAACCTGCGCAGCTTGCAGCTGCTCATCCTCGATGAGGCCGACCGCATGCTTTCCATGGGCTTTTATCCCGACATGAAGGAGGTCCAACAGTATCTGCCGCAAGGCATCAATGCCTATATGTTCTCCGCCACCTTTCCCCCCTTCGTGCTCCATCTGGCCGCTGAGTTCCTCGACGATCCGGAACTCATCAGCCTGAGCGGCGACCAGGTCTATGTCGCCGAGACCGAGCACTCCTTCTATGTCGTCCCTCCCATGGACAAAGACCGCGCTCTGGTCCGCATCATCGAAATGGAAAACCCGGCTCAGGCGATCATCTTTTGCAACACACGCTCCCAGGTCCATTATGTGGCCATCGTCCTGCAGCGCTTCGGCTATAATGCCGATGAACTCTCCTCGGATCTGCCGCAAAATGCGCGTGAGAAGGTGATGGCGCGCCTTCGCGATGGCAGTCTGCGCTTTCTGGTGGCGACCGATGTGGCCGCGCGCGGCATCGATATTCCGCAGTTGCCTGTGGTGATCATGTATGAACCGCCCGAGGACCCGGAGGCCTATATCCACCGAGCGGGACGCACCGGCCGAGCCGGCGCCAGTGGTGAAGCGATCTCGCTGGTCACCGAAGTGGAGCAGATCGATCTCGACCGCATCGCCCGGAAATTCAACCTTACCCTGATCCAGAACGTCCTGCCGCAGAACGAGGACGTTGCGGCGCTGGTCACCGAGCGCGTCACCGCTCTGCTCGAGGCTAAATATCGCGCAAAGGACAATGTCGAAAAAGAACGGCTGCGCCGCTTTCAGCCTCTGGCCCAGAGCCTTGCAGACAATGACGACCTGAACAATGTCATCGCCATGCTGCTCGACGAATTCTATCAACAGACCCTCCATGCCCCAGTGCCGACCACAGCCAACGTGCTGGTGGAGAAGCGCTCGGAGAGCAACGAGGACCAGCCGCCGCGGAACAACCGGCCGCGGCGTCGCGGCGGCCGCCACCGCCGACCGGGCAGCCGTTCCTGATACAACCCTCAGCCGGATCCAATCGATAGCGCCGGAGGCCCTGTGATCCATGCTGCGGAGCCTCCGGCTTTGCATTCAACGAAAGGTCTTCGCGCCATGAAATTCCTTGGAGCTCACGTCAGCGCTGCAGGCGGTCTGGAAAATGCGCCCGAAAACGCCCGCGCCATTGGCGCGCGGGCGTTCGCCCTTTTTACCAAAAACCAACGCCAATGGCTGGCCAGAAGCCTCGACACCGCTGAGATCGACCGGTTCAAGGTCCGTTGCGAAGAGCTACACTTCTTGCCGGACTATATCATGCCCCATGACAGCTATCTGATCAATCTCGCCCATCCTGAAGCGGCCGGCTTGGCCAAATCTCAAACCGCCTTCATCGACGAGATGAAACGCTGCGAGGAGCTTGGTTTGAAAATGCTGAACTTCCATCCCGGCTCCCATCTCGGACTGATCGCTTTGGAAGAGGGGTTGCAGCGCGTCGCAGCTTCCATCAATCTCGCCCTGGAGCGGACCAACGGGGTGATCGCTGTCATCGAGAATACGGCCGGACAGGGCAGTAATGTAGGGTGCAGCTTCGAACAGCTCGCAGCCATCATCGAGGCGGTGGAGGATAAAAGCCGCGTCGGCATCTGCCTCGATACCTGCCATCTCTTCACCTCCGGCTATGACTTACGCACCCCCGAAGCCTATGCCGAGACCATGCGTCTCTTCGATGCGACGGTCGGCTTTTCCTATCTCCGGGGGATCCACCTCAACGACGCCAAGAAAGAACTGGGCTCCCGTGTCGACAGGCATGCCCCCATCGGCGATGGCCTTCTCGGCCTCGATGCCTTCCGGCTCCTGATGCAGGATAGCCGACTGGACGATCTCCCCCTCATCCTCGAAACCCCGGAACCCGACCGCTGGGCGGATGAGATCCGTCTTCTCTACACTTTCGCCGCAGCAGAATAACCTGCGCACACAGACCGCGTTCTGCCATAAAAAAAAGCGCCGGAGGAACTGCGGCAGCTCCTCCGGCGCTGAAATCCGAACCGAATGCCTCTCAAAAGACCTTGATGTCCCCCAACCCGACACTGCAGATCAATAGCAGCCTGGCGGGCATCTCTTCGTATTTGGGCGTCTGGTAAAACAGCGCCTGATTGAATCCCTCGGCCTTCTGATCGAAAACCTTGATATCCCCCAACGACACCCTGGCCTTGACCTTCACGGGCAGCCCCGGCAGCAAGTCGACGTGCACATCCCCCACGCCGCTGCGCAGATAAAGACGATGTTCCCCCGGCTCCATCGCTACCTGGGAGGCGTCAATCACCACCGAACCCACAAGGGTCTTGACGCTGCCACCGTTGAAGCCCCGCGCCGGCAGCTTGATCCGCAGGTCGCCGATGGCCGAGTCCCTCGACAGCGTCCCCGCAAATTCGGGTTCGTCCTCATGAAGGGTGCCGGGCGTTTGCTCGTCCCCACGCCGCCCTCCCAGCACGAGGTAGAGACCCAGCCCGATCAGAGCGACCGGCCAGAAGCGGAAGAACCAGCGAATGATGTCAAACAACGAGGGCCCATTGAAGAGGAGCAGGCAGCCAATAACGACCAGGACCACCCCCAACAGGGTCGAACCGCGATTTGATTGAGAATCCATAGTCCTCCTGTATCTTAATCCTGCGCCCGATTCGGCGCAGCCCTCACTCATCGCCCGGGGTAAGCCTTGCCCTCGAGTTCTGCAATGTATTTCTCGACCTCAATGGCCGCCATGCAGCCGGAGGCGGAAGCGGTAATCGCCTGGCGATAGATGGAATCCTGGACATCCCCGCAGGCGAAAACACCAGGCAAATTGGTGCGCGTGCGACGATCCGTTTCGATATAGCCGCCGCCATCCAGCGTGACCTGGCCTGCAAAGAGTTCGGTGTTGGGTTTGTGGCCGATGAAGACAAATACCCCGTCGACCGGGAACTCCGACGAGGCCCCGGTTTTGACATTTTTCAGCCGCAAATGGGTCACCGTCGTGCTGCCAGCAATCTCCTCCACGATCGTATCCCAGATAAAGGCCATCTTGTTGTGATGCAGCGCCCGCTCCTGGAGAATGGCGTCGGCCCGCAACCGGTCGCGGCGATGAATGATGGTCACTCTCTCCGCAAAACGCGTGAGGAAGAGGCCCTCATCCAGTGCGCTGTTGCCCCCACCCACTACCACCACCTGCTTGCCGCTGAAGAAAAAACCGTCGCAGGTAGCGCAGTAGGAAACCCCCTTGCCGATGTAGCGTTCTTCTCCGGGGACGCCGAGCCGTTTCGGGGTCGAGCCGGTGGCAATGATCACCGACCGCGCTTCATGTGTCTGGGTAGGCGTCCGGACGCGCTTGACGGGTCCCTCCAGTTCGACACTTACGACCACATCGTAGATGACCTCCATCCCGAAGCGCAGGGCCTGCTTTTCAAACAACTGGTACATTTCAAAACCGCTCAATCCTTCCGGAAAGCCGGGGAAATTTTCCAGATCATTGGTCAGGGTGACTTGTCCCCCCCGTTCCATTCCGCTGATCAGCAGTGGTTTCAGATTGGCACGGCCGGCGTAGATCGCCGCCGTCAATCCGGCTGGACCCGAGCCGATGATAATCACATCACGCATGGTTATTTTCCTGTCTTCTCTTACGTTTTTTTATTCAATTAGATTCACCAACTCCATAAAGTATTCAAACTTTATCCGTTCCATCTCAGACGGGATTGGGGATATCGACGAATTCCACCTCCACGGCCATTTTGTGCGCCAGATGTTCGCCCAGGGCGCGGATGCCCAGCCGTTCCGTCGCGTAGTGACCAGCGGCAATAAAATGAATTCCCGCCTCCTTGGCCATGTGCATGGTTTTTTCCTGCACCTCTCCGGTGATATAGGCATCGAGCCCCTCCGCAATGGCCAGAGCGAGGTCGTCCGGAGCCCCTCCGGAACAGTAGCCGATGCGGTGGATCCTGGCCGGTCCGAAGGAAAATGCGAAGGGTTCGCGATCGAATGTATACCGGACCAGTTCAACCAGTTCCGTATACTCCATCTCTTCGGCCGTACCCATCAGACCGATCCGGCCCAGCGGCGCAATGTTGTGCAGGCCCAAGGCCTTGACCGCCAGAATATTATTACCCACCTCCTCATGCACATCAAGGCAGAGATGATACGCCAGCAGATTGAGATCATGCTCAAGTAGAAACCTAAGGCGTCGGCGGAGGGGCCCCTGCACAACCCGGCTGTCCCGGTCCCAGAGCAGGCCATGGTGGACTATGACCAGATCGGCTTCCTTTTGCACCGCCGCCTCGAAAAGTTCGAGGCAGGCGGAGACACCGGTGACGATGCGCCCGATCGGCCTTCGACCTTCGACCTGCAGGCCCATGGGACCGTAATCGGGGATCAACCTTACGCCCAGATAGTCGTCGAGATAGCTGACCAATTCTTCACGCAGGACCATGGTGACCTCTCGAGGATTTACAGGGTGATTTGTCTCCCGTAATATAGGGCGCAAGAATTGAAACGCAAGAAAAATCATCAGCAGTGGGGGCAGGGTGTAAGGCGGGCCGATCATCACCATCAGGCTAAAAAGCATTTGTCATTATGACCATTTTGTCCTATATTGAAGGCAATTCACACGCATGGCTGCGGCGACATCCACCAGGTGGGCGCCCGCCGATCTCAGCCGGTTCCGGAAATCCTCTCATGCCCATCTCGAAGCAGCGACTCAGGGCGCTGCGCCGCCTGCGGCTGAAAAAATTCCGCGAGCAGGAGCAGGCCTTTCTGATTGAAGGCGTCCGGCTCTGCGAGGAGGCCCTCCGGGCGGAAGCCGCTCTGGTGCGCGCCTTTCATACGCCAGAGGCCACGCGAAACAGGCGTATCCAGTTGTTGTTGCAGGAGCTCTCCCGGCACGATGTTCCGCTCGAGCTCATGGAAAACGCCGCCTTCTCCCTGCTGGCCGAGACCGAAGCGCCCCAGGGGATCGCCGCTCTCGTGCGCAAAAAACAGCTGCCCGCTTTCGATCCGGCCGCCTGCAGGGACCCGCTGATCCTGGCCATCGATGGCCTCGCCGATCCCGGTAATCTGGGCACCATCTTGCGTACGGCAGAATGGTTTGGCGTTCGATCGATTCTTCTCAGCCGGGCCACCGTGGAACTGCACAATCCCAAGGTGGTACGCAGCAGCATGGGCAGTCTCTTCCGGCTGCGGGTGTATGAGGATCACGATCTGCTGCAGACGGCCGTTGCAGCTCGGGCTACGGGCTGGCGGTTGCTCAGCGCTGAAGCGGCCGGCGGCGATCCATCGTTTACGCTCGCCGCCGGAGGACGCGACTTGCTCTTCATCGGCAGCGAGGCCCACGGCTTGGTAACCCCCCTGCAGGAGTTGATTGACCGGCGAATCACCATACCCGGAGGGGGGGCGGAATCGCTCAATGCAGCCATCGCTACCGCAATCGTACTCTATCAGCTGACCACTCCTCATTTGCAGACGGGTGCCCATGAGCCCTGATGACGACAATCTCTATCTAGATGGCAAAGAGCTCTCCAGGGTTTTGCTTTGGACGCTGGCCATGTTCATCCTCAGTCTCTTCGCCGGCTCGCTTCTGATCCTGCTGGGCGGCCCGAAATGGGGCCTGCTGGCTGAAACCCTCTTCATCATTCCGGCCATTCTATACGTCCTGAAACGCAAACTGCCATTTCGGCGGACCTTTCGCCTCAATCCGGTGACCCTGCCCATCCTTTTTTGCACCTTGCTGCTGGCTATCCCGGTCATGATCCTCGGCGACGAACTGGACCGCATCATCGCCCTCTTCTTCCCCCTCCCCTCGTGGTTTGATGTCGGCGATCTGCTGGCGATTGATTCCCTGACCGATGCCCTGCTGATTATCGGCAACGGCGTCGTCGTTGCGGCTATTGCAGAGGAAATGCTTTTTCGCGGCCTGGTCCAGCGCACCCTGGAACATCTCAATGAGGCTGCAACGGCCATGGCCCTCTCTGCCATCCTCTTCGCCATGTTCCATTTCAATATCTGGTGGATGATTCAGATCACCCTGCTCGGGCTGGTATTAGCCTACATCACCTGGAAAAGCGGCAGCATCTGGCCCGCCGTGATGCTGCATGGCCTCAATAACCTGCTCTCCATCCTGGTGAACAATGCCGGGCCGGAGAAGCTAAGCTGGTATGCCGGGGAAGTCCATGTCAAATGGATCTGGATTGCCGCCGCCCTCATCCTCTTGTTTCCAGCACTTTCTGGATTTCACAAGGCGTGCGACACCTCCGCGGCGGCACGCCTGCAAGATCGCATGATAGGAGAAGACCATGAATAACCCTGTACCCCAGGTCCGTATCGGCATGATCCAGTCGGCCGAAACCATCCGGTTTCAGTGCGAGAGCGCCTTCGATGTTCTCGATCTGCAGGGAAACCGGATGGCTCATGGAAAAGCCAACACCCCCTGCGAGGCGGTCATCCAGTTCTCCGAAGCCGCCGGGGTGCGCTATCGTGTGCGCTTGGCGATCGCCCTGACCGAAGAAGAAGCTGAGAAGCGGCGAAGAAAATTCAAGTCGCGGGGTATAGCCACCACCCTGTGGCGGCCGGGGGTCGTGCTGACGTTGCACGGATTTACCATGGACAATCGTGAATACTGGATCGTCACGGAAGCCTTTGCGGATGAAGCGGCGGCGAAGCAGTTCGCCCTGGAATACGAGCCGGTAGGCGAGGCCGTTGTGGTCAAGGAAATCGTCCGCAAGCCTTCTGGGACGCTCCAGCTGATGAATCAGCCTTTCGTCGATGGATGCCGGATTGTCCCCGCGGATCCAAAGGCCCGCATTCAGCTCTTTGATGTCACGGTCGGCATCGAGTTCCATTGGCAGCACCAGCGCACCCAGGTGCTGCCCGGGATTCTCGAAATCGGGTTCAACAATGCCGGGCGGCTGCTGGCGGTCAACGAGCTGGACATCGAGACCTATCTCATCAGCGTCAACTCTTCGGAGATGACCCGGGATAATCCGGTCGAGCTGCTCAAAGCTCAGACCATCGCCGCGCGCAGCACTATTCTCGCCACCATGGGCAAACATCACTACGACGAAAAGTTCCACCTCTGTTCCGACGATCACTGTCAGTGCTACCACGGCGTGGCCAACATCTCCGAATTCTCCCGGGCCGCCGCGGTGGAGACCGAAGGGGTCACCCTGCTGCATGAGGGGCGGGTCTGCGATGCGCGTTATGCCAAAATCTGCGGCGGGATCATGGAGGATTACGCCCATATCTGGGATGAACGCGACGTCCCCTATCTGGTTCCGGGTGTGGATGGGCGCGAAAAGCTGAGTTTCCCGCTAGCTGACGAGGAGCAGACGCGTGCCTATATCGACAGTTCACCCGATGTCTGGTGCAATACCCAAAAATATGCTATCCTCTCCTCCTTGCCGTACAACACCCGGGATCTCTTCCGCTGGAAGGTTTCTTATCCGCGCCGGGAGTTGAGCGAGCTGATCAGCCGGCGGTTGAGAATTCAGTTTGGCGAGCTCGTCGATCTTGTGCCGGGAGATCGCGCGCCCGGCGGCCGCCTGATTTTCCTGGATATTGTCGGCAGCGAGCGCACCGTCAGGATCGGCAAGGAGTTGGTCATCCGGCGCGCCCTCTCCGAGAGTCACCTTTACAGCGCCTGTTTTTATATCGAGCGTGATCGGAATGCATCCGGCCAGGTGGAGCGGTTTCATCTGATCGGCGCCGGTTGGGGTCATGGGGTCGGACTGTGCCAGGTGGGAGCTACTGTCATGGCGCAGCAGGGCTACGACCATGCCGCCATTCTAGCGCATTATTACAAACACAGCCAGCTGGTAAAACTCTACTAAAAGCTTTCCGCAGAGCGGGCCTGTTGCCACTATCTTATAACAGGTTAACACAATGCAGGCCCGATGAGAGACCGCGGAATGGTATGAAAATAGTCATTTATAACGACGAATTACGCTCCGGCATGCAGATGTATCTGGCGCTGAGCAACCGTCACGAAGTACGCGTCGCCCGCGACGCGGATGATCTCTTTGCTATGCTGGATCAGGCCGCAGCGGACCTGACCATCCTCGACCTCGCTTTCCCGGAGTCCCGGGATGAGCCGTTGGACGGATTTGATATCGCCCAACGGATCCACGCCAAACATCCTCAGACCAAGCTGGTCGGCATATACGATCAGGACAATCCGGACCTGGCCGAGAAGGCGCGCGCCCGCGGTATCGCCGAACTGATCGCTCGGCCGATCAAGAACCGAGAACTGCTGGGACTGATCGAAAAATAACAGGCTGTTTCATTACGGTGGGCTTACGCCCTTGCTTCAGGCCGGCACTTTCGTGCCGGCCTTTTTATTAACAAACCTGTTGCAAATTATATGGATATGATGTACTTTACTAAAAACAAGAAGGGTGCATGAGCATAGAAACCGATTTTCTCGTCATCGGCAGCGGGATCGGCGGGCTCTCCACAGCTCTCAAGCTGGCAAACCACGGCTCCGTTGCTATCATCACCAAAAAGCACCAGTCCGAATCGAACACCAATTATGCCCAGGGTGGGATTGCTTCGGTCTTCGATAAAGGCGATTCCTATGAAGAGCACATCCAGGATACCCTGACAGCCGGTGCCGGGTTGTGCCATGAAGATGCCGTCCGCCTGATCGTCAGTCAAGGGCCTGACCGGGTTCGGGAGCTTTTCGAGCTGGGCGTCCCCTTCACCCGCAACGACACCGGGCAGTTCGACCTCGGCCGCGAAGGCGGTCACCATCATAACCGCATCGTTCATGTCAAGGACCACACCGGCCGCGACGTCGAAGCCGCGCTCCTGGAAGCTGCGCGCAGCAATCCGCGCATCACCATCTATGAACACCACATGGCGGTTGAACTGATTACCGAGCACCAGGTCTTCAGTGCCCGCCTGGCTCCGGATCTCTCGATCAATTGCTGGGGTGCTTACGTCCTGGATATCAACGCCGAGAGGGTCGAACCCTTCATCGCTAAAGCGACGATTCTTGCATCGGGCGGCTGCGGACAGGTTTATCTGCATACCACTAACCCCTCGATCGCCACGGGCGACGGCATGGCGATCGCCTACAGGGCCGGAGCCACCATCGCCAACATGGAGTTTATGCAGTTCCACCCCACCTCACTTTACCATCCCGAAGCCAATTCTTTCCTGATTTCCGAAGCGGTGCGTGGCTTCGGCGGCCAGCTCATCCATAAGGATGGCGAATCCTTCATGGAGAAATACCATCCGATGGGGGCCTTGGCGCCCCGCGACATCGTCGCGCGCGCGATCGATGCCGAGCTGAAAAAACGCGGCGTCCCCTGCGTCTATCTCGACGTCAGTTATCTGGATGCCGACGCCGTCCGGGCCCGTTTTCCCAATATTTACGAAAACTGCCTGCGGTATAAAATTGACATCACCAAAGAACCCATCCCGGTCGTCCCCGCGGCACACTATGCCTGCGGCGGTGTCCGGACCGACCTGCAGGGGCGTACCAGCATCAACGGACTTTTTGCCTGCGGCGAGGTGACCTGCACCGGCGTCCACGGCGCCAACCGCCTGGCCTCCAACTCCTTGCTCGAAGCCGTCGTCTTCGCTCATGAAGCCAGTCAGGCCGCCATCCGCTTTGTGGCAACGCGCAAACCGATCCCCAGCGGCATTCCCCTCTGGGACGATACCGGCACGTTCGATCAGGAGGAGTGGGTCCTGATCTCCCATGACCGCCTCGAGATTCAAAACATCATGTGGGACTATGTCGGTATCGTGCGCTCCAATTCCCGCCTTGAACGGGCGCTGAGCCGGATCCGGTTGATCCGTCAAGAAATCGAAAACTATTACAAGCGCACCCGGATCACCGAGGGACTGCTCGAACTGCGCAACCTGGCCACAGTGGCCCAGCTGATCATCCAGTCCGCCATGATGCGCCGGGAAAGCCGCGGGCTCCATTACACAACCGACTATCCCAATAGCGACGATGCCTTTCGCCACGATACCCTCATCGAACATTCAGCTGTCTAGTGATCCCTTGACTTCGATGGAGTGCGCAGATGATCATCTCGAAGATTGAAATTCGCGCTTTCAAGTCGATTTATGAACTCGCACTGCCCCTGGATCCGCATATCAATGTGCTCATAGGCGCCAACGAGAGCGGCAAATCCAACATCCTCAAAGCGCTCGAAGCCTTCAGGGAAAAAGTCGCCCTGGATGCCTCGTTCACCTGCCAGTACTCGAACCATTATTACATGGCCAAACCTCCCGAATTGACCCTGGAGTTCTCCGGTTTCACCAACGAAAATCGGCGCCTCCTGCAGGCGGTCTCGGAGTCCTTCAAGGAGGTGGAGCGCTTCAAGATCCGCAAGGAGGGACCAACCCTCAACGATTATCATCTGTTGATCAATGTCAATCCGGTCGAGTCGATCGATATGGCCCGGCTGTTGCGCATTCTCCCCAAGATCCTCTATTTTCCCGACATCCGTTTGCTCAAAAACCGCGTCGATTACGACGATCTCATCGCCAACCTGCCGGAGTGCGCCACTGAACGTAATCTGCTCAAGATCGGCGGGGTCGATCGCTACGAGACCATCTTTGAAGACAATGCTCGCGGCCGCCGCGCCCTTGAGGAGGCCGGCCGGATCATCACCGAGCAGCTGCGCCGCGTTTGGTCACAGGAACCCACCATCGAAGTCAAACTCAATGTCAACGGCCGCGCCCTCTATATCGATTTCAGCGACAGCACCACCGTCTTCGATACCCCGGAATCCCGCAGCCTGGGGTTCCGATGGTACCTCTCCTTTTACGTCAATTTTCTCGCCCAAACCTTTGAAGCCCAAGCCAACGAATATCTCTTTCTTTTCGATGAACCCGGCATCCATCTTCATCCTTCCGGCCAAAAGGATTTGATGAAGGTCCTCGAAGACCTGGCCTTGAAAAACCAGGTGATCTTCAGCACCCACTCCCCCTTTATGATCAACCGCCAGTTTCCCGAGCGGGTCATTCTCGTGGTCAAGGACAAAAACGGCACTCGCATCGACAATCAGGCCTATCGCGAGCACTGGAAACCCCTGCGCGACGAGATCGGCCTCAAGGTGGGCGATCTCTTCTTCTTCAGTGATTCCAGTATCATCGTCGAACTGCCCACGCGCAAGTCAGGGATCCTGGAAAAATTCAAGGCAAAATCCGAGTAGCCATATGCCTGAAACGAAGGTCCATATCCGCAGCGGGCGGCGGCTTTTCTCACGGGCGCAGTGCCACCCCTTCTCGCCTGCGGGAGTCCAGGCATGTTGAGTGGCGACCTCTCCGGCAAAGAAAAATACTGGCTCTACCAATACCGACTCGGGAGCCAGTATCTTTTACCCTTGTTGATGGAATGGGGGGTTCCCCTCGAGGGGGCCCGGATGCTCGACATCGGCTGTGCGGAGGCGGGCATCCTCTGCGCCTTCGCCGAGGCGGGCGGCCGCGCGATCGGGTTGGAACTGAGCCCCAGCCGCCTGCACTTTGCCCGGCATTTTGCCTCACCCGCACAGCAAGCCAGGATGACTCTGATTGCCGCCGACTTTTTTCATATGCCCCTGAGAAAGGAACAGGGCCGCTTTGACCTGATCCTGCTCCGCGATGTCTTCGAGCATTTGCCCGACAAGAACAGCGCCTTTGCCGCCCTGGCCGCCCTGATGCAACCCGGAACGCGTCTGATTCTGACCTTTCCTCCTTTTTATTCTCCTTTCGGGGGACACCAGCAGATGCTGGGCGGATTCCTCCGCCGCATCCCCTGGTTCCATATCCTTCCACAGGCCCTGTGGCGTCTCATAGCCCGATATATCGTGGCGCACGATCCCAATCCCCGCTTTCTCGAAGAAATGGAAAAACTCCGCCACCACCGCATGTCGATCGCCCTTTGTCATCGGCTGGCAAAAAAGTACCAGCTGACGGTTTCGGGGGAGCGCTATTATCTCAGCCGTCCCAGCTATCAACTGCGCTACGGCTGGCCGGTGATCGGGGCGCAGACCCTGGGCCACATCCCGGTACTGCGCGAGTTCCTCATCACCGGCGCCCTCATTATGATGAGCAGGCCATGCCCAGAGTCTTGATCACCACCTACTATTTTCCCCCTGCCGGGGGCGCCGGCGTGCAGCGGACGCTCAAGTTCGTCAAATATCTGCGCGAATTCGGCTGGGAGCCGGTCGTCCTGACCGCCCGGGATGCCGATTATCCAGCCCGCGATGAAACCCTGTTGCAGGAGATCCCGGAGGGGATAAAAATCTATCGGGCTCCACTTTTCGAGCCCTATCGTCTTTACCGCTGGTTCACCGGCAAGCCGGCCGGCACCGCCACCGATATCGCCACCCTGACCCGGGATGCGCAGGAAGACCGGAAATGGAGCGAACGGCTTTCAGAGGGCATACGCGCTGCCCTGTTCGTCCCCGATGCCCGCATGACCTGGTTCTTTCCAGCGCTTCATCTCGGCCGCAAGATCCTCAACGCGGAGAAGATCGATCTGATCTTCTCAAGCGCCCCGCCCTACACGACGCATCTCATCGGCCGCCGGCTGAAACGCGCTTCCGGATTGCCTTGGGTGGCCGATTTCCGCGATTCTTGGATTGGCTGGCTCTCAACACCGCATTGGCGGCCGGCGCCCGCCCGGGCGCTCGAGTTCCGAATGGAAAAACAGGTTCTGACAGAAGCAGATCACATTCTTACGGTCTCCGCCGGTGTAAAAGAGGACTTGCTGAGCCGCCATCCTGATTTACGCGATACACGTTGGTGCTACCTCCCCAACGGATTCGACGCTGCGGATCTGGCGGGCATTCCGCCCAAACCCAAAGCGCCAGGATTCACCCTGATTTATACCGGTTCACTCTATGGCAACCGTAATCCCCGCTCGCTGTTGCGCGCCCTCGAACAGCTGGTCGAAGAACAGTTCGCTCCCCTCGAGGCGCTCCATATCCGGCTGGTGGGGCGGGTCGGCGAGGCGATCCTGCAGGAGATCGCCGCCTCGCCAGCTGGCCGCTTCTTTGACCATATCCCCTACGTCTCCCATGCCGAAAGTCTGCAGTACCTCCTTGCCGCCGATGCCGCTCTCTTGATCATCGACGATTCCCCGGCCAACCGCGGCATTCTCACCGGCAAGCTTTTCGAATACATCGGCGCGCGCCTTCCCATTCTCGCCCTGGCGCCCGAAGGCGAGGCCTCCACCCTCATCCGCCGCCACGGCCTCGGTTTCTGTATACCGCCTGGAGACAGTGAAGGGATCGCTGCTGTCCTGCGTAGGTTGCTCCGCAAGGAATATCCGCGTCATCAGGAGCAAGGGGAGGACGCCCGGCGGCTCTTTGAGCGTCGCGAGCAGACCCGCCAGCTTGCCGCACTTTTTGACGAGATGATCGCTGAACCAGATGAAAGGGAATGAGCGTAGAGTAGGCGAACGGGGGAATAAAGCGTTGTCGGATCAGGCCTGCACCAGGTCAAGGAGGAGCGAGGCCAGTCCGGATTGGCGCTTGCAGAGCGCAAAAAGCGTTACAATCCGCTGTCGTGCGGCCCGACGCCGTTCCGAGCCGGCTTGTAGGGCTTGTCCAACTGCGGCAGCCAGCGGGGCAGCGGAACGCTCGGAGACCACCCAGCCCGCTTCACCCACCACCTCGGGCAGGGCTCCGGTTGCCGTCACCACCGGCACGCATCCGCACGCCATGGATTCGGCCAGGGCCATGCCGAACGATTCGTGGTGCGAAAACTGGCAGTAGACGGGTGTGCGCGCATACAGGGCTGCCAGCGCCGTGCGTTCGAGGCGGCCCAGCAAACGCACATTCTCAGGCACACCCCGTGAGCGGATCCAGTCCAACGCCTCACCCTCCAGGCCGACCGCGACAAAAGGAACCTGTGGCAGCTCCCGCGCCACATCCAGAAACAACCCGATGCCCTTGATGGCGGCCGCACGCCGGTCTCGAGCCCCGCAAACCGTAAGCACCCCCCTCTCCCTCATGTTCTCCGTCTCCGCGTCGAAGAATTCCGTGTCGACGCCGTTATACAAAATCCGCGACGGCGCGTGCGGAGCGAAGGCCGCCAGCTCATCGGCTGTGGCCTTTGAAACCGGCAGCAAAAGGGCGGCATAGCGCAAGCTCATCCGACTGCAAAAGGAGCGCACCGCCTGCAGATGGGCGCCGTAACCATAGTCGGGCATCCGGGCGACATCGTAGCCGCCCACGACGATGACGACCGGCTTGCCGAAGAGCCGACCCGCTACGACCGGTACCAACGCATGATAATCGGCGAACCAGGTGAAGAGCGCTGCCGAGCCGGGGAGATGGCGCAACAGCCAGAAGCCCTGCGCCCATTGATCCCATGCCTGCCGCAGAAAGGGTTTGAAATGAAAGCGACGCATCCGCAAGCGAAAATGTCGACGCAAGCCATCGGCGTCAGCAAGGACAAAAGGCGCCTGGCTGGGCTGGATAAAAAGCAATTGCGCGGGCCGTGGTGGCATGACGAAACCCTCTCTACAATCAGACCATGGAATCAGGGCATAGTGATACCAATATAAATAATCCGCGAATAGGATCAAAAAACTTCAAAACAAAAGTATAAAGATTCGCTGGACTTTCTTAAAAAATTGTCATATAATAACCAATAATCTGCTTTCAACCCTGTCATGCAACGAGGCTGTCGTGAAAAAGAAAAAAGTCGCACAGGAAAAAAGCTGGGCGCCGCCATCTGCGGAAAAAGAGACGCTTCTCACCCGCTACCCCCTGGCCGCACTCCTGGTCCTCTCTTTCCTGCTCCTGCTCATTTTGTACAATCAGGTCATGCTGGCCGGAAAAACCTTTCAAATGCCGGATCAGCAAAGCGCGCGCGCCACAGCCCCCTTCGTCAAGGAAGCCCTCTCCCGCGGCATCACGCCCCTCTGGTGTCCCTATATCTTCGGCGGCATGCCCTCTTTTGGCTCCCTGCTCAGCGCACCTCATGTGAACCGATTGGATGACTTCTTCATCGGCTTCTTCCGCCTTCTCGCTCTGCCGGATTTTACCTTCATTTTCTTCAATTATCTGCTCTTCGCTCTCTTCATGTTCCTGCTCATGCGCGGACTGGGCGTAGAGCCGCTCCCGGCTTTCTTTTCCGGGCTGGCGGTCATCTTCATCCCCCAGTTCGTCGCCTTCACCGCCTATGGACACAATACCAAATTTCTTGCCGCAGTGCTGATTCCGGTCATCCTTCTCTGCGCCAAAAAAATGATGGAGGAGAAAAACGGGCTCTGGTTCAGCCTCACCGCCCTCGCCATCGGCTTCCAGATGGTGCGAGCGCACATCCAGGTTTCCTACTACACCTTCATTCTTCTCGGAATCTACTTCCTTTATAAGGAGATCGCCGATTTCCGCCGCAGCCGCGAGATCAAGCCGCTGCTGCACTCCGCCGGGCTGCTCGCTGGCGCCATTGCCGCGGGTGTGCTCCTCTCGATGATTCTCTATACCTCGGTTCTCGACTACCAGCGCTACTCCATCCGCGGCGGCAGCACCGAAGGCGGTGGACTTGATTTTGACTACGCCGCCAACTGGTCCTTTCATCCTCTGGAGATGGTGACCTTCTTCATTCCCTCCTTCATGGGCTTTGGCGGCGCCACCTATTGGGGCAAGATGCCCTTCACCGATTACCCGCTCTATTTCAGCGTCGTTGTTTTTCTTCTGGCGGGTCTCGCCCTCGCCCTACGCCGTGATCGCACGACCTGGATTATGACGACTGTCGCGCTCTTTTCACTGCTGGTTTCCTTCGGCAAACATTTCGGTGTGCTCTATGCCCCGCTGTTCAAGATTCTGCCCTACTTTAACAAGTTCCGCGTCCCGAGCATGATTCATATCATTCTGGATATCAGCATGCTCGTCCTCGCCGGTATCGGCTTGCAAGCCCTGTTCGAACTGCGCACCCAGCTGCCACAGCTTAAACCGCTTGAACGCACACGCCGGATCAAATCGTTGAAACGCTTCCTCTATACTTTTGCCGGTGTGGTTGCGGTGTTGGGACTGATGGTTCTTTTGGGACGAGCCCTTTATATGGAAATGGCTGGCAGCGGCGGCCACACCCTGAATGATGCCCAGCGTGTCGCTGCCTATAACCAAGCGGTCCTTGACAGCCTCAAATCGATCGGGCTGGTTGCCATCGCGGTTGTGCTCATCCTCCAGTTCCTTAAAAACAGCCTATCCCGGATGGCGCTGACCCTTTTACTGAGCGCCATGGTAGTTTTCGATCTGTGGGCCGTGGATGCCAAAATCATCCAGCCTCAGGACAAGTCCGACGAAAAGGCCTTTTTTGCGGCGACGCCTGCCGTGCAGTTTTTACAGAAAGACAAAGAGCTCTATCGCATCTTTCCAGTGCTGGATGACAAGAGCGGCAATTGGTACATGTACCACTTCATTCATAACATCTCCGGCTACAGCGCCGCTAAACTACGCCTCTATCAGGATTTCCTCGACGAAACCGGTTTCGGTTCACAGGATCGCTATGGCCTGAACAGTTTTCTCTCCAAGTACTGGCGGGTGGGCATGCAGGGTAATCGCTATGCATGGATTGATGTGCCGCTGCAGCAAATCGCCCCGGAGCGGTTGGCCTTTGATTCGGCCATGCTGGATATGCTCAACGTCAAATATCTGGTTCAGATGGAGTTGCCCTGCAACGATCCGCGCTACCAGCCGGTAGGCGATCCAAAAACGATTCCACTTTACCGCAATACGACGGTGTTGCCGCGCGCCTTTTTCGCCGATTCGGTCCTCGTCCTCAAAGGCCGCAAGAGCATTTTTGACTACATGAAGAGCGGCCGTTTCAACCCACGCCGGGTGGCCGTGATCGAGGAGAATCCACCGTTTACCGTGTCGGCCGCCACCGGCAATACGGCCGATATCGTCAAGTATGACCTGCACCAGATCGTCATCTCCGCCAAGATTAAATCTCCGACAATCCTGGTGCTCAGCGAGATCTATTACCCCGCCGGCTGGAAAGCCTTTGTGGACGGCAAAGAGAGCAAGATCTTCAAGACCAATTACCTTCTGCGCGGGCTCTTCCTCCCGGCCGGCGATCACCAGATTCTCTTCAAATTCAACCCCGCCTCATACCAGGCCGGCGAGTGGATCACCGGGATAGTGCTGCTCCTGCTGATCGGCCTCCTGGGTCACTCACTCTGGATGGTTTACCGGAACCGCCGCAAATCACCGGCGACTGCCTGATCTCAAGGGTGGGCCTTTCGCCCACCCTTTTTTGATAGAAAGAACCTATGTCTTTTCGCAAAACGCTTTACATGTCCTCGGGTACCCTACGCTACCTCTTCGTAGTCGTGGTTATACTTTGCATCGCCGGAATTAATTTTTACGTCCAGGGGCTGGTCAAGGATTTGCGCAAACAATCCCGCGATATTGCAGAATTCTACGCCCTCACCTACCAGCGCCTGGCGGTAGCCGCCGACCAGCCGGAGGTGCTCGACTGGCTTTTCGTCAACATCATCAGCCGTGCCACCTTCCCCCTGATCCTGACCGACCGCCAGGGCAATCCCAGCTCCTGGCAAGGCCTGACAGTCCCGGACACCGCCCGCTCGCCAGAAGCCCTCAAACAGGTACGCAAGGTTCTGGCCAAGATGCGGCAGGAAAATGATCCCATCCCGATAACCTACGACGAGATTGTCCTCAGTTATCTCTACTTCGGCGACTCGGTCCTGATCAGCCGCCTCCAATTTCTGCCTTGGGTTACCCTGAGCGGCATCGGCCTCCTGGTTCTGGCTGCCTTTCTCAGCTTCGTCAGCATCAAGAGCAGTGAGCAGCGCTTCATCTGGGTGGGGATGGCCAAGGAGACCGCCCATCAGCTTGGCACCCCGATCTCCTCGCTGATGGGCTGGCTCGAGCTCCTCAAAATGCCCCATCTTGGTGCCGCCCAGCGCGAGCAAACCCTGACGGATATGGAGACCGATCTCAAGCGGCTGGAAAAAATCGCCGCACGTTTTTCCCATATCGGTTCCGAAGCCTTGCTCGATCCGCAGGAGGTAGAGCCGATCCTCCATGATGTTTGCGAATATCTGCGCAAGCGCCTGCCTAAAACCGGCAATCAGATTCAATTGATCGAAACCTATGCGGCGTGCAAACCCGTACCCCTGAACCGCGAGCTCTTCGAATGGGCGGTCGAGAATCTGCTGAAAAACGCCATTGACGCCGTAAAAGGTAAAAAAGGGATCATCGAAATCATCACGAAACCCCTGAATGGCAAAAACCGCATCGTGATCGACATCAGCGACAACGGCGCCGGGATCACCGCCAAAAGGCGCAACGACATTTTCAAGGCGGGCTACAGCACGAAGAAACGCGGCTGGGGTCTGGGTTTGAACTTTGCCAAGCGGATCATCGAGGAGTATCATCACGGACGGCTGATCATCAAGGAGAGCCATATCGGCAAGGGGACCACGATGCGGATGATTCTATGACGGAGATCCGTAAATCCCTGGAGGGCCGGATCGCCCTGGTGACCGGCAGCGCGCGCGGCCTGGGCGCGGGCATGGTGCGCGCCTTGGCGACACAGGGCGCCGCTGTTGCCATCCACTACCGCAAAAGCCGGGAAGCGGCCGAGCGGCTGGCTAAGGAACTTCAAGATCAGGGAGTGACCGCGGCGACCTTCCAAGCGAATGTGACCCGATGGGCGGAGGTCTGCGATCTGCGCACCGCCGTGCTGGAACACTTCGGCCGCCTCGACATTCTGGTGAACAATGTGGGAACTTTCTTCGAAAAACCCTGGGGATCTTTCACACCGGCAGAATGGGAGGAGATGCTGGCGAGCAACCTCACGAGCGTCTATTATACCTGTCAGGCCTTCTGGCCGGGGCTGGTGGCACAGCGATGGGGCCGCATCATCAATATTGGGCTCGCGAACAGCGACCGCATCCATGCTTATCGCAATATCCTGCCCTATGCCATCGCCAAATCCGGCGTGCTCATCCTCAGCAAATCCCTGGCCTTAGAGGGTGCTCCGCACCAGATTACCGTGAACGTCCTGGCACCCGGATTGATGGATAATGGAACCCTCGACACGACCGCCCGCCAGACTGCAACGCAACAAGTGCCCGCTGGACGACCGGGAACCAGTACCGATCTCGCCGCGGCGCTGACCTTTCTTTGCAGCGAGGCCGCCTCCTATATCACCGGCGCCCAAATCCCCGTCAGCGGCGGCTGGGGCCTTTAGTGCCGCACCTCCTCCGGACGGCGCGGATAACGCCGCTCCCGTTCCGGAATGCCTTCACTTTTGGCCGGCAGCTGAGCCGGCCGGCGGCTGGCGATCCGCAAGCCCGTATCATCCGCAACCAGGTCGTATCCCCCTGACCAGACCGGTTCGGCACGTTCGCTGCGGTACGAAACGACTCGCGCCCATCCAAGAAGACCATTGAGCCGCTGCGCCGCTTTCCAGAGTATTTGCCCCGTATTGCTGGCCAACGCAACCGAGCTCACCTTGCGCATCGCACCATCCTGACGGCTATACCCCTCAACAGCAGTCAAACGAAACATGGTCCGCAGCCCCACCTTTCCGAGAAAGGCTTTCCATTGCAGCACTTCTCCCTGAAGTGCCCACCAGTCGCCTTTCACTGAACAGTTTTTTGCCGGTCCGGGCTTACCACTTTCGTAAGGGATCACGATCACCTTGAATCCGCTTGATGCGGCGCCGCTCTTCTGAAATTCGACGTGGGCCACCGGTCTTTCGCCTTGGAGTGGACTGAAGTAATAAAGATAAATGATAAAATACCCCAAGAGGAGGGCGGAAAGGGTAAGCAGCAGCATCGTCAGCCCAGAGAGCGACCCGGATCTTTTTTTTCGCGCCGGCGTCTTGCTGCCGCCTTTGCCGCCAAAGATGGTCAAAAGGATAAAAGCCGCAACCAGGCTGACCAAAAACAAAACCAGATAGACGGCGTTCGAGTCACCGGGAAGTAATTGGTTCATCCTCTCCTCATTTCGCCAGGATAATTCTTTCATCATACGCGATGGCGCCGAACACGCCGATCCCGCCCTGGATATGCCAGACCGGCTCTTCGTCGTCGCGCATGAGCAAGTAATTATAATAATTGCGATCCAATGCGGTCACCTTCAGCACATAGATGTCAGGTTGGGCGAGATAAAACGGATAGAAATTGGTCGCCGTGGAATCGCTCCACATCTCGGCGCTGTAGGTATGGACATTGCCGCGCACACTGACCAGAAAATGGCTGTCCGGTGTGCCCGGCTCCCAAGCGATCGGCAGCGCAGCGTTGGCTGCGACCACCTGATGATCGGCTGGCGAGATCAAGCGCGGCGGTGCTGGCATGGTACAGTGCGCTTCTATCCGGCGGCCATCCTGCAGTCGGACGGAGAGGGTGTAGGTCGCACCCGCCTGCAAACATAAGTCCGGTCCCTCCGTGGCATACCGGCCTTCGCCCCGGTCTGTGAAGGTTACTGCCTGACCCGCCCCACTGATTATCATCTGAGCCCCTGCTATGCCCCGGTCCGCTGGCACCCGATCCATCGCGCGATAGGTCTCCTCCAGACGAATGATCGTCTGCCCGGAGTTATAGATCAGCAGCCCGAAGAGGTTGATCTCGGGTTGGTAATTGAATTCGTTGACATCGGGTCCATTGCTACATGCGGCCAGCAGCAGGGCGGCCGCCAGGACCCCGAGTGGTAATCTAGAAGGCAAAATCCACTCCCAGCGTCGGCAGCAAGGGGAACATCGAGACCGTCGTCAATCGCGAGGGATTGGCGTCATGGTCCCAAAAGTAATAAAAGACATTTTTATGGTTGTAGAGGTTGATGACCTGCAAATAAGGGGAGGCGGAGACGCCGAAGAGGCGTCCCTCCCGGCGCAGGCTGACATCCATGCGGTGATAGAGCGGAAATCTGGCGCTGTTCTTCGCACCGGGACGATCCACCAGATGGCCCGAAAGCATATTCTGCTCGATATCCCACTCGTACCGCACATATTTACCGGGTTTGGGCGTATAGGGCATCCCGGAGCCGTAGGAAAAAACCATTCCGAGGGTCCATTTCCTGCCAAGGGTCCGGTTCAGAACAACATGAAAAGAGTGGCGGCGGTCGTATTTGGGATAATAACTCTGCTGGCCCATCCGGCGCTTGGTGATGCCCCAACTGTATCCCAGCCAACCCTGCAGGGGCCCCTGCTGCCGCTTTAGTAACAGCTCCATGCCGCGTGCCGTTCCCTCGGCGACGAAGTAATCGTCGGACGGATCAGAGGCAATCCCGTTTTCGTTGAGATCGAGCAGGCCGTTGAAGGTTTTCAAATACCCCTCGAGTGTGAAGAGGAGATCGTGCGGCAGCCACCATTCCACTCCCACCACATAGTGGTTGGCGGTTTGTGGTTTGTAGTTCTTGCTGATGGGCATCCACAGATCCATCAGCGAAAAATTCTGTTCGTCGCTGGCGACCGTCGTAAGATACTGGGCATAATGCCCATAGGTGGCTTTAAGGGCGAGATTGGGGGCAAGTTGATACTGCAGCCCCAGACGTGGTGCAAGGCTCCAGCGATCGCCGAGCGTATAGTGTTCAAGACGCACCCCGGTATTGAGCTGGAGACGCGGCCGGGGCTGCCAGTGGTCCTGCAGATAGAACGCCTGAAGCGCGGGCTGGGCGGTATAGGCAAACAGTCGGTACTCATCAATGGCAATGCCATAACGAAATTCCAGGCCGGAGGCGGCCATTCCCGCTTTAATGCTGTGCCCGTGGATGCCAAAATAGTTGATATCCGCTTTGGCGCTGTAGTCGGTGATGTGGTTGTTCAGGGTTAACGAGGCGGTTCCGCTGCCCTCCACGGCGGCATCGAGGTCGTTGTCAAAGCGGCTGCGGGATAGAATCGTCTCGCTGAAAAGATCGGGGCGGATGATCCAGCGCCAGGTCAGGCTGGTGGTCCTGTTGCCCCAGGTCCAGTCGAGGTCGACATCCACCTCGGATTCGTCGTCTCCTTCGGCGGAGAAATCGAGAACATCGTCGCCGTAAAAACCGCTCAGCGTAAGGCGGTGGCGCTGCGAAAGATCGAGATTGATTTTGCCCTGAAAATCATAAAAATAATAAGGGAAAGCATACCGGGTATGTTTGAAGACCTGATCGAAATAGGTCCGGCGGCCGGCAATCAGGAAGGAGCCGGAGGGTAAGGGCCCCTCGGCGAGGGCGCGGGCCGACAGCAGGCTGATGCTGCCCGCGCCGCGATAGTGTTTGGTGTCTCCTTCCCGGTTGGTGATGGCAAGCACGGAAGAGAGTCGGCCGCCGTACTCCACGGGGAATCCCCCGCTGAGAAATTCCAGTTCCTTGATCGCATCCACGTTGAAGGTGCTGAAGACGCCGCCTAGATGGAAGGGATTATAGACACTGACACCATCCAGGAGAACCAGATTCTGATCCGGACTGCCGCCGCGCACATAGAGCTGACTGGAATAATCGCTGCGGCTGACCACCCCGGGCAACAACTGCAGGGTTCTGAAGACATCGGCTTCTGCCAGCATCGGCACCAGTTGCAGCTGACGCATCGTCAGTGAGGCGGTGGAAATGTGAACTTCCCGCTCGAAGCGCTCGCGCTGCGCCGTCTTGGTCACCTCACCCATCTCTATCGATCCCGGAAGTAGGGTAACCGCTAGGAGCGTGTCCACTCCGGCGCGCAGCAAAATTTCACTTTGCCAGCGCTGATATCCCAGTAGCGAGACGGTGCAGAGATAGCGGCCCGCCTCCAGATGGGGGATGACAAAATAGCCGCGCAGGGTAGTAAGCGTCCCCAGCTTTGTCCCGGCCAGATAGACATTGGCATAAGGGAGGGGCTCACCATTGGTGGCGTCGCGGACAAAACCGCTGATGGAGGCCAAGATCTCCTTGGCGGCGGTCGTGTTGCCCGATCCAGGGCCAGCCGACAGCGCCGCCAGTAGCAGAGCGGCAACGAAGGAGAGACAAGATCGCTTCATACAATATCTTGACAGTCGATCCTACTTGATGATCTTCATGATGTCCAGAGACATGGTCACCGAACCCAGCTCGGCCTTGCTTTGTATCCGCACCGGTAGACGCCGCTGATCGCTGGTGAGCCAGATCCACATCTCACCCTTGGGCTCTAGTTTGGAGCCAGGCTGCTTGCCGGGCACAAGAAGAAAACATTCAAATTTCCCCGCCGGGACCTTCACCATCTCCTTTTTTTTCACGGTGAGGCGCAAGGGGTAGACCTTTTTATCCACATAACTGTTGAGGTCGATGATATTCCCGACCTCCAGATCAAGAGTCCGCACATAATAAATAATCGAGAGGAGGTCCTGACTGTATGCGGGAACCGCAAGAGTATCCTTGCCCTCGAAGGCGCACTGGTGCAGGGGATCGAAGACCGCCTTGCGGAACGCTTTGAATTTGCCTTCGCGCAAGGTCCGTTCATAACGCCAGGGGAAGACGCCGCGGCGATCGAGCCAGCTTTTCATAACATCGTCCACCCTGTAAAAACCGGAAAAAAAATCATTGGTCCACAACCGCGAGGTGAGCAGATATACAGCGCGGCCATTCAGACTGTCTCCTGCCTCCAGCGACAAGGCCCCCCAGCCGGCGCTCAGCTTGCCGAAATGGACCGAATACTCGAGATACTCACCAACCGGCATCTCATGGTTGGCCAGTTCGCGCAGCAGCGGTACCGCCTTCGCTGGGATCTCCTGCGCACGCGCGGCTGGGAGCACACCTGCCAGCAGTATCACCATCCCGGCCATCCATTTCAAGCCCTGCATGGTCACCCCTCCTCAAACTCTCTTCGATTGAGCAACTGATGCCTTACTTTCGCAAACACTTCATCGAGTGAGATTAATTCCATGCACTCGCCTCTCGGGCAGCGCGCCCCGGTGCAGGCGGGGCACGGAGGCACGGGGGGCAACAGGACCGCGTCCAGCTGCCCATAGGGACCCCAACGTTCCGGAGCACAGGCCTGCAGCGGACAATATAGACCGATGACGCGGCAGCCAACCGCCACCGCCATGTGCAAAGGCCCCGTGCTGTTGGCCACCAGCACCCTCGCTTGACTGAGGAGGGCAAGCAATTCCTTGATGCTAAGCTGCCCATCCAGCCGCACGGGTTGGGTTCGCATCCGGCGGCACAGGTCATCGACGAGCGGAATTTCGGCCGGGCTTCCAGTCAGCACGACCGGAAGGCCCAGCTCTTCCTGAATACGGTCTGCCAGGGACGCGAAGCCGGAGAGCGGCCAATCCCGGGCTGACCCGCCGCTGCCGGGGTGGAGGACAATAAAGGGCGCCTCCGGGTTCAGCCCCCGCTGCTGCAGCAGTTCTAGCAGCCGTTTTCGGGCGGAGTCGGGTATGGCAAGGTAAAAACGAACCGGTTGCAATCCGGCACCGACCGCTCGAGCCAGATCGAGGTTAAGATCAAGTTCATGCCGTCCCGATCCTTTGCGATGCTGATAGACCCGATGGTTAAAAAGCAGGGCGTAGGCCCGGTACCCCGTGCCGACCCGATGGGCAACACCGGCCATGAAACAGAGGAGCGCCAGACGCAGAGAGGGATGCAGGACGAGCGCCGTGTCGAAGCGGCGACGGCGCACCTCCCGCAGCAACCGCAGAAAACCGCTGAGTCCGGCATGCAGCCCTGTGCGTTCCTCTGTTAGTACCTCGTCGACGTGGGGATGGCCGCGCACCAGGTCGGCAGTATAAGGCCGCAGCAGCATGGCGATATGGGCACCAGGATAGCGGCCGCGCAGGGCAGTCAGCACCGGCGTGGAGAGGACCACATCCCCGATCCGGTCGGTCCGCAGGACGAGGATCCGCTGTGGTTCAAAGGAGGGAGGCAACTTTCGGGTACTCAAACCGATTCCAGTACGGTATCGATCTCCAGCTTGGAAATGGCGCCTTCGCGCAGAATCCGCACCGGCAAGCGCGTCACGTCGACGACGGTGGAGGGTGTCGTCGACAGGGTCCGGGAGCCATCAATGATCATATCGAGCTGGTCGCCGAACATCTCCTGCACCTGCGCCGCCGTAGTCGCGGGCAGTTCTCCGCTGCGATTGGCGCTGGTCGAAATGATCGGAAAACCGCTGCTCTTGAGCAGAGCCAGGCAGATGGGGCAGTCCGGGATGCGGATGGCAATGGTGCGCGAATGGTAAAAAAGAGAACCTTGCAGCCCTTTCCCCGCACGAAAAACGAGCGTCAGCGGGCCCGGCCAAAAATTTTCCATGAGACGCTCGGCCGACTCCGGGATCTCCTCAACCAGGTCGCTGATCTGGATGAGGTCCGCGGTGATAACGATCAAGGCCTTGCTATGGTCCCGGTTCTTGAGGGAGTAAATTCGGTCTACAGCAGCGGAGGAAAAGATATTCGAACCGATACCGTAGACCGTCTCGGTCGGATAGCCGATGACACCATCCTGCTTCAAAACGCGGACGGCTCGACTGATCAGATCGTCCTCTGGCTGCCGGGGATCGATCTTGAGGAGTTCACTCATCTTCGCTCTTTCGTTAAACCATGCGCACAATTTCGTTAAAAACCTGCTCAACGGTTATACCCGTCATGCATGCGTGGGTGCCGATGGGGCAGGTACGGCCGCCGTGGATCGAGCAGGGTCGGCACGCGAGATCCCGCTGCACGACCGTGGCAACCTCGCTCAGGGGTCCGAAGCCGAATTCCGTGACGGTGGGGCCAAAAATCGCGACGGTTGGCGTCCCCATCGCCGAGGCGGCATGAAGCGGGGCGCTGTCGTTGCTCACCAGCAGGGCTGCCCGCCGGATCACCTCGGCGGACTGACGAAAAGAAAACTGCCCCGCGCCATTCAGCCAGCGGCCCGCCAGCCCCCGGCTGATCTCTTCGCACAGCGGGCGATCCTCCGTTCCGCCAATCCAGACCACCGGCCAGCCCGCCCCGACGATGCGCTCAGCCAGTTGACGAAACGAGGCTGCCGGCCACCGTTTTGTCGCCCATATAGACCCGGGTGCGATGGCGATCAAGGGCTGCCCTGGCGCCGCCAGGCCTTCGAGGCGTTGATCCACCACCTTGCAGTCCGCCGCTGTGGCGTAAATCTGTGGCCGTTTCGGGCCGGTGACGATGCCCAGCGCCGTCAGCAGTGAGAGATTGCGCTCCACTTCGTGCCGCGTCCGGTCATAGCGCACCCGGTGGGTCAGCAGGAGGACCCCGCTGCTGGTGTCGAATCCGATGCGAATCCTGGCCCTGCTGCACCAGGCCAATACGGCACTTCGCAGGGAGCGGTGCGGCGTCAGGACCAGCGTGTATTGCGTCCGCCGCAACCGCCCGGCCATGGCGATGACGCCCCGGCAGCCCGATTGGCTTTTGCGCTTGTCATAGAGAATGACCTGCCGCAACGCTGGATGGGTTTCAACCAGCGGGCCCGCCGCCGGGATCACCATGATATCGATGGCTGCATCCGGAAAATGATCGCGGCAGGCCTGGATCAGCGGCGTTGTTAACAGAACATCGCCGATGTAAGCCGTCTGAATGATCAGTATCTGGTCAGTTTTGCACACCCGGGGGCGAATCCTCTCTTGCCAATGTCGAGGGAGGCGGGGTCTTCCATCGTTTATGCATCCAGAGCCAGTGATCGGGATACCGGCGGATATAGGTCTCGAGGGCGCTGGCATGGCGCTGTGTCAGGATACGGATATTCTCCGGAGTGACCCCTTCGAGGTCGCTATGGTCGATTTCCTCGAGAATGACACTATGATTGCCCTTATCACCCCGCACCACGACGCCGAAGATCAGTGGGGCTCCAGTTTTAAGCGCGAACAGTGCCGGACCTGCGGCGGTTGAGGAAGGCCGGCCGAGAAAGTCGACAAAAACCCCTTCAGTATGCGCATCCTGATCCGCCAGGATGGTGATGAACTTGTTGGCCGCCAGAGCGCGGAAGACCGAGCGCACCCCCATCCCCAGCCGGGCGAGTTCAGCCCCCCAGGAAACGCGGTTTTGGTTGATCATCTTATTGACAAAGGGATTACGCTGGTCCCGCGCCAGTCCCACCATCGGAAATCCCATGCGATGAATGACTGCGGGGAAAAGCTCCCAATTGCCAAAATGGCCGGAGACGCACACCGCTCCGCGCCCGCCGCGTCCCGCCGCCTCAAGCCGCTCTCCGCCGTTAACCTGAATGTGCCGGGCATAGAACGCTTCATCCATCTTGGGGATGCGGATGAATTCGACAATGTTCTGGCCGAAATTACAGTAGGTGCGGCGACCGATCCGGCGGACCTCCTGCGACGGCTTTTCCGGAAAGGCGGCGGCGATGTTTCTCAGTGCCACTTGCTTGCGGATCGGCACGAGATAATAGGCGAAATATCCCAGTCCTGCACCCATCCCCAGGGCGACACGATGCGGGAGCAGCCGGATCGGGAAGGCAAAAAGCTGGGCGAGTACATATTCAATGACATTCTGGATCTTTTTCATCTTACAATGTAAAACAATCCAGCGAGAAATTCAAGATTTGATTCCGTTCCGGGTACCCCCAAAATCCGGGGCCCATCCGGCGCCTCAAGCCGGGCGCTCTAAAAATAAGCGGGTTCAGTCGAATCTGGATATCCCTGAATGGCCTCCGGGTGGGACTCAGGTCTTTGGGGGTATCAGGTTATTGCCATCCTCCTCCTCTTCATCCTGCTTTTCCTCCGGTCCGGACGGCGACTCCTCCGGCGCCGCAGGCGAGCGGCGCGGCATCACGTGAGGCGCCACCCAGGGCGTCCCGGCGAGGTCCGCTTCGCGATCCTCCTCCGGCATTCCCGCCTCCAGCCCTGGCTGCGCACCCTCCCATTCCGCCATCTTGCGGCGGTTGCGGTGACGAATGATTAAAAAGACCAGAATAAAGAGCAGGGGAAGCACCAGCCAGATCAGCTCATCCATCTCGCTCAGCCAGAGCCACCTCTGTGTCCGCTGCAGGTAACCGTGCCATTCTCGTTCGAATCCCGCAACCGTACTGCCGGTGGCGCGCAGGAAGAGGAGATCCAGATCCTCCCCTACCGCAATACCGGCGAGCAGGGTGCGTAGCGCCTCGGCATCGTAGGTGGCGAGCAGATAGCGGACGGCGGAGTAGCTTTCCTGATAGGCGAGCTGGGCGCGATTGGGGTCAAATTCCAGCACGCGATCGATATCCTGCAAAGGGATCAGCGAGCCAGTGGCCAGCGCGCGAGAGAGGATGCTTTTGTTCTCAAAGTCGGCGTGCTCGGCGTAAAACACCGCCATCCCCTCATCGAGCCAGCGCGGCAGCTCTCGGTTGCCGATACGCTGATGCAGGAGAAGATGCAGCAGTTCGTGGACCAAACTCTGCCGCAGAGAAGACTCCGGACGGTCCCATCGCGGCGAACGGACGATCATGGTAGAGACTGCGGGAATTGCAAAAGCTTGGGTCCACTCGGGCAGCTCACCGCGAAGATAGTCCCGGAACCAGGCGCGGCTCGGCGCGATGATGACCCGCAGCGTCTCCTCCCGCACGAGGGCCAGATCGTGCTCGATCTCCTCGCGTGCTTGCCGCAACACGGCGAGGCTCTCATCGACGAATCGTGCATCCTCTGCGCTGGCATAGAGGCAGATCCGCGCCTGACAGTGGCGCGCAAGAACTGGAGAGGGTGTCCGGGCGCCGGCGAGCGTGGAAAGCAAAATCAGGAAGGGGAGCGCAAGACGCCGCATCAGGACGTCTCCTGCGGATGCAGAAAGGAGCGGCAAACCGAGGCCATGGCCAGGATCTGGGTGACCGCCGCCTCCCTCAAACACTGCGGGTGTCCTTCCAGACACTGTTCCAGCCGGCACTGCCGGTTTTGGTCCGGGCAGGTTCTGGCGGCATGGGCCTCGCCCAGGGCGCGCAGTTCGGCCAGCATCTCCTCTTGTGCAAATTTTTTTCCGCGCACCCGGACCCCAAACTCAATGGTCTTCTCCTGCACAAAACGATATGCCTCGAGCAACTCCAGCGGCGAGAGCAGGCCAAGCAGCTCCTGCAGCCCGTCACCTGACAGGAGCGCCCTAACCAGATCCAGTTTCCGATTTATCCGCAGCACCATGATCGACCTACTTTCTCACTCCAGTTTCTCAAGCAGAAGATCCAGAAGAGTGATGACCACCCTGCGGACGCTGGCCGGTTTGTGCTTCTGGAAGAAAAGAAAGCGAGCGGAAGGGGAGAGGGCGATATCCAATTTGATCGCACTCTCCACAACCGGCGGCGGTTGCAGTCCGAGGTCGGCTGCGACCACAAAGGGGGCTGTAAAGTCGGAAGAGGTATCATTAACCAAATCGCGGCAGGCATTGTAGGAAGCGCCATCGAACCAGTCAAAATGGGCAATATAACCGAGGATCTTTCCGCCCACCAGATCCCAAGCGAACTCTTGCCCGAAGCCGATACTGTAGCAGTAGAGCACCAGTTCGCGATGGACAGTGAGTGAACCCAGCAGCAGATCACCGCAGCCCTGCCGGAGATCGGGGCAGAAGGCCTGAAGAAACTCACGGTTGCCCGCTCCACCAGGGCCAAGGACAATAATTTCGGCTGTGCGCTGAATAGCGCCTTCGTCCAGTGTTCGGTGCATAGGGGGAGCCTTCAAAATGCCGGTTTTCCGCCGCGCTGCCGCAACCCGCGAAGCAGGGTCAGGGCCGTAGGGCTGTCAATCTCTGCCTTATGAGCAAAAGATCCGCCCGATGCAGAAAAATTCTGTGTGGCCCCAACACCGGGGTGGCAGCTAGAACGGCCGCTGCATCAGAAGTCAGTTGAGGTTTTTTTTTTGGCTGCCGTTGCGCGTGAAAAAGGACGCAATGCGCGAATACGAGTCGGCACTCCCCTGTTGCGCCGCCGCACGCTTGAGCGAGATATCCTGTGCAATGAGGTCGGCCTCGGATGCCGTTCCGGGCACAAGGGCGATGCGATGGTTGGCCATCAAGCCCTGAATGATCTCGAGCGTTTGCAACGCATCCTTCTGCATGGCCGCGATCAGCAAGCGCAGGGGCTGCGGTTTTTCGAGCAGGGTCCAGATCCGCGCCTCAGCTTCATTGAGCTCCGGGGAAGAGATCCCCTCCGCACGGGCCACATAGCGATCCAGCGAAGCGAGCTGGGCCGCCTGATTTTTGAACTCCTGCAGACGCTGCGCCCCGGCCAGTAGTAAGTCCCCGTTGGATCGGGTAATCCGGATCTCTCGCTGGACCGGCTGTATGGTCAGTTCAAAATAGCCCTGCAACCAGATCATCATGTTCAGAAGCGCCTCCTCGGGGGCCTGCTCCCGGAGCACGGCATCGACGATACGACCCTGGTCGACATAGACAAATCCCTCCTCGGGCTCTTGAACCAGGTGAACCATGGCCGACTTTTTACCGAGCTCAAGTGTCTGGATCAAGTCGATCAGGGACATCTCCTCCAGGCTGCCGGTAAATCCCTGCGTCATGGTGGGCTCGCCGATCAGGGCCGCTGCGCCCTCCTGCAAGATCGACTCTACGCGGGCAACGACCTCCTCCGGTGCATAGGGCTTGGTAATAAGATCGTCGATCTCGAGTGCCAGCAGCTTGAGCCGCTCTTCCAACTCCACCTGACGGGTCATGAAGACAAAAGGCGTTTCTTTAAGCGCGGGATGGCTGCGCACCTGCTGAAAAAGAGCCAGTCCGTCTATCCCCTCCTGATCAACTTCGCTGAGGATCAGCACCGGGTGGTCGGCTACAGCGCGCTCCAGTGCAGCGCTGCTCTTCTGCAGGATCAGACTAGAGAGATGATGATCGTTCAAGGCGCTGGCGAGCGCGGCCGTTGCAGCCCCATCACCATCCACAATGAGGATCAAGGGATTCTGAGTGCGATTATCAATCATCGAGGGGTCTATTTCATCGTCGACGGATGCAGGGTTTCAGCCGGCTGTCCTGGCCGGGATTTGGGACGATACAACGTCTCAAAAAGGCGGAAGATGATCCGGCGGGAATTGACCACAGATAGATCGCTTACCAGCAGCAATCCGTCGCGTTCGCGCAGCCCCAGCCGCTGCCGGATAATCCGCTCCTCCAGCGGTTTTTGCAGATACTCATTATAAGCGAATACCACTACCAGGGGCAGTGCAGCCTTGGCCCGCAGCACGTTCTGCAGATAGCGCTGATAGCCCCATTCCACTTGACGGCCATCCATGAGGATGACGAAGCCCAGAAGCGAACCGGCGAAAAAATCGATGACCGGCGCAAATTCGCGCTCCAGTGACAAGGCGACAAGATTGAGCAGATGCCCTCCCCGGAATTCCGCCGTGCCGAAGAGAAGATCCGAATCCTGCGGCTGAAAGGCGCTCTTTTCCTGAATCTGCTCGGCCGAGAGACTTGCGACCATCTGCCGGCATAATTCCCGGTTATTGCCGAGCACCAGGATGACGCCGTGCGCGCGACGGAAGCGCTGCTGCAGCCGCAGGGTACGCTCCAGTTCCTGGACCTCGGCGCGGTTCGCAGCTTCCTCGTGCGCGGCAGGAGCAAACAGCGGCGGCTCTTCTTTTATGACCGCGGGGGGCGGTTCGTTTCCGGTCTTGGCGATGACGCCGCCAAAGGCTTCCTCCGGACCGGGGCTTTCTGCCAATTCATCTTCCATTTCGAGCTTCAGTAGCGCATCAGCGGGATGCTGCGGGATCACGCGCCCGAGATCGCTCAGGACCAATCCGCCATCCTCCCCCTTGCTGCCCCCGAAGAGATCCTGCTCTTCGGTTCCGGCATGGCGCAGGTCGTAAAAGAGATCATGGTCAAAACTGCTCTCGGACTCCCACCGGGGCGGCTCCTGGACCGGCGGCAAGGCCGATTTTCTCTCCGGCTGGAGCGGTCGCTCTACCATAGATGCCTCGGGGCTTGAGGCCTCCACCTCCGGCTTCTGCAGCCCGGTCATTGGGGGTTCAATCGGGGCCGAAGCTATTGCACCGATCTCCTCATGCAATAGATCCTCCGCACTCGCGGCACCGAGCGCGCTTTCGACATGCTCGAGTGCGGCAGGAGCGGATGGGTGCCGGTCGACACTCCCCGCCGTTTCCGTGATGATCGGCGCTGTCCCGGTGCCGGCTTGCGGTGTGCTGCCCGCCGCGCTGCCGCTGGTGCCGAAATCCCGCAGCACATGCAAGAACCCCAGTTCGTAAAGCTTCAAAATCCGCTGCAGCGTGGTGATTTCATCGTATTTGCTCTCATCGATGATGCGTCCCAGGGAGTGGACGCCGTCAAAAAGAGAGACGAAGTACTCCAGATCGGTTGCAAGAGCCTTCCGGGCGATGATCTTTTTAAAATTCTGCGTGGTCACCAACACGGTTTCAAGCGCTGGCAGATGCCGCAGAATCTCCTCGCGTTGTTCCATTCTTTTGGCTCCTTGCAGTAACAAACCCATATTGCTGACACCGATTTCGCTCTGCTCCGTCACCGGAGCGAATACCATGGTGAACCGTCCCTTGTCCCAGGCGAGCATCCTGAAAACGGCCTCCTCGCCGCGCTGCCGGCCGACCGATGCCCGGACGACCGCGCCCTGGTCGAAAAGGATTTGCCCTGAGACCCCATTCTCATTATGGATCGAAAGGATGCCGCTCTTGCGTTCCGCCCCGAAGACCTCGATCAGTTCACTGACACCGAGATCGGCCAACCGGCCGCTGAACCGGTTGCGACTGCGCTTCCTCGCCTGCCGATTGCGTTCGCGCCGCCTGAGGACCATCTGGACGCGGCCAACAATCTCGCGTACATGAATCGGCTTGACGATGTAATCCTTCGCACCCAGTTTGAAGCTTTTGACTCGATTCCATACATCGCTTTTCTGGGTTAGAAAGATGACCGCACAGGTGTGGTTGAGGGAGGACTGCTGGGCTTGATCCAAGAGGGCATATCCATCGATACCCGGCGCGGCCACTTCCGCCAGGATGGCATCAAATGCCTGCCCGGAGATCTTGTCAAGCGCTTCGGTATTGTTCGCAGCGGCATCCACCTCAAAATGCAAATCGAGAAAGTTATTGCGCAGGATGCGGACATTCTTGGGGTCAGGATCGACGAGAAGTATTCTAGGCGGATTCATGAGCTGCTTTTCCAGGTTGCCGCTACAGTGAGCATATATTAAACCGATAAAAATTTATCTAAAAATATGCCCTATGTCAAGGTTTTTCTATAAAAAAGAGAGCCGGGAAAATCCCGGCTCTCCAGCCACCCCTGTTCTGCTCGCTGACTGAAACCCTCTAAGCCACCCGCTCCTGAACCCGGGCGAGGATCGATCGTCCGCTGCGGCTCCTGCCCTGCATGCCAAAATAGAGCAGACGATTGTTCAAAAACTCAAAATTGGTCAGGGGAATTCGTGCCGCGCCGGTGGGGGTGAACTCGGCCTTATCAAAAAGTCCCGGCGCTTCGAGCGTGCAGGGGGCAGCACGTCCATCCCCCTCACCCCAGAGAAACAGCAGAATCTGGTTGCGCAGCGGGTCGCTATACAACATGACGCCAATCTGATCACGGCTCAATTCGAAATCCGCTAGAGTGCGTTTGCTGCCGTCTCCATTTGCCGAAAAGGCCAGCGTGGCCAGGTACGCCTTCGCCGTCCGCCGATCCTTCTCAGGAACGGGGCGGCAAACCAAAAGACCATATTTTACTGAAGGATAGGCGCGCTTCTTACAGAAATCGAGCAGGGCCGGCCGAACTGGACGATCGAGTTCTTTGGCGAAAAGGGAATAAAAGAGGTGCAGATGACGTACTCTCTTGGCGCAGCGGGGGCACTCTTCGATGTGGGCTTGCAGCAACGCTCTGCTTTTTACAGCGGCCAGTCCTCCGATACAAAACAGCTCAAGCTCTCTGGTGCCGGGGCAACCGACGGGTCTGTATCGCTCGCTCATGGTCTGTGCTTATCCAGGCTCAGGCCTGGCTCCCTGTTTGTTACACCCTCCTATTACTAATATGTAACATACAGACAATGGCGAGCGAATACGGAAAAATTAGAGCATTTCACACAAATATTTTCTGAATTCCTTCTTGGCCAGCTTGGCCAGGTATTCAAAAACTGAACGCTCCCGCTGCCGGTATTCCTTTTGCGTCAGCTCGGGAATATAAAATTTGAGATTGCGATAATAGGAGGAGGTGTCGCGTTTTTGAATGAGGTCATAGAGGACATCGCGCAAGGCGCGATGATAGATTCTCGCCTTGTCCAGAGCGAGCTTGCGGGTGCGCAGATACTGCGAATCGAGCCGCAACCAGATGCTGTCCATCACCACCGCAATATATTCCTCCATTTCCTTGCTCTCGAGTTCATCCAAGGGCGTGTTGACCGATTCCCCTGCCGCGATCCGTTCGCGGCAGACATCGAATTTTACATACCGTACCAGTTTGACGACGGCATCGAGCGCGCAGAAATTCTGATACTCCGATCGTTCATGCAGGGCTTCCAACAGGCGGCGGATGGAGACCGAAACCGAGTCACCGGAATGAAAGTTGTCCAGAAAGAGCTTGTGGAGGATCTCCTCGGGAAGCGGGGGTTGGGACCGGCGCAGATAAAGCGCCAGCGAGTCGTCTGCGGGGCTATTCTGGTCGCCCTGGATCAGGGGACCGTGATAGACGAACTCCTTGCCCAATTCGCGGAAGAGGTGCAGGTCTGGCGCCATGCGAATCGCCACCTTGATGTTGCGGACGATCTTGGCCCCCTCAGGATCGCGCTCGCGAAAAATGCGCGAGAGTTCCTGTTTGGTCTTGCGCACGATCAACCGGCGCGTTAGGATCAGCACCTCGGCGTCGTTGATATAGGGCATTTCGGCGAATTTGCCCTCGTAATACTTTTTCAGCTGCGGAAATCGCCCGAAATCATCGCGGCCGAAGAGTTCGGCAATGCAATCCATCGCCAAATCGGCCAGCTCGAGATCTGCCTCCCAGGCATCGCCGCTGATGCGCTTGCCCAACATCTCCTGGTACTTGAGATAGCTCAGGGAGATCTTCTGCGCCAGGTCAATGTAATGGATCAATCCCTCCTGGGTGTAGCTCCCGTCGCAAATGCTGTAAACGAGTTGCGTCAAATTTGCATTTTTCATAAAGTCGCGTCGCACTTCCTTGTTCATCCTTGGCCACCAAGATCCAACCGCCACACCACCGTCCATGCCGCCCGCGATCTCACCGTCTTCGAGGGGCATCATCACCCCGCCCGAAGCACGGCCGGGGTAGTCCCCGGCATGGACACGCCTGTACCAGGGTTCAAACAGCCTGCGCAAATCGTGTACCAAGAATTTAACGCGGCAGCCTTTTTGTAAGCCATTGAATTTATTGTGTAAAAATCGGGGGAATCAGGGGAAATGGCAGAAAGGGATGTGACAGCCTGAGACATTGTGCCGGGATGAAACAGACAAAAAAGGCGCCCAGCAATTTTGCTGTGCGCCTTGTCACAAAAGCATAAAATCGCTCAACTCTTTACCATGGGCAGCCCGTATTTCTTGGCTTTGCGGTAAATGGTCGCCCGGCCGATGCCAAGCTTCTTGGCCGTTTGCGAGATATTGCCCTCGCACTCCAGCAGGGCCTGACGCAAAGCCTCTTCCTCCAGCTTCTCAATCCAGCTGGCCAGAGTGTTGTCCGATTCATAGATGCGCTTCTCCCCGAGGGAGCGGACCGCTGCAGGAAGATCTTTCGCGGAAATTTCGGTCCCGTTGGCCAGGACGGTCGCTCGTTCCATGGCATTCTCGAGCTCGCGCACATTCCCCGGCCAATGATAGGCCATCATCAGATCCAGGGCATCGGGGGTGATCCCTTCTATGCTCTTCCCCTCCTGCCGGGCGAACTTTTGTAGAAAATGTCCGGCCAGCAAAGGGATGTCCTCACGGCGTTCCCGGAGGGGGGGCAGCTTGATCGGAAAGACCGAGATCCGGTAATAGAGGTCCTCGCGGAACTCGCCCTTCTTCATCTCCTCCTCAAGATCCTTGTTCGTGGCGGAGATCACCCGAACGTCCACTTTGACCAGTTCGTTGCCGCCAACCCGTTCGAACTCGCGCTCCTGCAGAACCCGCAGCAGTTTGGACTGCGTTGCCGGCGTCATCAAACCGATCTCATCGAGAAAAATTGTCCCGCCGTTCGCCTGCTCAAACTTGCCGATGCGCCGCCCCAGGGCGCCCGTAAAGGCGCCCTTCTCATGGCCGAACAATTCGCTTTCGAGCAGGGATTCAGGCAGCGCAGAACAGTTTACCGCCACAAAGGGCTTGCTCGCGCGCGCGGCGGAGTTATAATGGATCGCCCGGGCAATCAGCTCCTTGCCGGTGCCGCTCTCTCCCTGGATTAAAACGGTCACATTGCTACTGAATACCTTCTCGACCGCGCGGAAGACATCCTGCATCACCCCGCTCTGGCCGATGATATTGGCAAAGGCATATTTGCTCTTGAGTTCCGAACGCAGCTCATCCACCTCGCGGCGCAGCGAGCTGTTCATCAGGGCGTTGTTGACGGTTACCAGCAATCGGTCGCGAGCAAAGGGTTTGGTGAGAAAATCGTAGGCCCCCGCCTTCATGCTCTGTACGGCGCGCTCGATCGTGCCATGCGCCGTCATCATGATTACCGGGATAAAGGGATTCTCGTCGCGGATCTTGTGCAGGGTTTCGATGCCATCGATGCCCGGCATCTGAATATCAAGAAGGACCAATTCAGGCGGGTTTTCCTTGATGATGCGCAGACAGGCTTCACCGCTCAGTGCCGTCTCTATTTCGTACCGCTTCTCCTTGCGAAGGCTGGCCTCAATCATCTTGCAAATATTCTTGTCGTCATCAACGATAAGAATAGTCGCTTTGCTCATGCTTTCATCCACCATGCCACTCTCCAAACTTGGCTGAGAGGTATAGATGCTTTATCTTGCGCTGCTTAGAGTATCATACCAAAATTTTCCCTAATTTGCAAGATATTTTTGTCTTACTTTGAGACACTTAGAGGATCCCGCTGCTGCAACATACCGCCTGCAGGACGCCATCGGCCCGGACGGGATCGTCCGGCTGGACAGAAACGGTAAGACGATACCAATAGGGGGGCAGTTGAAACGAGGGATGAAACTTGACCCAGTCCTTGTCGGTCGTGATGATCACCTTCGCCTCAAGGGTCCGCTTCGCTTCTTCCAACTCCAAGATATCCCGATACCTGTAAGCATGGTGATCAGGGTACCTGAAAAACCGGACGATCTGCAGCCCCGTCATCCGGGCGGTTTGGAGAAATCCCTCAGGATCGGCAAGACCGCAGAAAAGAATCGCCCGCACCCCCTCGGTCTTCTCCAACGCCCGGTTTTCCATATTGTTGCACCCCGTTATAGCGAGGCCGGCCTCGACTTGCGGCTTCTCTTGCCAGGCCTCCAGGGGGCCCGTGCGCAGCGCCGCTGCCGGCCCATTGAACCAGAGCAGGTCGGCCCGATTTAAACCCGCGAGGTCTTCGCGCAGCGGTCCCGCCGGCAGCAGCCAACCATTGCCGAAATCCTGCAATCCCTTGAAGGTCACGATGTCCAGATCGCGATGCAGCCGGCGGTGCTGAAAGCCGTCATCGAGCAGGATGATATCGGGTCCGAGCATGCCCAAGGCCCAGCGCCCGGCTGCGACCCGATCCGCCTCGACCACAACGGCTACTCCCGGCAGCTGTTGCGCCAGCAGCAAGGGCTCGTCCCCGGCCTCAGCCGCTGTCACCTGGATCCGCTCGCCGTCGCTGACGAGCACCCGCCCCCGGCTGCGCCGGCGGTAGCCTCGGCTGAGGATGCAAATCCTTTTTCCCCTCTTCTGCAGCCAGCGCGCCAAAAAGATCACGGTAGGGGTTTTTCCTGTGCCGCCGGTGACGATGTTTCCGACGCTGATCACTGGGCACTCCAAACGCCAGATGGGGGCCGCGCCGCTGTCATAGCGGCGGTTGCGGCGATTGACCGCCCGTCCATACAGACGGCTGAGCGGCCAGAGCAGGCCGGCGGGCCAGCGCTCAGCGAAAAAAGCCATCGGCCTCCTCCTCCAGTTGCAGCATCCGATGCTCCGCGGCGACCCGGAACCTTTCTAATTCTTCTGCATCTAGACCGGCTGGCACCCGGAAGGGTTTGCCATAGATCAGGCAAACCCGCGAAAAAGGCCACCACAGCGTGAAACGGTCCCAGCTACGCAGGACGATTGGTCTGGATGCCGCAAAAGTCATCGGCAATACGGGGCAGCCGCTGCGCATGGCCAGCACCAGCACCCCGCTCTTGAGAACCTGACGCGGACCGCGCGGACCATCGGGAAGAATGCAGCAAACCTTGCGGTCGCGCAGCGCTCTGAGCATCTCCCGGAAAGCCTGCCGCCCGCCGCGCGTGCTCGAACCCCGCACCGTCCGGTACCCGAGACGATGTACGGTCTGTGCGATCATCTCGCCGTCGCGATGCTCGCTGACCATAACCACAACCCCGAGATCACGGTGCAGCAGCAGCGGCGCCACCATCTTGCCATGCCAGGGAACCGCAATGAAGCCCTCGCCGCTGGCCACCAGCTGGTTCCAGAAGCGGCGGTTGCGCACGCTGATCCGGCCGATATTTCCAAAGAACAGGAGCAGCAGCCAGGCGAGCCGGGTTGCCAGATAAAAAACCACTTTATCTTTGTTTTTTTTATCCATAAGAGTATACTGATTTTTTGCGGGATCGCCTGTGCGAAGAATCACACAACCCTAAATTGTCTCAAGTTGATGCAAATCGAGTTGCTTCAGGATCAGCGCGGCCGTACGCGTCGAGGCGCCAGGCTCGCCCAGGCTCTGGCGCACGCCGGTCAGCTTGTCCTGCATGCACCGCCTTATCTGCGGATCAAAAAGCAGCGGCTCCATCGCCGGCGCCAATTTTTCTGGCTGAACCTCGTCTTGCAGAAATTCCGGTACGACCTCCGCACCTGCGACGATGTTGACCAGGCCAATATGGGGAATACGGACGACACGCTTGCCGATCGCAAAGGAGAGGGGGGAAACCCGGTAGACAAGGGCAAAGGGAAGATTGGAACAGGCCGCCTCCAGTGTGGCGGTGCCGGATGCGACTATACCCGCAGTGGCAAAACGCAGCAGCGGATAATAGTCATCCCGAACCGGCGTGGCCCAGGGCGCCGCGGCGAGCAACGGCATGAGCCGTTCGGAAGCAATAGTGGGGGAGTGACTCACCGCCACCTGCAACTCGGGATGAGCACGACGCAGCCGGCCAGCCGTTTCGAGCATCACCGGTAGAAGGTGGCCTACCTCCTGATTGCGGGAGCCGGGAACTAAAGCCAGAAGAGGTGCGCTCCCGGACCATTGGTGCTTGGCCATGAATTCTGCCCGGCTGAGAGGGACCTCCATCCCTTCAAGCAGGGGATGACCGACGAAGCTGGTCTGGATATGATAGCGGGAAAAAAAATCAACCTCGAAATCGAACAGAACGGCCATCTGATCGATGAAGCGGGCCATTTTGGCGGCACGGCCCTGGCCCCAGGCCCAAACCTGGGGGGCGATATAGTAGAAAGTGCCAACCCCCAAGGATTTGACCGCCCTGGCGAATTTCAGATTGAAGCCGGGATAATCAATCAGTACCACCAAATCCGGGCGGCGCTCCCGCACTACCTCAAGCAGCCGGTTGAAGACCTTGCGGAAAAAAAAATAGTGGCGCGCGACCTCGACAAAACCGATGTAGGCCAGATCGTTGACATGATAAAAGAGCTCCATCCCGGCGGCAGCCATGCGCTCCCCGCCAACCCCGAATACCTCCAGGTCCGGCTGCTGCTGCCGCAGGGCGGCGACCAGCTTGCCTCCATGGAGATCTCCGGAAGCCTCCCCTGCTATCAGCATTACCTTGGCCGGCATGGCAACCTCAAAACAGCCACCAACGCAGCAGGATCAGGATGGTCACCACAGTGAAGCTCTGCAGGGAATTGCGTTCGGTCCGCAGCGCCTTGCGCAGAGAGGTGGGCTGGCGCAAGCCCTTACCCCATGACGTCCGCCGCGGTAAGATGCTGGGGACATGCTGCTCATATTCAGCATACACCGCACCAAACTTGTTACGTAAAAAGTCCTCTTCCAGGCTGATAATCGCGCCATACTGGAGCCCAAAGAGCAGGATAAAAATCAGCATCAGCCATGGCATCCAGGGCCACGCCATGATCAGGATCCCAAGGCTGAGCAAAAAGTTGCCCAGATAAAGCGGATTGCGCAGGTGACCATAGGGCCCGTCGGTCACCAGAACATCGGCGCCCACCTCACCAGTGGTACGCGTGGCGCTGCCCGCATAACGGACCGACCAGAGACGGATGCCTTCGCCGAAAAAGGCGACCAACAGACCGGAAAAAAAGGTCCAGAGCTTCGTATCGGCCAGGATCAGGGCCGCAATGATCAACGGAATCGGGGTGAAGCTACGATATTTGAAAAAGGTTTCACGCCAGGCCATGTTTTTGTCCTGCTTTATGCGAGTTCATACCATGGTGCCGTCCGCCGGCACGCTGCTACTGCGAATTCTGCGCAATGATCTGGGTGATCTCCTCCGCCACCTGCAAGGCTTTGAGACCATCCTCGCCATTGACGATCGGGCGCGTATGATCGCGCACTGCGGCTATAAACGCCTGCCACTCCGCACGCATCGCATCGCCCTCGGGAGGCTGCGGCTGCTCATAAATGATATGTCGCTTGCGTAGCCCCTTGTCGATCTGCCCCAGCACCACCGTGCTGGGCCTCCCCTCCTCGGGTGCGACAATGCGGAAAACCTCAGAGAGACGTTGCAGAAAATCGATCGAAATATAGGCATCGCGTTGGAACAGCCGCATCTTGCGCATCTTGCGCTGCGAAATCCGGCTGGCGGTGACGTTGGCGACGCAGCCGTTTTCAAACTGCAGCCTTGCATTGGCGATGTCGACCTCTTCGGAAACCACCGCGACACCGCTGGCTTCGATTTGGCAAACCGTGCTGGGCACCAGGCTGAGGATGATATCAATGTCGTGGATCATCAGATCCAGAACCACAGCGACATCGGTGCCACGGGGGTCAAAGGGAGCCAGGCGGTGCGATTCGATGAAACGCGGATCGGGCATCAAATGCTCAAGGGCGCGGATCGCTGGATTAAAGCGCTCAATATGGCCCACTTGCAGGATGGCGTCTTTCGCCGCCGCCAAGGACGCCATCTCCGCCGCTTCCGCTATCGTCGCGGCGATGGGTTTCTCGACAAAGACCGCCTTGCCCGCTTCCAGAGCCGGGAGAGTATAGGCATGGTGCAGGGTCGTCGGGACAGCAATGCCAACGGCATCGACCTGCTCGAGCAACACTTCGAAAGAGCCGAAGGCGGCGCAGCGGAATCGGTCCGCACCTTCCCGGGCACGTCCGGGATCAATATCATAAACGCCAGTCAGTTCGGCCTCCGGTATTTGGCTCAGGGTATTGCAGTGAAAAGTGCCCAGCTTGCCGACACCGGCAATCCCGATCCTGATCTTGTCCATACAGGTCTCCACGTTCACGTATTGACAGGTTTTCCCGCCGTGCGTTGCTCAAGCCGCGAAAAAATGGTCATCCAGCGTCGTTCGCGTAAATTTTTCCGGGCAGCCAATGCAGCGCCGCACCAGAAAGGCATCGCTCTCCTTGCGCAACGAGGTGATCATCTCACCCAAAAGACCTATAGAAAAAAACTGGACGCCGACGATGATCAGCAGCACCCCAAGAAAAAGCAGGGGACGGTTACTGAGATATTTGTTCTCGAATAAACGCTCATAGGCCAACAGGAGTGAGATGAAAAAACCGCCGAGGAAGCAAATAAAACCAATCACGCCAAAAAGGTGGAGCGGCCGCATCTTGTAGCGGGTGAGAAAGGAGATGGTCATCAAATCGAAGGCGCCGCGCGCAAAACGCGCCATGCCGAACTTTGAGACGCCATATTGACGGGCATGATGCCGGACCGGCAGTTCGGTTACGCGGAAGCCGTTGCGGAAGGCGATCACCGGCAGGTAGCGATGCAGCTCGCCATAGACCCGCATGGAGGCGATCACCTCACGACGGTAAATCTTGAGCCCGCAGTTGAAATCGTGCAGGCGGATGCCGCTGAAGATCGAGGTGAAATAATTGTAAACCTTGGAGGCCAGACGTTTCGTGAGTGGATCATGGCGAACCTTTTTCCAGCCGGAGACCAGATCGAAGCCGCTCTCGAGCTTTTCGAGTAAACGGGGGATCTCCTCCGGATCATCCTGAAGGTCTGAATCCATGGTGACCACATAACGCCCCGAGACCGCGCGGAATCCGGCGGCCAGCGCGGCCGACTTGCCATAGTTGCGGCTGAACTGGATCAGCTTGACCCGGTCATCGCTGCGGTTCAGCGCCTCGATCACCTGGGCGGATTCATCCGTCGAGCCATCATCGACAAAAATGATCTCGTAGCCCTTCTGCATCCGGGCCATCACCGCTGTAATTTGCCGGTAAAGCTCCGGGAGAGATTCTGCCTCATTAAAACAGGGAATGACCAGTGAAAAATCGACCGCTGGTAATTTGGCAATGGCGTTCATAGACGTCCTCAGAGGAATGGACCCGGCGTTCTATCGTCTTAACCCCCTGCCCCAACCCTTCAAAGCCTGACCTTGCGTGCGCTCGCGGGAATTCTGGTTTTTATCTCTTTGGTGGAATACTTTTTATTGATACGAACCGCTTCATAGCGGAGCGCCAGGGTTTCTCGTGCCGCCGGCCGCTCCACACGAATCGCTTGCGGAATATGCACCCCATTGATGCGCTTGAAGTGATCATACTTTTGCCGGAGAAGAACCTGCCCACTGCTGTCGCAAACCTGACCCTGGAGGACAACCCCGCGCTTCGGGTCGATCCAGTAGGTGTGCCGTCCCAGCGGCCCTGCGCCAGTGAGGATCAGCCGGCTCTCGACACGGTTGATCTCGAGTCCGGTCAACCCCCTGGCCCGTTCTAGGCCGCAAAGGGTGCTCAACAGCTCATCGTAGTCGGGAACCAGACGGAACGCGCTCCCGGATAGCAACGAGTCCACCGGACCCGCACCGTAGAGATTCTCCATCGGGATATAGAACCGGTAGTGTTGGCGGTTGCAAAATAACCAGCCCACATCCAGCCCGAAAAGGGCTTCGAGGCGTACATAAAGCGTGTCAGGGCGATCGATGAGCAGGTGGGCCATCAGGGAGACCGAACGTCCAGGAATCGCGACCGAGAGACGCCCCTCGCCCTCGAAATGATCGATTCGGGCGTAGTTGTTCTCCAGAGTCCGCAGTACCAGGTCCAGCGCTTCGCTGTCGGCGGGAAAGAGCATGGGTTGCCGCAGTGCGGCACAACCGCTGCAAAGGAGTATCGCGGCCAAGAGAATCCCTACTCTCCCCTGGGCCAGGACGGTGCCGGTAATGCTCCCGGTGAAAACAGCCATAGGCTCAGCGCTTCTCTTCCTGCACCACCAGCTTTTGCAGTTTCATCTTGACTTCCTGCCGCTCCGGCTCCAGAGCCAGGGCCTGCTGATAGGCATTGCGGGCGGATTCCTGCTGATTCAACTGGGAAAGGATATCGCCGAGATGTTCCCAAACCTCTGCCGATTTACGCGAAAGGGCGACCGCTTTTTCCACCTTTTCACGCGCGCCAGCAAAATCCCCCTGCTGGAAAAGAATCCAGCCAAGCGTGTCCCAATAGGCGCCGTTCTCGGGATCCAGCGACAAGGCCTTCTCGGCCATCGTGCGGGCATCATCCAGCTGCAATTTACGTTCAGCCAAATGATAGGCATAATTATTGAGGACAATCGCGCTTTCGGGATTATCTTTGAGCAAGGCTTGATAGAGTCTGGCGGCACGCTCGGGATTCTGTACCTCATCGTAGAGAGCGGCCAGAGCGAGCATGGTCTGCAGGTTATTGCCATCGAGCTCATGCGCCTTTTCCAGATAGCGGAGGGCCTGTTCACGTTTTCCCAGCTGGTTGCTGATGAAGCCGAGATAGTAGTTAATCTCCGGATCCTCGGGGAAAAGCCCGACGGCGGTTGTGAAATGCTTTTCGGCAGCTTGCAGGCTGTCCATTTGCGCCAGGTTGACACCGGCCAGCACCCAGATCAGAGAGAGATCCTTGCGCAGGGCCAGGGCTTTCTCGAAACGCAGCCGGGCCTGACTGTTCTGGCTTCGCACCATCAGAAGGCGGCCGAGGGTGACCGGGACCCGCCAGTCCTCGCCATGATCCTTTTCCAGCGCCTCACAGGTGGCGATTGCCTGCAGGGTATCCCCTTTCTGGGCCAGGAGATTGGCGATCTCGATACGCGCGCCCACATAGGTGGAGTCATTGCTGGTCAGGGCTTCGTAGAGGGCGATGGCTTCCGGCCAGCGTTTGCGAGCGACATAGAGATCGCGGAGCCGGCGCCGGGCATCGAGGAACAGCGGGTTGGTTTTGATGGCGGTCTCATAGACCTGGATGGCGGCGGCGGTATCCCGCTGGGCGCGGCGTAGGGCGCCGAGAGCCAGATAGCTTCGTTCACTCTGGGGATGCTCCGCGACGATCTTTTCGAACCACTGGGCGGCTGCCAGAGTGTCCTTTTTCTGGAACAGGTACTGACCCAGCTGCACCTTGTCGCCTAGATTGGTCGAATCGCGGCGCACCAGGTCCTGAAACAGGGCGATGGCCTCGTCGAGGCGTCCGCTGCGCTCATAGAGCAGCTGCAATCCGGCCTTCACCTCTTCAAAATCGTTTTGCCGCTCCAGCGCGCTGCGGTAGATGCGGATGGTTTCCGTTGTATCCTTTTTTGCAGTGCTCACTGCGCCCAGGGCCAGCCAGGCGCCCTCAAAATCGGGATCGCTCCTCTGCACATCCTGGTAGATGGCGCGCGCCTGGTCATAGGCCTGATGCTGGAAGAAAAGATGACCGATGCGCAGCCGGTACTCGGGGTCCACCAGCCCGGCAGCGACCAGACGGTGGTAGGAAAGCAGCGCCTTGTCATAGTTTTTATTGATGATCTGCAGGGTAGTAAGGCTGTAGAGGGTTTCGAGGTTGTTGGGCACCAGCTTGTCCATCTGCTCATAAACTTGAGCCGCCTCATTAAAGAGTCGCTGCTTCTCATAATTGGCGGCGAGCAGTTCGAGCGCGTCGCGGTTTTTGTCATCCCGCAGCAGCGCTTTCCGGGCCATCCGGATACTGGAGTTGAATTCCTCGAGAAAAAAATAATTCTCTGCGAGCGCCAGATAGATCCCGGTCGAGGCGGAATCAATCTCGGCGGCCTGATGATACTCTACCAACGCGCTCTTGGGATCACCCAGCACATCCTCGATAGTGCCATTGATGATATGGCGCATGGCCTCGCGATTATAGTGGCGCAGTTCCGGCGCACGTTCGGAGAGTTCGCGGCTGCCGGTGCATCCGAAGACGCCGGCCAGGCTCAACCAGGCTAATAGGTAAGTGATACGTTTCATTTTCAAACCGCAATTAAATTAAAAATAAAATTTAACGTTATTCCGGCTTAATCACAAGAGAAAAATCCGGCGGTTCCCTCACGCCACTTTACCCCTTCCGCCGGAGCGGCCATGCTCCGCGAGGAGGGTGAGTGCGACTCCCGCCAGAATGATCAGCCCGCCAAACAGCGTTAGACTGCCCACCTTTTCATGTAGAATGAGAAAAGCCAGAATCGTGGCGCCGAGCGGTTCGGCGAGTGTAAGGATCGAAACGGTTGTGGCTGAATAGTGCTTCAGCGCCCAATTGAGGCTGGTATGTCCGATCACCTGCGGCAGCAGGGCGATAGCGATCAGCAGCAGCCAGGTGCGGAGGGCAAATCCCGCCATCGGGGCGCCACTGCCCAGCGTTGCCGTCAAGGCAACTGCCGCTGCCACGCTATAGACAAAACCGACATAGGGAACGGTATCCACCGCGCTGCGCAGCTTCCGGCCGATCAGGTAATAGCCGGCCGCGCCGAGAGCACCGGTCAGGGCAAGCAGGTTGCCGGCCAGCCGGATCTCTCCGCTCCGGCCAGCCTCCAGGGTGATGACCACACCGCCGGCCAGTGCTAGAATCATACCTACCGCGGTGCGCCGCGATGGCTGTTCCTGTAAAAACAGCCAGCTGCCGATGACGACGAAGACCGGAAAGGTTTGCACCAGGATCACCGATACAGCGACCGAGGTATATCGCAGCGAAGAGATCCAGGAGAGAAAATGAATCCCGAGGAAAAGGCCGGACAAGAGTGCCCAGCGTCGTCCGGAAGGGGTAAAGGCTTCCCAAACCGGCCGCCCACGGAGGCAGGCGAACAGCAGATAAATCACGGCGGCAATAAATAAACGGTAGCTGCTGATCGTGAAGGGTGGCGCCGGGCAGAGTTTGATCAGCACTGAAGCCAGGGAGATTGAAACCAGGCCCGCCCCGATGACCACCAGCCGCAGGCGGTCACCCATTGCAGCACCCTCCCTTCATGAAGCCCTGCGCCGGCCGATGCGGTTTTCCGTGCCCTTGAGGAGCCGGCCGATATTGGCCCGATGGGTATAGAGGATCAATCCCGCAGCGAAGAAGCCGAAGAGGTAAAATGGCAGCGGCACCTCCTGGTGCAGGCGGTAGCGGAAAAGTGTGAGAATGACGGGAAAGGCGATCGCAGCACTGATGGAGCTGAGAGAGACATAACGGGTCGTCACCAGGACAATGGCAAAGACCAGGACGCAATAGAGCGCGGCCTGAGGAAAGAGCGCCAGCAGCATGCCCGCGGCTGTGCCCACTCCCTTGCCACCGCGAAAGCCGGCAAAGAGCGTCCAGATGTGCCCCAGCACGGCGGCGCAGCCCGCCCCCAGCTGCAGCAGGTGAAACTGGGGATGACCAGGTGTAATCCAATGCGGCAGGGCATAAGCAGCGATGAACCCCTTGAGAACATCCACCAGAGTGACGAAAAGCCCCGGTTTCCAACCCAGCACCCGGAATACGTTGGTCCCGCCGGCATTGCCGGATCCATGTTCGCGGATGTCGATTCCGCGCAGCAGCTTCCCGACGATGATGCTGGTGGGGAAGGAACCGATCAGATATGCCAAAACCAGAACGATGATCGCAACAATCATAGTCACAGATTCTCCCGATAGGGATCGATTACTCAGGCAGGGGATCGCCAAGAACGGCGATGGCCGCCGCGCCGACGCCGGCATGTAGTCCCAACGCCGGAGAAGCATCAAGGACCGGGATTTCGATCCCCGCGAATTCCTGCTCAATCGCATGGCGCATGGATTCGCCCAGGTTTTGCGCCAGCATATGAACCACGATAAAGCGCGGATTGAGAACCCGCCGCGCATACGCCAACGTCAGCTCCACCGTCTTCTCGGCGATCCGCTTTCGGCCTATAACCTTGGCGACTTCCACCACCCGCCCCTCGCTGTTTAACGAGATCAGCGGCTTGATGTGCAACAGGGTGCCCAGGAAACCCTGACTCTTGCGGACGCGCCCGCTTCGAACCAGATACTTCAGGGTGGGGATGGCGACGAAAAAGCGCACCCGGAGCGCTACCTCCTCAATCCTTTCCTTGAGCTCCGCCAGGGACAATCCCGATTCGATCATCCTCGCCGCTTCATGGACAACGAGTCCGAGTCCGGCAGAGGTCGTGCGGCTGTTGACCACGGCAATGGGCACCTCTGCGGCCAGCTCCCGCGCCGCCAGGCGCGCCCCCTGGATGGTCCCGCTTAACGCCTCGGACAGATGAATGGAAAGGATCGACTCGTATTGCTCCGCCAGCTTTTTATACAGGTTGATGAAACTCGCAACAGGCGGTTGTGAGGTCCGCAGGCGCACCTTGCCGCTCTCAAGATGTTTGTAAAAATCACGGGAGCTGATCTCGTCGCGGTCGCGGTAGCTCTCTTCGCCGATATGGATCAGGACCGGAACCAGGTGGATGTGATACTTTTCGACCCACGCCGGAGGCAGATCGCATGAGGAATCGGTGACCAGAGCTATTCCACGGCGCGGCGCCAGGTTGACCGCCTCTTCGTTCTGCTTTTTCATATCTTCAGCCTTGGTCTGCAGCAGCGTTCCGAACGCAGCCACTCGATCAAAGACAGCCTGCGGATCATTGACGTGGATATGAATGCGAACCTTGTGCGCGCCGCCGACCACAATCAGCGAATCCCCCAGGGGCATTAGCTGCTCCTGGATGCGGGCACGATCGAGCTCCTCACCCTGGATGAGGCATTCCGTGCAATAGCGGAAGTGGATTTCCTCATCGGTTTTGCGAAAATGAAAATGACGGATCTTTTCGGCGACATGACTTCCGGCTCTGAGTGCGGCAACCTTGCCCGAGTCAATAAAATCGCTCAGCCCCTCGAGCAGATGCACAAATCCCTGCGCCCCTGCATCGACCACGCCGGCTTTTCGCAGCGCCTGCAATTTGTTCGGCGTATCCGCCAGCGATTCCTTCGCCCGAGTTAGGCCTTTCTGCAGAAGCCGTGTAAAATCTTCCTCGCCGATCGCCTGCGCTTTGAGGAATTCAGACCAGTCCTGCATGACCGTGAGGATCGTCCCCTCGCGTGGATTCGCCAGCGCCTCCTGGGCGCGAATTGCGGCCAACGCCACGGCCTGCGCGAATTCCGCGGGAGCGAGGCGTTCCCGCCCGTGTGCGCCTTCGGCCAGGCCCTGAAAAAATTGCGCCAGAATGGCTCCCGAGTTGCCGCGCGCTCCGGTCATTGCCCCCTCCGCAATGCAGCGGCATACCTGCGTCAGCGAGGACTCGGCGCAGGATTGGGCGCTCGCAACAATGCTCTTCATCGTCAGGGCCATGTTGGTCCCAGTGTCGGCATCGGCTACTGGAAAAACATTGATATTATTAAGTTTTTCCTGCATTTCAATGATGCGGCCGGCAGAGCCGATGATGGCGCGTCTAAGGCGCCCGCCATCAATATATCGAATTTTGATTTGCATCGGCTCAACTCCGAGAACGGCACGAAAGAAAACACAAGCATTAAAGGGCAAAGGTGGTTCTGATCACACCGGCGGCAGCAGCGCCGTCCGAACTCTGTTCGACCAGGCGCGCCGGATTCTCAAAGAGACTCGCGTATCGCGCTAGCAGGTTGTGCAACCGGTCGGTTGCATTCCGTCGGGCCAGGACGACCACTGGAGTCGCCTCGCCCTGCGGCATGGCCCGCGCACCATACAGGCCGGAGTCCGTCCCCATCAGGGAAACCGCATTTACAAGCCATTCGGCTTGCATGCTCACCATACCGCAGGTCTGGCTGTAGTGCGCATGGGAGGCGATCAGCAGTTCCCCGAGACGCCGGAAACTCTCCTCCTCATGGCTGAAGGCACCCTCTTGCAGAATATGGATAAAAGCCTGCACCCGCGCAGCCTCTTCGATGAAAAATTCCAGCACGTTGCGCGGCAGGTAGCGTCTATCCGGTTCGATGAAACTTCCCGCTTCCGCCGCGTGGCTCTGCAAAAATAGTGCCCCAGAGCAACGATAGGGCACCCTCTTTTTCAGACGGCGCTGCCACTCCTCACTAGCGATCTGCTCCAGATTAACGCTGCCGTATGGCAGCAAATTCCCTTCGCTCAGAACATCCTTGAGGAATTGGGCACCGATCTCCAGCGCGGTTTCAAGTTCCTGCCGCCTTTGGCTATCTTCGACGCGGCGCACGCCGGTGTCGATGGCCAACAACTGGAGCTGCGGCGGCAACGCCAGGCTCCCGGTGATCGCGACCGGGCGGCCTTGCAACAGGGCAATCTGCTCCCGCTGCGCGAGCAAGGCCGTCAGGAAATCTTCCTCCGCATCGCGGCGCATCCAGACCTCATGCTCGACGCGCCCGCCAATGGCGACCAGTTCCCGGTCTTCCAGGGAAAGATTCAAGGCATCACGCAGCGCCAACAACAGGGCGGTAACCAGGGCCGCCGAGGAACCCAATCCCGCCCCAATCGGCAGTGAACTCTGAAGGGCCAGGCTGAGGCCCGGCATGGGACGGCTCTCCTGCAGCGTTGCATCTGTCATGGCAAGGGCAGCGAGCAGGTATCCGAGCCATCGCTTTTCGCCTGCCCCAAAATTCGCGCGTAGGCTGCTCCAATCGTTCCGCCGCATCGGATCGAGAATCTCATCAAGCCGATATTCGACAGTCAGCACACGCTCCTTGACGAAGTTGAGGTTGCGAAGGACGATACGGTGGTCCGTGCGCGGCTGGAGAGCGACGATCACGCCCTTGCCGAGTGGATAGTGCAGAACCATTGCGCCGGTCCGCTGGGCCATGTGGCCGAGGACCTCAAGACGGCCGGGTGCACGCGCTATAAAGAGCGGCCGGTTTGGTGAAAAAATGCCTCCCAGATTTTTCTGCAACGACTGCTGAAATTGGAGCTGATCGGAAGGGAGTACCATTTCAGCCATAGCGTGATTGTCGCTCCTATCGGTTAGATTTAACGCACCTGACCGGCAAAACCGGGAAGCCTTCAGTTTCCGGTTCAGCCGGGGTCCGGGCACGGCGCTACGAAAAACGGGCCAGGATGAAGGTCCCCCTTACAGTTGCGTACCATCCTTGATGACGGCATTTTTCATAATGATGATGATACCTTTGCTGATCCAGATGCCTTCGCTTTCGCGTTCTGCCTCACTGATTCCGGCACGGTTGACAATCCGTACCTCCTTGCCAATGCGCGCATTTTTATCGATAATGGCACGCTTGATGACGCTGCCCGCGCCGATGCCCACCGGCGGCTTCCCGCCGGCCAGGTCGGCCGCACGCTCCTCCGCGGTCTGATAGTAATCCGCCCCCATCAGCAGACAATCCTCGATGCGCACGTCGGCATCGATCTGGCTGCGGATGCCGACGATAGAATGAATGATATGCGCACCGGCGATGCGGCAGCCCTCACAGAGCATCGAATTTTCAACCGTGCTTTGTGCGATCGATGTGGGCGGCAAAAACCGTGGTCGGGCATAAACCGGATGCCGGGCATCAAAAAAATCAAAACTGGGGCGTGGCTGCGCCAGCAGCGCCATATTGGCGTGGTAAAACGACTCTATCGTGCCGATGTCTTCCCAGTATCCGTTGTAGAGATAGCCCTGAATGTTCAGCTCATCCACCTTGGAGGGAATAATCTCCTTGCTGAAATCCGCAAGACCGCTTTTCTCTTGCAGCAACCGGATCAGTACCTCTTTGCGGAAAAGATATACACCCATCGAAGCCAGATACGGCGTCGCGGCCGGAACCTCACCGGCCAGTCCCGGCGCCCCGCCGGCCATGGACATGCCCTCCAACTCCTCCCTGCTTCTGGGCTTTTCGCGGAATTCAACCACCCGGCCCTTGCCCTCCACCCGTAAAATACCAAACCCGGGCGCCGCTTCCGCTGCAACCGGCACCACTGATATCGTCAAATCAGCGCCGCTGCAGCGGTGCGCCTCGAGAAAAGGTCCATAGTCCATGCTGTATAGATGATCCCCCGAAAGCACAAGGATATCGTCCACTTTCTGTTCCTGAATGGTGGACACATATTGCCGCACCGCATCGGCCGTGCCCTGAAACCACTGGGAATGCTCGGGTGTCTGTTGTGCCGCGAGGATTTCGACAAAACCATCGCTCAGGAGGGAAAAGTGATAGGTCTGATTGATATGGCGATTAAGGGAAGCGGAGTTGAATTGCGTCAGGACATAGATCGACCGGATGCCGGAGTTGATACAATTGCTCACCGGGATATCAATGAGCCGGTATTTTCCGGCCAAGGGCACTGCCGGCTTGGCACGCATCTTGGTTAGAGGGTAAAGACGGGTCCCTCTTCCTCCACCAAGAATGATGGCCAGGACGCTTTGCATGATCGGCCCTCTAGTCAAAACGACCTCGCGCAACGGTTCAATTTGTAGTAACTTACACATTTGCCATCTCAATGTCAATATCTAGTTGAACCGCTTCGGCGCTATCAGTTAACTTAAAAAAAGGTTGAATGAATGACAGGTACTCATTATATTAGACTTGGAAATAACGCTTGCCCCATGCTGCCGCCTGCAGCGCATTAAAGGAGTCTCCGGTATGACGCCAAAACTCTCCATCATCCTCTATGCCCATCCCAGGATGCCTTATGAGATCCCGGCCTTCGCCCGAATGATCGTTTCCTTGCAGAACCAGTATGAGCAAAATTTTGAGGTGCTCGTTTTTGGCGACCACGCCGACGCGCGCGCCATCACCGAAAAGGCCGGCTATACCTTCCTGCCCTCCGTTCTCGACCACAAGGCCAAAGCCCTGAATGTCGCCTTGCGCCAGTGCCGGGGCGAGTATGTGCTAATTTGCAGCAATGAAACCAACGCCCTGGAATTCAAGCGCTCCGCGACCAAATTCTACGCCATGGCCATGGACCGCCATCCCGAAACCAGCCTGCTCTATTCTGATTATGACCTGATCGACAAGGGTATTCACAAGGAGCGCAAACTGCAGGAGTGGCACCCTGGCCGCCTCACCGAGGCCTGGGACACCGGTTATTGCCTCCTCTACAGCCGCCGGTTTCTCGAGTCCGCCGGATTTTGTGATGAGCGCTATCGCTTCAATCCGCTCAACGATCTCCGCTTCAAGGCCATGGAATCCGGCAAGATCCTGCACATCTCCAACCGATTTAACGGCGTCCCCTATCTCGTCTTTGCCGCGGAACAGGGACTTGATGTTTTTGCCTACCTCAAGGCTGGCAAAGAGGTGCAGCTGGAGAATGAGCAGATCCTCACCGAACATCTGAAACGCATCAAGGCCTACCTGGCCCCGGGAGCGCATTATCACAAGGTGGAGTATACCCCGGAGGAAGAGGCCACCTTTAAAACCTGCATCGCTGCGGTCGTGATCCCGGTTTACAACCGCCCCGAGTTCATCGGTCCGGCGATCGAGTCGGTGCAGGCGCAAACGGTACAGAATATCGAGATCGTCGTCGTCTGCAACGGAGGCGAGCAAGACCCCACCATCGCAGAAATCCGGCGCTACCAGCCCGGTGGTGATCACTACTCGGCCCACAAACCGCCTGTGCGCCTCATCATCCACGATATGAATGTCCTCGGGCTCTGTTTCAACGATGCCCTGCAAACCTCCCGTGCCAAATACTATGTCCAGCTGGACTCCGATGATCTCCTCTTCCCAGAAGCCATCGAAAAAATCCTGCGGGTGTATGACCAGGACGAGCGGATCGGAATGGTGATTGGCTCTTATCAGGTCTTTGAAAAAAAGGCTGATGGCCGGATTGAACCCGTATTGGTCGACGGCAAGCCCTTTATAGTGACGCATGATGAATGGACCGAAGAGAACGGCCGCAACAACCTTTTGCGAATCGGCGGCGCCGGCGCTCCCCGTTCTATTAAAATCAAGGTTCTCAAGGAATTGGGCTGGTTCGGAATGAACGATGCCCCCTACTCGCGCAACTATGGCGAGGATTATGAACTGGTCAACAAGTGCGCTGAACGCTTTCGGATCGGCCGTGTCTGGGATCCCATTTACAAAGTCGTGCGCCACAGCGGCGGCACCGACCACATGATCGATCAGGTGACGATTGATGTCAACGAGAATGCCAAGGATTACATGCGTCTGGTGGCACTGCGGCGCCGTCAGAAACTGAATGGCCTTGAACCAACCGTATAGGGAGGGGGGACGTGTCCGAGCTGAAAAACCTGATGATCTCGGTTTCCGGGGTGCGCGGCATCGTCGGGGACGGGCTGACACCTGCGGTCGCCCTGCATTTTGCCCAGGCCTACGGCTCCCAGTATGGCCCCGGACGCATTGTCGTTGGCCGCGATTCCCGGGTCACCGGCGATCTCATCAAGTATGCGGTGTGGGCGGGCCTTCTGGCGACCGGTTGTGACGTCGTCGACATCGGCATGACCACCACTCCGACCACAGCCATGGCCACGGGACACGACGCCAACGCCGGGGGCATCATCATCACCGCCAGCCACAATCCGCGCGAATGGAACGCGCTGAAACTGCTGGCAGCGGATGGCCTGTTTCTTAGCTCCGAGGAGGGCGCTCGGATTCTGGAGCGGGTCCGCAATCAGGACTTTTGTTTTGCCGCCTGGGACCGGGTGGGCCGGGTCATTGCCCATACCACCGCGGCGGCCGAGCATCTCGATGCCATTGAGCGCCTCGCACTGGTCGATCCCGCTCTGATCCGCCGTCGCCACTTCAAGGTGGTCGCCGATCCCTGTAACGGCGCTGGCGGCACCATTCTGCCGCAACTGCTGGAACGCCTCGGGTGTGAAACCCATTTCCTCAACCTCGAGCCCCACGGGCGCTTTCCACGCAGTCCAGAACCGGTCGCAGCCAACCTCGGCGAACTCTGCGCAGCAGTGAAAACCCATGGCGCCGATCTTGGCATCGCCGTTGATCCCGATGTAGACCGCCTGGCCCTAGTCTCCGAGCAGGGCATTCCGCTCGGTGAGGAATACACCCTGGCCCTGGTGACCGACTTTGTCCTTTCCCATACGCCCGGAGATGTGGTCATCAACGCCTCGACCTCTCTGGCCACCGAGGAAGCGGCCCTGCAACATGGCAGCCGGGTACACCGCACTCCCGTGGGGGAGATCCATGTGGCGACACAAGCCCGGGCGGTCCACGCCGTCATCGCCGGCGAAGGCAACGGCGGGGTGATCTATCCAGCGCTCCATCTCGGCCGCGATGCTCTGGTCGGCATCACCCTCATCCTGCAGTTGCTGGCCGAAAATAATGAAACACTCTCTCAACGGCAGGCCCGCCTGCCGCAGTATGTCATGGTCAAAGACCGGATCGATCTCCCCTTTGACGCCGATGCCAGAAACCTTGTGGCCCGGCTCGCATCGCGTCATGCAGGGGAACGGATCGATCGAACCGATGGACTTAAATTCCTTTATGATCACGCCTGGGTCCATATCCGGGCCTCCAATACCGAGCCGATTATTCGCGTCATCGCCGAAGCCCGGAGCGATTCCGAAGCCCATGAGCGGGTCGAGGCCCTTAAACAGGAATTCGCTGCATTATAAGCTTGAGAACGAGAGGATCTGGTATGGCTGATTTTGAAAAGCTGGGTATGTTCTACCTAGGCAAAGAGTATGATCCCGAAAAAAAGGCGCTTCTCGATGCCCTGGTTATGTATGACTCCAAAGATCTGGTCACTCACGGCGTCTGTATCGGCATGACTGGCAGCGGCAAGACCGGACTCTGTATCTCGCTGCTGGAAGAGGCGGCCATCGACAATATCCCCGCCCTTATCATCGATCCCAAAGGCGACATGACCAATCTGCTGCTTACCTTCCCCGGGCTCCTGCCGGCTGAATTTGCCCCCTGGATCAATGAGGATGATGCCCGACGCGAGAATCAGACCCCGGAAGCCTATGCCGCGGCGCAGGCGGAGCTCTGGAAGACCGGTCTCGCCCAGTGGGGTGAAGACGGTGCGCGGATTCAACGCTTGCGCGATGCCGCCCGATTCACCATTTTTACACCGGGCAGCACCGCCGGCACCTCCATCTCCATCCTCAGCAGCTTCGCCCGGCCGGCCGAAGATCTCCTGCTCGATTCCGAAGCCACCGGCGACCTTATCTCCTCCACTGTCACCAGCCTCCTCGGCCTCATCGGCATCAATGCCGATCCGGTTAAGAGCCGGGAGCACATTCTCCTCTCCAACATCTTCAATCAGGCGTGGCAGAATGGCAAGGACCTCGATCTGGCGGCCCTGATCACCGCCATCCAGAATCCCCCCTTCGAACGGGTGGGCGCCTTCGCAGTGGATACCTTTTTCCCGGCCAAGGAGCGCTTCGAGCTGGCCCTGGCCTTGAACAACTTGCTGGCCGCCCCCGGCTTCTCCACCTGGATGGAGGGTGAGCCCATGGACATCGGCCGCCTGCTCTATGCCGAAGATGGCAAACCGCGCCACTCGATCTTTTACATCGCCCATCTCAGCGATTCGGAGCGGATGTTTTTCGTCACCCTTCTTTTCAATCAGGTGGTTTCATGGATGCGCAGCCAGCCCGGCACCACCAGCCTGCGTGCCATCCTCTATATGGACGAGGTAGCCGGCTACTTGCCCCCGGTGGCGGCGCCGCCTTCCAAAAAACCGTTGATGGTCATGCTCAAACAAGCACGCGCCTTCGGCGTCGGAGTGATGCTGGCCACCCAGAACCCCGTCGATCTCGATTACAAAGCCCTCTCCAACACCGGGACCTGGTTCATTGGCCGGTTGCAGACCCAACAGGATATCGATAAGGTGATTGAGGGCCTGCGCAGCGGCGCCGGAGACCTCGATCCACGGGTGAGCAAAGCCCTTTCTGCCCTCGGCAAACGGGTTTTTCTCATGAAGAACATCCATGAGAGCGAGCCGGTGATCTTTCAGTCGCGTTGGGCGCTCTCCTATCTGCGCGGCCCGTTGACCCTGGCCCAGATCAAAAAACTGGCAGCCCCTGCAAGCAATGCCCGGACACCGGCAGCGGCCTCAGCCAAGGCCACATTCGGCCCCGATGCAGAGGTACGCCCGGCTTTGCCGCCGCAGATCGTGGAGTATTTCGCTCCCCTGCGCGGAGCCCTCAAGGCCGACGCCCGCCTGATCTACCGCCCGGGTGTGCTCGGCCTGGCGGACGTGAATTTCGCCCCGGGTCAATCCCAGCGAGTCGGCCGTATCGCCTGGATCGATGAGGGGCCGGTGCCGGTTGATTGGGAGAAGGCGGTCGAAACCCCCTTTTCTGAAAATGACCTTGAAAAATCGCCTGAGGAAAAGGCCGAATTTGCCCGGTTGGCCGCCGCGGCAACTCGACCCGAGAATTATGCCCTCTGGGGCAAAAATTTCGCGGATACCCTCTACCGCACAGCCAAGATCGATCTTTATACCAGCGCCTCGCTCAAGCTGACCTCCCAGCCCGGGGAATCGGAGCGCGATTTCCGCATCCGCATCAGCCAGCTCGCCCGGGAGCGGCGCGATGAAGCGGTCGATCAGCTGCGCAAACGCTACGAGAGCAAAATGGCCGCCCTTCAGGACCGCATCATGCGGGCGGAACAAAAAGTGGAAAAAGAAAAAAGCGACTACCGCGCTCAGACCATGTCCACGGCCGTCTCGGTCGGGGCGACCATCCTTGGGGCTTTCTTCGGCCGCAAGAGCCTCTCCTCCTCAACCCTGAGCCGGGCCGGCAGCGCCATGCGCAGCGGCATGCGTACCGCCAAGGAACATGGCGACATCACTAATGCCGAAGAATCCCTGGATGTCCTCAAGGGACGGCTGCATGAAATGGAACAGGAGCTCAATCAGGAGATCGCTCAGATCGATGAGCAGACCGATCCGATGCAGCAGCCCCTGGAGACCACCGCGCTGCGGCCGAAAAAAGGTGACATCACCGTCCGTCTCACGGCCCTGGTATGGTTGCCTTATTGGCAGAGCAGTGACGGCAAACGGGAGCCCTGTTACCTGTAGTACAGCCGTTCAGGGAGTCCAGGCCGGTTTTGCAGCAACACCCTTTTTGCGAGGGCAGAGTATGCAGAGTATCCATGATTCTCTTACCCCGGGATATCGAATCCTCGACCACACAGCGGATGTCGGCCTCGAGTTCGAGGCCGGCTCTCTCCCGGAACTCTTCACCGTCGCAGCCGACGGCCTGATGCACCTCATCTGCCCGCATTGCCAAATCAAACCGCTTCAGTCCCATGCCCTCCAAGTATGCGGGGAGAACCTCGAGGAACTTTTGGTCAACTGGCTCTCCGAGCTGAACTACCTTTGCCAGGTACAGCGCTTCCTCACAGCCCGGGTCGAGGTACGCGAAATCCACGATCGCTTTTTGCAGGCGGATGTGCTGGGCGAACGCTGCGATCCGTTGCGCCACACGGTGCGCGGAGAGATCAAAGCGGTAACCTACCATCGCATCGAGGTGCGCCATGAAACCGCAAACCAATGGCGGGGGCGGGTCTTTTTCGATATCTGATCCCGCCCTCCGCCCCCATCTGCCCGGGCCGAGGCAGATTGCCGCGGCAGGAGGGGCCATATGAATTCCTCCCTGCAAACGGTCTCCGACTACCTCTTCGAGATTCCCCGTACCGGCAAGATGCGCGTTCCGGCGCGCATCTATGCCAGTGAGGCCATGCTTCCCGACATTCTCAAGGACAAGGCCGCTGAGCAAGCGACACAGGTCGCCTGGCTTCCCGGCATCATCGGCTACTCCTTCGCCATGCCGGATATCCATTGGGGCTATGGTTTTCCCATCGGGGGTGTGGCCGCCTTTGACCTCGACGAGGGCATCATCTCTCCCGGCGGCGTCGGCTATGACATCAATTGTGGTGTCCGGCTGCTGCGCACCGACCTTCAGCGCCAAGATATCCTCCCCCGGCTGCCGGCAGCTGTCGAGGCGCTCTTTCGCGCCATTCCCAGTGGTGTGGGTTCCACCGGCCAATTCAAGCTCAACGACAAAGAGGAACGGCGCGTCCTGCAGCAGGGCGCCCGCTGGGCCGTAGAGAAGGGCTTCGGCAATATTGAGGTTCTGGAAAAAATCGAGGAGAACGGCGAGATGCCCGGCGCTGATCCCGATCAGGTCAGCGCCCGCGCCTGTGAGCGGGGACGCGGGCAATTGGGCACGCTGGGATCGGGCAACCATTTTGTTGAGCTGGGGGCGGTCGTGGAGATCTATGATGCCGCGGCGGCCGATGCCATGGACCTGCACATCGACCAGATCACGCTGCTGATCCATACCGGATCCCGCGGTCTCGGACATCAGGTTTGCGAAGATTCCATCAGGGAAATGCTACAGGCCTCCCGCAGATACGGGATCGAACTGCCGGACCGGCAGCTTTGCTGCGCGCCGCTCTCCTCCCCGGAGGGGCAGCGGTACCTGGCGGCCATGGCCGCAGCGGTCAATTTCGCCTTCGCCAACCGCCAGATGATCGCACACTGGGCGGGCGAGGCCTTGGTGCAAGCGCTGGGGATTACACCGCGTGCCCTCAACCTGCAGCTGGTCTATGAGGTCGCACACAACATTGCCAAAATTGAAAAGCATCTGGTTCGGGGCCAACCACGTAGGGTCTGCGTACATCGCAAGGGGGCTACCCGGGCCTTCGGCCCGCATCATCCCGAACTCCCGAGCGTCTACCGCGAGATCGGTCAACCGGTGCTTATACCGGGGGATATGGGACGTTGCTCCTATGTTCTCACCGGAACCGAGGGCGCAATGCAGCAAACCTTCGGATCGGCTTGTCACGGCGCCGGGCGGCTGATGAGCCGCACCCAGGCCCTCAAGAGCGCCAGAGGCCGTTCGCTGACGCGGGAGCTCGCGGATCGCGGCATCCAGATTCGCGCCGCCAGTTCCGAGACCCTGGCTGAAGAGCTTCCGGAAGCCTACAAAGACGTCACCCGAGTAGTCGATGCCGTAGTCGGCGCAGGACTGGCCAAAAAAGTGGCGAAACTGCGACCCCTGGCAGTGGTCAAAGGCTGATATCCGCGTGAAACGAAATAGCTGTTGACTTTTACACCACAACGCCCTATATTTTATTAGACCGCGTACATATCGCCGCAACGCTTTCGGAATATCCCTTCCGGCGGGCGGCCGATTCCATATACACGCTCGCAGAGATCAGGCTTCGTGTTTCGCTCATGATAAAGCCTGAAATCCCCATTCTTTCGCTAGGGTCCCTGTCCATATAATCGATCATCCTATTCATATTGATCCCTGAGAGGCGATCTTGATGCCCGCATAGTCTTGTGCCCGGACGGCAGCGGGATCGTATCCAATGCAGTTCAAGGAGCTTTAAGCATGACCCTGCCTTCAACACCGGTAACAGCGCTGGAATCCCTCTCAGCCAAGGTGGGGGGATTCTGCGGCTATCAATCCTGCAAAGACCGCAAACCCTCGGACCAGCACTTGCGCAACTACCTGGTGACCAGAATTGACACCATTCTGGCCGGCCTGGCATCGCTCCCTCCTGCCCCGGAAGAGGAGCAGCGGCTTTTAGCGGAAGCCGTACACAGCACCCGTCGCAAACTCGCGACCATCAGCGCCAGCCTGCAGGATCCCACCTATGAGGGCCAAGATTTTTTCATTCGGGAGCAGATCGCGGACAAACGTCTTTCGCGAATCTACGATCATGAACAGGAAATGCTCGAGAAACTGGATGGCATTCAGGCGGAGGTCATCAGCTTGCAGAAAACACAACTCGGGAAAGAAATGATCGAAGACCACTTTTTACACATCGCCGATTTCATCGACACCATGAATCAGGCCCTCTTCGAGCGCGAAAGCCTTATTCTGGGCAACCAGTGACTATCGCTTACCGAAGTAGCCGCACTCGGGCTACTCCAGATCGTTCAAACCATAATCACTCATCTTGCGATACAGAGTCGCCTCGCCGATCTGTAGAGCCGCCGCCGTTCTGCCGCGGTGGTAACCGTTGCGGATCAGCTGCTCGCGGATGTACTCGCGCTCAAAATGGGCCACAGCACCTTTCAGGCTCTCCTCTGCTTCCGGCTGCCAGACGGTGTGCTCCACCGGCCGCAGCTCCGCCGGCAGATCCTCCAACCGGATGACCTCCCCCTGCGCAAAGATCATCAAACGCTCGATGTAATTCTCAAGCTCTCGCACCTCCCCTTTCCATTCCCGCTTGCTGAGATAGCTCTGAACCGCTGGATCAACCCCTTTGACGTGCCTGTTCATCTGGCGGTTATACTTCGCGATGAAATGATCGACCAAAAGAGGAATGTCGCTGCGCCGTTCCGCCAGAGAGGGGAGATGAATTTCGATGATATTGAGCCGGAAATAGAGATCCTCGCGAAACCGGCCGGCTTGTACCTCCTGCCAGAGTTCGCGGTTGGTGGCGGCGATGACCCGCACGTGAACCGGCACCACGGCCGTCGCTCCTACCGGCAGGATCTCACGGTTCTCGAGCGCCCGCAGCAGTTTGGCCTGGCCGGTCAATGACATCTCGCCGATCTCGTCGAGAAAAAGCGTCCCGTTGTCTGCTGCCTTGAACAGCCCCTCCTTATCAGTGACCGCACCTGTGAAACTCCCCCGCTTGTGACCGAACAGCTCGCTCTCGATCAGGGTTTCGGTTATGGCTCCGCAATTGATCGCTACAAAACGCCCCCGGCGCCGGGGACTGCTGTAATGCAAGGCCTTGGCTACCAACTCCTTGCCCGTACCACTTTTACCGGTGATCAGAACGTGACTATCGCTGTCTGCCACCTTACGGATGGTGGCAAATACCTTGCGGATGGCTGGACTATTCCCGATAATATTCGAAAAATCATACTGGGCGTTGATCTCTTGACGCAGCGCCTGGTTTTCCTGCACCAGTTCCTTGTGCTCAAGCAGTTTCTTGACCTTGATGGCCACATCCTCAAAATTGAGGGGCTTTAGCAGGTAATCATATGCCCCCTTGCGTAGGGCCTCCAGTGCAGTCTCCAGTGAGGCGAAAGCGGTTATGATGATGAACGAGGCGCGCAGATTCAATTCGGCGCTCTTTTCCATTAGTTCGATGCCGTTCATTATAGGCATGGCAATATCGGTAATCACGACATCATAATCCTGCCCTCCCAGCATCTCCAGAGCCTCGCGGCCATTGCTCGCCTGATCGCAACGGAAGCCACGGTTGGCCAGCACCGCGGCCAGTAGATGCCGGGTGATATCGTCATCTTCGACAATCAGCACGCGTTGCGCCATAATGGCCTACTCCTCCGATCCGGATAGAAGCGCCGGGAGGGCGATCGTGACGGTCGTCCCGTGTCCTGCTTCACTGGAAAGCGCGATCGTCCCGCCATGCGCAGTCAGAATCGCCCGGCAGACATGGAGTCCAAGGCCGCGGCCTACTCCCGACGATCGAGTCGTGACGCCGAGGGAGAAAAGACGGGGTTGGATTTCACGCCTGATACCGGCACCGCTATCGGCAACCGAAACCAAGACGCGGTCCGCCTCTTGCCAGGATTTGATCACCACCCTCCCCTCCGGCACCGCTTCAAGGCCATCGGCAGCATTCATGCACAGGGCGAGAAGGACCAGCAGCAATTGGTCCGCACTGGCCAGTACTTGCGGAATCTCCGGCATCAACTCGGTTTTCACCTCACGGTATTTGAGGCGCCGGTCATGCTTGATCATACGTACGGCCTCGAGGATAAGGCTGTTGAGATAGAGTTTTTGGCGTCCCGGAAGGACCGGACGCGTTACCTCAACCAAGATCCTGAAAATCTGGGACAGCTGGTCCACCGAACGCTCGATCTGTGTGAGCTTTTCTGCCAGCATGGGATCACCGCTCTTTTCTTTGAGATATTGTGTGATGGACGTGATGGCCATCAGGGGAGTGCCGGCATCATGGGCCAATCCAGGCGCAAGCAGACTTATAAGGCTCATCTTTTCGGCCTGCAGCAAATAGTCGTCCGGCACCGGCAGTCCTTGCTGGTGGTGATCCAGGTCTTCATCGGACATGCGCGATTATCCTCCTTCTTCTGACAGCATTCCAGTCTCATCGCAGTTGATTGCTGGGTGTGCCATAAATTAGCGAAAACCGCACGGATTCGCAATTGAAAAGAGCCACAGAGCCCAAGCCGGATTCCTCGTTTTTACCTTGCAACAAATACTTTTTTTTAATACTTTGCATCTTCAACTTTCTTCAGGAGAACACCATGATCCCGAGATCCTTTGACCAGGAAGCCCTTTCAGCATCCACGCTGGCGGAGCTGCAAGAACTTGCCCGTCAGTGCCGCGGCGATATCCTCAAGATGACGACACTGGCGGCTAGCGGCCACCCCGGCGGCAGCATGTCTTCGATCGATTTCTATTTGACCGTTTTTTCCATGGCCCACGTCGATCCGCAGGATCCCTTCGCACCGGCGCGCGACCGCATCGTCACCAGCCACGGTCATACCTCGCCTGGCGTCTTCTCCGCGCTGGGCCGTCTCGGCTTTTTCCATATCGAGGATGCCGTCGCCCATTTCCGGCAGACCAACTCCCCCTTTGAAGGCCACGTCGAACGCGAGGTCCCCGGCGTCGATTGGGGCACAGGTAATCTCGGTCAGGGTCTCTCAGCCCTGTTGGGACTCGGCCTCGGCGCCCGCCTGCAGGGCCATCAGGTCCGGCTTTACGGCTTCATGGGCGACGGCGAGCAACAGAAAGGCCAGATCGCCGAGGCGCGGCGCTTTGCTGTTAAATACGGGTTTGATAACGCCACGGTTATCGTCGATTACAACCGGCTGCAGATCAGCGGATCCATCGAAAAAGTGATGCCCCAGCACATCCGCGCCGGCTGGGAGGCGGATGGTTGGCGCGTTCTTGAGATCGACGGACACGATTTTCAGGCCATCTATCAGGCCCTCCGCGAGGCGCACCGCCTCCCGGTGCCGGTGATGATTCTCGCCCATACGGTGATGAGCAAGGGCGTCCCCTTCATGGAAAATGACCACAAATGGCACGGTCAGGCCCTGCCCCTCGAGGAGTGCCGCAAGGCCCTCGCACTGCTCGGCTTGCCCGACGATCTCGATATGCTGGCGCAGCGCCGCAAGGAGCACAATCCGGCAGTTGTACTGCCGCGGCGACCCCACTTGGCAGCGACGGCGGATCCAGGCACACCCCGCACCTATGGCGCGGCTGAAAAAACCGACAATCGCAGCGGCTGGGGCAGCGCCCTGGATGATCTCGTCGCCGCCAACCACGGCCGCTTGCCGATCGCGGTTTTTGACTGCGACCTGGGCCCTTCCGTCAAAACCACGCAAATCGCCAAGAACTTTCCGGATGTTTTCTTCCAGGGCGGCATCCAGGAACACAACACCGCCGCCATCGCCGGAGCCTGCTCAGCCGAAGGAGTCTTGACCTACTTCGCCGATTTTGGAGTCTTTGGCGTTGCGGAAACCTTCAATCAGCACCGCCTCAATGACATCAATGGCGCCAATTACAAAGTGATCTGCACCCATGTCGGTCTCGATGTCGGGGAAGACGGCAAAACCCACCAGAGCATCGACTATGTCGGGGCGTTCCAGAATTTCTTCGGGTTCAAGGTCATCGTCCCGGCCGATCCAAACCAGACCGACCGGGCGACCCGTTACCTCTCCGCCACGCCGGGCAATTTCTTGCTCGCCATGGGGCGTTCAAAAATGGGGATGGTGCTCAACGAAGCAGGCCAGCCTTTTTATGGAGAGGGCTACACCTTTAGATACGGCAAGGCCGACTTGATCCGCAATGGCCTTCAGGCCGCCATTATCGCCATGGGCGGGATGGTCGGCCGCGCTGTAAAGGCCTGGGAGCTCCTCCAGGCCGAAGGGATCGATATCATGGTCTTCTCCATGTCTTGTCCGACTGATCCCGATCTGGAAGCCATTACCCTGGCCGCCAAGAGCGGGCTGATCGTGACCTATGAAGACCATAATGTCCATACCGGACTCGGCAGCGCCGTGGCCAACAGCCTTGCTGCCGCGGGAATCGGCTGCAAACTCGTCAAGCTTGGCATCTCCCGCTATGGCAGCTCCGGCATCCCTGATGAACTCTACAAAAGCCAAGGTCTTGATCCGGAAAACGTCGCTCATACCATCCGAACGGCGCTGAAATAACCGCCTTCGTCCCAAACTAAAAAAGCCTCTTCGGTGCAGGATCGGAGAGGCTTTTATATTTGCCGTTGCAAGGCGGTATTTTTACCGGACGCGGATCAACGCGGGATCGTAATCCGCCGGCGCTTCATAACCGAGCAGATTGAGGAGGGTTGCCGCAATATTGCTGAGCCCGGGATGGGCGACCGCAGCCATCTCATACTCGCCGGCATAGAGGGGATCGACGATCACGAAGGGGACCGGATTAAGCGTGTGTGCGGTCTTGACGGACTTGATGCCATTCTTGACCGTGAACATCTCATCGGCGTTGCCGTGATCTGCCGTGATCACCGCGATCCCTTTGAGCGCCCGGACTACCTCGATCAGCTGGCCGACGCAGTGGTCGACGGTCTCCACGGCTGTGATCGCCGCCTCCATCACACCGGTATGGCCGACCATGTCGCCGTTGGCAAAGTTGACACGGCCGAATCGATAGTGGCCGCTGCGCAGCAGGTTCTCCGCCTCATCCGTGATCTCGAAGGCCTTCATATTCGGAGCCTTGTCAAACTGGACTTTGTCCGAGGGGATCTCGACGAATCTCTCGAGCTTGTCATCGATGTAACCGGAGCGGTTGCCATTCCAGAAGTAGGTAACATGCCCGTATTTCTGGGTCTCCGAAAGGGCGAAGGAGGAAATCCCGTTGGCGCAAAGGTACTCCGAGAGGACCTGATCAATCTCGGGGGGAGAGACCAGATAGTTGCGAGGGATATGCAGATCGCCGTCATATTCCATCATCCCTGCATAGAGGACATCAGGGTAACGCTGGCGGTCAAATTCCGAGAAATCCTTCTCCTCGAAAGCCCGCGAGATCTCAATCGCCCGGTCGCCGCGAAAGTTGAAATCGACAACTCCATCGCCATCCTCTATCGTGCCGACCGGCTTGCCAGCCTCATCGACGATAACAAAGGCTGGAAGATACTGATCGGTGATCTGGGCATCTTCGCGGTAGAAGGTCTCCACCGCTGCAGCAGCCGAGACGAAGCCGCGGCCCTGGCCGAGGACATGGGCATCCCATCCGCGCTGGACAACGCTCCAGTCGGCGTTGTAACGATCCATGGTCGTTACCATGCGCCCGCCCCCGGAAGCAATGCGGTAATCACAGCCCGATTGCCTATTAAGGCGGCTAAGCAGCGCTTCGGTCGGTTCAATATAGGTCAGTGCGGTTTTGGCGCCAACATCGCGACCGTCCAGAAGGATGTGTAAACGTACCCGCTTGACGCCGCTCGCGGCACAATTTTCCAGAAGGGCAAAGAGCTGTTTGATATGCGAATGGACGTTGCCATCGGAGAGCAGACCGATGAAGTGGAGGGTGCCTCCGTGATGCGCCCTCTCCAGCAGTTTATGCCAGATGGGTGTTGAAAAAATCCTGCCGTTGGCGATCGAGGCATCCACCAGCTTCGCGCCCTGGGCGAAGACCCGCCCGGCGCCGATGGCATTATGGCCGACTTCGCTGTTGCCCATATCCTCATCGCTCGGCAGTCCGACAGCCGTACCATGGGCTTTAAGGGAAGTAAAAAAACGACTGCTGAAGAGCCGATCCAAAAGCGGGGTTTTTGCTTGATAAACGGCATTGGATTCATCCTGCTTCCCCAGACCAATACCATCCATGATGATCAGCAGGAGGGGACCGGGCCGGCCGCTAAAATGGGCCAATTTCTTCAATTCGAGCGACATGGTTTTCACCTCTCGTTTCATTGCATTCGATCAGGATTGAAAGTACAAGATAACAATAATTTTGTTCAGGTAAAAGCGCTTCTTCGCGCGCCGTCGTCCGCCCAAGAAATTAATTGATATAATAGTTAAAAAAGTTTATCTTGAGGAGTCAATCGATCAGGCCAACAGCCCACGGGAAATTACCGCATGCTCTATCCGGAATGGATTCCCCTCATTCAGCCCAGTGACCAGCAAATTGTCCTGCTTCTTCTTGGCGGCATCGGCGGCCTCCAGTCAGGCCCCAATTTGCTCACCGAACTGCAACAGGCACACCGGCCGCACCTGAATGCCCTGGCGCGCAAGTCCCAGTGTGGCCTGCTTCATCCGGTCGCCGTGGGCATAACCCCAGCACCACACGCCGCCCTCAAAAGGCTGCTCGGCTGGCAGGGGGAAAAAGCCCCAGACTGGAAAAGCGAACTTGGCCTCCAGGCCTGCGCCATCTCCTCCCGCGCCGATTATCTTGAGCTCTTCTCCCGGGCGGGCATCACCGCGCTGCACACGCCTGATGATCCCGCTGAGTTGATCCGCCGCGGATGTGAAGAACTGGCCGGCCGGGATTTTATCATCATCCATTACGCCGCCCCTGAAAAAGAGGGACTCCTCGGCGGGTACTATGAAAAGATCAAAACCATCGAAGAATTCGATCTTTGCGTTTCACAGCTGCTGCAACCCGAGCCGGCGGTACTCGCCGTCTGCGGCGACCATTCCTGTCCGAGTGCCCTGGGATCGATCAGCTGGCATCCCGTGCCGGTGATGATCCAGAGCAGCACGACCCGATATGATATGGTCCAAACTTACGATGAAATAGCATGCAGCACCGGCGCGCTCGGGTCACTCCCGATAACTGCGCTGCTGCCGCTGCTGCTCGGTAGCGCCGGCAGATTGGCCCCCGCCTCTTGAGAGGAACCCATGCCTACCCCTTCCTATCTTCCACCTCATCCCGAATCCCTGACTCCGGCGACCTTGGCCGGACTTATCGATCATACCCTGCTCAAACCGGAAGCGGTTGCATCTCAGTTCGAACAACTCTGCCGCGAAGCGGCAACCTATCGCTTCGCCTCGGTTTGTGTCAATCCCTCCTGGGTCCGTTTTTGTGCGGCACGTCTCAGCGGTTCCGGCATACCGGTGTGCACCGTGGTCGGCTTTCCCCTCGGCGCCATCCAGACCGAAAGCAAGGTCGAGGAGACCAACCGAGCGATTGCGGAGGGGGCAACAGAGATCGATATGGTCCTTCATGCAGGCTGGCTGAAATCGGGATACCAGGATCAGGTGCTGAACGACATCGCCAGCGTTGTCCGCGCGGCCGCACCCCATACGGTGAAGGTTATCCTCGAGACCTGTCTGCTCAGCGAGGAGGAGAAGATAACCGCGTGCGCACTGAGCCGCGCCGCAGGCGCGCGGTTTGTTAAAACCTCGACCGGGTTTGGCAAGACCGGCGCCACCGTCGCCGATGTCGCGCTGATGCGCCGCTGCATCGGCGATGCCCTCGGAGTCAAAGCCTCCGGTGGCATCCGCGATCTGAAAACCGCACTGGCGATGATCGGCGCCGGCGCTAACCGCATCGGTGCCAGCGCGAGCATCGACATCATCACCGCCATGAAATCATAACAGGAACTCCATTATGAAGACCATAAGACTTGTCCTCTGTCTCATCATCCCTGCCTTCGCTCTATTGTTGGCCTGCACCGGACTACAGCAACTGGTTCGTACCCCCAGCGTTAGCATCGCCAACGTCGGCCTGCAAAGTCTTTCCTTCGATGCTGTGACCCTCGATTTCGACCTCAAGGTGCACAATCCCAACGCCTTCGGCGTCTCCCTCCTGGGCTTCAGCTACAAATTTCTCCTCGAGGACAAGGAACTTTTTTCAGGTAACAACACCTCCAGCTTTGCGGTGCCCGCTCAAGGAGACGGACACGCCCATATACCGATCACCCTTAATTTCAACGAGATCTACCGGCTGGCCCAGAATACTAAATCTCTCGATTCGCTCAAATACCATATCAGCGGCTCCCTTAATCCCGGTGGCCTGCTGGCCGGCATGTCCATTCCTTTCTCCAAGACTGGCACCATGCCGAATCTGCGCATCCCCGAAGTATCGCTCGGCAGCCTCACGGTTAATAAGCTCGACCTGAGCGGCATCGACCTTAATCTCGCCCTAAAAATGAAAAATCCCAACGCCTTCGCTTTTGATATCGGCAAGCTGAATTATGCCGTCAAGCTCGCCCGTCAGCTGGTGGCATCAGGCGTGAGCCAGAATATGGTCTCGGTCCCGCAAAAGGGATCGGGGGAGATCATTCTGCCCATCAAAATCGATTTCGCCGGAGCGGCTGCCTCGCTGAAGAATGCCCTGACAGGTGGCGTCATCGACTGCGCGATCTCCGGCGGGGCGGGCCTCAATACCCCCTTCGGACTGCTGAATCTCCCGCTCGAGACCGCGCAAAAGGTGACCATTTTCAAATAGAGCACTTTCTCCGCGCAAGACAGCATACATTAAAAAGGCCCTCACTTGAGGGCCTTTTCCATTCGCTCCAGAAGTTCGGGTGTGATCGGGATCTCCTCCTTTTGCAGCCCCAAAATGCAGGCGCCTGCAGCGGGCTCGAAGCGGGGATCAATAAAATGGACGCTGGAAACCACCTTGAGAACCTCTTCCTCCATGAAAGGCAGCAGGACCTGGCGTTGATGAAAGATGCTGCCGATCAACGCTACATCGACTTCCCGACCCTCGCGGTCCATCCGCCTCGCAGCACCTGCCACCAACCTGCCAATCTCACGGCCGGCGCTTTCAATGATCCCCCGAGCTGCAACATCCCCTTGCTCGGCGGCCGCAAAAACTGCCGGCGCATTGCTGGCAAGCTCGGTGCGGTCGATTTTATCGGCGTATATTTGCGAGATGATCAGATCGATGCTGCTCAAGCCATATTTTTTCTCGTAATGTTCCCGCAGCACCGTTTTCGGTCCACGGCCGTCCAGATCCTTCAACGCCGCGATCAAGGCCTGCTGTCCGATATAATAGCCGCTTCCCTCATCGCCCAGCTTGAATCCCCAGCCTCCGCAGCGGTAGAGTGTCCCCTTTTCGTCCTTGCCAAAACAGATGGAACCCGTGCCAGATATGACAATAATTCCCGGACCGCCACCAAAGGCGCCAGCCAGAGCCGCAGCCGCGTCCGTGTCGATGGTGTGATGTCGGGCCAATCCTCGCGAGCGGAATTGGAGGGAGATGGCTTCGCGGTCCGCCGGCCGGCCCGCGCCGGCCAGGCCGGCATAGAGATGATCGACCTCCGCTGCACTACATCCAGCTGCAGCTGCCAGGTTATGGACCAGCGCGGCCAGGTTCTCTCCGAGGCGCTCGAAACCGATGGCCTGAATATTGGACGACTTGCCAGTGGCGCGCGCCAGCAACCTACCCTGCGCATCGATCATAATGCCTTTGGTCGCTGTACCGCCGCCGTCCAAACCGATGATCCGTTTAGCCATGACCCTCCCTCCTCTGTCGTTCGATCCGTGTCTCCAGTTTGCAGCCGATCAGGGCGGCCGCGGCCACTTTAAGCGCCTCTACCGGCAGAAAAGGGACCATTCCTGCCATCAAGGCACCAGAAAACGGCAGGGCCTTGCCTGTGAACCACCTGAAAGAAAAATACAACCATAAAGTCCCAAAGACAAGCAAAAAAAGCGTCGTAGCTGCCATCAGCAGCAGGAGCGCGGAGAAATGGACGCGCTTCAGTCTGGCCCTGCCTGTGGCCACCAGGGCTGCCGCAAGCGGCATCGCCGCAAGATAGCCAAAAGTGGGCTGCAAGAGGTAGGAAGGACCCCCTCCCTGGTTGAAAAGCGGCAAGCCCATCAGGCCGAGCAAAAGATAGATCCCCTGCGTCACCGCCGCTGCCCCAGGGGTGAAAAGAGTGCCCGCCAGGAGCGGGAAGAGACTCTGCAGCGATACCGGCACCGGATAAAAGGGGATGCGCAACAAAGAACCAAAGCAGGTCAATGCGGTCATAAACGCCATCCCCGCCAGGGTACGCGTCGAGGGTTTAATCATGGGTCTCCTCCCGCGCAAGCCCTCCTCCTGACCCGCTGTGCCGGCGGGGCCAGGGCGCCTCCGGCGGTGCGGTTTTAATGGCATTGAGCCATTTTGCTGTTGCATTTACCCCGCCGCTTTGATATATTATCCTCAAGCGATGAATGGACGTTCAAGGTGCAGCGCATTCTCCGGACGGTTGTAGCCCGGGGGAAGGCTTTGCACCTTATTTATTAATAGACGATGCCGGAACTCCTCCGGTTTTTTTAGCGCACTCAGGTGACCGCATGATGGGTATGACACTGCTCGGCCCTTGTCGATATGCTGCGCCGGGAATGTCACCGGCTCGCGAGATGGGCCGCGTTATGGGTCTTTTCATCCTGCTGTTCCTCGCCGCTGGGCCGGTCTGGCCGCAAACCCTGACGACCATCACCTTGCAGCGGCAGGCCGCATTTTCGCCTTTCTCCTTTGTCGATGAGGAGCGGCCAATCCGGCCGACTGTAGGAGTGACCCTCAGCGGCGGTGGTTTGCGCGGCCTCGCTCAGATCGGGGTACTGGAGGTTCTCGAGGAGCACAACATCCCGATCGATTATATCGCCGGCACCAGCATGGGCTCGATCATCGGCGGCCTCTACGCCTCCGGATACTCGCCTGCGGAGTTATGGAAGATCCTTCAAGGCCTTAATATCGCCGATCTCCTCGACGATACTCCCAACCGCTCCAGCCAATTTCTGGCAGAGAAGCAAAAGCAGAGCCGGGCCTTTCTGCAGTTGCGAATGGCGGGTGGCAAATTTACCCTTCCTGAAGCCGTAACGCCGGGTCAAAATATCACCAATACCTTATCCGATCTGCTCCTCAACGCCCCGCTGCATCAATCCGATTTCAGCCGGCTGCGCGTACCTCTGAAAATCATTGCCACCGATCTGCTCAAGGGCGAAAAGGTCGTCCTGCAGCGCGGCAATCTGATCGAGGCCATGCGCGCCTCTATCGCGGTACCGCTACTGCTCTTTCCGGTGGAATATGAAAATTCGCTCCTTGTCGACGGCGGTCTGCTCGATAACCTGCCTGTCGAGGAAACGCGCGCCATGGGTGCCGATATCGTTCTCGCCGTCGATTGCACCGCCAACCTGCGCCGCCGCGACGATATCAAACTGCCATGGAAACTGCTGGATCAGGTCACAACCATCATGCAGCAGGAACACAATCTCGCACAACTCGATAAAGCCGATCTGGTCCTTTCATTCCGCCAATTTCCCGATTCCCTGACCCACCAAGCGGCCATCAAGCTCCTTTACGAACAGGCGCGCGCCCAGACTCTGGAGATCATTCCGCAGCTGCAAAGCCTGATCGAGAAAAAAGCCCAAGCCATGGCCCCGCCCGATGCCGACTCGTTCAAGTTGAACAAAATTGCTTTCGAGAGCACTCTCCGGCTCGGCTATTCCGAACTCATCGATACCAGGACCAGCCGGTCCTATACGCGTGCGGACATCCAGGCCAACCTCGTCACCTTGTACGAAACGGGCTATTTCCGCGATGTGACCGCGCGCATCCAGGTCGATGGTCCGGACACCACCCTGATCTATGACCTGCTGCCCTATCCGGAACTCAAGGAGATCCGCCTCCATGGCAATACGGTCATGCCCGACAGTCTCCTCCTCCTCCCTTTCGCCCTGCAAATGGGCCGGCCGCTCAATCGGCATCAGGCACGTGAAGCCCTGACAGAACTGATCCACCGCTACCGCGAAGGCGGTTATTCCCTGGCGGAGGTGAAAAAGGTCCGCTTTGAGGAAACGAGCGGAATCGCCGACCTCTGGATCGACGAAGGGAAAATCGCCCGCGTTCTCTTCGAAGGGGCCGAGGTCACCCAGTCGTGGGTGCTTGAGCGCGACTTTTCCGTCAGAAGGGGTGATCTCTTTCAGCGGGAGCAGGCACAGGTCGCTGTCAACAATCTGTTCGGCACGGGCCTCTTCAACGCGGTCACCCTCCTGCCTCAATCCGGCCCTGAGGGCTGGGAGATCGTCGTGCGGTTGACAGAAAAGCAGTACACCATCCTGCGGCTCGGCGGCCACTATGATGTGGAACGCAACGGCCGCGCGCTGGTTGAAGTCGCCAACGACAATATCTTCGGTACCGCCAATGATCTGACCTGGCACGGACAGTACGGGGGGCGCGATCAAAAAACATTTTTGCAGCTGAACACCAACCGCCTCTTCAAATCCAATCTCACCAGCCAGATCCTTATCAAGAAGGAGTACGCCAAGCGCTTTCATTATCTGAATTTCACCGGCGTCGGCGAGTATGAACGGCACACTCGTGGCGCTTTCTTCAGTTTGGGCATGCAGCTCGCCCGCCTCGGCCAGCTCTCCGGTTTCATGCGCCTGGAGAAAACCCATCTCCACACCCTCTCCGGCATCGGCCCCTCCTCCGGTCGCCTGCTGGTTAATTCCATAGGTCTCACCAGCGTCGTCGATACCCGCGATCAGGCGTTATTTCCCAAACAGGGTAAATATTTTTCCTTCAGCTATGAACTCTCTTCCGGCACCTTTCTCGGCTCCGATATCTCCTATTTCAAGGTACAGAACCAGTTCACCAGCTACTGGACCTGGCATAGCCGCAGCACCTTCTCACCCCGTCTCTTCTGGTCTACAGCGGATCTGACCACACCCTTCTCAGAACAGTATAAAATCGGAGGGGAGAACTCCTTCTATGGTTTGAGGGAGGAGGAATGGTGCGGGCGTAATCTGATTTTGGGGAGTCTGGAATATCGATACCTGCTGCCGTGGAAAAATTACCTCAGTATTTACTTTGCCACCCGCCTCGATTTCGGTGCGGTCTGGCAGAATTCCGTCGATGTCAAGGGCAGCGACTTCATTTCTGGCCGCGGTGTGGCCCTAATCGCGCGTACCCTGGTCGGGCCCATTTCCATCGCCTATGGCCGGGCCAGCAATGGCAGCAAACGCTTCTACTTTTCCGCGGGATACAACTTTTAATCAGCGCCGCGCCTGATCGCGCTCCAGGTTCCACTGCACCCAGGCGCTCTGCTCATCCGCGTCGCTGCGGTTGAAAGCGCTGTTCTGGACCACCTGCCCGCCACTGTTGACCCGAACCTTCTGCATGCTCCTTACGATCAGCGTCCATTCCTCCAGAGAGACTGCGTGCGGCGCTGCCACCTCGACCGGACCGGGAACCTGCTGCGGCGCCACCCCTCCCTGCACGGCCGCACGCACTGGCGCGACCCGCTGCAACACCACCTCTCCGGAGTAGACCCGAAGTTCGGCGCTCGAGTCGGCGGCAACGCTGAGACGCAAGGTCGTCCCGGTAATGGCTGCGGCGGCTACCGGGGTGGTTATGGAAAAAACGTGCTTTTCATCCTTCTTGCCGATGTGCGCCCACAGATCCCCGGATTGCAGCAGGATCTGCGACTCGCGCTGCTGCTCCCGCGATTCTTCATAGAGCTTCAGGATATCGATCGTTGTGCGCGGCGCCATCCGGATCCGGTCCAGGTGCGCGATCTCCAATTCGGCGCGCGATTCGGCGAAGGTGCGCACCCGCTCCCCGGAGACGACCGGCGAATCCTTGATTACACTGTACCAGTCGCTCTCCGCCCGCTTCTGCTTCTTGGCCGATCCTTCAACGTACGTAACGACCCCGGCGCCGACGGGCTGCTCCCCGCTCAAGACGAAGCGAAACCCTGCAGCGGCCAGAAGAAATAGGCCGGCCCGCACCATCCTGCCACATCGTGTGGTGCCTCCCATGTTCACACCTCCAAACAAGCGTGAAAGGAACAACCCCGATCAGGAACGCTTTTTGCCCTGCGGATCCGGCAATGCAAAAACCTCGACGATTTCGTCGCCCTTGACAATGTTGACCAGCGCGGCGCCCTGGGCCGACCGGCTGCCCATCTTGATCTCTTTGCCCTTGATCCGTTTCAGTTTGCCTTTTTTGGTCACGACAAGGAAAAGATCCTGTGCCCTGGCTTCCAGCACTCCGGCCACCTCACCCGTTTTTTCCGAGCATTTGTAGTTGACGATGCCCTTGCCGCCGCGCTTGATCACGCTGTACTCCTCCAGCGCGCTGCGCTTGCCGAAACCGAGACGGGTCACGCTCATCACCGCCGCCTCCTCGTGCTGCAGTACCACCAGACTGATCACCTGATCATTCTGATCCAATTCGATCCCTTTAATGCCGCCTGCGGCAGCTCCCATGTCGCGGACATCCTCCTCCGAGAAACGGATGCTCTTGCCCTGCTGCGTCGCCAGCAGCAGTTGCGCCTTGCCGTCTGTCATACCTGCTCCGGCTAATACATCATCTTCACGCAGCCCGATCACCGGCAAGCCACCCTCACGGATCCGCAACAACTCCTCCAGATTGACCTTTTTCACCAGACCCTGCCGGGTGGCGAGAAAAAGAAATCGCTCCCCCTCCGGTTTCGGCAACTCGAAGCAGGCGATGATCTCTTCAGCCCCTTTGAAGTGGAGCAGTCGTTCGATCTCTCCGTCCTTGACCGCCTCCGATGCAAGGCGAATAAAGCTGGTGCGTGAGAGATAGGCGCGACCGGAACGGCAGATGAAAAGCAGGAGCTGACTGTTGAGTGCGCGCAGCGCAAAGCGGAGATAATCCTTTTCGGCGAGAAGGCCGGCTACGGCTTCGGCACTGTAATCGGCCGGGCTGAAGCGGCCAATCCTTCCCCGCCGAGTCAGGGCGACGATGAACTCTTCATCCGAGACCATCTCCTGCAGCGACTGCTCGCCGCCAGAACTGCGGCTGAGAATCTGGGTGCGCCGGTTGTCGCCATAGCGCTCTTTCAACTGCAGCAGTTCCTCCTTGATCAGCTGCATGCGCAGGGATTTACTCGCGAGAAGGGATTTGAGCTTCTGGATCAGCTTGATCAGCTCCTTGTATTCATCCTCGATCTTTTTGCGCTCCAGACCGGTTAGGCGCTGCAGCCGCATATCGAGGATGGCCTGGGCTTGAATTTCTGAGAGCCTGAAATTCTTCATCAGCCCCGTGCGTGCGGTGTCCACATCTTTCGCTTTTTTGATCAAAGCAATGACCGCGTCGATGTTGTCGAGCGCGATTTTCAGCCCCTCCAGGATATGGGCACGCTGCTCGGCCTTTTCCAATTCGAATTTGCAGCGGCGCAGGATCACTTCATGGCGGAATTTAAGAAACTCCGCCAGCATCTGTTTGACGTTGAGGACCTTTGGCTCCCCGTTGACCAGCGCCAGCAGGATGACCCCGAAGGTGGTCTGCATCTGGGTATAGCGGAAGAGATCCTTGAGCACAGTCTCGGCCTCCGCCTCCTTGCGCAACTCGAAGACAATACGCATGCCATCGCGGTCCGATTCATCGCGGATGTCGTAAAGTCCGTCGATCTTCTTTTCGCGCACCATCTCGGCGACGCGCTCGATCAGGGAGGTCTTATTGACCTGATAGGGGATCTCGGTGACGACAATGCGATGGCGGCCGCCGCTGACTTCTTCCACATGAACCCGCGCGCGTACCGTCAGTTTGCCGCGGCCATGCTTGAAATAAGCCGCGATCTCCTCATCACCTGCGATGATGGCCCCGGTGGGAAAATCGGGGCCTTTCATGAACTTGCGGATCTCCTCCGGCTTCAAGTCCGGTTTCTCGATCAACGCGACCAGGGCATCGACCACCTCGCGAAGGTTGTGGGGCGGGATGTTGGTCGCCATGCCAACGGCGATGCCCGCCGCCCCGTTGACCAGCAGCGTCGGCAGCAGCGCCGGCAGTACCAGCGGCTCCTTGAGCGAATCGTCAAAATTGGGGACGAAGTCGACGGTATCCTTCTCGATATCGCGCAGCACCTCGTCTGCGATGGGCGCCAGGCGGGCTTCGGTATACCGCATCGCCGCCGGGGCATCCCCGTCGATCGAGCCGAAATTGCCCTGCCCATCGACCAGGGGGTAGCGCAGGGAAAAATCTTGCACCATGCGCACCATGGCGTCATATACCGCCGTATCGCCGTGGGGATGGTACTTGCCGAGCACCTCACCGACGATACGCGCGCTCTTTTTGTAGGCTGAATTGGAGCGGATGCCGAGCCCGAGCATGCCAAAGAGCACGCGGCGGTGCACCGGCTTGAGGCCATCACGCACATCGGGTAGAGCGCGGGCGACAATGACCGACATCGAATAATCGATGTAGGAACTCTTCATCTCCTCTTCGATAAATACCGGGAGGATCTTTTCGCTAGATTGTGTCATCTCTTTTCGTCATTTATATGGGACGGTGCCTCAAACATCGAGATTGCGCACGTATCGGGCATTCTCCTCGATGAACTGGCGGCGCAGATCGACATCGTCGCCCATCAACATCGAGAAGATATGATCCGCTTCGAAGGCTTCCTCCACCGTTACTTGCAGCAGCGTGCGGTTTTGCGGATCCATGGTGGTCTTCCAGAGCTGCGGCGGATTCATCTCGCCCAGCCCCTTGTAACGCTGAATCGCGGCATTTTTGTTTTGCTGCCGGTATTTTTCCTGGATCTTTTGTACTTCCTCTTCATCGTACGCGTACTGCTCCTCGGAGCCGCTGGCAATGCGGTAGAGCGGCGGCTGGGCAATGTAGAGATACCCCTGTTCGATGATCGGCCGCATGTGTCGGAAAAAGAAGGTGAGCAAGAGAGTGCGGATGTGCGATCCGTCAACATCGGCATCGGTCATGATGATGATCTTGTGGTAACGAATCCGCTCCGCCTGAAAATCATCGCGGCCGATGCCGGTGCCCAGGGCGGAGACAATGGTGCGGATCTCCTCGTTGGAGAGCATTTTATCCAAGCGGGCCTTCTCCACATTGAGAATCTTGCCCCGCAGGGGAAGGATGGCCTGGAATCGGCGGTCCCGTCCCTGTTTGGCACTGCCACCGGCCGAATTGCCCTCCACGATGAACAGTTCGGTCCGCTCCGGCTCGGCCCAGGAGCAATCGGCCAGCTTGCCGGGGAGGCTGTCGTTTTCGAGCGCCGATTTTCTCCGGGTCAGCTCGCGCGCCTTGCGGGCGGCCTCGCGCGAGCGCGCCGCCACCACACATTTTTCGATGATGCGCTTACCGATCGAACCGTTCTGCTCGAGGAACTTGCCCAACTGCTCATTGACCAGGGCCTCGACGATGCCCTTGACTTCACTGTTGCCGAGACGGGTCTTGGTTTGACCCTCAAATTGCGGTTCGGTTATCTTGACGCTGATGACCGCGGTCAAACCCTCGCGCACATCCTCGCCGCTCAAGGAATTATCACCGTTCTTGAGCAGCTTGTTCTTGGCCGCAAAATTATTCAGTGTGCGCGTCAGCGCCGCCTTAAAGCCTACCAGATGCGTCCCGCCCTCAACCGTGTGGATGTTGTTGACGTAGGAATAGATATTCTCATTGTACGAATCATTATAGGAGAAGGCGATGTCCACCGGGATGTTATCGCGCTCGCCGGTCAGGAAAATGGGCCTCTTGGTGATGGTGTTGTGACCCTGATCGAGGTACTCGATGAAAGCGCTCAGGCCGCCTTTATATTTGAATCTGTTGCTTTTGCCGCTCTTGACATCGAGAATGGAAATTTTCAGGTTGGGATTGAGAAAGGCCAATTCGCGCAGCCGTTCCGAGAGGATCTCGAAGCTGAACTTGCGTTTTTTAAAAATCTCACCATCAGGCAGAAAGGTCACTTTGGTACCCGTGCTCTTGCGCGAACCCACCTTCTTGACGGGGCCTTCGGGGACGCCGCGTTGGTAGCGCTGTCGGTACAGGCTGCCATCGCGGGCGACCTCGACTACCAACCATTCGGAGAGGGCATTGACCACCGAGACGCCGACGCCGTGGAGCCCGCCGGAAACCTTGTAGGCCTTTTTATCGAACTTGCCGCCCGCGTGCAGCATGGTCATCACCACCTCGAGGGCGGATCGGTTCTGTTCCGGATGCAGGTCCACCGGGATGCCGCGGCCGTTATCAATGACGGATACACTCTCATCCTGGTTGATGATCACGTCGATCTCATCACAAAAGCCGCCCAAGGCTTCATCGATGCTGTTATCTACCACCTCATTGACCAGATGGTGAAGGCCACGCACGGCGACATCACCGATGTACATCGCGGGCCGCATCCGCACCGCTTCCAGTCCCTTGAGGACCTGAATCTGACTGGCGTCGTATTTGCTGGTTTTGGCATTGTTCATGCTGTTCGCACTGTCCAGTTTAGATAAAACGAATCTCCCTGACGAGATTTTCTCCGAGTGTGCTGCGTATTTTTTCCAGTATCAGCGCTTTTTGAAAGAGCAGTTCTGTCCGCCAGGTTGCGGAGGCAACCCGCACAAAGAGTACACCATCCTGTAATCGTTCCGCGTGGGAAATGGCGGCAACGCGCTCCCCCACCAGCCGCGGCCATTCCGTGATCACCCGCTGCTGCCGGAGCCGCTCGCCGAGTCCCAGCTTTTGCACCAGCTGCGCCAGATCCTGGGAGATATGCCGGGTATTATCCTTGGCCATCGCCGGCCTGTTCTATCTGTCCTGCTCGAACAAAAAACACCTGCTGTTGTTCCGCACGGTGTACCTGATGCTGCACGGCCGCGTAATCTGCGGAAGTACCGGAGATGAAACATTGACCCTCTTCGGAAAAGAGATCGACGACCCGCTCGCCGCGCCGCTGGTCCAGTTCAGCATAGAGATCGTCGAGCAGCAACAGAGGCGTCCGGTGCAAGTGGCGCTGCAGCACCTCCAGTTCGGTCGCCTTAAGGCTGATCAGGACACTTTTGTGCTCCCCTCTGGAACCATAGTGCCGCAGCGGCCGCGCGCCGATAGAGAACTGGAATTCATCACGATGGGGTCCCACCAGAGAAAGGCCGCGTGCAGTTTCCGCGTGGCGTAAGCGACGCAGTTGCTCGCTGAAAAGCCCCTCGATCGCCGTCCCATTTTGATAATCAACATTGGGTTGATAGGTGATGGTCAGGCGGTCGCTGCCGCTGCCGGAAATCTGCTGATACCGTGCAGAGAGGACCTCGGCCATCTCTTCGACCAGAGCCTTGCGGAAGCGCATCAAGGCAGACCCCCTGGCAATGAGTTGTTCATCCCAGACCGATAGATCATCCCGCATCCGCGTCTTGCCGCTTTGAGCAAGCCAGAGAAGGCGATTGCGCTGCTTGATGATTTTATCATACTCTTTGAGATCGTTCAGATAGCGGGCTGAACACTGGGATGCTAGAATATTGAAAAAGCGCCGGCGCTGCTGCGGGGAGCCATGCGTGATGTCATAATCGGCGACAGAAAGAACCACTGCTGGAAATTGCCCCACCAGGAGTGAGAATTGATGCACGGATTTGCCATCGAGGACGAGCTGTTTTCCGGATGCAGTCTGAAACCGCAATTGAATCTCGTGCTCAATGTCCTTCTCGCCGCTGAAATGGCCGGTGATACTGAAACCCTCCGCTCCCGTGCGAACCATCTCGACATCGCTGCTGGTGCGAAAAGATTTGCAGAGACAGAGAAGATAGATCACTTCCAGCAGGTTGGTCTTGCCCTGAGCGTTTTCGCCGAAAAGGTAATTTTTATGAGTGCAAAATTCAAGGCGCTGAAAACCCAGATTACGGAAACCGTCAATAACTAGGCTGCGCAGGACCATGGCCCATCCGATTCTTACTCCGCACTATAGGAGTATTCCGTTCCCGTCGCCGGTGCGGCCTCGTTGATGCGGATTGGCATCAACAGCATGATGATTTCTTCACCCTCGCGTTTTTCGATCGGTTTGAGGATGGCAGCGCTGGTGGCATCCTTGAGTTCAAAAACCACCTCTTCGCCCTCAAGGTGGCGCAGGACATCCATCAAATAGGTGCTGTTATAGCCGATTTGCATCCACTCCCCGTTGAAGGCTACCGGAATGACCTCCTTGGCTTCTGCACCGAATTCCAGATCTTCGGAGCGTATCGTCATCTCATCCGCGGCGATCATCAGCCGCACCTGATGCGTCAGCGAACTGGAAAAGATAGCGACGCGGCGGAGGCTGGCGATAAGCTGATCACGGTTGACCTGGAGCCTTTTGTCGTTATCCTTGGGTAGAACCCGTTCATAATTGGGATAAGTGCCGCTGATCAGCTTCGAATAGACCACGGCGCGTTCCAGAGTGAAAACAATGTGATCCTCGCCGATCTGGATTCCTACCGGTGCATTCTCCTGGAGATTGCGTAACAGCAAATGCAGGGTTTTGGTGGGGATAATCAGATTGCGGCGGACGTCCTCCTTCAACATGCCGTTGCTGACCGTAATTTTAGCAAGGCGGTGGCCATCGGTGGCCACGAAGCGAATCTCTCCGGGTATCAATTCCATGTTGATCCCGGTCAGGGCCGGACGCAGTTCATCGGCGGAGACGGCAAACATGGTCTGTTCCGCCATGCGCCCAAGCAGGGCGGCATCGAGCTGAAAAACCAGTTCACCCTCCTCGACACTGATCTGCGGAAAATCCTCCCGGGGCTGCGTGGCGAGCTTGTATTCGCCTTTATCGGTCTTGATGGTGACTTTGTTATCGGCTTCGGAAAAAATATTCAAGGGAACATCGGGCAGTTCGCGTACGATTTCGACAAGGATCTTGGCAGGGATGGCTACCGACCCTTCTTCGTTCCCGTCTACATCCAGAGTCGTCGTAATCGAAATTTCCAGATCCGTTCCCGTCAGGGAGAGCTTGCCGTTGCGAAGATCCAGCAGAATGCAGGTGAGAATGGAAATCGTCGTTTTCGGCGGCACCACTCCGATCACTTTCTGCAGGGCGTCGAAGAACTCCTTTTTAGAAACCGAAAAATTCATGTGTCCCTCCATGCGAAAAAGGCTGGTTTAATCATTTAAGTTATATAATAAAAAAATATATATCAAGATAATTGTAGTAATAGGCGGCGTGGATATGTTGATAACGGTGCACAAACCCGCTCTTTATACAGCGCCGCACCGTGAAAACAAGGGATAAGAAGGCATGCAATGCTGTGGAATTTTGAACAAACGCTTGTGAATGCCGTGGTGATAACGGGCTCTTTATCCACAAATACGGGCGGAGCAAAAAACAACTCCCATTTACTCCAGACTTTTCAACACCGGTTAAAGCGTTGTCCACAGGCCATGCACATCTTGTGCACCTGCTCTTAGAGCTGGGAAATCTCGATCCGGTTGCGAATGGCTTCAACATCCTGACGAAATTTGACGTTGCTGCCAATCAATTCTTCGGTACAGTTGATGGCATGAATGACGGTACTGTGATCACGTCCGCCAAAGTGAAGGCCGATGGTTTTGAGAGAACTGTCGGTGAGCAGCTTGCAAAGATACATACAAATCTGCCGGGCCTGGGCGATCTCCTTCTTACGCGTTTTGGAGCGCAACAAATCATCCGGAAAGGAAAAATGTTCAGCGGTGATTTTCTGGATGTACTCGATACTGATCGCTTTGGTCTTGCTGATGCAAACATCGCGCAGAACCTTCTTGGCCACTTCAAGTGTGATGTCGATACCATTCAGCGAGGCATAGGCGAGCAGGCGGATCATCGCCCCTTCTAGCTCACGGATGTTCGAGGTGATATGGGTGGCGATGAAATGAAAAATCTCCGGTGGTAGTTCGATGTTGCTCTCTTCAGCCTTTTTCTGGAGAATGGCTTGACGCGTCTCAAGATCGGGGGGCTGAATATCGACAACCAGTCCCCACTGGAAGCGCGACTTAAGGCGCTCCTCCATGCCGAGTAGATCCTTGGGAGGGCGATCCGAGGAGAGGATGATCTGCTTGCCTTTTTGATGGAGCGCATTGAAAGTATGAAAAAATTCATCCTGGGTACGCTCCTTATTCCCGAAGAACTGGATGTCGTCGATCATCAAAATATCCACATTGCGGTAGAGGCCGCTGAATTCTGTGGTCTTGTTTTTCTGGATCGAATTGATGAAATCAGCCGTGAAGCGTTCGCTATCGACATAGAGCACCCGGGTTGCCGGATTCTGTTCCTTGGCATAGTTGCCAATCGCCTGGATCAGATGGGTTTTACCCAGTCCCACGCCGCCATAAACCACCAGCGGATTGAAGGTGGTCGAACCCGGAGATTTAGCCACGGCCAGCGCGGCGGCCTTGGCAAATTTGTTGCATTCGCCCTCGACATAGCTGTCGAAACAGTAGCGCGAATTGAGATTGTCCGGATGGCGCGGCCCAGAGGCAACCGGCAGCGGTTTGGTATAGGAAGGCGGTGGTACCGTGAGTTCGGCGGGAAGCGGCGAATCCATACGGATTGAATAGGCCAGTTTAAAACCGTTGCCCATCACTTGAGAGAGCGCCTGGTTCATCATGACACCGTATTGCTGCTCGATCCATTCATAGGAAAACTGATTGGGTACCTGAATGGTCAAAGATTTTTCATCCATTTTAAGAGGCCGGATGGGACGAAACCAGGTGAGCAGGGTATTGGGATGCACCTCCTCTTTGAGGATGGCCAATACCTTATCCCAAATTTCGACATGATTGTACTGCATAGGACTCCCGTCGCGTAATAGAGGGTTACTTGTCAACATATGGTCCTGCCCCGTCTCTGGATGCTAAAAAAGAGTGTTCCGGAAAGATATCCACAATAGATATCAAGTTATCCACATATTCAGAAGAGGAATAATAGAGAAGAAGTTTCTTAAATACAAGACATTGTACTATTTTCAACGAATGGTTTTTTCACAGGGCTTGTGACAGCGCCAGACCAAGTCCCTCCAGAAGGAAGACTTTTACAAGTTATCCACATCTGCTCAAGAGGCTGCTCTCGCTTATTAATTTTAGCAAAAGCGCGATGATTTGCAACAGCAAAATTTGATATTTTTAAGGGTACCTTGAGAAGGGCGGGGAGGCTCGCAGGGGCTGCGTTGGACTCCCACAACGACAGGCCACGCCCTCTTGCTCCGGCTCGGCGTGAAAGCGAATGAAAATAAATCCTTGATTTTTTATATAAAATTTCGTAATTATATAAGCTAATATCCAAATATAAAGGAGATTTGACCCATGCAGCCGACCTTTCAACCCAGCAAACGGAAGCGGATCAACAAACACGGTTTCCGATCCAGAATGGCTTCCAAAAATGGCCGCATCGTTCTGGCGCGGCGACGCGCCAAGGGCCGCAAGAAACTTAGCGTCAGCGACGAATAAATCGCGTGCCCCCTACGCATACCGCAAGACTTGACAGGGCAGCCATCATAAAAAAAAGCTCCGAGTTTACTGATATCATCCGCAGGGGCGAGCTCTTTCAGGGGAGCTGCTTCTCGATTTTTTATCGCGATAACGTTCAACGCCGGATGGGCTTCTCCGCTAAACGCGGTCTCAAGGCAGTGGAGAGATGCCGCCTGCGACGCCTCGGACGCGAAGTATGGCGCCGAGTGCAGTTCCAGATCCCTATCTGCGGAGATTTCATCATCATCGGGCGGGAGCAGGCTCTAAATGCGCCCTTTGCTCTTCTTGAAGATGACATGCTCGCCCTGATCGCACGAATTGATAAAAGACAACGGGAAAACCGCAACCCTGAACGGGCTCACCCGGCACTGCGGTCAACGAGGAAACCTTCACTATTGTGAAAATCAACCCTGTAAAACATCTCCTTTTTTCGCTTTTACGTTTTTATCGACATGTGATCTCTCCGGCACTCCCTCCCAGTTGCCGCTATCAGCCCACCTGTTCCGAATATGCTTATCAAGCAATTGAAAAATATGGAGTTATAAAGGGCTGCATCAAGGCTTTCTTTCGCATTCTCCGCTGCAATCCGCTTTTCCCCGGCGGATATGACCCCGTATAGGACGCGCCATGAATCTCGATAAAAAGACTATCCTCGCCTTTCTGCTCATCGGACTGGTGTTTCTCTTTGTCCAGAGCCCGATCTATCAGAAGCTTTTCTTTGCGCAAAATTATCAGAAACAAATGGCTGCCAAGGAGGCGAAAGCGGCTGCAGACGATTCGCTCGGCACCGTCGCCGCCAAGAACGAGGTGCTTCCCGCGGAGACCCTCGCAAGCGCGCCGATCGACTCGGTGCGCCAAACCATGCTGACCGAGCAGCAAATCCCTGCCCGCGAGATCACGGTTGAGACCGACCTCTATACAGCAGTCCTCTCGACCCGGGGCGGCACGCTGCAGGGCTGGACGCTCAAAAAGTACCAGAAAGCCCCCAAGGAACCGGTCTCCCTGCTTCCGGTGAACAGCCGGGAAAACCTCGGTCTCGATTTCGTCACCCGGGAAGAAGATACCCTCAGAACCGGATTGTACAACTTTTCTTGCGAAGCACCGGATAAGCTGGTGGCGGACCCTGCCGGCACCACCATCACTTTTACACGGCAGCTGGATAAGGGGCGAACCATCAGTAAAAGTTATACCTTCCATAACGGACGCTACGATTTCGATCTCGAGGTTTCCTTGGTGGGAATGGGTTCGCTCGTCGCCGACAAATCCTATGAACTCATAGCACCCAACGGTCTCGAATCTTCAGAAGTGCGCATGTCGGAGGATATGTATTACGCCAAGGCCGCCATCGCAGCAGCCGGACGCGTCAACAAAATCACAAAGACAGCGGGCGTGCTGGAGAAGGAGAGCGGCAGCATCGAATGGGTAGCGGTGCGCACCAAGTACTTCGCCTATGCGATCATCCCCAGGACCGCCAAGGGAACCTTTGCCACCATCCTCGGGAAAGAGTATGCCTGGAGTGGCGATGACAAACTAAAGTGGAAAAAATTCGCAATCGGTCTGGGAATGCCGCTAGTCCGCGACAACAGCCGCGACCGCTTCACGATCTTCATTGGTCCGATGCACGATGATCTCCTCAAATCCTATAAGATCGGCCTGGAAAAGTTCATGGATATGGGCATGAAAATCATCCAGCCCTTCAGCATCGCCATCCTCTGGACCTTTAAAAAGCTCTATGCAGTGATACCAAATTACGGGCTGGTGTTGATCCTTTTTGCGCTGATCATCAAACTGATCACCGCTCCCTTGACCCACAAGAGTACTGTCTCGATGAAGCGGATGCAGGCGCTGCAGCCGCGCATGGAAGAGCTGAAAGAAAAATATGCCAAGGATCCACAGAAGCTCAATCAGGAGACGATGAAGCTTTACAAAGAAGAGGGCGTCAACCCGATGGGGGGGTGTCTGCCCATCCTGCTGCAGATGCCGTTGCTTTGGGCGCTCTTCATCGTCTTCCGCACCACCATCTCGCTGCGGCAGCAGGGATTTTTCTGGTGGATCAAGGATCTCTCCGGGCCGGATACCGTTTACACCCTTCCCTTCACCATTCCCTGGTATGGTAACGGGGTCAATATCCTCCCCATCCTGATGGGCGTGACGATGATCATCCAGCAAAAGATGTCGATCAGTGATCCGAAGCAGAAGGCTATGGTCTATTTTATGCCGATCTTTATGACCCTGCTGTTCAATAACTTCCCTTCGGGCCTCAATCTCTACTATACCCTGTTCAACATTATCGCCATCATCCACCAAAAATATTTCATGGGATTGGATGAGGTGGCGGTGGCACCGGCCAAACGTAAGGTTTGAAACACGCAATGGATTGGATTTACAGCTGGATATGCCCCGCAGAACAAGGCGGGGCATTCTTGTTTGGAGCGGGACGCTTGTGAAAACGGACGATAGCGATATCATTGTCGCGTTGGCGACGCCGCCGGGATCTGGTGCATTGGCCATCATCCGCGTCAGCGGTCCAGATTGCCGTACCTGGTTTGACCCGCTTTTTTCTGGACGGACGCGTGTGGCCGGAGCGAAGCCTGGGCGGTTCTACGGGCGGCTCATCGATCCGCTGGGGCCGGAAGGTGCACCATGCCGGGAGATGGATGAGGTCATCATCCACACTTACAAGGCGCCGCATTCCTTCACCGGTGAGGATATGGTGGAGATCAACTGCCATGGTGGCATGGTCGTGGTGCAGCGCATTCTGGAGGTCCTGCTGCGACAGGGAGCAAGGCTGGCGCAACCGGGAGAATTCAGCCGGCGCGCCTTCATGCAGGGGCGTCTCGATCTGCTCCAGGCGGAGGCGATTGCCGATCTCATCGCGGCGCGCGGACGTCTCGGGGCCGATCTCTCCCTGCAACAGCTCCACGGCACACTATCGGAGCGGATCCGGGAGCTGGCGCAGAACCTGCGGCAGAGCTGTGCGCTGCTGGAGCTCGAACTCGACTTCAGCGAAGAGGAGGTCTTCGCTGACCGCACCTTGCTGGAAAGCAAGGTCGAAGAGGCACATGGAGAGATCAGCAGGATCCTCGATACCTGGCGCTATGGCCGGGTGCTTCGCGAGGGGGCTCGTGTCGTCCTCGCTGGCAAGGTCAATGTCGGAAAATCGACGCTGATGAACCGGTTGCTGAGGCAGGACCGAGCCATTGTCTCCCCCATTCCGGGAACCACACGCGACACCCTCGAGGAGGGCGTCAACCTGGACGGACAGTTTTTCAGACTCATCGATACCGCGGGGCTGCGCGACCATGCCGAAACGGTGGAGCAGGAGGGCATCGCGAGGACTCTTGCGGCCATCGAAACGGCCGATATTCTCCTTCTTCTCTTTGATGTCCATTCGCCTCTCGACGACTGCGACCGGCGGCTCCTTGAATGGGGTGCAGAAAGTCGGGAACGGATGGTGCTGCGGGTGCTGAACAAGTGCGATCTCGAGCGCTGTGAAGCGACCGCGGCAGAACCGGCTCTGGCGGGAGCGCTGGAAATTTCGTGCCGCACCGGGGCGGGGATTGAGCCCCTCCAGCAGGCGTTGAGTGGTTGTATCCGCCATTGGCGCCCCGATGAGGAAGGGGTGGTGATCACCCGGTTGCGTCATTTTGAAGCCCTGAAGCGGGCACAGGAGCATCTACGACTAGCGCAGCAAAGCCTGGCGGAACAGCAGCATGGCGAGTTCATCGCACTCGATCTGCGCGCCGCATTGAATGAGTTGGGTGGGGTGACTGGGGCCGTCAGCAGTGCCGATATTCTGAACGATATTTTTTCAGCCTTTTGTATCGGAAAATAGGATGTTCCACGTGGAACCGTATCGCGGCAGTAAAGGAAATCCTAGCAGTGGATCGTAACGCGCACGATTTCGATGTGGTGGTCATCGGCGGCGGCCATGCCGGCTGCGAGGCAGCCCTAGCGGCGGCCCGTATGGGCGCGGCCACTCTGTTGATCAGCCAAAACCTTTTCGCCATCGGACAGATGTCCTGCAATCCGGCCATCGGCGGCCTGGCCAAGGGGCATCTGGTCAAGGAGATCGATGCCCTCGGCGGTGCGATGGGTCTGATCGCGGACGAGACGGCGATCCAGTTCCGCATGCTCAACGGCTCCAAGGGACCTGCGGTCTGGTCGCCGCGCACCCAGAATGATCGTCTCCTCTATGCCCAGCGCATGCGCCAGCTGCTAGAGGAGCAGAAAGGGCTGGCGTTGCGTCAGCAGACGGTCAAGGCGCTGTTGGTGGATGCGGGGCGCGTGCGCGGCCTGATCACCGAGGTGGATACCCCATTGTATGCCGACCGGGTTATTCTCTGCGCCGGCACCTTCCTTAACGGCCTGATACATGTCGGGATGAGCCATTTTCCCGGCGGCCGCAATGGCGAACCCAACGCCGCCGGCCTCACCGAGCAGCTTGCGGCCTGCGGCCTCCGAGCAGGCCGCCTCAAGACCGGCACGCCGCCGCGTATAGATGGGCGCAGTATCGATTTTGCAGCGATGGCCGAACAGCGCGGAGACATCAAGATCGTACCCTTCTCGCATCGTCATGAGCACCTCGACTATCCCCAATGCGCCTTCTACCTCACGCGAACCCGTGCGGAGACGCACGCTATCCTGCGCTCGGGATTGGGGCGCTCTCCCCTCTATCAGGGGGTGATCCAGGGCGTCGGCCCGCGTTATTGCCCCTCCATCGAGGATAAAATCCACCGCTTCGCAGATAAGGAGAGTCACCAGCTCTTTCTTGAGCCCGAGGGCCGCACGACCCAGGAGTACTACCTCAACGGTTTTTCCACCAGTCTGCCCGAAGAGATCCAACTCGCCGCGGTCCGCTCGATTCCCGGACTCGAGAAGGCGCACCTGACCCGGCTGGGTTATGCCATCGAATATGATTATTTTTACCCCAGCCAACTCTGGCCGACCCTGGAGACCAAGCCGATCGCGGGGCTCTATCTCGCTGGCCAGATCAACGGGACCTCCGGATATGAAGAGGCCGCCGCTCAGGGATTGATGGCGGGCATCAACGCCGTACTCTCCATCCGCGGCGAAGCCCCCTTCATCCTCTCCCGTCAGGAGGCGTATATCGGGGTCCTCATCGATGATTTGGTCACCAAGGAACTCTCCGAACCCTACCGCATGTTCACCTCGCTCGCCGAGAACCGACTGCAGCTGCGCCAGGACAATGCCGATCTGCGTCTGATGGCGTACGGCCATGCCCTGGGTCTGATTGATGCCGCGGCGCTGCAGCGAACCGAACGGCTGCGCGCCGAGATCGCCGCCGCCCGGCGGCGTCTCGAAACCCTCAAGCCGGATCCCGCAGCGATCAATCCACTGCTGGAGCGGGCGGGCACGGCCCCGCTGACCCAACGTGAGAGCCTGGCGCAGCTGCTCAAGCGTCCGCAAGTGCGCCTCGCCGATTTTGCAGGGCTCGAGGGCGACCCCCTCTATGCAGCCGATTCGCCCTTCTGGCGCCGCGTCCGCGAGGAGGTGGAGATCGAGATTAAATATGCCGGCTTCTTGCAGCGGCAGCAGGAGCAAATCCGACGCATGGCCGATCTTGAAACGACTCTGATCCCGGAGTCGACCGATTACAGCGGCATGACGGCGCTCTCCAAGGAGAGCCGCGAGAAGCTGCAGCGCATCCGGCCGCGCACCCTGGGGCAGGCCTCGCGCATTTTAGGGGTGGGGCCGGAGGATCTTTCGGTCCTGATGCTCTACCTCGCCCGCCGACCCCGGCGCGCAGAGGTTCCACGTGGAACCCAGATCAGCGGAGAGGAAAATGCTGCCGGAGAATAAAATTGCTTTGTTGCAGCTTGCAAATGATGTAAATTTGCAGGCGCCGCAGCAGGAGATGGCGGCACACTATGTTGAGCTGATCGAGACGTGGAATCGCCACACCAATCTGGTTTCTCGTCAGGACATAGGCCGCTTGGTTTCGCGGCATCTGCGCGAGTCGTTTTGGTTCTGCCTGCCACAGGTTCTCGGTGAGGCCACGCGGGTGCTCGATCTCGGCAGCGGCGCCGGCTTTCCCGGCGTGCCGATGAAGATCCTCCAGGGAGCATTGCGCCTCACCCTCCTCGATTCGCGGCAGCGGAAGGCCCTCTTTCTCGCCGAGGTCGTACGTAGTATGGGGTGGCGCGATGTCGAGGTTTGCTGTGATCGCGCCGAGAACCTCCCCGTCCGCGCGCCGGGCATGCGTTTTGAACTAGTCGTTTGCCGTGCCGTCTCCTGCCTTACGGAGCTGTGGCGATGGGCAGAACCGCTGCTGCAGCCCGGTGGGCGCCTGGCAGCACTCAAAGGCGGCAATCTGGCGCCGGAGGTGAACCGGCTCAAAATGAAACGCCCGGCCCTGGAGGTGCAATGGCACGCCATGCCGCAACTGACCGACGATCCGACTGCGGACCGCACCATGATTCTGATTCACAAGTTCTGAAGCATGCATAGGAGGCTATCGTGTCCAAGACGATCTTCGAAGAGATCAAAAACCTCACCACCGAAGCACGCAATCCTGCCACGCGTCATATCGACCAGCAGTCCATTGGCGATATTCTCCATCTCATCAACGACGAGGACCTCAAGGTCGCCGCAGTCGTACGCACTGAAATACCCTATATCGAACAGGCGGTTCAGCTGGTCGTTCAGGCCTTCAAGGAGGGGGGACGGCTGTTATATGTGGGCGCCGGTACCAGCGGCCGCCTCGGGGTACTGGATGCCTCCGAATGCCCACCGACCTTCGGCGTGAGCCCGGATATGGTCCAAGGGATCATCGCCGGCGGCTACAAGGCCCTGATGAGCGCCCAGGAGGGGGCTGAAGACCGTCTTGAGATGGGCGCCCAGGATCTCCTGGCCAGGAATCCAACTCCGCGCGATGTCGTCTGCGGCATAGCCGCCAGCCGGCGCACCCCCTACGTCATCGGGGCCATCGACAAGGCGCGCGCTCTCGGCTGCAAAACACTCTATATCACCTGCAATCCCCGCCAGGAGATGAACATCCAGGTCGATGTGGCCATTTGCCCGGTCGTTGGCCCCGAGGTGGTCATGGGCTCCACCCGGATGAAGGCCGGAACCGCTACCAAGCTCATTCTCAATATGATCACCACCACCGCGATGATCCAGCTGGGCAAGGTCTGGGAAAATATGATGGTCGATCTGCAGATGACCTCCAAAAAGCTCGAAGAACGCTCCAAAAAGATCGTCATGCAGGCCGCCCAGGTGGACTATGAGACCGCCGAGGCCACCCTGAAACAGGCTGGCGGCCATGTCAAAACCGCTTTGGTGATGATCGCCGCCGGGGTTTCCGCCGCAGAGGCGCGCGAGCTGCTCTCCCGCGGCGAGGGCTTTGTCCATCGCGCTATTGCCTTGCACAGCTGACCCGGATCCCCGCCCGCGTCTTCCGGACAAGGCGGCGGAACCATGCCGGTAAAACCCGAGATTCCATGACATCATCCTTCATCACAACCCTGACGCAAACCTTTCGCCACAGCGCACCGGTTACCCGGCTGCTCGCGGAGATCGATCGCGGCCGCCCTCTCGTCCTCAACAGCTGCCAGGGCGCTGCACGCGCTTTTCTCGTTCAAGTCCTGCAGCAAAACCGTCAGCAACCGCTGCTCTGCCTCTTTCCGCGGCCGGAAGAGGCGCGCCAGTTTTACGATGACCTCGCTGAACTGCTGCCTGCATCGGCCCTGGGGCTGTTCTCCCCCCACGAACGGCAACTCTGGAACGAGGTGGGCCCCCTCGGCTCGGTCGTCGGACAGCGTCTCAATGCCCTCGGCACATTGATGCGCGGCGGCCCGGCCGTCGTCGTGACCTCTGCACCCGCCCTGCTTGAAAAAGTTGCCGATCCCGCCCGCGTCGCCCGGGCCACCCTCTCCCTGCTTCCGGGGCAGGAATACCCCTTCTCCGGCCTGATCGAATCGCTGGTCCATGCCGGCTATGTGCGCGAGCATCAAGTGGAACGGCCAGGCGAGATGGCCGTCCGCGGCGGCCTCATCGATCTTTTTCTCTTCGAGGAGAACAACCCGCTGCGCATCGAATTCTGGGGGGATCGCATCGAATCGATCCGACAGTTCGACCTGCAAACCCAGCGCTCCCTTGAGCCGGTCACGCACCTCTCCCTACTCCCGCTCAGTGCCGCCGGGATCTACGCTCCCTTCTTCGATCCGCCCTTCGATCAGTTGCCCCTCAGCGCCCTGTTGACGTCTTATATGCCCAAGCAAACAACGATCATTCTTTTTGATAATATATTAATATCAAATGAGTTAGAAGACTATGAAAAGGAGTCTTCGGTCCGCTTCGAGACGCAGCTGCAGGAGCATCAGACGGAAGGCATCGCCTTCGCGGATTACTTCGGCAGCCGGGATGAAATTATTGAGGCTATTAACACATTCCAAACAATTGAATTAAATACATTTAATTCAAATTCAAGCTTGCCGCTGATTGAGTTTTCAACACAGCGCAACAACCATTTTGCCGGCAATCTCAAGCTTTTTTATCAGGAGGTGGAAGCCCGCCGGCGGGTGGATGCGCAAGCTGGTATGGATTCACAATTTGCCATCCTCTGTGATTCGGAGACCCAGACGCTGCGCCTGCGCGATCTGCTCACACGCGAGGCGATGCACGATATCCACGTCGAGACCCTGAACCTCTCTGAAGGGTTCCAGTGGCCGGAACAGCACCTTTATCTCTATACCGACCGCGAACTCTACGGGCGTGTGCGCCTCGGCAAGGCGGACAAAGCCTCCCGCCGAGCCGTCTCCTTCGCCGAGATGCTCAAGCTGCAGGAGGGGGATTTCGTCGTCCATGTGGAGTTCGGGGTGGGGATCTTCCGCGGACTCAAACCGATCGATGCCTACGGCCGTGTGCGGGAGTGTATGCAAATCGAATATGCCGGCGGTGACATGCTTTACGTGCCGCTGGAAAAAATGGACCAAGTGCAAAAATACTCCTCCCGTGACGGTTACGTCCCGGTGCTCAACAAACTGGGGGGCCGGGAATGGGAGAAGCTGAAATCCCGCACCAAGTCGCGGGTCAAGGAGGTGGCCAGTCAGCTTATCAAACTCTACGCGGTGCGCAAGCTGCGGCCGGGACACGCCTTCCCATCCGACACGATCTGGCAGAAGGAGTTGGAAGCATCCTTCAAATATGACGAGACTCTGGACCAGCTCAATGCCGTCAATGAGATCAAGGCGGACATGGAAAAGGGTACGCCCATGGACCGTCTTGTCTGCGGGGATGTCGGATTCGGCAAAACCGAGGTGGCGGTCCGGGCGGCTTTTAAAGCACTAATGGACGGCAAGCAGGTGGCGGTTCTGGTGCCGACGACGGTGCTGGCGCAGCAGCACTTTGCCACCTTCAGCGAGCGATTGGCCCGTTATCCTGTGCGCATCGCCGTGCTATCGCGTTTCAAGAATGCCCGTCAACTTTCGGAGATCATCCAGCAGGTCGGCCGCGGCGAGGTGGATCTGGTCATCGGCACACATCGCCTGCTCTCGAAGGATGTACAGTTCAGGAATCTCGGCCTCCTGATCATTGACGAGGAACAAAAGTTCGGGGTGCTTCACAAGGAACGTCTCAAACTGCTGAAGGTCAATGTCGACACCCTCACCCTATCGGCCACTCCCATCCCGCGTACCCTGCATATGGCGCTGATGGGCGCGCGCGACATGTCACTGATCAACACCCCGCCAGGCAACCGCCTGCCCATCGTCACGGAGGTCTGCCGTTTCGAGCGGGATCACATCCGCGAGGTGATGCTCCGCGAGGTGGAGCGTAAGGGGCAGATCTTTTTTATCCATAACCGGGTTGCGACGATCGCGGGGATCCACCACCTCCTGGCCGAACTGGTACCTGAAATCCATTTTGCCGTTGCCCACGGGCAGATGGAAGCGCGTGAGCTCGAAAAGGTGATGAGTGCCTTTGCGGAAGGCCAGGTTCACTGCCTTATCTGCAGCATGATCATCGAGTCGGGCATTGATGTGCCCAATGCCAATACGTTGATCGTCAACCGGGCGGACCGCTTCGGCCTGGCACAGCTCTATCAGCTGCGCGGCCGGGTTGGACGCTCGGACCATCAAGCCTACGCCTACTTTCTCATCCCTCCCTTGCGCAAGCTGACGCGCACGGCTATCAAGCGTCTCCAGACTATTCAGGAGTGTTCACACCTGGGATCCGGATACAAGATCGCGATGCGGGACCTCGAAATCCGTGGTGCCGGCAATATTTTCGGGTCGGAACAGAGCGGCTTTGTCGACGCCCTCGGCTACGAGCTCTATGCGAAGATCATCGAAGAGGCGATCCAGGAGCTGCGCGACGAACTCAATCTGCCGCAGCGGCCCCGGTCGGCGGAGGAGCCGCAATTTGCCATGGAATCGCGTATTGAAATGACGGGGGATGCCTTTCTCCCGAACACCTATGTCGAGGCGGCAGCCGATCGGGTGGACATTTATAAACGCCTGATCGAGGCGAAGACGGTCCAGGCGATTCAGGATCTTGAAGATGAACTGCGCGACCGTTTCGGCGCTCTGCCCGATGCCGCGCGCAATCTGATCGATTATGTGCTGGTGAAGATGCTGGCGCATCAGGCCCGGATCGAGGAGATTGGTTTCAAGAACGGGCGGATCAGCGGGAAATTCTTCGCGGCGGCCCTCCCCAAGGGGGAACAATTCCGCCCCTGGCTGGGTAAAATGGTCGAAAAAGCCTGTTACCCATTTGAGCTGCGTCAGAGTCAGAACACCCTTTTCTTTGAAATCGCCGCAGATCACAAGGCGACAGCCATAGAACAGATGAAAAAGTTTTTGGAAAGTATTATTTAATCGCTATATTTATCTAAATTTAGCCTACAATTATGCGGAATGTTCCATGAGACAGGGCGCCCGTGCAGCGGTGGCACTCTTGCTTTCCTTCCTGGTTTTGCTCGCCTGTCGCGGCAGCGAGGAGAAGAATGTGGTTGCGCGCGTCGGCAAGTCGGAGTTGACCCTCCAGGAGGTGCGCGACCGCACTCTGGGATCGGACTCCCCCTCGGCCCGGAGCCAGGCGGAGCGGTACATCCAGCACTGGGTGGAGTCGGAACTCCTCTATCAGGAGGCCCTGCGGCGCGGCGTGGACAAAGAACCGCCCGTCCGTCTCGCAATCAAGGAGATGACTCGCGACTATGTCACCACCGCACTGGTGGATAACCTCGCAGATGCTTTGACGGTCAGCGATACGGAGGTTGAACGCTACTACCAGGATCAGCCGGAGGAGTACCAGGCCGAGGAAGATCTCTACCATCCCCTGTTGATCCTGGTGCGCACCCAGGCCGAAGCAGTGGAGGTGCGGCGCGAGCTGATGGCGGGCGAGGCTTTTGCCGACGTTGCCAAACGTTACTCGATCGACGGCAGCCGCTTCCAGGGTGGCGACCTCGGGTATGTGCCGCTGCGCGAACTTTCCCCGCTGCTGGGCCGCGCCGTGTCGGCGATGCGGCCGGGTGAACTTTCGGCGCCGTTGAAATCGGAGGTGGGTTACAACCTGATCCGTCTGGAGGCGGTCCAGAAAAAGGGGAGCATCCGCCCGCTCACCGAGGTTCGTTCGCAGCTTGTGCAGCGGATTCTGGCGCGTAAAAAAGAGGAAATGTATAAACAGTTGATCTCCCGGTTGAGCGGGGAAACGACATTGTACACCGACTTGACCTGGCTGGATAGGCTCAAAGAGAAAGAATGAGATGAAGTTAAAACCATCAACTTTGAATATCTTGGCGCAATGCGGCGCCCTGATGTTAGGCGTGACGCTCCTCCCCTTCTCACCCTCGCAGGCACAGCAGGTGCTGGACCGCATTCTGGCGGTCGTGGACGACGACATCATCCTAGAATCGGAAGTGGCCCAGGGGGCTTATCTGACTGCGATGCAATACCATATTGATCCCGCCAAATCCCCCCGCGAGTTCGCCCGTCTCAAAAGCGAGACCCTGAACAACCTAATCAATCAAAAGATCCTGCTGGTGCAGGCCGACAAGGATACCGTCAAGGCAGATGAGCAGCAAGTGGAGCGGTATCTGCAACAACAGATGGCCAATGTCATCCAGCAACTGGGCGGCGAGGACAAAGTGGAAGAGTATTTTGGCGCGCCGCTCGCCAAAGTCCGCCGCAATTACCGCGAAGAGATCGAACGCAATTTGCGCATCCGCACGGTTCAGTCCGCCAAGATGCAGGGCATCAAGATCAGCCGGCGGGAGGTGGAGCAGTACTACAAGGCCAACAAGGACTCCATCGGGCCGATCAAAGAGACCATTGATCTCAGTCATATTCTGATCAAGGCTGCTCCGGGGGAAGCCGCGCGCAAGGCTGCATTCGACAAGGCCGAGGCACTGCGCGCCCGCATCCTAGCAGGTGAGGATTTTGCTACGCTGGCGCGGGAAAACTCGGAGGATCCTGGCAGTGCCAGCCGCGGCGGCGATCTGGGCTTCATGTCGCGCGGGGAATTTGTCCGGGAATTCGAAGAGGCGGCGTTCAAACTCGCCCCGGGTGAGATCAGTCCGGTAATTACCTCGCAGTTTGGCTATCATATCATCCAGATGATCGAGCGACGGGGTGAAAAAATAGACACCCGCCACATCCTGATTGTTCCCAAGCCCTCCCGTGAGGATGAAATCGCTGCAGCGGATACCATCAAAGCCATTGCCAAAAAACTCAAAGAGGGCGCCAATTTCACGGAGCTGGTCCAGCGTTACTCCCAGGATGAATCCTCCAAAGCGGACAAGGGTCATTTGGGCATCTTTGAGATCGATCAGCTGCGTGAACGCGCAAAGGAATTTGTTTTCGCCGTCACTGGCTTGAAGGAGGGCGACTATTCGGATCCGGTGCGCACGCAGTATGGCTTTCATATCCTGAGAGTGGATCACCGGGAGGCGGCGCGCGAGCTGGATTTCACCAAGGATTACGACCGCGTCCATCAGCTCGCCCTCGATCATAAAATGCAGCAGACCTTCAATGCCTGGATCGCTCAGCTTAAAGAGGATATCCATGTCGAGATCAAGGACCAATTCGACAGGTAACCGGCACCCTGCAGCGTTCTGATGTCTGCGATCGGCTCGAATTGGGCCGATTTTTTTTCTTACCGGAGGGACGGGATGAGGTTCATCAAACATACCGCAACGATCCTGTTGTATTGTGGTTTGCAACTTTTTCCCGCACTGCGCGCCTGGTGCGGCGCAGCGGATCTGACGATCGTTCGGCTCAAATACAGCGGCGGCGGCGACTGGTACAACGATCCTTCGATCATCCCCAACCTGCTGAGTTTCATCGGCGCGCACTCCAGTCTGAGCGTCGCACGGGATGAAGGGCGCCTTTCGCTGATGGATGAAGAGCTTTTTGCCCATCCGATTCTATTCATGACCGGCCATGGCCGCATCACCTTCACCGCCACCGAAGCCGACCGGCTTCGAGCCTACCTGACCGGTGGCGGCTTCTTGCTCGCCGATGATGATTATGGAATGGACGAGCATTTCCGCCGCGAAATCCGCAAGGTCTTTCCGGATCATGAACTGGTGGAATTGCCCTTTTCCCACCCTATCTTTCAGGCCCCTTTTTCCTTTCCACAAGGCATGCCCAAAACCCACGAACATGATGGCGGACCGCCTCAGGCCTTCGCCCTGTTTCATGAGGGGCGCATGGTCCTCTTTTACTGCTTTAACAGCAATATATCCGACGGCTGGGCTGATGAAAACGTCCATCACGATCCCCCCGAGGTGCGCGAAAAGGCGCTTGAAATGGGTATGAATATCATTGTCTACGCATTAACCCATTAAAACGCCGGTTGTGGAGAAGCCATGCAACAGGACGGATTGAAGAGCCTTGCCCATTTCAGAGTCGCTGAGAAAAACCTCGCGCTACGAGCGGCGTTGGCGCGCTGGGGGGTTCATCTTCTGCTGGCGGGCATGATGCTGATCTTCTGCAATGCCCTGTTTTTCCTGCCGCCGTGGGCCCGCTTGCTGCTGTTGGGCGCGCTTCTGCTAGCGCTCTTTTGGTCATGGTGGCAACAGGTGCGCCCGCCGCTGATGGCGCGCTTTTTTCAGCCAGATCATCCCGCGCTCAACAGTATTGCTCTCCGTATCGGCCGCCACTATCCGCAGCTCCAGGATCGCCTGGCCAATGCCTTGCAGATAGCGGCCTGGCCCCCGGATGAACAAGCGCCTTATTCCGCCGATTTGCTCCGGGCGGTGGAAGCGAGCATTGAACCGCTGTTTACCGGTATCGACCTTTCGCGTCATCTGGAGCGGATGCAGGTCCGCAAGAGCTGCCGCCAGCTGGCCGTTGTGGTTTTACTGGTCACCGCCGCAGGGACCTTGTTTCCGCGCGGTCTGAGCCTCGGTATCAATCGTATCCTCTTCCCTTTCCGCGAGCATACCCTGCAGCAGGCTCTGGAAGTGGCGGTATCTCCTGGAGATGCCACGATTTTGCGCGGCGCGCCGGTGACCATTCGCGCCTGGACCGGTGGCCTCCTGGCAGGAACCTTGGAGTTGGAAATTGATCGCTATGACCGACACGAACAGCTGCCCATGGTGCGCGGACGTGGTGATACCTTTACCTATGTCCTTCCGGCTTTGCGCGACTCGATGCAATACCGGATTCGCTTCCAAAAGTCCGCCAGCCGGAGCTACCGTTTGCGCATCGCCGATCTGCCGATGATCCGCTCCCTGCAGCTGCGGATCACGCCGCCGGCATACAGCGGCGTCGCAGCCTTTGACCTCGAAGAAAATATCGGTGACGTCACCGCCATCCGGGGTTCGCGCATCGAGTGGCGCGCGGAAACCAATATTCCGGTGCTCCAGGCCCGTCTCCGCTTTTCTGAAAGAGGCGCCCTCCCCCTCGCGGTTGCCGTGCGCCGCCTCTCTGCCACTTTCCCGCTGCTGGCTGAGGAGAACTATTATGCCGAACTCACCAGTGCCGGCGGACTCCGCAGCGATAATCCGATTCTCTACCATCTGCGGCCCTTGGCCGATCAATATCCCTTTGTAAGACTGATCTCGCCGCAAGGCGAGATCGATCTGCACGAAGATATGCGACTACCGCTGCTGATTCAGGCTCAGGATGACTACGGCCTCTCGGCTATGTCGATCGTCTATCAGGTGACTGGCGAAGCAGAGGTGAAGGTTGACTCCACCCGGTTCCGCCGTCTTCCGCTGCCGCTGCCTTTGCCGCTCCGCGCCAATTACACTGTGGCCTACACCTGGGATCTCGCCGCATCCCCGCTTCTCCCCAGTGAGGCGCTCCTCTATTATGTCGAGGTCCGCGATAATGACACGGTAAGCGGACCGAAATCGGCGCGTACCGCCCTCTACCGGGCGCGTTTCCCCTCTATCTATGAGCTGTATGAAGAGGTCAATAAAAGCCAGGATGCGGCGATCGCCGATATGGAAGAGAACTACCAGAAGAGTCTCGAATTAAAAACACGGCTCGACGCCATGGCGTTGCAGCTGCAGCGGACCGAAGAGCTTTCCTGGCAGAAGAAACAGGAGGTCGGCGAGGCCCTCAAGGAACAGCAACTGCTGCAGCAGGAACTGCAGAAGGTAGCCGACCGCCTCGAAGAGATGGTTCGAACCATGGATGAGAACCAGCTCCTCTCCAATGAGACCCTGGAAAAATACCAAGAGTTGCAGCAGCTCTACCGGGACATCATGACGCCCGAACTGCAGAAAAGCATGGACCAGATCGCGGAAGCCATGCAAAAGATCAATCCCGAAGACCTGCGCAAGGCGCTTGAAACGCACAAGCTTTCCGAAGAGTCTCTCAACAAGAATCTCGACCGCACCCTTGCGCTGCTGAAACGCCTCAAGATGGAGCAGCAGCTGGACCAAACCATCCGCATGACGGAGGATCTGCGTAGCCGGCAGCAAGAGATCTCGAAGCAGGGGCAGCAGCCGGCGCAGGAGCAAAAGAGTGCGGCGGAGGCCGCGCAAAAGGCGCTTCAGGAAGATTTCGGCAAGCTGGAAAAGCGGCTGGAGGCGATGCAGCGCGAGATAGCCGATCAGCCGGGTCTGCCGCAAGAGCAGATCGCAGCGGCGCGCGCAGAGCTTGACCAGGCCGGTGTGAAACGCCAGATGCAAGCGATGCAGCAAGCGCTGCAGGAAGGGAATTCGGCCTTGATGCAGGCCAACGCCGGACAGATCGAGAGCGGACTGCAGAAAGCGCAAGCGCAGCTGCAGCAGGCCAAGGACGCCCTGACCGGCGCCGCCGCCCGCCGCGCCATGCAGGCGATGCAGCGAAGCATGCGCAGCCTGTTGACGCTGTCGCAGATGCAGGAGGAGCTGATGCGCACTTCCACCGGCCTCCCTCAGACGAGTGCCCGCATTCCCGAGGCGGCCGAACGCCAACAGCAACTCGCGTCCAGCCTCGATCGGCTGATCAATGACCTCTATGCCGCATCGAAGGAAAGCATGGATATAACCCCGCACATCGGTAGTGCCCTGGGACAGGCGCAGCAGGCCATGCGCCAGGCCCTGCAGGGGCTCGAGAGCCGCGACCTCGGCCAGGCGGCCGCCAAGCAGGGGCAGTCCATGGCAGGGCTCAACGATGCGGTGCTGCAGCTGGATGCTGCCATGCAGTCGATGATGCAGGGCAGTGGTTCCGGCATGAGCATGAACGAATTTATACAGCAGATGCAGAATCTGGCGGATGGCCAGCAAGGTATCAACGCCGAGACTCTCGGTCTCAGCGGCATGGGAGAATCCCTCTCTCTCGCACAACAGGCGGCCATGAATCGCCTGGCGCAGCAGCAGGGCCAGCTGCGCAAGTCGCTCGAGGAACTGGCCGCCGAAGCGGCCGGTCTCCCCGATCTGCCGGGCGATCTCGAACATCTTGGCGACGAAATGAAGGATGTGGAAAAGAAGCTCTCCAACCGGCACGTTGACCGGGAAACGATCGACCGGCAGAACCGCATCCTGTCGCGCATGCTCGATTATCAGAAATCGATGCGCGAACGCGATCACAGCCGGGAGCGCAAGTCCGAGAGCGGAAAAACTTACCCGCGCATCAGTCCGCCTGCTTTGTCCCTACCTCTTGGCCAGGACCGGGATCGGCTGCAGCAGGACCTGCTGCGGGCCAAGGAGGAGGGATACTCCCGGGATTATCTGGAACTGATCAGAAAGTACTTTGAAGCGGTCCGGATAAATGAAGAAAAGAAATAAATATGCCCTTGTGCTGGCGATTCTGGCGGTAGTTCTCCCCGTCGCGGCGCAGAATCTCCAGGAGTTCCGCCGGATGCAGCTGCGGGCGCAGCAGCTGGAAGCTTTGGGCCGCTTCGACGAGGCCGGTGAACTCTACGGCCGCGCTGCTCTGGGATTGGCCCCGCTGCGGGATCTCAACGCCTATTCCAGCGCCCGCCATTGCTACGAGCGCGTCCAGGCCTTCCAGGAATGGGAAACCCTGATTCTCGCCCTGCAGAAGAGTTACCGCACCCTGCTCTTCGAGGTTGATCTGGGGGAGATCGCCTGGTTACGCGGCGAGCACCCGGAGGCGCTCCAACGCTGGCGGCAAATCATGGATGAGAATCCCCTCAATGAACAAGCCTATGCCCTGGTGGGCAACGTACTGATGAAATATACCCTCTATGGCGAGGCTCAGGAGCTTTATGAACGCGGCCGCAAAGTCTTCAGGGATCCGGAAAAATTTTTTGTTGAACTGGTGCGTGTCTACGCCGGGCTAGGCGCCTTCGACCGCATGACGGGAGAATACCTCCATTTCCTGCAAAAAAATCCTGGCCAGACCGGCTATGTGCAGTCGCAGCTGCTCTCGGCGGCCGAGGAGCCCGAGGCTTCCGTGCAGATCATCACGGCGATCGAACGCGCCCTTCGTGATGATGAAAATCTCAAGGAGGAGGGATACGCCCTTCTGGCCGCCCTTTATACCCAGCAGCGGGCTTATGGTAAGGCGCTGGACTGCTATGATTATCTCGAAGAGCGCATGGGCAGCCGCAAATCGGGCGAAGCCGGCGGTCATTATTACACCCTGGCCATGGTCGCCCTTAACGACAGCGCCTTGGTCGAGGCGCGCTCCGCTCTGGAAAAATTGCTGACGCGGACCGACGAGAAGAATCCCTACCGCCCCAAGGCGGCCTTCGCGCTCGCGCAACTACTGGAAAAAGAGGGTGCTTACGACAAGGCGGCCGCCGGCTATGCCGACTTCATCCGCGCTTATCCCGATCACCCCGAGCTGCCCGCCCTCTACCTGCGCCTGGGCAACCTGTATTTTGAGCACTTTTTCAAGGTCAAAGCCGCCGATTCCGTCTATGCCGTGTTGCTGCAGCGCCAGCCGCCGTCTGCGATTCGCCTACTAGCACTGCAAAAACGCGCCGAGTGCGCGGTGGCGCGCGGGGATCTCGGTGCCGCCCGCGATTTTCTCCAGATGATGAAACGAGACGCCCCCCTGCTTTCCGGGCCACAGCGGCAGGCGGACCTGATGCTGGCCCGCATCGATCTCTATGAGGGGCGGCCTGGACGGGCTCTACAAAAGCTCGAAACCATAGTCAATGGGCCGAAAATGCAGGGCGTAGCGGCGGACACGGTGCAGAACGATATCCTCGATTTGCTGCTGCTGTTGCGGGAAAGCCGCCACGACTCCCTGGGCTGCGCGCACTATGGAAAATCACTCTGGCTGCAACAACAACGCCACTACACGGCTGCCCTCGATACCCTGATGCGGCTTCAAGGCCCTGGTTACAACAAAAGTCTCGAGGAACGCGCCCAGTTTCTCCGTATCGATCTCCTTCGCCGCCTGCGGCGCGACGACGAAGCGCTTGCGGTTTGCACTGCCCTCTCTCAGGATAGCACCAGCCTCGAGCCCGATCTCGCTCTATTGGTCATGGCCAGGATTCACGAGCAGCGGGGTGAGGCGCAAAAAGCCCGGCAGCTTTTGGAATCTTTTCTGGAAAAGTATCCCGAAAGTATTTATATTGAACAAGTGAGAGGGCGCATCCGCTTGTTGGAGCGGATCAAGCCCGTGATGTTGAGGTAGGGGACTGAAATCATGATACGCAAAATCCTTTTGCTGACGCTGCTGGCAGCGGTTCCCGCCCTGGGGCAGCGTCTGCTGGTCTATATGGACCTCAAGCAGGAGAACCACCTCAAGGCTTATGGCCTGGCTTATTGGGTTCTGGATCATGGGGTGCATGTGGAGTGGCTCCTGAATTATCGCGGCGGTTCCTTTTTAATGGAAGATTCGCCGGCGATCGAACGGGAACTCCGGGTACGTGGGGTTTCCTCCACCCTTCTTTCGGGAGCGGAGGTGAGCGCCGTCTATGCCGAGATCGAGCGCGAAAATATGGACGTGGTGCAGCTGGAAAAAGCACCGGCGGTGGCCATCTATGCCCCGCCCAACAAGCAGGCGTGGGATGATGCTGTGATGCTGGCACTCGATTACGCCGAAATACCCTATACTGTGCTTTGGGACGAAGAGGTGCTGCGTGGCGAGCTACAAAAATACGATTGGCTCCATTTGCACCACGAGGATTTTACTGGCCAATATGGCAAGTTCTATGCGAATTACCGCAATGCCGACTGGTACAAGGAGGAGGTCCGCAAGAACGAAGCCATGGCCAAAAAGCTGGGATTCGCCAAAGTTTCAGAATTGAAGCGTGCGGTGGTCTTTGCCATTCGCGATTTTGTCGCTGCTGGGGGTTTTCTCTTCGCCATGTGTTCTGCAACCGATTCGTTCGATATCGCACTCGCAGCCAGCCATGTCGACATCGTCGACACTCCCTTCGACGGAGATCCGGTTGATCCCCAGGCCCAGCAAAAACTCGACTATTCGCAATGCTTCGCCTTTGAAAATTTCAAAATTGAAACCAATCCAATGATCTATGAATATTCCGATATCGATATCCCTCCCTCCTACGCGCCGGTATCGCGCGGTGCCGAGGGAGATTATTTCACATTGTTCGAGTTTTCCGCCAAATACGATCCGGTGCCCACCATGCTCACGCAGAATCATGTGGCCGCGATCAAGGGCTATATGGGGCAGACCACTGGCTTCCAGAAACGGCTGATTAAAAAGAGTGTAACTATCATGGGCGAGGCCGAGGGTACGGACCAGGTCAAATATCTGCGTGGCAATTACGGCCAGGGGACCTTCTGCTTTCTGGCGGGTCATGATCCGGAAGATTTTCAGCATTTCGTCAATGATCCTCCGACACAGCTGGCCTTACACAAAAATTCGCCCGGATACCGCTTGATCCTCAACAATATTCTCTTCCCGGCGGCGCGTAAAAAAGAACTCAAGACCTGAGGTGTCACCCAGTTTCTGAAGAGCGCGCAACCACCCAAGGTTCCGCTTGCATATCGACCAGTAGAGGGGAGATGTTCCACCGACGCAACAATGACGTACCGCTGCAAGTCATAGATACCGAGCCTTATGCGGTGCTGGCCTCGATCTATGATCAGGTGATGAATCATGTTGATTATGATCATTGGGCCCGGCATCTCTTGCGGCTCGCCAGGTTGCATGGTGTCTCGCCGCGGCGGATCCTCGATCTCTCCTGTGGCACCGGGCGGCTGTGCCGCGAACTGGCTGCACGGGGATATGAGCTCCTAGCCTGCGACGCCTCTCTGCCGATGCTCAAGGTGGCCATTCAGAATGCAGCCCAGGCGCCGCCGATCCGGTTCTGGTGCGCCTCCATGGACCGAATGGCTACGAAAAATCCGGTCGACCTGGTGATCTCCTCCTACGATAGCATGAACTATCTGCACACACCGGCCCAGTGGCAGGCCACCCTGCAGCAAGCCCACAGGATTCTCCACCCCGGCGGGCTTTTCATTTTCGACGTCAGCACGCTGCACAACTCGATCGAGCTCTTTGCCGATTATGTCCACGAGGAACAGTTTGCAGAGGGCTGTTACCGGCGGGAGAGCCGCTTCGCGCTGGAGACCCATTTGCAATACAATTTTTTCGAAATAGAATTATCTGCGGCACCAGGCTGTTTATATAAAGAGGTGCATGTCCAGAAAATCCGTTCTCTGGCTGAAATCGACCGATTCATTGCGGCGTCTCCATTCATCTGTCTGGGCCGGTATGCCAACTTTTCACTGCGGCCGGGAAGCGATCGGGCCGACCGGGTTCATTATGTGCTCGTGAAACGGCCGGCGGCAGGCGAAACGCAGGAGCAGCGCATATGGTAGAATTGCATGACGTACGCGTCACCTATGCCAATGGTGAAGGAATCGATCAGATCTCCTTTGCCGTCGCCCCGGGGGAGTTGGTTTTCCTCGTCGGGCCGAGCGGCGCCGGAAAATCGACGGTATTGAAGACGGTCTATATGGATCAGCTGCCTGCCGAAGGGCATGTGATCGTCGGCGATTATAACTCCCTCTTCATCAAAAAGGGCGAGATTCCCTTTCTCCGGCGCAAGATCGGCATCGTCTTTCAGGACTTTCGCCTTTTCGCCGACCGTGATGTCTTTGAGAATGTGGCCTTCACGCTCGAGGTGATCGGCGCCCGGCAGAAAGAGATCAAACGGCGCGTCCTGCGGGCGCTCGCTGACGTGGGCCTGAGCCACAAGGCACGGAAAATGCCGGATGAAATCTCTGGAGGCGAGCAGCAGCGTGTCGCCATCGCCCGCGCCATCGTCAACGAGCCGCTTCTGCTGCTGGCGGATGAACCGACTGGCAACCTCGATCCCGAGACCGCGGCGGGCATCATGGAGGTGTTGCTGCGTATCAACACCCGCGGCACCTCGGTCCTGATGGCCACCCACAATTATGACATGGTACGGCGTTATCAGGGACGTATCATCCAGATCAATAACGGCAGATTGCTCTCCTAAAATCGACGGACCGACAGCATGAACTTTCGCTACATGCTCAAAGAGACGGCCGATGGCTTCAAGCGCGCTTGGGGTTCCTGCCTGCTTTCGATTCTCACGATCGCTTTTTTCCTTGCACTGCTGGGTTTTTTGGCGCTGGTCTCGTTGAATATCGACTACTTCAAGCGCACGCTCAACGATCGTCTACAGCTACAGGTCTTCATCTCCAGTGTTCTCGATGACCAGGCGATCGCTGATCTTTCGCAGCGTATCAGCCGAATCCCGGGCGTGCGCAAGGTCTCTTTCATCTCCAAGCAGATGGCCGCAGAGGAGTTTCAAAAGGAGTTCGGCCGCGAACTCTTTGCCGTTCTCGAGGAGAATCCGCTGCCCTCCTCATTTGTCGTGCAGCTCGGCCTGGACGGGGAGGATGAGGGCCGTATCCGGCAGCTGGTCGGCCGGATCGAGCAGGAGGAGGGGGTGGATGAGGTGGTCTATCATTTTCAAACCCTCTTCAGACTGCAGCGTTATGCCCGCCTCGCGGCGACGGTCAGCTGGATTCTGGTCCTTTTTGTCACGTTCGGTTCGCTATTTGTAGTATCCAACAACATCCGTCTGGTGATTGCTGCGCGGAAACAAATCATTACGACGATGCAGCTGGTTGGCGCGACGCCATCGTTCATCCGCACTCCTCTGATCCTGGAGGGGACGCTCCAGGGGATGATCGGTGCCCTGCTGGCTGCGCTGGGGCTCTACGTGGTCAACCGGGTGTTGTCCGGCCTGGTCCCCGGGCTGCTGGCGCTGCCGCCAGGGGCGTTGGTTTTTCTGGTGGCGATCGGCAGCCTCCTTGGCTTTCTGGGCAGCCTGCTGGCAATCAAGCGCTATCTATAAGGCGCCTGCCCCCGGTCCGCGCCGACGCCTGAAGAAATTTTCCTTGATTGGGCGTTTATTAATGAGTAACTTATAAGTCGCAATTTATCGTTTGGATTATTGCTTATTCCAACATGACCATTGATGATTTGACAGAGCGCGAGCGGCAGGTCTTTTTTTCGATCGTGCAGAGTTTTATCGAAACGGCCGAACCGGTCGGCTCTCGTTTTTTGTCCAAATCCGCCGACCTGCAGCTCAGCCCGGCCACCATCCGCAACGTGATGGTCGATCTCGAGGAGAAGGGATTGATTCGGCAGCCGCACGCCTCGGCGGGCCGGGTGCCCACGGATGGCGGCTACCGGGTCTATGTCGATGGCATGATCGGCGGTATCCGCCTGAGTCCCTCAGCGCGGCGCTCGATCGTCGAACAGCTCAGTCATTTCGCCGAAGATGTCGATCTCATAGTCGACCAGGCCTCCCAGGTGCTGAGCAACATTTCGAGCCAGATGGGGGTGGTTCTGGCGCCGCGCTTCAACCAGGGCCGTCTTGAAAAGATCGAGCTGGTATCGGTCTCCGAAGAGAAGATTCTGGTCATCCTGAGCATCACCTCGGGACTGGTCAAAACCATCATCGTTGAAATGGATGAGAAGGTGCCGCCGCATTTGCTGGATGCCGCCCGGCAGATCCTCAACGAACGGCTGCACGGTTTGACGATTGCCGAATTTCAGGCCTCGTTTGAGGAGCGGTTTTCGGACCTCGACGAGAACAGCAAACGCGTTCTGCGCAAAATCCGCATCCGGGCTGAGAAGCTGGTCGGCTACGACACACCGGGTTCCTTCCATGTGGCCGGCGCCGGCAAAATCATCCAGCAGCCCGAGTTCGCCTCACAGGAGAAGGTGGGGATCATTCTCAACCTGATCGACCACCGGGATCTACTGCTGCGGGTGCTCGAGGAGCAGGAGAGCAGCGGCGTCTCCATCGTCATCGGCGTAGAGAATAAGGAGGAGGTGATGCGGCATTGCAGCGTTATCACCACAACCTATTCGGTCGATGGCGCCACCGGTACGATCGGCGTGATCGGCCCGACGCGCATGCAATACGCCAAGATCATCGGTTTGGTGCAGTTCATGGCCGAGACCTTGGGCTATATCTTAACCAAGCAAAAAGTGGAAAGGTAGCGGGTTTTATTTGATGAAGCACGAACGGGAAGAAGAGGGAGAAAACCCCGTCGCCGAGCAGCAAGAGCTGGAACCCCCAGAAATGGTAGAGGGGAAGAATGGTGGCGGGGAAACGGTAGCAGATGTTGCCGCGATGGATGAAGACACCGCGGTGATCTCGGCTCTGACAGCGGAGAACAAGGCGCTGAACGACCGTTATCTGCGGCTGGCGGCCGAATTTGACAATTACCGCAAGCGCAGCGATCGCGAGATGCAACACTATATTAGCAATGCCAATTTTGAATTGATGGCCAGGCTGCTGCCCGCACTGGATGATCTGGACCGTATCGTTGCTGCGGCTCAAAGCGGGACCGACCCTGCAGCGCTCGTGGAAGGCATCCTCCTGCTGCAAAAAAATATACTAAAAACCTTTCAGGAGAGCGGATTAGAGCCCATGCCTACCCTCGGCGAGGAGTTTGATCCCCAGCTTCATGATGCCCTGCTGCATATCGAGGTCCCCAATACGGCAGCCAATCGGATTGTGGAGGAACATAAAAAGGGCTACTTCTTCAAGGGCAAGGTCCTGCGCCATGCCCAGGTGGTCGTCAGCAAATAATGGATGCGGATATCGGATAGACGATGGCAACTAAAGATTTTTATGCAATATTGGGTGTGAGCCGGGATGCGGATGCAGACACTATCAAGAAGGCCTATCGCAAACTGGCTATGGAAAATCATCCCGACAAGAATCCCGGCGATAAAAGTGCCGAAGAACGGTTCAAGGCGATTGCGGAGGCCTACGCGGTGCTCTCGGATCCGCAAAAACGCCGCCAGTACGATCAATTCGGCGCCGAGGGGATGCGCGGGGGCGCGGGTGGTTTTGATCCCCGGGGTTTCGGTGATCCCTTCGATATCTTCCGCGAGGTGTTCGGCGGCGGATTTGGCGATATCTTCGGCATGGGTGGCGGCGGCCGCCGTTCCAGTGCGCAGCGCGGCACCGATCTGCAGGTTCGCCTCAAGCTCGATCTCGAGGAGATCGGCCGTGGTGCTTCCAAAAAGATCAAGATCAAAAAGTTGGTGCGTTGTGAAAAGTGCAGCGGCAGCGGTACCAGGAGCGGCACTGGGATGACCACCTGCCCGCAGTGCCAGGGACGCGGTGAGGTCGCCTATCGCCAGGGATTTTTCTCCATCAGCCGTACCTGCGGCCGTTGTTTTGGAGAGGGCAAGATCATCGAGCACCCCTGCCCTGCTTGCGATGGTGAGGGCCGGGTGCGCGGTGAGGCCACCCTGGATGTCGAAATTCCGGCCGGAGTCGCTGAAGGCCAGTATCTGACCATCCGCGGCGCCGGCAATATCGGCGTCCGCGGCGGCCCGAACGGCGATGTCCTGGTGATCATCGAGGAGAATCCCCACCCCCATTTTCAGCGACACGGGAACGATCTGCTCTATGATCTGACGATCAGTTTCCCGCAACTCGCTCTGGGGGATGAGGTGGAAGTCCCGACGCTGGGCGGTCAGGCGCGTATTACCATTGCGCCGGGCACGCAGAGCGGCAAGATCCTACGCATGCGTGGCAAGGGCATTCCCAACCTAAATGGCGGTGGAGCGGGCGACCAGCTCATCCGGATCACCGCGTTTACACCGACCAAGCTCAGCCATGCCGAACGGGAGCTGCTGAAAAAGCTCGCCGAGTTCGAATCCCTATATCCGGAGCCTTCGGATAAGGGGCTGTTTGAAAAAACACGCGGGACCAAACGCTGAATTATGCTCGAGTTTTCGCTCCAGGAAAAGCGGTTCATCCTTTTTTTATTGACCACTTTTCTAGCCGGATGTGCGGTCCTCTGGTACCGCCAATCCCACGGCGATCCCGCCCTGGCCGTCTGGCGAGAGCAAGTGCGACGCAATGCACAGACGGATTCGGCTGCCGGTATGCCACGGCAGAAGAGCGCGGCCCGATCCGCGGAGCCGCTTGCTCAGCCCTTGCTCAGCCAGAAACATCGGTTGATCGCCAGACTCAATATCAATACCGCCACGGCCGAGGAGTTGGCCTCCCTCGAACGGATTGGACCCGCCATGGCAGCGCGAATCGTGCGCTACCGCGAAGAGCATGGGCCTTTCCAGGCTATCGAACAGGTGCAGCAGGTTAAGGGGATCGGGCCGAAAACCTTCGCCCGCATTCGGGATCAAATCGGCGTGGAGTAGAAATCGCCAAGCGGCTTCAGGCGCCAAAGCAAACTCAAAAAGACTGCTGTTCTGGAGGGGCAAACCATCATGGATAGTACAACAACGCAGCTGGGTCTGGTTATGGCGAAGAACCGCTTCTATTTCTTGGAAGCCGGCCTGGGCCGGCCCCTCCGGCTGGTTTCAGCCGGGGCGCTGGATCTGGAGGTGCCCTTCGATTTTAATGCCGTCGTCGACCGGCAGCTTCTCGGCCGATTTTCACGGGCGATCTCGGAAATGATGGATCGCTTTGCGATCTCAGCCAAGTCGCTCTCATTCTGCCTGGACCGGCGCATGGTGCAATTGCGGCGGATCAAGATGGATCGTGAATTTACCGATTCCGAGGTCCGGCAGCAGGTGGAATGGGAACTGGAGCAGATGCTGGTCTCGCCCCGCAACGAGTACCATGCCAATTATGAGCGGATCCACAGCGACCGGGATCATTTCGATTATGTGATCATTGCGGTGGTCCGCAAGGCGATCATCGCCGCCTTGCATGAGATCTTTAATGCCACGCCGGTAAAACTGGCGCAGGTGGATGTCGATTTGCTTGCCAGCATTCGCGGCCTGATGATCCTGCAGCCGCAAAGCCGCGGCCTTGCGGCGCTGGTCGATCAGCAAGAGGATGCCTTGGGCATCACGTTGATCAAGCATCAGAATTATGCCGCTTTTGGTGAACTTGCCTTCAATGCGGCGGCGCCGGCCGAGGAGAACAATGAAGAGCAGGCCACCCGGATCAATGATGAGATCCTGCGCCTGATGGAGTCCCTTGGCGATGAACTGCTCTTGAAGAGCATCGAGGAGATCTATTTCACTAAGGCTATCCTGCCGCAAGCGGCATTGATAGCTCTGCAGCGACTACAGCGCGCTGCCCAGCTTCAGGTTCTCGATCCCTTGCATCAGATTGAGCATTCCCTCAGCCTTGAAGCGGAACAGATAGTGCGCGAGCATACGCGCTATATCCTGCCGCTGATCGGAATGCTACAGGCCTGACCAGTTGACTGAACCGAGTGTTCGACCTATCAGCGGGGTTACTATGAATTTACTGATTGACCAGCGCGAACCATCCGATCTGCAGGAACCCGACTGGACGCCCCAGCCGGAGGAGCCTCCCGCCGCGCCCATTCTCGAGGAACCCACGATGACCAGAAGCCCCGAGACGCCTTTGGATTATTATAACTTTGAAGAGCCGGAGGGCCACAAACGGGGGATTCTGGGTCCGATTTTGATCATCCTGCTCCTACTAGCGGCCATCGGTGCTGCTGCGTATTATGGCTTCTTTTACAGGCCGCAGGAGCTTGGGGACTTCCACAAGGCGGCGCAAACCACCTCGCCGGCAACGAACGAAACGGCGCCTGCCGTCTCGACGCCAGTGCCGGTCGAATCCGCCCCCGCTGTGGTGACCCCGGCGGGGAATGCGGCCGTGCAAGAATCGCCGTCCACTTCTGTCCCGACTACAAAGCCTCGCGAAACGGCCGTAACGCCGCCAGCGGAATCGACCTCGGGCTCGCCCCTGGCGAGTGCCGCCGCGCTCCTGGGCGGGATCCTGGCCGCCCGGCCTGCCGACTTGCAAGTGAGCACGTTGATCCTGGATCCGAACTCCTTCTCGGCCGAGGTCTCGGCTGGCAGCCGCAGCGTCATCGAAAATTATACGACTGCGCTGAAAAACAACGTTCGGGGTGGTTTGAACGCTTCGCCCTCCAGCGGTTATTATTCCGGCGCGCGGGCCCTGGTAACCGGGTCCTTTCCGGAACTGAACACAGCGACCACGCCGGTGATCGATAGCCAGGGCCTGGTCCAGATTCGACAAGGGCTCCGGACCGCGGCCAACGCCGAAGGCCTGAAGGTGATCGAGATCTCGCAAGCTCGAGAGATGGTGCGCGATGGCGCCGCCTGGACTCCGATCTTCGTCAAGGTCACCGGCCGTGAAGAGCAGTTCGAATCCTACTGCACCCGGCTGGCGGCCGAATTGCCGCTGATGCGCCTGGAAAAGATCATCCTGCAGGCCCGGGGGCAGGAAGTTGCCGCCGTCATCCGTTTCGAAGCGCAGACGCGATAGCCACATGCGGGTTATCGCGGGGCGGTTCAGGAACCGCTCCATTCAATCGCTCAAGGCCGCATGGCTGCGGCCGACGACCGACCGGACGCGCGAGTTCATTTTTTCCTGGCTCGGAAACCTGGTGCCAGAGGCACGGGTGCTCGATCTTTTTGCCGGCACCGGTAGCCTTGGCATTGAAGCGGTCAGCCGGGGTGCTGTGGAGGCGACCTTTGTCGACAGTGCGGCTGCTGCGTACACCCTGATCCAGCGCAACACCGCTGCCCTGGATATCCCCGCGGCCGTCTTCCGCCAGGAGGCCCTCTCCTATTTAAAACGCGCAGCCCGGATGCACTGGCGCTATGATCTAATCTTTTGCGACCCCCCCTACTTCTATCCGGAGTATGCGGAGCTGCTGCAGCAGATCCAGGAGGGTGCGGTGCTGCAAGCGGAGGGACTCCTGATCTATGAAGCCAGCTCGCGGGAAATGCTCGCTTGCCCGGAACCCTGGCGGCTGCGCAAGGAGAAAGTGATGGGCGACACCCGGATTCTTTTTATGGAACTGGAGCATGCCGAAGAAAATAGCGATTTATCCCGGATCGTTTGACCCGATCACATACGGGCATATCGATATAATCAAGCGCGCCAGTATGCTCTTCGATGAAGTGGTGGTCGCCGTGGCGCGCAACCTCGGCAAGACGCCGCTCTTCAGCGAAGCAGAGCGCGTCGCTATGATTCGCGAAGCTATCCGTGAGCTGCCCACGGTTTCGGTGGATAGTTTCCAGGGCCTTTTGGTCGATTATGCCCGCAGTATGGGCGCGCAAGCCGTCATCCGTGGGCTGCGCGCAGTATCCGATTTCGAATATGAGCTGCAAATGGCCCTGGTCAACCGCAAACTGGATGAGCACATGATCACGGTCTTTCTGATGCCGCATGAAAAATATTCTTATTTGAACTCCAGCATCGTCAAGGAACTGGTGCGATTCAACGGGGATGTGAGCAGTTTTGTCCCGCCCCACGTCGAAGAAAACCTGCTGCAAAAGATGAGGAAACCATGACCATTCTCGAACAGATTCAGGCCAAAGCCAAAAAGAAGATCCAGGTGATCGTCTTCCCCGAGGGGGAGGATGACCGGACCATACAGGCGGCAGCCACCTGCCGCAGGGAACATCTAGTCACGCCGGTCCTCCTCGGTGATCCGGCTAAAATCACGGCCCGGGCGACGGCGCTGGGAGCCGATCTGGCGGGTGTCGAAATGGTGATACCGGAAAAAGATCCCCAGTTTGAGGCGTACGCCCAGACCTTTTTCGAGATGCGCCAGCACAAGGGTCTTGATCTTGAGACGGCGCGTAAGAATATGGCCCAACCCCTCTATTTCGGCGCCATGATGGTGCGTCAGAAACGCGCCGCAGCCAGTGTCGCCGGCGCGACTCATACGACCGGGGATGTGCTCCGTGCCGCCCTGCAGGTCATCGGTGTAGCCCCGGGGTACTCCGTTGTCTCGAGCTGTTTTCTGATGGTGCTGGCCGATGGCCGGAACCTCACTTTCGGCGATTGCGCGGTTATCCCGGATCCGACTGCTGAACAGTTGGCGGATATTGCTCTGGCCTCCGCCGAGACTCATCGCAGCCTGACGGGGGAGGAACCCCTGGTGGCGATGCTCTCCTTCTCGACCAAGGGCAGCGCTTCGCATCCGCTGGTGGATAAGGTGCAGCAGGCGGTGGCGATCGCAAAGCAGAAAAAGCCGGATCTCAGGATCGACGGCGAACTGCAGGCGGATGCCGCGTTGGTCGCTGCGGTCGGCGAACGCAAAGCCCCGGGCAGCACGGTGGCCGGTCGGGCCAATGTCCTGATTTTTCCCGATCTCCAGGCCGGCAACATCGGTTACAAACTAGTTGAACGTCTCGCCGGTGCGCAGGCGATCGGTCCAATCATCCAGGGCCTGGCGCAGCCGGCCAACGATCTTTCCCGTGGCTGCAAGGCCGAGGATATCGTCAATGTGGCCTGCATCTGCAGCCTCAAAGCCGGAAACCAGGTCTAATAAGGAGACCGGATGGAACTCGCCAAACGCCTCGAACGTATGACCGAATCGCCGACCGTGGCACTCAACAGCACCCTTGCGCGCCTCAAGCGCGAGGGGAAGGATGTCGTCGCCCTTGGGGCCGGGGAGCCCGATTTTGACACCCCGGCGCATATCAACGCCGCCGCGATTGCCGCGATCAACCAGGGCTACACCAAATACACGGCGGCGGAGGGCAGCCTTGAGCTGCGCGAGGCGATCGGCAACTGGCTCGAGGAGACCTATCAGGTCCGCTATTCCCCCAAAGAGATCGTCGTCACCCCCGGCGCTAAATATGCTGTTTTTGAGGCTATTCTCGCAGTGTGCGACCCCGGCAGCGAAGTGGTTCTTCCCTCTCCCTACTGGGTGAGTTACCCCGAGATGATCCAACTGGCCGATGCGACCATGCGCTGCATCGATCCAGCCGACCGCGACCACCTCAAGATCACCCCCGCAGAACTGCGGGCAGCGATCACCGACAAAACCAGGCTGGTCATCCTCAACAGCCCGAGCAATCCCTCCGGGGCGGTGTACAGCCGCCAAGAACTCGCGGCCCTGGTCGAGGTCATCCGCGCCGCAGGCGTCTGGCTGCTTTCCGACGAGATCTATGATCAGATCGTCTTTGATGAAAAAGGCTATACCAGCCTGAGCCAGTTTCCGGAGATTCGTGACAAGCTGCTGCTGGTCAACGGGGTCTCCAAGAGTTGCGCAATGACTGGATGGCGCATCGGTTTCCTCGCGGCGCCGACCAGGGTCGCGGCAGCGGTGGTCAAATATCAAGGCCACACGGTCTCCAATCCAACCTCGATCTCGCAAAAGGCCGCGCTTGCAGGGTACAGGGGATCCAAAGCCTTCATCGAGGAGATGAACGCCGCCTTTCGCACGCGGCGCGATTACCTCTTCCGTCGGCTGCAAGCGATTCCGCGGGTGCGCTGCCTGCTACCGCAGGGCGCCTTTTATCTGTTTCCCGATGTCTCCGCCTATTACGGCCACGAGAAGAAGGGGTATACAGTGGACGACTCGGTGAGCCTCTGCCAGTATCTACTCCAGGAATTCGGCGTAGCGATCGTGCCCGGGGTGGCCTTCGGGATGGACACCCATGTCCGGCTCTCCTATGCAACCTCCATGGAGGTGCTGGAGAAGGCACTCGATCGGATTGAAAGCGGTTTGCACTCTCTCTTATAAGCAGGAAAACAGTAATGCCAACGTATGATTATCAATGTAAAAAGTGTGGATTTATCTTTGAAGCCTTTCAAAGCATCGTGGCTGAACCCCTGGTGATTTGCCCAAACTGCGATGAACCCGAAGTCCGCCGGATTCTTAGCGGCGGTGCGGGTTTGATCTTCAAGGGTTCGGGTTTTTATCAGACCGATTACAAGCACAGCCATGCGACAACCAACAACTCCAGTGATAAGAGCGGAAGCAAAAGCGAGACCAAAAGCGAGACCAAAAGCGAGACCAAAAGCAATGAGTGATGAGATCGCCTTCAGCAGCACCCTGCGTGCGGGACGATACAAGCTTGCGATCCATACCCGCTTTGATCCTGAGGGGGCAAAAGCGCTGGCCACGGTCCAGGATGGGGAGACAGTCGTGGATACGCGGGAAGCCGCCATCGATGAAACGACGGCACCGGAAGCGATCGAGGTGGAAGTGCGTCAGTTTCATGATCTCACTCTCTCGGATCTTGACCTGCTCTTCTGTGTGAACGACAAGGTTCGCGAAGGCAAAAATCCCGCCTCGCTGGCACGGCTGGGGACGCTCTTTCTGGAAAAGGGATTTTACGATGAAGCCGTCGAGACCTTTTCTGCCCTGCTCGAGCTGGATCCGGAATACGAGCATATCCATTACAGCCTCGGGCGCGTCTGGTACCGCAAGGGCGACAACAGCAAGGCGTTGGATGAGCTGCGCCTCGCGGTGGAAAAACAGCCGAACTACCCTGATGTCCATTATCTTCTGGCCGCGGTACGGCGCAAGCTGGGCGAGCATCAGGAGGCGGTGGCGAGCTGCCAGCAGGCCCTGGCGCTCAATCCCGATTATGTGAGTGCGCATTTGCTGCTGGGGCTGATTCTGGCGGAATCGACACTCCAGATGCCGAGTCATCCGGAGCTACCGCCCCCGATCGAGCGCATCAAGGAGAGCAAACAGCATCTACTCTATGCCATGGATCTGGTCAGCCCCGGCCAACGGCAGCACCTCTCCAGAGGACTGGAGTGCCTCGACCTCCGCGACCATCTGGAGGAGGGACTCGGCGAGATCGAAAAGGCGATCGAACCGCCTGACCTGAATCATCGCAGTGTTATTGCCGACAGCGAGTTTTATCTGAAATTCATGTTCGCGGATCTCGAGCGGGACAACCGTACCCTGGATAGCTACATCAAAACCCTGGAAAAGGCGATTGCCCAGCATCCCGAGTATGCCGATCTCCATCAAAGCATCGGCACGGCCTATCTGCTCCGGGGTTGGCACAGTTTTGCCCGCGCGGTGGAGGCCTATCGTCAGGCGGTGCATATCAACCCGGACTATCAAAAAGCAAAGAATAACCTCAAACTGCTGGAAAATGACGGGCGGGGATTTTTAATCCTGTTGCGTGCCATTCTCAAATAACTCACTGGTTTTCCGCTTATCTCCGCATCACCGTACGTCAGCATCAGGATCATGCAAGGAACAGGCTTCGTTTTCCATACGCTCGGCAGCGGCACGGACCGGGTGAAGGCGTCCTTCCCGCCGCTCTTTTGTGAACTTGGGAGTCCCGTAACCCTTTGCTGGTATAATGTTTGCAACTCTCTGCCAGCAACCCGAAAGCTCTGGTAAAGTGCCCGGATTTCGCCCTGTTGTGTTTCGAAGCAGGACAGGGGCCTTCCGGTGAGACACTTTGCCTTTTTCTCAGCATGGTTTGGCAGCCGTTTCAGGACATCAACATGAGAGTATTGCGTTTTTTCCTCGTTGGGTTCATACTTGCAGGCAGTGGTACCTTCCTCCAGGCACAGACGCTGCGCCGCGTCGTCGCAACTCCCCTGGAGTCGGGCTCTCCGGCGGTGCTTCGTTTCGAATGGGATAATGAAACACCCCTCACGCCGCAGGCGCGGATGGGGCTGCTGCTGCCGCGCGAGTTTGACCGCGCCCAGCTTCTACTCGCCGCCTCGACGCGCATCAATGGCGGCTTCCGGCTCGCTAACAACGGCGATACCCTATGGGTTGAGCGCAGCGGCGCCGGGGACCGGGTTGCCGCGAAGCAGACGCTGGATCTCGCGATCGCCAGCATCGGCCTGCCGCAAGTGCCGGAGCGCCCCTGGCCCTTTGTTTTCATCCTTCAAGACAGCAGCCGGCGGGTATCTTTCTCTGCCACGATGACCCTTTCTCGTCCATAGGGACACGCAGCATATTATGTCAGGCAAATTCTTGTCCAAACGATTTTTCCATACGGCTTTGCTGTTCTGCATTCTGGCTGCAGCCTCCCGTTCCGCTGCCGGCACGCTGACCAACGTCCGTGATAGCCTCTCCACCTATGCCTCAGGCGCCATGGCCGTGCACATCATCAAGTTTACTAATGTTATTCCGATTTCGCGCACGGGGAGCATCACCATTCGGTTTCCCGATTCGACGTCGACTGCTGATTCCCGGTTTCGCATGGTCAGCGGGCAGGTCATCGCCGGTTTTGGCAGCGTCTCGCCGGCTACCTCCTGCGGCGGTTTCAGCTCCTATACGGTCGCCGGTGACAGTGTGCGCTGCATCCGCGACGGCACCGGAACGGACATTTCAACCGGTTCCACGGTGACTTTGCTTCTGGCATTGATCCGCAATCCCCTGCGACCCCGCTTGAATGTGACCGTGACGGTCCGGCATTGGGACGGGGGCAGCCCGGCAAATCCTTTCGATAGCGGTCTCTCCAGCCCCTTTCACATCGACGGCCCGGCTGCATCGTTCTCTTTGGCCTCCGTCGGCGCGCAGGCTTCGGGCGTGCCGTTCATGCTGCAGGTCTATAACGCCAAGGACGTCTACGGCCACGGTGCGGGGGGGACGCTGGCTGTCTCTGCAACGAGCGGCGGCGGCGCCGCCCCGGATGGCACGCTGCCGAGCCTCAATCCCATCCTGCTGAATAACGGCGCCGGACAATCCAGCCAGGTGCTTTTCAAGGCCGAATCGGGGGTGGTCTTGCAAGCGGCTTCGACCCTGACAACCAAAACGACCAACGCCTTTACGGTCACACCTGGGGCGGCCGGCCGCCTTCTCCTCAGCGGCGAGCCCCTGACCCTCACCGCTGGCGCGACCCTGCCTAATGCAATTATCGTCCAGGCCCTGGATAAACACGACAACCTGGCCACGACCTACAGTGGCACTGTAACCTTTAACAACAACGATCCGGGTTACTTGCCGGGCGACCTGCCCGGTTCTAGCGCCTTGACGGCCGGTCAGCTCACTTCCGCCGGCAGCAATTTCAGATTGCGCACGGCCGGAGCGCGCAAGATCTGGGTTTCCGATGGCACCTTGAGCGACACCACCGGCGTGATCAATGTAACCGGCGGTGGAATTGAAAGTTATACTTTAACCGTTTCCGGAACGCCGATGGCTGGCCAGCCGGCCACCCTGAACGTCAGCGGCGCGGTCGATGCGTATGGCAATGCCGCTAGTGGGACGGTCACGGTCGCCTTTGCCGATGGTAATGCCAACCATGCCATCGGCGGAAACACCCCGGTCTTTTCGAGCATCGCCGTCAGCAACGGCACCGGCAGCGGCACAGCCACCTTTTACAGGTCGGAGGGGCCGGTCAGTGTTCAGGGACTGGCCGGTTCTGTGGCGGTCACTTCGAACACTTTTCAGGTGGTGCCCGGCCCTTTGGGCCGGCTGGTTTTCATCGCCGATCCCAGCACGCTCACCCCACTGCCGGTGACCCTGACAGCCGGCGATTCCCTAGGCGCGGCTGCGGACTATTTGCTGGTGACGCTCCAGGATAGTTATGGCAACGTGAAAACCGATTTTACCGGCACCCTCTCCTTCTCCAGTTCGGATGTTCAAGCGGTCTATCCGGCGGCCTATTCCTTCACCGCGGGGGATCTCGGCAGTAAGCGCTTTCCCCGGGATCTCTTCAGACTCAAGACCGCCGGCAACCAGACCTTCACTGCCCAGGCGGGGGGCTATACCCAAAAACTCGATCCCATCCTGGTCACCAGCGACCTGATCCGCAGTTTCACGCTTTCGGCAGGAACCACGCAGACGGCCGGTGGCGCCTTCAATGTGACCGTCAGTAATGCCCGTGATAAATACAATAATGCTGCGTCCGGACTGGTCGAAATCAGCGCCACAGCCGGAGGCGGCGCTGCGCCGAATGGGCAGCTTGCGACATTGACGGCCATTCCGGTAAGCAACGGCAGTGGTCTGGCCGCACAAATCCTGGTCAAGACCGAAACGGTCCTTCTGCGTGGACGGGCCCTGGATGGTAGCACGGAACTGGCTCGCTACGATCTGCCGGCCATCACGGTAAAACCGGGCGCCCTTGGCTCCCTGGAGTTGAGCGGTTTGCCGGCCTCGATCCCCGTCAAGACGACCTTCCCGGGTGCTGTGACCGTCACGGCATTCGATCGTTTCGGCAATCTGAAGACCGATTATTCGGGCACGGTTCATTTCAGCAGCAGCGCTGCTGTGGCGAGCCTGCCGCCGGATAAGGTTTTTACGAATACAGCGCAATTTTCGTTTGTTGGTGCCTTCAGTATCTCGACCCCCGGTCTGCAAACCATCACCGTCCGCGATCTGTCTGCTTCGCCGGTGGTCGCCACCACCAGCAATCCCATCGATGTCAGTGCTCTGCTCATCACCGCCCTCTCCGCCACGCCCACCAAAGTGAGCCAGGGCCAGAGCGGTATCCTGGTCGCAATGGGTCTGGAGAACTATGGTGCAAGCGCGGTCACCTCGCTGGGTGGCGGATTGCATTTTCGCACCGACCGGGACGCCGACTCTGACTATACCTGGACCTGGCCCTCCGGAGCGAACCAGGTCCCCCCGATGAACGGCAGCACCCCGGGCAAGCTTACCGTCACAATCCCGGTGGCGGTTTCCGCCACCGCCGGCACCGGATCAACCCGGATTACCGGCTTCGCCAGCGGTCTCTACAATGGCGCAGCGGTGTCTGTCGATGATACCACCGTTGTTGACACCTGGTTGGTCCAGCAGAAGGCGGCACTAACCCTCAAGAGCGTCCGGGTTGTGGCGGATACCGTCAACCAGGGCCAGAGCGGCATCCTGATCGAATGCGTGGTGCAGAATGGTTCCTCCTCGGGGCTGGCCGATGCCGCCGTCACCGGAGCGCTCTTCAGCTTCCGGCTGGAAAATGTCAATGACGTCTCCCCCTCTTTTCCTGTCACGGCCGCGACGAACAACGAAAGCATCGTACCCGCCGGGCAGAGCAAGACGCTGCGCTACTACATGCAGTCGAGCATCACCGCTCCGATCGGACGGATTTATCTCTATCCCTCGATTCAGTATAATGACCAGAATTCCCAGGCGGCAGGATCGACCGGCGAGTCGGCAAGCGATCTCTTCTTTAGTCAGGAGGCCGGGGCGCTGCAGATCACCGAGATCACACCTTCGCAGCCGGCGGTCACCCGGGAACAGCCTCGCAGCTGGAGCATCACCGTCGGGGTCCAGAACACCGCCTCCTTCCCGCTGGAGATCGACTTTAATACCGCCAAGACCCATCTCGAATTCCGCCGCGGCGGGACGGACTACTCCGCCTATTTCACGATTTTAAATCCTCCGGTCATCCTCTCCAATAACGCCTATATCCTGGCGAAGAAGGGCGCGACTGGAGACAGCAGCGGGATCGTCTATATCATCAACAACGTCAACGCGCCGCCGGGAACCTATTCGATCGTCAGCCGGATCGAGACAACGGATGGCATCAAGACCAGCGATGCTTTTGGCAGCATCGAAGTCCAGTCCGAAGCCGATCTCTACATCTCCAAGATTATCGCCTCCCAGAGCTACGCAACGGTCAATGATGCCAGCTGGCCCTGGTACATCGACGTCGGCTTGACCAATCAGGGAGGCAGCACGGTCGAGATCGATACGGTCAACAGCACCTTGAATTTCTCCGTGGCGGGATTCGTCGTCGGCGTTCCCAAACTGGTGCAGAACCAAACGATCCTGCGCGGGAACCAGTCGGATCTGTTACGTTTCCCCGTGCGGCGCAACGGCAGTGCCGCCGGAGCGGTCTCCATCAGCGCTACGGTTTATTACTATGTGCAGAACTATGGAGCGCAGCGCGCTGTCCCCGCTTCTGCCTTGCGCGGCAGCGTCACCCTGCAAAAACGCGCGGAAAACTATATCACCGGCATCCGCCTCGAGCCGGCCGTGTTAACAGAGGACAAGGCGGCACCTTGGCGCGTCATCCTCACGCTGACGAATCAGCCGGACCAGGGGGATGTCGAACTCAATTTGACGAACAGCGACAGCACCTTCGTCCGCTTTTCGACTTACGCCCTGCCGCTGCCCACCCGCCTGGCGGGCAACGGCACCAAGATCCTGAAATCGGGCAGCACCGACAGCCTCATCTTCACCGGCGTGGTCCCGATCACCGACAGCGGCCTTTTCCCGGTCACGGCGCGCGTCGCCGGCCGCGATCTCAACAGCAACCTGCCGGTCCAGGCGACCCCTCCGCAAACGCCAACGCTGGAGGTGCAAAATCCGCCCAACTTGATGGCCATGACGAAGTCGATCCAGCCCGCATATGTCTCGGGCGGGACCGTCTACCGCTTCCAGATCAATGTGATGAACACCGGAGGGGCGTCGGTGATGCTCGATCCGGCACGGACGCACTTCTCCTTCGGCGATGGCATCACGACGTATTCGGCCTTGCTCGATGACTCTTTCGGCGCGACCCTCCCCGGAGGCAGCACTCGCACCCTTTATTTCCGTTTCAAGGATCTTCTGGCCTCCATCAAGCCGGGAACCTACCAGCCCCGACTTGAGCTGGCGGGCATGGAGAACGGTAACAGTTTCAGTGATACCCTCGACCTCTCTGCGAACAAGATCACCGTAGCTTCCCCCCGCGAGGTGATGATCACCTCCCTGGGCAGTGCTGTGGAGACCGTTACGGCGGGTCAATCCAGACCATGGTACATTGATCTGCAAATCCGGAATAACGGCAGCAGCACCCTGCGTCTGGATTCGACGCGCATCGTCTTTTACCGCAACAGCGTGGATATCTCGAATGCCTTTGCCCTGGTCAAGCCGGATACGTTCTTGACAGGCGAGGCGAAGGTCACGGCGGAAACAGATGCCATCCTGCGTTACCGCGTTGATGCAGTTGATGCCACCCTCGATCCGGGCCAGGTGATCATCAGCGGCCGCATCTGGATGACCGATGATGCCCAGGCGTTCCGGCGCTTCGACGAGCAAACCGACCAGGGCAACTCGGGTTATGTCATGGTTCAGGCGCCGGCTGATCCCGTACTAGTCACCTTCAAATCCTCACAATCCAGCATCACCCGCGGTCAGACTGTGTCCTGGACTATTTCGGCGGTCCTGCGCAACCGGGGCGGAAGCACCCTCGCACTCGATACCTCCAGCGTGGCGCTCCATTTCAGCGCCGGCGATACCTTGTTCACGGTGCGTGCGCCAGGTGCGTTTCTTAGCCGCGGTGATTCGCTCCTCCTGCCCGGTAAGGAAGACAGCGTGCGCTGGAGTGTCGAGAGCGTTTCTGCCCGCTTGCCGGTGCCCGGTACAGTGCGGGTGGACGGATCGATTCGTCTGAGTGAACTCAACAGCGGCCGCACCCTCCTTCTGAATACCGCCACCGCTTCCGCTGGATTCGACCTTGCGGTTCAGGATTCTGCGGTGGCGCGCCTCGCTGGCCTGCGCTTGGTCGTGCCGCAGGACTCCCTGGTCGATGGCGGGCAGACTTTTTATGTCCAGGCTTGCATCAAGAGCCTGCCTGGTCGCGACGGCTTGCTCGGCGCTCAGGTCCGCTTTGCAGCCAACGGCTACCTGACTTTTCCCTCCGGCCGCGAGACCAGCGTGGGCCCTATTGCAGCCGGTGACAGCCTCTGGACCGTGCCAGGCATTATAGTCCGCGCCGACACCACCTCCGGCGTCAATCCGACCCTTTTCGCGCACCTCTTCACGGCCACAGCGGCCAACACCCGCCAGAAGACGCTGATTCATCCGGCCCTGGCCGAGAAGGACTCCTCGAAAACCCTCCGCATCCAGAAGCCCGGAGCGCTGACCATCACCCGTATGGTTACCTCGCAAGACTCCATTCCCTCCGGCTACGGTTTGGACTGGACGATCCAGGTGGATGTGACCAATCCGAACGAGGGGGCCCTAATGCTCGATCCGCCCAGGGCGAGCGATATCACCATCAAGCAAGGTTTTGTGGTCCGGGCGCCGGCGCTGGCCGCTGCCCAGCGCCGGATCGCCCGGGGCGATACCCTCCATCTCGTGTATGAGGTCATTGCCTCGAGTTCGGGCAGCGGTCGCCTGCCCATCAACGCCCAGTTGAGCGCCCGGGATATCAACGATACCCTGCGGGTCGTCTCGACCAGCGCGACCACTTCGATCTATATCTCGACCAGTGCGCGGGTGCGTATCGCCCGGACCTCAGTGAATGCGGAGAGCTACTACGTGGATAGCGCCGGCATCGGCCACCTCAACACCCGGCAGCCCTTCCAACTGGAAGTAGATGTGGAAAACAACGGGGGACAGGCCCTACGGAGCGTCTACGTGCGCCTCACTGGTCAGCGATCCGTCGTCACCCCCGGTTTGCAGCTCATGGAAAACCTGAGTTCCTTTGAGGGACCGCGCCGCGTGCGCTTTGCCGTCATCGCCGATAGTGTGGAAAACCTGGCGGGTGAAACCTTCACGGCCGAGATCACCCAGGCAACCGGTGAGGATGGCGCGGCCGCTTTTATCTCCCCGGCGACCGATGCCACCGCGATGATCCGCATCTATCGGCCGGCAGTCCTCAAGCTTCTCAGCACATCAGCGCTGACTCCAAATCCTGAGAGGATCGTTAGTTACGGACAGACCTTTCCGGTGGAGGTGGTAATACGCAATCAGGGATCCGAGCCGGTCAGCGGTGTGACCGTGACAGCCGGCGCAGAGGTCGCCGAACGGGTGACCATCGCCGGCACGCCCCTGGTTTTGGAGAAGACGATCACGGCAGGGGATACCGCGCGTGCGCGCTTCATGGTCACCGCCGGAAGTAAAAGCGGCCAGGTTTTGATCCGATCGGCCATTACGGCTTCGGTGGGACAAAACACCCGCCTCTCCGCGCCTCTGGATCGAGCGGATCAGGACTCATCGACCCTAGTGACCATCGAGTCCAATGCCCGACTCAAGGTGCTTTCGGTGCGCGCCCCAGTGGCAATCACCGCCGGGGACGCCCAGAATGACTGGCGCATTTACGTCAAGGTTAAAAACGAGGGTGATGCGGATCTGCGCTTTATCGGCATCTCCCCGGCTAACCTTTCCTTTTATACCAATGGCGTCCAGGATCCGGACTACCGGGTCAATGCGCCCGCCAAACTGATGGGGGCGGACAGCCTGGTGCTTCGCGGCCAAAGTCAGGATTCACTGCTCTATATCGTCACCCGGAATGGCGACATTGCCGGCACCTGTGAGGTGCGCGTGCAACTTAACGCAATGGATCTGAACCGCGCGGCTACTGCTGAAAACCTTATGAGTGCCACGGGAACAACAACCCTCGAGGTGAGCAGCACCTCCTGGGTGCGCCTCAATCAAACCACTGTCGATTCAGCCAAGCGCTATGATAACCAGAATCTGGCCTTGATCAACCGCGGCCAACTTTTCAAGATTGCGGTAGAAGCGGAGACCAGCGAACTGACGGGAGTCGATTCGGTCTGGATCCAGCTCAGCAGCGACGGCGGTTCCAGCATTCTTCAGCCCCGGGTGGTCATTCCCGCAATCGGCAAAGGCAGCCGCGGCCGGGCGATCTTCACCGTGGTCGCCGACGATAGCTGGGAAGCGGCGCTTGGAGAAAAACGGGAGACCTTCACGGCGCAGATCCTCTCGGCCAGGACAGTCGGATCAGCCCTCTATGCCCAAATCCGCCAGCCGGAACGCCCCGCGGATGCGTTCACGGCGGTGCGGGTGCAGAACCCGGCGCGGATTGCAATAGGGCTTTTTCGCGAAAGCGGTCAGGATTCGATCCTGACGGCGGGGCAGGCGTTCAAACTGCTGGTCTCCCTGCGCAATCTGGGCACCGCGGCCATGGAAAATGGCAAATATACGGTTCTCCTGCCAGCCGGGAAAAAATACCAGCTCGCCGCGGGCCCGGCGGAGCGCTCCTTCTCCGTTCCCCTGGGGATGAGTGTTCGGGTCGACACCCTGTCGCTGATCTCGCCAGTGGCCGATTCTTTTTCCGATACCATCCGGGTGCAGCTTACGCAGGCCCCGCAGGACGTCAACATCGCTCGGCCTGCTGCGACTGAAACCACGATCGCCAGCAGTGTGGTCACCACCCTCAAGTCGGGACTGCTGCTCTCCCTGTCCATTAACGCGCCGGCTGGCGCCCAGGACGGTATTCTTTCTACGGCCCAGCAGATCGTGTTGCGCGCCATTGTGCAGGCCACCGACAATATTCAGCAGAAGAGCGTCACCCTGCAGTTGCCGACGACAGTCCCCTATGTTCTCCTCAGCGCCGCTGAACAGGATGTCACCGCCAGCCGCGATACCCTTTACTGGCGGCTTCAGGTCCCTGGCGAGGAGACGGTGATGGCGCATACCTTCCAGGCCGAGGCGCGCGGCCGCTCGGCCGATGGCTGGCAGACCGTGCAGCAGCGGGTGACGATCAATCAGATCGTCGGACGCGCCAACCTTTGGATCGACAACCTGGAGGTCAGCTCGCCGGCCGAGGGAGTGATGGAAAGCGGCCAGGCCAATTTCTCGGTGCGACAGCAGGCCACGTTGCGAACTCGGGTACGCAACCTCGGAACGGCCCGGGTCGGCACGACTGGCAAGCTCACCCTCTCGCTGCAGAGGAGCGGCCTGAAGCTGATGGGCACCGATTCGACCAAATCCTTTACCGCGGGCTCTTACGTGACCTGGAATGTCCAGGCTTCGGACACGGAGATCCGTGAGATTCGTGATATCCGCGTCGATATTAGTACCGCCCCTAATGATGAAAACACCAACGCTCCGGCGACCATTGCCAACGGCACCGCTACCCTTAATGTCATGACCGAGGCGCGCGGCACCATAAAAATAGAGAATTTCTATATCAGCGGCCCATCGGGCGCCAGGGACAACTCGGTATCAGCCGAACAAAGCTTTGTCGCCACCGCGGAGATCACGTCCACCAAGGTCCGAGATCTTCAAGCCGAGCTCAGCTACACCGGGGCCTTCTCGACCAATACCCCTTCAGTCGCCGTCGCCCTGGGCTCTCGGCAGGTGGTCAACTGGACCATCAAGGCGCCTGCAGAGGCAGGAAATAACACCCTGACCGTGACCGTCAGCGGCAAGGACTACCGTTCGAGCACCGTCCTGACCAACCAGCTCCGCACCCTAGCGGTGACCACAGAGCCGGTGAGCCGTTATATCCTGACGCCCAAGATCATCTTCCCGTCCGGATTGACCAACAAGGTCTCCAGCGAATCTCCCTTCAGGCTGGCCTTCTACATCCAGCATCAAGCCGGGACGGCTCCTTCCGTGGCTGCCGATGCGGCGACGATTCGTCTCAACGTCCCTGCCAGATTTCTCGACGGGACCGAGCCGCTGCTCAAAACCGGTCTTGACAGTCTGGCGTGGAATCTGGTCGCCCCGGCGGTCGGCCAGGATACCCTTTTCGACGTCAGTTTCACCGTTACCGACCTGCCCCGGGATGCCAATTCAGGGCTGCCGTCGATCACGGATTTGTCCAGTGTCTATTATCCGATCTGGGTGGTGCGCAAGGCCCGTCTTGAGATCCTGGCGCAGGTGCCTGGGCAATCGGGGATCAGCCCGGTCGCGGTTCGCATCGGCAACGAGTTCGATTTGACCGCGCTGCTCCACAACCTGGGTTCTGCTGATTATTATGGCAGCTATCAGGTGCGGCTCGAACTGCCAGTGGGCTACAACAGCCGGGATGCGCTCACCGTCAGCACGACGCAAGATACCGTTCGCTGGCGGATCAAGGCGCCGGACAAGGTCAGTGAGGTGCCGGATACCCTGGTGGTCCGGCTGCTCAGCGCGCCCCGGGATTATTTCTCCAAAAAGGCGGCCGAGATCGTGCGCGATTCTGCCCTGATTTTCATATCGCCGGAGGCGGGTTTCATGGTCGCCCGGAGCTTTCCGGTGCGCTCCAACTCGGTCGGCCTGCGCGGCGGGACCGACGTGCCGATGCTCGGGCTCAGTCTACAGAACAAGGACCATTCGATTGGCAGCCGCTCGTTGCTCGATTCGATCAAGGTTTCGTTCCGCAACCGCAAGGGCAGTGCGGTCGCGGCCCGCTCGGTCGTCAGCCGTATTGCGGCCGTCCGCCATGGCAGCAGCGGCGAGGTGCTAGCCGAAAACCGCGTTCCGGGCAGTAGCAGCGAGGTCTATCTCAATTTTGTTAAAGCGCTCCCCGATACCATCCGCAGTAGCGATCTCTTTGTGATCGATATTGTGGTGGACATCGCCGCGGCGGCCGATCTCGCCGATTTTGTCGTGGCCATAGATTCCGCCAATGCGATCGTGGCCCGCGACGCCATTTATCACAACCGGCTGAGCATGGCCGATTCGACCCTCAACCGGGTGCATTATCTTGGCTTCAGCTCCGGCACCCTGGTGGTGATGCAGAGTGATCTGGCGAAATCGTTCTGCAATTATCCCAATCCTTTCGGCACCGCCGCGCGGCCGGTGACCAAGTTCGTCTATTATCTTGAGGAGTCGAGCGATATTCAGATCAAGATCTTCACCCTCACCGGCGATCTGGTGCAGGCTTGGGAATATACCAAAGCAGCACATCCCGCCCAGACCAGCGCAGGAGTCCATCAGGATGACGTGGTTTGGGATGGCCGCAACGGCCGTGGCGAGAAAGTCATGAATGGCATTTATCTTGCCTACCTGAAGACCGAGAAGGGTGAACTGGCCTTATCGAAAATAGCCGTCGTCAAATAACTGAAATGGGCACGCTGTCACTGTGAAGCAATTTTATCGCACCTATTTGTTCTGCCTGCTCGCGTTCTTGTCTTCGGGCGCCGTGGTGGTCTCCGCCCAGACGATCCTTCAGGACAAAGCCTGGGGCGGGGCGAACGATATCTTTGATCAGCCGGTTGGCGCCCGTGCTCTAGCGATGGGCGGCGCTTATACCGCGGCAGCGGACGATCCCTTCGCCCTCTACTGGAATCCAGCTGCGCTCGAAAAGGTCAAGAACATGGGGCTTGGCCTCTATTACTCCAATCTGACGGCGGGGACACAGTACAGCTATCTGGGCTATGCCCATCCCACCCTCTTCATCGGCACCTTCAGTATCGGTGTGCTCACCCTTTCAACCCCGGATATCGATCTCTATGACGACCAGGAGCCGATCAAGTTGGGTTCGGTGGCCTATAGCCGCACCCTGCTGATGCTGGGTTACGGCTATCGTCCCATCAACTGGCTCTCGCTGGGGGCGACGATGAAGGTTGAACGGGCATCACTGCCGGCCTATCCCGATGCGGTCACCGGATCGGCTGGAAGTCTTACCGAATCCGCGCTCGGGGCGGACCTCGGCTTGCTGCTGGCGCCGCACTCCGAATCGCCTTTTTTGAATCAGCTTTCGCTGGCGTTCAGTCTGCAGAATGCCATCCAGCGCTCCATGCGGGCGGTGGAGGCGAAAGATACCACACCGCGAACGATGCGTCTCGGTTTGGCCAAGGGGGTCGCCCTAGGGGAGGATGGCAGTACCATGACCCTCGCCCTGGAATATGACAAGGCGAGCACCATGCCAGGCCAATCCCATCTCGGGCTGGAGTACACCTTTCAGGATCTCTTTTCACTGCGGACCGGTTTTAATCGCAATCATCTGACCTACGGCGGCGGCCTCAAGCTAGCGGGCGTACAGTTCGATTATTCCTACTGGAACGGGGATGATGCCTGGCTCGGCAGCAGCCACCGGATTTCGCTGATTCTCAATATCGGCCGGAGCCGGGAAGCGCGGTTGGCGGAATATCAGGAGCGAGAGGCGCGCCGGATCGAACAGGAGCTGACAGCCAAACGCCAGGCTGAACGGACCGAGGCCATCGTCTCCGGAATGAGCCGGGCGCGCGTTCTTGTGGGCAAGGGTGATTATCCCGGCGCCTACAGCGTCATCAGCCGGGTGCTCTTTTATGATGTGACCGGGAGCGACCCCGATCTCGAAGAGGCGCGCGAGCTGCTCAAGCAGATCAACACCGCCCTTGAGGAAGAGCGGAAGCGCGAGGAGGCGGCCATCCTCGCTAAAAATGAAGAAGAGATGCGCATTAAACGTAATAATCTGGCGATCGAACAGCATTACCAAAGGGCTTTGAACGCCTACAGTTTGGAGGATTATCCGACGGCTATCCGGGAATGCGATCAGGCCCTCGCCATCGATCCCAACAGCGAGCGGGCTACCGACCTGCGACGCAAATCCGATGAGCAATTACGCCGCAAGATCATGCAGCTGGCCGAACGCGCGCGGCAGCTGCAGGCTCAGGATCGCGGCTACGATGCCATCACCCTTTACAATCAGGCCCGGCAGATGGCTAAGGGCATTCCCGATATCGAGACCTTTCTTTCCGGACAGATCTCCTCCATCGAGAGCCGCCTGAGCCGTGAGGATCTAATGCGGCGCGCCGCCGCCCAGGAGCTGAGTCAGAACTGGGCTGAAGCCGCTTCCCTCTACCAGGAAGCCTTGCGCTACGACCCGGGCAACCGCTCCTTGCAGGATCGCTATAAGGAGGCCAAGGCGCGCGCCGAGGCACGGGACATGGAGATGCCCGAAAATGTGCGCGAACTCTACCGCCTGGGTGCACAGGCCTATGCGCAGCACAAGTACGAAGAGGCGGTGCGCCATTTTGAGGAGGCGCGCAAGCTGCAGCCGTTGAATAAAAAGATCCTCAAGGCCCTGGATTCGGCCAAGGAGAATCTACAACGGCAGAGCGCCACTCAGGGGGCCCAACCCAAATAAAAACAATTAAACTAACCCACCGAGGGTGGTTGCGTTGGCTGCAGCACCCGGCTGACGCCCAACCTGAAGAGGACGATTGTTCCAGAATATCCTAAAAGAGCAGCTCAAGGTACCCGCCAGCGTTGAATATCTCGGCGAGCTGCGCGACTTTGTCACCAAGGTCGGGCGCCGACACGGATTCTCCGAGCGGGTGATCAATGCCTTCAAACTCTCCATCGACGAAGCGGCTACCAATATCATCAAACATGCCTACCGCGACTGGGAAGGCAGCATCACCATCCGCGCCATCGTCAAGAAAAATAGCCTCACCATGGTCCTCATCGACCAGGGTAAATACTTTGATCCGCGCCAGGTCAGCGATCCGGATTTGCAGCGGTATGTTGATATCGGCAAAAAGGGGGGGCTGGGCATCTTCATCATGCGCCGCCTCCTCGACGAGATCGACTATCGCAAGACCGAAGAGGGCAACGAACTGTGGATGGTCAAATACCGGGATGTGGCGCGCAAGCACCGCCTGAGCGTCCCCGCGCTTTCGATGACCTTGAAAGCGCGTTACTGGCTGATCTCGACCTCCGTTTTCACCCTTTTTTTGCTCGGCGTTTACAGCTTTAATTTTTTCCGCTTGCAGAAAAGCATTACGGATGACTTTCTCGCCCGGGGCCGGACCGCGCTGTCGGTGATGACCAGTGACATTTCCATAAATCTTCAGCAACAACTTCCCGAAGCAACACGCCTCAGCATGCTCGCTGGAACCAACCTGCCTGACGATATCGATATCCTCGCCCATACGTTGCCGCCTTTGAATACGCTGCAGAATTCAGAATATCATGACATCCTCTACCGAGCGATCATCGTCGATAACAACCAGTTCATCCTCGCCAGCACCGAAGGGCAGCAGATTTTTGAAAAATTCACCCGGCCGCAAAGGGTGACCGAGCTAGAGAAGGATGTGCTGCGGTATGATCTGGCTGGCGGGATCGAAGCGCTCGAGATTAATGCGCCCGTGCTGGATAGCGCCGGTAAAACCCTCTGTACCGCCCACTTTTTTATCGATTATTCGTCGGTCCGCAAGGCCGTGCGAAGCGCGCGCTGGCTTGAAGCCCGCTCCGCCGCGATTATCTGGTTGATCGGCGCTGCGGGCCTTTTCCTCCTCATTATCCTAGTGATGAATCCTTTCCGCCGCCTCTCGGAGTGGGTCAAACAGCTGGGCCAGCCCGGCGTTGCCGACGAGATGGATATTGACACCACCACCGAGATCGGCGAGATCGCCCAAGCATTCAGTGATATCACCCTCAAACTGCGCGAATCTCAGGTCAATCTGGCCGAGCAGGAGCGTCTGCAAAAGGAGATGCAGGTCGCCCAGGAGATCCAGCAGACTCTTCTGCCCAGCAGTTTCCCGGATATTGAGGGCTATGGGCTCAGTAGCTACTATGCCGCGGCCAAGGAGGTGGGCGGTGATTATTACGATTTCGTCGAAGTCGACAAGGACACCCTGGGGATCGTCGTAGCGGATGTTTCAGGAAAGGGTGTGCCCGGCTCACTGGTGATGACCATGATCCGCACCGCCTTGCGCACCGAGGCGCGCGGCATCAAGGATGCCGCCGAGGTGCTGGCGCGCGTCAATGATTTCGTCGTCAATGACATGAAGAAGGGGATGTTCGTCACCCTGTTCTATGTGATCATCGATTCCAAAAAACGGCGCCTCAATTACGCCAGCGCCGGTCATAACCCGATGATCCTCTACCGCGCCAGCCGCAACAAGACCTATTATCTCAATCCCCACGGCTTTCCCATCGGCATCTCGCTGCCCGATAAGAACCTGTTCCGCAACACCATCGAATCCGACACATTATCGTTGAATGAGGGCGATATCCTCCTGATCTATACCGACGGCGTGACCGAGGCGATGAACAGTCGGCGTCACCTGTATGGTGAGGAGCGCTTTCTCAATGTGATCCGCGAAAATGGTCATTTGGCTGCGGAGGATTTTGTCAGCAAGCTGCACGAGGATCTGCTCTCCTTTACGGAGGGCACTGCGCAGAGCGATGACATCACCCTGGTGGCCATCAAGGAAAAATCTTCGGCGGAGAAGATTGAGCTTGATCGCGCCAAGCGAGTCTACCGGCGTCTCCAAGCGGGTGCGGGCATCCGCGAGGCCTGTGAGGCCGAGGGCCTCTCGTCCTACTCCTACTACAGCAAGTATAAAGAGATTTTCGAGCAAGGCAAGATCGAAGAGCTGGTGAGCGTCGAGAGCGAATCGATCGAAGCCAAACACCTGAGCATCGAGGAGAAGACCAAACTCTACGATGTGATCATGCGATTTCCCGAATTCGGCGCCAAAAAGATCAGCGAAGAACTCAACAGCGAGCGCTACGGTTTTATGGAGATCCACCCCGCCAAGGTCTACGAGGAGCTGGTGCGGGCCAAACTTAATACGCGGGAGCTCCGCGAGGCCTTCGTCCACCGCGGTGGCAGGAAGCGCCGGCCGAAACCCCCAGGCACGCCCATGCTCACGCTCGATGGCCGGGTGATCATTCAGAATGGCGGTCTGGCAGATACAGCGGAGGAGGCTGATTTTGAGCCGCGCGTATCGGGGCAGCCTGCCAAAAAGGCGCGGCCGGGCAAGGAGCCGTCGGCAAAGCCCGAAGCGGCGGTCGGATCGGCGAAGAGCCAGAAAGTGCCGCTCCCCGTTCGCTCGGGGATAGGGCGGTTTGCGGGCCGGGATGTGCTCTCCTACCAGATTGAAGAGCTGCTCAACAGCCCCCTCGAGGATCTCTTCGACAAACGGCTGGGGATGATGTCCGAGGAGGAAGAACCCGGGATAGAGGAGGCCCTGCCACCGGAGCCAGTCTCTGAGGCGGCCGTGAAAGCGCCTGTGGAAGCCGACTTATCGCTCGAAGAGCTGAGATTTGAATACGCCGGGAGTCCGCCTGCCGAGGGATCCGCTAGCACGGAGGAGGCGAGTCCCGCCGAAGCCATGGTGGTCGAAGAAGGAGCGTTCGCCGCGACGCAGCCGGATGATCCCCGTATGCCTGAACCGCCAGGTACCAGTGAACCCCCTGAAGACGTAGCCGCAAGCACAGCGGCGCTGGCCTCGAGCCTCCCGGCCGACGACCTTGATTTTGCCGAGATCCTTGAATCGGGAGCGGGCATCGAGGATCCCTTCGTGCACAAGGAGGATAGCGCAAGTTTCCCGCCGGCACCAGTGGAGGAGGCCGTCATCGTTACGGAAGCCGACGAGCGCAAAGCGGACGCTCTCTTTCAGGAAGAGGAAGCGGGTCCGGCGCTTGAGGATATTTTTGAGGAGTTTCTCAATCTGGAGGAGGAGGCCGGACTCATCAGCGATACCGGCGAGCTGGAAAACGACATTGTCGAGCAGATCCTGCAGAACGAGATCGCCTCGCGCATGAACTGGGAGCTTGGCCTTGCAGAGCCTGAAAGGGCACCGGGCCTCTCGCAGAGTGGACAGGAGGGCCTGCCCGGGGCAGCCGGTCAGAAAGAGTCCGGCGAAGAACGGCATCGCCTTTCGTTCGATGAATTGATCGATTTGCTCAGTGCCGAGCGGGCGGAAGAGAAACCGTGGCCTGCCGCACTGGAGGCGGGCAACATCCTGCAGAATTCCGATGAAATGCCGGCGGAAAGCACACAAATACCGGGCGATGATCCGGGACGGGATCGTGCCTATGCCGCCGCGCTCAGCCATTACCTTAGCGAGGAATACCGACAAACCATTGAAATCTGCACAGCGCTTCTCGGCCTCCATGCAGAAGATTATCAGGTACGCGCCCTTTTGGGGCAGGCGCTCTTCCGCACGCATGACTTCCGCAACGCTGCACGCGAGTTTCAGCGGGTTTTAAAGAACGATCCTAAAAACAAGGAAGCTCATGAGAAGCTGGGCGTGATCTATGCCAACCAGGGGTCGTTTCCGCGCGCCATCGCGCACTGGGAATATCTGCTGCAGCTGGCGCCCGAACGGCGCGATATCTACGACAGCATTCAGCGTGCCCGGCAATTTATCAATCAGAGCGAATCCTCTTGATCTCCTTCCTTTGCCCCATGACGGGGGATATTTTTGTTGACTATTAGAGACATAAAGGCTATATTTATGAATTGAAGGGCTCGTCCTGAGGGGATTTGTGGTGGCGCGACATGCCTCCAAATCAGAATTGCGGAAACTGTGCGAGGCGCAGGGGCTGTAATTGCGGAACCATCTTGATGGAGATTCAACATGGAAGGCATCCAATTGTCGGTGGAGAAGACGGGTACTAAAAACAGCATCTCGATTATCAAGGTTGGCGGCTACATTGATACAACAACCTCCTCTGAGCTTGAGCATGCATTGAGCACGCTCTTGAAAGCGGGATCCAACAATATCATCATCGACCTCGGTAATGTGGATTACGTGAGCAGCGCCGGATGGGGCATATTTATCAGCGAGATCAAGGGCATACGGGAAAAAGGCGGCGACCTCAAGCTCGTCCGCATGATTCCCGAAGTCTATGAAGTATTCGAGTTGCTCGAGTTTCATTATATCCTGAAGGCTTGCGACACGATTGAGGATGCCATCAAGGATTTCGAACGCACCCTGGGCCCGGTCACGGAGGGGGCCAAAATATCCGAGGTGGAGATGCAGGAGACGCATAGCCCTGGTGGTGAACGCCGTGAAGGACACGCCAAAAGCGATGGCGTCAAGACCGACAATATCGAAGACAAGATCCGCAAAATCATCGCCCAGGAGCCGGAGATCGGCACGGTTCAGCTCATACGCACCCTGAATACCCCTGAATACGGTAATGTCCGCCTTGGCTGGTTTGCGATGCGCAAGTTGCTGAAAAAGGCAGGCCTCGACAGCAAGCGCGGCCGGGCACAGCTCAGCGCCGGTCGCTGAGCCATCCGGAACATCTGAGTACATTCCTGGGGGGCGGATCTGGTTCCGGTCGTACTGCAGCCCTCTTCCCGCAGCCTCACCTTTCCCGACCTCATCTTATGTTTATCGACCGCGCTAAAATTCGAGTGCAAGCCGGCTCCGGCGGGGCCGGCTGCGTCGCATTTCGCCGTGAAAAATATGTACCGAAGGGGGGACCCAACGGCGGCGACGGCGGTAACGGTGGCGATGTCATCGCGGTGGCCGACCGCCACATTCATACCTTGCTCGATTTCAAGTATCAGACCCTGTTCAAAGCTGACCGCGGTCAACATGGCCTGGGCGCGAATAAGACGGGCAAGAGCGGAGAATCCCTGCGCATCCATATGCCGATCGGCACCATGATCTATAACGCGGAAACCGGAGCCCTGGTGGCCGATCTGACGCAGGCGGGCCAGGAGGTCATCATTGCCCAGGGCGGGCGCGGCGGCAGGGGCAATGCCCGCTTTTCTACCCCCTCCAATCGCACCCCGCGCGAGTGGGAACCAGGATTTCCAGGACAGGAGCTCGAGCTCACCCTCGAACTCAAATTGATCGCGGATGTCGGCCTGGTCGGCCTGCCCAATGCTGGCAAATCGACCCTGCTTTCGCGCATCTCCGCGGCCCGACCCAAGATCGCTGATTATCCCTTCACAACCCTGACCCCGAACCTCGGTATCGTGCGGGTCGACGAGGCCCGCAGCTATGTGGTCGCCGATATTCCCGGATTGATCGCCGGGGCCCATGAAGGCAAGGGGCTGGGCATCCAGTTCCTTCGCCACATCGAACGGACCCGTATTCTCGCCATTCTCATCGACAGCAGCTCCGTGACGATGGAGACCGACTACAAGACCCTGATACATGAGCTCAAGTCTTACAGTCCTGATCTCCTGACAAAGCGGCGGCTGCTGGTTTACACCAAAGCGGATCTGCTGCAGCACATATTGAAGCCATTAAAAAGCCGGCTTACCGGCAAGGTGCCGGTGGCTGTCATCTCAGCCGTACGCGGGGATGGCCTGGAGCAGCTGATCCGGCTGATCTGGGATGAATTACAGCGGATGGAAGAGGAGCTATGATCTCATCCTGCGGGGGACGATATGGCAACAGCAACACCCGAAATCCTCTCTCTTTGGAATACGCCAGGGATCGGACCGCAACGGCTGCACAGCCTTATGGAGCGGTTTGGCAGCGGGCGCGCCATTTACGGCGCCTCCGTTCGACAGCTCTGCGAAGTGGAGGGTGTGGATCAGGCTACCGCGGCCAAGATCAAGTCGCACGCCGACCTCACCTGGGCTGAACACCAGCTAAAACAGGCGCAACGCACGGGGGTGATGGTGCTGACCTTCTGGGATGAGCGCTATCCCGAAATGCTGCGCTCCCTTTACGACTCCCCGATGGTCCTCTTCGTTCAGGGGGAGGTGGAGGTGCTGGCGGCCAAGTCGATAGCGGTGGTCGGCACCCGGGCGCCGAGCGAATATGGGCAAATACTTGCACAAAAGTTGACGCGGGATCTGGTGCAGCGCGGGCTGGTGATCGTCAGCGGATTGGCGCGCGGTATCGACACCCTGGCCCATCATGAAGCGATCGCATCGGGCGGTAAAACCATCGCCGTCCTGGGTTCGGGAGTGGATCAGATCTACCCCTCCGAGAACCGCCGTCTTGCGGCGGCAGTCGGAGCGAACGGCGCGCTGGTATCAGAATACCCGCTCGGCACGCAGCCGGATGCCCCGCATTTTCCTCGACGCAACCGTATCATTGCTGGCCTTGCGGTGGCGACACTGGTCGTCGAGGCCGGGGAAAACAGCGGCGCCTTGATTACCGCCGATAACGCCCTCGAGTACAACCGCGAAGTGCTGGCCGTGCCGGGCAATGTCACCAATCCCAAAAGCTGGGGATGCAACCATCTCATTCAACAGGGCGCCAAGCTGGTGCAGGAGGTGGAGGACATCCTGGTTGAGATCGGCATGGCGGATATGCCGCCGCAAGAACGGCAGCTGAATTTGCCAGGGGTGGGGCTCACTGCGGAGGCGGAAGCGCTCCTCAAGGTACTGACGGCGGAACCGCAACATATCGATGCGATCGCCCATCAGCTCGGCAAGCCGGTTTTCGTCGTTTTGGCGCAGCTGCTTGAGCTTGAACTGCAGAACATGGTGACGCAGCTGCCTGGGAAAATATTTGTGCGCGTTTGAAATCCGGCGGCGCTCCGGCACAAATATTATTTGACTATCTCTATATTTTTTCGTAAATTTTCAACTGCCGGGAGGGATAGACCTAACAGGCAAGGCAGCGGTCTTGAAAACCGCCGGGCGCAAGCCCTTGGGGGTTCGAATCCCCCTCCCTCCGCTTGCGTTGGTCCGGTCCCGGCGGACACATATTTCCGGAGAGGTGCCGGAGTGGCTGAACGGGGCGGCCTGCTAAGCCGTTGTAGGGGGTAACCCCTACCCAGGGTTCGAATCCCTGCCTCTCCGCAGTTAAAATGGCGAATCCCGCCATTTTTTTATAGTAGTGTACCCTAAATCGAAGAGGCAACGCGGTGTCTCAGGTTCGAGTTCGATTCGCTCCCAGTCCCACCGGCTTTGTGCACATCGGCGGCTTGCGTACCGCACTCTATAACTATCTCTTCGCGCGTCAGCAGGGTGGCGCCTTTATTCTGCGCATTGAGGATACCGACCGCGAACGGTTTGTCGAGGGGGCGACGGAGAATCTGATCAGCGTGCTCGAATGGGCCGGCCTGATCCCCGATGAGGGCCCGAAATGTGGTGGGGCTTTTGGTCCTTATTTCCAGTCCGAGCGGACGGAAATCTACCGCCACTATGCCTTTGAGCTCCTCGAAAAGGGGCAAGCCTACTATGCGTTCGATTCGGCCGCGGACATTGAGGCCATGCGCCAGCGTGCCAAAGTGCAGGGCAATCCCTTCGCCCGATATAATGCGCTCACGCGTTTGCAGATGCGGAACAGCCTGAGCCTGTCCGCGGCTGAGGTGGCGGAAGCCCTTCGCGCCGGCACCCCCTATACCATCCGCCTGCTGGTCCCTGCAGAGCGCAAGTTCGCGGTGGATGACGCGATCCGCGGCCATGTGGTTTTCGATAGCAAGGAGGTCGACGACCAGGTGCTGCTCAAATCCGACGGCTATCCGACCTATCATCTCGCCAACGTGGTCGATGATCACTTGATGGCGATCACCCACGTGATTCGCGGGGAGGAGTGGCTTAGCTCGGTGCCCAAGCATTTGCTCCTCTATGAGTATTTCGGCTGGCAGCCCCCGAGAATGGCCCACCTGCCGCTCATCTCCAATCCGGACGGCAGCAAGATGAGCAAGCGGGATATCCAATCGCTCGATGCCCTGCCTGCAGGCAAGGTCGATCCTGATGTGGCCTCCTACATCCAAAAAGGGTATGAGAAAGCGGCGCTGCTTAATTATATCGCCCTGTTGGGATGGAATCCCGGCGAAGGGGACGAGCGCCAGGTCTTCAGTCTCGACGAGCTGGTGCACGAGTTCTCGCTCGAGCGGATCAACAAGGCCGCGGCGATCTTTGATTTGAAAAAGCTCAACTGGATCAACAAGGAGCATATCATGCGGCGCACGCCGGCCGCGATCGCGGCGGAAGTTGCTGCGCTCGAGGCGGCAGAGGAGTACCGTCCCGTCGATCCGGCCTACCTGTTGCAGGTCGTCGGACTGATGCGCGACCGCCTCCATTTTATTGGGGATTTCTGGAAGCTCTCGGGTTATTTCTTCCGTGATCCAGAGACCTATGAACCCGAAGCCCTGAAAAAGCGCTGGAACAGCGACACGGCCGCGCTGCTCACCGAATTCGGCAGCACCTTTGCAGAGGCCTCCATCATGGATGCAGCGGCCTATGAGCAGGCGCTGCGCATGGTGGCGGAGCGTCACGGACTGAGCGGCAGCGCTTTGATCCATCCGGTCCGGCTGGCCGTCACCGGCGTCAGCGTAGGGCCGGGGCTCTTCGAACTGCTAGCAATCCTGGGGCCGAGTACCGTACTGCGCCGGCTTAACCGGGCTGTGGCCGTCATCCCCGGATTGCTGGAAACGGTTTCATCTCTAACCAAAACGGAACGAGCGAAATGTCCATGAACAAAGAAAGGGGTGAGACGCCGGTCGCGACCGCGCCGCCCAATTTTATCCGTGCCATCATACGGGAAGATCTCAAGACCGGAAAATATCAGGGGCGGGTGCACACTCGTTTCCCGCCCGAGCCCAATGGCTATCTCCACATTGGCCACGCCAAGTCGATCTGCCTTAATTTCGGCTTGGCCCGGGAATTCGGCGGCAAGACCAACCTGCGGTATGACGATACCAATCCCGCTAAAGAGGATGTCGAATACGTCGAGTCGATCGAAGAGGACGTCCGCTGGTTGGGTTTTGACTGGGAGGGACGGAAATACTATGCCTCCGATTATTTCGAGCCGCTCTATGACTATGCCGTGCAATTGATCAAGCTCGGCAAAGCGTATGTCTGCGATCTGAGTCCAGACGAGATTCGGGCCTATCGCGGCACCTTGACCGAACCGGGAAAGAACAGCCCCTTTCGCGACCGCAGCGTCGCAGAAAATCTCGATCTCTTCCAGCGCATGCGCAATGGTGAGTTCGCAGAAGGCAGCCGCGTCTTGCGCGCCAAAATCGACATGGCCTCACCCAATCTCAACATGCGCGATCCGGCGATCTATAGGATTAAAAATATTGAGCACCACCGCACTGGCAAGACCTGGTGCATCTACCCGATGTACGATTATGCACACTGCATCTCCGATTCGATCGAAGGGATCACCCACTCCATTTGCACCCTCGAGTTCGAGGACCACCGTCCACTTTATGACTGGTTCCTCGACCAACTCGGTATCTACCATCCACAGCAGATCGAATTTGCGCGTTTGAATCTCTCCTATACGGTGCTCAGCAAGCGCAAATTGCTGCAACTGGTGAGCGAAAAACATGTCAGCGGCTGGGATGATCCGCGCATGCCGACGATCGCCGGTATGCGCCGCCGGGGCTACACCCCGGAAGCCCTGCGCAATTTTGCCGAAATCATCGGAGTGGCCAAACGCGACAGCGTCGTCGATATCCAGCTCCTGGAACATTGCATTCGCGAGGATCTGAATCTCCGCGCTCCCCGCCGCATGGCGGTGCTGAATCCCGTCAAGGTCATCATCGACAATTATCCCGATGGGATGGTCGAAGAGCTGGAGGCCATCAATAATCCAGAGGATGCCTCCATGGGCACCCGCAAGGTCCCTTTCAGCCGCGAGATCTATATTGAGCGGGATGACTTCCGTGAGGATCCCCCGAAGCAGTTTCACCGGCTCTCACCCGGCGTTGAGGTCCGGCTTCGTTATGCCTATTTTATCACCTGCACCGGAGTGGAAAAAGATGCCCAGGGAATGGTCACCCTGCTGCATTGCAGTTATGATCCGGCTTCGCGGGGAGGCGGCACGCCGGATGGGCGCAAGGTGAAGGGGACCCTTCACTGGGTTTCCGCGGCGCACGCCTTGGATGCGACGGTGCGGTTGTACGACCACCTCTTCACCAAACCGGATCCGCAGGAGGTGGCCGAAGACGAGAGTTTTCTCGATTATCTTAACCCCCAGTCCCTCCAGGTGATTGAGCACTGCAAGCTGGAACCAGTGCTTGCGGGTGCACAGCCGGGCGAGAGGGTGCAATTCGAACGCAGCGGATATTTTATCGCCGACACCATGGACTCCAAACCCGGAGCGCCGGTTTTCAACCGGACTGTTTCGTTGCGGGATAGTTGGGCCAAAATCGAGAAAAAAATGGGCGGCTGAGTGCCCGGCGCCAGACACCGCCTCGCATCGCAGCGCCAAGCTGTATCCGTATCGTAAAAAATATATTTGAAATCTGGCAAAATATGCGTATATTAATCAATTAAAGTTGGGACAACCTACTGGGGAATCGTCCAATGGCAGGACACATGACTCTGGATCATGGTATCGGGGTTCGAATCCCTGTTCCCCAGCCCGAGGCGGAGGGTTAGACAATAACCCTCCGTTTTTTATTGCACCCTGATCATCCCACCGCTCCTTCCGCGACAACCCCCTCATTCTGGCATATTTATTGTACATTTCCAGGGTCAGCAGACGCTGACAGGGACGTAATCTTGCCAATTCCAATAAAATCAAATAACGAAATGGACGCAAAGCGCGACCATAAGGGCCTCCTGTTACACAAATGTCGTTTTCATGTTCCAATTTGTAACAAGAATCGGGAGTTATGAACTCGGGAAAGTGGTTACATGGGCTGGTAGCGCTCACCGCGGCCATACTGATCCTGGCGCAGCAGTCGCCTGTGCCGAAAGGGATGTCCCGCCAAGCGGAGATGGTCCCGCTTTCCCGGATCGACGTGGGGCCGCTCGCCCCAATCTCCATCAGTGAGTTCCTGCCCCCGCCGACGGTCCGGCGCGCCGCACTGCAACCCCGCACGCCGGTTTCATCATCGACCGCCAGCCCAATTTTACCGACGTCGCCGCCCATGAAGGCGGCAAAAGCAACGGCGGTTGTCTCTTCGAGTGCTGCTGGGCAAAAGAGTGAAGCGGGTCCCGAAGCCACGCCAGCGATTGCCGCGGATGCTCCTGCCGACGCGGAAAAAGCGATCGCGGATGCCCGGCCCTCTTCTCTCTCCGCCAACGAACGCCCCCGCGCCGTACGCGATGATAATCGTCTGAACGAGCGCATCCATCGCGATGTTGTCCTGCTCATCAAGAACTATATCGCCGGGCATGCCTCTAGAGAAGTGTCGGCGGTTGAGCCGATGCACCTCGCCAGCGCCGACCGGCTAGCCCTTCCTGAACCGAGCCTGGTAGCAGAGCAGAGTACCGGGGATCGCTGGAGGGCGGTCTTGGCGGCGGGTCCGGTCCGCGTTTTCGGCGCCGTACCGGGGATGAAAACCGCGGGATACAGCCTGGATGGCTTTCTGGATTTCAGGATTACCTCTGGCATAGCGCTCGGCGGCAGCATCGGATTGGACCGGATGCACAGCCGGGACGGTCGAGCGGATTTTTCGTTACTACAGGCCAGCGTGCAGGCGCGGCTTTTCTTCCATCCCCGGGCCAGGCTCACGCCCTTCGCTCAAGCGGGCATAGGCTATGGGCAATATCTGACAGGGAGGGCCGCGACGACTGGTGATGCTGCGGCGCTCGGTAAAAAAAGCGCTCCCGTTGCACATCTCGGCGCCGGAATTGAGTGCCCCCTCACCCGCCGCGCCGGCGCACAGCTCCTGGTGGACTATGAACGGCTGCAAAAGCGGGCTGCCGGGCTCAAACCGGAGAGTTCAGGGAAGGCTTCCTGGTCTTTCATGGCTGGAATCACCCTTTCCCTGAGCGGGCCGCGAACCATCACCCGGCCCACTGCAAACGGCCTGGCGGTCAATGCCGCGTCTCAAAAATAGCGGGAACATTCTGCGATTTTTTACGTTATTCTTCTAGGCGGCCTGCCCCTATCCCTCCATCGAATGCCGACCCCCCTAAGGCATTCCCCAATAAGGGCGGCCGCCTTTTTTTTATTTGAAAAATGCGGGATCTACCTATAGAGTAATCGAGTAAAAAATGCCGCGACTTCGCGATGGCCGGCGAGGATGCGCCCGTAGCTCAACTGGATAGAGCTTCTGACTTCGGATCAGATGGCTGGGGGTTCGAGTCCCTTCGGGCGCGCAAAAAAAAGAGCTCAACAGTGCTGAGCTCTTTTTTTTAGGGGGGGGAGGCTTCGCTCATACCCGGCGGTTGGCGATGAGCAGGGTTCCGGGATCGAGGCGTAGCTGCAGCCGGTCGCTCCCTTTTTCCTCATGATCCTTCAGCAGCTTGAGTTCAATATAGTCGCGGTGTGCAACCAGCAGGATGATCACCGAGAGGAGATTTTGAAAGGCGCTGATCGGCGCCGGAATGGCTTTTGGGTCCGTGATCTGAACGTCGGGGGGAAGGGTGGCCGAAAACCAGATTTCCGCCTCATGGTCGGAGGCCAATTGCTTCCAGAAGAGCAGATCGCTTTCGCTGGCCTTTTCGAAAGAAAAACCATCGACGATGATGATTTGCGGCTGGAAGGAGGAATCCCTGATCAGCCGGGCGACGCTGCTTTTGACCGCATCAAGGTTCAGCCCGCTGCGTTTGAAGTGGAGGATCAGGCGGTTGCGGATGATTTCTTCATAGATATCCATTGCATCGGCCAGCTTGTAGGCGCGGGCGATTTCATGATAGACCTGGGTGTACCAATGTTCGATATGCTGGGGATCGTCGGAAAAGGAGATATGGAGGGCTTTGTGGCCGCGCAACAGATTATCCGTTGCGAAGTGAACCAGGCAGGCGGTTTTGCCGACCCCCTTGCGGGCCACGAAGACGCCCAGATTGCCCTTACCCAGCCCGCCGCGGATCGATTTTTCCAGGATCCGGATCGGACTGCGCTTGATGATTTCTGCTTTGAGCATGACAGACCTCTGAAGTAAGGTGCGCTGCTTCAAATGGCCAAGCCATTGTAATATACGACAGACTAGACCAAAGATGCAACATCGTAATATCGGATTTGCGGACAAAAGTCAGTGCGACGAGCAACGCACAGTTACTTTTGTTTCTGTTTTTCCTGATAGGCCTTTTTCAACTCTTCGGCAATCGATTCGGGCACCTTGGCGTAGCGCTTGAATTCCATCGTGAACTCCGCCTTGCCCTGCGTGGCCGAGCGCAGCACCGTGGAGTAGCCGAACATCTCGCCCAGGGGTACTTCCGCTTCAACGGCGGTGAAGGTTTTATCCTCGGTGGCGCTGAGGATCATGCCGCGGCGCTGGTTAATGGTGCCGAGAACCGCTCCCTGAAACTCCGGTGGAGTCTCTACGGCTACGCGCATGATCGGTTCGAGAATGACCGGCTTGCAACGGCTGTAGGTTTCGCGGAAAGCGCTCGACGCCGCGGTCTGGAAGGCCATATCGGAGGAATCGACAGGGTGAAAGTTGCCGTCATTGAGGGTGACCCGGACCCCGACAATGGGAAAGCCCACCAGGGGGCCCTTCTCCAGGGCGGACTCGAAGCCCTTTTTGCAGGAGGGGATATACTCGGTCGGGATGACTCCGCCCTTGATGTCATCGATGAACTCAAAATTACCATCGTGGTAGGGCTCAATGATCCCGCAAACCCGTGCATACTGGCCGGCACCGCCGGTCTGCTTTTTATGGATGTAATCGAAGTCGGCTTTCTGCGAGATGCTCTCGCGATAGGCCACTTGCGGCGCGCCGGTCTCGAGGGAGACCGCATACTCGCGGCGCATCCGCTCCACATAGACATCGAGATGTAGCTCGCCCATGCCGCGGATAATGGTGTCTCCGGTCTCCGGATCGACAAAGGTCTTGAAGGTCGGATCCTCCTTGCTGAAGCGGTTCAGGGCCTTGGCCATGTTTTCACCGGACTTGTTGTCCAGGGGCTTGATCGACAGCGAGATTACTGGATTGGGCACATACATCGAGGTCATCGAATAGTTGATATCGGTGGAGCAAAAGGTGTCGCCAGAGGCGCAATCGATGCCGAAGAGGGCGACAATATCGCCGGCTTGCGCCTCGGTGATATCCTCCATCTCGTCGGCATGCATGCGGATGAGACGGCCGATGCGAACCTTTTTCTGTGAGCGGGTGTTGCGCAGTTCATCCCCTTTATGGATGCTCCCCTGGTAAATGCGAACGTAGGTGAGCTGCCCGAAGCGTGTATCATCGAGCTTGAAGGCCAGGAGCACTGCGGGCAGCTTGCTGTCAGGCTGGAGGACGATCTCGGTCTCCCCGGCATCGAGATCGAGGGCGCGGTTTTCGACCTCGGTCGGGGCGGGTAGAAAATTGACGATGCCGTCGAGCAGCAGTTGAATGCCCTTGTTCTTGAAAGCCGAACCGATGAAGACGGGGGTAAGTTCGAGGGCGAGGGTGCCCTGGCGGACCGCCTGATAGATCAATTCCTCGGTGACTTGGTCCGCGAGGTAGGCCTCCGCTAGTTCGTCGCTATATAGCGAGACGCGGTCGATGAGGAGATCGCGTTTTTCCAGGGCCTTGTCGCGCAGGGCCGCGGGGATCTCCTCTTCACGGAGGATCTCGCCATTGTTGCCATCAAAGTAAATCGCCTTGAAGCGGATCAGATCAATGATGCCCTCAAAATTGGCCTCGAGGCCGATCGGGTACTGGAGCATGACGGCATTGTGGCCGAGTTTGTCGCGGAGTTGTTCGGTCACCCGTTCCGGGTCAGCGCCCATGCGGTCGCATTTGTTGATGAAAGCCAGACGCGGGACCTTGTAACGGGTCATCTGCCGATCGACGGTCAGGGTCTGGGATTGGACGCCGCCGACGGCGCATAGGACCAGCACGGCGCCGTCGAGGACGCGCAGGGAGCGTTCCACCTCGATGGTGAAATCGACATGTCCGGGGGTGTCGATAATGTTGATCGCATGCTTGCCCCAGGTTACGTTGGTCGAGGCGGAGGAGATGGTGATGCCGCGCTCGCGTTCCAGCTCCATCGAATCCATAGTGGCGCCGACGCCATCCTTGCCGCGGACCTCGTGGATGGCATGGATTTTTTGGGTGTAATAGAGGATTCGTTCGGTCAGGGTCGTCTTGCCGGAGTCGATGTGGGCGCTGATGCCGATGTTGCGCATTTTTTGCAGATCAATAGCCATAGTGAACTCGGAGTTAATGAGGCAATTCGTGAAAAATAAAGATATAAAGTTACGAATTCTTTGCCAATTTCCCAATAAAAAAATAGCCATTTGCCTAAAAATGCTGCAGGGTGTCTGATGGGAAATCCTGCCCCACCGGTATGTCGGCAACGGCGGGGCAGGCGGCAGTCTCAGCGCTCGGGGAAGGGGGGCACCGGCGGTACGGTATTTTTCCAGGTTTTCAGTTCTTCCTGGATCAATTCGATGGCTTTGTCAAGCTGCTGGTCGATGCCCTCGTATTCAAGGGCGGGATCATTATCCACCTCGACATCCGGTTCCACCCCGGTTCCCTCGATGATCCAGCTGCTGCCATCCAGACCGAAGCGGGAAAATTCGGGTTTGTTCAGTGAACCGCCATCGAGGAAGGGCAGCGAGCCGCGAATACCGACCACGCCACCCCAGGTGCGTTTGCCCACCAGCTTGCCGATCTTGAGCTGTTTGAACTGGTAGGGGAAAAGGTCGCCATCGGAAGCCGAGAACTCGTCAATCAGGCAGATCTTGGGTCCCCACTGCATGCCACCCGGAGCAGGCGTCGCTATGGTGTTGCGGGCAAAGGTGAACATGGTGATTTCGCGGCGCAGCCGCTCGATGATCATGGGAGAGACATTGCCGCCACCATTGCCGCGATCGTCGATGATCAGGGCTTTTTTCTGCAGCTGAGGGTAATAGTATTTGACAAATTCGTTAAGCCCATGGGTGCCCATATCGGGTATATGGATATAACCCACTGTGCCGCCCGTGGCCTTGTCGACTTTGGCGATGTTGTTCTGCACCCAGTCGTAATAGTAGAGCTCGGCCTCGCTGTCGATGGGGACGACGGTTACCTCGCGGCTGCCGGTAGCAGTGGGAGTTTTGTTGAGTCTCAGCACCACTTGTTTGCCGGCTTTGTTGACCAGAGCCGCATAGAGGTTGGGCATCGCGGCGGTCGGCTGGCCGTCGATGGCTAGGATATAATCGCCGGGGGCCGCATTGACCCCGATTTCGGCGAGTGGGGAGCGATCCTTGGTCTGCCAGTTTTCGCCTTTGAGGATCCGGTCGATTCGGAAATACCCGCTGGCGACCTCCTTGCTGATCTGAGCCCCGAGCAGTCCCAGCTTGATCCGTTTCGTCTTGGGCAGATCGCCGCCGCCGACATAGGTGTGGCCGGCGTTGAGCTCGCCGATCATCTCGCCGATCAGATAGGTCAGGTCGGCGCGGTGTTCGACATAGTCAACCAACGCGCCGTATTTTTCTTTAACACCGTCCCAATCCACTCCGTGCATATTGGGTGCGTAGAAAAAATCGCGCATCTGGCGCCAACTCTCGGTAAAGATCTGCCGCCACTCCGCCTTTCGGTCCAGGGCCACCTCCATGCCGGTGAGGTCGAGCTTGTCTTTGATTTCGATCTTCGCCGTCGGCAGGTCGATCAGGGCATAGGCGGAACCCTGTTTGACGAGCATCTTTTTCTGATTAGCCGAGATTTCATACCCGTCGATTTGACCCAGTTCAGTCTCTTTCTGTTCCTTCAGATCATACATCAAGAGCAAGGGCTTTTCGTCCTTGCTGCTACGGCGGATGTAATAGAGTTTTTGTTCGACAGCGGAGAGATGGCCGTACTGCGCCGGTGTGACGGGCAGGCCGACGATCCGTTGCGCCAAACCGTCGAGATCGATCTTGAGCGGTGTGACGACGACGGCCGATTCCTTTTTGCCGCTCTCCGGGGCCTTGGTTGCGGCCCCCGACGGCTTCTTGACCTGAACTTCATCACTTTTGGGCTTGAACGGGGAGGGGGTCTCCTTGTTCAGGGTTAAAAGGTAGATGCGGGAGAGGTCGCGATAGATATGATTCCACTCGGTCTGGCTGTAGAGCGGATTGAAGTCGCGGTTTGAAACGAAATAGAGAAATAGCCCGTCGCTACTGAAAGCCGGACTGGAGCAGTCGAACCAGCCATCGGTGACAGCGGTGGTGCTCCTGGTATCCAGGGAGTAGAGGTAGAGCCGCGACATCATTTGCTCTTCGTCCTTCACATAGGCGATCCACTTGCTGCTGGGCGACCAGACATAGTCGGTGAACTCGAAGGTGCGGGCCGTATCGATCGGAGTGACCGTCAGCGATTCGATATCGACGTATTGCAGGCGCAGTCTTTTGTCCGCCCAGAGCAGTTTGCGGCTGTCGGGCGACCAGCTCAGCCGATATTTATAGACGTCGCCGTTGCGGGTGATCTGCCGGGGTTCCCCCTTCCCGTCCTGGGGGAAGAGCCAGATTTCGTCCTCCCCAGTGCGGTCGGAGATCGCGGCGATCCATTGGCCGTCGGGCGACCAGATGCTGTTGCGTTCGTGAATACCGGGAGTCCGGGAGAGGTTGCGGATTTCGCCGTACTTGGCGGGAACGGTGAAGAGATCGCCGCGGGCGCCAAAAAGGGCGCGTTGGCCATCGGGTGCGATCTCGTAGTTGGCAATTGCGGTGCTGACATCGGCGATCCCGGAGCGGCTAGCGGCCAGATCCTCGGCGATGGTCACCGGGATCTCGTGCAGGCTCTCATTGGCGAGATCGAAACGGAAGAGGGCGCCGCCCTTTTCGAAAACGATCGCTTGGTCGCCGAGAGAGGGGAATTTGATGTCATAATCGGTGAAGCGGGTGAGCTGGCGCAGTCCGCTGCCGTCCGGCCTACAAACATAGAGGTTCATCCGTTTGTTCTCATCGCGGTCGGAGAGAAAAAAGATCCGGTCGCGCCACCACATGGGAAAGAGGTCCGAAGCGGGATTTTGGGTGAGGTTGCGGGTCCTTTTGCTAGTGCGGTTATAGATCCAGATATCGTCGGTCATGCCGCCGCGGTAGCGCTTCCAGGTGCGGAATTCACGGAAGATGCGGTTGTAGGCAAACTGACTGCCGTCCGGGGAAAAGGAACCAAAGCCTCCACGCGGCAAAGGGAGTTGTTCGGGCATGCCGCCCTCTCGGGGAACGAGGAAGAGCTTTCCCTTGAAGTCGTTGAATTCATACATGCGTGAGCGGAACAGGATCTGCCGGCCGTCCGCGCTCCAGCCCATTACGATGGAGTTGGGCCCATGCGGTCGGAAACATCGTCCGCGATCGAGGGTCGCGGTATAGGTGAGGCGCTGCGGCACCCCGCCCTCGGCGGGCATCAGGTAGACCTCGGTGTTGCCATCGTATTGTCCGGTGAAGGCGATCTGCCGGCCATCGGGGGAAAAGCGAGCGAACATTTCGTAGCCCATGTCGCTGGTCAAGGGGCGGGCGATACCCCCCTGAGCCGATACGGTGTAGAGGTTGCCGGCATAGCTGAAGACGACTTGTTCTCCATGGATGGCGGGAAAACGGAGCAGCAGGGTGGAGGCCATGCCCGTCGCGGCTTTGAGCAGTAGAACGAGGAGCAGGAACGGCAGGGTGTGTCGTTTCATAAGGATCCTTTCAGTTTCGGAATGAAGCTTAAGCGGCGGGGATCGGGAGCGGTGTTGAGGATTAGGCAAATAAAAACCCTGCAGCAGGTTGTGGCGGCAGGGTTATCGTACTCCCGGCTATTCTATTCGTTTGCGGCTGCGATGCGACAGCAGGCCGAAGACGGCATCGAAACCACGTTTGATGCCCTGGCCCACCTGAGATATCTTGACGGCGGGCAGGGCCAGTTTTTGCAGCAGATGTTGCTCGAAATCCTTGACGTTGCGCGAGAGTTGACGGACATTGTCCACACTCTCCTCGATCATGAGGGTCTGGCGCTGCACGGATTCAAGGACGCGCGCTGTCTTTTGGGTGATGATTGTTAGATCGTGACTGATGGGCGCGATATGCGGCCGGATAGTCTCGGTCAACCGCTGGATGGATTTGATCAGGCGGATGACGTAGAACAAGGTCACGATCAGGGCCACCCAGGTCAGCACCATAACAGCGGCGATGACGACCACACTGTATTCCAGCATCACAGGGGCTCTCCTTACGCGTTAGGGCTTACTTTTTTTCGAACTCCTTGCGCGCGGCCTGGACGCCTGCCGTCACGGCCTTTTCAGCCTTTACTTTTTTTTTTGCGACTTCTTCCTTGGTGTCGTAAAAGTATTCCTTGGCGCTTTCGCTCAGCTCATCCACTTTATGGCCGGCACTGGTGAGGAGTTCCTCGGCTTTGCTCCGGGCGCTAGCGAGTTGCTCGGTGGCTTCTTCACGGAGAGCCTGAGCCTTGTCGACCGCTTCGGTGATGATCGCAGAGGCGCGGGCGCGGGCATCGTTATACAGGCGTTTGGAGCCCTCAACCGCTTCCTCGCTCTTGCGGCGGATATCTCCACGCAGCTCTTTGCCCGACTTGGGGGCGAACAGCAGCGCGGCGATCGCACCCAGAGTGCCGCCGATCAGCAATCCCTTGAAGAAACTGTCGCGATCGAATCCATTCTCAGACATGGTCATTTCCTCCTGATAAGATGATGATAATCGTTTGATGGGATCTCTTTATATAACAATATGGCTGGTTAATTGTTCCCCCGGGCGTGATAAAATCGGGGAATTGCATCCTCCCCCTTTTATACAATTAGTGAAATAATATCAAAAAGTCAAGGCCCTTTTTGCCGGTATGGCCACCCAGCCGGCGGCAGCGCGTATAATTTCCATTACGATGACGAGACTCGAAGGTTACGGCAAAATCCTTGCTTTTCTCCCTTTTGGCTGATATATTACAGGCTGTTGGCCCTTTTACCTGGCAGGAATCTCTTTTCAGGAAAGACGTCGTGGACGAGCAGCATTTTTTTACCCTCATCGCCGAGGAATTGAGCCTGCGCTGGAGCCAGGTCAAGAACACGGTGGATCTGCTGGATGCGGAAAATACCGTCCCCTTTATAGCACGCTACCGTAAGGAGGTCACCGGCAGCCTCGACGAGGAGCAAATCCGCGCTATACAGGAGCGCATCCGCTATCTCCGCAACCTCGAGGAGCGCCGGCAAGCCATTCTCAAGAGCATTGAGGAACAGGGCAAACTGACGCCCGAGCTGGAAGAACGCATCCATGCCGCGGCCAGGCTGCAGGAGTTGGAAGACCTCTATCTGCCCTACAAACCGAAACGACGCACTCGGGCGACGATGGCACGGGAGAAGGGGCTGGAACCGCTGGCGCAGCTCATCCTTGCCCAGGAGATCCTTAGTGGCGATCCACTGGTCTATGCCCAGGCTTATGTCGATGCCGAAAAAGGGGTGGAGAGCCCGGAGGAGGCCCTGGCGGGTGCGCGCGATATCTGCGCGGAGACGGTCGCCGAGGAGGCCCGGATTCGCCAGACCATCCGCGAGTTGACCCTGGCCCGGGGATTTCTCACCTCCGCGGCCCGCGACCCGGAGAACTGCCAGGAGTATGAGATCTACAAGCAGTTCTCCGAGCCGGTTCGAACCATCCCGCCACACCGCATCCTCGCCATCAACCGCGGCGAGCGCGAAAACTTTCTTCGGGTGGAGGTTGAGGCCCCGGAAGCGGAGTTGGTGCTTGCAATCGAAGCGGCCTGCATTACCCAGCCTCGCAGCATCTTCACCGGCGAGCTGCGCCAGGCCATCGCCGACGCCTACCACCGTCTCCTCGCTCCGGCGATCGAACGCGAAATCCGCGCCCAGCTCTCCGATAAGGCCGACGATCATGCCATCAACATCTTCGCACAGAACCTGCGCGCTTTGCTGATGCAGCCGCCGCTGCGTGGTCGCATCATCCTCGGTATTGACCCTGGCTTCCGCACCGGCTGCAAAATTGCCGCCATCGATCAGACCGGCAAATATCTCGAAGGCACTACCATCTATCCGCACGAGCCGCAGCGGCGCTGGGAGGAGGCCAAGGAGACAATCTTTGAATTTATCGAGGATTACAGGATCGATATCATCGCCATCGGCAATGGCACGGCCAGCCGCGAGACCGAAAAGTTGGCCGCCGAGGTGATCGCGGCGTGCAGCCGACCGGTCCAGTATGTCATCGTCAACGAGGCCGGCGCCTCGGTCTACTCCGCCTCCCCGGTGGCCAAAAAGGAGTTTCCGGAACTCGAGGCCTCCCTCCGCGGCAACATTTCGATCGCCCGCCGCTTGCTCGATCCCCTCTCCGAACTAGTCAAGATTGATCCCAAATCGATCGGCGTTGGACTATACCAGCACGACGTCGACCAGATACGCCTGGCTGAATCCCTGGACCAGGTGGTTGAATCCTGCGTCAATAATGTGGGCGTCGACCTCAACACCGCCTCGGCTTCGCTACTGCAATACGTCTCCGGGATCAACAGTCGGGTTGCGGAGAACATCGTCAAATACCGCGAAGAGAAGGGCCGGTTCGACAGCCGCGACGAACTCAAGGCAGTCAAAGGCGTGGGCGAGAATGCATTTATCCAGGCGGCCGGTTTTCTGCGTCTGCCCGAAAGTGAGCACTTTTTCGACCGCACCGCGGTCCATCCCGAGTCTTATGGCGCCGCCGAAAAGCTCCTACAGGAGCTGGGCCTCACCATCGCTCAGGTCCAGGAGAACGGCAAACTGGTGAGCCGGCAGCTCAAGAAGAGCCGCCGGCCGCTGGCGGAGCTCGCGCAACGCTGCGGCTGCGGTCAGGAGACGCTGCTGGACATCATCGCCAGCTTGGAAAAGCCAAACCGCGATCCGCGTGATGAGATGCCCAAGCCGATTCTGCGCAGCGATGTACTCAGCATGGAGGATCTGAGCGAAGGGATGGTGCTCAAGGGCACGGTGCGCAATGTGGTCGATTTCGGGGCCTTCGTCGATATCGGGGTCAAGGAGGATGGCCTGGTTCATCTCAGCCGCATGGCAAAAAAGTTCATCAAGCATCCTTTGGATGTCGTCAAAGTGGGCGATGTCATCGAAGTTAAGGTCATCTCCATCGACCGCGAACGGCACCGCATCGGATTGAGTATGGTGCTGGATTGAGCGGGGACGCGATGCCGGGCGACGAGGTCCAGCCGTTGCGGGTATGCATTTTTACCAGCGTGCACCGGCCCTATGACGTCCGGATCTTCCACCGGGAGGCGCAGACGCTAGCCGAGGCGGGCTACGAGGTCACCCTCCTGGTGCATGCCCCCTTCACCACCGCGGAACGGGACGGTGTGCGCCTCATCGGAATGACCCCACCGGCGAACCGCCGCCAGCGTCTCTCCTCTCTCTGGCGTTTTTTTTGGGCCGCGTTGCGCCAAAAGGCCCAAGTCTATCATTTTCATGATCTTGAGCTGCTGCCCGCGGGGTGGCTTCTGAAACGGTGGACGCGCGCGGCGGTTATCTATGACTGTCATGAGAACTATCCCGAAGCGGTCCGCGAGCGGGCCTGGCTGCCAGGCGGGCTAAAGCCGCTGCTCTCCCGGCTGGTCGCCTGGTGTGAACCCGCCCTGGCGCGCCATCTGGATGCGGTCATCTGCGTGGTCCCCGACCAGGAAGAGCGGCTGCGGCGGCGCGGCTGCCGCACGGTTATGGTGCGGAACTTTCCCCGGCTGGAGATCTTTTCCGTGCCGCAGCGAGGCGCTCGATCCGCAGAGCTGCTCTACCTTGGCGGGCTGAGCTACGCCCGCGGCGCGCGCGTGCTGGTCGAGATCATGACCCTGCTGCATCCCGCTTATCCGCAATTGCGTCTCACCTGCCTCGGACCCTTCAATGAACCTCATGTAGGTGAGGAGGTGCAGGCGCTGATCCGCGCGAGGGATCTCGAGGGGGTCATCACCCATATTCCACTGGTGCCCCACGAAGAGGTGGCCGCTTACCTCTACCGCGCCCGCATCGGGCTGGTCCCCTGGCAGCCGCATCCCCAGCTCATCAAGCTCTGTTATCCCAACAAGGTCTTCGAGTATATGGCCTGCGGCCTACCGATTGTCGCGAGCGATCTGCCCGGCCTGCGCGAGCTGATCCTGCCGGCGGGGTGCGGCCTTTTGGTTGCTCCGGCGGAGGTGGAGGCGCATGTTGCGGCCATCCGGCACCTGCTGGACCATCCAGACGAGGCCGAGGCGATGGGTATCGCCGGGGCGGCTTATGCCCGGGCGCATTACAGCTGGGAGAGCGAGCGCCAGCCGCTTTTGCAGCTTTATGCCGGACTGGAGCGGAACGTATGATTATGGCTGTGCAGCCTCCCGCCTATTTTGCCTCTGTCAAAGAGTGTGCCAAGTTGCTGACCGCTGAGGTCGTGGTGGAGGCGGAGAGCTTTCGTTTCAGCCGCAAGGAGTCCATCCATCGGGCGGCTATCCGCACCCGGACAGGAGTGCACTGGCTCTCAGTCCCAGTGCTCAGCCGGGGCAAACCGGGCGCCCGCATCGACGAGTTGGAGATCGATCCGCGCCAGCCGTGGGGGGATCTGCACCTACGCACCCTTGAATACACCTATCACAATGCCGCCTGGTACTACTTTTATTCCGATGCGGTGTCCGGGATCATACGCGGGGCCGGCAGCTCCCTGGCCACGTTGCTCCGGGCGACCGGCCGTTTTGCCGTGCGGAGCCTGCAAGCCACTGCCACCTGCTTTTCCAGCACGGAACTCCCCGCGGTGGCGGATCGCACCGGGAGGGTTCTGGCCTGGGCGGCGGCTTGTGGATGCAACTGTTACCTGGTATGGCCCTTTGAAGTGGCATTGCTCGACCGAGCGCGGTTGCGCGACGCGGGGATAACCCTACTGCAGCTCGAATTTGGGGCGGCGCCCTATCATCAGCAGATGCCGGATTTCCAGCCCGGCCTCTCCATTCTTGATCTTCTTTTCAACGAGGGGCCGGCAGCGGCGGACCATATCCGAAAAAGCGTGGAGTACCGGGTGGTGGACACTTGAAGCGGCTTGCGATGAGATCACAGGAGGTTTTATGACGGATACACAAAAAATGAGCCGTTTGTCCGGCCTGATTGCCGGCTGGCAGGAAAAAGTCATCACTCTGCAGCGCCATCTTGTGGCCATCCCGGCGCTGGCGCCGGAAAACGATGGCGATGGTGAGAGGCTCAAGGCGGATTACATGCGCAGCTACCTGGAGCAGCTCGGCCTCGATGAGCTCGAAGAACTCAATGCTCCAGATCCACGGGTCTCCTGCGGGCACCGCCCCAATCTGCTGGTACGGCTCCATGGCGAGGACCGCAGCCGGACGGTATGGGTGCTCGCTCACCTCGATGTCGTGCCTCCGGGCGATTTGGAGAGCTGGGCGCCGGAGGATCCCTACCGTTTAAGAGTGGACGGGGATGTACTCCAAGGCCGCGGCACCGAAGACAACCATCAGGGGTTGATCTCGGGCTTGCTCGCGGTCGCCGCCTTCAAGGAGGCGGGAATCCGGCCGCCGTGCAACCTCGGGCTGGCGGTGGTTTCTGACGAAGAGACCTCCAGCCGCTACGGGCTGGAATATCTCATGCAGCACCATCGCAACCAGTTTGGCATAAATGACCTGGTCCTCGTCCCAGACGCCGGCGATCCCGAGGGCAAGATCATCGAAATTGCGGAGAAGAGCATCCTCTGGCTCAAGGTGACGGTGACCGGAGCGCAATGTCACGCCTCCACGCCGAAAGAGGGCAACAACGCCGCGCGCGCCGCCGCCCACCTGGTGGTCCGGATGGATGCACTTGAAGCAACATTTAATGCACAGGATGTTCTGTTCGACCCGCCGAACAGCACCTTCGAGCCGACCAAGCATGAAGCCAATGTGCCCAATGTCAACACCATCCCAGGCAAGGAGGTCTTTTATTTCGATTGCCGGGTCCTGCCGCGCTATCCCCTGGCGATCGTGGAGGAGAAGATCCGAGCGTTGGCCGACGAGGTAGAGGCACAGTTCGGCGTCAGTGTGCGCCTGGAGCCGCAACAACGGTCGGAGGCGGCGCCGCCCACCCCGGAGAGTGCTGCGGTTGTCAACGGACTCAAACGGGCCATCCGGGCCGTCAAGAAGGTCGAGCCGCGTTGCGTCGGCATTGGGGGCGGCACTGTGGCGGCGATCTTCCGCCGTGCCGGCATTCCGGCCGCAGTCTGGTCTACTCTAGAGGATACCGCCCATCAGCCGGGAGAAACCTCCCGGATCTCCCACACGCTCAGCGACGCCACGGTGATGGCCTACCTCATGCTTCACGCCTAGAATGCCAAAAGGCCCGCTGAAATTCTTCAGCGGGCCTTTTCGTCAGCACCGGTCAACGGACTACTTCCCTGCGACGTTTGAGCCGGGAGTGGATGAACCAGCCCACCAGGACCGCGAGCAGGAGCACCACGACGATATCGACCTGATGGGAGTATTGCTGTACAACCCCCCAGTTTTCTCTCAGCTTGAGACCAAGATAGAGCAGAAAGGTGTTCCAGAGGGTGGCGCCGGCCAGCGTCGCGGCGAGGAAGGGAAAGAGACGCATTTTGCCCATGCCGGCCGGGATGGAGATGAAATGGCGGATCACCGGTATGAACCGGCTGAAAAAGAGTGTGATGGTGCCGCTGCGCCGGGCGAAGAATTTTTCAGTGAGCTCGAGATCATGACGGTCGAGCAGAAGGTACTTGCCGACCTTGAGCACGAGGGGTTTGCCGCCAAAATAGCCCATATAGTATGAGAGAATCGAGCCGAGCATCGAACCGGCAGTGGTCGCTGCTGCGGAGACGACAAAATTCCATTTGCCGTCGGCGACCAGAAATCCGACGAAGGGCATGACGGCTTCGCTCGGTACGGGGGCCACCATGCTCTCGAGCATCATTAGCAGGGCGGCACTCCAATAGCCCCCGGCATCAAGCAACCTGATAGCCAGTTCAGAGATATACTGGGTGATCATTATTTTTCTCCGATGGTGGGATAATTATATAGGTATACCATCAAACGGAACGATCTGCGCAATTATCGGATGGAGCCTCCGACGCGCCGGTCGAGCATCCGTTTCAATCCTGCGGAATTTCCCGGGGACCAGCCAAAGGCCTTGCGCCAGACCTCATCGCTCTCCATGCAGAGATAGACCGGCGTCTCCTGGCCGTGCGATTTGATCCATCGGTACATTTTATGGAACATTTCGATGCGCTGCGGCTTGAAGTAGCGGAACTTCAGGTCCGCTCCAGGCAGCAGCTCGCCCAGCGGGATCCGCGACTCGGGGTGGTTTTCGCGGATGATCTCATCGAGGAAGGGGGGATAGCGCAGGGCGCCCAAGCTGATCCAGGCGATGTTCGTGGGCTTGATCCGTGCAAAGATCGCCTCAACGACGGCGCGGTACCCCTCCTCCCAGCCCTCGTGACGGATCATAGGATCGAAATGAAATCCAATCCAGAAGCCGGCCTCCTGGGCTGCCGCCGCAGCGGCAAGACGCGCTGCCAGCGGCGGTGTGTTCGGTTCCTCACTGGCTACCATCGCCGCGGCGTTGACCGACCAGGAGACGACCGTGCGGCGGTTATGGGGCTGGTGGAGAAAATGGGCGGTGTGGGTGTTTTTGCTTTTCAGCTCGATTATGGCATTGCTTTGGCGGCTGAAATAGTCGACCAGATCGCCGCTCCAGGCGGTGAAATGGTCGAACGTCAGGCTGTCGGATAGCTCGCCGGTGCCGATGCGGAAGAACTGGCGTGGGTGCCGTTTGAGGGTATCGTCCAGCTCAGCGAACATGGTCTCGAGATTGCAGTAGAGGGTGGTCATGGGCACATTGAGGTAACCCTGAAGAATGCAATAAGAGCAGCCCAGATCGCATCCGGCGGCGATGTCGAGGTTGTGATAAAGGCAGCAGATATGGCGGGAGGTGCCGGGACAGAGACGCAGGAAGGGACCGCGCTGCCGCGCTAAGAGGATGCTTTTCGGCGGCGGATTGAGCGGCAAGGCTTTCTCATCCTCTACGACGATGCAATCTGCCCCGGGCAGGCGGTCGAGGATGCGCCGGGTCCAGGGGCTCTCGCGAACCGCCTCCTCGATATAGAGGTGTTCGGGCATGAAGGGCTGGCACACAGAGTGGTTCATGCCAGCTGTACCAGTTGGGCGATCAGACCCCGCTCCTGCATGGTTTGCAGCACTTGCAGATGACGGGCGTATTCCTCGGTTGAGGTGAACGAGAGTTCGATCCGGTACTCCTCGCCCGAAAACCAGGGGGTAGAACGCAAATGGATCTGCGGTGGCAATTTGGCGCTGCGGAGCAGCGCTTCAAACCGCGCCTGCACCTCGCCGTACTGAGGATAGCGCAGCTGCAGCAGCCGATTCCTGACCCGGTCACTTTTTTGCGAGGGGGTCAGGTGCAGGTCGGCCAGCAGCACCATCAGGTCGGGTTCGGCCAGAAGCTCAGCGATGCTGCTGTTTTTTATGGCGGCGATATCGGCAAGGAGCGTCCAGAATTCACGCTGGCGGTTTTTGCCGAGGCGCAGTTGCTGGCAGAGCAGCCAGAAGCTGCGGCGCTCAGCGGCCGGAGCAGCGGCAAGCAGGCTGGCGCTCTCAACGCCCAGATCATCGGCGGCAAGGGCGGCTTGCAATTCCGGCTCGAGCTGTACCAATGGTTCATAAAGGGTCACGAGTTTGGGGTTGGGTGCGAGGCCCATGCGCGGCAGCCAGGTGCGGATGATCTCCGCGGTCTCGCAGGCAAAGGTGCGCCGCAGGGTGGTGAGGGCGTAGGCGGCCTCGAGCGGAGACAGGGGTGCAGAGGCGCTGCGCTCCACCAGCATGCGCTGATAGACGGTCCGGTCATCCCATTCCTCGGGCAACAGGCGCGCGGGAACCGCTGTGAGTCCGGCTGCAAGTGCAGCCTGGTAGCGGCGGAACCCGCGCACCAGCCGGAAGCGGAGACCAGCTGCAGCCGCGTCACGGCGCGGCTGCAGCGTCAGGGGAGTGAGAAGGCCGAGGGCGGCGACCGAGCGGACAAGGGCGTTGCTCTGTGGTGCAGGCCAAAGCTGGAAAAGCCGGTCCTCGCCGTCGATCTCACTCAGGGCCAGGGTATAAAAAGTAAAATCCATAAGGCTCTCCGGGTCAAGACTTTAATGTAACTATTTTAGGGCTTTTATTTCAAGTCTTTTCATACGGTTTGCTCTTTTGGTGGCGATAAATTCCCTTGACAAAGTTGGAATTTATTAGTAAGATAAAATCAGGCGGGCTGCAATAGACCTTCATCATTCAAAACAAGGAGGCGTCAGATGGCTTTCGATTGTAAAGGCACCTTGAACAAAGTCATGCTCATCGGAAGACTGGGCGCGGATCCCGAATTGAAGTACACGCCCGCAGGCGCCGCCGTCCTCACCCTCAGTCTGGCGACCAATACCTCATGGAAGGATCAGGAGGGCAAGGCGCAGGAAAAGACCGAATGGCACCGAGTGGTGGCCTGGCGCAAGCTCGCGGAGGTCATTGGCCAATACGCCAAAAAAGGCAGCCGGCTGTACGTGGAGGGCAAGGTGGTGACCCGCTCCTGGACGGACAAGGATGGGACCAAGCGCTATACAACGGAAATTCAGGCGGAATCGATCCAGCTGCTGGAAGGCCGGGGAGAGCGGGAGGGGGCCGAGATGATAGAAACGCCCCTGCCGACCGAGGCCGATTTCAATGGCCAGAGCCAGGGCTCCAATAGCGAAGACGATCTGCCCTTTTAAGAGGGGCTCCAGGGCGGGCTGAAATCACTTGGTCCGTTCCGGAACGGTTCTGACGGTTCCAAAATCCAAGGTCCTGAGCGGCTTTGGATTTTTTGTTTCCATTGCGGCGGTCTGATGGTTTGAGGAGAACAATGGCACAACCACCCTATGATCCAGTGCCCCTAATTCGCGCGGCCTTTCAGGCCAGCAATGCTGCGAAGGCCCGGTTTTCCGGATTCCGGGTCGGCGCCGCCCTGCTCTGCGCGGACGGCACCCTGATCACGGGATTCAATATCGAAAGCAGCTCATATGGATTGACCCTTTGCGCGGAACGGGTGGCCCTCTTCCGGGCTCTGGCGGAGGGCAAAACCGCCTTCACCGCCATCGCTGTCGTCGCCGGCAAGCGGAATTGGTGCCCGCCCTGCGGCGCCTGCCGCCAAGTACTCTGGGAGTGGGCCCGGGATCTGCAGGTAATTCTGGCGCGTAGCGAAACCGAGTATCGCATCCTGTCGTTGAGCGATCTGCTGCCGCATGCCTTTGATGAAGGATACCTGATGCATGATTGACCCCTCGAACCGCTTCTCTTGTCTGATCATCGGCATCGCCGGCCCCTCCGGATCTGGGAAGAGCTTTATCGCCGAGCATATCCTCGCGGCGCTGCCCGACCTGCGGGGTCTCCTGCTCAGCCAGGACGATTATTATCGAGACCGTTCTGATTTGACTCTGGAAAAGCGTCAGCACATCAACTACGACCATCCGGATGCAGTGGAGTTCTCCCTCCTCATCCGCCATCTCGAGGCGTTGCGCGCCGGTTCGAGCATTGAACATCCCCTCTACGACTTTTCAGTGCACAACCGGAGGCCGGAGCGGCGGCGTGCCGGGCCGGCGGATCTAGTCATCGTCGATGGACTGCTGCTCTATACGGTGCCGGCGATGCTGCCCCTCTTCGATCTGCGGCTCTATGTGGATACACCGCTGGATATCTGTTTCATCCGTCGCCTGCAACGCGATGTCCTCGAACGCGGCCGCACCATGGAGTCGGTGATCCAGCAGTATTGTACGACGGTGCGGCCGATGTTCATCGAACATGTGCTCGCCAGCCGGGAACGGGCCGATCTGGTTCTCTCCGGCGAGGTGCCGGTGGAGGAAGTGCTGCCGCAAGTGCTGCAGCGTGTGCGGGCTCTCAATCCCTCCCTTCATGCCCAGCGGCCGGAGCGTGCGACGCCCCTGCGCACCTGGCAGGAAATGCTGATGGCCGAGCATGCCCTGCTCTTGCGCGGCCTCTTCCTGCTGGAGGCTGCGGTTGCGGCCAAACGGGAGGGCACCATCGAAACCGGGCGCATCGCCAAGCTGCTCCATTTTTTCCTCGCCTTCGGCGACCGGATTCACAACGTCAAGGAGGAGAATCATCTCTTTCCTCTCCTGGTGGAAAACGGCATGCCACAGGAGGGCCTCATCAAAGAGATGCTTCTGGATCATGAGGCGGAACGGGAATTGATCGCCGGTATCCTCGCGAGGATCGGCAGGGCGGCGGTGCTGACCGGGGCGGAGCAGAGCGGACTGGCTGCGCAGCTCGAAGGTTATCTTTTCAGGCGCCGCGCCCATATCCGCCAGGAGAACGAGGCGCTCTATCCCCGGGCGGCGGAGGTGATCACCACGGCGGATGTGGAACGGATTGTGGCCGATTTCGCCAAGGTGGAGGAACGCTCGCTCTATCCCAATGCGGGGCGGCACTTCGCCAATCTGCTGCGTCAGCTGGAGCGGGATTGAGGCGGGCCTACACCATCCGCCCTCCCGGCTGCGACCGCGCCGGGCGAAAAAAATAGACACGTATCGTAACGGGCAGGAGCGGATCATGTTAAGTATTGTTCCAAAAGATACCGGATGGATCGAGGTGATTTGCGGCAGCATGTTCAGCGGCAAGACCGAGGAGCTGATCCGCCGGTTGCGGCGAGCACAGATCGCCCGCCAGAAGGTAGCGATTTTCAAACCAGCCATCGATAACCGCTACTCCACCGAGCACATCGTCTCGCATAATGAGGGGCGGCTCCCCTCGAAAACAGTGACCTCGGCCCAGGAGATCCTGGAACAGGCGGGCGACTCCACCGTGATCGGGATTGATGAAGCGCAGTTTTTTGGGCCGGAGTTGGTCGAGGTCTGTCAAAAGCTGGCCGACGGGGGCAAGCGGGTCATCGTCGCCGGGCTCGACCAAGATTATACCGGCAAGCCTTTTGAGCCCATTCCGCAGCTGCTGGCGGTGGCCGAGTACATCACCAAGACCCTGGCGATTTGTGTCAAGTGTGGCAACCCAGCCAACCGTACCCAGCGCCTCAGCCACGATTCGGCGCGGGTGGTGGTAGGCGCACAGAATATCTACGAGGCGCGCTGCCGCTTCTGCCATGAGGTCTTTTCCAGCCCGGAAGATGCGGAGAAAGCGAAATGACATCGATGCAAACGCTGCGTCTGCGGGATCAGGTCCAGGAGGCGGTGGCTTTTGTCCGTCCCCGGCTTGCGGAACCGCCGCGGGTTGCGATCATCCTCGGTTCGGGATTGGGCCGGTTTTCCGAGCGGATCTGCCAGGCGGAACAGATCGATACCGCGGAGATTCCTTACTATCCGCATTCAACCGTGCCGGGGCATGCCGGCCGCTGGTTTGCCGGCCGGCTCGGCGCGACACCGGTGATCGCGGTTCAGGGACGGGTCCACTATTACGAGGGCTATGACCTCAAGCAAGTGATCTTTCCCGTCCACCTCCTTGCCAGTCTGGGGATCGAGATCCTGATCGTGACCACTGCCAGCGGCGGCCTGAATCCGCAATTCGCTGCCGGCGATCTGATGCTCATCACCGATCAGCTCAATTTCACTTTTACCAGTCCGCTGACCGGCCGGCCGGAGGATCAGCTCGGGCCCAGATTCCCCGACATGATGCACTGTTACGATCCCGGATTGCTCGAGGTGGCGCGCGCGGCGGCCCAGCGGCTGGCCATCCCGCTGCGGGAGGGGATCTTTTGCTGGGTGACTGGCCCGGCCTATGAAACCGCTGCGGAGGTGCGCATGCTGCGGCTGCTCGGCGGGGATGCGGTATCGATGTCCACCGCTCCCGAGGTCATCGCCGCTCGGCAGCGGCACCTGCGCGTGCTCGGCATCTCGCTCATCACCAATCCCGGCACCGGCCTGTCGAAGGTAAAACTCACCCACGAGGAAGTGACCACGACGGCGGATCAGGCGGGAACGCGACTGGGAAACTTGCTGGAGGCGGTTGTCGCTGATCTGGCAGAGGATCGGCCCGGCCTGGGAACAGAGACTGGGGCCGGATCGACGGGTGAGCGGCGGATTGGTTGAAAAATATTGACAAAATCATAAAAATATAGTATATTTATGAGCTTGGGATTATGGCGTGTTCGTCTAGGGGTCTAGGACGCTGGCCTCTCACGCCGGTAACACGGGTTCGAATCCCGTACACGCTACATCGTCCAAGTGACTCTTCGCTGTTCTCTGGACATAACGCGCCCGTAGCTCAACTGGATAGAGCATCTGGCTACGGACCAGAAGGTTGGGGATTCGAGCTCCTCCGGGCGCGCCAATTTTGGGAAGGCTTTCCTCATGCAGGATCATGTGGCCTGGATGCGGCTTGCGCTGGCCGAAGCCCAGAAGGCCTTGGACAAAAATGAGGTTCCGGTCGGCGCGATCGTGGTGCATGAGGACCGGGTCGTTGGCAGGGGGCACAATCTCATAGAGTCCCTGCAAGATCCCACCGCGCACGCCGAAATGCTGGCTGTCACTGCTGCAGCCAATGCCCTCGCCTCCTGGCGGCTGGATCAATCCATCCTGTATGTTACCCTTGAACCCTGTATGATGTGCACGGGCGCTGCACTGCTCTCGCGTATCCCGTTGATTGTCTATGGCGCCGCCGATCCGCGCTATGGCGCATGCGGCAGCGCGTTGCAGCTGACCGATGGTCGACAGCTGGATGTTCAGGCGCGTCTGATCAGCGGGGTGCTGCATGAGGAATGCAGCGATCTACTCAAGCGGTTCTTTCGCAAGCTGCGTTAGATCCAGTGCGCCCGTTGGTCGCTGGCGGGATGCATGCGTTTCTATTGGAGAGGTGCCGGAGCGGCTGATCGGGGCGGTCTCGAAAACCGTTGTGCCCTTGCGGGTACCCAGGGTTCGAATCCCTGCCTCTCCGCATAGTTTTGCAGTCTGATCGATTGGAGAGGTGTCCGAGAGGCTTAAGGAGCACGCTTGGAAAGCGTGTGTAGGCGACCCCTACCGCGGGTTCGAATCCCGCCCTCTCCGCCAGTGGTCCCTGCGTCTGGATGCCGGGATCCGGCATCAACAGGCGGTTTCATCTTTTTTTCGGGGCTGTAGCTCAGCTGGGAGAGCGGTACGTTCGCAACGTATAGGTCGTGGGTTCGAATCCCATCAGCTCCACAAGAAAAGGCTGTGCTAGACGGGGAGCTAGCGGTGCCCTGTAACCTGCAACCCGCTCCAGCAGGGTCGAAGTCCCATTCTGAGGCCTGCTCACGTTCTTGTCTCTCCACAGTGCGCAACGCTGAAAGTTCAAGCCCCACGCAATGGAGTCGTGCCCAACCCCGTCAGGATCGGAAGATAGCAGCGGCAAGCACATGCTCTATGTGCCGCGGGAGTACTTGGCTGGAGTTGTGGGCTGTGCCGGCTTGAACGCCGAGAGGTCGAGGGTGGGTGCACAGCCTTTTTATTTTGTCACCGAAGCCGGATCCCCGCATGTCCTACTTGGTGCTTGCTCGAAAATACCGCCCCATGTTCTTCACCGATGTGATGGGGCAGCAACATGTGACCCAGACTCTGCAAAACGCCATCCAGCAGAACCGGATCGCCAATGCTTATCTCTTTTGCGGTCCGCGCGGCATCGGCAAGACCACCGTCGCGCGTTTGTTGGCCAAAGCGCTGAACTGCGACCAGGGCCCCACCATTCATCCCTGCAATACCTGCTCCTCCTGCATCGAAATCAATGAAAGCCGCAGCCTTGATGTTTTTGAAATCGACGGTGCCTCAAACCGCGGCATTGATGAAGTGCGCAACTTGCGCGAGGGGCTGCGTTACACCCCCAATCCCGGCAAATACCGTATTTATATTATCGATGAAGTGCACATGCTCACCAATGAGGCCTTCAATGCGCTACTGAAGACCCTGGAGGAGCCCCCTGTCCGGGTGCTCTTCATCTTCGCCACCACCGAGGTCCACAAGGTGCCGGCGACAATCCTCTCCCGCTGCCAGCGTTTCGATTTCAAGCGTATGCCCCACCATACTATTGTCGAGCAGCTGCAGACCATGTGCCGGCAGGAGGAAATCACCATCGATGCCGAGTCCCTGCGCATCATCGCGACCAAGGCCGATGGCAGCATGCGAGATTCGCAGAGCATCCTCGACCAGATCATCGCTTTTGCTGGTAAGAACATCCAGGCCCGCGATGTCGCCTCCCTGCTCGGGATCATCGATCAGGAGCTCTTTTTTAGGGTGACCGATCTGATCCGCAACAAGGATACCGAGGGTGCGGTCAAGCTCGCCGAATATATCTTCAACGAGGGCTTTGATTTTGACGAGTTTCTGCTGGGCCTTGAGCAGCATTTACGCAATTTTCTGGTGATCAAGAGCAGCGGCGCGGCCCATCTCATCGACTGTTCCGAGGAGCACATCGCGCGGTATCAGCAGGAGAAAGAGGCTTTCTCCGTGGAGGACCTACTGCGTCTGATCAAGATAGCGGCCGATACGGAGAATTTGGTGCGCCGTAGCAGCAATGCCCGTCTGCACTTCGAGGTGGCCTTGGTCAAGATGGTCCGGATGAGCGGCAGTGTGCAACTGGCGGCCTTGATGGCGCATCTCAACGACGAGGTAAAAAAAAACTCTAGCCCGTCCGGGTTGAGCGGTGTTACGAACCTTCCTGATGTCAGCCTGCACGCCGCCTTCCATGCCGCACCGCCACCATCCACGGCGTCTCCGGTCCCCGCATCGCCGCCGGGCGCTGCACCGCCTCTGCCCGCTCCGTCCGCCCCCGCCCCGGTACCGGCCGCGGCCGCCAGTTCCTCGGGATTGACGCTGGCATTCATCGAGGAGCGCTGGCAATCCATTCTCGATGCCATACGGGCTCAGAAGGTCGCCCTGGGGACCTTTCTCTGTGATGGATGGCCGACCCGGGTGGGCAACGGCCAGCTGGAAATCATGTTCCCCCGCGAAAGCAGTTTTCAGATGGACGCCATCCTCAACAGCCGCGCGCTGCTGCAGGAAATCATCGCGGCAATCCTGGGCACCTCCCTGAACATTGTCTGCGTCAAGGATGAAGAGGGCCTTTTGCCCCGTGTGCGCAAAATTGCACCCTTAACCGACAACAAGAAAGAGTTCGAAAAACTGCTCCAGGAAGACCGCTGGATTCAAACCGTCGTCCAGCTCTTCGATGCCGAGTTCCTGAAGTAAAAGACCGAGGTGACAATGTTCAACAAGGGCAATATGGGTGGATTGCTGCGCCAAGCGCAGCGGATGCAAGAAGAGTTGCAAAAGGCGCAAGCCAATCTGGCCAATCTCAAGGTTGAGGGCAGCGCCGGCGGCAATATGGTGATCGTGACTGCCAACGCCGCGCAGGAACTCCTGCAGATTCAAATCAATCCAGAGGTGGTCGATCCGGAGGATGTTGAGATGCTGGAAGACCTTGTTCTCGCCGCAGTCAACCAAGCGCTGCAGAACGGCCGCGCCCGAGCGGAGGAGGAGATGGCTAAGATAACCGGCGGCATGGATCCCGGCATGCTTGGCGGACTCAAACTGCCCGGTTTTTGACTCCCAGCCGGCGAAGCGCTGTCATGAACTATTCATCTGAAGCAGTCGAGCGCGCCATCCATGAGCTCAGCAAAATGCCCGGCATCGGCCGGAAATCAGCCCAGCGCCTGGTCTTTTTCCTGCTCAAGCGCCCGGCGGAGGAGATTGCTGGCCTGGCGCAAGCTCTGAATGAGCTGCATGAAAAGGTACGCTATTGTTCGCACTGCTTTAATATCACCGAGCAGGACCCTTGCCCGATCTGCAGCGACGAGCGACGCGATCGTCGCCTGATCTGCGTCGTCGAGGAGGCCAACGATGTGGTAGCCCTCGAAAAAACCGGCGAGTTCAGGGGATTGTACCACGTGCTGGGCGGGGCGCTTTCGCCGCTGGATGGCGTCGGCCCCGACGATCTGAAGATTCGGGAATTGCTGGTGCGATTGCCCGAGGGGGTTGAGGAGGTCATTCTTGCAACCAATCCCAACACCGAGGGGGAAGCGACAGCCCTCTATCTGGCCCGGCTGTTGAAACCCATGCAGATCAAGCTGTCGCGCATCGCCCGCGGCATACCGGTCGGCGCCGACATTGAATACGCCGATGAGATGACGCTCGCGCGCGCCATGGCGGGCCGCGTCCCAGTGTGACCCCCTCCCTTCCCTCCCTGCCGGAGCAATTTATCACTTGCCTTTATTGACAATTTTTTAGTACCTTAAAATACCCTCTTGCTAGCTGGACGACGGAAGCCTACTGCACACACTATCAGGTGGTCACTTGTGACTGATAAATTATCCTGGCCGGATCACGCGGCCTGCGCTTTGGCAACGACATGCTATAGCGGATATTTCCCGATCGCGCCGGGAACCGTAGGTGCGGCCCTGGCTGCGCTCGGCCTCTGGTTTCTTAAGATGGACCAGGGCGTGCCGCTGCTGGCCGGCACGCTGCTGTGCGGGCTGGCCGGCGTCTGGGCCGCCAAACGGGCGGAGATACGCTGGGGCGAGGACCCTGGACGGGTGAATTGGGATGAGGTGGTCGGCATGATGCTCTCCCTGCTCTTCCTGCCCCGCACGCTGAGTGTTTTCATCCTGGCTTTTCTGGCTTTCCGGTTTTTTGATATCCTCAAGCCCGTTCCGGTCAGCACCGCCGAACGTTTGCCGCATGGCTGGGGCATCATGGCCGATGATATGATGGCGGGAATTTATGCCAATCTCCTCGTGCAGGTCGTGGTCCGCTTCTGGCCCATGAAAGGATAACATGGCACGGATCGAGCTGATTTCCATCGGCGATGAACTGCTCATCGGCCAGACCATCAACACCAATGCCGCCTGGATTGGCCAGGAACTGCTCGAGGCCGGCATGAATGTGAACCGCGTGACTACGGTGGGGGATGATCTCGAGCAGATCACGGCCGCTTTGGCGGAGGCCGAAGCGAGAGCCGATTGCATCCTCGTCACTGGCGGGTTGGGACCGACCAACGACGACATTACGCGCAAGGCGGTCTGCGACTATTTCGGAGTGGGACTGATCCGCAACGAGGCCTTGCTCACCCACATCCGGTCCCTGTTTCAACGCCGCAATCTTCCCATGGCACGGGTCAACGAGGATCAGGCCCTGGTGCCGGAAACGGCGCAGTTGATTCAAAACGATCGAGGCACCGCGCCGGGCTATCTTTTTACGCCGCCGGGAAAGCGCTTTTACTTTATGCCGGGCGTGCCTTATGAAATGCAGGCGATGATGCGGGAGAGCGTTCTGCCTGAACTGCGCGCCGGGCGTACTGGGGCGATCCTGCTCACCCATCATATCGCCACCATCGGTATTGCCGAGAGCGCGCTCTATGAACGGATCGGGGATATCGCCGCGATCTCCGCCCTGGTCCGCATCGCCTTTCTGCCCAGTCCCTTTGGGGTGCGCATCCGCCTTAACGCGATGGCTGAGGATGAAGCACAAGCTCAACAAAAACTGGAAGAGGCGGCCCGGCTGGTGCGCCGGAATATCCAGCCCTTTATTTACGCCGAACGCAATATCACCCTCGAGGCGGCGCTGGGCGAAGAACTGGTATCGCGCAGGGAACGGCTGGCGGTGGCCGAATCCTGCACCGGCGGACTGATCGCCAACCGGATAACCAATATTCCAGGAAGCTCCCGATTTTTTGAGCGCGGAATCGTCTCGTACAGCAATGCCGCGAAGATAGCGCTCCTGGGGGTTCCCGAAACCCTGATCGTGCAGCACGGCGCTGTCAGCGCGGCCGTGGCGGAAGCCATGGCCGCGGGAGTGCGCCGGATCAGCGGGACCGAGCATGGGCTCGCCGTCACTGGCATCGCCGGACCGGACGGAGGGACTTTGGAAAAACCGGTCGGTCTGGTTTTTGTCGGCTATTCTGGCGGCCGGGGCACGGCAGTTGAGGAGCACCGGGTGATCTCCGGCGACCGCCTGGTCAACAAGGAACGCTTTGCCGCCCTGGCTCTCAATTTGCTGCGGAAAAATTTATTCAACATTCAGGTTTGATGTCAACGCTGCGCATCTTTATTGCAATCGAGCTTCCCGCGGTGATTCGCACGGCACTGTCCGACTTGCAGCAGCAGCTCCGGCCGCTGGGGAGGGGCGTCAGCTGGACCCGTCCGGAAGGGATCCATCTAACGCTTAAATTCCTCGGCGATGTCGAGTCCGGTCGGATCGAGGCCATTGCACAGGCTGTAGAACGGGCGTGTCATGGCACGGCTGCTTTCGGCATGACTGTTGCCGGTGTGGGCGGCTTTCCCAATCTGACGCGGCCGCGGGTGCTCTGGGTTGGCATCGAGGAAAGTACGGGCCGGCTTAAAACGATACAGGCACAGATCGAAACAGAACTGTCCGCATTGGGGTATCCACGTGAGCAACGCCGTTTTTCGCCCCATCTGACCCTGGGGCGGGTGAAATCGCCAGACACCTTGCAGCCGCTCTGCGCGGAAATGCAGAAACGGGGTTTTGCACCCATGCCCTTCGCCGCGGGCAGTATTGTCATCATGCGCAGTGAGTTGAAACCGGATGGCGCTCTGTATACGCCGCTAAAAAGAATCGAATTATAAATAGCAGGTACCTTTATGCCAGAAGAGAGAGAAGAGAAGCGTAAAGCGCTCGAGCTGGCCATGACCCAGATTGACCGGCAGTATGGCAAGGGGTCGATCATGTGGCTCGGCGAGGACAAGAAGGTGGCCATTGATGTGATTTCCACAGGATCGATTTCACTGGATGCCGCTCTGGGGGTGGGTGGGGTGCCGCGTGGCCGGATCATCGAGATTTTTGGCCCGGAATCTTCAGGCAAGACGACCCTCGCCTTGCATGTCATCGCCGAGGCGCAAAAGGCCGGCGGCCTGGCGGCCTTTGTCGATGCCGAACACGCACTGGATGCCCATTATGCCAATCTCCTCGGCGTCGATACCGAGAATCTGCTGATCTCGCAACCGGATACCGGCGAGCAAGCCCTCGAGATCACCGAGACACTGGTGCGCAGCGGCGCGCTGGATGTCATCGTGATCGATTCCGTAGCCGCCCTGGTACCGCGGGCGGAGATCGAGGGAGAGATGGGCGATGCCCAGATGGGCCTGCAGGCCCGCCTGATGTCGCAGGCGATGCGCAAACTGACCGCGGCGATCAGCAAATCCAGGACCTGCGTAGTCTTTATCAACCAGATCCGCGAAAAGATCGGCGTAATGTTCGGCAGTCCGGAGACCACTACCGGCGGCCGCGCTCTCAAGTTCTATTCCTCGGTCCGCCTCGATATCCGCCGGACGGCCTCGATCAAGGAGGGGGAGAATGTCATCGGCAACCGTACCAAGGTGAAGGTCGTCAAGAACAAGGTCGCGCCTCCCTTCAAGGAGGCCGAATTTGATATCATCTACGGTCAGGGAATCTCCAAAATCGGCGATCTGCTCGACCTGGCGGTGAACATGAACATCATTGAAAAAAGCGGCACCTGGTTCTCTTACAAGGAGGAGCGCTTGGGCCAAGGCCGCGAGAATGTGCGCCGCTACCTCGACCAGAATCCTGAACTCTTGCAAGCTATCGAAAAGCGTGTGCGCGAGTCCATTGGCCTGGTTGGGGGCAAGGAAGCTGCGAGCGCTGAAGCCTAAAGCCCCTTCCGGCGGGAGCGAGATTCATGGCTGAAACGCACACGGTCACGGCCATCGAGATGCAGAAAAAGGATGCCAGCCGCATCTCGGTTTTTCTCGATGGGGAGTTCGCCTTCGGCTTGCATCAAGATGTCCTTCTGGAATGCGGCATCGCCAAAGGGGACCAGCTGACGGCCGAGCGGGTGGAAGCGATCCTCGCCCTCGAGGAGCGCCGGCGCGCCAAGGAGAAAGCGTTGCGGCTGCTGGCGGTGCGCAGCCGCAGCCGCAAGGAATTGACCGACCGGCTGAAACAGGCCCTGTTCAGCCCGGCCGCGGTCGAATCGGCTCTTGCAGAGATGGAACGTCTCGGATTCCTCGACGACGCCGATTTCGCCCGGATGTGGGGGCGTAATCGCACCGCGACACGCCCCACTGGCGCTTTCATGTTGCGCCAGGAACTGCGCCAGAAGGGACTGAACGATGCAGAGATCGAGCAAGGTTTGCAGGCGGCTTTCCAGGACCAAAGCGAAGCGGAGGTGGCTCGTGCACTAGCCGTCCGCCGCAAGAAAAACCTTGGTGCGATCCCCCCGGAAAAGGCCAAGAAGCGGCTCCAGGATTTTCTCTTGCGCCGCGGATTTGGCTGGGAAGTGGTAAGTGCGCTGATCGATGAGTGGGAGAGTCTGTAATCCGAAATTTTCTTGCGCACTCTCCCGTTTTAATAGTATTCCCGGATGAAAAAGGCCGATTCCGGAATCCGGGGGTCGGAGCAAAGCAAGACAAGGAACCGGTTCATTTTATGACTTCACAGCAAATACGGCAAAGCTTTCTCGATTTTTTCAAGAACAAGAATCATCACATTGTTAACAGCGCTCCCGTGGTGCCTCAGGATGATCCCACCCTGCTCTTTACCAATGCGGGTATGAATCAGTTCAAGGATATTTTCCTGGGCTTGCGGCCGCGGCAGTGGCCCCGCGTTGCCGATTCTCAAAAATGTATCCGGGTCTCGGGCAAGCACAACGATCTGGAAGAGGTTGGCCGCGACACCTATCATCACACCTTTTTCGAAATGCTCGGAAACTGGTCCTTCGGCGACTATTTCAAGGCCGAGGCGATCGAATGGGCTTGGGAATTGCTGACCGATGTCTGGCACCTACCTGCCGACCGGCTCTATGCCACCATATTCGCCGGCGATGAGATGGACCAAGTGCCGGGCGATGAGGAGGCAGCGGAATTCTGGGCCAGCCGCACCAGCATCGATCCTTCCCATATTTTACGCTTCAGCAAGAAGGATAATTTCTGGGAGATGGGCGACGCCGGCCCCTGCGGTCCCTGCTCGGAGATCCATATCGATCGCGGCGAGGGATTCTGCGATTCCATCGACCCCAACCATGTTTGTGGGGTCAACAGCGGTTGTGCGCGTTTCATCGAACTCTGGAATCTGGTCTTCATTCAATACAATCGTGATGATCAGGGTGCCCTGCACCCGCTGCCGGCAAAGCATGTCGACACCGGCGCCGGATTTGAGCGTGTTGTCTCGGTGCTGCAAAACGTCCGATCCAACTACGATACCGACCTCTTCGCGCCGATCATCGCGTCGATCTCCCGCATCACCGGCAAGTCCTACTCTGATGGGGAGGAGGGCGTGGCCTTCCGGGTTCTTAGCGACCACGTCCGCGCCCTCTCTTTCGCCATTGCCGATGGCGCGATCCCAGGTAACGAGGGACGGGGCTATGTCCTGCGTCGTATCCTGCGCCGTGCCGCGCGGTTCGGCCGCACCCTCGGCATGCATGAACCCTTTATCCACAAGCTGGTGCAGCCGCTCGTCACCTCGATGGGCGATGCCTATCCGGAACTGCGTGAACGCCAGCCGCACATCGAGCGCGTCATCCGCGCCGAGGAGGAGAGCTTCGGGCGGAACCTCGACCGGGGCATCGAGATCTTTGAGGAAAAGGTGGCAACGAGCCGGAACGGGATGCTCTCCGGGAGCGACGCCTTTTTGCTGCACGATACCTATGGCTTTCCCCTCGACCTCACTCAGCTGATGGCCGAGGAGAGAGGCCTGACCGTCGATATCCAGGGCTTTGACCAGGAGATGGAAAAACAGCGCCAGCGTTCGACTCGCAGCCGCGACGGCAGTTATGCGACCATCGAGGTCGATAGCGGCATGGGCGAAGACTCCCGATTCATGGGCTACACCCATGATCAACTCGAGACTGAACTGGTCCATTACGAACCGGGGCGCATTGTCTTGAAGGAGAGCCCGTTTTATGCCGAATCGGGCGGACAGGTCGGCGACTCGGGCGAGATCCGCAATGCCCATTTTCATTTTGCCGTTGAAACCACCAAGAGCGTCGGCGCACATATTGTTCACTTCGGTCAGTTGACCGCGGGAACTGCTCCGGTGCCCGGCGACCGGGTCGAGGCGAAGATCAACGTCGAGAAACGGCGGGCGACCGAGCGTAATCATACCGTCACCCATTTGCTCCACCACGCCTTGCGAACCGTCCTGGGTGAGCACGTCCACCAGGCTGGATCCCTGGTGGCCCCGGATTATGTGCGCTTCGATTTCACCCATTTTGAAAAGGTCGGCGAAGAGCAGCTTCGGACTATTGAGACGATCGTCAATCAGGAGATTCTCAGAAACCGCCCGGTCCACTGGCAGGTGATGCCGATCGAGCAAGCCAAAGCGCTCGGTGCTATGGCCCTTTTCGGGGAGAAATATAGCGACCAGGTTCGTATGGTCGAGGTGCAGGATTTTTCGCGCGAATTATGCGGTGGCACGCATGTGCGCGCCACCGGTGAGATTGGACTCTTTATCCTGCGCGCCGAGTCGGCGATTGCGGCCGGCGTGAGGCGGCTGGAGGGTCTCACCGGCCAGAGCGCCCGGGACTATCTCCTGGTGCGCGCGGCCGTCGTCGCCCGCAGTAGCGCCTTGCTGGGTTGCCGCGAGGAAGAGGTGGCGGATCGCCTCGAGCGGCTGCTACAAGAACGCAAGAACCTTGAAGGCGAGCTGCGTAAGTTGCGCCAATCCTCCTCCAGGGATCTCATCGGTGAGCTGGTACAGGGTGCTAAAGAGGTTGCCGGCATCCGGATGGTGGCCGCGCAAATTGAAGCGGCCAATGTTGACGAACTGAAAGAGGCGGCCGATCTGCTGCGGGAAGGACTGCAGAGCGGCGTGGGTATACTGGCGACGGCCATGGGCGACAAGGTACAGTTTATCTGCGTTGTCACCCGGGATCTGGTCGAAACGCGCAAGCTCAAGGCCGGAGATCTCGTCCGCGAAGTCGCCGCTGTAGCAGGCGGCAGTGGCGGCGGCAGTCCTCATATGGCCCTGGCGGGCGCCCGGGATCCCGGGCGAATCGCCGATGCCTTGAACCAGGCGGAGAGGATTCTGGCTGGGATCATCGACCGGCTGGAATCCGGAAAAAACCAGGATGATCGATTGTGACCAACGAAGATGAGGTAGTCCGTGAAGGTTTATGAGCGGCTTCTGCAGATCAAGGAAAGGCGGGGCGCAGGATATCTGGTATTGATCGATCCAGACAAGCAGAGCATGCAGGAGGCGATCGATTTGGCCAGAATCTGCGAAGCAACCGGGGTGGATGCGCTACTCCTGGGTGGGAGCCTGATGTTTACGCATCTATTTGACGATTTGATCAAGGGCATCAAGGCGACCTGTTCCCTGCCGTTGATCATCTTTCCCGGGAGCACCCGGCAGCTTTCCCCTTACGCAGATGCCATTCTCTATCTTTCACTGGTCAGCGGGCGCAATGCCTACTATATCATCGGCGATCAGGTCCTGGCCGCGCCGATCATCCGCTCCATGCAGCTGGAGGCGGTCTCGACCGCCTATATGCTGATTGAATCGGGGAATATCACCTCCGCGCAATTTCTGAGTGATACCCGTCCGATTCCGCGCGAGAAGCCGGATATCACCGTCGCGCACGGTATGGCGGCGGAGCTTCTGGGGATGCGCATGATCTATCTGGAGGCGGGCAGCGGCGCACGACTTTCGGTGCCGGAGGAACACATCGGCGCGCTCGCCCGACATGTAGCGTTGCCGATCATTGTCGGCGGCGGCATCCGCACTCCTGAAGATGCGGCGCGCAAAGTAGCGGCAGGCGCCAGCTTTATTGTGACCGGAAATATCATTGAAAAGAACCGCGACCAGGCCTTGATTCAGACCTTCGCTGAGGCCATACATGTCAAGTGATCCTGAGGGTGGCTGGGAGGATTATGGGATTGGTGGACACACACGCCCACTTGTTGCCGTTTTGGGATGACGGCGCCGATTCATGGGAGACGGCGCTGGGGATGCTGCGCATGGCGGCGGAGGACGGTATCGAGGCCGTCGTCTGCACGCCCCATATTCTCTCGCCGAAGGATCTCGACCACGAGGAAGCGCTTTGGACGCGCTATAGCGAGCTGATCGCGCGCGCAGCAGACGCCGGCTTGAACATCAAGATTCATATGGGCTGTGAACTGTTCGCCCATCCCGGACTCGATTTGACGCGCAGAATCGCCACAGCCGCCCAAAATGGCCGCTATTTTTTGGTCGAATTTCCGATGGGCTCGATGCCCGACTTCGTCATGAAAGGCTTTTTCGCCCAGATCAACGAGGCCTATACACCGGTCATCGCTCACCCGGAACGTTATGCGCGTATTCTGCAGAACCCTCAGGAAGCCTTTACCCTGGTGGAGAAGGGCGCTTTGCTGCAGCTCAACGCCGGAAGCCTTTTGGGCGTCTTCGGCGGCGCCGTGAAGGAGGTGGCGCTGCAGCTGCTGGATGCCAATTTAGTCCACCTGATCGCCTCGGATGCTCATGATCTGAAGATGCGGCCCCTGCGCCTGGGACCGGCTTATAAAGCCATCGCCGAGCGCAACGGGGAAAAACTCGCCCTGCGTCTTTGTGCGGAAAATCCCGCCCGCTTGCTCCGTGGCGAGGCGGTTTTAACCGATCCGCCGCAGCCAGTGGCTGGCCCTGCAAAACACAGTCTCTGGCAGCGTCTGATGCCCAACAAAAGCAAGTGAATGTCATGAACGAACTAGACTTTATCGAAAAGCAGCTCCAGGAGAGTGAGGCCCTCTTTGCCACCCTGCGTAATGAGCTGGGCGCCGCCATTCAGCAGGGCGCCGGGATGATAATTGACGCTCTGCGACGCGGTAAAAAAATCTTGATCTGTGGCAACGGCGGCAGCGCTGCCGATGCCCAGCACTTCGCCGCTGAACTGGTGGGACGGCTGCAGCGGGATCGCACGCCGCTGCCGGCGATCGCCCTGACGACCGACACCTCCATTCTCACCGCAGTGGGAAATGACTACGGGTTTGATAAAATATTCCGCCGCCAGGTCGAGGCTTGGGGCGAGGCAGGCGACCTGCTGCTGGCTATCAGCACCAGCGGCAACTCGCCGAATATCCTCGAGGCAATCGCGGCCGCACGGCAGCTCGGACTCCAGGTGCTCACCCTCGCAGGCCGGGATGGCGGCGCTATGTCCGCCTGTGCAGACCTCGCCCTGGTCGTGCCGGCCCGCACCTCCCAGCATATCCAGGAGGGGCATATTGGCATCATCCACATCTGGTGCGCGCTCGTCGAAGATACCCTGTTTCCACCCGCGTCCTAATCGTGAGTCGTATAGCGATTGAATTTCCTTAATTCCGCCATATTGATGGGGCTTGGCGCCGTCGCCCTGCCTATCCTTATCCATCTCTTCACCCGGGCCCGAGCAAAACCCGTCCGCTTCAGCTCCCTGCGATTTCTCAAACAACTGCAGAACCAGCAAATCCGGCGGGTCAGGATCCGCCAGATCCTGCTGCTGCTCCTGCGCACGTTGGCGGTGCTCTTGCTGGTGCTCGCCTTCGCCCGCCCGACCTGCCGGAGCCGCACCGGCGCCAATGCCCGGGCTCGGACCAGCGCTATAATCCTTCTGGACAATTCGGTGAGTATGGCGGTCGAAGATAAGGGCCGGACGCTGTTCGATGCGGCGAAAAAAGCCGCCGGGAGCATTCTCGACCAGATGCAGCCAGGGGATGAGCTCTATCTCTGCCCGGTCACCGACACCACCCGGCAGGAATACCGGCGTGCCTTTCACGACCCAGCGGCCCTAAGGCACGAGCTGGAGACCATGGGGCTTGATTATTCTGAAACTCGAATTTCGGCGGGACTGCGTTTTGCCCAGAATCTGCTCCAGCGCTCGAACAACGCCAATCGCGAGATCTATCTGGTCTCCGACATGCAAGCCCATGGGTTTACGGCGGATTCGCTGCCGCTTCCCCCCTTCACGATGCACCGGTTTGCCATTCCCATTCAGGCCGATCATCCCAATAACCTGGCGATAACCGGTGTCAAGCTGCGCTCCACCATCCTCGAGATCGGCAAGAGCGTCGAGATCGAGGTGGCGCTCGCGAATACCGGCCAGGGTCCGGGCCGGAACAAGCTGGCGCAACTCTTTCTGAATGGCCGGCGGGTCGCACAGCGGAGCGTATCGCTCGAACCAGGCACTAAGGCTCTGGAGACCTTCCATTTCATCCTCGATCGCAGCGGCTGGCTCGACGGCCGTGTCCTGCTTGAAGATGATGCGCTACTGCAAGACAATCAGCGCTATTTCGCATTTTATGTGCCGGAGCGTCTCACGGTCGGCGTCTTGGCGCAGCCATCCCGGGGCGGGGATCTGTTGCAGCTGGCGCTCCGTTCTTCCGCCGACTCTTCGGGGCTGATCCAGGTGGTCCCAGTCGTCCCTGAACGCGCGAGCGCCCTGGCACTGGACTCGCTGCAGCTCGCCGTGCTCTACAATCTGAACACGTTGCCCGAGCCAGCCATTGATCATCTGGCGGCATGGCACAGCGAGGGTGGCGGCCTGCTGGTCGTTTTGGGACGGCGGACGGATGTCACCTGGTACAATCAGCGGCTTGCGCCGGTGCTTCATCTGGCGCCAGTACTTGGGGAGTTGGGGCGAGGCGGCAGTTTCTCGCTCGGCCGTATCGATGCCAGCCATCCTTTGTTTACGGGTATCTTTGAAGGGGAAGCCCGTCATTTTACCCGGCCGCAATTCACCTATGCGCTGCGCCTGGCTCCACCCGCCGAGCAAAATGTTTTAATGGCCTATAGCAGCGGCGATCCCTATCTGCTTGAGGCGCGCGGCGATCACGGCACGGTGCTGCTTTTTACGGCCAGTTTCGAGCCGGAGGAGAGCGATATGGCCTACCGGACCCTTTTTGCGCCCTTGTTGCACCGCAGCATGAGTTATCTCGCATCGGGTGCTCTGAACCAGGGCGGTGAGAGCGCGGTAGGCGATCTTTTACGCTGGAGGGTGCCGGCTTCCCTGCTGCAGAGCCGGCTTGAGATCGCGGGGCCCGAGGAACGCCTGGATAATGTTCGCCCGCTGGTCACGGCTTCGGGTCCCTGGATCGTGTACGCCGAGACGCGGCAGCCCGGCATCTATCGTCTGCAAGCCGAAGGTAAAACCCGGATGATCTGGGCGGTCAATACTCCCGACGCGGAATTGGATCTCACAGCGGCGCAGCGATCGCAGGTCGCCGCATCGCATCACCTGGTCTGGATCGATGATCCGGCCGCAATCGCCCGTACCATCCGCGAAGAGCGGGTCGGCCGGGAATACTGGCGTGAATTTATGATCGCCGCCCTGATTTTACTGCTGGTTGAGATGGCCCTTTACCGCGAAAAAACCGGGAAAACGCCGGAGGCATAGGTGGAAAACTATTCGAATAGCCTTTCATCGGCAGCGGCGCCGCGGGAACGCGCCGTCCTGGTGGGCCTGATCACACGGGAAACTCCTTCCTGGCGGGTTGAGGATTATCTCGATGAGTTGGAGCTGCTTGCCGATACCGCCGGGGCCGATGTGATCGAAAGGGTGGTGCAGGAGCGCGATCGCCGCGATCCGGCTTTCATGATCGGGCGGGGCAAGGTGGAGGAACTGGCGCAGCTGGCGCGCTACCAGGATGCCGACCTGGTCATTTTTGATGATGACCTCACTCCAACCCAGACCAAGAATATAGAAAAGCTCTGCGGTGTCAAGATCCTCGACCGCAGCGGCCTGATCCTGGATATCTTCGCCAAGCACGCCCGCACCCGTGAAGCGCGTACTCAGGTGGAGCTGGCACAGCTCAAGTATCTCGCGCCGCGCCTGGCCGGTCAGTGGCGCCACCTCGAGCGCCAGGTCGGCGGCATCGGCGTGCGCGGCCCCGGCGAGACCCAGCTTGAGGTCGACCGGCGCCTGATCCGTAAACGCGTCGGACTGCTCGAAAAGGAGCTTGAGCGCATTGCGGGACAACGAGAGATTCGACGCAAAAACCGCCACGACTTTTTCAAGGCCGCACTGGTCGGCTATACCAACGCCGGGAAATCCACCCTGCTCAACGCCCTGACCAACGCCGGCGTTCTGGTCGAGGACCGCCTTTTCGCCACGCTCGATGCCACCGTGCGCAGCCTGCAGCTCGAGGCTCGCCGCCAGATTCTCCTGATCGATACAGTCGGATTCATCCGCAAACTGCCGCATCACCTCATCGCTTCTTTTAAAAGCACGCTGGAAGAGTCCGCCGACGCCGATCTGCTCCTCCATGTCATTGATATTACCCATCCCGGATATGCCGAGCAGATGATCGCCGTGGAGAAGGTGCTCCAAGAGCTTCATCTGACGGGCAAGCCGGTTCTCAAGGTCTTCAACAAGATCGATCGCTTTGATCAGCCGGGTGTGATCGCCCGGCTGCGCGAGTCGGAGCAGCCCTGTGTCTTTATTTCTGCGCAACGGGGGATCGGTCTGACACAGCTGGTTGCCCGGCTCAGCGAGTTCGCAGAAGCCGCCTTTATCAGCGAAACCCTGGAACTGCCGCTTCGACAAGCGGGGTGTATCGCCCGGCTGTATGAGGTGGCGGAGGTGCTTGATACTCTTTACGACGAAAAGGGGGTTTCGGTGCAAATCCGCTTTCCCCGTAACCAGGCGCAACGTGTACGCGGCCAAATCAGCAGAATACTTGCCGGGGAGGGCGAAGATGTCCGGAAAGACTAAAGCATCGGCAGCCCTCCTTGCTGCTATTTGGATCCTCACAGCGGCGCTGGCTTCCGGGGACCCGGGTGAACGCATCCGCGGCACCAACCGTCATTACCGCGAGGGTGACTGGACGACCTGGTCCTCCCTGCGGCACATCCGCAATCTCTGCGTCGCTCCGGACCGCGTCTACTTCGCCACCACCGGCGGAATCGGCTGCTACAATCCGCTCAGCCAAAGTTGGGAAAGACCACAGACAGTCAGCAACGGCCTGGCCAGCGCTGATATCGATCTGGTGGCTTTCGACGAGAACAGCGGCTCCCTCTGGTGCGCGCAGCGCGAAGGCCTCAGCTGTCTCGGGCCGGCCAGCCATGTCTGGACCAACCTGTTTTACGATGAGACTGGATTCCGCCCGGGGGAGCGTGCCGTCTCCCTCGGATTCGGCAGCGATCATTTTCTATACGGGATGACCAGCTCCGGCCGCACCTTTGCCTTGTGGGCCAATAGCGGCGTGGTGGAATGGGACAAAAGTCCGGCCGCCGAAATTCAGATCGTCTGGTTCGGCCAGGCCGCTCCGGCGGAACCGCCGCCCCCGCATCTCTTCCTGCCTCCAGGCTATTTTTACGAGGATCAAACGCGCCGGATCACCGATCTTCACAACCGCTCCTTCCCGCTCACCTGCTGGAAACGTGATTCCTGGAATTCCCTGTGGCTGGGCAGCTGGGGATTGGGGGCCGCGCGTGTCGACCTGCTCACCGGGCGCTACCAGCCGCTCCCTTACGGCCTGTGGGACGATGCCGTGGCGGCCATGGCCTACGACCAGGAGGCCCTCTGGCTGGGCGGCGACCAAGCCCTGCAGGGTTATGGCGGCATGACCCGCTGGGAAGTGGATCGGCGTGATCCCGATTTTATCGAACCGCGTTTTCTGACCGGTTTCAGTGATGACCGCATCACAGCGATGGCCTTCGATGATGCGTTTCTCTGGTTCGGAACCCGCAACGGGCTTACCCGGTATGACGTCAAGCGGGCAAACTGGCGTACCCTGAGCCAGGCCGAGCATCTCCCGGACCCGCGTATCACCCATCTGTACATGGACCGCAACTATCTTTGGGTGGCGACGGAATCCGGGCTGGCACGCTTGCTCAAATCCTCGTTCGGCAAGACGGATTCGCTGGTCATTAATTCTGTTGATCTCCGCCATCTGGGCACGCTGCGCATCTCCTTTCTTGCACCTCAGGGCGACACCCTTTGGGTCGCGACGGAGCTCGGCCTCTATCTCTTCAATACTCGCACCGACAGTGGCTTTTTCTATAACGAGGGTTTTTACCCGGTCCAGGAGGAGATCGAGGCGGTGGCCTGCTGGAATGATGAGGTCTGGTTCGGCACGGCGGCGGGCATTGGCGGCTTCAATGCCCGGACGAAGGAATGGTTTGCACCCCCGGAGCAACGCCTCGAATCCGTTGGCAAAATCCACTGGATGGCGGCTGATGCGGCTTCGGTTTGGGTCGCCAGCGACCAAGGCGTTCGGCGCTATGAACGCAGGGGCCGGCGATGGATCCGCTATGCTATGACCGACGGGCTGCCGACGCTGGAGGTCCTGACCCTGATGCTCAATGGGGATTATATCTGGTTTGGCACCCCCCGCGGCTTGACCCTGTTTTACTGGAACGCGCCCTATCGGATCGACTGATCATGAACTATCACGAAGCGGAATCCTTTCTTCTGCAGCGGGAGCTTTTCGGCTGGAAGCTGGGACTGGAACGGATGAACACCTTTCTTGCCGAGCTGGGACAGCCGCACGAACAATTTGCCGCTGTACACGTCGCCGGGACCAACGGTAAAGGATCGGTCACGGCGATGTTGGCGAGCATCCTGCGCGAGAGCGGGTTGGTCTGCGGCATGTACACCTCGCCGCATCTGCAAACCCTGAGAGAGAGAATCCGCGTCGAGGGGAGTTGGATCGGCGAGGCCGAGATCGTCCGGCTGGTGGAGCGCTGGCGCCCTTTGATCGAGTCGCTGCAATGCACCTTTTTCGAGACCATGACCGGTCTGGCCTTCCGCCACTTCGCGGATGCCGGGGTTGAGGCAGCGGTCATCGAGGTGGGGCTGGGGGGCCGTCTCGATGCGACCAACGTCATCACCCCCTTTCTCTCGATCATCACGAATATCAGTTTTGATCATATGGAGCATCTGGGTGACAGCCTTGCCGCCATTGCTGCAGAGAAGGCGGGGATCATCAAGCCTGGTGTCCCTTGCGTGACCGGAGTGCTGCCGCCGGAGGCGGAGCGGGTCATTCTCAGCCGCGCGGTGGAGCTCGGCTGCCCGATTTTCAAGGCTTCGCAGGAGGTGAAGGTGCAGGATCTGCGACTTTTAGCGGAGGGTTCTAGATTCACAGCCGCGACGGCCGGTGCCACCTATGAGGAGCTCTTCATACCCCTGCCCGGGCCGCATCAGGTGGGCAATGCCGAGATAGCCGTCTGCGCGGCGGAGCATCTCGTCCATCAGGGCATGATACCCGCGCCGCCGCCCCTGCAGCGGGGCCTCGCAAAGACGCATTGGCCTGGGCGCTTCGAGCCCCTCTGCCCCTCCCCGCTGGTGCTGATCGATGTTGCGCATAATCCAGGCGGCTTTGCCCGGCAAAAGTGGATGTGGCACCATTTTTATCCCGGGAGGCCCAAAGCCCTGGTGCTCGGTTTGGTCAAGGATAAAGACCTGGACGGGGTGATCCGCGAGCTGCCTGCGGATGCGGCCATGATTTTTGCCGTGCCGGCCCCGACCCAGCGCGGCCTGCCCGTCGAGGCGCTGATCCAGACGCTTCGGCTGGCGCAGCGGCCAGCCACGCCCTGCCCCTCGGTGCGTGCCGGGGTCGAAGCGGCTCTGGCTTGGGCGGCGGAGGACTCTCAGCGGGTGGTATGCATCACCGGCTCCCATTATGTGGTCGGCGCCGCCCTCGACGGAATAAAGGGCTTGACAAAATGGTGAAATTTTAATAAATTAATAAGGATTCAATCCTGCTTTGCCCCATAATAACACACCCTGATCTTCAAATTGCCTCATACATAGAGCACATCCGTATCTCTTAAAGCGAGAATTACCCACAAGCGAATACACAACTCCGGGAGCACAGTCTTGGCGAAGGTCCAGCTGGACAAAGTGAGCAAGATCTTTGAGCATCAAGTCAAAGCGGTTGATGCGGTCGATATCGACATCAAGGATAAAGAGTTTATCGTTCTGGTTGGACCTTCAGGGTGTGGCAAATCAACCACCCTGCGTATGATTGCCGGGCTGGAGGAGATCAGCTCGGGCGAAATCCGCATTGGAGACCGCGTAGTGAATGAGGTGCCACCCAAAGACCGCGACATCGCCATGGTCTTTCAGAACTACGCGCTCTACCCGCACATGACAGTTTTTGAAAACATGGCCTTCGGGTTGAAGCTGCGGAAATATCCGAAGGAGGAGATCACCCGGCGCGTTAAGGAAGCTGCGGATATTCTGAGCATTGAGGATCTCCTCGAGCGCAAACCCAAGCAGCTCTCTGGCGGGCAGCGGCAGCGGGTTGCCGTCGGCCGTGCGATCGTGCGCAAACCCCAGGTCTTTCTCTTTGATGAACCCCTCTCGAATCTCGACGCCAAACTGCGGGTGCAGATGCGCACCGAGATTTCCAAGCTGCATACCCGGCTCGAAACCACCATGATCTATGTCACCCATGACCAAGTCGAGGCGATGACCATGGGCGACCGTATCGTCGTGATGAAAGATGGCCGGGTACAGCAAATCGATACCCCGATGAATCTGTACGATGCGCCGGTGAACAAATTCGTCGCCGGTTTCATCGGCAGCCCAGCGATGAATTTTATCCCGGGTGAGATCATTCGTGAAGAGGGGCTCTGGTTCAAGGCGGACGGGATGCAGCTGCGCATTCCCGATGCCCGGAGCGAGCGCCTGACCCCGCATATCAGGGAGAAACTAATCCTGGGCATCCGGCCTGAGGACCTGAGCGAGTATGACTCAGCGGCCAAGGCCCTCCCGGAATGGCATGCCGCTTGCCGGGTGGAAGTGGTCGAGCCCATGGGCAACGAGATTTTCGTCTATCTGGCCAACGGTGCCAATACCCTGGTGGCGCGGATGAATGTGCAATCGCGTCCGAGTGTCAACGCAGAATACCGAGTTCTGTTTGATATGGACAAAGCGCATTTTTTTCTGGCGGAGAGTGAAGCGGCCATCCTCTGATCCTTCCCTGAACCGTTCATCCTCACCGCAATCTTCATGTCCGGTTCTATCTTCTGACGTTATGCTGTTTATCTGGTGGTGGGGTGGTGATTCCCCGGGGTTGCCAAATTCCAAGGCTTCACTTCATGATTTGCTACCCTTGCACGCTGTGTACCGCTGAATTCCCTGTTATGAACATCGCAAGCAAAGACCCAACGTACTACTATTTAATATGAGGTTTCAATGGATATTGCTGAACTCAAGGCGCGGAAAATCGCCGAGCTGAACAAGCTGGCCCAGGACATGGGCGTCACCGGCTGCACCGGCCTGCGCAAATCGGAACTGATCTTCAAAATCCTGGAAGAACAGACCAAGAAAGAGGGACTCATCTTCGCTGAAGGGGTCCTCGAGGTGCTGCCCGACGGCTATGGCTTTCTGCGCTCCCCCGATTTCAATTATCTGCCCGGACCGGACGACATCTATGTCTCCCCCTCGCAGATCAAGCGCTTCGGCCTGCGAACCGGCGACACCGTCTCCGGCCAGATCAGGCCACCCAAGGAAAATGAGCGCTTTTTCGCCCTGCTCAAGGTCGAGGCGGTCAACTTTGAGAATCCGGAAGAGGCCAAGAACATCATCCTCTTCGACAACCTGACGCCGCTCTATCCACACAGCCGCATAGAGCTGGAGACCACTGCGGGTGAGATGTCAATGCGCATCATGAATATGCTCACCCCCATCGGCAAGGGTCAGCGCGGTCTGATCGTCGCCCAGCCCAAAACTGGAAAAACCACCCTGCTGCAAAAGATCGCCAATGCCATCACCACCAATCATCCTGAAATGAAGCTCATTGTACTTCTCATCGACGAGCGTCCCGAAGAAGTGACCGATATGGAACGGTCAGTCAAGGCGGAGGTGATCAGTTCGACCTTCGATGAGCCGGCCGAGCGCCACGTTCAGGTCTCCGATATGGTCCTGGAGAAGGCCAAACGTCTGGTCGAGTACGGCCAGGATGTCTGCATCCTCCTCGACAGCATCACCCGTCTCGCCCGCGCTCACAACGCCGTGGTGCCCCACAGCGGCAAGATCCTCTCCGGTGGCGTCGACGCCAACGCCCTGCATCGCCCAAAACGCTTTTTTGGTGCTGCCCGCAATATCGAAGAGGGGGGCAGCTTAACCATCATCGCCACCGCCCTCATCGACACCGGCAGCCGCATGGACGAGGTCATCTTTGAAGAGTTCAAGGGAACGGGCAATATGGAATTGGTGCTGGACCGCCGCATCTCCGACCGCCGTATCTTCCCCTCCATCGATGTCAACCGCTCCGGCACGCGCAAAGAAGAACTTTTGCTTGGCGACCTCGAGCTGAACCGTGTCTGGATTTTACGAAAACTGCTAGCCGAACTGGCGCCAGTGGAGGCCATGGAATTCCTGCTCTCCAAGATGCAGGGAACCAAATCCAACAAGCAGTTTTTGGATTCGATGAATATGTAAGCCGAATGTTTTTCTTGCTATTGCCGTTCTGTTTTTGTATATTTTTGTTTGCAAATTTCTTTGAATTCACGAACCGGAGGATATACATTGAAAAAGGGCATTCATCCCAAATATGAAGTGAGCACCGTCTCCTGCGCCTGTGGCCATACCTTCAAAGTGCGCACCACGGTGGGTGACCAGAAGCTAGATATCTGCTCCAATTGCCATCCTTTCTTCACGGGCAAGCAGAAACTCCTGGATACGGCGGGCCGCGTCGAGCAGTTCCGCCGGCGCTACAATCTGCCTAACAAGCAGTCCTAGCATCACGTTGAGACGACATAAAACGGAAGATATCCCGCCGCTGCGGAGGGACTTCCGTTTTTTTATTTTTTAACCCAGGCAGGAAATGCTTTTATGAATGAACCGGAGTCATTGGCTGTTGGCGGTCAGGCGATTATCGAAGGGGTGATGATGCGCGGCAATGATCGTATCGCCATGGCCGTACGTAAACCGGATGGAAATATCGCACTCAAGTGCACGCCCTTCACCTCCATCGTCAAGCGCTGCAAGGTGCTCAATCTCCCCATCTTGCGCGGTGGCATCCTTTTGATCGAATCCCTGCTGCTGGGCGTCAAAGCCCTCAATTTTTCCGGGGATATCGCCATGGCCGATGAGACGCAAGCGGATGTGCGAAAGCCGGAAAAAAGCCGGTGGAATGATCTCTGGATGGGGCTCACCCTCCTCTTTTCGCTCGCTCTGGGCATCGCCTTTTTCTTTTATTTGCCACTGATTCTCACCGATCTGCTGGGGCTGCAAAGCGGCTGGGCCTTCAATCTGGTCGATGGCGCTTTACGGCTGATCCTGTTCCTCGCCTATATTTATCTGATCTCCAAATGGAAGGAGATCCGGCGGGTCTTTGAATACCACGGCGCCGAGCACAAATCCATCTTTGCCCACGAAAACAACCAACCCTTGACGCCGGCTGGTGCCCAACCCTTCACGACCTTGCATCCACGTTGCGGAACGAGCTTTCTCCTCATCGTCATGGTCGTCAGTATACTGGTCTTCATGTTTCTTGGCAAACCGGAGTCACTGGCCGACCGCCTTGCTCGCCTCGCCTTCGTGCCGGTGATCGGCGGGATCAGTTACGAATTGATCAAGCTTTCGGCTAAGGCCGCACGCAATCCCTTTTTTCGCATCTTCATCCTGCCCGGCCTCTGGCTGCAAAAGATCACCACCAACGAGCCGGATGAAAAGCAGCTCGAGGTGGCCATGGTCGCCCTGCGCTGTGCCATCGGCAAAGAGCTTCAGGCAGGGTCCTCGGCCATCGAGTTGGTTTGATAAAGGATCAGACTGTGAAAGAAAAGCTGGAGGCGATGGTCGCCCGACATGAGCAGGTGCAGAGGCAGCTCAGTGATCCGGAAGTGCTCGCCAAGCCCCAATTGCTGCGCGATCTAGCCAAGGAGGAAGCGGAACTCTCGGAAATCGTCATGACCTATCAACGCTATCTCAAGGTCGAAAAGGATATGGCGGGCGATGAAAAGGTCATCCATGAGAACGAAGAAGCCGAGCTGGTCGAGATGGCCCGCGCCGAGTTGGATGAGCTGCGCAGCGAACTCGCCACCCTCGAGGAAAAACTTAAATGGCTGCTGATCCCCAAGGATCCCCAGGATGCGCGCAATGCGATCATCGAGATCCGCGCCGGCACCGGCGGGGACGAGGCGGGCCTTTTCGCTGGCGATTTGTTCCGCATGTACCAGTATTATGCCGAACGCCAGGGTTGGAAATTGGAGATCATGAGTGCCAACCCCCAGGGCATCGGCGGCTTCCGCGAGGTGATCTTTTCGCTCACCGGCAAGGATGTCTACGGCAAAATGAAATACGAAGGCGGCGTACACCGGGTGCAGCGGGTACCCCAAACGGAGGCGAGCGGCCGCATTCATACCTCGGCCGCTTCGGTCGCAGTCCTTCCCGAAGCCGAGGAGATCGATGTGGAGATCAACCCCAATGACCTGCGCATCGATGTCTTCCGCTCCTCCGGCCCCGGCGGCCAGAGCGTCAACACGACCGATTCGGCGGTGCGTGTGACCCATCTCCCGACCGGACTGGTGGTGAGTTGCCAGGATGAAAAATCACAGCATAAAAACAAGGCCAAAGCTCTCAAGGTGCTCCGGGCGCGCCTTTATGATCTGGCCCTCGAAGAGGAGCAGGCCAAACTGACTGCGACACGGCGGTCGATGGTCAGCACCGGCGACCGCAGCGCCAAGATCCGCACCTACAATTTTCCGCAGAACCGGGTGACGGACCACCGCATCGGACTGACGCTCTACCAGCTGGAATCGGTCCTCGCCGGCCATATCGATGAGTTCATCGAGCAGTTGCAGATCGCCGATCGCAGCGAGATGCTCAAGGTCATGAATTAAGGCCGGCGATGGCGGAGAATGCGAGCGCAAGAGTCTGGACCGTGCTCCAGCTGATCCAGTGGAGCAGCGAGTATCTGACCGGGAAGGGGTTCACCAACGGCCGGCTGCTCTCGGAGCGGCTTCTGGCCCATCTCCTGCAGCTGCGCCGGGTGGATCTCTATGTACAATTCGACCGGCCCCTCGAGGCGGGCGAATTGGCGCGGTACAAAGCGCTATTTTTACGGCTGGTTGCGCATGAGCCGTTGCAGTACCTCCTCGGAGAAACCGAGTTCATGTCGCTGCGTTTCCTGGTGGGACCGGGCGCCCTCATTCCCCGTCCGGAGACCGAACTTCTGGTCGAGAAAGCCCTGGCGCGGGCCAGGGTGATGCTCCAGGAACAGGATGCCCTGCGGATCATCGATCTGGGCACCGGCACGGGTTGCATCGCCATCGCCCTGGCCGAAGCGCTGCCACAAGCCGCCGTAACCGCCTTGGACAGCTCAACGGCGGCGCTGAAATGGGCTCGGAAGAACTGTGAATTGCATGGCCTTGCCGGCCGCGTCACGCTGTTACAGCAGGACCTAAAGGCGCCCCTGCCACCGGAATGGCGGGGTTCTTTCGATCTGGCTGTCGCCAATCCGCCCTATATCCGTAGTGCCGATTGGCAGGGGCTGGATCCCGAGATCCGCGATCATGAGCCGCACGAAGCCCTCTTCGGCGGCGAGGATGGCCTGGACGCATATCGCAGCCTAGCGCAGCAACTGCCCCCCCTGCTGCGCAACGGCGGTGAGGCCTTTGTTGAGATCGGCGATGGCATGGCCGCAGTGGTTGGGGAACTCTTCAAGCCAGGTTTTCAGAACGTGGAATTGTTTCATGATCTGGCCGGAAAGGAACGACTCGTGCACCTCTTCTCTCCAGGAGGAAACCATGAATGAAGGTATTTTCCGCGAATACGATATTCGCGGCGTCGTCAGAACGGACCTGACCAATGATGTGGCCTACAACATCGGACGGGCCTACGGCACCTGGATGAGCAAACGGGGGCATAAACGGATCGCCGTCGGACACGATGTGCGGCTCACCTCACCGCATCTTGCCAAGCTCTTCATCGACGGGGTTTTAACCACCGGGCTGGATGTCTCGATGGTCGGCGAGGTGATGACGCCGGTCCTTTATTTTGCGATTCTCCATCTCAAGGCCGATGGCGGCGTAATGATCACCGGCAGCCACAATCCCATCGAGTATAACGGCTTCAAGATGTGCGAAGGCCTCGCCCCCATCTATGGCCTGCAGATCCAGGAACTGAGACAGATTATCCGCAAGAATGCTTTTATCCGCACCAGCAGCGGCCATGTCGCTAACCATGAGATTTACCCCGCCTACCGGGAAATGATGCGCAGCAAACTCCATTTCGCGCGCAAGCTCAAGGTCGTCATCGATGCGGGCAATGGCGCGGCCGGACCTATCGCTCCGGAATTATGGAGCAGTCTCGGGGTAGAGGTTATCCCCCTGTATTGCGATCCGGACGGCCACTTTCCCAACCATCTGCCCGATCCCACTGTGCCCAAGTTCATGCAGGATTTGCGCCAGCTGGTCCTCGCCGAAAAGGCGGATCTCGGGATCGGTTATGACGGCGATGCCGACCGGGTGGGGATTGTCGATGACCGCGGTCGGCTAATCTACGCGGATGCCCTCATGGCTCTGCTCAGCCGCGAAGTGCTGGCCAACCATCCGGACAGTACGATCCTTTTCGACGTCAAATGTTCGCAAATGCTTCCCGAAGAGATCACCCGTCTCGGAGGTTTGCCGCTGATGTACAAGACCGGACACTCCCTGCTCAAGGCCAAGATGAAAGAGCTGCACGCGCCTTTTGCCGGCGAGATGTCCGGACACCTCTTTTTTGCGGACGAGTTTTTCGGTTTCGATGACGGCCTCTATGCTTCAGGGCGGATTATGCGCCTTTTGGCTGAAAGCACGCTCCCCTTTTCGGCCCTTGCCGATCAGCTCCCGGCCTTCGTCTCCACTCCGGAAATCCGCGTCGAGTGTGCGGATAGTGAAAAATTCACCGTCATTGACGAGATGGTCAAGACATTCAGCGCGCAGCACGAAACCATCACCATCGATGGCGCCAGGGTGCTCTTCGGCGACGGTTGGGGTCTGATTCGCGCCTCCAACACCCAGCCGGTACTGGTATTGCGCTTTGAGGCCAGGACCAGGGAACGCTTGGCCGAGATCATCGCAATTTTTCGCAGGGAAATGGACAAGTTTCCTGCCATCGTTTACGATCCCGCAGAGTTGGCGGTTTGAAAGGATGCCACTCTGGAACGGCCCGAAGGAGATTCGGGCCGTCCTGTTTTGGGCCAACATCATTTGCAAGGCCGGGAAGAGAGGCTGAACATGGCAAAATCAGCAAAAGAGCGGGATTTAGGCGTCGAGGTTCTGGCGTTGCTGGAGCGTGCCCCGAAGAAAAGATTCAAGGCCGCCGAACTGGCGCGGGAACTGGATCTGTCCCGGGAGGGGTATCTCGAACTGCGCAAGACCCTACGCCGGTTGGTGCAAGAAGGGGCTTTGGTCAAGCTGCAGAAGAATCGTTATGCCTCAGCCACCCTTTCGCCGATGGTCACCGGGCTTTTACGGGTCAACTCGCAGGGCTACGGTTTTGTGACCCGCGATGACGGCGGCGAGGATGTCTTTATCGGGGCAAAGAAGATGGCCTCCGCCCTGCACCGCGACCAGGTGCGCGTCCGGCTGTTCGCGACTCGAAAGGGGGAGCGCCCCGAAGGAGAGGTGGTCGAAATCCTCGACCGCGGCCGCGACCGCATTGTGGGCACCTTCCGCTGGGGGCGCAAGTATGCCTATGTGGTCCCTGACGATATCAAGATCCAGACCGATATCATCCTGCCTGAGCCGGAGGAGTCCGGGGCCGAGGAGGGACAGAAGGTGGTGGTGGTCATCGACCGCTGGCCTTCGCCCCAGCAGAATCCGGAAGGGCATATCACCCGGGTGCTCGGCTATCCAGACGACCCAGGCGTGGATATCCTCTCCATCGTGCACGGCTTCAGCCTCGATCCCAATTTTCCCGAAGCCGTGGAGCGTGAGGCGCAAGGACTCGGCAAGGGGATCCCGCCCACGGAGTATCGCCGCCGGCTCGACTGCCGTGAGTGGCTGATCTTTACCATTGATCCGGCTGATGCCAAGGATTTTGATGATGCCGTGTCGCTGCGCACGCTCGCGAATGGCCACCTGGAGCTGGGCGTCCACATCGCGGACGTCAGCCACTATGTCGCTCCTGAAGGGGCCATCGATTGGGAGGCGGAGAGCCGCGGAACTTCGGTCTATCTGGTGGATCGGGTGATTCCGATGTTGCCGGAACATCTCTCCAACAACCTCTGCAGCCTCGTCCAGGGTGAAGACAAGCTTTGCTACACGGTACTGATGGAACTCTCGCCGACGGGCAGCCTGGTCGGCCACTCCTTCCATGAAAGCGTTATCCGCAGCAGCCGGCGGCTTACCTATGAAGAGGCACAAGGGCTGATCGATGGAGCGGGGACGGACGCGATTTCGCTGCAGCTGCGCCGGATGTGGGAATTGGCCACAGCCCTGATTCGCCACCGCGAAAGGCGCGGCAGCATCGATTTCGAGAGCCAGGAGGTGCAGGTCGTTTTGGATGAGCGCGGCCGTCCGGTCGAGCTGCGGCGCCGCGAGCGCCTCCAAAGCCACCGCCTCATCGAAGAGTTCATGCTGCTGGCCAATGAAACCGTCGCGCGGCATGTTGGACTCGAGACGGCAGCGGAGGGGGACGAAGCGCCGCCTTTTGTCTATCGCATCCATGAAAAGCCGGACCGCGACGATGTTGCGGATCTTTTACAGCTCCTTGCCAATTTCGGCATCATCCAGTCCGCCCCCAAGCGTATCACTCCCCATTTTTTTCAAAAACTGGGCGGCGTCATCCGCCGCCATCCGGCTGCGGTGGTGCTTCAGGATGCGATGTTGCGCACCATGATGAAAGCCCGTTACAGCACGGAAAACCTCGGCCATTTCGGCCTGGCCTACAGTCATTATACTCACTTCACCTCGCCAATCCGCCGCTATCCGGACCTCCTGGTGCATCGTCTGCTCAAGGCTTATACCGCCGGTGCAAACCCTGGCGATATCGCGCCGCTGACCAGCCGGCTCGACGAACAATGCCGGGCAGCGAGTGAGAACGAGGTACGGGCGGCCGAGGCTGAGCGCGCTTCGATCAAACTCAAGCAGATCGAGTATATGGAAGGCCACCTCGGCGAAGAACATGAGGGTTTTATCAGCCGCATTGTGCCCTTCGGCCTCTTTGTCACCCTGCCGGAGATGCTCATCGATGGTCTGGTTCATATTGCCGATCTCGCCGATGACTATTACCTGCGCGAGCCCTCGGGATACCGTCTGATCGGACAACACGCCGGAAAGGTCTATGCCCTTGGCGACAAAGTGCGCGTCCGGATCTCGCGCGTGGGCCGGAATGAAAGGTTGGTTGACTTTGTTTTAGTTGCCAGGGAAGTCGGAAAGTTGGGGGGAAAAAAGCAGAGGGAAAAAAAGCAGACCTTTATCCGTCCGCAAAAAAAACAGCGGAAAACACACAAGAAATAAACTGCCGGGCGAGGTGATATGAGCAGAACCCTGGAACTGGACGGCGTGCGGGAAATCGCCCGTGGCACCATCGAGTTGAGTTTCAAACGTCCCGGAGGTCTGGTTCACCTCGCCGGACAGAATATGAACCTAAAGGTGCCGGAATTGCATTATCCGGACCCGAAGGGACCGCGGCGGACTTTCACCATCGCGTCGGCGCCGCACGAGCCCCGGCTGCTCTTCGCCACCCGCGTCAGCGAGAGCGGCTACAAACGGACGCTGCTGGAACTGGAACCGGGGGCGCTCTTCGAATTTCTGGGGCCGAACGGCCAGTTCCTCTACGACGCGTCGATTCCATCAACCGCCTATCTGGCCGGCGGCATCGGTATCACTCCGTTCCGCAGCATGCTCCTTCACGCTGTGCACACGGGGATGATCAACCCGATCACCCTTTTTTACAGCAATGCCGCGCCCGAAAACACCGCCTATCACGATCTTTTCACCACCCTGGCCGTGCGCGAGGAGAATTTTACCTATCTGCCCACCATGACCAATCTGACTCCGGACGATCCCTGGCCGGGCGAACGGGGCTTCATCCGCGCGGATTGGATTGCCGACGCTCTGCCGCAATTCGCAGAGACGGTCTTTTTTCTCTGCGGCCCGCCAGCCTTCGTGGGCGCGCTCACCGGGCAATTGACCGCACGGGGTCTCGATGCCGGGCAGATCCGTTCCGAATCGCTCTATGGCTATTAAGCGACCACGGCGCCGCCACTCCTCCTGCTGACCGCTTTTCAGCCTCTATTAAAACCATATCCTAATCCACTTCGGGAGGTCCCCATGAGGCGTCTCCTCTATTTGATTGCTTTGTTCATTTTCTTTATGGCTCTCAGCGCCGCCCTACGTTCCCCCCAGGATCCCGGCTATCTAACCGATGAACTATTGGTGCGTTTCAAACCAGCAGTCACTACCCAGGCGGTCTCCAGCCTGGCGGCAACGGTGCAGGCGCGCGCGGTCGCGGTTGTACCAGTACTGCGCATGTACCGGCTGCGCTTGATCGGCACCATCAGCGTTGAGGAGGCGCTTGGCCGCCTGCGGGCGCTGGATCAGGTCGAGCTGGCTGAACCCAACTACCGGGTTAGTGCCTTTGGCACGCCGAATGATCCCTCGTTCAGCAAACAATGGGGTCTGCACAATACCGGCCAGAGCGGGGGCCTGGCGGATGCCGATATCGATGCGCCCGATGCCTGGGAAACCGCAACCGGATCGACATCGATTATCGTCGGGATCGTCGACAGCGGCATCGATTATCGCCACCCAGACCTGCGTGCAAACCTGTATACCAATCCGGGCGAAGACCCCTGGAGCAATCCAGATGATCCCACCACCGGAAACAAGATCGATGATGACGGCAACGGTTATATTGATGACTGGAAAGGCTATAATTTTTATACCGATACCAATGACCCTTATGATGAGAATGGCCACGGCACACATGTGGCGGGGATCGTTGGCGCCGCCGGCAACAACGGTGTCGGCGTCTCCGGCGTCTGCTGGCAGGTCCGGCTGCTGCCCCTCCGTTTTCTCGATGCGTCCGGCAATGGCAATGTGGGCGATGCCATTGAAGCGATCGAATACGGCGTGCGCATGGGCGTGCGGGTCTTTAACAACAGCTGGGGGGGCGCCGACAAATCCACCTTTCTCGAGGAGGCTGTCCAACTCGCCCATGATCATAACGCGCTCTTTGTCGCCGCGGCGGGCAATGATGGCGTCAACACCGATACAACACCCGAATATCCGGCCTGCCTGCAGATCGACAATGTGGTTTCGGTAGCGGCGAGCGACCAGGGCGACCAGCGGGCGCTGTGGGGCGATGATAACGACGACAATACCAATGACTGCGGCTTCGCCTGCTCCAATGCTGTGGCGGCCGTCCCCGGCTCCAATTACGGTCCGGCCTCTGTGGACCTGGCCGCGCCCGGCAAGGATATTTATTCCACAGTCCCCGGAGGGTATGCCGTCTTTTCGGGGACTTCCATGGCCGCGCCCTTTGTTTCGGGCGCAGCCGCCTTGCTGCTCGCCCGGAATTTCTCCCTCACCGATCTGCAGCTCAAGCAACGGCTGTTGAGCAGCGTCGATCCCCTCAGCGCGTTCAGCGGACTGACGGTTACGGCGGGACGGCTGAACCTGCAGAAGGCCTTGGCGGGCTTGCCATAAGAACTTAATAAAAACTTAACTTGAAATTCTAATCAACTAAGGCTAATTTATAAACCGCAAAGCCGTATGCCAGTGCCGGGATATACCGGCAGCGGTATTGCCCTCATCAAAGGATCGCACAGTGACCCTGTACAACGAATCGCATTACGAAAAATCCCTGCGGCAGGATATGGAGCTTCTGCAGAAGAAAACCCTGGAGATGGCGATCCTTGCAGAGGGTGGTTTGCGCAATGCTATAACCGCCCTGCAAACCCGGGACCAGCAGCTGGCTTATACGGTCATTCTGCGCGACCGTTTCGTCGACAGTCTTGAGACCGAGCTGGACCGCCTTTGCCTTGAGTTCATCGTGCGGCAGCAACCGGTCGCCAGCCATCTGCGTTTCGTCTTTGCCACGATCAAGATCATCCGCGAGTTGGAAAGGATCGGCGATTATGCAGAGAGCATTGCCCGCCAGGTCTTGACGATCATGAACATCAAGCCGCTACCTCCCTTGGACGATTTTATTGCCTTGTCCGATATCGCCATTGCCATGTTCCACGATGGCGTTCAGGCCTTCCTGACCCATGATGTCGAATGGGCGCGGCAGCTGATGATCCAGGAGGATATCGCCGATGAGATGCGCAACCGGATCAACACGCAGCTCATTGAGGCCGAGGAGCAGGGCGAGCTGGCTATAGAAGCCCTGGCGCCGCTAATGACGGTCGCCCGGCGCCTCGAACGGACCACCGATCAGGCCAAGAATATTTGCGAAGAGATCATTTACATGTCCACCGGCGAATCGATCAAACACCGGCCCGCCGAAATCTTTCGCATTCTTTTCGTCGATGAAGCGAATGACCTGTTGAGCCAGATGGCTGAGGCCGTCGGTAGGGCGCAAGCGGAGCAGCATTTGGCCTTTTCGAGCGCTGGATTGACTCCTGCCCGTGAAATCCGGCCGCAACTCCGCGCTTTCATGGCCGGCAAAAATATCTCTATGGAAGGATACCAGCCCAAGGATCTAGCGCAATTTCTCGACACCCTGCCGGTGGACGTCATTGTAGCCTTGAACCCCGATGTGCACCGGCGGATTCCCTCCTACCTTGCCAATTGCGTTGTCTTTGAGTGGTCGATTCCTGAACTGGATCCCGCCGCCGGGTCCGATGCGGACCTGCTAGCCCGCTATGAGGAGGCGTTTGGCCGGATCAGCCGGCAGGTGCACGATCTGGTTCAGGCGATTATCGGACACGATGAATTCCATCCAGGCCAACCTGCGCGTGCGTGACCTCAGTCGAAAAAGTGGGCAGCAGGTTGCACCGCGTCGGCCGCGCTGGTATGCTTGCAGGGGCGCGTGGCGGCGCGCCATTACCTCCACGACCCCCCTGCGACTCCTCCTGGCTGGGCTCCTGCTGGCCCCGATGCTCTCCGGTTGTCTGCGAGGCCGCCAGCCCGGCACGGCCGGCAAGAGCGATAGGATGGTCATTCAGAATACAGGGTCCGATACCATGGTCAACCTTGCCCAGGCCTGGGCAGAGTCCTATGGCGCGATCGACCCGGGAGTCTCGGTGGAGGTTTCCGGCGGTGGTTCGGGTACCGGCATCGCCTCCCTCATCAACGGCACAGCTGATATCGCCAATTGCAGCCGCCAAATGACCGCGACCGAGAAGCAGGAAGCCGTGCAGAATACGGGCAAGGATCCGGTTGAAAATCTGGTCGGCTTTGATGCTCTTGCCATCTTTGTAAACCTGGAGAATCCACTGCGTGAAATCAGCCTTGAGCAACTGGCCGAGATCTATGGCGAAAAGGGCCGCTTCACGCGCTGGAGCGATCTCGGCGTGGTGATGCCCGACAAGGGCCGTGACGAGATCATCGTCGTCAGCCGCCAATCCAATTCGGGGACCTATGAGTATTTCCGCGAGGCGGTGCTCGGTAAAACCCGCGATTTCAGGCTCGGGACGATCGATATGCACGGATCCAAGGATGTCGTGGAGTTGGTCGCCAGAACGCCCGGGGCCATCGGCTACAGCGGCATGGGGTATGCGAATGATAAAGTGCGCATGCTGCAGATTGCCAGGAAAAACGGCATGACAGCCTATGCTCCGACCGTCCAGAATACACAGAAGGGGGTCTACCCCATCGCGCGTCCTCTCTTCATGTATACCCTGGGAGTACCGCAGGGGGCGGTCAAGGCCTATTTGGACTGGATCCACTCGCCCGAAGGGCAGAGCTTGGTCGTGCAATCGGGCTATGTTTCGCTTTCAGCACGGCCGGCCGCGGAGACGAAGGAGCCGCCGAAGCCATGAAACCGCAACGTCAGGCGCTTGAATCCCTGAAGGAATGGGTGATTGAACGCTTCATCTGGTTGTGCGGCGTCAGCGCGGTGCTTTTTGTTTTTGGTATCTTTATTTTTGTCTTCCGTGAGGGGGCTGACTATCTCTTTCGCGGTTTCAAGGCAGGGGAATTTTTCACCAGCATCGAGTGGTACCCCACCTCGCGCACCCATGTGCGTTATGGTGCCCTTGCGCTGATCGTCGGCACCTTCAGCGTCTCCCTGTTGGCGATGGTCATTGCGGTTCCCTTCGGCATAGGCGCAGCCATCTTTCTTTCTGAATTCTGCCCGCCGCGCCTTAAGGAGACCCTCAAAATCGTCATCGAGCTGCTCGCCGCGATTCCTTCGGTGGTATGGGGATTTATCGGTCTTACCATCATGAACTCCATGCTGGTTCGCCTTTTTAATGCGCCGCTGGGGCTGAATATGCTCAATGGGGCGATCATCCTGGCGCTGATGAGCGTGCCGATCATCGTTTCGATCGGCGAGGATGCGCTCAAGGCGGTGCCCGACTCGTATCGCGAGGCCTCGCTGGCTCTCGGCTGCACCCGCTGGCAGATGATTTTCCGGGTGCTGCTGCCGGCGGCACGCAATGGGCTGCTGGCGGCGGTGCTGCTGGGGGTCGGCCGTGCAGTCGGCGAAACGATGGCGGTCCTGATGGCCACGGGCCACTCCATCCGCATTCCCCACAGCGTTCTCGAACCGGTCAGGACCCTGACCGCAACCATCGCCGCGGAACTGGGCGAGGCCCCGGTCCATTCCGATCACTACCAGGTGCTTTTCATTATTGGCATCCTGCTTTTCACCATCACCTTTGTCATCAATATCACCGCGGATCTGATCGTGCGCGGCATCCGGAAAGAGCCGTAACCGAAAAAAGCCATGTTCGAAGCAACGGATTATACCCGCAAAAAAGCGAGGCAGGAGGCGGCGATGAAGTACCTGCTGCTGACGATGACCCTTCTCATCGTTCTGCCCCTCATCTTGATCGTGTTCTACCTTTTTTACAAAGCGGCGCCGGTCCTCTCCCTCGATTTTCTCCTCGAGAATCCGATCCACGGCATGCGCGCCGGCGGCATCTGGGCCCCCTTGCTCGGCACTATTTACCTGGTTCTGCTGTCGCTGCTGATTGCCATGCCGGTGGGGGTCTTTGCTGCGGTCTATCTCAATGAATATGCCGGCAACAGCTGGATGACTCGAGCCGTCAATCTAGCCGTCGTCAATCTCGCCGGCGTACCCAGCATCGTCCATGCCCTGTTTGGCCTCGGCGCCTTTGTGCTGTTTGCCGGCATCGGCCGCTCGATCCTCGCTGCATCCCTGACCCTGGCGATCATGACTCTGCCGGTCATCATCGCCAGCACCAAGGAGGCGCTCGCGGCGGTCCCCCTCTCCTTCCGTGAGGCGTGCTGGAATGTTGGTGCGACGCGGTGGCAGACCATCCGTCATGTCGTTCTGCCCAATTCCATCAGCGGCATTCTTACCGGCATCATTCTCCAGGTTTCGCGCGCGGCCGGCGAAACGGCACCAGTGATGTTCACAGGGGTGGTTTTTTTCAAGGCGATCACCCCGGGCGATCCCTTCGCCTACGGATTGCTCGACCAGTGCATGGCCCTCTCGATGCATCTCTTCACCGTCTCCACCCAGGTTCCCGATGTCCCCGAGCCCCTGACCTATGGAACGGCGGTGGTGCTGCTCGGCGTGGTGCTGCTCTTCAATGCCCTGGCTATTCTGATCCGCATCAAGTTGCGGAGCCGGAAGAAATGGTGAGCTCAGAATTCAAAATTTCGGTTTCCAACCTGAGCGTCTCCTATGGCGCGGTGCAGGCCCTCAAAGGCATCTCCTTTGATATCCGCAAGAACGAGATTTTCGCCATCATCGGCCCGGCGCAGTCGGGGAAAACGACGCTATTGCGGACGATCAACCGCACCCTCGAACTCACGCCGGGGGTGCGCCGCACCGGTTCGGTTCAAGTCGACGGGCAGGAGGTGGGCGAGGTAAAAAACCTTTACGGGCTGCGGCGCAAGATCGGCATGGTCGCCCCGCTGCCAGTCGGCTTGCCCATGACCATCTATGACAATGTCGCATTCGCCCCGCGTATGAGCGGCCTGCGTCGCAAGAGTGAAATCGATGCCCTGGTCGAGCGCTGTCTGCGTCAGGCAGCGCTTTGGGATGAGGTGAAGGACCGTCTCGATACGCTCGGCACCAAGCTCTCCGGCGGGCAACAGCAACGCCTGACGATCGCCCGGGCCCTTTCGCACCAGCCGGAGATCCTCTGTCTCGACGAGTTCTCTATCGCCATTGATCCGGTCACCACCATGCGCATCGAGGAGGTGCTGCGGCAGCTCTGCGCGCAGATGACCATCATCCTGGTCACCAACCTGACCCAACAGGCCCGCCGGCTCTCCGATCGTACCATGTTTCTCTTCGAGGGCCGGATTGTCGAGCTCGACCGCTCCGAAGTTATCTTTTCACAAAATCCGGCGCAGCAAAAGACCTACGATTACGTCAACGGGATTTTTGGATGATCGAGTCCGCCTTCAGCATCACCACCCGGAACCTCAATCTCTGGTACGCCGGCTTTCATGCGCTGCGCAACGTCGACTTGCAGGTGCGTGATGGTCTGATCACCGCCCTGATCGGACCTTCCGGCTGTGGCAAAACCACCCTGTTGCGCTGTTTCAACCGCGTCAATGAACGGTATGGCAATGTCCGCACCACCGGTGAGATCCGGCTGCTGGGCAAAAATATTTACGATCCCGATATCTCGCTCATCGAACTGCGCAAGAGCGTCGGGATGGTATTTCAACGCCCCAACCCTTTGCCCATCTCCATCTATGATAACATTGTCTTCGGGCTGCGCCTCCATACACCACCTGGTGAGCTCAAGCGCGACCGGCTCGATGCGGCGGTGGAACAGGCTCTCATGGATGTCAATTTATGGACCGAACTCAAAGACAAATTGAAGATACGCGCCACGGGCCTCTCGCTGGATCGACAGCAAAAGCTCTGCATCGCGAGGCTGTTGCCGCTTAAACCAGAGATCATCCTCATGGATGAGCCCTGTTCCGCTCTTGATGTGGAGGCCACCCGCCAGATCGAGGAACTGATGCTGGAGCTGGCCGGGCGCTACACCATCGTCATCGTTACCCATAACATGGCCCAAGCGAAGCGTGTCAGCCATGAATGCGCCTTCATGCTCCTCGGCGAGCTGATCGAACACAGCCGCACCGAGGATCTCTTCATCCGGCCTCTTGACAGCCGCACAGCGGACTATATCGAAGGCCGTTTCGGCTGATGCCGGTGCCGCCGGCTCACCTCCGGCAGGATATTGTATTGGGTTTTTTCCCCCCCCCATCCCGGCGCCGCTCTGGCGGCTCCGATCCTCACCTCCGTCCCCGTCAATCCAGCTGCCGCTGTGATAATTCCACTTGAAACAGTTCTATGAAATAAGTAATTTAAAAGTCAAATTTAACCTGTCCTCCGGGAATTGCCCTTGTCAGCAGCAAACGAAATACAGGCCGGGCTGGATCTGGGATCGGTCTCCGCCAAGCTGGTACTTGCCTTTCCCCCCGGGAGCGCAGCCCGGATCCTTGCATCGTGGCCGGAACTGCAGCCGCTGGGCCTCTGCGCCGGCCAGGAGCTTTTAGGACTGCAGCAGCCGCTCTGCGGTGCGCCGCTTGCACTCGCCCGGGAACTCTTCATCCGACTGCTGGAAGACGGTTTTTCTGGACGGCCGGTGCGGATTCAGCTGACCGGTATTCATGCCCGGCATCTCGCCGAAAATTTGCAGCTTCCCCTGATCAATGAGTTCAAAGCCATCGCCAACGGAGCGGTGGCCTGCGATCCCAACGTGCGTACTATTCTGGAAATCGGCGGGGATGCTTCGCGTTACCTGCAGGTCCACTTTGATTCGGAAACCGGCTACCTTGCACTGCTCGATTATGCACGTAACGGGGAGTGCGCCGCCGGGACGGGCTCCTTCATCGACCAGCAGGTGGCGCGCATGGGCTTTGACGTCTCCGAGGTGGGAGCGTTGGTGGCAACGGCAGAAAAGCCGGCGAACATTGCCGGCCGTTGTTCGGTTTTTGCCAAATCCGATATGGTGCATGCCCAGCAGCGGGGCTATTCTCCGGCGGCGATCCTGAAGGGCTTATGTGAGGCGGTGGTCCGCAATTACAAGGGTACGGTTTTGCGCGGTAAAACCCTGCTGACACCGGTGATATTCCTCGGCGGCGTCGCCGCCAACCCGGGCGTTGTCAGAGCATTGCGAGAGGCACTGGGGATCGAGATTTCGGTGCCTGGCTTGCACGCTTTTGCTGCTGCGTTGGGGTGCGCCCGGTTCGATGGGGGGGTAATCCTGACGCGCGAGCATCTCGGCGTGCTCTCCCGGCTGCAGGAACAGCGCCCTGCGGGCGAGAGCCGCAGCGGACGGCTCACTTTGCAAAACGTTTACAGGGTCGGGGAGAAGCAGCAGAGTGCTCCAGGCAACGAGGGAAGGATTGAGGCCTATCTCGGCATCGATGTCGGGTCGGTCAGCACCAACCTGGCTCTGCTGGATCGCGGCGGCCGGGTCCTCGATGTGGTCTATACCCGGACCGAAGGCAAGCCGGTGCAGGTGGTGCGACGCGAGCTGCAGCGATGGCGGGAAAAGTGGGCGAGCCGCGTGGAGGTGATGGGCGTAGGCACGACCGGATCAGGCCGCGAGATCACCGCCGAGCTGGTGGGGGCCGATACCGTCAACGACGAGATCACCGCCCACAAGACCGGCGCGGCCTTTATTGCGACAGAGCTGGGGATGGCCCCAGTCGATACGATCTTTGAGATCGGCGGACAGGATTCCAAATTTATTTCGCTTGAATCGGGGGTAGTTGTTGATTTTGCCATGAATGAAGCTTGCGCGGCCGGCACCGGTTCCTTTCTCGAAGAGCAGGCGGGCAAGCTGGGCATCTCGATTGTGGATGAATTTGCCGACCTCGCGCTGCAGGCCAGCCGGTCTGCTGCCATGGGCGAACGATGCACGGTCTTCATGGAGAAAGATGTTTCGGCCCTGCTGCAGCAGGGGATGGCGAAAGAGGAGATCGCCGCCGGCCTGGCTTTCTCGGTCGTGCAGAACTATCTCAACCGTGTTGTCCGCGGCCGCAAGATCGGCGAGGTGATCTTTTTCCAGGGCGGCACCGCTTACAACCAGGCCGTTGCCGCGGCGTTCGCCGCTACCCTCGACAAGACCATCATCGTTCCGCCCCACTGCGGCGTTATGGGGGCGATTGGCGCAGCGCTTCTGGCGCGCGACCGGATGGCAGGATCGTCGTCGGCGAGCCGCTTTCATGGCTTCGACCCCGATGCCATTCAGTTCTCCGTTCGTCATTTCACATGCAAAGCCTGCTCCAATCAATGTGACATGCAGGAGGTCGCGGTTGACGGCGAAAAGAGCTATTGGGGCGACAAGTGCTCCGAACGCTATCGCAAACGCGTCCGCACCGCCCGCAAAGCGGTGATTCCAGACCTCTTCGAATGTCATCGCGATCTGCTGCTACGCGGGGTTCCCGGACCGGACGGCCGGGGCGTCAAGATCGGCATTCCGCGCGCGATGTACTTTTTTGACCGCTTTCCCTTCTGGCGCGCTTACTTTGCCGCTCTGGGCGCGGAGGTGGTGCTCTCCGACCCGACCAATCGCCAGACCGTCGCTCTGGGGCGTGAGTACTGCATCGCCGAACCCTGTTTTCCCATCCTTGCGGCGCATGGCCATGTCGCCGATTTAATGGCGCGCGGAGTGGATTATATTTTTCTGCCCAATGCCATCAATGCCGAAACGCCCTACCCCGCCACCTACTCCTGGTATTGCCCCTGGGGTCAGACGCTGCCGCTGGTGATCCGGAATACCCTTCATAACTCACCCTGGGCGGAGCGGATCCTTTCCCCGGTGCTCCATTTCCGTGAGGGGGCACCGCAGCTGGCGCTGGAACTCGAGGAGATGGCGAGGCGACTCGGGGCCGATGCCGCAAGCAACCGCCGCGCCGTCGCCACCGCCTTCGCTGTGCAAGCGGACTATATCCAGAATATCAAAGCCGCCGGAATTGAAGCGCTGCGGGTTCTCTCGGTAGCGCAACGTGAAGCGGTGCTCCTGCTCGGCCGCCCCTACAATGTTATGGACGCGGGACTCAATCTCAATGTGGCCGGTAGGCTCCGCGATACCTACGGTATCGATGTCATCCCGATGGATTTTCTCTCTTTCGAGACGATCGATATTTCGCCGGTTCATGACAATATGTTCTGGAATTACGGCCGCCGTATCCTCCAGGCGGCCGTGTGGGCCGGCCTTCAGGGGCATCTGCACGCGATCTACATCACCAATTTCAAATGCGGCCCCGATTCCTATATCAAACACTGGATCCACACCGCCCTGGGTGCACCCTATCTCACCCTGCAGTTTGATGAACACGGCAACGACGCCGGCATGATGACACGCTGCGAAGCCTATCTGCAAAGCAAGGGATTTTTGCACGCGGGCGTTCCCATGCGGGCCGTTGTCGAGGAGTTGATCTGAATGACCGAAAGTAAAAAGATGCTGCAGGGACGGACGTTATACATTCCGCTGATGTCGGTTGAGGGAGCGCGCTGCATGGCTGCGGCTTTTCAATCGATTGGTATCGATGCCCGACCTGCGCCGGAGAGCGACGCCCATACCAACGACCTTGCCCGCAAGTATCTGTCGGGCGACGAGTGTTTGCCCGAGGCGATCACCCTCGGCAGCTTTCTCAAGGTAGCGGAAGCGCCGGATTTCGATCCGGCGAAGGCCGCTTTTTTAATGCCGACCTCGAATGGTCCTTGCCGCTTCGGCCACTATGCGCCCCTGGCCGCTAAAATCTTCGCGGAGCGCGGTCAGGAGGAGGTCCTGATTTTCTCCCCCACGAGTGACGATGGGTATAAAAGTATCGGCGCGGGTGCGCAAAGCTTTATCCGCACCGCCTGGCGTGCCGTAATCGCCTCGGATATCCTGCGCAAGATGCTCTACAAGACCCGGCCCTACGAGAAGGAAAAGGGTCTGAGCGACCGCATTTTCGCCGCGGCACTCGACCGGGTTTGTCAAGCCCTTTCCCTGCCGGGCCTTTCCCATAAGAAAAGAATGTACGAGCTCCTCATCGCCTTGACCGCAGCTCGGGACGCCTTTCGCACCATCCCGCTGCATCCGCGGGGATCACGGGCGTTGATCGGTGTCGTCGGCGAGATATTTTGCCGGCTCAACGACTACTCCAACCGCCATCTCGTCCGGCTTATTGAACAATTCGGCGGCGAGGTCTGGATGTCGGATGTGGCGGAATGGGTCTGGTATACCAATGACGAGGAGGAGAAACGTTTACTGAAGCAGGGCAAGCGGTACTCCCGCGCCATGCTGCAGTGCAGGATCCGTCAGCGGGTGATGCATGGTGATGAGGCCCGAATGCTCAGGCCGTTCCGGCAGGATTTTTGGGATTATCCCGAGCCGCACAGTACCGATCAACTCCTGGCCCTCAGCCGACGCTATCTGCCGCGGGAGGGCGCCCACGGCGAAATGGTGATCAGCACGGCCCGCACAGTCTGGTATCATCGACAGGGAGCGCATGGAGTCATCGATATCTCTCCCTTCACCTGCATGAATGGCATCATCTGTGAATCGGTTTATCCCCGTCTGAGCCAGGATTTTGAGCAATTCCCAGTTCGGGTGCTCTATTTTGACGGATTGCAGAGCAGCTTCGAAAGCGATGTGGAGATCTTTATGGAGTTGGCGCACAATTATAGGAAAAAACAGCAGGCTGAGGGTGAGGCGAAATGATGGGGCATATCCTGACGGTTCTCCGATCCATGGTCATTTGGGTAGTCGGCCTCGCGGTTGCGGTGCCGGCTCTGATGCTGATTATTCTCATGGCGGTCACCCTGCCTGTGCGAATTTATAACCGGCCCGGGAGAGCCCTGCTCCGGTTGATCGTCTGGATTTTTGGCGGCCGGGTTACGGCGGAAGGGGTGGAGCAGCTCGATCCGGGAAAAACCTATCTTTTCATGCCTAATCACGTCAGCCTTTTCGATATCCCGCTGGTGGGTGGATACATCCCCAATTATGCCCGCGGGGTGGAAGCGGCGGAGCATTTCAGCTGGCCCCTCATCGGCTGGTTCGTGCGTAGCATCGGCAACATTCCCATCGAACGCGCGAACATCCATGCGTCCTGGAGTAGTCTGGAGAAGGCCGCGGAACAGATGCGCGGCGGCAAATCGATCATCATCATGCCGGAGGGAACCCGCACGATCACCGGCCGGCTGAGCGCCTTTAAAAAGCTGCCCTTCCGCCTCGCTCAGGTTGCCGGAGTGGATATTGTCCCCATCGGGCTCTCCGGCCTCTACCGTTTCAAGCCGCGGCGGGGCTGGATGATCCGGCCGGGTCCCCTCAAGATCAAAGTGGGTACACCCATCTCCTACACAGAATTCAAGGATCTCAGCCTGGTCGAACTGAGCGCGCTGGTGCGCGAGCGCATCGAGAGTTTAATCGAGTTTCCCTGACTGGTCGGCCGGGCGCCACGCCTGCTTTAGAATACAGGTGAACAACCAAGGGAGAAAGGACCATGTTTAAAAATCTGCTGCCCAAGGAGTATGCCTTCTTCGATAATTTTGCCAGGCACGCCGCCCTGATGAATACGGCATGCCAGGCCCTGCTGCGGCTCACACGCGGCGAAGTGGAGATCTCCGCCGGCATTCAAACGATCAAGAATATCGAACACCAGGCGGATGCGGTGACGCATGAATGCATTGATGCCCTGCACCGCACCTTCATCACCCCGGTTGACCGGCCGGATATCCATCGCCTGATTCGAACCATGGATGATGTCCTTGACTGCATCGATGCGGCGGTGATCCGTATGGGGCTTTATGATATCCAGACGATGCGTGAAGAGTCCATCGTCATGGCCGAGATTCTCATCTCCTGTTCAGTGGAAATCCAGGAGGCGGTCAAGGCGCTGCGTGATCTCAAGAATCGCGAGATGATCAGTACCCAATGCCGCACCATTCATGAGCTTGAAACGCGAGGTGATGAGATCCAACGGGCCGCGTTGCGCCGGCTTTTCCAGGAGAGCGATCCTGTCACCATTATCAAGTGGAAGGATGTCTTTGAACGGCTGGAAAAGTCTATAGACCGGGCGGATGATGTGGCCAATATCATTGAGGGCATTGTCATATCAGCGAGCTGAGCCGACACGCTGATCCTAGCGGAAGAATTGAAATGAATGTAACCTGGATTGTTGTTGTGATCACCGTGGCCATGGCGCTGTTCTTTGATCTGATCAACGGATTTCATGATTCAGCAAACTCCATCGCCACGGTGGTCTCCACCCGCGTGCTTTCTCCCCGCTTCGCGGTGCTTTGGGCGGCTTTTTTCAATTTTATTGCCATGTTTCTCTTCCAGCCGCGCGTAGCCGAGACCGTCTCCAAAATCATCTACATTCAGCCTGGCGATCCAGCTTTCATCTATGTCGTGCTCTCGGGCTTGGTCGGTGCCATCCTGTGGGACCTGCTTACCTGGTGGCTGGGGCTGCCAACCAGTTCCTCGCATGCTCTGATAGGGGGATTTGCCGGGGCTGGCCTTGCCTTCCGCGGAACAAAGGTGATCCGCTGGGAAAAGATCTGGACCACGGTGCAGTTCATTCCGCTGTCGCCGCTGCTCGGGCTGCTTCTGGGTTTTGTCATCATGATCGCGGTCTACTGGATCTTCCGCAGGCAGCGTCCGTATGACGTCGACAAGATTTTTCGTAAAGGTCAACTCTTTTCCGCAGCGCTCTACTCACTGGGGCACGGTGGCAACGACGCGCAAAAGACCATGGGCCTTATCGTGGCGCTGCTGGTGGCGGCCGGCATCGTCCATGCCGATACCCGGCTCTCTCTTTTCAATTCACAAACCGCCTGGATCATCCTCAGCTGCCAGACGGCGATGGCGCTCGGCACCGCGTTGGGAGGTTGGCGCATTGTTAAAACTATGGGTATGAAACTGACCCAACTCAAACCGGTGCATGGATTTTGTGCGGAGACCTCTGGGGCGCTCACGATATTTCTGGCAACCCACATGGGCATCCCGGTCTCCACCACCCATACGATTGCAGGGGCTATCGTCGGCGTCGGCTCGACCACCCATGCTTCGCGGATCAAGTGGAGTGTCGCCATGCGGATCGTCATTTCCTGGCTGATTACTATCCCCTTTGCGGGTCTTTCGGCAGCCCTCTGCTTTTGGGTGATCCAGGCCTTCCACGGCGCCTTTTAAAAAAAAGCCCTGGCAAGTTTGCTTGCCAGGGCTTCGAAGCCTCTATGGGATCAATCAGAGCTTTTTGACTTGAATTGCCTGGGGACCCTTCTGCGTCTCTTCCACTTCAAATTCCACCACATCGCCTCCGTTCAGGGAGCGGAAGCCGTCACCCACAATGCCCGAAAAGTGGACAAAGATATCACCACCTGATTCACGCGTGATGAAGCCATAGCCCTTCGAGGTATTGAACCACTTCACCGTTCCACGTTCCATAACTAACGCCCTTTCTGAAAAAATGTGTACATGTAACGTACACCTTTTGCGCTGACTTGTCGCTGGTGCGGATAGGGTCCGTGCAGCAGATGGTCAAGGGAATCCCACGGTGTACATAGCTTAGCTGAAATTTATAGCAAATGTTCACAAAATGCAAGTATTTTAAACATTTTTCCCGGAAAAGGCCGGCCGGGAGCGCGGGGGAAATGCGATTTTGCTTGCTTTTTCATCGGCTATTCATTATCTTTTATTAGATATCAAAATGATATCATTAAACTATAAAGGAGTGTTCAATGATACGTGAACGAAAGTCAACCCAGTATAATGGCTGGATCGTCCTGATCTTCGTTGTTGCCGCCATCTTTCTCACCTGCTGGCTTTTCGTTTCCGCCGTGCAGGCGCAGGACGACGGTTTTCCCGTCCGTATCATCCTTTGTGCCCTCCTGCTCGGTCTCGAGGGTTTTCTGATCCATGGTTTTTTCACCCTCGAGCCGAACGAAGCGGCGGTCCTGCTGCTACTGGGCAAGTATGTGGGCACAGAGAAAAACAGTGGTTTCCGCTATGCCAATCCCCTCTACTCGCGCAAGTATCTCTCGCTGCGGGTGCGCAACTTTGACGGTGAGATTCTCAAGGTTAATGATAACCGCGGCAATCCCATCGAGATTTCGGCGATTGTAGTCTGGCGGGTTGGGGATACCGCGCAGGCCCTCTTTGAGGTGCAGCACTATGATGAGTATGTGCGCATGCAGTCGGAATCGGCGTTACGGCATCTGGCGACACAGTATCCCTACGACAGTCATGAGCCGGGTGAAGTGAGCCTGCGGGCTTCCCTGGATGAGATTTCGGATGCACTCGGCAAGGAGATCCAGGCGCGGGTGGAGAAGGCCGGTGTGATTATCGAGGAGGCGCGGATCAACCATCTCGCTTACGCCCCGGAGATCGCCTCCGCGATGCTGCAGCGCCAGCAGGCCGAAGCCATCATTGCGGCGCGGCAAAAGATCGTGGATGGCGCGGTGGGGATGGTGCAGATGGCCTTGGCGCGGCTGAAAGAGGATGGCGTACTCGCTCTGGATGAGGAGCGCAAGGCCAACATGGTGAGCAATCTCATGGTGGTGCTCTGTGCGGAGCGGGCGGCCACGCCGGTATTGAATACCGGCAGCTTGTATTAAGGTTGCGGGGAATGGCCGAGAAGAAATCGATATTGCTGCGTATCGATCCCCGATTATGGGAGGAGTTGCAGCGTTGGGCGGATGACGAGTTGCGCAGTCTGAACGGGCAGATGGAATGGATTCTGCGGGAGGCTGTGCGCCGGCACCGGCGCAAGGATCTGGAGGTGCCGCAAGTGCAGCACGGCGGTGCGGGGAATAGAGCCGAATAGAGGAACCAGAACAGGGTGGAGAAAGCGACTATTGGCATCGTGGGTGCAGGCCCGGCCGGGATGATGGCCGCGCTGCAAGCGGCGCGGGCTGGAGGGCGGGTCCTGCTGTTCGACGCCAACCCGGTGGTCGGGCGCAAGCTGGCGGTGACCGGCAGCGGCCGCTGCAATATCACCAATAGCCATATCGAGCCGCATCGGTACGCGTGTGATGACAGCGCTTTTGCGGCGCGGGTTCTGGAGCGCTTTGGACAACCCCATCTGGTTGAGTTTCTGGAGGGCATCGCGGTTCCCGTGTATGCCATGGCGGACGGCTGGTGTTACCCGCGCTCCGGTTCGGCCACTGCCGTCGTGGAGGCCTTTGCGGCTGCCCTGGAGTTGGCCGGTGTCGAAGTGCACACCGGCGAGAAGGTGCATGATTTTACGCCGGCCGGCGAGGGATGGATTCTAAGCGGCCGGCGAGAATACCCTGTCGGCCGGCTGATCGTCGCCGCCGGCGGTGCGGCTCAGCCGAATCTAGGATCCCGGGGTGAGCTTTTCCCGATTCTTGCCCGGCTTGGGCATACGCTGCGGCCGTCGCGGCCGGCGCTGGCTCCGGTCACCGCTGAAATGCGTCGCCTCCACAAATTGCAGGGGGTGCGGATGGACGTCGGCCTGCAGCTCTGCCGCGGGGAGAGCATCCTGGCGGAGGAGACGGGCAATGTCATCTTTACGCAATGGGGGCTCAACGGCCCCGCGGCGATGGATCTCAGCCATCTCATCAGCGCACGACCGGGGGAGGCGCTCGATCTGGTGGTCAATTTTGTTGCGGGAGCCGAAGCCGAACTGAGTCTGCAGCTGCGGCGCTTCACGGGCACGGCATGGCCGTTGAAGGTGCTCCTTGCCGGGCTGCTGCCGCCCAAGGTAGCCCGGTTCATCGTCCATAGTGCAGGGCTGGATCCCGGGATCCGGGTGAAGGATCTCGCGAAGGCGGAACATGAGGTGCTTTGGCAGCAGCTGACGCGGACCCGGCTGAAGGTTCTCGGGACACGCGGTCTGGAATTTGCCCAGGTTTCCGCCGGGGGGGTGCCGGCGGCCGAGGTCTCTCCGGAGACGATGGCCTCGTGCAAGGCGCGGGCTCTTTTCCTGGCCGGCGAGGTCCTTGATGTAGTCGGCCCTTGCGGGGGATACAATCTGCAGTTAGCCTTCAGTACCGGCGCTTTGGCTGGCCGGGCCGCCGCCTCTTAGGCTGGAGGTTTTGCCAGTGCGGCCAAGGCCGCTTCGTCCAGACGGTAGACCGTCCAATCATCCAGGGGTTTTGCACCCATCCGCAGATAAAAGTCGATGGCCGGGCGGTTCCAGTTCAGCACCGACCACTCCATCCTACCGCATTCCTTTTCCCGCGCAATCCGGACCAATTCCAGAAAGAGCGCCTTCCCGAAGCCGCTGCCACGTTCCTCGGGACGGACGAAGAGATCCTCAAGATAGAGGCTCGGTTTGCCGGTGAAAGTGGAGTAGGTGAAGAAGTAAAGCGCGAAACCGACCGGTCGTTCCCGGCCGGGAGCTTCGCACAGGAGCGCGTGGAAATAGGGATCCGGTCCGAATCCATTTTTAAGGATTGCCGCTTCGGTGTTGATCACGGCGTGTGTCAGCCGCTCATATTCGGCGATGCCGCGGATCAATTCCAGCAAGGCGGTGGCGTCAGCGGCGGTTGCGGGGCGGATGATATGCGAGGTGGCGTTCGGCATGTTCTTTTCTCCACGGGGTTAGGGTGGCAAAAAGAAGGCTCCGGTCGAGAATCTGACCGGAGCCTTGGGCTCTGTCGCGAAGGGATGGTGCCGGCGGACCTAGACGAAGATTTCGTAGTCGGATTCTTTTTTCAGCTTTTCGACGATCGAGCTGTTCAGCTCGCGGCGTTTGCTGCGCTGCAGCTGCTGTTCGAGTTCGCCCTTGACTTCTTCGAAGGGGCGGGTCTCTTTTTTACGGTCGATGACCTGGAGGATATGATAGCCATACTGGGTCTCGATGACATCGGAAAGCCCACCAACCGGAACGCTGAAGGCAGCATCCTCGAAGGGTTTGACCATGTGGCCGTGCGGGAAATTCTCATAGAGACCGCCGTTGGCTTTGGAGCCCGGGTCCTCGGTATTCTCCTTGGCTAGTGTGGCAAAATCCTCACCGGCCTTGGCGCGGTTGAGCAGGCCTTCTATCTTTTTGCGGGCTTCGGCTTTCCCGGCTTCATCCTTGCCCTGAGTCATAAGCAGGATGTGACGAACCGAGGCGGTCTTGTCTTGGCCATAGGCCTCCTTGAGGTCGGCATCGGTCACCTTGACCTCGGCGTAGAGCTTGTCGAAGTACTTGCGCATCACCATCTCGCGCTCGACGTCCTTTTTAACGGTCTCGATGCTGATTCCCTCGCCGCCGAGGCGTTTGAGGAAGGCTTCTTCTCCGCCGTTCTGGGCGTAGATGAATTTCAGAGTGCTGTCGATTTCGGTCGGGGCGACGAGGATTCCGGCTCTTTTGGCGCCTTCCAGCAACAGGTTGCGTTCACCCATGCGTTCGATGTTCACCTTAAGGAAATCGGGCAAGCGTTTGGGATCCAAGGTCTTGATCTGATCGATATTCTTGCCCATGGCCATTTGCATCTCGGTGAAAAAACTACCGGGGGTGATGGTGAAATATTTGCATTTTACCAGGGTTTTATTGGCATCAGGATCGACGGCAGGATAGGATTTCGCGAGCTCCTTGGCGACGTCATAGATGGGTGTTCCCTTTTCCAGCTTCATCCCTTTTTGACCGCCGCAGCTGCTGATCAGCAGGGCAACCGCCAGCAGGCTCGAAATAAACACTTGGCGCATGAGGTACTCCTTCCGGATTTTTGGATGTATAGGATAGTTATCGAAGTCAGTATACAAAATTATTTTCGCAAATCATAGTGATTTATTTCGGCTGCACGCGGGCTGCCGGTTTGGGCCCGCGAATTACGGCGGTGGATGGGGCGCGAAACAGAGTTTGCAAATCATGAAAAAAAATATTACTTTATATTTTTAATTAAAAGACCTAGGAGCAGGATGGAATCTAGGACGGAACTGATCGTCGTGCGGCACGGGGAGACCCCGTGGAATATGGACCGGCGCATGCAGGGTCATGAGGATGTACCCTTGAA